>Ga0315274_10000090_pt1 | contig 127895 bp, 109 predicted proteins | sample YL17G02_20_MG_FD_203700 | JGI IMG/M metagenome (GOLD analysis project Ga0315274, IMG submission 203700) | Sediment microbial communities from Yellowstone Lake, YNP, Wyoming, USA - YL17G02_20 | ecosystem: Environmental > Aquatic > Freshwater > Lake > Sediment | place: USA: Wyoming | collected...
CGTGGTCAATTCTCAGGCGAGAGCCCGATTCCTTCGGAAGCGGCAGCGAGATCATGCCGATCCTCGCCTCGGGCGGGCCGGTCCGTTCAAGCGTCGGGCGACCCACGGTAGACACGGGGCAACTCCTCTTCAGAGAACATGTTCGCCTGATGCGATAACGTTGGCCTATGTCAGGTTCCTAACGAGCTTCAGAAGGCGCCGCCCGTATTCCACGTAACGTTGGTAGGCGTTCTGGCCCTCGGAGGCCGATTTCCCCTCGTGGACAATCGCGGCGAGGTGGGGTTCGATGGAGAATCCTCCGTCGTAGCCGCGCTCCAACAAGTCACCTACAACCTCCCTGACTTTGCCGTCGCCCTCGCCGGGAAAGGTGTAGTGCGGCTTGCCCCCTTTCAACACGCAGTCCTTGATGTGGACGTAGACAATGTGAGCGCGCACGGCTTCGTAATACGCCAGCACGTCCTGGCCGTGGGCAACGGGATTGCCTGTGTCCCAGAGCAGCTTGAGGTTGGGAGAGTCGACACGTTCCAGCAGTAGGAGCGACTCCTCAGGTCCCTTGCCTGCCCAGCCGTCGCAGTTCTCATGCACAAGGGTTATGCCGCCCTCCTGCGCCAAAGCGGCAAGCGCCCTGAGGCGGGCTACGACCTCGTCGCGCCACATGTCCTCGGGCCAGCCTGCGTTGGGATAGCTCATGATGCGGATGAACTTGCAGCCCAACGCCTGCATGCGCGGGATCGCGCGCATCAGCTCGTGTCGGTCTATGTCGAAGTGCTTTGTAATCGGACGCGACCAGTTGCAGAGCTGTGAGGCAAAGCAGGACACGGCCAGCCCCGCCGACGTCACATTGTCGGCCACCTCCTCGAAGGTTTCGTCGCACAGGTCGGTCAGGTTGACGCCGCCCACGTTGCGGAGTTCGATGTGCTTCCAGCCGAGTTCCTTATGGGCTCGGACCTGAACGTCAATGGGCTCGCCCGCTTCGTCAGCAATTCCAGAGAAGAACATCCGCCTTCGCTCCTTCGGATGGTTCCGTCAGCGCCCGCCAACGGCGGGTAACATCTTCAACTTAAGGGCAGCCGAGCGGACTGTCAAATCAACTCACCGCTGGCTTGTCCCGAGTTGTCTGGGGAAGAGGGGGGAGATTTGTATGTTGCCGCCCTGGCCTGGTGACTGCCTATGGGCAAAAGAAACAGGGGCCAGGCACATGACCCGCCGTGTGGGATGGCGGCGTGCCTCGCCCCTGTGTTGTTGTGGAAAGGAGAGGTTATTCGCCTTTGATTTCCAGCCTCTTGCCGCGCTCCTTCTCCGTCTTGGGCAGGCGAACCGTGAGGACGCCTTCCTTGAAGGTCGCCTCCACGGCGTCCTGGTCCACGCTCTCCGGCAGCGCGATGCTGCGTGAGAACGAGCCATAACTTCGCTCCACCCTCAGGCAACTCTCCTTCTCCTCGCGCTCTTCACTCTTCTTCTCGCCGCGGACTACCAGACGGCCTGCATCTATGGTGAGTTCGACGTCATCCTTCGAAAGGCCGGGCAGTTCAACGCTCACGCGATACTCATCGCTGGTCTCGGACACGTCCAGTGCGGGCGCGAAGCCGGCCAGCCTTCGTGTGGCCTCACCCCAGGGCGCCAGCGCCCACGGGCGGAAGAAGTCTTCGAACGTCTCGTGAAGCAAGTCTCTCATCTCTCGGCGCTGCGGCAGAAGGGACTCTTCCTCGCCACGCCTTACCTTTCGCCATGGAACCATGTCTCGCAGTGCCATAATCTCTACCTCCTAACGCAGCCTGCCTGAAGGCTGCCCTATTGCCCTTTGATCTCGATCCGCCGGGCCTGGTGCGCCCTGGTCTTGGGAATAACCAGCCGCAGCACCCCGTCTTTCATCGTCGCCTCGACGCCCGCAGGGTCAAGGCCCTCTCCGACCGTGAAGCAGCGGTGAAAGTTCCCGACGTCGTATTCCCTTACGTGGACATGGGTTCCGGGCTGTTCGGTCTGTTCGACCTCGCCCTCAATCGTCAACACCCCGTTCTCCAGCACCACTTCAACCTTGTCTTTGGACACACCGGGCATGTCCGCCAGGATGACCATGGACTCCGCGCGCTCAATGATGTCCACCTGCGGTGCGAAGAGCGGCCCTGTCTCGACTCTCTCCGGAACCACCGCCTCGTCGGCGGATTCTCTGACTTTGATTTCCTTTGCCATCTCAGTTCACCTCCTCAGTGCACGTTGCAGCATAGGCGGCGCCGGGCGTAACCCGGGCGCCTCAGCCCTTGATTTCGATCTTCCTGGGCCTGCTCGCTTCGCTGCGCGGCAGGCTGACCGAGAGGACGCCGTTGACGCAGCTCGCCTCCACCTTGTCGCCATCGACGGCAAACGGCAGGGCGACGGTGCGCAGGAAAGCGCCGTGCCCGCGCTCGTGGCGGCGGAATCGTTCGTCTCCCTCAAGCTTCTCCGGCCCTCGGGAGCCGCTGAGCGTCAGCACCTCTCCCTGGACCGAAAGGTCAAGATCTTCGGGCTTCACGCCGGGTATCTCCGCTGTTACAACCACCTTCTGGCTGTCGCACGAGACGTTCACGGGCGGGAACGGAACGCCGAAGACATTCCCGCTGAACGTGTCAACCAGATCGTTGGCCCGGCGCCCCATACGCGCCAGTTCGCGCCACGGATTCCAGTCAAATGTCTCAAAATCCCAATCCCATCGGGCCATCGTTCATTCCTCCTTTCACAGTCGCTGCCGCTTGTCAGACGTGTCTATCTCTAGCGGGCGGAGCAAAGCTCGTGCCAAGGTGGGGTGGATTGGGAGGCTTGGCGTATCAACTTGTTGCACAACAGGTTGCGATAGTGCAGTGGGAGTGCTGCCAGCGCCTGACCTCCTCTTGCGACTGCCATTCTGGCAGGGGCGCAACGGGCGACCGGCTTCACAGGAGAGCTGCTGCCTTCTCAGTAGGCCGATGTCCACCTCAGGATGGCGTCAATAACCGTGGCCGCCACGATGATAATCACGAATACCTGATGGATACCGATCGCGGCGCTGGCTGTCCGGAGCCTGGGGCGTGCAAGCAACACCGCGTCCGTGCCGATGAGAATCAGCGCGGCGGCACATATGCCGGCCAGCATTGCGGAGCCGGACGCCGTGCTCCGCCATACGAAGACAAAAGACGCCGTGCTCAGAACAGACAGCAGCAGGCACCATCCGGCCACGAAGCGCAGTCCGATGGCCCGGCTCAGCGTGGTGATGCCACGCAGGCGGTCATTCTCCGTGTCCACAGTGTCGTAGAGCTGGTTGAATCCCAGCTCCCAAAAATAGAGAGAGACGAAGAGGGCGAGGGCCGTCAGGTCCGGCTCTCGAACGGCCAGGTAGCCTACCGCGGGGCATATGCCAACAAGGGCAGCGCTGAGGAAGGTGGCGAAAGGAAAGCGCGTCTGTTTTCGCTTGAGAACGCAGTACAAAGGCTCCGCCGCCGTGCCGAACGCCAGCCCTGCCAATACGTACCATCGGTGGGGGGAAGGAAGGGTCAGTGCCACCGCCCCTGAGATGGCTATCAGTACCAGGGCGAAAGCCAGGCCGGCGCTCGGCGAGATAATGCCGGCTGCCATCGGCCGCGTGCCGGTGAAGCGCCTCTCCTTGCGCAACTGCTCTACATACTCCGGGTGGTGCATGCGGGCATCAAGCATGACGCGATCGCTTGCGCAGTCCGCCCAGTCGTTCAGAACGAAGCCCCCCGAGAACCCGACGACACCAAGGAACAAAACGCGCAACAGCGTGCTCCACATCGGGCCGTGCGGCATTGCCAGCAGAGTTCCAATCAGGAACACACTTAGCACGGCAGGCCCGAAATACAGAATGCGTGTGAGGTCAATCAGGGCGAGAATGACCGGCGGTTTCCTGGAACCCACTATCGGGTCCTCTGCCATGCGAACCGGGTGAGCTGCACAAGAAGGTCTTTTGCACAAGAGGCGGGAAGATGCGCAAGCTCCGAACTCGCATCATCGGCAAAGCGGCGGGGAGAGCTGCCTTGCTCCTCGTCAAGTTGATTGTCTCGCAACTGGTACGCAGTGCCCAGCTTTTCACCGTATTGCCCGGCTGACCTAAGCGTCTTCCCTGGTGCGCCCGCGGCCAGTGCCCCCAACTCGGCCGCTGCCCCCAGAAGCGCCCCGCCCTTCAGTCTGGCCGACGCGACTCGGTCTTCCGTCACCTCACCAAGACACATGGATCTGCACGCTGCGTTCAGGATGCTGACCGCCCCGTCTAATGGCTGTGCCGCGTCGAAAGCGGCGAAGATGAGCATATCCCCCGTGAGCAGCGCCAGATTCGTGCCGAACTTCAGGTGCGCCGCAGGTTGGCCGCGCCGCTCATCCGAACCGTCCAATATGTCGTCATGGATCAGGCTGGCGGTGTGAATAAGCTCCACCGCAGCGGCCGCCTGGAGAGCATTCGACAAGACTCCGTTCAGGGCGTCGCACATCGCCAGGGTCACCAGCGGCCTGACCCTTCGGCCGCCAGCCCTGATCAGATACTGCGCCACCTCGGTCAACAGCCTGCAATCGGGCAGCGCCGCCAGGAGCGCCGGCTCAAGGCACTTCAGGTATGAACCTGCCAGTTGAGATTCGGCTTCACCAAGAGCGCCTTCCCACCATTCGACCTTGTCTTTGCACATGCGTCAGGGGCTCCTTAGAGACAACCCCATCCGATGGGGCATACGAGACAGAACTATGCAGCATGCGCTGCGAGGGCAGGGAGTCCTCAGTAGCATGCGTCAGACTCTTACTCCCCCGACTGCGACCATTCTACAGCTTGCGCGAAGAGCGTCAAGCCCCAGGATGCACAAGATCGGCCCAGAAGCTGCTCTACGCCTTCCATCATGCCTGCCAGCGCGCCGCCTCGAAGTGCCTCCTATACCTCCTCTTTGCAGTTTCTGATCCTTGCCATGCGCCCTCCCGCCAATCATTCGGCCCGTTCCATCCGCTAGAAGCGGCAAGGCCGGCGCAGCAGGAACTGAGCAGTAATCCCGAAGCCGATCACGGCCGCGACGCCCGAAAGCACGAACGGAGCGGTGACACTGTCGGCATGTTGAGCGAACAGCCCACCTACAATCGGCCCGAACGTTGAGCCCATGCCAAGCGTCATCTCGTGCCATGCCGCGCTTTCGACTCCCGCGTTGTCACGCGACATCGAGTAGTAGAGGCTTGAGAAATAGCTGCATCCCACGAAGATCCCGACACACAACAGGGGCACGACCAGGAGCAGCTCATTCGATGTAGATCCGATGACGAAGAAGGATACCCCGGCGCCGGCCGTTGCGAGAAGGAGCGGCCAGAAACGGTAGTGCCAGAAACCGGTGTTGCGGAACAGCAGGAATATCCCCGTCTGAGCCAACACCACCACGAACAGAAGCACCGAGATGGTTGTGGCCGAGAACCCCAGCCCCTCCCCGTACTTGGGGAACAAGGACCGCAGGGAGCCAAACGTGAAATACGCCAGGAAGACGAGCACCTTGGATAGGTACAAGAAGCTGTTGGCAAGCTCGCGCTGCACGTCTTCATCCGTATGCTCGGCATTGCGCGCCGCTGCCTCTTCCTCTTCCGGCGCGTGCGGAGAAGGCGTTACTACGAACAGGACGAGAAGAGCCAGCGCGATGCAGGCACACACGTGGAAGGGCCAATGCGAGCCCAGGTCATACAAGCGGCCTGCCAGCAATGTGCCGCATGTCAAGCCAACTGACCACAACACGTTGTACGTGCCGAGGTTGCGGCGTATCGAGCTCCTCATGCGACCTTCGCAGGCCACCCCTTCCATCATCGGCCAGTAGATTGCCCCTGCCAGACTCAAAAGCATAACCAGCCCCAGCAGCAGCCAGAAGCCGTGCGCCCACGGCACGGTGACGCATAGCAGAATATACATCAAGCACACTGCTATGGCCTTGGGTTTAGTGTCCACGCCTCTGAGGAGTCGGCCGAAGATGGGACAGAACAGTGCGTAAATCCCCGTCACGCAGGCCCCGAGCAGGCCCAGTTGCCACGTCTTGGCCTTAAGGTCCTTCGTTGCGATGTATATGGCCGAAAGGAACGTAACGTTCACAATGATGGAGACGAAGGGAACGGCTGCCAGGTAGTAAGCGGTTGTGCGGGGCGTTCTCATCGTCTCAATCAAGCCTTCTGACGGGCGGCTGTGCGGCAAAGCACGCCAGTGTGGCAGACGAGTCCTGTCCTGTCAACAGGCCAAATGCTTCGTAGCCCCAACAGGACAGCCCCAACGTGCAGGGGTGTGGTCAATACGACAGCAAGCGGGCTGGCCGATCTCGAACGAGTGCTTGATTGCGGTGCAGCGGTGGTATATAGTGCGGGTAATCCTCATACGCAACGCGCCCGTAGCTCAATCGGACAGAGTGACGGACTTCGAATCCGAGGGTTGGGAGTTCGAGTCTCCCCGGGCGCGCCAGCGAACCAGACGGCGAGGGTGGCTGAGACGATCCCCGCCGTTTCTTGATTGGGGCCAGTGCGGGGGTGCAATTGGCAATGCGCGTTGCGTCTGCAACTGTTGCGTCGGATGTTCCCAGGGCGCGCGTTGACATGCCTGCGGAAGAGAGTAGAATACGGTGTTATTTTCGGGGTTTCCTGCCCCGGGATCTCCGCATTTCCTTCACACCCAGAGGAGTGTTGTGATGCCGGACGATAGATTCAAGGAGCGTCTGAAGGCCTTCGCAGGCGAGGGTGAGTTGACGGCCTTCAATCTCGCTGTCGTGGCGGAGGGTCTGGACATCATAAAGGAACTCAACGATCAGAATGTGGGTGGCGAAACCGTCGAGGAACGCATCGGTGAGTACAAGAGCTGGGATCCGGAGGTTTTCAAGGTCGATAAGGACACCGAGACTCAATATACCAGACGCTTGAAGGGGCTGGGCAGGCCTGTCCTCCTGCTCAGCGAGGAAGTCGGCCGAATAGAGCTCAACGCGGACGCGAAGGGCGAGAGGATGGTTGTCGTCTGCGATCCCTTCGACGGCAGCTATCTGTTCAAGCGCGGCATACCGGACTTCTGGTACAGCTCCCTGGCGTTCTTCGACACGAATGGCGATTGCCTAAGCTGCGTCGTGGGCGACGCGGTGCCGCGAAACATCGCCTTCGCGAATGAGAGCGGCGCCTTCATAGCGCACCTCGGCAAGAAAGGCTTGGAGCACAAGTTCCGGCTGAACGCGGAGTATCGTAAGCTAATGGGGCGCACGGATGTCACTGAGCTGGAGAAGGCTTCTATTGAGTCCTATGCGATGAAGCCCAAGAAGTACCTGCTGCCCCTCCTGGACGAGTACAGGGAGCTGATGGCACCGTTCAAGTTCTTCCTTCCCAACGGCGGTCCCTATGCGTTCGTTGACGTGGCGGAAGGCAAGATAGACTGCTACTTCGCCCGCCAGCAGCCGCATGTGGACGTATTCTCCGGCATCTTTGTCGCTCAGCAGGCGGGAGCGGCTGTGACGGACTTCGATGGCAACGAGGTGAAGTTCACTGAGAATGTCAAGACGGTTCACGACGTGGTCGCGAGCACGAACCCGACGCTGCACGAGAAGGTTCTGGAGAAGATCGCCGACTGCAAGAAGAAGATGGCTTAGACCAACGGAGACATAACATGGCACGGGAGGTCATCAATCTATTGGAACTGGCCCCTGGAGAGGTGCCAGCAGACCTTAAGGCGGAAACCTACTTCGACTTCAGCGCGCATCCCTTCGCGCACAAGGCGCTGTTCGACGAGACCAGCTCGGTCTGCCAGGCGATCAGCAAGATAAGCGATTACGCCACGGCATGGCTGGAGAGGGCCATCGCTGAGCTGAAGGGATCGAAGGGCGTCCAGGTCATCGGCGCCAAGGACGTTCACGCGCAGGTGCTCGGCGAGTTCGAGGTGGTTGTCTGCAAGGGCGCCGTGTTCGCGCCTCGCTGCATCATCGGCGCGAAGGGCAAGCCCGGCACCATCGTGGTTGGGCCGGGAGCAAGCGTGGTAGGATGCGACCTCGAGGTGAAGAAGGGCAGCATCTTCGTGGGCGCGGGCACGAGCATGGAGCCGGGCGTCGGCGTCAAAGGCCCGACCATCATCGGAGAGAACTGCGAGATTCGGCAGGGCGCTTACCTGCGCGGCGATTGCATACTCGGCGACGACTGCACCATACGATGCGAGATGAAGAACGCAGTCGTGATGAACAAGGGCAACTTCCCTCACCCCTCCTACCTCGGCGATAGCCTCGCCGGATACATGACGCACTTCGGCAACCAGGTGACGGCAGCTAACCTGGGTATCTACAACGGCGTAAGGGACAAGAAGGACAGGATCAACCTGACGCTTGAGATCGCAGGCAAGGTTTACGACATTGGCACCCCGAAGATGGGCGTCGTCTTGGGAGATTTCTGCCAGGTTGGATGCAGCTCAACGACCGACCCGGGCACCTTCCTTCGCCCCTTCACCATCGCCTATACTCTTACGCGCATCACGAGGGGTCTTTACGGGCCCAACGAGGTGCTGAAGAATAAGCCGATGGAACACGGGGTGGTGGAAAGGGCCCCACTGCGGCCGCTGTAGCTCGGTGCTTGCTTGGGAAGCGGGTAATGGTGTCGCAGGCCCAGCACATCAGGGGATCGGTGCCGGTCCGCAGTCTTGCAGCGATGCTCGAGGACCCATGCAGCAGGGCCTGCCGGGCGCTGAGCAAGCTCTATCCGGACGAAGCCGTCCTGCCCGAGAAAGCGCAGCTCTGCCTGGGGGCGGTGCGGGCCTTCATGCGGCACTTCGGTCAGGACGCGTCCGTTCTGGTCGCTCGCGCCCCGGGCAGGATAAACCTGGTAGGCATGCACGTCGACCACCGGGGTGGGTTCGTTAACCCGATTGCGATCAAGGACGTCTTCTTCGTCTTTGAGCCCCGAGGGGACGACGAGGTCCACCTCTGCAACGCCGACGATGCCGCCTTCCCTGCGAGGAGTTTTGCCATCTCCAAGGGGTTGCCGCGACACAAGATTGCGGACTGGGATGCGTGGAGCCAGCAGGAGTTTGAGGAACGCAAGCGGCGCGGGGAAGCGGCCGACTGGTCGAACTACGTCAAGTCTGCCGTTCTCTATCTCCAACACATCCACACCCGCCCTGACGGCGCCTTCGACCCACCCCTGCGCGGGATGAACATGGCCGTCAGCGGCAACGTCCCCATGGCGGCCGGTCTGAGCAGCTCCTCTGCCATCGTGGTCGGCGCTGCGGAGGCGTGCATAAGAGTCAACGCCATTGCGATGGGGGCGCTGGAGCTGGTGGAAGCGTGCAGACTGGCCGAGTGGTACGTGGGAACGAGGGGCGGCGGCGGCGATCATGCCGCGATCAAGTTCGGCAGGAAAGGCCATATACTGCACGTCGCCGCGTTCCCGGTCTCGGTCAAGGCCCTGCCATTTCCCGAATCCCACAGCATCGTGCTCGCCAATAGTCTGGTGGAGGCGAAGAAGCAGGAAGGCGCGCGGGACGTGTTCAACGAGCGCGTCGCATGCTATGTGTTTGGATTTGCAATGCTGAGACGCAACTTCCCGCGCTACGCGTCCATGATGGAGCACCTGCGCGATGTGAACCCGCGAACGCTCGGCGTTTCGGAGGCGGCCATCTATCGCATGCTCCGCAGTCTGCCCGAGCGGTGCACTCGCACCGAGATACTCGATTGCCTGCCGGACGATCGTGCGTTGGTGGAGCGGACATTCCGCACGCACGCGGAACCGGGCGATGGCTACCGCATAAGGCAGGTCTGCGCCTACGGCATAACCGAGTGTATCCGCAGCGAAATGGCTGGCGAGATGCTCCGCATAGGCGACATCAGAGGCTTTGGCGAACTGATCGACATCTCCCACGAGGGCGACCGCGTTACGCGCCTGCTTGACGGAAAGCGCGTCCCGAACGACAATGCTTTGCCGGACGAAGAACTGCGGGACCTCATTGCCGACGCTGAATCGGGTCAGCCGGAGCGCGTTGAGCGGTCACGGCTCTGGCGGCAGCCCGGCGGCTATGACGTAAGCACCGAAGAGCAGGACACGCTGGTTGACATCGCCAGGAGCATGCCGGGGGTCGCAGGGGCTGGATTGGTGGGAGCTGGTCTGGGCGGCGCTATTATCGCGGTCGTGGAACGACAACAGGCGCAAGCCGTCATAGACGCATTTGCCGAGCACTACTACGAGCCGCGCGGTCTGCCCGTCGCCGCCGAGGTCGTCAGACCCACCGAGGGCTCCGGAATCCTCGATCCGGCCTTCGCAGCCGAACTTGCTTCGGCGGAGTAGGCTATGACCGGCGAAGAGGCGAGTGAGGGAAAGTGGGTGGTGAATAGTGAGTAGTGAGTGGTGGGTAGTGAGCAGTGAGTAGTTACTACTGACTGCCGTCACTACTAACTGCCGTTACTGCTCACTGCCGTTCTAGGAAGGAGTTTGAGCGTGGCAGGAAGAACTTACCCCCTGAAGCCAAAGAAAGTCCCCAAGATCGAGACGAGGTATCGTCGCATTCAGACCAGGATACCGGTTCCCGAATCACTCGCTGTCCTGGAGCAGCTTCGCGCCTCAGAGCCGGCTTCGATGACGGGCCAGCCGCTGGTTGTGTGGGACCGGGCGGAGGGCTGCCAGGTCTACGACAAGTGGGGGAACATGTGGCTGGACTGGAGCTCGGGCGTGCTGGTCACGAGCGCTGGCCATGGCCGAAAGGAAATCGTGGACGCGATCTGCGAGCAAGCTCGCCGCCCCCTGTTGCACAACTATTGCTTCCCATCGGAGATCCGGGCCAAGCTTGCCGCTAAACTCCTACAAATGACCCCGCCGAAGTTGGACAAAGTGTTTCTTCTGACGACTGGCGCCGAGACGATTGAATGTGCCCTGAAGCTTGCGCGCACTCACGGCCGTTCGGTCGGCGGGGACGGCAAGATCGGGATGGTCAGCTTTGAAGGCGCCTTTCACGGCCGAACCCTGGGCGCGCAGATGATGGGGGGGAGCCCGGAGCTCAAGGAATGGATAGGCAACCTGGACCCGGCCATGTGGCAGGTGCCCTTCCCGGACGGATACTGGTGTGAGGACACCTCCTTCGACCTGTTCCTCAGGAGCCTCAAAAAGCAGGGTGTAGCGCCTGACATGGTGGCGGGGGTGATCACAGAAACCTACCAGGGCGGCGGGGCGAGCTTCCTGCCTGAAAAGTATGCGCAGCGGCTTGCTGAATGGTGCGAGAAAAACGATGTGGTCCTCATCCTGGACGAGATCCAGGCGGGGTTCGGGCGGACCGGGAGGAAGTTCGGTTTCGAGCATTATGGGATAGTGCCCGACATCATCTGCTGCGGCAAGGGCATCTCGAGCAGCCTGCCGCTGGCGGCCGTCATGGGGCGCGCTGACCTGATGGACCAATACCCCCCGGGGTCGATGACAAGCACCCATACCGGCAACCCTGTCTGTGCTGCAGCGGCGCTGGCGAACCTGGAGATAGTGGAGCGGGAGCGGCTCTGGGAGAATGCGGCTGCGGTCGGCGAGGTGCTCCATGAGGAGATGCGCGCGCTGCAGGATCGGTACCCGACGGCAATCGGCTCCGTCCAGGGGAGGGGGCTGGTGGGAGGCCTGCACATCGTCAAAGACGGCAAGAAGGAGCCGGATCCTGACTTGGCGTTCGACATCGTTGCGAAGTGTGTTGAGAAGGGGCTGCTGTTGTTCAGCCCGGTAGGACGCTCCACGGTCAAGGTATGCCCCCCCCTCATAGTCAACGAAGAGCAGATCAAAGAGGGCGCAGCCGTGATTGGCGAGGCGATAGCGGAAAGCCTTCATTGAAGAAGGCCATCCAACATGCGAACAGGAGGTAGGACATGGCGTGGGACGGCAAGGTTGACGTGGTCGTAATCGGCGGCGGGATGATATGCGAGGACCTGGTGCTGCCGATGCTCTTTCAGGAGCGACGGCGCGGGACTGTGGGAAAGCTGCAAATCGTCTCGCTCAACGCGGGGATAATCCAGCGGTTGCGCGGCGTCTTCCCCGGAGAGGAGTTCGAGGGCGTCCCCGACCCGGATGAGCATCCGCTCGGGCAAAACCTGCCGGCGGAGTACAGGCGGCTGATCGCCGAGTTGGGGGACCACGGCCTGGTCTACGTCACGACGCCCGACCACATGCACACGCAGATGGTCCTGGAATCCCTTGACGCGGGTCATGACGTCGTGTGCATGAAGCCGCTGTGCCTCAAGGTCAACGAGGCCCATGAGATAATCGAGCGCGCCCGCAGTCACGACGCCTACGTGTTCACGGAGTATCACAAGAGACGCGACCGCGCCGCACGCGCGCTGCGCTATCGCTACCGCAAGGGCGACCTGGGGGAGGCGCTCTACGGCCACGCCTGGATAGAAGAGCCGAAGTACATGCCCCTGGACAAGTTCAAGCTCTGGGCGGAGAAGTCGAGTCCCTTCGAGTACATCGGCACCCATTACGCAGACCTCTACCACTACGTCACAGGCCTTATGCCCAGGCGCGTGGTCGCTTTCGGGCAGAAGAAGTTCCTGCCGCAGAAGGGCAGCAACGCATACGACGCCGTGCAGGCAGTCGTAGAGTGGGAAAACGGCAGCGCGTTCTGGATACAGACGTCGTGGGTCTGCCCCGACGACAACGCGCAGATGACGCAGCAGGGCATGATGTTGCACTGCACGCACGGCGAGTACAAGGCAGATCACGCAGACCGCAACTGTTACTTCGTCACCGACGAGGGCGGCTTCGAGCACTACAACCCGAACTTCATGAAGCCTTACGATAGCTGGGTTGCCGGTGAATCGGTCGACTGGACAGGCTACGGCTACGAGTCAAATGCACAGGGCCTGTATGACGTACAATACCTGCTGCGCGAAACAGAAGGTCTCTCAGAGCCGGATGCCCGCCGGCGCAGGCGGGAAGTCATCTCAGCCTGGGAAAAGAATGGCTGCCGCGCGCTGCCCCGGCAGGCGCTTATCGGCGTCGCCATCAACGAGGGCGTGAGGCTGAGCGTGGACAACGGGAGCAGATTCGTCACACTGGACGAGGAACTTCACCCCAATCTGGCTTGAGAGCAGGAGTTGCTTGCTTTTTCCCAGCTATCAGGTAAGATGCCGGCGGGCTGCGAGCCCTGTAGCCGTCTGGCGTGGGAATCAAGGCGCTTGAGACCGGAGTCGCTCGAACCAGATGGGCAGCGCTTCACCTAACCGAAGGAGGCTAAAGCCATGCGCAGAGCAGCAATCGCATTTGCGGGAATACTGGCTGGCAGCATCATGGCGGGCTGTGCAAACGTGCCCGGATGGGTTGTGAGGGGGTCGGAGGCTGGCTGCGGACGCGAGGGCAACGCCATCTACGCTGTTGGCTCGGCAGGGCAGGAGGCCGATCATAAGTTGCAAGCCGCCGTTGCCAGCATGAATGCCCGGGCGGCGCTTGTGCGCATCGAGAGGGGCTACGTCCAGGACCTGCTGAAGCGATTCGTGGAAGACCACGAGCAATGCTTCGACCAGGAGTACGCCGCTTCGGTGAAGCTGTACGAGCAAGCGGGCGACAAGGTGATTGACGCGACCCGGCTCAGCATGAAGGAAGTGGCCACCTGGCTTGACGATAGCGGGCGGCACATGGAAAAGGGACAACTCTACGCGCTCATCATACTGCGGCTGGATGACAGCTTCTTTGATGCAGTTCAGCAGGAATACGAAGGGCTGATCCGAGGCTACAAGGACAAGCTGCTGAAAGGGGAATCGGACGCGGTGCTTACGCAGTTGGATGAGGAACTGAAGCGCCTCCGCCAGGACCCGTTTGCGGAACCGCCGGCGCCCCGCCAGGGCGGGCAAGCGCCGGCTTCACCCGCCGGGGCGGGGCAGGAAACCGAAGTCCCGCCGACTTAAGAAAACCTAGCGCGCCTTAAGGCAGAGGGCAGACGAAGAGGCGAGTGAGGGAAAGTGAGTAGTGAGTAGTGATTGGTTACTACTGACTGCCGTTACTGCTCACTGCCGTTCTACAAGCCCGGTGACCACAGGTATAGAAACATAGGCCCGCGCCCACGAAGTAGCTCCTCCAGCCCCTGTTCAAAGGCTCGCAACGCGGGTAAACTTTGGCGCTCGCCCGCCTGTGGCGGGGTGCCGCCGGCGCTGGCGTAGATGTTGGCGTTGTACTGGGGGAAGGCCCTGTAGAGGATAACGTCCGCGCTGCGGATGTTCGCCAGCTCCTGCGCAGCGGCCACAGCGTCGTCAAGATAGCCGATCTGGTCAATCATGTGGAGCTCAAGGGCCTGATCGGCAGTCAGGATACGGCCGTCTGAGATGGTGGCTACATCCTGCTCGGTCATCTGCGGCCGTTGCCGCTGCATCGCCGAGAGGAAACGGTCGAAAAGTGCCTTGTTCACCCCTTGCAGTATCTCGCGTTCTTCCGCCGTGAGCGAGCGCGTGGAGGAGCCGATATCCTTTTTCTCGCCTGATTTAATCACCTCCGAGCGCAGCCCGATCTTGCCGTACAGGCCCTCCACATTGACAAAGCGCATGATCACTCCCACCGAGCCCGTGACCGTAGTGGGAGCGGCGACTACGCGGTCGGCGGCGAGTGAGATATAGTAGGCCCCCGACGCAGCCGTACCCATCAAGGCCGCAACAACCGGCTTGCCGGACCTGTGCCTGAATGTCATTACGTCCCGGAAGATTATGTCGCTCGCGGCGGCGCTCCCACCAGGACTGTTGACTCGGAGCACAACCGCGCGCACACGAGCGTCGCCGGAGGCGCGTTCCAGCTTCTCCCTCACGTCCGCCACCGTAGTGCCGCTCCACAGCACGGGCGTTTCCTCTCCCAGGCCTATGAACCCGTCCACGTCCACCAGCGCTATGCGGTTGCGCTCGAACCAGCGAGGCGATTTTTCCACAACCACTTGTTCGAGTTGCCCCACCAGGAGCGAGCGCATGCTTATGCAACCGCATACGACGAACGGCACAACGACGGCAAGCAGAATGCGGACAAGGTGCCTCACCATACATTACTCCTTCTGCAGATCAGCACTTGGGCCAGCAGCCGCGCACTTCTCGCCGGCGAAGGCCCTGCTCAAGTAGTCTCCCGCTCAAACAGCCGGCCGGAACAGAGACACGCCTCGCTTATCGTGGCCTGTGAGGACACATCTGGGATGGCCTGGCCGCTACCCAACCGTGACCCGATTGCGGCCAACACTCTTGCTCTGATACAGGAGACGATCAGCCCTCCCAAAGAGCGTCCTCAGGGTGTCGCCGGGGCGCGCTTCAGTCACGCCGATGGATATGGTCACGCTTGCTGTAACGTCTCCGACGCGCAGGCTAAGTCCTTCGATGGTCCGGCGCAATCTCTCCGCAGCGGCCTTCAGTTGCTCCTGCCCGCCGTAGGGGAGCACTGCAACGAACTCATCACCGCCCCAGCGACCCACGACGTCCGGCATTCTCAGATTGCTGGCCAGCGTCCGTGATAGCATTCTCAGCAGCTCATCGCCCACCAGGTGCCCGTGCCTGTCGTTGACAGGCTTGAGGTTGTCAACGTCGATCATCAGGATGCCGAACGGTAGCCCGTAGTTCTCCAGGTTGGTAAGTCTTTCCTGGAGGGACGATTCCAGCGACCGCCGGTTCGGCAGCCCCGTGAGGACATCCAATGCCGTGAGGTCTTCGAGCTCCTTAACGCGCTCGCGGATGTCAACGCTGGCCCACTTGTCAACAAAGATCTGAATCGCTCCCGTAGTCTCGCCATTGGCGGAGTGAATTGGCGTAACGCGCGCGGTGATCGGCACCAGGTGGCCGTCCTTGTGGCGCAAAGAGATGTCCGCCGTCCGCGGCCGCCCCTCGGCAATCACGGCGGCGATAGGGCAGCGTTTCTCACAGAGCTCGCACCCCTCAGCGTCCACGTGCCGCAGGATATTGTCGGAACACCGGCTCCCGACAACCTCCGTGCTCTTGAAGCCCGTCATCCTCTCAGCCCCCTTGCTCCAGTAACTTATCGTGCGATCCGCGTCAACGAAGTAGACCCCCTCGTACATAGCGTCGATCAGTTCCCTGTAGAAATCTTCAGTGAGTTTCAACTATACGCCTTTCCAAGACGCTCGTTCTCCGCATCCCAATGGTCGCCACACTCCGACATGCAGTATAGCGCATGGCTCTTGCTCCGCGCAAAAGAGATTCGCAGCCTCTGCGCTGCCGCAGACCGGCAGCACCTTCTCGCTTTGAAACAGAGCCCTGGGCCTGTAGAATAGCAACCGCCTTGTCTGCCACATTTAGGCAACAATGAAGCCGCCCAGTGCCCGTCAGGACACGCGGCTTCCGCGAGGCTCGAAGGAAATGACCGGCTACGACCGCATGATGTGTGCCATTAGAGGTGGGGAGCCCGACCGGGTTCCCATCTGGGGATTGATCGTCAACCGTCCCGTGATCGAGGCCCTTTTCCCGAAAAGCTGTAGGAAGGCGCTATCGCCGAGCACGGCCCTCACGCCGAACTCATAGAACGCGATGGCATATTCGCGAAGCTCTGGCAGATGCAGATGCCCGATTCATGGCTGGGCAACGAGAACTCAGAGACAGAGTGACAGGCCGAAGGATTCCGGTGCGCGGGGCATCCTTGAAGGTGGTCCCGCCGCATCCGCACTGAAGGTGAACGCCATCGTCCGAGGGGGAATTTGCGCCCACGGCAGACGGGACGGCGTTACTCCTTCGGGGAATGACAGTCCTTGCCGTCGAACGGCGGGCTGAATACCAGGAGCGCTACGAAGTCACCCTCGTTCTCGTGCGGCAGGATCTTGTAGGCGTGCAGACGGGGAAGAAATACGAAGGCAGGCGGCCGCGCCAGGTGCCGCTCTCCCTCGACCTCCACAATGGCGTTGCCGAGCACACAGATGATCGTCAGGTCGTGCGTCTCATGATAGCGGCTCTCAAGGACCGACCCCTCCTCCAGCATCAGGACGCTCACGCTCTGGGTGTCGGACCTCTCGAGCTCCAGCAGCCAGGAGCCTTCACCCTCGGCCAAGGAGACCCTCGGCAGAATCGCCGGCAGGTCGACGACAGCATCTTTACGCCCTTCAGCCTCCTGCATCTTCTCCCGTGCCGTCATGCAGCCTGTCAGGCACAGGAACAGGGTCGCCGCGATTGCCATTCCCAGGACAGGTCTCGCTGCTGCCAACTCGGTCCCTCCCAACCGTCAGGTCTTCGGCACAGGCACCACGCCCGCAGGCACGTATCAGGAATATAATGGCGGGGCCTCCCGTTTTGCAAAGGCATTCTTCCGCTCGGACGCTGCCCGCACTTGAATTGCAGACCGATGGTCGGCCATCATGGCGCGGCGGTTCGCAAGCATCTCTGCCGGGTATAGCCTGCCTATGAACATCACGATCACCTGCAAATACTTCTCTCCCCGCGGTGGCGCGCAGACCTTTCTGTTGGGCTTCGTTGAGCACCTACTCGGCGAGGGCCACCATGTCAAGGTCATCACAATGGAAGTGAAGGGGGAGACGGACGGCGTCCGAACACAAATCGTATCCCTCCCTCCCGTGCCGAAGACCTTCCGGGACGTCATGTTCGCGCGAGCGGCCCGCAAGGCGCTCCAGCACGACGAGTATGACGTGAGCTTCGGCGAGCAGAAGACGTGGGGCGCGGATGTCGTCAGGCCGGGCGGCGGAGTTCACCTCGAATACATCGCACAGATCATCAAGAGTTACCCTTCGTCGGCGATGCGCACCCTCGCATCGGTCACCAAACGACTGAGCCCGAAGGAACTGTTGAATCACTATATCGAGCGCAGGCTCCATGCGGATCCGTCTCTGCGGTGCGTCATAGCCAACTCCGACCTAGTCCGCAAGCACTTGCTCAAGCACTACCCTGAGCTCGAGGGCCGGGTCGAGGTCGTCTACAACGGGACGGACTGCGATAGGTTCAGCCCCGCGCTAAGAACCCACCGCTCGCAGGTGCGCAGGGATCTGGGCATACCGGAGGAGGCCGTCGTGGGCGCATTCGTTTCCTTTGATCTGCGCCGCAAAGGCCTGCCGACAGTCTTGCGAAGCCTATCCATTCTGAAGGGCAAACCCGTGCAGGGCGACGCGTACGCCGTCGTGGTGGGATGGCGCAGACGGTGGGCGGAAACGTTGGCGCGTAAGCTCGGCGTGCAGGATAGGGTGAGATTCGTCGGCGCTCGGGAGCCGGATCCCTACTATGGAGCGTCGGACCTACTGGTGCTTCCGAGTTACTTCGATCCATGCGCGAACGTGACGCTCGAGGCCCTTGCGTGCGGTCTGCCTGTCCTTACCAGCGTGCACAACGGCGCCTATGAACTGCTCACGCCCGGCCGAGACGGCTTCTACGTCCGCGACTCCTCGGATGCGGCGCAACTGGCAGAATTCATGCAGTATTTCATGGACCCGCAGAAGCTGGCAGAAGCTTCCCGGGCCGCGCGCACCCTGGCCCTCAAGCACACCGCGCGGGAACAGTTCAGCCGCTTACTGGACATCATCACGCGGGTAGCAGAGCAGAAGGCCCGCGAGCGCCGCTGAAATCACCTCTCAACGCGGCCACGGTCCCCAACGTCAGGCGCGCCAGGAATCGAAGTCCAGCTCGTGGAACTCCGCCCGGCACCGGTGGTCACCGCACATCACGCGCATCTTCCGGCTGCGTCGGCTCATGCTGCAAGAGAACACAGGCGGTCGCCCGGACGACAAGGTAAACGCTCGGGAGATGGGGGCCGAGCGCTACACTCGGCAGCCAGAACCGAGGCGGGCGGATGAAAAGACGGCCTCGTAGCCTCTGTGCAAGTACCTTCTGAACCTTTTCCGCGTTCGCTGCGCCCTGTACAGTAGAGACCATGAGCAAGACCTTCGAACCCAGCGACGACTCACTCGTTCGGCGCAGCGCAGCGGGTGACCGAGATGCCTTCCTCCAGCTCGTTCACCGCCACGGCCAGTCACTGGCGGCACTGATCCGGTACAGGATCGGGGGTGGGCACGACGCGGAGGATGTGCTGCAGGAGACCCTCCTGCAAGCCTGGGTGAGCGTGCGCACTCTGCGTGATCCCGCCAAGGTCCGCCCGTGGCTTCTACAACTATGCAGGAACCGTTGTCGCGACTTCATGAGGTCTCCGCAGCGCCGGGACCAGCCAACAGACCCGCAGCGCTTGCTTATGTGGCTCAACCGGCACGGACGAGCGGCGGCCGGGGCCGGCCAAGTAGCGGCAGAGGTACGCGAAGCACTCGAGCAAGTGCCTGAGCGGGAGCGCGAGGCAGCCAAGCTCTTCTACCTGCACCGCTTGACCATCGCCGAAATCGCGAAGAGAAGCCACAGTCCTGAAGGGACTGTAAAGCGGCGACTCTTCTATGCCCGGCACCACATGCGTACCGCGTTGGGGCTGTTGTCAGATGAGACACGAAAGGAGAACGAGAATGGGTAACCGAAGGGCGAAGAAAGGAATCCCGCCTTTCCCGTCGCGCCGTCCAGCGATCGCAATACTCCCTAGCAGGGCCAAGCCCTTTGCCGTCGACTGTCGGGAGTTGCGCTGGTGGTTTGTCATTCCTGAGGTGGGTCAGGCCGCGTCAGCAGCATGGTATGACCCGCCAAACTGGGAGCTGAGCAGCTTCCAGGAAAGCCACGCCGTGCGCCCCGCACGCATCCATGATCTGGACTGCGTGGAAATGGAAGTGAACGAATGCCCCGCAGCAGAACCCTCCACGCGTGGCCAGGTCCACTGGCTTATGTACGGACGACTCACTGATGACAAGGCCCAGTGGCTGGCAACCCTGCGGGTTGTAGATGGCAAACGGGTCCTCTACACATTTCTCGACGAGGGTTTCGAGGAAGACTGGGGTGAAGCACCGCGGAGACTGGAGGATCGCGGCGCTTATGTGCGGCAGCAGGACGGGTCCTTCAAGCGGTCGCGACGTCGCGCTTCTGCTGAGGCAACCGGTGCGGGAGTGTTCCGCGTGCGGATTGCCGACCGTTCGTTCACGTGCCTGCGCGTCCTTGATGTGGGGACCGTCCCATCCGAGACCGGAATCCTAGTGGAGGCCTACGTCAATAGAGAGGGCCGCACGGTTCTCTTCCGCCGATACAACGGGCGACTATGGGCAATCGGAGGTGAGTCCGGCTATGACGGGGCCCCGTGGGATGAGCGGTTTCCGGGCCATCAGCGCATCGTGATCGACGGAGTAACCTTTGTTCATTGGTACGACTGCCTGACGGATGTTGCCTGCGGGATCTCTCCCATCGGGAACGACAAGTAGAATGCAGCTGACAGCCGTTTTCGGGCAGCGGATTCCGAGGAGCTTCAGCGTTGGGGTACGTTCTTTCTGTTCCTCTGCCCGCCGCCGACGAGAGACTGCATGAAGAGAAAGGGCGTCTCAGCGCCCTTCCTCCTCGGCCGTGTCGAAGAACTCGACCTTCATGGTCTCCACCTCCTTACCTGCGTCAACTGCTCGCGCCGCTCTTCGAGCTTGGCGACCTGCTCCTTGCGCATCGCAAGGATCCTGGCCAGCAAGCTGAAGTCGCGCGGATATGGGCTGCTCATAGCGATCACCTCCTGCGGGCTTCTTGCGCCAGCGAGGCATCTCCGTTGTGCGCCGGGCCGGGAGGGAGCCGCACGCCAATCGGTCGCCAGACCGAACCGGAGAATGACTGAGCTGGCGCTACATCGAAGGAGGTGATCGGCCTGGGGCAGCCCATGCGTGGCGCGCGGCTTGCGGCCCACGGACTGCCACCAGCGCTTGGCCTTGCGCCCGCCCAGCAGTTGCCGCTCAAGGGGTCGGGGAGGCAAGCACGTTGGATTGCGGCCGGCCACCGACTACACTGGAATTCCCGGCGAGCCCCTGCCATTTGAGGGTGCGTCCCGAGATTGTCCGAACCTTCTCGGCCTGGATTGGGGCTTTCTCTATAGAAGGCCTTCGCGACTGAGCAGAGAACTGACGTGGAAGAGCTCGGAACACTGATTGAGCGAGCGCAGGCCGGAGACGTGGAGGCGTACGGCGAGATCGTCCGGCGCTTCCAGGACATGGCCTATGGCTACGCCTACTCGTTCCTGGGTGACTTCCATCTGGCCCAGGACGCCTTCGTCCAGGCTTACCGCGACCTTACGGCGCTCCGCGAGCCTGCCGCCTTCCCTGGGCTGGTTCCGCCGGATCGTGTTCAAGCAGTGCAACCGCATCCAGAGGCGGCGCCCGGCTGCGTGGTGACATGACCGGGGCGCGCCGGCTCGATCTGACCCTAATCCGCCATCATCGCCGAGAATGCCCGGACGGCCAGAATGAACAGCGCCGCCGCTATGGCACAGCCGTACATGACCTTCTGGCTGAGAAGGCTGTGCACCGGTTGCTTGAAGATCTCACCGTCGGGTCGGGCCTCGACGAGTCCCCGGGCGCCGGCCTGATCCCCTGCAACGAACCTGGCGAGGGCGGCTTCAACGACGGACGCGACCATGTGATCAAGCCGGGCCGGCTCGGGCATTTCCGACCCCAGCAGGGAGCGCAGGCTGCGCTCATCCTTGCGGGACAACCGCGCCTGGCACCGGCCGTCGCGCCCAACGAACACGGTCGAGAGGCCGGCGAAGCGGTGGATCGGCATGACCCCATCCGCGACGGTGGGCGCAACGGGGCAAACGTAGACCGTGAGACCCGAGCCGCCGGACGAGCGGTCGGTGACAAGGAACATCCCGCCCAGGAAACGGGCGAAGGACCGCAGACGCTCTCTGTCCAGATGCCCCGTTACTCGCTCCCCGCCGGGATCGCCCAATCCGCCGCACGCGGCCCGCAGGAACAGGCTGTAGTCGGCACGAAGGGGAGTCGACTTCCGCGTCGCCCACCGCGCCAGGTTGTAGGCGAGCATCGCACCCACGAACCATGCGAACGAGGCCCCGAAGAACCCCATCAGCACCGCCGCAAAGAACATGGCGGCCAGCCCCAGCACGCTCACCGCGGCGAACGGGGTCCGGTTCACCCGCAGCAGCAGACAGCCATGGACGAGTCCAGGCAGGCAATAGACGGCGATGCCGCAAAACAGCACCCTCGGTCCCCACGTGCGTGTTATCAAGAAAGAAGCGATAACGACGAGTGGCACGATGAGCGCGAGAGCACGGAAGTTGCGCCATACGAGCGTCCTACGGAAGCCCAGCTCATCCCGGTAGTTCCGGGCCAAACCGCGCGCCAGGAGCGCCATGTAACCGAGGAAAGGTACTACCTGAGCCACGGCTACCAGCAACCCGGCCAGGCCGGTGGCCGACAGCAGGCCGCCCGCGCCCCAGCCGAGGGGTGCTGCAGGTGCCGCGGCCAGGACCCGGCCCGCCAGGCCGTCCCGCGGCCCCATACGTCGCAACGACACTTCCAGGCGCTCATCCATCTTCCCGCGCAGCGCCTTGCGCGCCCGGTGCAGGCGGACCTTGAACGCCTGCTCGCTGATGCTCAGGATCGCCGCTCCCTCGCGGACGCTCTTCTCCTGGAGGTAGAAGAGCACCAGGCACTCGCGATGGGTCGGGGGCAGGCCGGCGAGCGCATCGCCCAGCATCGCGTCGAGCGACTCCTCCTGAGTTACGTCCGACGGCGGCGTCTGTGTCCGCGGCGGCGTCTCGATGCGCCAGCGCTCCAGGTTGTCCAGATCGCGGCGGTGACGGCGGCCGATGGCTGACGCCGTGTTCCTGGCGATGCGCGCGATCCATGCCCCGAACCTGTCGGGCTTCCTCAGTGCAGCCAGGAACCGGAAGCCCTGCAGGAATGTCTCTTGCACCGCGTCCTCGCACAGGTGCGCGTCGCCCAGTCGGCTCCAGGCGACGGCGTAGACCGTCCGCCCGTAGCGCTCCACTAGGTCGGCGTAGCGTTCGGTGTCGCCCCGCCTGATCGCCTCAATGGTCAGAATGTCGTCCTGCATCTGGCTCCTGCTCCTGTAGACGACGCTTTATTATAAAGGAGCGTCTGGGCGTGATTAGGTTACATGAAACGAAGCTGCGGGGCACGGTCGCCGGCCGGCTCGGGCAGCGTGCCATCGGCCGCCGACGAGCCGGGTGGGCCGGCGTGCGTTGAGTCCGAAGCCGGTCTCTGCCGCACAGCCCCCCAACGGCGGACTCTGAGCAGCGCAGTCGTGGACGGCAGGTGTCGTTCGGTTCCGCGACAGAACTGGCTCATTTCGGCCCGTGCTGCTCCCCGCTCCCGGCCTGGGGAAGGACGTGTCAGCGCCCTTCCTCCCCGGCAGGCCGTCTCACCCACTTCTCCACTGCCGCCCATCCTCTTAGACCTGCCGTTCGCGTGCGCTCGTCCCGTGGCAAGCAGCCTGTTGCAGGCCGGCCCAGGGTTCTCAACGGGCTCCTTCAGGCATCAGGCGACTTCGAGCTTCCAGGTTTCCCCGTTGTCCGTTGAGCGGCAGACGTTTGTCCGCAGGTTCACCGCGTCGAAAGCTTCGCCCAGCACGATGGTGGCCAGCATCTCGCCGTTTGCCATCACCGCTACGGACGGGAAATAGGCGTGTATGCTGCGAAGGTAGGGCTTTGGGCTGGCGTAGAGAACCCCGGTTTTCAAACAGTGGACGGTCGGAACGGTTCCCCTTCGCTCCTCGAATCGCTGCTTCTTTCAGTCGCCTCGCGCTTAAGCCCCAGCAGAAGTAACGATGCCCCCTGCGACTACGTCCCGGCCCCTGAGCAGCACGAATCGCCCCAGCTCCGGCACCTCTTGGAACTTCTCCACAACGATGGGCGATTGGGTGTTGATAGTAAGCTCGCCGACCTCGGTCTCCTCAAGTGCATCTGCGTCGCGCTCGGTGTGCTCCAGGGTAGAGGAGTCAACACGCTCTCGGATCGCGCCGACGCTGCAAGCCTTTTCCTGAGTGGAACAACGGACAGTCAGCGGTTCGCCCCTCTTGAGCGGTTTCCCGGCAAGCCAGAATACGCTTGCCTCGAAGGATTCGGTCGGTTCTGCGAGATGCTCGGGCGGGCAACCCACCGCGCCGCGCCCCGGCGGGTCGGAGTCGAACAGTACTCCGATGCACTCGCCGGCCCCGGCCTGCTCTACGTCTTGCTCGCCGAACTTCCGGATCTCTGAGACCTTCTTCCTGCCGCCGCTGGGCAGAAAGCAAAGCGTCTGGCCGCGCTTGAGAATCCCGCTCTCGACGCGCCCCACGGCCACCCGCTGTCCGTCGAGTTCGTAGACGTCTTGGATGGGCAACCGCACGGGCTTCTCCGTTGGCAAGGAGCTTTTCACAAACCGGTCCAAGCCCTCCAGTATCGTCGGTCCGTCGTACCAGGGCATGTTGGGTGAGCGGGACGCGATGTTCTCCCCGAGCTTCGCGCTGATAGGCACTTCGAGCGTGGGCATGATGTCAATGCGCCGCAGGAACTTGTGCAGGTCGGCCCCGACCTTTTCAAAGCGCCGCTGCTCATAGCCCACCAGATCCATCTTGTTGTAGGCGACGATAATCTGGTTGAGGCCGAGCAATCGGAGCAGGTAAACGTGGCGGCGCGTCTGCTCTTCAACTCCTTCGCATGCGCTGCATATCAGCACGGCGGCGTCGGCCTGCGATGCCCCCGTGAGCATGTTCTTGAGGAACTCCTTGTGCCCCGGTGCGTCTATGATGACGTAGTCGCGCTTGTCCGTTGAGAAGAACGCCCGGGCGGTGTCGATAGTCATGCCGCGCTGGCGCTCCTCTCGCAGATGGTCCATGATGAATCCGAACTCTATCTCCTTGCCTTCCGCCTCGGAGGCGGCCTGTATCTCCTCCATCTTGCCTTCGGGCAGCGAGTCGGTGTCGTAGAACAGGCGTCCGATGAGCGTGGACTTGCCGTGGTCAACAGACCCAACTATGACCAGCTTCAGTGCTTCCTTTTCCATCGGTGACGGTCACATGTATCCGAGCGAGCGGAGTTTCTGCATGGTGTAAGCGTCTTCCTTGTCTTGGGCGCGTCCCGCCCGCTCAGCGGTCTTGCCGGTCTCGATCTCCGCGATTATCTCATCCAGCGTAGACGCATTCGATTCGACGGGCGAGCAACAGGTCTCGCAGCCGAGGCTGCGGTAACGCTTGCCGTTTCGGGAGAAGTAGAGCGGGTTAACGGGCAGATGCTCCCTTCTGACGTAGCGCCACACGTCCACCTCGCGCCAGTCAAGCAGGGGGTGAACGCGCAGGTGGAACTCCTTGTCCACCTGGGTGGTGTACTGGTCCCAGAGCTCCGGCGGCTGGTTCTCGTAGTTCCAGCGGAACTGCTCGTCGCGCGGAGAGAAGTGCCTTTCCTTGGCACGGATGCCGTGCTCGTCGCGCCTTATGCCCAGCAGCAGCGCTTCGAAGCCGTGCTCGGCTATGCACTGCTTGAGCGCTTCGGTTTTCAGGGCGGTGCAGCACTCGAACTTGGTGTCGCCGTGCGGCCCCATGCCGGCGGCAAGCGCCGCCTTGTTCTGAGCGACGATGAGGTTCAGTTCCCACTCCTTCACGCATTGATCCCGGAACTCATACATCTCGCGGAACTTGTAGCTCGTGTCGATGTGGATGACGGGAAACGGGATACGCCCGAAGAACGCCTTCCTGCACAGATGCAGGAGCGTGGTCGAATCCTTGCCGACAGACCACAGCGCGGCGAGGCGGTCGAACTGATTGTAGGCCTCGCGAATGATGTACAGGCTTCTGTTTTCGATCTCTGAGAGGTGGTCCATGGTGCATATTCCGAAAAAATGGCGCTCCCAGGGGGGAGATAGACAGTAGAAAGCTATGATAGCCGCCGTCGCCCCGATGGCGCAAGCGCCTGCCGTGCGCTCAGGGCTGCTGCGATAGCGCCGCCGTCATGCCGACAAAGATGAGGTCCGGGACGTGGCGGACCGGCGCATCCACCCTCAACGGCAGCAGCAACTCCGCGTCGCCGCCTGTGACCACCACCGGCACTTCGGCGGCCCCCTCCTCGCGGCTCAGCAACTCGATTAACGTGTGCACGCCGCCCCGGCAGAACCGATACACGCCGCTGCGGATGGCCTCGACCGTGTCCAACCCGGCCACGCGCTTCGGCAGTCCGGGCGACACCAGCGGCAGGCAAGCAGTGCCCTCGTGAAGGACGCGCACAGCGAGTCGCAGGCCCGGCGCGATGGCGCCGCCGGCGAACCGCCCCTCGCGGTCCACCAGGTCCACGGTAATGGCTGTGCCCACGCCGACCACGATGCAGGGCGGGCCCGCCAGCTCGCGTGCACCAAGGGCGCAAAGCAGCCGGTCTGCGCCCACACTGGAAGGCTCACGCACAATGGTCGGCAGCGGGATCGGCAGGTCCGGGCCGAAGAACTGCACAGGCGCCCGGCCCCCCGCTGACTTCCATGATTCGACCAGCGCGCCGTTCACAGGAGGACACACGGAAGATACGACGCAGAGCACGCTCCGACCAAGCACGGGATCCGCACCACGCAGGCTCTCACGCAGTCTCGCGCCGACACCATCAAGCGGTGTCGTCGGCACGCTCAGCAGCGGCTCCCATTCCCGGCCGCGACGGACGGCGCCCTTTATCCAACTGTTGCCGACGTCGAATCCAACCACAACGTCCGCTTCGCTCATACCCTGATATCCCCTCCGCCCCAAGCATGACAGCACGACGCGGTGCCAAGCATAGTATAACACCGTCCGCTGCGCCCTGGCCAGCGGAATGCGGCCACACCCTCCCCCGTCCCTATCTGCTGAAGGCAACCCGGCGGAAAGACTACGCGCTGCCCCGCGGCCTTTCAGTTGAACGCCGCAAGGCAAATGCTATAATTGGTTGCTTGCCTTGCAGATAAGGCAACCCTTGTCGGCGTCTGACGGAGCAACCTCAGCATGAGCAATAGCCGGTACGAGCCGCAGAAGATCGAGCCCCGTTGGCAGGACTACTGGGAGCAGCACCAGTTGTTCCGCGCCATAGACGGGGGCGAGCGTCCCAAGTTCTATTGCCTCGTCATGTTTCCGTATCCGTCGGGCGCGCTCCACGTCGGGCATGGCCGCAACTACATCATCGGCGACGTGGTCGCGCGCTACAAGATGATGCGCGGCTGCAACGTGCTGACGCCGATGGGCTGGGATGCTTTCGGGCTCCCGGCAGAAAACGCGGCCATCAAGCACGGCATCCATCCCCAAAAGTCCGTGGCGCGGAACATCGAGAGGATGAAGCGCCAGATAAACTCCCTCGGGGTGGGTTACGACTGGCAGCGCGAGGTCAACACCAGCTCTCCGGGATACTACAAGTGGACGCAGTGGGTATTCCTGAAGCTCTTCGAGGCAGGGCTGGCCTATCGCAAGAACGCTCCCGTCAACTGGTGCCCGAGCTGCCAGACCGCGCTGGCCAATGAGGAGGTCGTCAACGGCTGCTGCGAGCGCTGCGACGCCATGGTGACCGTCAAGGACCTGCGCCAGTGGTTCTTCAAGATCACGGACTATGCCCAGGCGTTGCTGGAGGACATAGAGCTGCTGGGGCAGTGGCCCGAGAAGGTCAGGGTGATGCAGGCCAACTGGATCGGACGCAGCGAAGGCGCGCTTATCAACTTCCGGCTCGAAGGCTCCGATGAGATCATCCCATGCTTCACCACGCGCCCTGACACCCTGTGGGGCGTTACCTTCATGAGCCTTGCGCCCGAGTATCCCGCCATACCGGAACTGGTCGCCGGGAGCGAGCACGAGACCGGAGTGTTGGAGTTCGTGGCGCGCACAAGGCGCCTGAGCACCGTCGAACGTGCAGGCGAGGAGGTCGAGAAGGAAGGCGTCTTCACCGGCCGCTACGTTATCAATCCGGTCAACGACGAGCGCGTGCCGCTGTGGGTGGCGAACTACGCCCTGATGGAGTATGGCACAGGGGCGGTGATGGCCGTGCCGGCGCACGACCAGCGCGACTTCGAGTTCGCCAAGAAGTACGGTCTGCCCATCAGGGTGGTCATTCAGCCGAAGGACGAGCTGCTGTCAGCGGACACGATGACTGAGGCGTTCGCCGAAGAAGGAATCATGGCAAACAGCGGCCCCTTCAACGGCGTGCCGAGCGCAGAAGGCATCCCCCAGGTCACCCGCTACCTGGAGGAGAAGGGCATGGGGAAGGGGGAGGTCAACTACCGCCTGCGCGACTGGCTCATAAGCCGCCAGCGCTACTGGGGAGCGCCCATCCCCGTCGTCCACTGCGAGCAGTGCGGCGCTGTGCCCGTGCCCGAGGATCAGCTTCCCGTCATGCTGCCTGACGAGGTGGAGTTCACCCCTCGCGGCCGGAGTCCGCTGGCCTTTGTGGACGAATTCGTCAACACCTCCTGCCCCGCGTGCGGCGGCGAGGCGAAGCGCGAGACCGACACAATCGCCCAGTGGCTGTGCTCCTGCTGGTACTTCCTCCGCTTCACCAGCCCCGGGCGCGACGATGTTCCGTTCGACCGCGACCTGGTGGACTACTGGATGCCGGTGGACCAGTACATCGGTGGGGTCGAGCACGCCGTGCTACACCTGCTCTATTCACGGTTCATCGTCAAGGTCCTGCACGAGCAGGGCCACGTCGGCTTCCGCGAACCCTTCTCCGCGCTGTTCACGCAGGGGATGATCTGCAAGAACAGCTACGTCTGCAACCGCTGCGGTCATATCGTGACGGACGACCCGTCCGTCACGGAGCCGTGCAGGTGTGCGGTTGGGGTTGACCTCACAACGCGGCTGCAGAAGCAGGTCGAGACCACTGCGCGGCTGGAGAAGATGAGCAAATCGAAAGGCAACGTGGTGCCGTTCGACGACGTCATCGAGCAGTACGGCGCGGACACGCTTCGCATGTACACGCTGGCCATCGGTCCGCCTGAGAGGGACGCGGAGTGGCAGGAGGGGGGCATTGTCGGATACTACAGGTTTCTGAACCGCCTCTGGGACAGGGTGGTTCAACACGAGGCTGACTACCGGCGCGTCCCCCGCGTCCAGATCAGTCTTGAAGAGCTTGAGGACGAGGCGCGGCGCATCTTCCGTCGCACCCACGCCACCATCAAGAGGGTCACACGCGACATTGAAGACCGGTGGCATTTCAACACCGCCACGGCCGCCGTGATGGAGTTGTTCAATGAGCTGGGCGGCCTGGAGCCGACGGAAGTGTCCGAGGGCAAGCAGACGCAGGAGCAACTCTGCCGCTTCGAGGTGCTCAGGTTCGCCCTGGAGAGCATTACGCTGCTCTTGTCGCCGTTCGTGCCGCACATCTGCGAAGAGCTATGGGCGCGCATGGGCAACCAGCCGAGCATACTGCAACAGAGCTGGCCTGAATGGGACAAGGAAGCGGCGAAGGCGGAGCAGGTGGAAGTGCCGGTGCAGGTCAATGGTAGGGTGAGGGGGCGGCTGTTGGTGGAAAGTGACATTGACGAGGAGTTGGTGCGCGAGCAGGCGCTGGCCCTGGAGGGAGTGAAGCGCTACACGCAGGGCAAGAAGGTCCTCAAGGCGATTGTCGTCCCCAACCGCATCGTCAGCATCATCGTCAGGTAGACCTTCCGCGCAACCTGCAGTCGCTGCCGTGCGCCCGTGGCGGCAGCATTGACAACGGGTCTCGAAAGGGTTGAACCACGATGGTACTCGGCTTCGGTCGCAGAAGGCGGGTCTTCGGCATTGGGCTTGACGGTTTCCCCTACTCTCTGGCCCAGAAGCTGATGGGGGAGGGGCGCATGCCCAACCTCAAGAGGCTCGCCGAAGAGGGCTCGCTCAAGCGAATCGACAGCGTCTATCCAACCGTCAGTAATGTCGCCTGGGCGTCGTTCCAGACCGGACTCGGCCCCGGCGAATTCGGTGTCTACGGCTTCGCCGAACTCAAGCCCGACTTCAGCATACACATTCCCAACGCCGACGACCTGAAGGCTGAGACGCTGTGGCAGCGCCTCAGCTCAAGAGGCAAACGCATCGTGGCCTTGAGCGTCCCCATGACCTACCCTGCGCCGAAGGTGAACGGCCTGCTGGTCAGCTGCTTTCTCGCGCCCAAGCTCGACGAGAGGGCGGTCTCAAGCCCTGACGTGCTGCGCAAGCTCAGGTGGACGATGTACGAGATTGACATCGATCCTTCGGCGGCTTACAGGTCCCTGGACGAGTTCCAGGGACACCTCACTCGCGTCAGTACCAGGCGGCAGGAGACGGCGTTGGAGTTGATGGGGAGCGAACGGTGGGATCTGTTCTTCGTTCATGTGATGGACACCGACCGGATCAATCACTTCATGTGGCACTTCCAGCACGATCCCGACAGCCCTCACGGCAGGTTCTTCCTGGATTTCTACTCCAAGATCGACGACTTCATCGGGAGGGTGGCGGAGCGCCTCGACAAGCACACCGATCTGTTGGTGCTGAGCGACCACGGCTTCTGCGACCTTAAGTGGGAGGTCCAGCTCAACCGCTGGCTCAAGGCCGAGGGGTATCTTGACTATGAAAACGATCCGGAACGTATGTTCCAAGCCATAACGCCCGGCTCGCGCGCCCTCGCTCTTGTGCCGGGGAGGATCCATCTGCTCACGAAGTGGCGGTGGGAGACCGGGGCCGTATCCGATGTCGCCTACGAATCGCTCCGCACGGAGATAATGGGGAAGCTGGGCGAACTCAAGGACCCTGAAACCGGCGAGGCCGTCTGCAACAAGATCATGAAGCGCGAGGACGTATTCAGCGGCCCTTACGCCGATCGGGCCCCGGACATCATCATTGACCCGCGCGACGGGTACGACCTGAAGGCCAAGCTGGGAGAGGGGGGGCTGTTTGAGCGAGGCGTGGTGTTGGATGGCATGCACACCTACTCCGACGCGATGCTCCTCACCAGCAAAGGCCTTTCCGAACTGTCTGAAGCTGCCAACATCACTGAAGCCGGAGCGCAGCTCGCCCGGTTCTTCCTGCGGTGAAGCGCAGCCATGAGCGACGCAGGTTCATCGAAGAGGAGCGGCGGCTCGGAACGCGCCGTAAGGATTGCGCGCGCGCTGGCGATCTTGTTGATCGGCCTGGCCCTCATGATGGCGCTCACCGCGGCCGACCGCGCCCTGCGGCTCGGGTTGTTTCGCAATCCCCTCACGCTTCAGCTCGCGGCCGCTGCGGATGCTGTCTTCCAAGAGCCTGTGGACCGGGGACAGGTCCAGTTGGACTTGGGCGGGACGCCCGTTGTGATCGATATGCCGCTGCGTTATGAGCGCAGCGTGGCGGTCGTTCTGATTCTGGAACTCGATCAAATGCGGGCAGAGTGCGAGCGAACCATCGCCCACCTAAAGACTCTGGATTACCTGGAGGCCGAGCCGGAACAACAGGAGGCGGACGCCGCAAGAATCGCGTCGCTCTGGGACGCAGCTCAACAGCGGCTCGCCGGCGCTATCACGCTTGAGCCGGAGCGTGCGCGGACCGTGCTGGCAGCCCTCGGCTGGCCGTGGATCGGCGACGAAGCTGAGGCGCTAACGGCGAACGCCCTTGACCTGCACTTCGCCGTAAGGCCGGCTGCGCTCCGAACCATACGGCCTGATGCGTGGCACTCGATCCTGACGGAAGCCGAGGGGGAGCGGCCCTGGCCCGAGGTCGCGGCGCATCTGGCGAGGCGCTATAGGCTCAACGAGGGCCAACTGAGGGCGCTCCAGGCGCACTTGTGCCGCACGGACGTGGCGCGCGCGTTCCATTCGCCGAACGCGCTGCGGCAGGCGCAGCGTTCCCTGCAGCGGTATGCCGCCCTTACGCCCGCGCAGGTACAAACCGTGCTGGCCATGGCCGGCGCGCTGGAACTGCTCGACGGCGGGAAGTTTGCCTTTCCTCCGCTGATTGACCTGCTGGAGCGCGAGCCTTCACTCGGCCTGCCACTGCTTCATGAATGCGTGCGGCGCACGGGTGTGCGCGGGCAGGCTGAGCGCGCCGCGGCCGAGCTTGGTGGGCCGGCTTCTGCGGACGCCGAGGATACGCTGATTGCCCTAGGTTCGTTCGGCGCGGACGCCGTCCAGGCGGCGCTGGCGCACGGGCTGATCAGCAGTGCGGCGGAGCGTGTGCAGGCAGCAATCGGGGCGAGTTGGCCGGGCGGAGCCGCCCTGGAGGTGCTGGGCAACGACCCGGCGCTGTGGCGCCGCTGGTATGGCCAAGCCCGCCAAGTGCTGTGAAGCCGACCGCACCGGGCTCCTCTGCGAGACGCCGCGGAGCGGTCTGGTTCCAACGTGGCCTGGAGCGATCGAGGAGCGGAATCATGAGCATCAAGGTAGGTGTTGTTGGCGGCGGCAGGTTCGGCCTGATGCACCTGCGCACCTTTGACCAGCTTCGCCGGGAGGGTCGTGTGGAGTCGATTGCCCTGGCCGAGATTAACGGCGAGCTTCTGCAGGAGCGATGCACCGAGTTCGGCGTGGCAGGCTATGCCGACTACTTCGAGATGCTTCAGCGCGAGGAGCTGGATGCCGTGACGGTGGTGACGCCGGATTTCCTGCATCGCCAGATCGCCCTCGACTGCATCGCCGCCGGCAAACATGTCCTTGTCGAGAAGCCTCTGGATACCAGCACGGAGGGCTGCGGGCAGATCGTCCGTGCTGCCGAGCGAGCCGGCGTCATGGTGCAGGTTGATTTCCACAAGCGTTTTGACCCGTACCACACCGAGCTGCACGACGCAATTGCACAGGGCGAGCTGGGCGTGCCAGAATACGGCTACGCTTGGGTCGAAGACAGCATCGAGGTGCCGCGGGACTGGTTCCCGCACTGGGTGGCCCAGTCCAGTCCCGCGTGGTTCCTTGGTGTGCACATGGTTGACCTGTTCCGATGGTTCATCGGCGGTCGCAACGGCAGGCGCGTCTGGGCCACTGCGAGCAAGTGCAAGCTTGCCTCCCTCGGCATAGACACCTATGACTCCGTGCAGGCGCTGATAGAGTTCGAGGACAGCGTTTCGTTTCACCTCGACGCGTCGTGGATAATGCCCGAGGGCTTCGAAGCGCTCGTAAATCAGGGCATCCGCATAGTCGGCTCCGAGGGAGTGGGCGAGGTGGACAGCCAGGATAGGGGCGCCCGCCTGGCGACCACCACGGGCGGCCAACGAACTGTCAATTCTTCGTTCTTCCTGCAGCAGCCCGGCCGCGGCGGCATGCGCTACAGCGGCTACGGAGTGGACGCAATCGCCGATTTCGCCGACAATGTGCAATTGCTCAAGGCCGGCTGCAAGCTCGACGAAAAATGCGGGCGAAGCGCATATGCGCGCGACGGTCTGGAAGTCACCCGCATCACGGAAGGCATCCATCGGAGCATCGAGACGGGGGAGATCGTGGAGCTTTGAGTGAATGCGCATGGGTCTCGGGGGTATGTCGCCAGCAGTCCAGTGACATCAACACGGCCGTCGCTTCCCGGCACGGGAAACCCCTTGTGCCTGTGCCCTCAGTGAATCTACGCGCCGGCAGTGGTCCGGCGCTTCAGGGTGTCACCAGGTTTGACAGTCTTCCCGCCCTCCACTATAATCCGCCCTGCCGCTTAACTTATGTTCTAGAACAGGGGAAGAATCGGTGGCCAAGGTTCTCATTGCTGATAAGCTGCCGCAGAATTGCGTAGACGTGCTCGAGGCCGCAGGGTTTGAGGTCCTGAATAGGCCTGGCCTGGGTCCCGAGGATCTCAAGGCCGCGATCAAGGACGTGGACGGCGTGATCGTCCGGTCGGGCGTCACGTTGACTGAGGACATCCTTGCGGCTGCCGATAAGCTCCACGTCATTTGCCGCGCCGGCGTAGGGGTGGACAACATCGACGTTCCGGCCGCCTCGCGCAAGGGCGTGGTGGTAATGAACACCCCCGGCGCGAACACGATCAGCACGGCCGAGCACACGTTCGCGCTGATCCTCGCGCTCTCGCGCAACGTCGGCCCCGCCTACATCTCCATGCGGAAGGGCCAGTGGGACCGGAAGCAGTTCACGGGATCCGAACTCTCCGGCACGACCCTGGGCATCGTCGGACTGGGTCGCGTCGGGCAGGCCGTGGCGACGCGTGCGGCGGCGTTCGGCATGCAGGTGATCGCGTACGATCCGTTTATCTCACGGGAGGTGGCTGCGAGGATCGGCGTGAAGGTCGTGGAGGAACTGCCCGAGCTGCTGAGGATATGTGATTACCTGACTATCCATGTGCCGGGACACAAAGAGACGCGTGGCATGATCGGGCCGAAGGAAATCGCCGCGATGAAGCCTGGAGCCCGCATCATAAACTGCGCCCGAGGGGACGTGGTAGATCAGGACGCAGTGGTCGAAGCGGTCTCGTCTGGCCACCTGGCTGGGGCGGCCTTCGACGTTTACGCCACCGAGCCGCCGGAGGCCTTCGATTTCGCCGACAATGACAAGATCCTCGCCACGCCTCACCTTGGGGCATCGACCGAAGCTGCACAGCTTGCCGTGGGGATCCAGGCGGCCGAGCAGGTGGTTGACGCGCTCGCCCGAGGGAACTACCGCAACGCTGTCAACATGATTGCCGTTTCGCGGGAGGAGATGGATGCCCTTCAGCCTTATTGCGAGCTTGCCGGCAGGCTCGGCAGTGCAGTGGCAATGCTCGCCCGGGGGCGGCCGCGTTCGCTTGAGGTCTCCTGCAAGGGTGAGGTGGCGCAACAGAACACGGCGCCCGTCGTCAATTACGGTGTGATGGGCGTGCTGCGAGTCATGCTCGGCAATTCGGTCAACATCGTCAGTGCACCTCATCTTGCCAAGGAGCGGGGCATACACGTTACCAGCAGTTCCACGACCGGACAGGAAGCGGGATTCACCGATCTGCTGGAGTTGAAACTGACCACCGACCGCGGCGAGTTCGAGGCTGCAGGCACGATCTTCGGACGCGAGCACCCAAGAATCGTTCGCGTGGGGCCTTTCCATACGGAGGTAATCCCAGAAGGGCACCTGCTGCTGGTGTTCGCGCAGGACACGCCGGGGCTGATCGGCAGTGTTGGTGACGCGCTCGGGCGGGCGAAGGTCAACATCGCCCGTATGACCTTCAGCCGGCAGCAGCGCGCCGGCGACGCAATGCTGGCTCTGAATCTGGATAGCCCCTGCAACGAGCAGGCGCTGGAGGGCATCCGCAGCCTTCCGCTAGTCGAGGAAGCTGTAATGCTCTCGTTCTGATCCTTCCGCACGATATGCCCGCTGCAACCGGGTTATGGAATGTGCGGCAGGACGTGCCCTGTGGGGCGCCGGGACTTGGGGGAAGGCCACGAGGCAAGCGACGCACGGCGTGGGGTCAGCCCCCGCAATCATCTTACGCGCCTAGCCGCTGTCGCGCTTCTCTCCCCTTACCTCTTCGACGATATACTGCCCGATCTCATCCGTCTTGACGAACTGCTCGGATACCCCAACCTCGTTGGCGCCGCTGCTCCTGATGCGGTTCGCGGCGTTGCGGGCGGCGGCAATAACGCTGGTCATTGTGTCGCCGTTGATGGGCAGGGCGGCAACGCCGATGTTGAGCCGGATGAAGTCCACTTTGCCGCCGTCTGGGCAGTCGAAGGAAAGCTCCTCGACGGAGGCGCGCTGACGCTCGGCCACGCGGCGGGCGTTTCTGCGGTCGGTCTCCGGAAGGATGGCGAGGAACTCATTCTCAGCCAGGCGTCCCAGCACGTCGCATCGCCGCAGCTCATCCAGCATGGTGGCCACCAGGCTCTCCAGCACGGCGTCCGCCCCCGCTTGCCCGTGGCGCCTGACGGTTTCCTCCAGGCCGCCCACGTCGATACACAGTAGGCTCGTGACACCGCCGTAGCGTTTAGCCCTGTCCTCCTCCTCCTCAAGGCGCAGTCTGAGGTAAAGGGAGTCGAACGAGCCGCTTGTCTCGTCTATGACCGCCATGCGGGCTAGTTGTTCGATGGTCTTCCTTATCATTTGCCACAGCCGGTGGAACGTGTGTCCCGCAAGGACGACAAACCACAATGCAACGGCGCCGAGGAACAGGTGGTAGAAACGTGGCACTCCCCGCGGCACGGCCGTAAGGATGAATGCCAGCATGCTCGCCCCCGCCATCAGTACGGCGCAGAAGCCGACTCGGCGAGTCCGCCGTATCAGGGTCTCACGCCCCGTGGGAGTGAAATCCGGATCCCATGGCATGTGCGGTTCCTCCCTCACAGAATGGCTTGTCGAGCCGCGTTGCAGTTACGCGCTCTTTGTTGTGCGCCACGTCTCGTATAGGGCGTAGCACCCTGTCGCCGCGAGCCACACCGCAATGGCGGTCAGGGACGTCCTGTAGACTGGGGGCATCTGCCACCCCGTATCGACTACGGCGGTGAACACCAGCATGCTCACCACGGCCACCGTCATGATGAAAGAAGCGAGCCCCACGCGACGAAAACGCCTTTTCGGCGTCTCACGCCCCCAGGGGCTGTAGGCCGCCAGCCTATGCATCTGCTGTTCCTCCGGTACAGCCTGCCGGGAGTGTCATTGTGGCACGTTGCGGCAATGGCGTGCTCGCTGTATGCCGGGTTCATCATAGCCCGTCGGCCGGCCCAAAATCAACATCTTGCCGCCCGCCAGGCGTCTGTTGTCAGTCTCTTGCGCCTGGGCGGGGCCACTGGCCGGCGCGCGCCGTGCGCTCACCGCCTTCATGGCCGGTTCCTGGGAGCCGTGCCTGCGGCCCCTTCTTCCCCGGAAAACAGGGGGCGAGCCAGCACTCCGCCGGATTGAACCTATCGGCTGCGGCGGATATAATGAGGCTGCTGCGCGGAAGTGGTGCGAGCACTGATTCGTGCAGTTGATGGGTTCGGGGGTTCTGACCGCCGAACTGGAGATTGTTGCCACGTAGGAGGATTCCCCATGGCGCCGGAAATCAGCGAAATGGCCGCTCGTCTGCAAGATCTGCGAGACTCTCTTTGACGTCGCAGCCAAGGAGCGCGAGCTGCGTCAGCTTCAGGAGCGCATGAAGGGCCCTGACTTCTGGGGTGACCAGGAGAGCGCCAAGAAGGTCATCCGCCGACTCAAGTACCTGAAGGGCCTGCTTGATCCCGTGCAGGAGCTGGGCCAGGAGGTCGAGGATCTGGAGGTGCTGGGCGAACTGGCCCGCGAGGAGGAGGACGAGCAGACGCTGCAGGAGGTGAAGCAGCGGGGGGCCAAGCTCGGGCAGTCCCTGGACAGGCTCGAACTGAGCAGGATGCTCGGTGAGCCGGAGGATGTGAGCAACGCCTTTCTCAGCATCCACGCCGGTGCAGGTGGCACGGAGAGTTGCGACTGGGCCGCGATGCTGTTGCGCATGTACAGCCGCTGGGCCGACAAGGAGGGTTACCACGCGGAGCTGATCGACAGCCTGCCGGGCGACGAGGCGGGCATCAAGAGCGCGATGCTTCGCGTCGTGGGCCGGATGGCGTTCGGTTATCTGAAGTCGGAGATCGGAGTGCATCGCCTGGTGCGCATATCGCCCTTCGACAGCAGTAAGCGTCGCCACACGTCTTTCGCCGCCGTGGACGTGGTGCCTGAGGTGGAGGACGACGTAGAGATCGAGCTCAAGCAGAGTGAGATCGAATTGGAGTTCTGCCGATCCAGCGGGCCCGGCGGACAGAATGTCAACAAGGTTTCCACGGCGGTGAGAATCCGGCATATCCCCACCGGCATCACGGTCATGTGCCAGAGCGAGCGCTCTCAGCACAAGAACCGCAAGACAGCCGAGAACCTCCTGAAGGCAAAGCTCTACCAGCTCCAGCGACAAAAGCGGCAGGAGGAGCAGGAGAGCATGTACGACGAGAAGGGCGAGATAGCGTGGGGCAATCAGATACGCTCGTACGTGCTGCAGCCCTACCAGATGGTCAAGGATCTTCGGACCGACTACAAGACCAGCTCCCCGGACGCCGTCCTTGATGGTGAGTTGATGCCGTTCATGGAGGCCTTCTTGCGCCGCAGGTTGGCGCAGGGGGCGGACGCTGAGTAGCGCGTGGCCCTTTCTCCCACGCGCTTGACATGGCATCGGAGCAGGACCAGCCTACCTTCTGCATGGCGGCGGCCCGTCGGGCACCGCGGCAGTCAACTTCTTGAGCGAACCAAGCATGGGTGTTAAAAGCACTGGCAGGCGTCGGGGGGTTCTACGCAGGGTCTTCCGCACTCCGGCTCGCTGGGCGGTCGCCAGCTTCGCCGGCGCAATCCTGATCGGCGCCGTGCTGCTGTGGCTTCCTGTGAGCAGCCACACCAGGGAGTGGACCCGGCCCATCGACGCGCTTTTCACGGCCACGAGCGCCATATGTGTCACGGGACTGACCGTCAAGGTCACCCCGGCATACTGGTCCCTGTTCGGCCAACTCGTCATACTGGCGATGATCCAGGCCGGCGGGATGGGTCTGATGACCCTGGGGGCGTTTCTGGCCAGCATGCTCCAACGGCGGCTCTCCATGGGCTTCGAACGCATGATGGGCGATGTGGTCGAAACCGACCCCAGGGGAAACGTGTGGACGATGGTCAAGTTCATCTGCTTCTTCACGCTGTTGGCGGAGGCGCTGGGAACCGTATGCCTGTTCTTGAGCTGGCGGTACAACTTCCAGAGCTTCTGGCAGTGCCTGTACTTCAGCGTGTTCCACTGCATCAGCGCGTTCTGCAACGCGGGTTTCAGCCTGTACGAGGACAACCTCGTGCGTTACCAAGACAGTACGCCCGTCAATGTGGTCGTGTGCGCGCTGATTGTGATAGGCGGTCTTGGGTTCCTGGTGGTGCGCAATGTGAAGCATTACCTCTCGTGGTGGCTGTTTGTCCGCAAGGGCAGGCGGCCGCAGCTCACCACCCACTCCAAACTCGTCCTTACCGTGACTGCGACGCTGCTCGTAGTCGGGTTCGTGCTGCTGTTCATAATGGAGTCGGCAACGTCCCTTCACGGTGCGCCGTTGAAGGAGCGCATCCTGGTCGCCGCGTTTCAGTCGGTCACGCCGCGCACTGCCGGGTTCAACACCATTGAGTTGACCCCTGCCCTTCTTGCCCCTTCAACAATTGTTCTTCTCATGGTGCTGATGTTCGTCGGCGGCAGCCCTGGCAGCACCGCAGGCGGCGTCAAGACCAGTACGCTGGGGGTAATGATCGCCAGCATCGCCGCTACGCTGCGCGGCAGGGAGAAGGCCGAGATGTTTCACCACTCCGTGCGCCAGGAGACCGTGCACCGTGTGGCGAGCATAATACTGCTTTCCGTCAGTGCCCTGGTGGTGGCAACGTTCCTGTTGCTCATCACCGAGAACAGCATCGGACGCAGCGCGAGCTTCATCGAGGTGGCTTTTGAAGCCACCAGCGCCTTCGGCACCGTGGGGCTCAGCCTCGGCCTGACGCCGGAGCTCAGCGATTGGGGCAGGCTGATAATCCCGGCGTTGATGTTCTTCGGACGGCTGGGACCCGTCACTATCGTAATGAGCGCAGCTCAGCCGACGGAGCGCGCCCCTTACGGGTATCCTGAAGGCCACATCATCGTCGGCTGATGCCGGCGGAGCATTCGCATGGCGGAGAAGGACTATTACAAGACACTCGGCGTGTCGAAGGATGCCTCGCAGGAGGGGATCCGCAAGGCCTTCCGCCGCCTCGCCAAGAAGTACCATCCGGACCGCAACAAAGGGAGCGAGGCCGCGGAGCAGAGGTTCAAGGAGATCAGCGAGGCACACAGCGTCCTGGCTGACAAGGATAAGCGCCAGCAGTACGACCAACTCAGGGAAGCCGGGATGCGCGGCGGAGCGTGGAACGTCGAAGACCTTTTTGGGGGCATGCGGGGACGGGGCGCTGCCGAAGGCGGCCGGGGCGCGGAGTTCGAGGACCTGGGAGGCCTTGGCGATCTATTTGGCCGCATGTTCGGTGGGGCCGGCGGGATCGGGACCGAATTCAGGACTCGCCAGCGCGGCCGCGACATCCACAGCCAGGTCGGCGTCCCGTTCGAGACGGCGGCCAAGGGTGGTCGAGTTACAGTGGGCATCCCGCGACAGGCGGCCTGCAAGCGCTGCAGCGGAACGGGCGCCGCCCCCGGGACCAAGGTGGAGGTCTGCCCTCACTGCGGAGGAAAAGGACGCGTTGCCACAGGCCAGGGCGGCTTCACCGTCGCCAGACCCTGTCCGCAGTGTTTCGGACGCGGCAAGATCGTTCAGAAGCCATGCGCTGCCTGCCAGGGGACCGGCATGACCGAACAGGTGAACAGGGTCGAGGTAGAAATCCCACCCGGCATTGACGACGGGAAGAGGCTGCGCCTGGCCGGAATGGGCGAGCCCGGCCTGGGAGGTGCGCCGGCTGGCGACCTGATCCTCGAAGTTCGCGTGCAGGGCCATCCGACCTTTAGGCGCGAGGGTCTGGACGTCTTCAGCACGGTGCGCGTGAGCATGGTCGACGCTGCCCTCGGCACCACGGTCGAAGTGCAGACCATGAACGGCGCAGGCAAGGTCAGGGTTCCGGCCGGAACGCAACCCCAGCAGAAGCTGCGGCTCAAGGGCTACGGGCTGAAGGGTCCCGACGGGCGCAAGGGTGACCACTTCGTCGAGCTTCAAGTTGTCATCCCTAAGAACCTTACTGAAAGGCAGAGAGAGTTGCTCAGGAAGTTGTAGAGGCCTTGCATCCAGGGGTGAGGTTCTCACTATGAGGCATTGCTGGTGCGAGAGTCGCGGGTTTGCTGCGCCTGGTTGCAGCGGCCTGCCGTCGTGGAAGGGAAAAGGAGCCGGAGGCGGTTGAAGCGACCCGAAGAACGGGGTAAGATTGCGGTTTAGGCGGCGGTAGATGGATGGCTATCGGCTAATCGGGAGACTTCGGGCCAGAGGAACTGACAATGGCGCAGCAGCCAGGTCGAGCAAGTGTCATGGCGTCTGACGGATTCGACAGCGCCAGGCGCATGATGGACGATTTCTATGCTTTCAGGAAGCTGCTGGGCGTACGGCCCCGCGACATCTGGATGCCGCCCACGGACGTGTATGAGACCCCCGAGAACGTCGTTATCAAGATGTCCGTGCCCGGGATAAGGATGGCGGACATGCGGGTGATGTTCAACGGAGACGAGATCATCATCAGCGGTCACCGCTCCGCTGTACACGATGCGCACGTAGTGGCGTATCACCAGCTGGAGATTCGCACCGGCCTGTTCGAGCGCAGGGTGGTCGTCCACAAGCCCATTGATCCGGATGGGGCGACCTATGAGTACACCAATGGGTTCTTGTGGGTGCGTGTGCCGAAAGCCACCGCCTTTGTGCGCCGCATCGTGAGAATAAAACTGAGGGGCTAGATGACCGCGTGCCCCGTGGGAAAACGAGTGAACTCGAGGCAAGACTCATGAACTCCAAAGAGGGTCAAGGCCAAGGGCAGGCCCCGGCGGAAGAGCAGAAGGTCATGCCGGATCATCGGCTCTCTGCTTCCGAGTCTAGGGCGCGGCAGGCGCTTGCCGAAGACGATCAGCAAGGGGACGAGGGCGCAGAGACGGACGCCCTTCCCGAAGAGCTTCCTGTCCTGCCGATTGAGGGGAATGTGGTCTTCCCCGGCATGCCCATTCCTGCGCACGTGCATCATCAGAGCCGGCTGAAGGCCGTAGAACAGATTCTGCTCGGGGACAAGCTGTTTCTCGCGTTGGCTTTCAAAGAGGCGGCAACGGACCCGGTCACGTCGGAGAGCGTGTACCACGTCGGAACCACCTGCGTGATGCTGCAGATGCTCAGGATGCCGGACGGGTCGGTGCGTTTCCTCGCCCAGGGTCTCCAGCGAAGCCGTGTGGAGGCGTTCTCGCAGGTCCAGGAGGGCCTGCGGGCAAGAGTAACCCATTTGTCCGACGAGGAAGAAGACGACGCTGAGACGAACGCGCTGGCCAAGAACCTGAGAAACCAGTTCGTCAAGATGGTTGACATGCTCCCGAATATCGCTGAGGAGATGAAGGTTGTCGTCAGCAACACCGACTCCGCCGGCCGCCTTGCCGACCTGATCTGCTACAACCTTGGGATTGCTGTGAAGGAGAAGCAGGAAGTCCTCGAGACCCTCAATGTCAAGCGACGACTCCAGCGCACCACGGCCCTGCTTGCGCGGGAGATGGAGCTGCTTGAGGTCGCAGAGAAGATCCAGACCCAGGCGCGAAGCGAGATCGACAAGGGCCAGCGCGAGTACTACCTGCGCCAGCAGCTCAAGGCCATTCAGGACGAGCTTGGCGAGGGCGACGCACAGGCATCGGAAGTGAAGGAGCTGCGCCAGCAGTTCGAGGCCAAGGACCTGCCGGACGAGGTCCGAAAGGAAGCCGAGCGCGAGTTACGGCGCCTCGAAAGGATCAACCCCGCAAGCCCAGAACACACCGTCACTCGCACCTACCTCGACTGGATCCTCCTGTTGCCCTGGAAGGAGAGCACCCTCGACAACCTGGACCTGGAAAGGGCACAGCGCGTCCTTGAGGAAGACCACTACGGGCTGGAGAAAATCAAGGAACGCGTCCTGGAGTTCCTGGCCGTGCGCAAACTTCGCCAGGACATGCGCGGCTCAATCCTGTGCTTCGTGGGCCCGCCCGGCACAGGAAAGACGTCCATCGGCAAGTCCATCGCCCGTGCAATGGGCAGGCAGTACACCCGCATCTCACTGGGTGGGATTCGCGATGAGGCCGAGATACGCGGACACCGCCGCACCTACATCGGCGCTCTGCCGGGACGGATCATCCTGAGCCTGAAAAAGGTCGGGTTCAACAACCCCGTATTCATGCTCGACGAGGTGGACAAGATGGGCGCGGACTTCCGTGGGGATCCCTCCAGCGCCCTGCTCGAGGTGCTCGACCCCGAACAGAACTTCGCGTTCAGCGATCACTACATCGACCTGCCCTTTGACCTTTCAAACGTCATGTTCATCTGCACCGCCAACATGCTTGACACCATGCCGCCGGCCCTCAGGGACCGGATGGAGATGCTCGAGTTCCCCGGCTACACGCAGGAGGAGAAGCTCCAAATCGCCAAGCGATACCTGGTGCCCCAGCAGGTCGAGAGGCATGGGCTGAGCGCCGAGCAGATAACCTTCGAGGACAAGGCACTGGACAGGATGGTTACCGAGTACACCCGCGAGGCCGGCGTCAGAAACCTGGAGCGCCAAATCGCTTCGGCCTGCCGCAAGATGGCCAAGCAGGTCGCTCTGGGCGCGAAGCAGTCCCAGAATGTGGATGAAGAGAAGATTCCCGAACTTCTCGGCCCGCCCCCGTTTCTCCCGGAGGTGGCCGAACGTGTAACCGAGCCGGGTGTTGCGTGCGGCTTGGCCTGGACTCCTACGGGGGGAACTCTGATCTTCGTGGAGGTCAGCGCCACGCCCGGCGAGGGCAGGCTCATCCTCACGGGTCAGATGGGAGACGTGATGAAGGAGAGCGCTCAGGCCGCTCTGACGCACACGCATGCCCACGCCAAAGAGCTCGGCATAGACGAGAAGCGGTTCCGCAACAGCGATTTCCACATCCACGTGCCGGCCGCTGCCACCCCCAAGGACGGGCCATCAGCGGGCGTGACCATGTCCACGGCGCTGGTCTCGCTGCTGACCGGGCGGCCCGTGAGACACAACGTAGCGATGACCGGCGAGATCACCTTGCGGGGCAAAGTGCTTCCCGTGGGCGGCATCAAAGGGAAGGTGCTCGCCGCCTACGCCACGCCCGAAATAGACACAGTGGTGATGCCCAAACAGAACGAGAAAGACCTGGCAGACGTTCCCCAACACGCCAGGGATAAACTTCACTTCGTCCTCGTGGATAGGGTGGACGAGATTGCGGCGGTGGCGCTCATGCCTCCTGCCGAGAAGCGCAACAAGGCCCGCGCGCGCACGGCAGCAAGTCGCGAAGACAGTTGAGCAGCTATCGGGCCGCCTGGGAGCGGCCAGCGCTCGCCGCCGCACCTTCGGCGCGTGGGTGATTCCTTGGACGGCATCTGCGAGGCCAAAGCGACGTCGGCGCCGGCACGCGTGCATGCGCGCCGCACATGGTCCGCCGACCGCCCCGTGCTGTGATGAATGGCCTCGGAGGGTTGGGACTTGACCTTGTGGGCCGACTACCACGCTGACGCAGAGGGAGCACCCCCTCGCACGTGGGTGCGGATCGTGATCATCATCGTTTTCCTAGTTGCTCTGGTTGTCGGCGCGTACTATGGGGCACGCGAGCTTGCATGTCGCTGGCGCAAGACCAATGCGGCGCCAGGGAGTGTCGTGGTGAACGGGGACGAGCCAGGGGGAGAGTCGGCCGAGGAAGGAACCGCTTCAGAATCACCGCAACAGGCACTGCAGGAAGGCGCCAAGGACGCCGCTCCCCTGCAGGGCCAATGAACCTGTGTATCCGTGGAGGGCGTGATGCCTTTTGAACAGCTTGACCGCTCCCGCATAAGAATGAAGCCGCTGGCCGAACGCGCCAACCGCGTGAACATCGAGCGCGACGCGGTCGAGCCCGGCCAGCGTCCGCGCGCACTGTCAAGGGCTGCTCGCCAGGTCGTAGCCGAGACGGCCAGGCGCATCCTCATGGCCCGCCGCGCCGGTCGGCCGGTTATCATGGCCTTCGGCGCACACACGATCAAGAACGGCCTTGCGCCAGTGCTGATTCACCTCATGCACCACGGCCGGCTGACCCACCTTGCCACCAACGGCGCGGGCATCATCCATGATTGGGAGTTCGCCTTCCAGGGCGAAAGCAGCGAGCACGTGCGCGAGAACGTAGCAGCGGGCACATTCGGGGTCTGGGAGGAGACGGGATACTGTCTGAACCTGGCGCTGCTGGTCGGTGCATACCGGGGGCTGGGCTACGGCGAGAGCATCGGGGCGATGATTCAAGCCGAGGCGCTCGAGATACCATCGCGCGGACAGCTCAGGCAGGAGATCGCTCAAGGCCTGGTGCAGAAACCGCTCCCTGAGCGGGCATGCGCTGCGGCGGACCTGTTGTGGGCCATGGACCGGTTCGGCCTGGAGCCGGGCTCCGTGCAGATCCCCCATCCCTTCAAGCGCTACAGTGTGCAGGCCGCCGCCTATCGCATGGAGATCCCCTTGACGGGCCACCCGATGATAGGCCACGACGTCATCTACCTTCACCCGCTCAACCATGGCGGGGCGATAGGGAGGACGGCGCTGCGCGACTTCCTCTCTTTCGCACATGGCATTAGCGAGCTGAGCGGCGGCGTCTATCTCTCCATCGGCTCGGCCGTCATGTCGCCCATGATCTTCGAGAAATCCATGTCCATGGCGCAGAACCTAGCGCTTCAGAAAGGGGAGCGCATGGAGCGGCACTTCATCGTAGTAGTGGATCTGGCCGAGTCAACCTGGGACTGGCAGAAGGGCGAGCCCCCCGAGACCCATCCCGACTACTACCTGCGCTACTGCAAAACCTTCCAGAGAATGGGCGGCGAAGTGCGCTACGCCTGCGCCGACAACCGAGACTTCCTCCTTGCGCTCTGCCGGGAGCTGGAGCGCTAGGCCGGTCACCACTAGCTGGTGATCAGTGACCAGTGAGCGGTGGGCAAAGCGTGCCGTTCTCGCTGCTGCGAAAGCGGGGCCCCGGCTTGCGCCTGTTTGCCGCGCAGAACGCGGTGAAAGTCCTCCCCGTTTGACGCATGGAGCGGCGCAGGGATATACTCTGCACTCCCCGCCGTGTTCCAGTTGCATGCGGCGCCAACCATCCTCTTGGAGTCTCCATCCCATGTTGATCATCGCAGAGCGCATCAACGCGACGCGCAAGCGCATCGCCAGAGCCATAGCAGAGCGCGACGACGCCTACTTGGCCCGCGAGGCCCGCAGACAAGCGGAAGCCGGCGCCGACTTCATCGACGTCAATGCCGGCAGCGATCCTGCGAAGGAGGCCGAGAACCTGAAATGGGCCGTCGGGGTGGTGCAACAGAGCGTCGATGTTCCCGTCTGCATTGATTCGGCCTCGGCGGAAGGGTTCCTGGCGGCGCTGGAGATTGTCAACAGAGACAACATCATGCTCAACTCCGTCAACGGGGAAGAGCGGCGTATGAAGGAAATCCTCCCGATCGCCGCCTGCTGCGGCGCGCGCCTGGTCGGGTTGGTGATGGATGAGCGGGGACTGCCGGCCGGCCTGGACGACAGGCTGGAGATTGCCGGGAAGATGGTGAAGGCCGCCGAGCAAGCAGGCATCGCTGCGGACAAGCTCTACCTGGATCCGTGCGTGCAGCCGCTGAGCACAAACCCCGAACAGACCGAAGCCGTTGTGGAAAGCGTGCGCAGGATAATGGCCGAGTTCCCTGGCGTCCATACTACCTGCGGGGCGTCGAACATCAGCTTCGGTCTCCCGTACCGGAGCGTGCTGAACCGCGCATATCTTGCGTTCCTCATCAGGGCGGGGCTGGACTCGGTCATCCTCGACCCAACTGAGCGGGACGTGATGGCGACGGTGTACGCCGCCGAGGCGCTGTGCGGCAAGGACGAGTACTGCATGAACTACATCAGCGCCGAACGGGCGGGCAAGCTTCGGCCGAAGGCTGAGTAGGTTGTAGGGGCGTGACGACAAGGTGGGGCGGGCTATGCGTTGCGCTTCCCGGACAGGTAGCGGTTTATGGCGCGCGCGGCGTCTTTGCCGGCGCCCATGGCGAGGATGACGGTTGCAGCCCCGGTGACTATGTCCCCCCCGGCGTACACGCCCTTGAGGCTTGTGGCGCCGCTCCCTGCTTCGGCAACGATCGTGCCCCGGTCGCTGACCATCAGGCCGTCAGTCGTCTGCGGAATGAGGGGATGCGGGCGGTTGCCGTAGGCGACGATGACCAGGTCGAGTTCGAGTTCGAACTCGGAGCCTTCCATGGGGTAGGGGCGCCTCCGGCCGTCCGGTCCCGGCTCACCGAGCTTCATCTTTATGCAGCGCATCCCCCTGACCCAGCCCTTCTCGTCGCCGAGCACTTCGATGCCGTTGGTGAGCCACATGATCTTCAGCCCCTCCGCCTTGGCGTGCTCGACCTCAGCGGCCCTGGCCGGACATTCCTCCGCCGAGCGGCGATAGATGAGCGTTACGCTCTCCGCTCCGAGCCGCATCGCCGTACGGGCAGCATCCATGGCCACGTTGCCGCCGCCGAGCACCGCCACGCGGCGCTTGATCATGACGGGGGTCCTGTAATTGTCATCGTAGGCCTTCATCAGGTTCGTGCGGGTCAGATACTCGTTGGCGCTCATGACGCCGTTCAGGTTCTCGCCCGGGAACCCGGCCATGATGGGTAGCCCCGCACCCGATCCTATGAAGATGGCCTCGTAGCCTTCCTGGAACAACTCCTGCAGTGTGGCAGTCTTTCCCACGACGAAGTTGGTGTTGATCTGGACTCCGAGTGACTTCACGAACTCAACTTCCTGTCGCACTATCTCCTTGGGAAGCCGAAACTCGGGTATTCCGTAGACCAGCACGCCGCCCGGTCTGTGGAGGGCCTCGAAGATGACAGGTTCATAACCCATGCGTGCAAGCTCGCCCGCAGCCGTGAGTCCCGCCGGACCAGCGCCGACGACGCCTACCTTCACGCCCTTTCTCGGCGCCATAGGCGGCAACTTGCTGAGTCCGTGCTCGCGTTCGTAGTCTGCCGCGAACCGCTCAAGGTTCCCGATTGCCACAGGGTCACCCCTCTTGCCAAGCACGCACGTGGCCTCGCACTGGACCTCCTGAGGGCAGACGCGTCCGCAGATGGCCGGCAGGGCGTTGTCCTCCTTGATCTTCGCACACGCTTCGGCGGACCTTCCATCGACGATGAGCTTGATGAAGGCCGGGATGTTGATGCCCACAGGGCAGCCCTCGACGCAATTGGGCTTCTTGCACTGCAGGCATCGTCTGGCTTCCATCACCGCCTGTTCCTCGCTGAGGCCAAGCGGGACCTCCTCGAAGTTCTTCACCCGTTTCTCAGGGGGCTGCTCCGGCATGGGCTGGCGCGGTATCTGGGTGGCCTTTTGGGCGGCGCGACCCGCCTCGAGCATCGCACGCTGCAATTCGGTATGGCGCCGGTCGCAGCCATGCGCGGGTTCGTAGCGCGGCAGAGTGCGCGCGGCCGGATCGGCGTCGTACTGCTTGAGTCGTGCCGAAAGCTCTCTAAAGTCGACCAGATGCCCGTCGAACTCCGGTCCGTCCACGCACGCGAACTTCCTTTGGCCTCCCACTGTCACGCGGCAGCCACCGCACATGCCCGTGCCGTCGAGCATGATAGGGTTGAGGCTCACAATGGTCTTCACCCCGTGGGGGCGGGTCACCTCACTGACTGCAGCCATCATGGGCACCGGCCCGACGGCATAGACGGCGTCAACGTGCTCACCCCCCTGGAGCATCTCTCTGAGCAAATCGGTTGGAAAGCCGTGATAGCCATGTGATCCGTCATCCGTTGCCACCTTCAGTTCGTCGCAGACCTCCGCCAGTTCGTCCTGCATGATGAGCAGGTCGGCCCGCTGCGCGCTTATGATGCCCGTAAGTCGTGCTGATCGAGCGCGCAGCGCCCTCGCAATGGGCCAGATAAGAGCAATACCCAGCCCTCCGCCGACGCACACGGCGTGCCGATAATCGCCGAGTTCAGTGGGACGGCCAAGGGGGCCGACGACGTCGAGGATCTCGTTCCCCGGCTCCAGGGCGGCAAGGTGTTGCGTGCTCTCGCCGACCGCCTTGAACACGAGCGTGATGGAAAGAGCCTGGGGGTCGGAGTCGGCGATCGTCAGGGGAATCCGCTCTCCCTCCTCGGAGATGCGGACGATGACGAACTGCCCCGGCTTGCGCCTTTGCGCAACACGGGGTGCGTGGACTGCTATGCGGTAGGTGTCCTCAGCCAGTTGTTTCTTGCTAAGAAGCTGATACATCGATAGCTTCCATGCAGGGCACAATCGCAGCTTACGCTGTGCCGCAAGACGGTTGCAGGAGGGAAACGCCGTGGTGATGGAACTCTCACCCTACGGGTTGCTCCTGGTTTCTTCACGGAACATCTCGAGCAACCGCAGGGTGGTTGGGCCGGGCACACCTTCGCCGATCTGCCGGCTGTCTATACGCACTACGGGGATTATCTCGGCGGCGGTGCCTGTTAGAAAACACTCCTGTGCCACGTAGAAGTCGAAACGCGTAAGCTGTTGCTCCAGCACCGTGATCCCGTCTTTCTCCGCCAGCTCCATGACGACCTGGCGTGTGATGCCTTCCAGAATCCCGGCGTCGGGCGGGGGCGTCACAAGCCTGCCTTTGGCAACAGCGAATATGTTGTCGCCGGTGCACTCGGCGACGAATCCGTCCTTGTTCAACATGATGGCCTCGATCACGCCGGCCTGCTGGGCTTCTATCTTCGCCAGGATGTTGTTGAGGTAGTTCAGAGACTTGATCTTCGGACTCAGCACGTTGTGAGGAGTGCGCACTGTAGAAACGGTGACGAGCTCCAGCCCCTTCTCGTAGTAGTCCTGCGGATACAGAGCTATGCTGTCGGTGATGATGATGACCTGTGGTTCGTGGCACTTGTTCGCATCGAGTCCGAGGGTGCCGACACCACGTGTCACAACAACCCTGATGTAAGCATCTTTGAGTTTGTTGACCTGGAGAGTCTCGAGAAAGGCCTCCATCAGCTCCTCTCTGCCCAGGGGGATCTGGAGGGCGATGGCTTTCGCCGAGTTGAACAGCCTGTCAATATGCTGTTCGCCTCGGAAGATCTTTCCGTCGTAGACGCGAATGCCTTCGAAGACGCCGTCCCCGTAGAGCAGCCCGTGATCGTAGACGGAGATCTTGGCCTCTGCGCGGTCATAAAGCTTGCCGTTCATCCAAACCTTCAAAGGCATTCTACGTCCCCCTGATGTCGTATAGGACACAACCTGAATAGTTTACAGCAAACCCCCTTGCTCCGCAAGCGTCGGCCGTCGGCACTACCGGATGCGACCGTCCACCATTCGCACCTTGCGCTCCGCACGCGCGGCGATCTTGGGGTCATGGGTGACCATTACCAGTGTGCAGCCGGTCTCATCGCGGATGCGGCAGAGCAGATCGAGAATGCTCTGGCCCGTGCTGGAGTCAAGGTTGCCCGTAGGCTCGTCGCACAGAAGGACTTTCGGAGAGTTGATAAGGGCCCGGGCGATGGCAACGCGTTGTCGCTCGCCGCCTGAAAGCTGGCTGGGCTTGTGGCGGATGCGCTCCCCCAGCCCCACCATTTCCATCAGTTCGCATCCGCGCTCAATAACACGCTTCCTTCCGCCAAGCCACTCACCCGCCCGCAGCGCGGCAAGGGCCGGCAGCACAATGTTCTCCAGGGCGGTGAAGTCAGGAAGGAGATGGTAGAACTGGAACACAAAGCCGAACAGCCTGTTTCTCCAGTAGGCCTTTTGACGGCCGCTGAGCGCGACCAGGTCCGTGTCATCGTAGAAGACCCGCCCCTCTGTGGGTGTGTCCAGGATGCCCATCACGTGCAGCAGCGTGCTCTTGCCGGCTCCGCTGGGACCCTCGACGCTCAGCATCTCCCCGTCCTCGACAGTCAGGCTCACATTGTGCAGAACCGTCAGTGAGCTTCTGCCCATCGTGTAGACCTTGGAGATGTGTTGCGCCTTGAGCATTGTGCGGCCTCGTCTCAGCCTTCGCGGCCCGCATCTGGCGGGCGAAGCAGGCTCAGCCCTGCGGCGTCTCCCCTTCAGGTCTGAGCAGCGGGAACAAGATGACCTCCCTGATAGACGGCTTGTTGGCGAGCAACATCACGATCCTGTCTATGCCGAGCCCGAGTCCGCCTGCCGGCGGCATGCCATAGGCCAGCGCCCGCAAGAACTCGGTGTCCACCGAGCGCAGCGTCGCCTCCGCTTCGTCCACGCCCTTGAGCTGCTGGTGGAACTTCTGCTCCTGCAGCTCCGGGTCGTTGAGCTCTGTGTAGGCCGGTCCTATCTCCATGCCTGCGATAATCAGGTCCCATCTCTGCGCCAGCCGCGGGTCGTCCGCCTTGGGTTTGGTCAGCGGCGAAAGCGCGGCCGGGTAGTCCACCACGAACGTGGGCTGCACGATACGGTCCTCGACCGTCTGTTCATAGACCCGGTCCAATACAAGCTCGTCGCCGAGGGGCTGCTCATCAATCCCAAGCTCGCGCGCCCTCGCCCGGACCCGCGGCACGTCGTCCACAGGAAAGCCGTTCGCCTCCTCGAACGCATCGATGTAGCTAATCCGCCGGAACGGGCTGGCATAGTCTATCTCGTGCTCTCCGAATGGGAGCTTTCCGCTCGGCTCGAATCCCGTTGCCAGTGTGCGCAACAGCGACTCAGTCAGCTCCATCATGTCAGTGTAGTCGGCGTAGGCCTGGTAGACTTCCAGGGACGTGAACTCCGGGTTGTGCCGGCGGTCGATGCCCTCGTTGCGGAAGTTGCGGTTTATCTCGAAGACCTTCTCCATCCCGCCGACAAGCAGGCGTTTCAGGTAAAGCTCCGGAGCGACGCGCAGGAACAGGTCGATGTCGAACGCGTTGTGGTGGGTGATGAACGGCCTGGCGGCGGCGCCTCCCGCGACAGGCTGCATCATCGGCGTCTCCACCTCCGTGAAGCCCCTTTCGCGCAGGAACTCCCTGATTGCCTCTATAATGTGGCTGCGCTTGAAGAAGCAATCCATTACATCGGGATTGCTGAACAGGTCCACACAGCGCCGCCGGTAGCGGGCATCGGGGTCGCGCAGCCCATGCCACTTCTCGGGCGGACTGAGCAGCGCCTTGCTCAGCACCACGAACTCCTCCACGAAGACGGTAAGCTCCTCCGTGCGTGTCTTGGCGAGACTGCCCTCGACGCCCACTATGTCTCCCAGTTCGAGCAGGCGGTGGATGTTGAACTTCTCCTCGCCGAGCTTGTTGAGCTGGAAGTAGAGCTGGATGGACCCGGTCCGGTCTCGGATGTCCACGAATGATGCCTTGCCCATCGCCCTTATGTTCGTAATCCGTCCGGCGGCGCGGATCTTCTTCGGGCTGTCCGGCTCAAAACCCTCGCGGACCTCGGCGATCGGTTGCACCCCCGGGAACCTCGCACCGTAAGGGTCAATGCCCAAACGCCTGAGTTCTTCGAGTTTGGCAAGGCGGAAATCTTCCGGTTCGACTGCGTGCACTACCTGTTCTCCGCGCCTGCTTGGCGTGATGAAACACTGGAAAGCGGGCGGCTCACCGTGCCGCCCCGAATCACGACGCTAGAGGTGTGGATTATAGCCGCCCCCAGCTGCGAGCGACAAGTGCAGGCAGACTCAGCCCTTCTCGGTAACTGAGAACTCTCCAGCGCGGCATGGATACGACCCCAGGTCCCCAGCGGGAGGCTCCCGATCGCCCGAGAATCCGGGAACGCCGGTGACCTTGCAGAGGTTCTCGGCCATGTCGAACTCCGCGCTCACGCCGTCGGCGAACTCGATCCGCTGCTAATAGCCGTAATCAGCCTTCAGTGTTGACTCGTCACGCCACGGCGGTATGTCCTTCTCCTTGGCCTTCGTGTGCAGCGCAAGGCCGGAGCAGTTCCTGGCCAGCACCTCGAAGATTCGGTTCGCGACCGCCAGGTGGCTGAGGTCGTTGGCGTGCACGCCGTCGAAATGGACCATCCATTCGGCGCCCCCGCACGCCGAGAGCACGTCCACAAAGAGGCAAGTCTTGGCGCGTGCAACGGCTGCGATCAGATCGTTGAACGCGGCCAACAGTTCCGGCGAGGCGTGCGACCAGATCGGCTCGCCGAGCCGGAAGTCCGTCATGAAATAGGGTCCCAGGAGCACTATCAAGGGATTGCACCGCTCGCGGACCCGATCGACGAGCGTCTCCAGCTCGGTGGCGAAAAGGCCGGAAGGCGTGCCGCCGCGAGCGTCGTTGAGGCCATAGCTCACCACCAACAGATCAGGGTCGTGCGCGATTACGTGCTTGTCCAGGCGTTCAAGACCCGCCGGCTTGCCGCTGTGTTCGTAGGCCCGGCTGCGGGTAGAAATCACGTTGGCGCCGATCCCACTGTTCACGAGCTTGACGGGCTTCGACTGCACGTCGCTGATGAGCGCGGCCAGGCGCGATGCCCAGCAGCGCTCGCGACAGGTGCTCCATCCGCCGGCGGTTGTGCTCTCGCCCAGCGTCACCAAGACCCTGAATTCCCGGCTGCACCAGTCTTGTTTCACTGCCTGTCAACCTCTTGTTCGAGCAGTCTGGTTCATGTGGGGTTCTATCCCAGCAGCGCGCGTGCGCGGTCTGCAAGCTCCGGCAGATGCTCAATGATAAGCTTCAGCAGTTCGATGTCGCTCATCACCGCTACACGGCCCTGGTTGTACTGCTGGGCGATGAGGCCGCTGATGGTCCCTATGCGCGGATCGCTCTTCTTGACCTTCTCCTTGTCTTCAAGCTCGAGGGTCACGTTGATCCAATAGGCCAGGCCGGCCCGCCCACTCTTGTCGCTGATGAGGATGCCCGGCTTCACACCGAGCAGCTTCTCGGTGTCGAAGATGGAGTAGATTCGTTTGTTCTTCTCCAGGGCATCGGCGTGGATTCCGGCAAGCGTCGTGTTGAAGTGGGCGCCGGTAAACGGTTGCTGGACGGGGATATGGTAGCCCAGTTCCGTTCTCATGTAGCGGGCGATTTCTGTGATTACTGTCGTCTGGACGTCGGGATCCTCGCCCCGGAGCGCCAGGTACTCCATCACCAGCCCCTCTATTGGTGCGTTCCCAGTTCGCTCGCCTATGCCCAGGACCGTGCCGTTGGCTGCCGAGCAGCCGTAGAGCCACGCCGTGGCTGAGTTGACGAGTACTTTGTGGAAGTCGTTGTGCCCGTGCCACTCCAGGCACTCACTGGGGATGCCGGCGTAGTGGCTAAGGCCATAGATGATGCCCGGCACGCTGCGCGGCAGGGAGGCCCCGGGATAGGGGACGCCGAAGCCCATAGTGTCGCAGGCGCGTATCGTGATGGGAGTGCCGCTCTGCTCCGCCAGCTTGCGCAGCTCGATGGCGAACGGCACGACGAAGCCGTAGAAGTCGGCTCGCGTGATGTCCTCGAAGTGACAGCGCGGCGTGATGCCCTCCGCCAAGGCTTCCTTCACGATGGCCAGGTACCTGTCTATGGCCAGTCTGCGGGTGCCGCCCTTCCACTTGTCGAACACGTGATAGTCGGAAACACTGGTGAGGATTCCCGTTTCATCAAGTCCGGCGGCCTTGACCAGCTTGAAATCCTCGGTGTGCGCGCGTATCCAGCCTGTCACTTTCGGGTATTCGTAGCCCAGTTCCAGGCACCGTTCAACGGCCTCCCGATCGCGATCCTGATAGATGAAGAACTCGCACTTGCGGATCAGGCCGCGCGGGCCCCCCAGGTGGTGCAGCATCTTGTAGAGCTCGACAATCTGGTCGGGCGTGAACGGCGGCATGGCCTGCTGGCCGTCACGGAACGTCGTGTCCGTGATCCATATCTCGGCGGCCGGACGCATGGGAACGTGGCGATGGTTGAACGGGATCTGCGGGACCCTCCCAGGCGCGTATACCTCGTCGTAGTACTGGGGTTCGGTGGTGTCCTGAAGCATGAACTCGTATTCGCTTGGCTCCAGTGTCCGTGTGTGCTCGTTGTATTTCAGCATGTTTTGGCCTCCCGTTCGTTTGGGATCCTGGAGGATTGTCTTCAGCGGCGCATGGGAATGCAGAAGGGCGAGGTCGGTTTGTCAGGTGTGCGTGAGTACGGCCAACCCCTGCGCTCAGCGCTGCACGCGACGATCTCAGTATCACCCACGCTCACGCGAAAAGCAACAGCACGGGGCTCGGACCCTCGCAGACCCGCCTGGGCAACAGAGGTCCGAAGGTTGACAGGCGCCATGTTGCCTCATAAGATTCCTGCTGAGGCGGTGCCTGATTGCGGGTGCTGACGACGCTGTTATGTTCGGAAGGAGAGGGACGATGCGGAGAAAAGGGCCGCTGCTGATCCTCACAGGGGTATTGGGGCTGTTGGCAGGCTGTGGGTGGATGGGCACCCTCCAGGAGAGCGAGCAGCGCGTCTGGTGGGTCACCGCCAGTCCCCCAGAAATGAACAGATCGCTGGAGCAGTTCTTCGGGCCCGGCGGCGCAATGGCCTGGGAGGCACAGGGGCCAAGCGCAGGGGTGGAGCCTGTATTCCATTTTGAGCGTGACGAGACGATCGGCCGCGACGTGCTCGTCTGCGACGAAGCCGGGCCGGTCTTGTTCAAGGGATGGACCTCGTACGAACCGCCGATTGAAGTGAGCTGCCTGGTGCGTGTCGTCACTACGGCCGAGCGGAGGGGGGGCGGTTTCACCCTCACAGTAGCCAAGGATCCTGCCGACGCCAACAGCGCAGGTCTGAGCGTGGCGCTCAGCGCGTCATACAACGGCGGTGCCAGCATCACCGTTCCCCAGTTGCCGAGTGATCGGTTCAGGCACTCGGATCCGGCTAAGTCGGGCGGAACGTGGCCCGACACTTGGAGTTTCGGCTTCAACTTGCGGACATACAGCACGATGTGTCCTACGTGGGACACTTTAGTCAGGGCCCAGCTCGAACAGGATATGAATTCCCTGCCCCTGAGCCAGGACAAGTGGTTGCGCATCCGGTTTCTACTGGGCGACAAGTGGGTTCGGATATGGGCCGATGGACGTCTCCTTCTTGACCATGCCGACCTGGGTCTGAAGCTGAGGGGCACGGTCGAGCTGCAACTGACGCCCGGCACGCGGGTGGCAGAAATGTCCGTGCGTCCTCTGACCGAGACGGGGCTACGGTATGAGCCCATCGCGCTGGATGCATATGCGCTGGAACACGTTCTAAGCACGAAGGGCGGCCGTGTATCCCTGGCCGCGAACGCGTTGCCGTTCGGCAAAACGGTCACCATTGATGGGATTCCTTTCCACTTCGTTGATTCTTCAACCACCGGCGGCGCCGATCATGTTGACATTGGCAGAAGCACGCTCAGACAGGCGAACATGCAGGGCTACGGTGGCCTCCAGTCGGACGGGCCGCGATTCAGCGGCTGCTTCAACTACGATCCGGCCCGGATACTGCTGCGCATTCCGAACGGCCGCTACGAGGCGATGCACGTCATTGCCGCTTTCGATGAGGAGCCGGATAACGTCCCGATCCTGTCGGCGCTCTTCTATCGTCCTGCCGCAGGATTCGCCCAGGTGTTCGAGGGCGAAGTCCCCTCCTTGTACGCCACGGAGGCGCATGCGACACCCCTGCCCGTCAGATTGGACAACGGCAAGCAGGCCAACCTGTGGCTGGTCGAGATCCCGCTCGATCCGGGCAAGCTCTCAAGCTTTGCCGACATGGGTTTCGTTGAGCTCGAGTTGACCAAGAAGGTGCACCAGTACAGGAGCTACCCCGACCCGATTCTCTACGGCTGGCACCAGGGCGGATTGCCCAGCGGTGTGCATTTGTACGCCCTGACGTTCCAGAGGCCTGAAGTCCACATGGAAGTGTGGCCCACGGCGTTCGGGCATGTGTGGACGGCGCCGGCGAATCCCTCCTACGAAGCTCTCCTGGTCAACCGCTCCGATGAGCCGCGCGAGGTCACCATGACAGTTGAGACCTGTAGCCATGACGGGGAGGAGGTTACGGAGCAGGAACAGTCGGTGAACATACCTGCCGGCGGACAGGCCAAGCCGCTGTTTGAGTTTGCGGTGAAGAAGAACGGCTATCACGAAATCCGCATCACTTTGCGTGACGGCGACAGGAGCTGGACCGAGAAGCGAAGCTTCGTGCGCCTTGCGGAGGATACGCGTTCCCCCGAGGGGGAGCCGGGCAACGGACCGGTCTTCGGGTACTGGAGCTACATGGGGGGCCACTACACCCCGCCCGGCGCTGAGATTGACAGGCTGATGAAGGCGGCGGGCGCCAGGCCGCGGCCGGGTGCCAATGCCTGGCCGATCACGCCCCAATGGGCATGGGCGGGCGAGGAGGACTACGACAGGGAGCAATACGAGGCGTACAAGAAGACTGCCGTCGAGGCCATCAGGAAGGCGCAGAACATGCCGAGCGACTTCGTGACCTTCTTCCCTGAGCCGAGCATCTCTCGTGACCTGACGTCTGGCAATCTTCCCATCTACGGGGGCGAGCCAGATTATGAGCTGAACGCGGATGAGCAGCGGGCCCTCCGCGTCTTCTTCAACACGGCCAAAGCGGCGGCGGAAGCGGTGCGCGCCGAGTGGCCGGGCGTGAAGATCCTCATCCCGTGGGGTGATCCGCTCTTCATAGTGCCGCTTCTTCGCGCCGGCTTCCCCAAAGATCTCATAGACGGCAGCGGGCTGGACATATGCGGCTTCGAACGCCTGCCAGAGCAGCAGCTCCACCAGATAAGCGTTCACCGCCTCTATTGTCTCAAGGAGGAGTACCGCAAGTTCGGCATGGAGAACCCGCTGCTCTACTACGTGGAGGGCATCTTTGTGCCCACCGAGCCGGGCGCGTGCACCTGGGACGAGCAGGCGGACATCTATCACCGATGGGCCTTGATCTCGATGGCATACGGAGTCAATTACTTTGGCTCCGGCTGGTTCGCTTTTGACTGCGGGGACTACTACGGTTCGGAGCACTACGGCGGGTGCGGCATTCAGAGGCGCATTCCGTATTGCGACCCGAAGCCTGCCTATGCCCACTACGCTACCATGACCCGCATGCTGGGTGGGGCGAAGTTCGAGAAGTGGCTGCCCACGGGCTCGCACAGCACCTATTGCCTCAAGTTCGCCCGCCCCAAGGGCGGCCCCGCCTACGCCCTGTGGACCATTCGCGGCAAACGACCAGCCACCTTGCACTTGCCACGCGATATGGCCGTCACCGTCACGGACAGCATGGACAACTCAACGCAACTTGAATCCAAGTACGCCTCCGTGACCGTCATGACTGGCACCTCGCCCGTGTACGTGACCGGAGTGGACGAGATTGGGTCCGTCTTTGTGGGGAACCCCGACCATTCCGACGCAGCGCGGGAGGCATGGAACCGGAACCAGGCCACATGGCATACGGGACCGGCAGGCCGCGAGGCGGAGGCCAAGGTGGGAACAGCCATCGCCTCGCTGGGCGACGGCACGTGGACGCTTCAGGCCGAGCGCGACGAGGTGTACGAGACCAATAACTATGACACGAAACGCTATTTGGGCCGCATGAGCGCGAAGGTGGTCGCGGATGCGGAACGCCCCGGCCCGTGCCTGGCTGTCCATCTGGAGGAGCAAGAGAAGGAGCGCCAGCTTATGCCGTGGTACTCCGTGCTCAGGCCGCAGGAGCCCGTCACGATACCTGGCAAGGCGCTGGCGCTTGGCCTATGGGTGAAGGGCAACAGCGATTGGGGGCGCGTGGTTTACTGCCTGCGCGACGCCAAGGACGAACGTTGGATCTCAATCGGTTTCAAGGACCAGTATAATTGCGACGACGTGCACAGTTGGTCGTACTTCAACTTCGACGGCTGGTGCTACATCCGCTTCGAGTTGCCCTCCCATACCGCGTACGATACGTTCCGCGAGTACGGGACCACCTGGTGGCGCTCAGGCGGGGGGGACGGCGTGGTTGACCTGCCGCTCCGAATCGAAAAGATCATCGTCGAGCGCAGGACGCACGTTCTCTACGTCAACGACATACAGCCTGCCAATCCGGCGGACGTGCTCCTTGGAGATCTGGTGGCCGAGTACGGCTCGGAGTTCGACGCAACGGACCAGGCCGTGACCGTGAACCGGAAGCGCATGGAGCTGCCGAAGGGCGAGTTCGAGTTGCCCAATCCCATTGCGGACATGATGGCGGCGAACGAGCTTTCGGCCACGACGCTGCGGAAGGTCACGCTGCCCGATTGGGGCTATGACGGCACCCGGTGCCACGTTCACTTCGATCCGGTCGGGGGCGCGAAGGAATACCAGATCTGGGTCGCGGCGCACAAGGATGGTCGTGGCGCGGTGCAGATCGGTGGCATGGAACAGCCAGGCGGGATTGTCGGCGGCCTCCGGCCGGCCATGAAACTGTATCTGTACGTGACCTATACTACAGAGGACGGAAAGCAGAGCAAGCCCTCGAACGCCCTGGAAATCGAGCTCGTGGACGCGTTCGGCGAGAAATAAGGACCCAAGCAAGGAGACACGTCGACTTGTCGCGTGAGAACAGAGAGACCGATCCGCAACTTGAGGATGTGCTGCCGCTTCATGTGGGCGGAAAGACCAGGATGGTCAGCCGCGTAAGGCTAAAGACGGTGGCAGACCTGCGGAGAATCTATACCCCCGGCGTTGCGCTCGTCAGCAAGATGATAGAGGCCGAGCCGGAGCAGATCTACCGTTACACCTCCATCGGCGGCACCGTGGCGGTCATTACGAACGGCACGGCCGTGCTCGGGCTGGGTGACGTGGGTGTGCACGCCGCCATGCCGGTGATGGAAGGCAAGGCCGTCATCCTGATGGAGATGGTGGACATAAGCGCCGTGCCGCTGCTCTTGGACACGCACGAGGTGGACGCGTTCGTGGAGGCGGCGGCCCTTGTGGCGCCGACGTTCGGGGCGATCCTGCTGGAAGACGTCGCCGCGCCGATGTGCTTCGAGGTGGAAGCGCGGCTTAAGGAACGTCTGGACATCCCGGTCTTCCACGACGACCAGCACGGCACGGCCGTTGTAGTGCTGGCCGCACTCATCAATGCTCTGGCCGCCAGCGGCAAGAGGGCGGCCGACGTGAGCGTCGCCATGAACGGCGCAGGCGCGGCGGGCTCGGCGGTTGCCCGGTTCCTGCTCGACTACGGCGTGCGCAACGTGGTGCTCTGCGACCGCTTGGGCGCCGTCTACCGGGGGCGGCGCGAGCGCATGAACCCCGCCAAGGAGCAGATAGCCGCCGAAACCAACATCGAGAACGAACAGGGCTCCCTGGCCGATGTGATGAAGGGCAAGGACATCTTCATCGGCGTCAGCTCGGCCGGCCTGGTCACGAAGGACATGGTCCGCTCCATGGCCCCGGAGCCGATAGTATTCGCCATGGCGAACCCCATCCCTGAGATATGGCCGCACGAGGCCATCGAGGCGGGCGCCGTGGCAGCGGTGGACGGGCGCAATCTCAACAACGCGCTGGGCTTTCCGGGCATATTCCGCGGGGCACTCGACGCGCGCGCCACGGACATAAACGAGGAGATGAAGGTCGCCGCGTCCTTGGCTCTCGCGGAGCAGGCGCGCGAGGGCGAACTCGTCCCCGACTTCATGGACAGGCAGGTTCACCGAAGGGTGGCAGACGCGGTCGCCGCTGCAGCCCGCACCAGCGGCGTCGCTCGCGGATAAGCGTGGATTGCGCCAGCATGCCTCCGACCTCCCAGAAGCGTCTCACGTTTCGCATCGAGACCCTCGGCTGCAAGTCAAACCAATACGACTCGCAGCGCATCGCCGAGGCGCTTGCCTTCTCAGGATGGGCCGAGGCGAATGAGGCGGACGAGCCGGGCCTCTACATCGTTAATACGTGCACGGTGACGCATGCTTCGGACCGCAAGTGCCGCCAGCTAATCCGACGGATGATCAGGGAGCATCCGGACGCGCGGGTCTTCGTGACCGGATGCTATGCCACAGACAATCCGGATGACCTGCTGGCGATTGAGGGTGTGGAAGGCGTCTTCGGACGGGGCGACTGGGATGCGATGCTCGAGGCTATCCTCGGCGGCCCGATCCCCGCGGGAGCACTTCCCAGAGGTGAGTTTGGCATCACAGGGTTCAGCGGGCGCGCGCGGGCGCTGATGAAGATCCAGGAGGGTTGCGATTTCTGCTGCGCCTACTGCATAGTGCCGCACGTCCGCGGCAGACCCCGCAGCGCGCCGCTGTGCCACATCGGGAACGAGGCGCGGATTCTCGCCGACGCCGGCTTCAAGGAGATCGTGCTGACCGGCATCCACCTGGGCATCTATGGGCGCGACCTGGAGGGGGATGTTCACCTTGCCGATGCGCTCGCGTGCGTGGCGGAAGCGCCGGGCGTCGAACGGGTCAGGCTGAGCTCTATCGAGGCATTCGAGGTCTCGGATCGGCTGCTTGACGTCATGCAGCACCCCAAGGTCTGCCCTCACCTGCATCTGCCGCTTCAGAGCGGGGACGACGAGGTCCTTCGGCGGATGGGGCGGCGCTACACGGCCGGCGAGTTTCTCGATGCCGTTGGCCTCGCAAGGGACCGTCTGGACAATCCCGCAATCACAACGGACGTGATTGTCGGCCTGCCGGGCGAGACCGAGGCGGCATTCGAACACACCATGGAGGTCTGCCGCACTGCGGCGTTCAGCCGCATGCATGTCTTCCCGTTCAGCCCTCGGCCCGGCACGCGGGCGGCTGAGATGCCCGATCGCCCGCATTCGCGCCTCGTGAGGCAGCGTGCGGCCACGCTCGGCTGCCTGGCCGATGAGCTGTCGCAGGCATGGGCAGAGGGTTTCGTGGGTCAAAGGGTGGGGGTGCTTTTCGAAGAGATGGACAGCGACGGCCGGCTCACCGGGTACACGGACCGTTACGTCCGCCTGTCGGCTTCAGGCCCCGAGTGCCTGCTGGGCGAGCTGGCGCATGTTGACTGCACGGCCGCGAGCGGCGGTTCGCTGGTTGGGAAGATCGTAATTACGCAGACGCACGCATAGGCAAAACAGGCTCACCGCATTTTCGATTTTTGATTTGCGATTTTCGATCTTGGTGCGCTCGGCCTCGAAGCGGACTTTCGCGAGGCCGCAATGATCGCCACTATCTCGTTGGCCTCGTCAAGAAGTGCCTGCACCATAGCCTTCTTCATAAGTGCGCCTTCAACAATCAGCTCAAGCCAAAAAGCGCTCTCATCAGCCTCTTCTTCGACGATTCCGAGCTTGGCAACGAATTCAGCCTTCGAGCGGGCGCGGCACGCGGCCCGATAGTTTGCCCCAACCGATGTGGCGCATCGAACGAGTTGATCTGCTATGGCTCGGGCATCGGTCCTCTTCGGCAAAGCACGCGCCAATCTCATTGCGCGGAGGGCAAATTCCTTGGTGCGCTTCTTTAATTCCGCCTCGTTCATCTTCCTGCTCAACAACTCACCAGAGATCGCAAATCGCAAATCGGCAATCGCAAATCCAAGTCCCTGCTTAGCTTACTGCTTCTGCGAGTATCCGGCACAGGTCGCGTGCGATTTCGCTTTTGGTGCGGGGCGTTGCCACGACGTTCCCCCCTGAGCCGACGATGATTGCGGGATGGTTCTCGTCGCGTATCCGCGCAAGGTCGTTGGCCACCACCAGGTCCGTGTTACTCTCACGCTGGAACGCCAGTGCAATCTCCCTGAGCCTGTCGTCTGTTTTGTCCACTTCCAGCTTGAAGCCCACGAGGAAGGTCCGAGGGCTCCACAGCTTGATCTGGCGTATGACCTTTGGCGTGGGCATGAGCTGAATCGTCCATGTGTCCCTGCCCGAGCGCACCTTGCCCGCGTGGACTATCTGTGGGACGTAGTCGAGCACCGCCATCGCGTGCAGGACGGCATCGTAGCGGGGGCGCGCGGAGAGCTCTTGCTTCAATGTCGTCAGGAGATCAGGGACCGTCTCAACGTCCACGACGCGGAGCCTGGACAATTCCTCCGCCGAGAGGTCAGCCGCCGTGGGAACGGCGCTGGCCGGCCCTGCCACCAGTGTCACGCGCGCTCCGAGGGCGAGCGCCTCGACGGCGATGCGGCACCCCAGCCGCCCCGTCGAACGGTTGCTGATGTAGCGCACCGCATCAATGTCGGCCCGGGTCGGACCGCTTGTGATCAGTATTCGTTTGCCCGACAAATCCTGCGGCATGATGCAGCTCGTGAGTCTCGTTCATGGCTGTGTGCGGGCGGGTTCAGCTCATGTCAAGGAAGTTCTTCAGCAACTTCGGCCCCTCAACCGTCAGGAAGGACTCCGGATGGAACTGGACGCCCTCAAGAGGGAACTCCTTGTGGCGGATGCCCATCACCTCGTCCGGCTCGGCTCTCGCCGTCACCTCGAGGCAATCGGGCAGCGTCTCTTCCACCGCGGACAGCGAATGGTATCGCGTGGCCTCGAACGGGTTGGGAAGCCCCGCGTAAATCGTCTTGCCGTCGTGCGTTATCATGCTCGTCTTGCCGTGCATCAGGCGGCGGTGGCGGGTGACGGTCGCGCCGAACGCGTGGGCTATGCACTGGTGTCCCAGGCACACGCCCAGAAGCGGGACCTTCCCGGCGAATCGCAGGACCACGTCGTTAGATATGCCCGCCTCAAGCGGCGTGCACGGACCAGGTGAGATGATGATGTGGTCCGGCCCTATCTCCTCAATCTCGTCCGGCGTTATCTTGTCGTTGCGGTAGACTGTGATCTCAGCGTTCAGCTCGCCCAGCCGCTGCACCAGGTTGTAGGTGAATGAGTCGTAATTGTCTATTATCAGGACCATTCTGTCGCGCCGAATCGGTTACTATGAAGGCGTGCGCCCAAGACCCAATTATGTGATGCGCGGGCTCGAAAAGTCAACCGAGGCGCTCCGCTCCCACCGGACTTCGCGGGGTGATGCTTGATTCGTGCGCGAAGTAGCCCATAATAGGTGGGGATAGCGAAGATGGAACGTGGCTGCCCTAACGAGCAGGAGCTTCGGGCATGAGTCTCAGACCGCCCAAGATATGGATTGCCGGTGATACGGCGGCGTTTCGGCTTGGCGACGACGGACGACTCCAGATACTCCTGGTCCAGCGTGCGAACGAGCCGTTCAAGGGCATGTGGGCGCTCCCGGGAGGGTTCGTGGAGGAGGGCGAGGACCTGCCCGACGCCGCCGCTCGGGAGCTGGAGGAGGAAACCGGTCTGCGCCCCGCGGTAATGGATCAGTTGGGTGCATGGGGCACGCCGGGCAGGGACCCGCGCGGCAGGGTGGTGAGCGCGGTCTACGTTGCCGTGGCCGGGGCGCGAGCGGGTGAGGTGAAGGGCGGGGACGATGCCGCCAATGCCGAATGGCACAGCCTGGACAGCCTCCCCGCGCTGGCGTTCGACCACGAGGAGATCGTACCTGCCGCGCTGCTGGACCTGAAGCGCCGCTGCGAGACCACCCATCTGGCATTCGCGTTCCTGGGCGACAGATTCTGTGCGAATGACCTGGGGCGGGCGCTGCACGGGATCGGTTTCTTCAAGACGCCTCAGGGCGCCGCGCGGCTGCTGGCGGTTGCCGACGTGGAGCCCGTCGAAGGGGAGTTCTACCGGCTCAGCGCCGCATCCTTCCTTGCGCCCCTGCGCGAGCCCGTATTCCTTTTCTCGGCCAGAGGCCATTGAGGAGGGAAGATGCGGTTCACCAAGATGCAAGGGCTGGGCAACGATTACGTCTACGTCAACCTGTTCGAGGAGAAGGTGGACGATCCGGCGCGCCTTGCCCGCGAGATATCCGACCGGCATTTCGGCGTCGGGGCCGACGGCCTGATCCTGATTCTGCCGTCGAAGGTGGCCGACGTGGGCATGCGCATGTTCAATGCCGACGGCGGTGAGGCCGAGATGTGCGGCAACGGCATACGCTGCCTGGCGAAGTACGCATACGAGCACGGCCTGTCTGACAAAGAAGAAATGAGCGTCGCGACAATGGCCGGCATGCGGACGGTGAGGCTCATTGTCGAGGGCGGTGTTGTCACCGGGGCGACGGTGAACATGGGGCGTCCGCGGCTGCGGCGCTCGGAGATTCCGATGCTCGGCCACGACGATGCGCAAGTGGTGGACGAAGTGCTGACGGTCGGCGACAAGACGCTCAAGGTCACGTGCGTCTCGATGGGCAACCCGCACTGCATAGTGCCCGTGCGGAGCCTGGCGGGGCGGGACTGGCGCGCGCTGGGGCCGTGGATAGAGAACCAGGAGTCATTCCCCGAGAGGACCAATGTGCACTTCGTCGAGGTCGTGTCGCCGCAGGAGGTGAGGGTTGCCACGTGGGAGCGGGGCAGCGGGGCCACGCTGGCATGCGGCACCGGCGCGGCGGCGGTCTGCGTTGCCATGCACCTGCTCGGGCGCACGGAGCGCAGCATCGTCGCACACCTGCCCGGCGGCAACCTGAAACTCGAATGGTCGGAGGGTGACGACTGCGTTTACATGACCGGCCCCGCCGTCGAGGTCTTCACGGGCGAGTGGCCGGAGTAGCGTGCGATTGCGCGGCGGCAAGCGAGGATCATAGCGTCCCCTTCGTGGACGGCACTTCACCGGCGGCCGAGGGGTCAATCGCTACGGCGGCGCGCAGGGCGCGCGCGGTCGCCTTGAAGATCGCCTCGGCGATGTGGTGCGAGTTGCTCCCCCGGACCAGGTCAACGTGCAGCGTTATCCCCGCGTTGTTGACGAATGCCTGAAGGAACTCCGGCACAAGCTCCACGTCGAACTCGCCCACCTTGTCGGTGGGGAACTGTGCGTTGAAGCTCAAGAGCGGACGCCCGCTCAGGTCCACCGCGACCGTGGCCAGGCTGTCCTGCATCGGCACACGGGCGTCCGCGAAGCGAACAATGCCCTCCTTGCCGCCGAGCGCGCTGCGGAACGCCTCGCCCAGCACGATGCCGACGTCCTCGGTCGTGTGATGAGCGTCCACCTGGACGTCGCCCGAGGCTTCGACCGAGATGTCGAAGCGCGCGTGCCTGGCCAGCAGCTCCAACATGTGGTTCATGAACCCCACGGGGGTGTTGATGCTTGCCTTGCCGCCTCCGCCAAGCGTGATCTCCGCTTTGACGGACGTCTCGCGGGTGGTGCGTTCAGCGGTGCCTGTGCGTTTTGTCTTTGCCATGGTCGAGGGCTCCCCTTTGATTTGTGAACCGCTCCGGATTATCTGCTAAGCATTGCAGAGACAGAAAAATCCTTTCTTCTTTCCTCGTTCTCGTCCTCGTTCTCGTAATCGTAATCGTCCGTGTCGTTCCACGCCTCGCAACGGCCTCCGATTACGATTACGAGAACCGTTCGCTCCGCTCACTGAGAACGAGGGTCGTTCTCCTTGTCTGCAAACGTCTCTATGCCAGTATCTCGCCCAACGCCACGAGCAGCGCGTCTATCTCGTGGTCGGTTCCGACGGTTATGCGCAGGCAGTCGTCCAGGCGCGACGCCTTGAAGTAGCGCACGAGGATCTTCCTGCGGAACAGCTCTTCGTAGACCTGCTCGGCGTCGTGTGATTCGGGGATGCGGGTGAGGACGAAGTTTGACTACGAGGGCCAGCAGAAACACCCAAGCTGCTCAAGACCGCGGATGAGGGCGGCACGTGTGGCCTTGATGCGCTCCACGTTCCGGCCGAGCCAGTCCTGGTCGGCGATGGCGGCCGTGGCGCCCGCGATGGCCGGCCCGCTGACGTTGTAGGAATCCTTCACCTTCGTCATGCCTTCGATTAGTTCCTGTTGGGCCACCGCGTAGCCGAACCGCAGGCCCGCGAGACTGTAGGACTTCGAGAGCGTCCGCGCTACGATGACGTTGGCGCACGTGTTCGTCAAGTCGAGGCAGTTCCACTCCGCGAAGTCCACATAGGCCTCGTCAACGAGCAGCACCCCGCTTATCGCATGCGCGAGGCGCTCGACCTCGTCGCGGGGTATCATCGTGCCGCTCGGTGCGTTGGGGTTCGAGAGCAGCACAAGGCGCGTATCCACCTGCGCGAGAGCGGGCGGAAGCGAGAAGTCCTCGGGGAAATCCACCTGCACCGCCCGAGCGCCCTGGAGCTGAGCGAGGACCTCATAAAGGCTATACGTGGGGCACGGGAACGCCATCGGGTCGCCCTCTCCGCAGAAGCCGCGCACTGCGATGCTGAGCACGTCGTCCGATCCGAACCCACACATGATGCGCTCGGGCCTGGTGCCGAGGACCTCTGCCGCCTTCGTGCGGAACGCATCCGCCATCGGGTCGGGATACTTGCGCAGCGCTTCGCCGCAGGCCTTCCGCATGGCCTCGATCACACGGGGCGAGGGGGGGTAGGGATTCTCGTTGGTGTTGAGCTTGATGAACCCTGGCTCCCGCGGCTGGAAGCCCGGGGTATAGCCCTGCATGGCCTCTATGTTCTGTCGGAAGTAGCCCATGTTCCCAACTCGGAAATGGCAACGCACGGCTCAAGACGGGCAATTATAGCCCGCCCGCTTGGCGGGCTGCAAGCTGGTCGCGTTTCGGGATGCGAGGCGAGGTCACCGTCCGGCCTGCGCCATGGGGACGCGTTCAAGGTCCGGATTCCCGATGGCGCGGCGGCCGACCTTCGCCATGTGCACCCAGCGCCCTCCGACCTTGACTCGAACCACGTCCGCCGTGTAGTCGTTGACGCCGGCGGTAAGGAACGATGAGCCGACCCCGTACATGTCAACGGGCACGCCGAGCTCCTCGAACCGGGCTATCCGCTTGCAGTCGAACCCACCGGAGACGACTATCTTGACGGCCCGGAAGTACCGGCCGGCCTGCTCGCGTGCGCCCTTCAGCAGATCGGATGTCTCGTGGAGCCGGTCCAGCGCCGCGCGCAGTTTGGTGACGAGGCTCGGGACCACCCCGCAATCGTGCTCCGGCTCGCCCGTCTCCTCCACGCTCACGTCACGGATCTCCCTCGCCGTGTCGCAGCGGACGCCGAACAGGACGTACTTCTCTGCTTCGTCCGGCTTGCCTTCACACCTTAGCTGATAATACCTGCTAAACATTGCAACGGCGGTGCGGAGCGACTCGCCAACGCAATCGTTTTTCGTGTCCACCAGCGCAACCCGCTTGACGTCAACCGGCAGGACACGCGAGAAGTGGAGCATCGCCTCCGGGCAGTCTCCCAGGAACGCCAGCACAAAGGAGTGCGAGACCGTCCCGCCGCCTTTGCCGCCCCACCATTCGCCCTGCGCCTCGGTGGTTATCATTACGGGAAGTTGCCTGCCCTCGTCCATGTTGTAGCGTTGAACGCCGATGTGGTAGGCATAGCCGTCGGCGCTCTGGGTTTCCGGCAGGTCAAACCGGGCGGGGAAGAAGAAAACGGGCTTGCCCCCGGCGGCCTTGAGCAACTCATAGGTATTCGTGGCGATCCTGGTCCCGCGCGCCAGTACGCCCAGCATAGGCGTCTCGAGGATGGCGAAGTCGCGGTAACGTCCCCGGATCCTCAGCGCGGGCTTCCAGGGCAAGAGCCTGGCGCCGTCCTGCACAGCGTCCACTTCGAGCTGCGCGGCCGTGTCGTGGAACGCCCCCGTATCGTCGGTGAAGCCCGTGCACGACTTAAGGATGGCAATGGCCTGGTCAACGCCGCAGGCCACGGAGAAGGGCTCGCGCTTGGTGAAGCACTGCATCTCGGTCTCTATGTTGCCCACGTCCACATTGGACACGTCGAATCCCTTCTCGGACAGCTCGGCGCATCGAGCCGTGAAGCGGTACCGCTCGGCCGCGAGCGTTGACAGGATTGCGCGAGCGTTCAGGAAATACTGGTCGGAGTACCGGCCACCCCGCATGCGCGGGTCAATCCTGAAGACCGAGGCGTCCAGTCGCTTGCCGTTGGTGGTGCTCATGTCCAGGCTCTGCCGGCGGCTCCCGTGCTCACTGCGCATTGACGTACGTATGGGTTCAGTATATTCGGCGCACCTGGATTTGCAAGAAGGATTTCCTTCCCTCGCGCAGCAGCGGCTGGGGCTTGCAGGCCAGCGCATGTCCTTGACGGCGGCGCGAGCTAGATTATAGTGTAGCCCTGCGCTGCGTGTTGTTCGGCGGAGAGCGCTGTCACGAAAGGTCGTGCAGAACCAGGGAGGTGACGCTATGAGGGCCTTTTCGATCTGCAGGTGGTTGGTGATGGGCATGGCGCTTGTGTCTGGCTGCGCGCTAGTCTCGCATGGTGCAGCGGAGCCATGTGCGGCTGCCGCCGCCCAGGCGTATGGGCGGGCCAATCCAGTCGTTGCACCAGAGCCGGACGGCACGATAGTGTGCGAGGCTGAGGAGTTCCAGGTGGAAAGTCCCGGCTGGAGGGCCAAGGATTGGGGCACCAACTACTATGCTGCAACCTTTGCCAACACGTTCCTCAGCCGGAAGGCATACCTGGGCGCCCCGGAGCAATGCGACGAGACGTTTGCAGTGCGGGAGGCTGAGGTCCCGACAGCGGGACGGTACCTTGCGCTGGTGCGTTACGAGGCGGCATACCGGTTTGAGACGCAGTTCACGCTTCGCATAGAGCAGGATGGCAAGGTGCTGCTGAACCGGCTTTACGGGGCCCGCGACAACGTGAAGGTCTGGGCCTTCGGGCACAAGCTCCAGAAGGAGGTCGCGTGGAGCTGGGGGGCGGTGGAAAACGTCGTGTGGGAGGGCCACGACGCCTACGTGGACCTCCAGCCCGGCAAGGTCAAACTGACGTTGATTGCGGGCAGGCAGGAGGGCAACGCGGCCAGGCGCAACGTGGACTTGGTCCTGCTCACTGCCGACGAGGCGCAGGTCAAGCAGCGCATCGAGACCGAGGCTTACCTCCCGCTGGATGGCATGCTCACGCAGGCAAACGACCTCTATCTGAGGCTGCACAATCAGGCGGACGGCGTGAAGATGACCCTGACGGTCCAGGGGTGCACCCAGCACTCCCCCTACTGGGTCCACAACCGGACTTGGTCGCCCAAGACCGTTGCGGCGGACCCGGGCCAGTGCACCGATTGGGTGGAGGTCGGCAGCCTGCTCGACTCGCTCAACGACGGGCAATGGACTCTGGCAGCGCAGGCGGTTGGGGCAGACGGATCGCTGCACTACAAGGTCGAGTTCGGCCTTAGGAGCGCGGTTGGGAGCATCGAGCCTGTCCAGAAGACCTTTCAGAGCCGCTCCGGCGGACTTGCACTGGTCTACGACGCCAACACACGTTACACACGGCGCATCCGCCAGAGCGAGGACGTGCTCTATGAGTTGGTTGACTACCTGAAGGCGCACCCGGTGCGCGGCAAGCGACCTGAGCGCACCCTCGTGTTCTGCTACACCTTCGATGAGAAACCCGACAACCCCAGGTACACGGCGGCCCTGCACGAATTTGTCAACATGATGAGTCTGGCCGGCCCGCCGGAGGAGGGGTCGAGGATCGTCAACCTCGGCGATGAGATCGCTCTTAGCGTGCCGCCCCCCGATGATCATGCAGGCTTCCGCACATGGCTGCAGGGCATGGGCCTCGATCCGTCCGATGTCGACCCGTCCGCGGGCGAGTCCTGGGAGAACGTGGTGTATTCACCCCAGGACGAGACGGCTGAGGCCAAGCCGGAGCTCTATTACTATTCTCGACGGTATCTTGACTACTACGGCATCCAGGCGCAGAAGGTCAAGACCGATGCGACGCTCCGCGACCAGCCCGACGCCATGGTAGGCGCCAATTACTCGCCCCATGGCACCAGATTCCTCGGTGAGGTGCACAAGTGGGTGACGCTGTTCCGCGAGGGCGGAATGACGATGCCCTGGAGCGAGGACTACATCTGGCAGCTCCCCATGGGCACCCAGCAGATGAACTTCATCAACCTCGACCTGTTCCGCGCGGGCCTGAAGGGCAAGCCCGACGCGAAGATCCACTACTACGTCATGCCCCACTGGCCCGGCAACACGCTCAAAAGCTGGCGGCGCCAGTTCTACGGCGATGTGGCTCACGGCATGAAGATCGTCAATCTGTTCGAGTTCCGGCCCGTGCAGGCGGCCTACACGGAGAATCACGTGGATCTGCCGGAGATGTACCTGGAGGTGCGCCGGGCGTTCTACGAGATGGGCCTGTTCGAGGACATCATGCAGGACGGGAGCGTCGAGCCCGGTGTAGCTGCGTTGTGGTTCAGCGAAACCGGCGACATCTGGAACGACCGCCGGCCGCCGTTCGACACCGACAAGCGCGCGCTTTACATAGCCATCCTTCATCAGCAACTCCCCCTGGACTTCGTGGTTGACGAAGACGCCCTGGTGGGCGACCTCAATGACTACAGGGTTCTGTACCTTGCCGATGCCCATGTGAGCCGCGCGGCGTCGGAGGCGATTGCAGATTGGGTCGCCGAGGGCGGCATCCTGTTTGCCACGGCGGGGGCGGGGATGTTCGACGAGTTCAACCGGCCCAACGAGGTGCTGCGCGAACTGTTCGGCGTCGGGCAGACTGCGCTCGAAGTGAGGGACGAAGTGACGTTCATAAAGCAGGACCTGCCATTCACCGAACCGATGGACGTTGTGACGTGGCCCACGGTGGTGGGCAAGGTTCAGATCCCCGTGTTCGCGGCGCGCAGCCGCATCGAGCTGCGCGGCGGCGAGGTGAAGGGCACGTTCTCGGACGGTTCGCCCGCCATTACGGTGAAGTGGACCGGCAGTGGACGGGCGATCTACTGCGCGTTCCTGCCGGGTCTGAGCTACTTCAAGCCGGCGATCCCGCTGCGTCCGGTGGACAGAGGCACTACGGACGATTCCATGGCGCACTTTGTCCCCACCGCGTTCGACGCCGGAGTCGCGGCTCTCATTGGCGTCCCTGCTGCGGGTATGCCGCGGCCCGTCCTTTGCTCCGAACCGCTTGTGGAGACGCGAATCATCACGTCAAAGCACGGCGTGCTGATCCCGCTGGTCAACTGGAGTGGCGCTCCGGTGGAAGGGCTGACTGTTGCAGTGGCCGCAGATGTGCCGACGAAGGATGTGACGTTGGCCAGCGGAAACCCGGTTCAGGTCGTGATCGAAGACGGCAAATCCCTCTTCACGCTTGACCTCGACGTGGCGGACGCGCTAATACTACGATGAGCGGTCGGCACTGCGGGGACTCGAGGGCCGGTGAAGGCTTGGCAGTCCGGGCACGCTGACTCGACGAGGCCACAGCGTGGCCGCAGAGGCGCAGATAGTGAGCGGCGAACACCGTCCTTTTCCTGCATAGGCTGTTGGAGGACCGACGCATGAAGACGATACGCGAACCGGCGCGGGATATCCCCGTTGTGCGTGAGGTGGACGTTGCTGTGGTGGGCGGCGGGACGGCCGGGGTCGCGGCCGGTGTAGCGGCTGCGCGGGCCGGGGCTGATACCCTGCTTATCGAGCGCTATAGCTGCCTGGGCGGGCAGATGACGGGCGGATACGTCGTCATGCTGCCGGGCGAGCCGTGGTGCTACGATGTCGGCATCCCGATCTTCGGTGGCATTGCGAGCGAGATCGTGGATCGTCTCAAGGGCGAGGATGCTATCTGGTACCCCGACGGTCCGGGAGCCCTCTGGTTCGACCCCGAGATCATGAAGTGGCTCGCCATTGACTTGATGGAGGGGGCGGGAGCGAAGATGCGCCTCCACAGTTGGGTCTGCAACGTCATCATGAAAGGCCCCCGCATCGAGGCGCTTGTAGTGGAGAGCAAGGGAGGACGGCACGCGATCAAGGTGAAGAGCGTCGTGGATGCAAGCGGCGATTGCGACGTCGCATTCTTCAGCGGGGCGGCATACGAGACGGCCAGAAGAAACATCTCGCTGGAGGGCAAGGCATACGTGAGCGACCCGGAGGCGTGGCACGCTTTCTTCAAGGAGCGGGGGCGGGACTTCTGGTGGTCCTTGCACGAGATGGGCGTTGAGGCCGGAGTGGGCTCATCCATGTACAAGCGCTGCCCCGGCATCCTGCTCTCCGACATCAGTTGGCCCCTGGGGTGTGCTTCCGAGGGTTTTCTCGACGGCCTCGACGTGGACGACCTCACGATGATTGAGAATGAGTCGCGGAAGTATTTCAAGAAGATGGTGGATTACCATCGCGCCAACGTCCCGGGATGCAGGGACATGGTGCTTGTCGAGAGCTCCAGCCAGCTCGGAGTGCGAGAGACGCGTCGCGCCGTGGGAGACCACATCTACACCAACGAAGAGATGAACGGCCATGTCAAGTTTGATGACTGCATCGGGCGCTTCGGCGAGCCCGATTCGTACTTCGAGATCCCGTACGGTTCCATCTACTCAAAGGACGTGGAGAACCTGTGGGTGGCCGGACGTTGTATCTCCACCGACCACGAGGCTCAGGGGTTCGTCCGCATCATACCGGCCTGCATTCTGACGGGAGAGGCTGCGGGCACCGCGGCGGCACTCTCGACGAAAAACGGTTGCTGCCCGGCGCGTGAGCTGGACGTAGAGCTGCTTGTGGATGAGTTGATCAGCCACGGAGTCGCGCTCAGGGACCAGGTGGCTCGCATTCCCTGATGTTGCGGCATCCGTGGGCGCGTTCATCGCGGAACGCGTTTGACGATTTTGCGAAGCGGCTGATAGAATGAACGCTTGCGGGCATTGAACAACCTGACGCGTGCAATCCCGGCCCGTGTGACGGTGTTTCGCCGCGGATGTTCTGCCGGGATTGGGGTCGGATCATATCCCAAAGATCGACCGAAGAGGGGAAGCCATGGAGAGGCAATTGCTCGGACGAACAGGCCTCGAGGTGACGAGAATCGGCCTTGGAGGGATAAAGTTCGGCCTTATCGACCAGGATGTTGCGATTGAACTGGTCAACGTGGCCATTGACAGGGGAATAAACCTGGTTGACACTGCGCGCGGATACCCTGATAGCGAGACGCGAATCGGAGAAGCTCTTGCCGGCCGGAGGGATCAGGTGATACTTTCCAGCAAGAGCCCGGTTCTTGCGGCGGATGAGATGCGCGGCGACCTGGAGGCCTCCCTGGAGGCACTGAGGACGGATTTCATAGACATCTACAAGATACACAACCTGCGCCTGCCTGAAGACTATGACAAGGCCACGGGCCCGGGCGGTGCGCTGGAAGCCCTGGAGAAGGCTCGAAACGAGGGTCTGATCGGGCACATCGGCATCAGTTGCCACCGCTACCATGACACGCTTGAACGAGCGATCCAGTCCGGGCGCTTCGATGTGATAATGGTCGCATACAACGTCCTGAACGATGAGCTGATGGACGAGCATATCATGCCGCTCGCAAAGAGCAACAACGTGGGCGTCCTCGTGATGAAGCCGCTCGCCGGCGGTGTGCTTGGAGCTGCGCCCAAATCGCTGAAGCTACAGGCGGGCGAATCGAAGGTCGGCATAATCAGCGTCAAGGACGCGATCCGATTTGTGCTGGCCAACGAGAACGTCGACTGCGCTGTAGTGGGCGTGACGTGCGTGGATGAGCTGGAGGAGGACGTGGCGGCCGTCGATGAAGCCGGCCGCCTCAGCCAGGAAGAGATCTCGGTCATGGTCGAGGCGGCCGAGTCCTTCGGCCGGAAGTTCTGCCGTGCTTGCGGCTATTGCCAGCCCTGTCCCAACGGCATCCTGATTCCCATTATCCTGCGGCACCTGTTCTACCTGAAGGAATACGGACTCAAAACGTGGGCAAAGGGGCGATACGGCATGGTGGAAGTCAAGGCAGACAACTGCACACGCTGTGACGAATGCGTGGAGAGGTGCCCCTATGACCTCCCTATTCCGGACCTGCTTGAGGAAGCCCACGAACGGCTGAGCTGAGTTCATCCCTGGCTGCAACCTGGGGAACTCGCCGGACTGCGCGGATGGGGACCGGCTGATATCGGCGCGTATACAGGATGAGAATCCTCGGCATAGAGACCTCCTGCGACGACACAGCCTGCGCGGTAGTCGATGATGGCGAACGCATACTGTCCAACGTGGTGAGCGGCCAGGACAGACTCCACGAACGGTTTGGCGGCGTGGTGCCTGAGATAGCGTGTCGTGCTCACATCGAGACCATCCTGCCCGTCATGCAGCAGGCCGTGGACGAGGCGGGCATAGGCTTCGATTCGATCGACGCCGTGGCCGTGACGAGTACGCCGGGGCTGATCGGCGCGCTGCTGATAGGGGTGACCGCCGCCAAAGCCGCAAGCTGGGCCCTCGGGGTGCCCCTGATCGCCGTCAATCACCTCGAAGCCCACATATACGGGGCATGGCTCTCCGGCCAACAGCCTGCGCTGCCCGCGGTGAGCCTGGTGGTCAGCGGAGGTCACACGAGGCTGTTTCTCACCGAAAGTCCGCTCTCGCACAAGCCGCTCGGCTCGACAACGGACGACGCAGCCGGCGAGGCCTTTGATAAGGTGGCAAGCATCCTGAAACTGGGCTATCCCGGAGGGCCAGCCATCGAGCGCGCCGCCGCCACCGGCAACCGGCGCGCAGTCCAGCTTCCGCGCGCCTGGCTGGAGCGGGGCAGTCTCGATTTCAGTTTCAGCGGCATCAAGACGGCAGTCTTGTACCGGTGTGTGGGGCAGAACGCCTCCAAGGAGGACATTGCGCGGGCAGGCTACAGCCCCGGCTTCGCTGCGGACGTGGCGGCGAGCTTCCAGGAGGCCGTGGTCGAGGTGCTTGTGGCAAAGACGCTGACGGCCGCCGAGAGAACCGGCGCGGCCGGAGTGATCCTGGGAGGCGGCGTGGCAGCAAATGCCCTGCTCAGGGAGCGCCTCGGCACCGGGGCGGCGGCGGCGGGTCTTAAGGTCTGCGCAGCGCCGCGCGAGTTGTGCAGGGATAACGGGGCCATCGTGGCCGGGCTTGCCTTTCACCTTCTGCACGCCGGAAGGACCGCTTCCCTCTCGGTGGAGGCCAGGCCCTGAGCGGCGAGTGAAGAGCATACCGAAAGGGCGAATCCCGTGGAAGACCAACGACTTAGAGAGCTGCTTGGAGAAGTGCGGGAGGGGCGCAAGACGGTGGACGAAGCGCTGCGTGAGATGCGCTACCTTCCGTTCGAGGACATTGACTTCGCCAAGATAGACCACCATCGGACGCTTCGCTGCGGAGCTCCGGAGGTCATTTTCTGCAGCGGCAAGACCCCCGAGCAGGTGGCGCAGATCGCCCTGCGCATGGCCGAGCGGGGGCACACGGTCCTTGCCACGCGCGCTGAGCAGGCCCACTACGATGCGGTGAAGCGCGCGCTGCCGCAGGCCCATTACAGGGCCGAGGGGCGGTGCATCGTCATGCAGCAGGACAGACCGACGCCCCGCGGTCGGGTGCTGGTCGTCACGGCCGGCACAAGTGACATGCCCGTATCCTGGGAAGCGGCGGTGACGGCGGAGGTCTTCGGCGCTGAGGTTGACCTCATAAGTGATGTCGGAGTGGCCGGCATACACCGATTGCTGAGGTATGTCGAGCCGCTCCAGCAGGCGAACGTGATAGTCGTCGTGGCCGGCATGGAGGGTGCTCTGGCAAGCGTGGTGGCGGGGATCGTCTCAAAGCCCGTCATCGGCGTTCCCACCAGTGTGGGCTACGGCGCGAGCTTCGGCGGGATCGCCCCTCTTCTGACCATGCTTAATAGCTGTGCGGCGGGTGTGGCGGTTGTCAACATCGATAACGGTTTCGGCGCGGGTTACATGGCGGCCCTGATAAACGAGATGGCTGTTTCGGAGCCGCCGGACGGGCAGTCTGCGCAGGAGGTGCGGCATGCCGAGTGAGACGCAGATGCTTCCGAAGCTGCCTCAGCGCCCGCCTGAGGCCCATAAGGGCGACTTCGGGCACGTGCTCGTGGTCGCCGGCTCGCCGGGCATGACGGGGGCCGGCTGCATGGCCGCCCTGGCTGCCCAGTGCGCCGGAGCCGGTCTGGTGACCCTGGCGCTGCCGCGCTGCCTCAACCTGGTTGCGGAGGTCGTGCTTGGCAGTGCCATGTCCCTGCCCCTGCCGCAGACGCCCGCGGGCGCACTCGGCGCCAAGGCCCTGGAGCACATCCTGCGGATCGCCGGGCAGTTTGACATTTTCGCGATAGGCCCCGGGCTGCGCGCGGCGCCGCAGACGCAGGAAATGGTCAGAGGGCTGGTAAAGGAGCTGTCCGCACCCATCGTCGTGGATGCCGACGGCCTGAACGCCCTGGCCGGGCATCTGGACGCGTTGCGAGTGCGCTCCGGTCCGACCATCCTCACCCCACATCCCGGTGAGATGCGCAGGCTGGCGGGCTTTGATAGCACTGCCCGCGTGCAGGAGGACCGCGTCGGGGTCGCTATTGGCTTCGCAAAGGAACACGGCGTGGTCCTTGTGCTGAAAGGACACGGCACCGTCGTGACGGACGGGGAGCGGTTCTACGTCAACGGCACCGGCAACCCGGGGATGGCCACGGGCGGGACGGGGGACGTCCTGACGGGCCTGATCGCGGGGTTGCTGTGCCAGGGATTGACTCCGTTTGATGCTGCGCGGCTGGCCGTGTTTGTGCATGGGTTGGCGGGGGATCTGGCTGCCCGGAGCGTGGGGGAGCTGTCGCTGGTTGCGGAGGATGTGCTTGAGCGCGTTCCCGAGGTGTTTATGGCCGTGCAGGAGGTGGGGCGCGGCATATCTTCGCCCACGGTAGGCGCCGAGGAGGTCCAGGCATTTGTCATGCAGCGTGCCGAACAGGGCGGTTGAGGTTTGCCCCTGCGCGGCCTGGGTAGGGCGTTTGAGCCGCTGCTCTGCGGCGCGCTCGAACAGCCGTCGCGCGAGTGCCTGGCAGGGCCAGCCAACTTGATTTCGCGGCCCTTTTTCCCAATAATGCTGCCTTGTGCCGGTTGGTCGTAAAGGTGCGCTGCACATCGCCGTTATGTGGACGTTCCTCCAGGCGCTCTCAGGTTTGGCGGGCAGGAGACGGAAATGAGGATTGGCGTAGCCTACTATCCCGAGCAGTGGCCCGAGGAGCAATGGCCGGTTGACGCGCAGTTGATGCAGGAGTTGGGCATCGACGTGGTCCGCGTCGGGGAGTTTGCCTGGTCGAGCCTGGAGCCGAAACGCGAGCGGATCGACATGGACTGGCTGGATAGGGCGGTAAGGGTGCTCGCCGAGCATGGGCTCAAGGTAATCATGTGCACGCCCACCGCTGCGCCCCCCAACTGGCTGTTCAATCGCCATCCGAGCATTCTGCCCCAGGACGCTGACGGCCGACGCTGGTACGCGGGGAGCAGGAGGCACGTCTGCCTGAACAACGCCGCGTATCAGAAGTACGTTCGTCGCATCGTTGCGGAGCTGGCCAAGCGGTTCGCAGCGAACCCGAACGTTTACGCCTGGCAGATAGACAACGAGTTCGGCTGCCACGACAGTGCCGTGTGCTACTGCGATGACTGCGAGCAGGCTTTCAGGCACTGGCTCAAGCGCCGCTACGGGACCATTGAACGACTCAATACGCTGTGGGGCACTGCATTCTGGAGCCAGTACTTCGGCGATTGGCACGAGATACCCGCGCCGCGGCGCACCCCTGCCGGGGCGCATCCTTCTCTGGCGCTCGACTACAAGCGCTTCGTCTCCGCCACGTGCAGGTCTTTCATCATCAAGCAGAGTGGGATCATCAGGGACTACGGTGGCGAGAACGTGCCTATCATGACGAACTCGCCCGGTCCGTGCGGCGTGACGCATCTGAACCATTTCTCACTGGCCGAGGTGCAGGACGTGGCTGCCCTGGATAGCTATCCCTCTGCCGAGTCGCGGCTCGACGCGGTCGCCTGCAGTCTTGACTTCATGCGCTCGGTGAAGCGGAAGCCGTTCTGGATTCTGGAGCAGCAGGCGGGGGCGACTGTGGTGGAAGGATGGGCCTGTCAACCGCGTCCCGGCCAGCTTCGGCTGTGGTCTTACCAGGCTGCGGCACGTGGCGCAGAGCTGATAACGTACTTCCGCTGGCGCACCGCTGCTTTCGGCCAGGAGATGCACTGGTACGGCATGCTCGACGCCGACGCTGCGCAGGGTCGGCGCTTCGAAGAGCTCCGCAGGACGATCGCTGAGATCAAGCAGCACTCGCACCTCTGGCAGGGATGCCTGCCGGAGGCGGACGTGGCCATCGTGGTTGATTACGATTCGGCCTGGGCGCTTGACGTCACGCGCATGGGAGTGGAGCTGGACTGGTTCGGGCAGGCGTGGATGCTCTACCGGTTGCTTCGCCGCATGGGGGCGCAGGTTGATCTCGTCCGCCCGGAAGAGGATCTCAGCTCCTATCGGGTCGCAGTAGTGCCCATGCCGTTCATATGCGACGCCCCAGCGGCAGAGTGGCTGACAGGGTGGGTCAGCGACGGCCGAAGCTTGCTCGTGACGGCGCCGGCGGGCTACAAGACATGGGAGAACACCACAATCTCAGGTGCTCCGCCGGGCGCATTGACTGAGCTTCTCGGCGTCCGCGTCGTGGAGCACGACGTGCTGATCCCCGGCATGGACAACACCGTTTCGCTGTGGGAAGGCGAGAGCTTCCCGGTGGGACCGTTTTGCAGTGTGCTGGAGCTTTGTGGCGCAGATGCCGTCGGAACCTATGGGGCGCAGTACTACGCCGGCTCACCTGCGGTCACGTGCAGGACAGTGGGGGAAGGTAGGGCGTTCTTCGTCGGGGCCCTGTGCGGACCTGAGTGCTGCGAGGCCGTTTTGCGACGCGTGGTTGAAGGCGCCGGCGTCCGCCTGTGCGAGTGGTCCTCCGAGAGCGTCGAGACGGTGCGGCTGAGGGAACCGGCCGACGGGCCGCAACTCACGTTCGTGCTCAATCATTCCCAGCAGCCGGTCACGCTGCCGCTCCCCGCAGGAGCGAGTTGCCGGGACATGCTCTCGGGCCAGGAGTGCCAGGGCACGGTTACGCTTGAGGGATATCAGGTTGCGCTTCTGAGCTTGTAGAGGCGGCGGCCGCGACGGGGGGCATCGGGCAACCGTGCGGAGGTGATACTGTGGATGCGATTCTGCTCGCCGGCGGATATGCGACGCGCCTCTACCCATTGACACTGGACAGGCCTAAAGCGTTGCTGCCGGTGGGAGGGCGGCCGCTGCTGGACTATACCGTAGATGCCTTGGAGGCGGCGGATGAGATCCGGCGCATGTTCCTGGTAACGAACACGAAGTTCGCCCGCCATTTCTCCAACTGGGTTCAGAAGCGCAGTGGGCGCAAACCGATATCTATCCTGGACGACGGTACGACCTCAAACGAGACCCGGCTGGGGGCCATCGGCGACATACAGTTCGTGCTCGACAATACGGACGTTGACGCCGCCGATAGCGTCTACGTGCTCGGCACGGACAACATGGCGCGGTTCGATATTACGGATCTCATCCGCTTTTCGCGCGCGCGCGGCGCGAGCGCCATTTTCGCCACCCGAGTCACGGACCCGAAGCGGCTGCGGCGCGTGGGGATTGTGGTGCTGGACGAGACGGGCCGCGTCATTGACTTCGAGGAGAAACCGAAGAATCCCAAAAGCGACCTGGGCGTGCCGCCCTTTTACGTATATACCCCGGAGGTGATGGGACTCATAAGAAACTACCTGGACGGAGGTGGCAACCCCGATGCGCCCGGTCACCTTGTCGCGTGGCTCATCTCCCGGCGCCCCGTCTACGCGCGTGTGGTGGAGGGAGGCATATACGACATCGGCACCGTGGAAAGCTACAAGGCTGTCTGCCGTGAGTTTGAAGGGCGTCGATGAACGTTCCGGTTCGTTTGACAGTAGCACGAGTGACGGTATCATGGCGCGGAGTTCTGTTGTTCTCAAGGTTTCCATATGAGGAGCAGCCATGGCGGACAATTCGTTTTCCCCGATGACGGCAGTACTGCGGGCGGCCGAGGCGTCCGCTCAGGCCGGCAAGCCGGCGGCCATCGGCGCCTTCAACGTGAACTTCTTCACACAGGCCGACGCTGTGCTGGAAGGCCTCCGGAGGGCCAACGCGCCCGCGATCATTCAGGCCTCAAAGGGTGCCAACAAGTTTCAGGGCGGCCCCGATAAGATCTCCTACATGCTCCGGAGGGCCATTGAGACGAGCGGGCATGAGCTGCCCGTCGTGCTGCACCTGGATCACGGGGACGTGCAGAAGGGCGCCCTGTGCGTGGACAGCGGCTACAGCAGCGTCATGATTGACGCAAGCGAACATGACTTCGAGGACAACTGCTCCGTCACGCGGGTCATGGTCGTCTACGCACACCGCAAGGGGGTCGGCGTGGAAGGTGAGTACGGCCGGCTGAGCGGCGTCGAGGAGGACGTTGCGGCGCAGCAGACCGTGTATGCGGATCCCGAGATGGTGCCGCTCTTTTTCCGAAACACGAACGCCGATGCCCTCGCCATCGCATACGGAACCTCGCACGGTCCCAACAAGGGGAAGAACATTGATCAACTCAAGACGGAGATCGTGCGCGAGAGCCACGAGAACCTGGTCAAGGAGGGCCTGAACAACGATCACTTCCTGGTCGGGCACGGTTCCTCGACTGTGCCGAAGGAGCTTGTGGCTGAGATCAACAAGTGCGGGGGCAGTATCAAGGACGCCCAGGGCGTGCCCATGGCGAAGATAAAGGAGGGCATCGCCTTCGGCCTGCGCAAGATGAACATTGACACCGACCTTCGGCTCGGCATCACGGCCGTGGTGCGCAAGTTCTTTGTTGACAACCCGTCGGCCGCGAAGAGCAAAACCATAGGCGGCATCAAGAATGTGCTCGACAAGCAGTTGGGCGCCATTGACCCGCGGGACTATCTGAAGGCGGTCAATCCGTTCGACATCCTGCGCGAGCCGTCCGACGAGAGCGGAGTGCAAGAATTCATAGACATGATGGCTCTCATAAAGGAACGTCTTGCCGATCACGTGGTTTTCCTGGTCAACGAATTCGGGTCGGCCGGGCTCGCAGGCAAGGTTGAAAAGGTCACGGTCGAGGGCATGGTCCGGCGGTACAAGCGGTCAGATACGGTCTGAGCGGGCGCGAAATCCGACCGTCAGCCGATGTGCAGAGTTGGTGCAACGTTGGGCCAAACTAGGGCCAAAGTTGGGCCAAGTATGGTCCAATCTTGGGCCTATGCCGGCGGAGCGGCCGTGTAAGGGCGCGCCCTGGCCTCAAAACGTGCACGGGACGCGCAGGACTGAAGCAACAGCCGGCCCTTGGCGGCGAGCGGTGTGTCACCTGTGGGGAGGGTCCTCCGATGTTCGAAGGCGGATACCCCGGCGAGCCGCCATACGGTCAACCGCAGCCCGAGGCGGAAGCACCTGTTCCCCCTTCGATACCCTGGCAGTGCAAGGAAAGATATCCTTCTGTCCTTGCGGCCATGTGGGAGACCATCAAGGTCGTTCTGCTGCATCCGTCCCGCGCGTTCGCAAACATGCGAGTCGAGAATTGCCTGGGCCAATCGCTCCTCTACGCCCTCATCCTCGGCTCCGTCTGCGGCATCATCGGGGACGCTTTGCAGTCGGCCGTTCCCACACCGTTTGCCGGAGCTGCGCCGTTTCGTCAGGCGCCCCCGATAGGATTCGGAAGCGGTCGGACCGGAGTGGCCCTGTTCATCGTGCTCGTACCCGTTATCGTTGTGGTAGGCACCTTCATTGTTTCCGGCATAACACACCTTGCCTTAATGATTGTTGATGGAGCTAATGAGGGTTTTGAAGCGACTTTTTCGGTGATGGCGTATTGCGGGGGCTCGGCGGCCATCTTCGGGCTGATACCGTTCTGCGGGTCATGGGTAATGGGTGTGTGGAGTATCGTGGTAGAGATCATCGGCCTGGCCCGCACGCACCGCACGTCCGCGGGCAAGGCGGCGCTTGCTGTGCTCGTGCCGCCTGTTGTCGTCGTCGTCATGGGCTGCTGTGTGATGGTGGTCGTGGTGGCCGGAATCCGCAGTGGCATTCTCAGTCCCGTGATGCCCTGGTCCCGTAATCTGCCCCCGTAGGGGTGACGTGGTATCCGCAGGGACGCGTGCATCGGCAATCGGATGATCTGTCTACATCTTCTGGCGCTGCAGGCCCGGTGCTTGGGAGTGGCACGTCACGGCTCGCCGCCGCACATGGTTGATACACGCGCATGAGAGTGAAGTGGGAATCGTGCGGGAGCGTTGATCACGAGCTGATATGGGGGCTGATCGGCCTGCTGGCTCTGACGGCCGCGGCGCTCTTGCGGGTTGATGAGCTGCTGGCGGCGGCCGGTTACCGTTGCGGGTTTCGCACCGCGACCGGCATTCCGTGCCCAAGCTGCGGCGCCACGCGGGCCTTCGTCGCGGCCGCCCACCTGCACCCAGGCAAAGCCTTCAGGGTCAACCCGCTGGCAGCGGCGTCCTTCGTCGGCTTGGCCGCTTACGTCCCCTATGCCCTGACCACCGTGGTCCTGCGCACCCGGCGCCTGCGCATCAGCAGCGTTGCGCGGCGCGAGAAGTACGTCATCCTCGCCCTCGCCGTCCTGATCGCACTTGCCAACTGGGCCTACCTGATCCTGGCGCTTCCGCCTTAGGCACCATCACGCTCATTGAGAGCCGGGCGGCTCCCACGCCGTCCGCGCACGTAGGCCCCCAACGGCACCGCAACCGCCGCGAGCAGACACGCCCAGGCGAAGGCGTCCCCCACGTGGACGTAGGGCGGCACGTGGTCCGAGATGTAGACCGGCGCGCTGATGGCCCCCTGAACGTCCGTAACGCGCGTGCGCCCGCCGACATTCTCCTTCACGACGGCGTAGATCTCCCCGCGGGGGTTGATGAAGCACGACACACCCGTGTTCGCGGCGCGCACGAACGTGGTTCGCGTCTCGACCGCCCTGAACACGTCCATGGCGACGTGCTGGTTGAGTTCTCCCGGCGGCCGATACCATCCCTCATCGGTCACGTTCACGAAGAACTCGGCGCCCTTGCGACGGAACTCGCGCACCAGCGGCGCTATCACCCCCTCATAGCAGACCAGAGCGCCGAACCTCGCAGTCTTCCCGTCACGCAGCGGCAGCTCGAACACCACCTCCTCGTCGCCCGGCGTTATGTCGCGCGTCATGGGTGTGAAATATTGCAGGAAAGGCAGCACGTCGCGCAGCGGGACGTACTCGCCGAACGGCACCAGGTGCATCTTGTCGTAGCGTCCCGCGAACTCTCCCTTCGGCGTGAAAAGGACGGCGCTGTTGCCGAAGTTCTTCACCGTGGTGTCGTAGCGGACCTGCGCCACGTAGCCTTCGGACATCCGGAACCACGACGGCGCCCCGACGAGCATGTAGCAGTCCATCATCTGCCCCAGTCGGCGCAGCGTCTCCAGGACGGACTGCTGGGCCTCGCGCGAGCGGGGGTCCGGGTTCAGGTCGGGCGCGATGTTCAGGGGCACCTGCACCGTCGTCTCGGGCCAGGCGATGAGGCGGGCCCCCTGACCGGCAAGCGACTCGGACAGGGCGGCCGCCTTCTCGATCTCGGCTCCCATCCTGCGGTAGACCTCGTCCTCATAGGCCGCCCACGTGTGATATGCCGGGAGGGATGACCTGGTCAGCTCGAATTTCTCCTCCCCCACATCAAGGAAGAGGCGCTCCAGCTCGGCCCGGGCTTCGATGACGTCGGCCGGCGGGATGATCTCGCTGACGAGCCTCGGGACGTTCTGCTGCACGACGCCGACTACGGGTCCCTTCCTCACGGAAACGCGCGAGGCCGCCGCCTTTCCGCCCACTGCACAGAGCACTACCAGAGCCACAGCAGCAACGGGGTAGAGCGGGGCGAGGCGCATGCGGTGCCGGGACGGGTCTGGAGGCTCAAGCAGCACGTTTACGCTTTCTGCGATTGACGCGTTCACGAGCACAAGCAGAAACGTAACGCCGTAGACGCCCGTCAGGGATGCGACCTGAATGAGCGAGATGAACCTGTACTGCGTATGGCCGACCAGCAGCCATGGAAACCCGGTGCCCAGCCAGGAGCGGATGAATTCCAGGCCCACCCATACCGCCGCGACGAGGAGCGGCCACGCCCGCGGGAAGCGCCGCCTGGCGCGTTGCACCACCAGCGCGAAGGCAGCCATGTAAGCGGCGACATACGCCGAGAGGCCGATCCATCCGGCGACTGTAACGCTCGACAGCCAGACAAGCCCGGGCAGATAGGCCAGCAGCCCGGCCACCAGTCCGCAAAGGCCGGCGCTCTTCCACGTCCGGGCCAGCCGGAGCGCGACCATCAGCGGCACGAGTGCGACGTAGGCCAAGGGCCAAAGGTCCGCCGGCGGGAACGAGAGGTAGAGCAGGATCCCGCTTGCTGCCGGAAGGCCGAGCAGGGACGCCCAAGGCAGGGCACGCCGTGTCGGCGCGGCCGACCTCGCCTCTGCGCTGTGCTGGGGCTGCTCGTCGCGCCTGGTTTTTCTTTTGCGAGTCATCTCGCCCCTCAGGCTCGAGGCCGAGCCGCACCGGCAGGAAGCCGCCGAATGTCTGCTGGAAGTCTCGGCTCCCCCTCCGGTGCAGCGGGCTCGGACGCCTACTTGCGCAGGACATGGACCGTCAGTGCGAGGCCGATCATGAACGTCAGCGCGTTGCCGCTCCACATGGCCGGAACCGTCGGCAGCAGCCCGGACTCGGCTGCCATCTGTCCGATAATCAGGAAGGGGTAGAACAACAACAGCACGACGCCGAAGCTGATGCCGAACGCGATCATGATACTACGTCTTTTGGTCATGATGCCGAGCGGTATTCCGATCATGGCGAATGCGAGGACGGCGAAGGCCTGGGCAAGACGCTTGTGGACCCTGATCTCAAGCGAGCGCAGTTCCTCCTGGTCATCGGCCATTTTGCGAATCTCTCGACGGCCCTCAAGCGCTTCTTGAATCACTTTGCTTTCCGCCTTGAGGGTGAGGACCTCCCTTTTCTTCTCCGCGGCTTTGTCCTTGTACTTCTGTATCTGGGCGAGGGTGTCCCGGATGTCGGCGTCTGCTTTCGTGATCTGCTCATTCAGGGCTTCTATTCTCCCCGTTACGTCCAAGAGCTTCTGCCGCTGGTCCTCGATGCTCGCGAGGTCCACTATCCCGCCTTCGTTCCCTTGCTCGAGCCTGCTGATCCGGTCAAGGTAGTCCATCCGCTGCTTCTCGAGATCCGCCTTCTGATCCTGAGCGCGCTGCTTCGCCTCCTGCTTCGACGCGATGCGTTGATTCGCGGTCGTCTCGTCCTGCTGAAGCTTCGTCAGGTCCTTCGTGAGCTCAGCGAGCGCCTTGTTTTTTTCATCCGCCTTAAGGCTCAGCTGCCTTATGGCCTGCAAGGCGTCCTCGCTCACTCTCTCAGGCATGAGGTATCTTTCCGGGTGCTGCCTGACGGCCTTGCTGAGTCTGCCCAGGCCAGCTATCAATTCCGTGAAGCTCTGCTGCTTGAGCTTGCTGCCGATGTATGCCTCGTCGGGGGTGGCCCTGAGCCGCAGGAACATGGAGCCCCCTTTGAGGGTAACAGGCCGCCCCGCTTGATTCATGCCCAGTTGCGTCACTGCGGAGTCCTCAAGTCGCAGCACTATGAACGCCCTCTTATTCGGATCAGGATCGGGCCCAACCGTTCCACGTGACGCTGTGATGATGTTTTTGGGCATGCCCGAGGCGTCTGCGTAGACGATCAGGATGTCGCGCATCTGGCCGCCGCGGAACTCGTCGTACTGGACGTACCAGGGGGGGAAGTTGAATTGCGTCTGTGAACTGAGCGCCATCCTGTCGATGAGGATCTGTTTGAGCGCTTCGTACTTCAGCAGTTCTATGTTGGTGCGCGCGCGGGGAACAGTGTCGAACTGGAGGTGCGTGGCCACGCAGCTCAGCACGAACGCCAGTGCGCCGACCGGCCAGATGACGTGCAACAGATTAATGCCGCCGACGCGCATTGCGGTCACTTCATTGTCCGCGGAGAGCCGTGCAAAGCCTATGATGACGGCCGTCAGGAACGCGGACGGCAGCACCGTCGGCAGGGACAGGCTCAGCAAGTAGCGGGGCAGCCCCGCAAGCCTGACGACGTCCAGCCCCTCGTGCAGCAACTGGAGGCAGAAGCCCAGCGTCACTATCAGCATGAACACAATCAGGGCGGGAACGAAGGCCTTCAAGACCTCTTTCAGCACGTACTGCTGCAGTCTGCTCATGGTGTGCATCGCGCTGCGGCTCATGCATGGGCAGTGAAGATGACCACACCGGACAACCCCGGCGCCGCCGCTCATATCTTAGCGCACGGCCCCCATGACGGGCAAATGGCGCCGGTCGGCTCCTTCATTCTCTGGGGGGCGTCGGCCCCGCCCTCAGCCCCATCCTTGCCCTCGCCGCCGCCCCCTCGGCAGGCGGGCATTTTGCTTGCAGGGACGGGCAAATCGTGCTCAAATGATGTATGATTATCGGTCTTGCTTTGTGGAGCGAAATGGAAGCAATAATCTCAGATATCCATGCCAATAAGGAGGCGCTCGAGGCCGTCCTGCACGACATCGGCAACAAGGGCATTGACAGGATCATGTGCCTTGGGGACATCGTCGGCTACGGCCCCGACCCGAAAGACTGCATTGACATGGTGCAGCAAAACTGCGAGTTCAGCCTGATGGGCAACCATGACTGGGCGGTGCTTAATGCTCCGCTCGGGTTCAACTCGGTCGCCGCCCGCATGGTAACCTGCCACAAGGAGTGGCTGGAGGTCACGGAGCAGTCCACCGATCGGGAGCGCGAGCGGTGGGAATTCCTGTCTTCCTTGGTAATGCGTCTTACCTACGGAAAGTTCGACATGGTGCATGCCTCACCGAGGGCGGAGCTGACCGAGTACATCATGCCCATGGACGTGAGGTATGACACCAACAAGCTGACTGAGATATTCCAGATGATCGAGTCGTATTGCATAGTGGGGCATACACACCTGCCGTTCTGTATCACGCAGGAGTTTGAGTTGATCGTTCCTGAAGGCACCGGATGGAGCCTGGAGCTCGGCGACAGGAAGATGATCATAAATGCCGGGTCGGTGGGTCAACCCCGCGACGGGGACAACCGCGCCTGCTATATCATCCTGGATGACGGGTACGTCGTGTACCATCGCGTCCCGTACTATTTCGACAAGACCGCCGAGAAGATCTCCGCCCTCGGCCCTGAGTGTGAGGTGTTGGGCTACCGGCTTAGCATCGGGCGGTGAACGCTCCTCGGCAGAGCATCCCCCTTGACGTCAAGCATCGAGCCGTTGCGTTGCTTTCCCTTCCGGCCCGAAGCGGGCCGCAGGGATCGTGAATGTCGTTGGTTTTCTGTCCGCTGAAAAAGGAGGTCGGACGGTGATAGTGATCAACGAGCAGGAGTGCACGGGCTGCGAGGCATGCGTAGGCGCCTGTCCTTCAGAGGCCATCTCGATGGTCGACGGCGTGGCGAAGATCGACCACGACGCATGCACCGAGTGCGGCACGTGCGTGGGCGAATGCCCCGCTGAGGCGATCAGCGAAAAGTAGCCCTGCATTCCGCGCAACTCCCATAGGCCGGGTTCTCATCTGAGAGCGCCCGGCCTTTTTGTTTGCGCCCGGCCTGCGAGGTGAGCCTGCTTCGCCGAAGCAGCTTCGGCTACGAAGGCTGAATGGGGGATCGGGGGCGTCAGAAAACGCGCGCGTTGTTCTTGAGGACCTGCTCGACTTGCTCCGGATCGAGACCCGCCCCGCGCAGTATGCGCTGCGCCGTCGCAAGGTTCGGGTAATCGCCGGGCTCATGTCCGTCAGAGCCGAAGCTCAGAACTGCGCCCGCCTCCAGCGCCAGGCGGGCCACGTGCCCGTTGGTCAAGCAGTGCCCCTTGCGGCCGCTCAGTTCCAGACGCACCCCTTTGCGGGCAGCAAGAGCCACGTCGTCAGGGCTGATCAGGCCCGGATGCGCCACCACGTCCGCCCCCGCTTCGATGGATGCCCGGTTCGTCCCCTCCGCAACCGGCTCAACGATGGTCTCGCCGTGCACCAGGACGACCGTGGCGCCGAGCTGGCGCGCCCTTTCCACCAGTTCCCCGATCAGTGGGGGCGGCACGTGGGTTATCTCGCAGCCCGGCAGTATCTGCATCTCCCCGTAGTGCCCGCGCACGGCGTCGCAGAACGTGCATGCTCCGCGGACGACCATCTCGAGGCTCGCGTGGTCGCAGTGGTCGCTGATGACGAGCCCGCGGTAGCCCTGAATGAGGCACCGGCGCGAAAGTTCGGCCAGGCTCAGCACGCCGTCGCTCAGGAACGTATGCGTGTGCAAATCGTACATGGCACGTCCTTCCCAGTGGGTGAGGTCAGCGAAGCCTGCCTGCCGTGAGATAGGCTTGCGGCCCGTGGGGCGGGCTACATATTAGCCGGGCGGCGCGCGAGTGCAAAGCGGAAATTGCCTGCAGGAAGGGGATGTCCCTGGTTGACGCCGACCTCCGCGGCTTGACTAATCCAGCCGTCGGGTCTATCCTCACGGGCCATCTCAATAGAGCCACAGAGCACTTCCACATCCGGGAGGAGGGTCATCGTGCCGACTGCATCGGGGAAACATCTCAAGGAGAGCTACGAGGTTCTCGGCAGGGAGCTTGCCGAGCGCGGGATCGACATCGGCGCCGTCAAGGAAGCCGTCAAGGACTTCAAGGTCGAGATTCCATCATGGCTGTTCGGCAGGTTCGGCGGCGGTCGTTTCGGCAACTACATGCCGCCCGGGGCGGCGCTTGACAGCCGTGCAAAGATGCGCGACGCCGCTTTCGTCCACAAGCTCACCGGGGCGACGCCCCGCGTGGCCATCCACGCCGGATGGGACAAACCCCCGGAGGTGGCCTTCGACGACATCGAGGCCGACCAGTTCGCCGACCTGCGCGATTATGCACGCGAGCAGGGCGTTGACTTCGGCACGGTCAGCCCCACGCTCTTCCTTGAGGGGACCCACTATGGGAGCCTGAGTTCGAACCTGGCCGACGTGCGCCGGCGTCTTATTCGCCACGCCATCACGGCCTGTGAGATCGCTGAGAAGTACGGCGAGCAGATCGTCACGTACTGGCTGCCCGACGGCACGAACTATCCGGCTCAGGAGGACCTCTGGGCCCAGGAGGAACGCCTGCGTGGCTCCATGCGGGAGATCTATGACGCGGCGTCCGACAAGGTCCTCCACCTGATCGAGTACAAGCTGTTCGAGCCGGGCACCTACTCGACCGTGATCTGCGACGCGGGGGTGGCGAAGGACATCGCTCAATCGCTCGGCGAGAGGACCGGGGTGCTGGTGGACATGGGCCACCACGCCTGGGGCGTGAACGTGACGCAGATAGTCGCGCGGCTGCTCGGCATGGGCGTGCCCGGAGGGTTCCACTTCAACACGCGCTACGCCGCTGACGACGACCACGCAATCGAGCCAAACCTGTCCATGTACGCCATCTTCTGCGAGCTGGTGAAAGCGGACGTGGTCATCAATCCCGACCCGAGCCGCAACTGGGCCTACATGGTGGACCAGTGCTCGGCGCTGGAGAACCGGATTCACGCCGCCCTGCACGCTGTTGACTCGCTCCAGGTGACCTTCGCGAAGGCGCTGCTGCTGGACCGTGAGCGGCTTGCGGCCTACCAGGCCGAGCACAACATCATCCTGGCCAATCGGGTGTTCCTTGACGCGTTCCTGACGGACGTGCGGCCGATACTGAGGATGGCGCGTCGTGAGCAGGACCTCCCCCTCGACCCGGTGGAGGGCTACGACGCCAGCGGCTATCAGAAGAAGATCGAGAAGGAGCGCGGCGGCTGACACTACAACGTCAAACTCTGCAGCCACAGAGACACAGAGGAAAACGAGACAGACGCAAACAGGAACAAAGGCTCAGATTCTGCCACATTCTCGCTTATCCGTTCGAAGGGACAATGCGACATCAGGCATCTTGAACCCATTCTGGCGCTTTTCTCTGTGTTCTCGGTGCCTCTGTGGCGACTTAACACAGACGCGATTCTTGACGGCTCCCCCTGCTGGAAGCTGAGCTTCACTCAGGGGGTCGTCAGCCTCTCGGCAAGAGCGGCAGTCTGCACACGCTTCGCCTCCGCCACCCCCTTGGCCGCCAGCTCCAACAGCTCCTTGAAGCGGTCCGGGCCGAACGGTTCGGCCTCGGCCGTGCCCTGAAGTTCGACGAATCGGCCCGCGTGGGTCATCACGACGTTCATGTCCACGGCCGCTCTGGAGTCCTCGGGCGCCGTCAGATCGAGCATGGGCAGCCCGTCCACCACGCCGACGCTGACGGCCGCAATGTCGTGCTTGATGGGCAGGTTGCCGATCTTTCCTTGGTCCTTCAGTTTCCAGAGGGCGTCAACGAGGGCGACGAAACCGCCTGTGATGGATGCCGTGCGGGTGCCGCCGTCGGCCTGCACGACGTTGCAGTCCACCCAGATCGTGCGCTCGCCGATCTGGTGGAGGTCAACGGCAGCGCGAAGGCTGCGGCCGATGAGGCGTTGGATCTCGCGGTCGCGGCCCCCTGTCTCCCCCTGGAGGCTCTTGCGGATGGGATTGGAGCTGGGCAGCATGCAGTACTCGGCGCTGAGCCAGCCCATCGCCTTGCCGCGGCAGTGGTGAGGGACGCCGTCCTCGACCATTGCCGTGCAGATGACGCGCGTCTCGCCTGCCTGAATCAATACGGAGCCGTGGGCATACCGCGTGTAGTTGCGCTCAATTGTGAGCGGTCGCATCTCATCGGCCAGCCTGCCGTCGCCTCTCATGTCGCCTCCCGTGGCAAAGTGTGTCACGACACGGGGTTATCTTAGCAGCCGGCGCGGGGCAAGTAAAACGCTGCCGCCTCCCAGGGGTGTTGGCGTCACTCGCTTTCGCTGCGATGCGCGCGGCGAGCGTCGAGCAGGCGCCGCAGACGCTGCTCCTCAGGGTGGACGGCCAGCCTAGACACGTTGGCGTAGGTCACGCTGCCGATGGGGCCGCTCTTGATCGGCCGGACGTATTTGCGCTGGGTGTATATCACCTCGGCGTAGTCGGTGCCGCGTATCTTCGAGTAATAGATTGCAAGATGCGCCGCATCGAGCAGCGTCTCCAGCGGCACGTCCTTTCCCGCCGGCTTGCGGATCACGACGTGCGGGCCCTCCCAGCCCAGAAGATGCATCCAGTAGTCATTCCCTCGCGCGACGGAGAAGGTCAGCTCGTGATTCTCCTGCCGGTTGTGCGACACCAGTATCTCCATCCCGTCGGCGGAGAGGAACCTCCGCGGGCCTGCGGCCGGCGCCTTCGTGGTTCTCGCGTGCCGCTTCTCGGGGAGGACGATCCCTTCTGCGCTTATGCGCTCCGCGAGTTCGTTCATTGTCCCCAGGGCAGAGGCGGCCTCCAACTCCGCCTCAAGCGCGTCAAGCCGCGGCAGTTGCTCTTCGCTCTCCCTGAGCCGCTCCTCAGTGTGTGCTCGGCCGGCCTTGAGCTTCTTGTACTGCTTGAAGTATCTCTCGACGTTCTCCCCGGGTGCGATCGTGCGGTCGAGCTGGATCGTCACCTCAGGTGCGTCGGGGTCAAAGAGATCCTGCACGACGATGCTGGACTGGCCTTTGTGCAGATCAGGGAGGGCTATCTTGAGCAGCTCGCCCGTGCGACGCAGGCTCTCGGCGTCCTGTGCGCGCTCCAGGTCGGCGGCTAGTTTGGCACGCCTCGCACGCAGGGCCTTCTGCCGCTCGCGAACGACCGAGCGCAGACTTGTCCGTCGCTCGTCAAGCTCCGCCTCGGCCTCCATCTCGCGGTAGGTCTCGTGGACGGCGCGGCTCAGTGCCAGCTCATCGTCGGGGGAGGCGGATACGTCCTCGAAGCGGTTGACCAGGGCCTTCGGGGGCAGGACAGCGGGTTTGGGCAGGGGCTGGTAAGGGCCGCCGGGGAGTACCCTGCGCCGCGGCGAATTCGCCGTGAACATCGCCCCCAGCACCTTCTCCGAATCGTCCACCAGGATAAGGTTGCTCCCGGGGCCGACAAGCTCCGCGATGAGCCGCACGGGCGATGGGCGAAGCAGGACATCGCGCTGGACCGCGTGGAGGATCACGACGCGGTCGCCCTCGACGTGGAGCAGCCTCTGGACGGGACTGCCCGTGATGTGCCGCCGCACGACGTTGCAGAAGCCGCCCGCCGGCTTGCCTTCTTCCGGGCGGCGCGTGAGCAAGTGAAGGCGACTGAAACGGGGGTGCACGACGAACTGGAGCCAGTAACGCCTCGTGCTGCGCCTGATGTGGAGGATGAGCCGATGCCTGTCCGGCTGGTCAATCCTTTCGATCTTGCCGCCCTCGAGCCTGGGCGCCAGGTCCTTGACGACAGCCTCGATTTCGGCCGCGGATAGGCTCATGTCGCGGGGCGGTGTTTAGAGCCTCTAGAGGCTCCTATTCCTTCTCCAGCATCTGATCGTAGAATGCCGCCCAGTCCTGTCCGTTCGCACCGGCCAGGAATTCCATCGCGGCGCGCGGGTGCTCGTTGAGCTGGCCGGTGATCATGTACGGAATCTCAGGCCCCCAGCGCAGCTCCTCGCGGAGAGGAGCGATGTGCTTCTGGATGCACTCGATAATGGGCCGCAGTCGGAACTTGGGGTTCTTCAGGAAGCCGATCAGCAGTTCCATCGGACAGTTCCCTGCGCCGCGTCCCATTCCGTACATCGTTCCATCAACGCGGTTGGCGCCGAGGATAATGCCCTCGATCGTGTTGGCGTAGGCGAGCTGCTGGTTGTTGTGTGCGTGGATTCCCACGTCCTTGCCGGCGGGCTCCGCATACCCCAGGTATCTGCGAGTGAGCGTCCGGATCTGCTCGAAGTAGAGCGACCCCCAGCTATCTACGATATAGACGGCGCTCACGGGGGTATCGAACAGCACCTTCAGGGCGACGTCGAGTTCCTCGTCGCGGATGGTGGAAACCGCCATGAGCTGGAGCATCACCTCGTAGCCCTTCTCGTGGGCGTCGAGGACCATGTCCACGGCGACGGGAATCTGATCCACGTAGGTGGCCACACGCACGGCGTCCAGGACGCTCTCCGAGCGGGGGATTATGTCCTGCTTGTAGTCGGAGCGTTCGGCGTCCGCCATCACGCACAGCTTCATGTCGGTGGGATTGTCCCCCACGATGCGGCGGATGTCGTCCTCGTCGCAGTGCTTCCAGGGACCATAGTCCGACGGCGGGTACTGCTTCTTGGACCCTTTGTAGCCGATCTCCATGTAATCTATGCCGGCTGCAAGGTCTGCCTCGTAGACAGCCCTGACGAGCTCGTCACTGAAATGGTGATTGTTCATCAGGCCCCCGTCACGCACCGTGGGGTCGAGGACCTTGATCTCCGGTCGGTAGGTCACCCAATCGCCCCTTTTCTCGGGCGTTCCTTCGTTCTGGTCGGGTCTTGTAACCATTTTGGACTCCAATCTCCGCGCCGCAGTCTGTGTGGTCTATCCGTCCGAGCGCGTCCTGACATGATACCAGTTATCTGCAACTTTTTCAAAGCATACCTACTAAGAAGACCATAGAACCCGCCAGAGCAAGAAAAAGACATGGGCGCGCGCAAGAGACTTCAGGCCACGGATGGGCCAGGTTTACCGGCGCCCTCGCCCGCTCGCGGGAGGCACGCGCAGATGCGCGGATGCTGCGCCGCAGGCGAATTGCAAAACCGGCTTCCGTCCGTATAATGGGTGGATTACCGATCCGCGAAGCGAGAAACAGGCGCTATGTCCCAGCAAGTGGTCCTGGTATTGGACTGCGGCTCCACCAATATCACCGCCGTCGCCGTTGACACCGGTGGTCGGCCCGTGGCGTCGGCCAGCGAACCGAACGGTCCGGCAGCCCAGGTCGGCGGCCGGGAGGGCTGGCTTGTCTGGGACATGGACCGGTTGTGGAAGACTGTCTCTTCCCTGTCGCGCAAGGTGTGCTCGGAGGTCGGTGGGAAGAATGTGCGCGCCGTAACCATCACCACCTGGGGCGCGGACGGCGCTCCCGTGGCGGCTGACGGCGCCCTTACCTACCCGCCCATCGCGTGGGAGTGCCCGCGTACGTCGGCGCTCAGCGGGCAGGTAAGCAAGGCTGAAGCGCGGCGGCTCTATGACATCACGGGATACCAGGTCATCAGTTTCAATACCCTGTTCAAGCTGAAGTGGTTGCGCGAGAACGCGCCGGAAGCCCTCGAGAGAGCTGACACATGGATGATGATGCCGGGTCTGCTGAGCTACCGGCTCTGCGGCGAGATGAGCATGGACGCAACCAGCGCCTCCACCATGATGGCCATGGACCTAAGAGCCTCTAACGAAATGCCGCGTGAGCCGCGTTGCGCCTCCGGCCGGATGGAAGCAACGTGGTCTGCGGAGTTGCTCGGCGCCGTCGGTCTGGATGAATCGTTCTTCCCGCCGCTGCTCTATCCCGGCGCCGTGATTGGGCGGGTGAGCAGCGCGGCGTCAGAGGACACGGCCATCCCTGAAGGCACGCCGGTCATTGCGGCGGGCCATGACACGCAGTTCGCCCCGATCGGCAGCGGCGCCAGACCGGATGAGGCGGTGCTGAGCAGCGGTACCTGGGAGATACTGATGCTGCGCACGGGCGAGTTCAAACCCAACGATGTGGGCTTTTCGGAAGGGCTTCTGACGGAGCTGGACGCGGTGCGCGGCCTTTATAACCCCCAGTTGCTCATGATGGGATCGGGCGTTCTGGAGTGGGTGCGGGAGACCCTTTACGGGGACGTCGGCGATCGCGCCGAGGTGTACGGGACGATGATCGAGGAAGCGTCGCGGCTCAAGCCCGGCGCAGGCGGCGTGATGATGGTCCCCAGCTTCGTGCCCGATGCGGGACCGACGAAGAAGCACCACACCCGCGGCACCGTTGTCGGCCTGGGGCTCGCAAGCACGCGAGCCCACGTCTACCGGGCCGCTCTGGAGGGTCTGGCCTTTCAGCTCAGAGATGCCCTGCGCATCCTGACTGCTGCGACGGGTTTCGAGCCGGCGGGCATCCGCGTGGTCGGCGGCGGGTCGCGCAACGAGTTGTGGAATCAGATCCGTGCGGACGCCTGCGGCATCCCCGTCTCGGTAACCGGACACAAGGAAGCGACCGTACTCGGCGCCGCCATAGCCGCCTGGGTCGGCGCCGGCAGATTCGAGAGCCTCCAGCAGGGGCAGAGGTCGCTCGCGACGGAGACGATCGTGATCGAGCCGTCCGAGGACGCGGACGCCTATGGCGAGCTGTTCGAGCGCTACGTCCTGCTCGCGCCGGCTCTGAAGGATTTCTATTCGACCTGAAGCAAGGAAAGGCGACGAAAGTGAAGATCAGCGTAGTCGGAGCGACAGCTTACACGAGCTTCGAACTCATCAAGCTCCTGTTACGCCATCCGGACGCGGAGATTGTCCATCTGGGCGGGCGGCGCGAGGGCAATCCGCCCGTATCGGACGTCTTCCCCGCGCTGCGCGGCTTGTGCGAGATGCCCTTGCTCGGCCTCGAGCCACAGGACGCACCTGAAAAGCCTGACCTCGCCTTCTTCACGCTTCCCCATCAGGTGAGTCAGCACCACGTGCCGAAGTACCTGGAAGCGGGCATTCGCTGCATTGACTTCAGCGCGGATTATCGGTTTGCCGACCCCGAGGTATATCGCAAGCACTACGGCGAGCACGATGACGTCGGCAACTTGAGCCGGGCCGTCTACGGCATCCCCGAGCTGTTCCGCGAGCAGATCCGCAGTGCCGAACTGATCGCCAATCCTGGCTGCTACCCTACTTCTGTCATCCTGCCTCTGGCGCCTCTGCTGGCCGCCGGAGTGTTGGAGAGCGGCGGCATCATCGTCGATGCCAAGAGCGGCGTGAGCGGCCGCGGCAACAAGCCCGACCCCGGCTCGATGTACTGCGAGTGCAATGAGAACGTGTCGGCCTACAACGTGGGAACGCACCGCCACGAGCCCGAGATGGAGGCCGTGCTGGGCCTGCTGGGCGCTGACCGGCCCTCGGTGCTGTTTGTGCCGCATCTTGTGCCCATGGACCGCGGCATACTGTCCACCATCTACGTGCACCTTTCGCGAGACATCGGGGGAGCCGAGCTGCACGAGATCTGCCGGCAGTTCTATGCGGACATGCCGTTCGTGCGCGTGCTGCCGCCCGGTGAGCAGCCGCGCACCAAGGACGTCGCGTTCACGAACTACTGTGACTTTGCCGTGGTCCCGGTGAAAGGGAAGCGGGCGGTCGTGACGTCGGCGATAGACAACCTCATGCGCGGCGCATCCTCTCAGGCCGTACAGAACATGAACGTCGCCTTCGGCCTTGACGAGGCGGCCGGGATCCCCTAGGCAGTGCCATGGCCGGGAACAAACGATCCAGAGCGGTAAGTAACCCGTCGTGCCAAGGCTGCCCGTCGCTGTGCTGCCGGGACCTCGTGCTGCCCATTGACAAGCCGAAGACGCCTGATGACGTTGAAGAACTCAAATGGCATGTTCAGTATGGCACGGTGAGCGTGTTCGTCAGGAGTCACAGGTGGTACCTGCTCATTGAGGGCAGATGCCAGTACCTGTCGGGGGACAGCCTGTGCAGGATATACGACAGGCGGCCGGCCAGGTGCAGGCGGCACAACCCGCCGGGTTGCGAACGGTTCGCCGACTTCTATGACGTTCTGATAGAGAGCCCCGAGGAACTCGAGGAGTATCTGGGCCGAGAACGGTCGCGGACGCGAAAACGCCGCGCCGCTCGGCCCTCGTGAGCGGCCTGCAATTGCGAACCCGGGCCGCCCCGCACATGCACTCCCGGTTGCGCGCTCGGCCGTTGTGGATCGTTTTGGCTTGACACAATCGGTTTGCTCAGGTATATTTGCACGCCGCGGTGCCGCAAAGCGATAGTCTTTCACTGTCCACGGCCGCCATATCCATCCGGACGCTATGCGTTGCCCAATATGCCCGCGCCGCGCCCGGTGGTGTGTGCGGCAATTCTTTGTGCGCAGATTGAACACAGGGCATATGCTTATCTGAGAGGAAAGATGCTTGACGCCGATTGATGTCCAAGATTTGATCAAAGTAGGGGTGCATTTCGGCCACCGCACCAGCCGGTGGAACCCGAAGATGGCGCCCTACATCCTAAAGAAGCGCAACCTTATCCACATCATCGACTTAAGGCACACAGTGCATGGTCTCATTGTGGCCGGCAAACTGGCGGAAGCCGTCGCGAAACAGGGAAAGTACGTGCTGCTGGTGGGCACGAAGAGACAGGCCCGAGAGACCGTTCGTGCCCAGGCGCAGCGTTGCGGCATGCCCTATGTTTCGGAACGCTGGCCCGGCGGGCTTCTGACCAACTACGCCACCATTCGCAGCCGGCTCGACCGGCTGATTGAGCTCGAAGATCTCGAGAAGACCGGCGGGATCAACCTATACAGCAAGAAGATGATCTCTTCGCTGCGACGCGAGCGCAGGAAGATCGATCGGAACCTCGGCGGCGTCCGTACGATGGATAAACTGCCGGGGCTGGTGGTGATTGTGGATCCCAAGCGCGAACACATCGCGGTGAAGGAAGCCGTCAAGCTCGGCATTCCCACCGTCGCGTGGATGGATACGGACAGCGATCCCGACGAGATTGACGTGGTGGTGCCCGCCAACGACGATGCCATAGGCGCGATTCAGGTGTTCCTGCGGCGGGTTGCCGACGCCATCCTCGCCGGAACCAAGGACGAGAAGGAGCAGCAGGCTCCTTCCCCCGAGGACAAGGAGGCTGCGGATACCGGGGCGGAGGCCGAAGGGACCGCGGAGCCGGAGGAGCCGGCTGAGGCGCCGGCCGAGTCGGCCTCGGGCCAAAAGACCGTGCAGCAGTGACACGGCAGGCAGCACGGCCGTGCTGCGCGCGCCACGGCGTCTGCCAGGGTTCGTTGTCGCATCACCTTTGAGTTGAGTTAGACGGAGCAAACATGGGTGTAAGTGCGCAAGACGTGAAGGCGTTGCGAGAGAAGACGGGCGCGGCTCTCATGGACTGCAAGCGCGCGCTCGTCGAGGCCAAGGGTGATGCAGAGAAGGCAGTGATCCTGCTGCGCGAGAAGGGTCTGGCGAAGGCGCAGAAGAAGCGCAGCAGGGCGACGGGGGAGGGCATCATCGCAAGCTACGTGCACCCCGACAGCAAGAAGGGGGTGTTGGTGGAGGTCGCGTGCGAGACGGACTTCGTGGCCAGGAACAAGGAGTTCACCGACCTCGTCAAGGAGATCTGCCTGCAGATCACCGCGATGAACCCTCTTGCGGTGAGCCGCGAGGACCTTCCCCCTGACGTTTTGGAAGCCGAGAAGCAGATATACGCGCGGCAGTGCGAGGGCAAACCCGAGCGCGTGGTTGAAAAGATCATCGAGGGAAAGCTCGACAAGTTCTGCAAGGACATCTGCCTCGTCGAACAGCCGTACATAAGGGACGATTCCAAGACGATTAAAGAGCTTATCGACGAGACGATAGGCAAGCTTGGCGAGAACATCGAGGTGCGTCGGTTCGTGCGAATGACGGTGGGGGAGGACGCGCAGGAATAGCCCTGCTTACGCTGCCCCTCCACGTGTGGCATCTCGAAGAGCGGGAGGAGCGCTGATGGAGTCGCCAGGGAGCTACAAGCGTGCGGTGCTGAAGCTCAGCGGCAGCGCGTTTGCTCCCAGGGGAGGCAAAGGGATCGACGAGGGGCGAGTGGGGTTCATGACGCGCGAACTCGTCGAGGCGCAGCGGGCATGCCCGGAGTTGGCTGTGGTGCTGGGAGGCGGCAACATAGTGCGGGGGGCGCAATGTTTCCTGACCGGCCCGAGCCGCATCCGTGCGGACTATGCGGGCATGGTGGCCACAATCGTGAATGCCCTGGTGTTCCAGGACAGTCTCCAACGGGCCGACGTGCCCTGCAAGGTCTACAGCGCGCTTCCCGTCGCCGGCGTCGCCGCAGCCTTTTGCGCTGAGCAATGCGCCGCGGACCTGGAGGATGGGTTCATCGTGCTCCTTGCCGGCGGCACCGGGAATCCGCTCTTCACGACGGACACGGCGGGTGCCCTGCGCGCTGTGCAGCTCGGCGCCCAGGTCATGTTGAAGGCGACCAGGGTGGATGGCGTGTATTCGGCGGACCCTGAGCAGCATGCTGACGCCGAACTCTACGAGCACCTGAGCTATGAAGACGTCATCAAGGGCACACTGGGGGTGATGGACCTGTGTGCGGTCTCGCTGTGCATGGATCATGGGGTTCCCGTTCGCGTGTTCAACTACGGTGTAAAGGGGAACATCCGCCGTGCGCTTAGCGGGGAGCCGGTGGGAACACTCATAGGAAGGCACGAAGATGTCGGTTGACGACGTTCTGCTGGATGCAGAAGAAAGAATGGACAAGGCGGTCGGCGTGTTCACGGAGAGTCTGAAAGGCATCCGGGCGGGAGCGGCGACGCCGGGTCTGGTCGAGTCAATCCGGGTCACCTACTACGGTTCCCAGACGCCGCTGCGGCAGCTTGCCCAGATCAGTGTGCCCGATCCGCAGCTCATAATGATCCGGCCGTATGACCCGACGACCACGGAAGAGATTGTCAGGGCCATACATACGAGCGACATCGGCATCAACCCTCAGAGCGACGGAAAGGTGATACGGCTCGTGGTGCCGGGCTTGAGCGAGGAACGGCGCAGGCAGCTTGTTTCGCGAGTGAGCGAGATGGCAGAGGACGCCCGCGTTTCCGTCCGCAACATCCGTCGGGACGCCAACAAGGCACTTGACAGGCAGAAAAAGGATTCGGCCATAAGCGAAGACGAGTGCGACGCGGCAAAAGAAGATGTGCAAAAGCTGACCGACGAGCACGAGGGTAGGATCAACGAGACGGCGGAGAAGAAGACCGCCGACGTCTTGCGAGTGTGATGCTCCCGACAGGACTTGCGCCGTCGCCCCAGGAATGTCATATAATGTGGACGCGTGCCGACGGGTTAGCGGCTGTGGAACACCAGATCGGGGGAGCGAGTGTATGGTAGAGCGCACGAGCTGGCCGGAGCCGAGCAAGTCTGCAAAGATGATCGGAATGTTGTTTGTGGGATTGTGTGTGCTGACGCTGGCTTATTTGATGCTCCGGATCGTGCTCCGGGTTAACTGGCAGCCGGGCGCCGTGCCGATAATTGTCATTGAGTTGGCTGTGGGGATCGCCTATTTGGCCGGGCGGGTACATCCGATGGTTCGGGTTGTGCCTTCCGTGCTTTGGATCGTCGTGGTTGTCGTCTCCTTTCTCTTGCCTGGGAGCAGCGATTCGACTCACGGGGGCGCTGTGAAGATGTTGTGTGCAGTGGTTCTGATTTGCGCCCTGGCGTACCACGCATACGTGGACGTGAGGGTGCTCCTCGCCCGCCACCGTGCCGGGTCCGCTGGATAGGGCAGTCATCTCTCCCGTTTGCCAAGCGACACGGCTTGGGCTATAACTGGGGCTGCCGCAAGCGACGCGGCCTTGCGTTCTCCGGTGGCGACTATGCTCAACCTGGCCAATTCGCTCACGATATCACGGCTCGTCCTGGGCCCATTGTTCATAGCCTTCTTCCTCACCGACCGGCCCTGGGCCGCGTTCGCGGCGCTGGCCCTTGCGGTCGGCTTCGAGGTCACGGACCTGCTCGACGGGTATTTCGCGCGCCACTTCGGCCACGTCAGCTCACTGGGAAAGCTCCTGGATCCTCTCGCCGACAGCATAGCTCGCTTCAGCGTTTTTCTGGCTTTCACGACCGAGGAGACGGTCCGGGCGCACCCGTGGCCGGTGCTTCTGGTAGTGTTGATCTTCTACCGCGACGCGCTCGTGGCGTACGTGCGCACGTTCGCGGCGTCAACCGGCGTGGTGCTGGCGGCGCGCCGCAGTGGCAAGCTCAAGGCCGCCGTGCAGGGCGTCGGCATCATCACGTTCCTCACGCTGCGCGCCGCTTCCTTCCTCTGGGAACCCCTTACAGGGTATCGGCCCTTCGTCTTCTATGCGGTGATGATGCCGATCGTGCTGGTCACCGCATGGTCCGCGTTCGACTATATCGGTTCGAATTGGCAGACCGTCGTCGCCATGTCGCGACACAGGGCAGAGCAGCAGTCCTGACTCGCGCGGCGCGTCGCTTCCCGGGCTTCGGCGCAAGCAGTGCATGAGGAGCCTGACAAGTCGCTGCTCTGTGGGGAATCAGGGGCAGGCGGTCTTGTGGTTGCAGCCGCAAGCGGTTTCCCTTGAAAGTGCACATTGAAGGGGAATATATTGTCGTCTTCTTCTGGCTGCGGTAGTGCGGGCGTTTGGATTGTGGATGTTTCCGTGTGCTAATGTGAGGTCAAGTTATGTTCGCTGCCGTGAACGGTGGGAATCGCAAGTCGGGAAGTGCGCGGCGTGCGGCTGGCTGCGCCGCTCTGCTGTGCCTCTTGGGCGTGGGACCCGCTTTGGCAGGAGAGGCGGCATCAGGCCCTTCGAACGGTCTGGCGGCGGGGTTGCCCTGGTTGTGGCTTGTGGCGCCCGTCGGGGCAGTGCTGGGGCTGGTCTTCGCGTTCGTGTTCTTCCGGCAGATGATGAAAGTGGATGAGGGAACGGAGAAGATGCGTCGTATCGCGCAGTATGTGCGCGAGGGCGCCAATGCGTATCTGAAGAGGCAGTACAAAGTCGTCGCCATTGTCTTTGTCGCTCTGGCCCTGGTCTTCCTGGTCCTTGCGGTGCTCAGGCTGCAGAACCCATTTGTGCCCGTAGCGTTCCTGTTAGGGGGATTCTCCAGCGGCCTGTGCGGATGGCTCGGGATGCGTGCGGCCACTCAAGCTTCCGCCCGCACGGCGAACATGGCGCGGATTTCGCTCAACAGCGGGCTGAGGGTTGCTTTCCGAAGCGGCGCCGTTATGGGACTGACCGTAGTGGGTGTCGGCCTGCTGAATGTCGCCGTGTGGTATCTGGGCATGATTGCGATCTACCAGAACAACATGTTCGGCATGGGGACGGCACTTGCGGAGAAGATGGGGCAGAGTTGGTCGGCGGAGCTGGCCGGCAGCCCGGGGTTCGTGCGGGCCATGCTGACTGAGGTGACGGCTGCCATGCTGACCTTCGGCATCGGCGCCTCCACGATGGCCCTTTTCGCGCGCGTGGGCGGCGGCATCTTCACGAAGGCGGCAGACGTCGGCGCGGACCTTGTGGGCAAGGTCGAGACCGGCATCCCGGAGGATGACCCGCGCAACCCGGCCACCATAGCGGACAACGTGGGCGATAACGTGGGCGATGTCGCCGGGATGGGCGCGGACCTCTACGAATCGTACGTGGGTTCCATCCTGTCAACCGCTGTCCTCGGCATGTCCGTGCCAATCGCGGCCCGGATGGCCGATCAGACGGGGGCGCTCTACGTCGTGGCGCCTATGGTCGTCGCCGGGCTGGGCATCATCTTGAGCGTCCTCGCTGTCTTCCTGGTGCGATGCAGGGAGGATGCGTCGCAGAAGAACTTGCTCCGCGCACTGCTGCTGGGCACGTTCGGCAGCACGATCATGGTGGTTGTCGCAGTGGCGCTGCTGGTGTGGCTGACAGACCTTAGCTGGGGTGTGTTCGGCGCGGTGCTCGCCGGTCTCGCCGCGGGGGTCGTCATCGGCCAGGCCACCGAGTGGTACACGAGTGACGAGTACCGCTGGACGCGCGGCGTTGCCCAGCAGACCGAGATGGGGGCGGCGCCGACCATCATCGAGGGCATCGCGGTGGGCATGTTGTCCAGCGTCATCCCCGTCATCAGCGTGGTCGTTGCTGTTGTGGCTGCGTACGGGCTTGCCGGCGGATTCACGGACGTAAACAGCGGCCTCTACGGGGTGGCGTTTGCGGGGGTCGGCATGCTCTCCACGTTGGGGATCACGCTGGCCACGGACGCATACGGCCCCGTGGCGGATAACGCGGGCGGCAATGCAGAGATGAGCGGCCTGGGGCCTGAAGTAAGGGAGCGCACGGACGCCCTTGACGCACTGGGCAATACTACGGCCGCTACGGGCAAAGGGTTCGCCATCGGGTCGGCCTCGCTGACGGCGATGGCTCTGCTCGCCGCCTACGTTGTGGAACTCCCGCTCTACGACAAAGCCCTGAAGGGGGTCACGAGCATCAAAGGGATAGTGGACCACTACAACCTGACGCTGCTCAACCCGCTGCTGCTGGGCGGGCTGTTCTTGGGGGCGATGCTGGTGTTTGCGTTCTGCGGCATGACGTTGCGCGCTGTGGGGAGGTCGGCCGGACGAATGGTGGAGGAGACCCGGAGGCAGTTCCGCAAGCTGCGCGAAAAGCTCGTCGCCGACGGCATGAGCGAAGCCGAAGCCGCCGACCCGGACAACTGGCCTGAGAGCGTCGAAGTATCGGGCGAGAAGATACCGAATTACGCCCACTGCGTGGAGATCGCCACGGCCGGCGCCCAGAAGGAGATGATCGTGCCGTCACTTCTCGCCATTGCGGCCCCGGTTGCCGTGGGTCTGGTGCTGGGTGTGCCGGGAGTGATCGGCTTGCTTGCCGGCGCGAATGTCGTTGGGCTGTCTATGGCCTGCATGTTGAACAACGGGGGCGGCACGTGGGACAACGCGAAGAAGTGGATCGAGAAAGGCAACCTTGGCGGCAAGGGATCGGCCGCCCACAAGGCCGGCGTGATCGGCGATACCGTGGGGGATCCATGCAAGGATACCTCCGGCCCGTCCCTGAACATCCTCATCAAGCTGATGGCAATGGTCTCGGTTGCCTTTGCCGGCCTGGTGGTGTCGCTGTCACCCGCGATTCAAAGGGTCCTGCATCTGGGAGGAAGCTAGTCGGTGGCCGTCGCTCAATCTGAAGCGCTTGCCGCTAAGTCCGCTCGTCTGCTGGAGGAAAGGAAAGCCGACGACATCGTTGTCCTGCAGGTTGAGCCGCTCACGAGCATCGCCGATTACTTCGTAATCGCCACCGGCCGCAATCAGCGGCAGCTCCGCGCGATGGCAGCGCAGCTTCGAGAGGGGATGGGCCGTCTTGGAATAACGCCCCTCGGCACGGAAGGCACCGCAGAGGCGGGATGGATCCTGGTTGACCTGGGGGACGTGATCGTGCACCTGTTCGACCCCGCGAGGCGCCTCCTTTACGACCTGGAGGTGCTCTGGGGCGACGCGCCCGTGCTGAACTGGGCGGAGGTGTGCATCAACGACGAGGCTGGGCGGCAGGATGCCCAATAAGAAAAGGGCCGCGCGCAAAGGCGGCCCTTGCAGATGTCCGATTTGAGGCGGCCTATCCCGCCCCGAAACCCAACCTCTCCCGAATCGTTGCGGTGCCTTTGAGGCCGGGTTTCAAGTCCAGCGCTTCCCTGAATATCTTCTTCGCCGCGTCCGTGTCACCCACTTTCAGGTGCACTTCGGCGATCTTCTTCAGGATGAACGCCTTCTCGCTTCTGTCGATCTCAAACTCCAGTATTCGCTTGTAGCAGGCGATCTCCTCTTCCGGCGTCTTCGCATCCCGAGGGAGCTTCCTGCTATACAGCTTCTTGAGACGGACCTTCACCGTGGGCAGGAAGTGCCTGTAACGCGGGGGATCCTTCTCCCTGTCGTAGAGCTCTTCGTAGAGCCGTGCGGCCTCTCTGTTGCGGCCCACACGCTCCATCTGCTCTGCAACCAGGAAGAGGCAATCCAGATAGTCCCGCATGCCCATGAACGAGTTCAAGGAGATGCACATCCGACCCACAAGCTCGTCGTAGGTGGCCAGAGCCTGCATGCCGTCACCACCCAGCAGGTCCTCCAGAATCCCTCTCGCCTGGTCGGCCAAGGAGCTTGTTCTGGGCTGCCTCTCCGACTCGCCGAACAATGGGCTGTTCTGGAGCAGCACGTCGTAGCGCGCGCGCTCGCGTTCGTTACGGAGCACGTTATAGGCGGTAAGGATCTCCTTCAGGCGCTTCGCAGCCGCCTTGGGGCGGCGCGGGTTAGTATCAGGGTGATACCTCTTAGCCAGCTTGCGGAAAGCGCGCTTGATATCCGCCTGCGAAGCGGTCTTCTCCACCTCAAGTACGTCGTAATAGCTTTGATGTGTTATGCTCATTCCGTGAGACCACCACCGCAAAGCCTCGCATACCGGAAGGTATGCACTTCCCCTCGCAGCCAAGCATTGACTTCGCGACTCCTGCGGGATCCCGTGCGGACGCCCTGCCGTCGCGTTTGCGAAAACCTTTGGCCTACACCTGCTTAAGGCAACCCGACCACCGTTCAAACCCAGTGGAATAGGCCGCCCGCCATCATTAACCCCCTAATGATAGCAAAAAACGCATGATTGGTCAATACTTAAAAACCCGTTGCTCCCATGTCCGCACACGGCCGAATCGTCGCTACTTATTGCCATGAAAAGACTTGGGACAAGGCAGTTATAGGGGGAACACACCTCAAATACCCTTTATTGCAGCATCTCCGCAATCCTGACACAACAGGTGCACTGAAGCGGGCGGAGCCGGGCGGCGATGCATGAAGGCATGTTCGCAATCGCGGCACGACACAACAAATGACACTATGCGCCTGTTTAGATTACTGCACTCCTGTTGCCGCCCGGGGCAGCGCAGCTGCGCGGACGGGCTTTCGCCTGCCAGCGCGCGAGAAGCAGCCGGCCCGGCTCACCTCTTCCCATCAGCTTCGGCTGAGCGCGTCCATCGGCGAGAAGGGCCTTGGAAGCGGCAGCCCCCCAAACACCCAGCCCTTGACACAGATTGGGCTCTGCCTATAGACTCTCCTGTACAGGGGGAATCCCGGTGGCCTGTTGAGTCGGAGTCCATACCATGCCAATTGAAGTAGCGTGTCAGAACCCATTGTGCGGGGTTGTTCTCACGCTGAAGGACGACCTCGCTGGAAAGAAGATCCGGTGCCCCAGGTGCGGGGCGGCGGTTGACGTTCCAAAGCAGCGGGTGGCGGCGCCCGCGCCCGGGCCGAAGGCCACTGCGCCCGCCTCTGGGCCCATTCACCCTGCGGCGAGGAAATGCCCTGTATGCGGGGCGATAGTCGGTCCGGCGCACAAGTTCTGCCCGAAGTGCGGAGCGGACATACGGACCGGGCTTGTCGCTGAGACCAAAGCCGCGCAGAAAAAGCGCTTGTCTCTGAAGCCCGTGCTCATCCCTGTCATCGCCCTCGTCGTGGTGGGCGCGCTGGCGGCCGGGATCTGGGCGGTGCTGCGCACGCGGGGCGGCGGTGAGCCGAAAGGCGCCGCGGCGCCAGCCGCAGTTCCGGGGGGTGGCGTGCAGGGGGCCATAAAGGCGCCGCAGTTCGCCGGGCCCGCTGCGCCGGTACAGCCGCCCGCCCCCGAGCCAGATAAGTCCGCCGAAGTCGCCCCCCTGCCCCCCGACCCCGAGATAGAGAACCTCAAGGGAGTCGTGACGGCCTATGTGGGCCAGCTTCAGCAGATCGCCGCCGCCCGGGAGAGCAGCAGCAGCGAAGACATGGCGGCCCGATGGGCGCGCCTGTATCGGTCTTGCTGCGAGGGGGGGTTGCAGGCCGAAGCGCAGATGTGCTGGCTCAGTGCCGTTCTGCTTGAGCCGCGAGACGCTGAGACGAACACCATCCTGGGCCGCACGGCAAACTTCAGAGGCTTGCCCGTCACCCCGGCGCAAGGCGAGTACCTCACCACGCGCATGGGCAAACTGGAGGTAGTCAACCGCTGCAGCCGGCTCGCGGACCTCAGCGTCGGATTGGAAGGCGGGCCGATGCATGCCCTGCCGCCGAGTCAGTCCCTGGGGCTGGATGTCGGGACTGAAGCCGCCACCCTGGTTCTGCGTATCGGTGCGGACGGCGGTGAGGGCGGGGCGCAGTTCACCGTCAAGGTGCCGGAAGGCGCCGGGCAGAAGATCACACTGCTGGCCGACAGCCTCGTGCCGGTGGTTGTACTGGGCGACTTCTCCGGCCTCAAGTTCGGCCTGGACATGTGGAAGCGGGACCGCGGATCCGCCAATCCGCCGCCCGCCGCCGCACTGACCCAGTACGGGTGGACACAGACGAAGGGCGGATGGAATCTGGCCGTCCAGAACAAACAGCCCGTGCGCTTCCGCACCGACGAGGCGGGCAACCTTTCCTCCGTCACCCGTGGTTCGGCAACGCTGTCGAGCGTGGAGGATAAGGGGCTCATGGTATCCGTGAGCGGTCAAACCTGCACGGTCCATGGAAAGCTCGGAGGTCTCGCACTGCAGGACCAGTGGGTAACGTTGATCGGCACCGAGGAACGTCCGATAAGGCTGGAGGCGGCGGAGAGCGGCACAGCTCGGGTGCGGGAAGGTAGGATAGAGAGTCAGGGCGAAGTGAGGGATGTCTTCGCGGCTAAGTTCGAGGGCCGGCACGGTCTTGAGCTTACATACGTTGTGGAGCAGGGCGAAGGCGCGCCTGCGCGCGAGGTGTTTGGCGTGCTGAGCCCCATTCTGGCGGAGCAGTCCAGTGAAGCGCGGCTGGAGCGGCGTCGCCAGGAGTTGCAGGCGCGGCTCAATGACCTGGAGACGCGGGGCGAACTGCCGGGAGGCTGGCAGAGCGAGGCGTGGTGGGATGAGCACATGCAGCGGCTGACCGAGGACGACGAGGAGCACAGCCGGTGGCTGGAGCAGGCGCGCGAGATGCCGCTTTACGCCGACCGGGTCAGTGAGCAGGGGATTAAGGATCGTCCCTCCTACGTCTACCTGGAGTGGCCCCTGTTCCGGGAGGCGCTTGTGGCGGCGGTAGGCAAGGAAGCTGCACGGTCCAGGGAGGTCGAGTCAACCGAACTTCCGTCCGGGCTCCTCGGGGTCCCCGGGCGGCCGCAGCGGCAGGGTGAAGGTCCAGTGGCGGGGTCGGTCGCGCAGTCGGTGCTGGAGGAGGAGAGAAGGCAGAGGGAGGCAGAAGGAGAGGTGGGGCCTGGCGAGCAGACCCCTGTGCAACCTACCGCGGCCCCCGAGGAGCCTGAGGAACCACCCGTCTCGACGGTTAGCGTGGAGTTGCTGCCGCTCATGCCCGACGCAGCGGCCGTCGCCTTCCTAAGCGCCGGTTGGGACAGGATTGAGGCAATGGACAGAATCACTGCGATCCGCGGACTCAGGTGCATGAGAAGCCTGCCGGTCGTCGAGCTGCTGCGCGGGCTCGTCGGGGCGAGTCCGGAGTCCTTGGTCAAGGCTGAGGCCATGTTCGTGCTCGGAGAGATAGGCACGCCCAAGGCGCTTGAGGGCTGTCGCGCGACTGTGCTGGACCGAACGGTTCAAGGGGCGTCCCTGGCGGCGCTTGCAGCCTGCTGCGATCCGAGCACGATCCAGATGCTGCCCGACACGCTGCGGGACGCGCTGCCTGATGTCAAGGGGGCTTTCCTGAGCTACTTGCTCCAGGCCGAATCCCCCACAATGATCATAGGGCTTTCGAGGGCGTTGGAGTCTTACGGGGACACGACGAGCCGTCTGAAAATCGCCGAGCACCTTGGCGCCGTCGGCGGCCATGCCGCCATGGCCGTGCTGGCGCGCCTTATGCAGGAGCAGAATGACGCGTACGTGGCGGTGACCGGGAAGGTCAGGCCGGCGGAGATGATGCTGCTCATCGAACCGCTCAGCAAGATGCTGGAAGGAGATGCCGTGAGGAGCAAACAGGTGGCCTTCTTGCTGGCCAGGAGCCGGCTGCCCGCCGCCGTCCCGGCGCTAAAGGCTGCGGCAGTTGACCGGCGCCTTCCTCACGCTGCGGTTGCTCTCGCCGCACTCGGGTCGGCCGAGGCCCTGGAGGCCGCCGCCCAGGTGAAGGACCTCATCCGCCCCGCAGACCTGAACACCATTCGCGGCTATTGGCGTGACGCCGCCGCCGGACAGCAATGGGCATGGAACCCAGAAGTGGACGGCGGCGCAGCCGTCTCCTTCCTGCAAACCCTGCTGCGCGAGGGAAACGACAAGGATGTGCGCGTCGCGGCGGCGAATCTCATGCGCGAGACGGGGGAGAGGCCGGACGCGCAGGGGCTTGTGATGATTGCCGCACTGCCCGTCGCGGCCGAAGCGGTCGCTTCGACAACCTCCTCCGCGCCACCGTACGTCAACACTCAGATTCGGGAGGATGAGGAGGAGATCGGGCCGATGGACGTGCGCTACAGGGGGGGCGTGGGTAAAGCGGTGCCGAGCGTCGCGGAGCAGCAGGCCAAGGCTGCCGAGGCGATGCGCAAGTTGGAAAGCAAGTTGGCAGGCACGCCTCAGATTCGCGCGCTGAACCTGCTGGAGGAGCAGACTGATCCGGCGTCGGCCCCGGAACTGCGTGAGTTGGCGGAGACTGCATCCAGTGCGGAGATCAAGGCCCAGGTGCTGAAGCTTCTCGGCCGGGTTGCTGATGAGGAGAGCCTGCAGTTCCTCCGGGCCAAGGCGGGCCGCTCCCAGGTCAAGTTTGCCGACACGGCGGCGATGGTGAACGATTCCTGGGTGCGTGCGGGCGCCGCTGTGGGGCTGGCCGCCGCCGGGGATCCCCAGGTTGGGGATGTGCTCCATGATCTCATTTCGGGGCCGGCGCCATCGCCCAGTGAGAGTTTTGAAACGCAGCCCGAAGAAGCCGAGTTTGCAGTGGCCGCCAAGATGCGCCAGTCGATCCTGTTGCAGGGCGTACGCGAGGCGATGACGGCCCTGCGCGGCAGGCAGACACTCTGGGATGTCTCAAAAGGCTCGGAGCAGACCGCGTTGGTGGTGGAGGATCTGACTCGGATCGCAAAGGAAAACCTGCGGTCGATGGGTGCGAGCCCGGAAGCTGACATTGCCACCGCCACCGCTATCGCGTGCCTTGGGCGCGCAGGGCATCTATCCGAAAGCTCCCGAGAGCTGCTGAATATCTTCTCAGCGAACCCGGGCCAGTTGCCCGTGGTAGTGCGCCAGGCGCTGCTGGATGCGTTGTGGCAGATCGGAGACGCGACCGCGCGCGAGCAGCTCACTCGCTTGCTGCCCTACGTCGCCAACGACAGGGCGCTGGCGGAGCATTGGGTCCAGCTCTGCATCCAGGCGGCGGCAGTGGGCGGGCAGCCTGAATACGATTATATACGGGACTCGCTGGGCATGATGGACAAGCCGGCCATCAGGGAATTGGTTGCCATGATGTCGCTCAGGCAAGATAGTCAGCCTTCGGCATACTATAAGATCCTGGGCCGGGCGGCAGCCTCTCAGGCCCTCAGTGAAGGACGGCCTGGAGTCCAGCAAACGGCTGCCGAAACTGGTGAGGACATCGAGTTCAGATGGCGCTGCCTGATGCTGCTGAGCAGTGGCCCGGATGCTGTCGTGAGCCAGGTGTTGGAGGATAAGGCGATCGGGCTGCTGGACGACAACCTCTTCGGGCCGCAGGTGGCGCTCATGCTGAAGACTCGCTCACCCGGTTTCGACGCAGTCGGGTATCTGAAGGAATGGTTCGCCGCGCATAAAGGCCCATCCGAGCGGTGCGAGGTTATCGCCGTCGCGCAGAAGCTTGGCTCGCGCGAGATGGAGCAGATGCTGGGCGAGATGTTCCTTGATCGGAATGCCAGCGAGGCGGCGCCCGCCGCGGCGGCAGCGGACGCCGCCCGGCTGACGCGCGACCCGATACAGAGTGCGGCGCGGGCGCTGGGCAGCCTCGGAAGCTCTGGAGAACTGCAAAAGGCGTTTGCGTACACAAACTCCAGCGGCGCCAGGGGCTTCACCTATCCGGTGGCGGTCAGGAAGGCGGCGCTGGAAGGGATGGCATACCTGCCCTCCGAGAAAGGCCCGGTGCCAACGCTGCTCCGGTTCAATGCGTTGCTTTCCGGACCTGAGATGAAGAAGGCGGGCGAGGAGGCGCTCCTCGATGCCTTCAGGTTGCAGACGGAAAGACAAGGCGAGTGATAAAAGGAACGATGGGATGAGCCTGAGGGATACGTTGACCGAGGGCGTCCAGCGCGCCATGCGAGGGGGCGACAAGGAACGGCTCAGTGTTCTGAGGATGCTGCTGAGCGAGCTCCAAGTCGCCGAAACGTCCGGCAGGGAGTTCGACGAGTCGGCGGTGGTGAAGTCGTATGCCAAGAAGCTTCGGAAGACCGCCGACCAGTACAAGGAGCTGAACCTGCCCAATGAAGCCCGCAAGGCCGAGGCGGAATTGGCCATTGTCGAGGAGTTCATGCCCCGGCAGATGGAGCCCTCCGAGGTCGAGGGCATAGTTGCACGGATCATAGAGGAGAACGACTACGGCCCGCGGGACCTGGGTCGGGTCATGAAAGCCGTCATGGCCGCGCACGGCGACAGGGTGGACGGCCGCCTGGTTCAGGAGATTGCGCGAAACAGGTTGGCCGGGAAGGACTGAGTGATATTGCCTGCGGGCATTGACAGGCGAACGGCGCGTGAGATGTCTCGCAGTTTCCGGGGAGTTGCAGTCGGCCGGTCCGAACGTCGGCGGTGCTCGCCGGCCATGAGGTGCGTTCCTCGCCCGGAGGTCTTCGTACGGCGCAGTGCGGGTCTTGTGCTGGGGATTTGCTGTTTCTGTGCTGCCTTGGTGCGGCGGGCCTGACGGGTCTCGGTATCCTGTTTCGGCGCCCGCCCCAGCCTTTGCTTTGCTCCCTCTTCGACCGTGAACTGCCGTGGCAACTAAGAGCGACCTGGAGAAGCTGGCACGGGATTATTACGACCGGTTGTTCCGAGCCGCCCTGTTCATGTGCGGCAGCAACGCGGCAGCCGAAGACCTCGTCCAGGAAACCTACCTGGCAGCAGCCACCTCGCTGGATTCCTTTGAGGGGCGCTCGTCGGTATACACGTGGCTCTACGGGATAATGCGCAACAAATTCAGGGCCTACCTGCGCAGCAAGCACCATCAGGTCTCTCTGCAACAGTTGGCCGAGGAGAGCGCCGGCGCCGATGCCAGCGAGCTGGTGGGTGCGGACGAACCCGGCGCCCACGAGCAGTCCGTACGCCGCGAAACGGCTGAGATCGTGCGCGAGGCCCTGGATGCGCTTCCGCCGCACCACCGCGACGTGCTGGCGCTGCGATACCTGGAGCGGATGTCGTACAAGGAAATCGCAGATGCCCTGGGGTGCTCGCTTGGCACCGTCAAATCGCGCATCCATTACGCCCTGCGCAGCATCGCCCTGAGCCTGGGCGACGAGCAGGAGGTGCTGCCATGAGCGTCGAGAAGAAAAACCTATCCGGCTTTGAACCAGAGAGGCGGGGTTCTGCACTAAGGTTGCAGGAGGATCTCATATGAAATGCGGGGACGTGAGGGGAAGTCTGCTGGATCTGTTGGAAGGCACCATCAACCCTGAGCAGCGAGCTGCCGTACAGCAGCACCTGGGCCAATGTGACGAGTGCCGCGCCGAACTGGCGATGCTCCAGCGGGGGCGTGACGGCCTGGAGGCCTCGCTGGAACAGGTTGTCCCCGTTGGCAGATATCTGACGGAGTGGCGAATGGGACGGCTTCTTGGCGCCTTTGAGGTACGGGCGCAGCAGCCCCGGATCATCACTCTGCGGCGTTTCATCGCTGCCGCTGCGGCTGCCGCGATCCTGGTCTCGTTCCGCTTCATCTATGCCGATGTGCGCTCGATGCTGACGCCCAAGCAGCAGCCGGGCGAGGCCTATCCGTCGGCGCTGCGTGTCAGCCCGCTGGGGCCTGCCGGAATCGTTGCGCTGACCCCCACGGCCGAGGATCGCGGGCTAAACGTCGTTTTCGAGTACATGAAGGCGAGTCCCGCCGGCGGGGCAGCGGCGGCGTCGGTCCCCCCTGCTGACCTGGTCCGCACAATCTCGCCGGGAATTGACGTGCCCGTCCAGAACGCGTTCTACGATTGCCAAGAGGCGGGCTGCTGGTGGTAAGAGCCTCTGACAAAATGCCGCGTGAGCCGCGTTGCGCCTCCGGCCGGATGGATGCAAGGAAGGGCGACGACGCCGTGCCAGGGTCAGGCACGGTGAGGCGCCCTGACGCCGCAGGCGCCGGCCCGAGGCGCAACCCGAAGGGACGGGGCGTCTTTGGCTGCATGCCTGTGTCGCGGAGGCTCCGCGCATCGGACTCCTTATGCGCCGTCGCCCACGCTCCTTGGCCTGCAGCGAAATCCACCCTGTCGCGGCCACGGGTCATCTTGTCAGAGGCTCTAAGATGAGGCGGCATTCTGCTCACAGATTGACTCCCGCGGCCGGGGTGCTCTGTGCCCTGGTCGCCCTTGCGCTTGGGGCCGCAGCAGCGGAGCCTGAACCTGCCGAACCCGAGGCGGCGTCGCCCGCCTCACAGGCGGCCCTGGTGCTTGTGGAGAGCTTCCTGAGCAGTCCGGTAGGGTCTGGCGAGGAAATCCCCGCCGTCAATACCGGCTTCTTCGTCAGTTCCGAAGGCCGCGTGCTCACCAGTCTTGTGGCGGTCAGCGGATGCTCAAGGGTGAACGTACGCTGCCTTGACGGGCGGCAGTCCGCGGGCCGGCTTTATGCGTTCGATCAGCCCAGCGGTCTGGCCCTGCTCGAAACCGACCTGAAGGATACCCCGGCGCTGGAATTGAGCCCGGATCCGCCCGAGCCCGGGCAGGAGGTGGTGGCGGCTGCCAGCACGTGCCCGCGCGACGGCACAGTCGGTGTCATCCTGTCTGAGGGCACGGTATCTTCGTGCGAGGCGTCCGTCAAGCTGTTCGGGGTCCAATGGGAGAGACTGATAGACGCCGAGGTGCGCGTTGCACAGGGCTGTGCGGCAGGGCCCATCCTTGACCGCGAAGGCAGGCTTCTGGGTGTCGTGCTCGGCGTCGAGTCTCGCGCGGACGGCTCGATGTGCTCTTACTGCCTCCCGGCTGCTGCATTGGAACCCATACTGAGTGAGCTGATGCAGGGCAAGACGCGCCACGTGGGATGGCTCGGCATAGCGGTCGCATATTCGGGCAGCATGGAGGGGCTCACCGTGCAAGGGGTGCTGGAGGGTTCTCCTGCCTACGCGGCGGAACTTCGGCCTGGCGACGTGCTGTTGGGGATCAACGGCCAGAGCATCAGCCAGCCCGCCGTGTTTGAGACCGGTGTGGCCCAGGCGGTGCCGGGCAGCCAGATAGAGTTGGGCGTGCTCAGGGGCGGTGAGGTGAAAACGGTTGCAGTCCAGGTCGGGGCGCGGCCGCTGCTGATATCGCGCATCCCCGTAAGGATGCCCTACGACTCGCGCACGTTGCAGGCCTATCCCCTCCCGCCGGCAATGGATATGAGAACCTATCTGTTCTACATGCTCGTGATCGAGGATCTCCAACGGCAGAACGGCGAGCTGCGCGAGAGGCTTCAGCGTCTTGAGGAGCGCCTCAAGCGTATGGAGGAACTCCAGACGACAGACCGTTAACACACCTTCCCCCAAGGTTCCGCGTCCGGCTCGTCTATGTCAACACATTCGTAGCAGGCTCTATAACTTCTCAAATCCAACCCTCAATCTGCTGGATTTCAGGACGCTCCCCCTGTGCGTTGGCGCACCTTGTGCAAGTCGGCGGCATCGAGTATCATAAAAAGAGTTATAACAGTAACGGAGTGGCTCACGAATGCGATATGCGTTGAGACACTATCGCAACCCATGGTACGTTAGGTACTTATGGCTTGCTAAAGCCAGCGCACTGATACTCTTGACAGTGTCGGTTGTTTGTGATAGCATGGAACTAGCGGTATATCTGGAACAACTAGGAGGCTCCGATGGCACATGAGGATCTGAAGAAGCGCGTTTTGGGAGAGATGACCGTTGATCATCGGGGCGCCCTTGAGAGGAATTTTGAACTGGCCAAGAAACACGTCAAGATCACACAGGATGGCAAAGTTGAGTTGATCCATAAGGACAGAATGGGCGGAAAACCGCAGATTGTCATGTACATGATCGGAAAGCTTTATGCCAAGGAAGCTGGGTTAGCCGAGGCCGAGGATGTCGGCAACGAAGAGCTTACGACCGAACTAGGGATTCCCGGCGGTTCGCTCCGCCCGTGGCTTGCGGAACTCCGAAAGGAGAACAAGGTACGGGCCGCCAAACGAGGCCGGTACACGTATCACGCCGTACAATTACACGTTGTGGAGAAAGAGCTCAGGGCAGTAGACGTACTTATCCAAGGGGCGAGGGGGGAAGAACATGGACATATCGCATGAGCTAGGCCGGATCATGACAAGGCTTGGGGAGCTTGAAGAGAGAATGGACGCGCTGGAACGGACTGTGCAGCCCAAAGATCGCAAGCGTAAGCGGGAGAACACGTCGGTCCTTGACCATCTGAAGGGCCTGTCATCCGCAGGTTTCTTCGATCAGCCTCGGGCGTGCGCGGGTATCTTTGGGGAGCTTGGCCGCAGGGGACATACATACAAGAGGCCGGAGAGTCTGACGCGGTCGCTCCTAGAAGCCGTTCGTGAGGGATTGCTGGAAAGGAACCACGGTGAGAACGGGACTTGGCGTTACTCAAAGAAGGTAAAGTAATTGAAATGGACGATCTCTGCAGCGCATTCGAGCAGCTGGATGCTTCCCGGTACCCGGATTTTCATGAGCTTGACAAGACTCTCCAGCAGGCGCTTTGGGTCTTATGCGTGGCTAAGGATGTTTTAGGCAAGAAGATGTTGTCTGCTGAGCAGATAGCGACGGTCTTAAGGGACGTATTCGAGGTCAGTGTAGATAGAGCGTCTGTCACCTGTGCGTTTAACCGGGCGGGACGGAGAGTTCATCGGCACCGCCCGAATGCCGAGTGGTTGTACGAGATCATGGGGGCTGGAAGAGAGTACCTCCTGTCTGGGGCGCAGAAAGGTGCGGTAGAGGTGTTTCATTTCGAGCCGGAAAAGCCGTACACGAGCAAAAGGACCTTAGGTGGAGAGATTCTACATGATCTTGGACATGAACTGAGGATTCTGGATCCCTACTGCGGCGAACGCACCCTGGACGTTCTGAGCGGCGTACCACAAGCAAGAATGATGTTCTTGACGCGAATGACGAATCTGAGGGAGCCAAAGCGCCAGAGTTTCCTGCGCGATCTGGGCGACTTCAAGGTAGAGCATCCTTGCGCGGAGTTTAGGGATTATCCCCATCAAGATATTCACGACAGGTACGTCATAGGACGTAACAAGCTGCTGATCTTGGGCCATAGCATAAAGGACTTGGGAACTAGGCAGTCTGTAGCGATCCTCCTGACCAAGGATGTCAGTCGAACGGTGTACGCGGAGTTGCTGGCGGGGTTCGACCGACGGTGGAATCAGTCCTCGGTGATTTGATTTATGGGGCACCTACCGTTCTTCGCAGACCATTGAGCAAACGTGTCAGGCTCTTCAGCTCGGAAGAGACCACCATTCTCGACTCGGTCTTGAGCCTCGATATGGGCCGACCACCGCCCTGTCGTTATCTCACGGCTTGCTTGTCGCAAGGGCGGAACTGCCGGGGATTGAGCGGTTCCACGCGCGGCAGCAGGGGGGCACCCTTCGCCAGGGCTGGGCCTGCCGAGCTGCATTTGAGCCTGGACGCGTCTTTCCGACGCCGCGCCGTCCATTTGAATTGACAAGGCGATTCCCCTATAATCAATTCTGTCTGTGCTGAGGTCAGGGCTTTGGAGCGAGAATGGGGATGCAGAAGCCCGAACGGACGCTAGAGCACGCGGTCTCCGGCGACGTCCACATCCTGCGGCTCTTGACGCCGAAACTGGACGATGAGGCCACGTTGTTGGTGCTTGAGGACGAGCTGGGCGACATCATTGAACAGTGCCAGAACGTGCCCCCCAAGGTCGTTCTCAACTTCTCCAGCGTCCAGTATATCTTTACTGCGGCTCTGGCCAAGCTTGTCTCATACAGGCGTATGCTCGTGGACCGGGGCGGTAAGATCAGCCTGTGCTGTCTCCAAGACACTGTGAGGGAAGTGGTTTGTCTGATGCGTTTTGACGAGCTTTTCCCTATTTCGGAGACAGAAGACGATGCGCTTGCCCAGTTGCAGCAGGTTTGCTGAGAGCCATAGAGCCTCTAACAAGATGCCGCGTGAGCCGCGTTGCGCCTCCGGCCGGATGGATGCAAGGAAGGGCGACGACGCCGTGCCAGGGTCAGGCACGGTGAGGAGCCCTGACGCCGCAGACGCCGGCCCGAGGCGCAACCCGAAGGGACGGGGCGTCTTTGGCTGCATGCCTGTGTCGCGCAGGCTTGGCGCATCGGACTCCTTATGCGCCGTCGCCCACGCTCCTTGGCCTGCAGCGAAATACACCCCGTCGCGGCCACGGGTCATTTTGTTAGAGGCTCTTAGACTCCCCGGTTTCGTGGGGCCGATTCCCACCTGAACGCACCTCAACCTCGGCCACGGGTCATTCTGCTAGAGGCTCTAAAGCGATAGGAGCTCGGGAACGGTGATGGGCGTCGTCGAGGTCCTGAAAACCATCGAGGAGCACAGGGCGGAGGTCGTAGACCTGCGGTTCATGGACTTCCTCGGCCTCTGGCAGCATTTCAGCGTGCCGGCCTGCAAGGTCACCTCCAAATCGGTGTGCGACGGGTTCGGCATTGACGGATCGAGCATGCGGGGGTGGCGGGCCATCAACGAGAGCGACATGCTCATCCTTCCGGACCCCTCCACGGCCGTGATGGATCCTTTCAGCGATACGCCCACGCTCATCATGAACTGCAACATCGCCGATCCCGTCACGAAGGAGAACTACGCGCGCGACCCGCGCTTTGCAGCCATCAAGGCCGAGAGATACCTTCAGACCTCGGGCGTTGGCGATACGGCCTACTTCGGTGCTGAGGCAGAATTCTTTGTCTTCGACGACATCCGGTATGGTTCCTCTGTCAACGCCTCCCACTACCACATTGACTCCGTCGAGGGCGCGTGGAACACCGGTCGCGTCGAGGATCCGAACCTGGGCTACAAGATCCGCCACAAGGAAGGCTACTTCCCCGTGCCGCCTGCGGATTCGATGCAGGACCTGCGGACCGAGATGATGCAGGTGATGCAGCAGTGCGGGCTGGATGTGGAGTGCCATCACCACGAAGTCGCCTCCGGAGGGCAGGCGGAGATAGATCTGAAATACGATACGCTTGTTCGGACGGCGGACAATCTGCTGCTCTTCAAATACATCGTCAAGAACGTCGCCCGGCGCCACTCCAAGACTGCAACGTTCATGCCCAAGCCGCTTTTCGGGGACAACGGCAGCGGCATGCACGTGCATTTCTCCATCTGGAAGGGCGGCCAGCCGCGCTTCGCCGGCGACCGGTACGCCGGCCTGGACGACGTCGCACTGTGGGCCATCGGCGGACTGCTCAAGCACGGCAGGGCGCTGGTCGCAATCACCAGCCCCACGACGAATTCCTACCGGCGGCTGGTGCCCGGCTACGAGGCGCCCGTTAACCTCGGCTATTCCTCTCGCAATCGCAGCGTGGCCATCAGGATACCGATGCTCTCTCCCGACCCCGCGGCCAAGCGTCTCGAATTCCGCTGCCCGGACCCGTCCTGCAACCCATACTTCGCATTCTCGGCCATGCTCATGGCGGCCATTGACGGGGTGAAGAACAGGATCGATCCCGGTGATCCCCTGGACGAGAACATATTCGAGCTTCCTCCCCCGGAACTCGCTCGCATCCCCTGCACCCCTCGGTCACTTGAAGAGGCGCTCGACGAGCTGGAGCGGGATCATGAGTTCCTGCTCCAGGGCGACGTCTTCACCCAGGACGTCGTTGATACGTGGATAGCGTGGAAGCGGGAGAATGAGGCGGAGCCCGTCGGCCTCAGGCCGCATCCCTATGAGTTCACGCTGTACTACGACGTGTAAGAGGTCCCCGCCGCCCCGCGGCCGGGGCTGCCGAGCCCTCGCCTGAACTTGCCAGCGCTCGCCCCTGCCTATATATTCTTCAGTTGAAAAGCCACCATTCGAGAGGGAGCACATGGAACCGGTGTTACAGCTCGCTTTGGACTTCGTCAACCTCCAGCAGGCGATGCGAGCGGCGCGCGAGGCCTTCGAAGGCGGCGTGGACTGGCTGGAGGCCGGCACGCCCCTCATCAAGAGCGAGGGCCTGGACGCCGTTCGCGCCCTGCGTCGGGAGTTTCCTTCGGCGACGATCATAGCGGACATGAAGATCATGGACGCCGGCCGCCTGGAAACCGAATGCGCGGCCAAGGCCGGCGCCAACATCGTCCACGTCCTCGGCGCCGCGTCCGACTCCACCATCTTGGAGTGCGTCGAGGCCGCGCGCCGCTACGACGCGCACGTCACCGTTGACCTGCTCGGCCTGGGGACGAGGGAAAGGATGGCCGAACGCGCGAAGGAAGTGGAGACCATGGGCGCCGCCTACGTGTGTATCCACACGCCCATAGACCTTCAGATGCGCGGCGAGCTGCCCTTCGACGACCTGAGCGCCGTGGCGGCGAAGGTTCGTATCCCCATCGCCGTCGCAGGCGGCATCAACTCCGAGACCGCAGCCGACGCCGTGGAAGCGGGCGCGAGCATCATCATAGTGGGGGGCGCCATCACGAAGGCATCCGATGCACGTGAAGCGGCCGCCACCATCAGGAAGGCCATTGCCACCCGCACGCGCATCGCGACCGCCCTGTTCAAGCGTGCCGATGAGGCGGGGATAGCCCAGGTGCTGGCCAGGACCTCCTGTGCGGACGTGACGGAGGCGCTGCACAACACGGGCGCCGTGGAAGGGATTCATGCCATAGTGCCTGGAGCGAAGATGGCCGGCCGCGCCCTGACGGTCTGGACCTATCCCGGCGACTGGGCCAAACCTGTCGAGGCCATAGACCACGCCGAGGAAGGCCAGGTGGTGGTGATAGATGCGGGCGGGGAGCCCCCCGCCATTTGGGGTGAGAAGGCGACAAAGAGCTGCCTTCAGCGCAAGCTGGCCGGCGTGGTCATTGACGGCGCCATCCGCGACACCATGAACATCAGGCAGATGGGCTTCCCCTCCTTCGCGAAGCTCGTCACACCCGTGGCGGGCGAACCCAAGGGACAGGGCATGATCGGCGTGCCAATCAGGATCGGCGGCCAGTACGTGCGAAGCGGCGACTGGATCGTGGGCGACGACGACGGCGTTGTGGTGATCCCACAGGAGAAAGCTGTTGAGGTGGCGAATCGCGCTCAGTCTGTGTTGGAGCGCGAGGGACGCGAGATGTCCGAGATTGATCAGGGCAGCACCCTCGGGAAGGTGTCAGAGCTGATGCGCTGGGAGCAGTTGAGGAAACAGAAGCATGGCGAAGACAAAGGCCAGCAGTGATCTGTTCGACATTATGAAGACGCGCCTGGAAGGCATCCGGAAGCTGCTGGACGATATGGACGAGTCGGTCGCCGAGCAGTTGATCCAGATGTTGCTTCATGCGAGACGGATCTTTGCCACCGGCAAGGGGAGGTCGGGATACATCGCGGATTCCTTCGCCATGCGCTTGATGCAGATGGGCTTCGACGCGCACGTGCCCGGCGAGGCGACCTGTCCCTGCATCAGAAGGGGCGACGTGATGGTGGCCGTCTCCTGCTCCGGCACGACGGCGACCACCGTCCAGTTCGCCCGAATCTCGCGCGATTCCGGCGCGCAGGTGGTCGCAGTGACGGCTGTTGCGGATTCCCCCCTGGCTTCGATCGCTCACCTGGTGGTGTTGGTTCCGGTCACCGAAAGGGATGTCAAGAAGAGCTACCGTTACGTCCTGGGTCCGCACAACAACACGTTGTTTGAAGAGGCGCTGCTTCTGTACTTCGACGGCATGGTGTATTCCATGCTGACGCGCGAGGGCATCTCAAAGGACCTGCTGAGCCGGCGCCATACAAACCTGGAGTAAGAGCACCGCTGCATTATTGGTCTTCGCGAAAGCAGTGGAAAACCCCAGTACACCACGGAGAGCACGAAGAACGCGAAGAAAAGGATAGAACAGCCACGTCTGGCGTTTTTCTCCTTCGGCTTCGTGGTCCCATTGCGTGCACAAGGAGCGATGAGCTATTCAGCGCGAGTGTGTTGCGCTTCTGCGTCAAGCCCGAAGGGCGACAGGATGTAGCCACGGGCGTCAAGCCCGTGGCTGGCAGGCAAGACGAATCCAGCCCCCGCAGGGGGCGGCAGTGAGCAGTAATCAGCAATCAGTCATTAGCGAGCAGGGGATTCCTCAACTGACAACTGACGGTTGGTCACTTCGTGCTTCCATTAGATGCGCAAAGATCAGCAGTGAGCAGGAGATTCGCCATCGTCGGGGCGGGCAAGGTGGGGACGGCGCTGGCCTGCCTTCTGTCGCGCGCCGGGTATGATTTCCTTGGCGCCGCCAGCCGCAGGCCCGAGTCTGCACGCGCCGCGTGCGAGTTCGCCGGGAGCGGTCGGCCCGCCGCAAGCGCGCCCGGGCTGACGCGCTCGGCAGAGCTTGTCTTCATCACCACGCCCGACGATGCCATAGGCGAGGTGTGCAGGGGGCTGGCGGAGGCGTCGGGGTTTGCGCGGGGTTCGGTCGTCGCGCATTGCAGCGGGGCGCTTCCGTCCACGATTCTCGAGCCCGCCCGCTCCTGCGGGGCTCTTCTCGGCAGCATGCATCCCCTTCAGAGCTTCGCGACCGCCGAGCAGGCCGTCCAGGTCTTGCCGGGATCGTACTGCTGCATCGAGGGCGATCCCGACGCGGTGCAGGTGCTATCGGCCGCAGCGCGGGCAATCGGGGCGCACGCCATGACAATCCCCACCGAGGGCAAGGCGCTTTACCACGCCGCGGCCGTCGTGGCCTGCAACTTCCTTGTGGCGCTCGAACACGCCGCCCTCAAGCTGGACGAGGCCGCGGGCATTGAGCCCGGCGACGCCATCCGGTCCCTGCTGCCGCTCATCAAGGGCACCGTCGGCAACCTGGAGAACGTCGGGATTCCGGAGTGCCTCACCGGCCCCATCGCGCGGGGAGACGTCGAGACCACCCGCCGGCACCTTGAGGCCATCGGGCAGAGACTCCCGGACCTGTTGCCGCTCTACAAGGTGCTCGGGTTGGAGACGATTGAGGTCGCCCTTGCGAAAGGGAGCCTCTCCAAGGAACGCGCTGCCCAGCTCCGGCGTATGCTCCGCTCATAGTGTTGGACTGCGGGGTGACGGGCAGTGCCGCGTTCGATTGGACGGGTTTGCGTCGTAGGACATGGGAGCCTCCGGCGGCCACCTTGTCACTGTTGCGTTCAGGTTCGAGGGCTTCGAGGGAGAGGTGGAGGTTCGGGAGATCCGGGTGGCGGAGCCGGTGTTCCTCGACGAGACGGCTTCGAGCTTCGAGAGTTCCGACCCGCTCGTGAACGCCGTCTGGCGGGCGAAGATTTGACATCGGAAGTTAAGGTGGAGTAAAATCCTACTATGCCGATAGGAGCAGTTGGGGGGGATGTATGAAGCTTTCAACGAGGATGCGCTACGGTTGCAGGGCGATGACCGAACTGGCCGCCGCCTACCCCGACAGATCGGTGTCTGTCAGGGACATGGCTCGGAACCAGCGCCTGTCTGCGAAGTACCTCGAACATATCGTGAGTCCGCTGAAGACCGCCGGTCTGATTGAGGCGGTACGTGGCATCCATGGAGGTTATGCGCTGTCCCGACCGCCAGAGCAGGTCAGGCTGAGCGAAATCTTCCAAGTCCTCGAGGGGTCTCCCGCCCCAGTGGATTGCGTGGATAATCCTGACGCCTGCCCAATGAGGAAGATGTGTCCGACCAGAGACACTTGGGTGGAGATAGGAGAGGCGGTCCAGGGGGTTCTGGAGGGCACAACCCTTCGGGATCTTGCCGACAGGAAGAAAAGGAAGAGCGATTCGTCGACGTTGATGTACCACATCTGATCCCGAGTGAACCGTCACGGCGGGATCGCGAGCCAAGGGCGACACGGAAGACTGATTGAAGCCCCGCGCGACAGCGGGGGCCAAGGAGCGTTTTGAGGGATAGGACATGAACAGAGCCTTGTGCAATTCGTGCCAGAAGCTGGTGCCGGCGGCGCCCGAAGAGAGAGGCGGGGAGATCTTCCTCGTGAAGGACTGTCCGTCCTGCGGGCGCACGGAGACCCTTATCTCCGGCAACGCCGAGCGCTACATGGGCAAACGGGCTCTGGATTCGGGCTACGACTACAAGAGATGCATGCTGAACTGTCTCGAGTGCAGGCACAGGAAGCAGCCCAGTTTCATCTTCGTGGACGTCACCAACCGCTGCAATCTGAACTGCCCGATCTGCATCAACAACACACCAAGCATGGGTTTCGTCTTCGATCCTCCAATGGAGTACTTCGACAAGATGTTTCGGCAATTGTCGGAGTACGACCCTGTGCCTGCGGTTCAACTGTTCGGCGGCGAGCCGACGGTGCGCGAGGACCTTCTGGAGATCATCGAGCTTTCGAAGTCATACGGCCTTCCGACGCGCGTAGTGACAAATGGTCTGAAGCTTGCGGATGAGGACTACTGCCGCAAACTTGTGGAGACCCGCGCGACAATCCTCATCGCATTCGACGGCACGGATCCGGAGACCTATCGCGTGCTCAGGGGCAACGAGAAGTCGCTTCAACTCAAACAGAAGGCCCTGGAGAACATCCGAAAGGTGGGCGGCGCGAAAGTGGCTCTCATGATGTGCGTGGCAAAGGGCTTCAATGATCAGGAGATACCGCAGTTGCTCGAGTTCTGCCACGAACGGCGCGACTATGTACGGGGGGTCTATTTCATGCCGCTCGCACACACCTGGGACCTATCAGACTTCAACCTGATACCGGGGCGCATTACAGGTGAGGACATCGAGCTTGCAGTGGACGCCTGCTTCCCCGGCGTAGGCGCCGGGTTCATCCCCGCAGGCGCTTTCTGTGAAATACCAACGCTGATGAAGTACCTCGATGTCAAGCCCCCGCCCTTCAGGGGAGCACATCCCAACTGCGAGAGCATGTATCTCCTTGTGTCGGACGGCAAGGGCTACGTGCCGCTGGAAGCCTACTTGCGGGGCTCGCTGCAGGACCTCGTCAAGGACTTCTTCAGCGTGGAGAAGAAGCTTGCCCGGCGGGCCGAGGCGCTGGAAAGAAGCGCCGGCGGCCGCCTTATGGCGAAGCTGCACCTGAAAGAGCGGTACCTTTCGCTTCGCGCCATATCCTCCGTCGTGTGGGCTGCCAGGCGCCGCGTGAGGCTGGGCAAGGCGCTGAAGGGGCGAGGGATCGGAAAGGTCTGGCACGGGGCGGGCGTTCTTTCGGGCCTACTTCTCGGCCGCAAAACGCGCACAGTGCTCGAACGCCACACCAACCTTCATGAGACGCTCCAACTCATCGTTCTGCCATTCGAGGACAAGCATGCCTTGGAGACCGAGCGCCTCGAAAGGTGCCCCAACGCCTTCGCTTTCCTGGATCCGGCGGACGATCGGGTGAAGACTGTGCCCGTCTGCGCGTGGGGCCGACACAAGAACGCCGTGATGCGAAGCATAGCGGATCGTTACGCCGGCGCAGCATCGCTGCGCGCCTGAAGATGTCGCAGCCAATGCCTTTTCGTCAATCAGGATTTCTGCACTAAGGAGCGCTGTTCATGAGAAAAACACTCTTGCTAGGACTGCTTGTTGTGGGCTTTGGTCTGGTGGGCTGCAGCTCGAGCCCGTATCAGCGCGTGGATCTCGGGAGCAACCTCGGCCAGGACGCCCTCGCGCGATACGAGCGCGAATACCAGGACACGCTCGCCGCTGGACACCACGAGGGCACTGCACGGCTGGAGCACACCAACTGGTGGCTTCCCGGGCTCCTGGTCTATTATCGCCGCGCTTCTGTCACCCGCATGCACGGGCTCGACGGTCCCACCTATCACGTCGAGAGCGGGCAAGGCTTCGGCCCCCTCTGCATTTTCTACAGCACCTCGACTCATGTCACCTACAACGCCAAGGGCGAGCGCCTGAGCGGCATGGGGATGTATAACGTTATTGCGGGCCACGCGGTCATGATCCATGCGAGCGACGGCCTGCTGCCTGGCGGCGGGAAGCAAGAAGCGTTCTCAATGGGTCTGGTGCATCACCTGCTCAACATCCACAAGATGGACGGGCACACCTATGTGTCCTTCTTGACGGTGCCGAACCCCATCGGCGGCGAGTTGGGCGGAGGGCATCACATGCACTGAGGCGCCCCAGGCCACCGGTTGAAGCAGGTGGTGAGCCTCAGTGTCGGGCTGGCGTCCGGGTCTGACAAGAGGGGCGAGAACGCCGTCCACGACGCGTCTGCCGATGCCATTCCCCATAGCCGAGAAGAAAGGCTGGTTGGACAGGGGAAGGTTCAAGGGGACCACAAGCCGGCGCCGCCTGCCGCGAGTCCATCGAAAGCCATGGAGTGGGGTGACCAGAGGGGATCGAACCCTCAACCCCTAGAGCCACAGTCTAGTGCTCTAACCAGTTGAGCTATGGTCACCACAGCGTCTCCATGTTAACCGGGTAAGGCCGTCCGTTCAAGGGCCGTTGAGCCCCGGAGCATCTGGGGGCGTTTGAAAAGGCCGACGCCGGCGTCTACAATGCGCCGGCCGCATCCCCGGCGCGCACTGTGGTGCGTCTATCGTTCAGGCAGGATGGACAATTCCCTGCGCACGCGCGGAGGGACGCAGAGGTTATGAGCGATTTGCGAGTTGACACGCTTCAGATGCCCGCGGCGCGACTTGGCCCGGAGAACCCTCTCCCGCCGCTGTCAACGCCGGGTGTCGCAGCCTCCGCAGACGTTCGCTGCGACGACACCGTGCCGGAAGCGGACCGCAAGTACTTCGGGTATGGGAGCGACACGGGCGTGCTTCCTCACCGTCTCCAGGACGACTACGGTCGCCAGCGAAGGCCGCGAGCATTCAAGGTGGCCATATTGGAGAACGAGGTCTTGCGCGCCACCTTCCTGCTGGAGCTGGGGGGCCGTCTGTGGTCGCTGGTTCACAAGCCTTCCGGGCGCGAACTGCTCGACGTCAACCCGGTGTTTCAGCCTGCGAACCTCGCGCTGCGCAACGCGTGGTTCAGCGGGGGGGTGGAGTGGAACGTGGCTGTCCGGGCGCACACGCCCCAGACGTGCTCTCCGTTGTTCGCGGCGCGGGTGAAGGGCTACGGCGGTTCGCCGATCCTTCGACTGTATGAGTGGGACCGGATGCGTGGAATCCCGCACCAGCTTGACTTCTCGCTGCCGGACGGCTCTGAGATGCTTTTCGTGCGGATTCGGCTGCTCAATCCCCACGAGAAGGTGACCCCGATGTACTGGTGGTCCAATATCGCGGTTCGAGAGCGGCCCGACTTGCGGGTGGTCGCGCCGGCCGAGTGCACCTTCCGCCACAACTACGACGGGACGATAGGGGTCCTCCCCATACCCGTGGTGGACGGCATTGACGTGACCTATCCGACGAACGTGCCCACGGCGGCTGATTTCTTCTGGTACGTCGAGGATGGCCAGCGGCCCTGGATAACGGCCCTTGACGCGGAAGGGAAGGGACTGGTCCAGACCTCGACCTCTCGGCTGCGAGGGCGGAAGCTGTTCGTGTGGGGCATGGGTCCTGGGGGAAGACGCTGGCAGGAGTTCCTCTCCGTGCCCCGGCACCCGTACATAGAAATCCAGGCCGGCCTGGCCCGTACGCAGAGCGAGTGTCTTCCGATGCCGGCAGGCGCGGAGTGGTCGTGGATGGAGGCCTACGGCTTGATGGAGGGCGACGCGAAGGCAGCGCATGGTTCAGATTGGGCTGCGGCGCGCAATGCGGTTGCGGCGCGTCTTGAGGAGATGCTGCCGGAGCAGTGGCTCGAGCAAGAGCTTGTGCGTACCGCAGAGGCGGCTGATCGCCCGCCGGAGGAGATAATCCACCGGGGCCCCGGCTGGGGTGCGCTGGAACGCCGTCGCAGGGAAGCAGCGGGAGAAAAGCCCTTCTGCTCTGCGGGGATGGTTTTCGATGACGCTTCGCTGGGCGCCGATCAGGAGCCGTGGCTTGCGCTCCTGCAACGGGGCGAATTACCCCACAAGAGTCCTGACGAGGAGCCCGGCGCCTGGATGGTGCAGGATGAGTGGCGACACATGCTCGAAGACGCGGTGCGGGAGGGCCGCGGTGACCACTGGCTCTCGTGGCTGCACATGGGGGTGATGCGCTATGAAGCTGATGATATCGAGGGGGCGCGAGAGGCGTGGGAGATGTCGCTCTCGCTGGAACCTTCGGCCTGGGCCTATCGCAATCTGGCCGTCCTGGCCGACCAAGAAGGAGAACAGAGCAAAGCGGTGGAGATGTGGATCACCGCCTGCCGAATGGCTCCCCAGCTCGTCCCGCTCGCCGTGGAATGCTGCGAGGCCCTGATCAGGGCCGGTCGGCAGGCGGAGGTGCCGGACCTGTTGGATTCCCTATCGCCGGATGTTGCGGACCACCCACGGGTCCGTGTGCTCACTGCTCGCGCCGCGCTGGACACCGGCGACCTGGAGACGGTGGAGCGCATACTGCTCGGCGGCGTGGAGCTTTCGGATCTTCGCGAGGGAGAGGACGTGCTGACGGAGCTGTGGTTTGGCATGCAGGAGAAGCGGCTTGCCGCTGAGGAAGGGGTAGAGGTTGACGAGGCGCTGCGGGAGCGCGTGAGGCGGGAGTTTCCGCCGCCGCCGGAGATTGACTTCCGCATGGCGGCAAAGGCGTCCGATGCGGAGCCGACGAGCGAAGCAGGCGAGACCTGAAAGGAGTGACGCCCCGGGGCTCTGTGTTGTCACTGCGGACGTGGGTTCTCTTTTTCTCGGTAACCACCAGTAGATGAAGGACACGGATTTCGACATCATCGTCGTCGGTGCGGGTCACGCGGGGTGCGAGGCGGCGCTGGCCGCTTCCCGTATGGGGGCCCGTACGGCGCTGCTCACGATGAGCCTCGACACCGTCGCACACATGAGCTGCAATCCGGCCGTCGGCGGACTGGCCAAGGGTCAGCTCGTCCGCGAACTTGACGCGCTCGGCGGCGAGATGGGGAAGGTCACTGACGCTGCGGGCATTCAGTTCCGGATGCTGAACACCGGGAAAGGCCCGGCGATGCACTCCCCGCGCGCGCAGGCGGACAAGGCGGCCTACGGCCTGGAGATGAAGCGCCGGCTCGAGGACCAGCCGGGTCTCTCGTTGCGCGGCGAGATGGTGGAGGGGCTGCTGACCGAGCGCGGACGCGCAGCGGGCGTGACGTGCGGGAGCGGCAACGCATACCGTGCCCGCGCCGTGATCCTCACAACCGGCACCTTTCTGCGGGGGATGCTGCACTGCGGGCCGGTCAAGACTGTGGGCGGCCGGATAGGGGA
>Ga0315274_10000091_pt1 | contig 127837 bp, 106 predicted proteins | sample YL17G02_20_MG_FD_203700 | JGI IMG/M metagenome (GOLD analysis project Ga0315274, IMG submission 203700) | Sediment microbial communities from Yellowstone Lake, YNP, Wyoming, USA - YL17G02_20 | ecosystem: Environmental > Aquatic > Freshwater > Lake > Sediment | place: USA: Wyoming | collected...
GGGTTACCCTGGAGATTGAGGCCACCATTCCCGAAGGGGCCCCCGAAAACGTGGTCCGGACGGTCACCGAGAACAGCCGCACCCTGAAGTTGTCGAGCCACGGCTTCGAGCGGGAGTAGCGGGCCGCTGATCCTGGCGGTCATGATCATGGCCCTTCCTCTGACGGGCTGCGGCAAGAAGCCGATAGCCGCTCCCGGGGAAGGGACCCAGGGCGGAGGCGCCGCCCCGGGCGGTGGCAGCGGCGGATCCACCAGCGGCAAGACCTGGGCCTACGGCCTGCTCAAAGCCGGTGAGTACGTGAAGTACACCATCCGCGCCGAATACTCCGGCGCCGTGGAGAATGGCTGGTTCGCCTGGAGCATCTCCGACGCGGGCGGCGGCCGGCTCAAGATCGCCTACGTCGGCAACTTCGACGGAAACGATTTCTCGGGAGACGAAACGGTCTCGGCCGAAGACCCTCTATCCGACTTCAGGGTCGCCCCCCTGCCCATCTGCATGGTGCCGATCCTAACGTGCCGCTGGGATACGTTCCTTGCGGACTGCCCGTGGAGCGTTGGCGACAAGTGGTCCTTCGAGGGGGACAGCGGCGAGGTCTCCCTTGAGGTGAAACGCACTGGCGCCTACGCCGGGCTCGAGGGTTACGAGGGCGCCTGGACGATGAAGGTCCTCGGCGACGGCGTTGTGACGACCTCCTGGTGTGTCAACCCAGACTTCCCGCTCGTCCTGCACACCAGTTACCGCAACACCCCGCCCGGCGTCTACGAGTACACGCTGGTCGAGGCCGCGGGGTTCTAGGGCTTTGTAGGAGCTTCTGTTTTGACGCCTGGCGACCGCGGAACCGCGAGCGCGTCTTCCGGACCATTTCCGCGCCCCCGGGAACGCCGGCAAGCTTCCAGAGCGAATGGGGTTCACCCGAGCCGTTGCGTTCGCAGCTAATGACCCCTACCGGGCAGGAGCCGCGCTTTGTCCTCCACTGGACCGTCCTCCCCCAGCCTCATCGCCGGCGTGGCGCTCTCCACCGCGTCGCTGGCCGTCGTTCCCCTCGGGCCGCGTCTAGCTCGGCGCTTTCGGCGGGAGCCACGCCGTCGACAACGATACTCCTCCTCCCGGAGAGCTACCGCCTTCTCCAGCACGGCCGGGTCGATCCGGCGGGGCCGGCCCAGCCCCTCCAGGCGGAGAAGGGATTCACGGATAGACGTGGCATAACTAGCTAGGACCCATCGCTTTGGGTGGGGCGTTAGGAGAGTGGAGATATGAACCACCGAAAGAAAGCCTCAACCCTGGGAATCTCCGCCATCATCACCGCAGCTCTCGTCGCCGGTATGCTCGTCGCCTGCCCGCCCGCCACCCGCGCGCTGGCCCTGAACCCGCAGCCGGAACCCCCGGCGCCCCAGATCTACCTCGACACCGGTCCCCTATCATTCGATGTTCAACCGGCCAACATCAACGGCCGCCTCCTCGTGCCCATGCGCGTGATCTTCGAGGCCCTGGGGGCCATTGTCGATAGATGGGATGGCCTGACCCAGACCGTCTACGCCCACAAGGGCGGCATCACCATCGTCCTTCAGGTAGGCAACGCCACGGCCCTGGTGAACGGCCGGCCGTTCACCCTTGACGCCCCGCCGGCCAACATCCGAGGCCGCATCCTCGTGCCCCTTCGTTTCGTCAGCGAAGCCCTCGGGGCGGCCGTCTCCTGGGACGGCCCCAACTGGCGCGTCCTCATCGACTCGCCGCCCATCGTCGACCGCAGCGCCGACGTGCCCCCTCTCCTCGGCGACATCTTTAAGATTCCGGGGACGCCGCCCGGCGAATGGCTGTTGGGGGAGAACCCCGACGAGCCGCCGACGGGCCTGCCGGGACTCTACGACGCCTTCGTGCTGGCGGCCGCCGGCAAGAAGGCCGCGCCGCCGAAGACCATGATCCCAAACATCCCCGCGAGCCCGCCACCCACCTACTTGGACTACTGGCAGTACGTCACCCTCATCGGCGACCAGGACGGCTGGGGCGGCCAGATCCGGCGGGCCGCGGTTCACGCCACGAGCATCCTCCGCGAGATGGAGCACAGGTACGCGCCCGACTTTTCCTACTGGTGGCTCCAGTACGCCAACGACTACGCCCGCGACCAGTACGCGGCCGCGCACCCGAATGACCCCTGGACCAGCTGGCCGGATTTCACCGAGCAGATCCTGGAGGGCGATAGCCCCAGCGGGTTCGCCGGCATCTGCGCCGAGGCGTCCTTGCCCTCCGATTTCGACCCGCTGGTCTTGGTCCCGGTCAAGAACCAGTACGGTGAATTCGTCAAAGACGAGCACGGGAACATCGTCTGGAAGTACGTCTTCGACAAGATGCCCAAGCCCGACGCGGCCGACAAGGCCGAGGCCGCGCTCTACACGATGACCGACTGGTCCGACCCCATCGCCGTGGAGTCGGAAGGGGTCGACGGCCTAAAGTGGTACCTCCGCCGCTTCGGGCCGCTGACGGCCCTCGGCCCGCTGTCGTGGGTCAACGGAAACTGGCAGAATGTCGATCACTGCGTCACCATCGTGGGCTACAACGACAACGCCACCACGACGAGGACGGTCGCGGGCCAGACCACGACCTACACGGGCTACTTACGCTGCCTTGACAGCCGGGGCGACACTTTCAACGGCAGCGGCTACTTCAACATCCCCTACGACGTGGCGGACACCCAGTTCACCTCCTTCCGCTACTTCGTGACCAAGCCGTTCGACACGTCCGCCACGGCCTATGCCTACACGGCCCGCATCCGGGTCTTCTGCTCGACCGGCCGCAACTGCCTCAAGATCAAACTGGGGGTCGAAGGGGCCACACCGGGATCGGGTGGGCACGTGGCCCAGCTCATCTGGGACACGCCAAACCAGGACCCCCAGAACTGCCCGGATAGCAGCAAGCAGGTCGTCATCGACGTGCCGCTGCCCGCCTACGCCGCGGACCATTGGCCGCCGAGCGCCGGTAACCGCTGGTTCATCGAGGTCATGGCCATCGTGAACAGCGAGACCACGACCGACGTCAAGGCCGAGATCCGGGGCTTTGAGGTGGCCCGGCTGAAGAGAAACGACGCCTGCCAGACCGTGAACAAGTACGAGACCCAGGCCTACTCGGCAGACCCGGCCCTGCTGCCCATGAATGTGAAGCAGAGCTGGGGGACCTCCTATCCGGCCTTCTGCTACATCAAGACCCCGGAACAGGGGCCAATCGGTATCTTCCTGCCGCCGCCGGCCTACGAGTTCGCGCTCGACGACCCGGGCGACGGGCCCTTCACGCCCGGCCAGGCCCTGACCCTGCAAGGCAACATCGGGAACTGGGTCACGACCGGGGGGATCATCGGGGTGCCGGTCACGACGTGGCAGGGCCTCTCGGGCGGCGAGATCCGCCTCTACGAGGCCGACCTCGCGGCCTGTGTCAACCTACCAGCCCAGTGGACGCTCCGTGAGAGCGCGACCACCGCCGCGGACGGAGGCTTCGCCTTCAACCCCAAGCCGCAGGCCGGGTGGCACTGCTACGCCGCCGCCTACGTCCACGACGGGAAGGTCGAGGCCTCGACCCAGTATGTGCTCTTCTACGTCGGGACCCCGCCTGGTCCGGGCGTGCTGAGCGCTGAGCCGATGCTGCCGGTGGATATCAGGTAGGCAACAGGCAAGCCGTTAAGTAGGGAGTCAACGAGGGCGCTCTCCTCGGAAAGGGGAGGGCGCCCAAGGTCAACCTGGTCGGCCCCCCGAAGTTACTTGCCATCAGGCGCCAAGTAACCGCGAGGGGGGCAATTCGCTTGTCACCATCCCCTGACTCCCCGCGGGGCATCCCGCTTCCGCGGAGCTACTCCGTGGCGCCCCCGCCACGGCCGACCGAGCGCCTCATGGCGCAGGTCCAGAGGTTTCTCGCCTCGCGCCGCTGGAAAAGCCACCTAGAGATCAACCGGCTCCTCTCCTCACCGGAGGGGCAGAGAGCGCTGGCCAGTGTCCCGCCACGAAGCCGGATGGAGAAGGCCCAGGAGAAGGCTTTCGACGCCTGGGAAGCGGACGGTGAGGACCGCTACCGGCTAGCCCGGGAAGCGCTGGCCTTGGACGAGCGGTGCAGCGACGCCTGGCTGATCCTGGCTGAGCGCGAGCGGACTTGGGTCAAGCAGCGTAAGTGTTTCGAGAAGGCGGTCGCTCTCTCGAGCCGGGGGGCGAGCGATGAGGGGTGGCTCGAGTCCCACAAGAAGGAGACGGTCGCGGGTGGAGAGGGTGATCCGGCCGGGGGTCTCTACGGTAGCGTTGTCGCGCGCCCCTTTCTCCGGGCCCGGATGGCCCTGGCCCGCTGCCTGATGGACGGGGGCCACTTCGACGAGTCGCGGGCTCTCTATGAGGAACTCATGAACTGGGATGGGGATGACCACCTCGGTGTCCGGTTCGAGGTTCTCCATATCTACCACGAGAAGAATGACCTCCAGGCCCTGGCGCGACTTGTGAGGCGGTACGCTGTGGACGTGACAGCCTGCCTGGCCTACGAGCGCCTGTGGCTCGCCTTGGCCCGGGGAGCGGCGCCGCGAACGGTGGCCAGGCTTGAGAAGGTGGCCCTAAGGGCAAACCCCCACGTGCCCGCCTATCTTTCGGGGCGCAGGCAACCCCACGTCGATTTGGGCCGCACGGCATTCGTCATTGGCGGGGAGGACGAGGCGGTGGACTACGCCCGTATGGCTATCGTCTGGTGGGCGGGCCTACCGGAGGCGTGGGACTGGCTGAAGGCAGCCGACGCCAAGGACTCGGGAGTCAGGTGAGGGGCCAAGAACTCGCCCTGGTCCGAAGTCAGGCCCAGGTAGACGCCTCGGGGGCCGATATCGGCGGGCCGATACTCCAACATCGAGGTCGATTTCCATGACGGCCGCTTCAAGCCCCAGGCCCGTCACTGGACCTCTGGACCCGACCCCTTCGAGCTCGAGATAGGGAACCTCCTGGTCTATGCCGTCCCTCTCCGGGACGAAGGGGGTCATTGGGAGCGCCTCCGTGGCCAGTGGCTCCCCTACTACAGCTCCAGTCCCTCGGCCGGCTCTGGCACGCCTCCGCGAGCAAGTCGTGGACATTCTCGGGCTTCCGGAACCCTACCCGCAGTTGACCCGTCTCTTTGAGATCGGGCTGTTGGAAAGCCACGAGTTGGCCGGGAAGGCCAAAGACCTGGGCGAGCTCCTGGACCACCTAGTCGTGTGAGCCATGCCTGTGACGGTGGTGTAGGTCCGGCAAATGGGGGTGGTCGTGCGTCGTCGCCACGTGACCGTGTCGGTGCCCGCGTCGCGCCGAGTCTGCCAACCCGGGATGATCGTGATCGTGATGCCCGTCATCGTGCGGGTTCTCGTGCCCGTGCTCGTGCTCGTGCTCGATAGCCTCGTGCCCGTGAACGTGTGTATGGCGCTCAAGAGCAAGGAAGCCGATGCCCGCACCGAACAGCAGTCCCGACCCCAGGTGGATGAAGGTGAGCGATTCCCTGAGAAACAGAACTGAGAGAACGACACCGAAGAACGGGGCGCTGGCGAAGACAATCTGCGCGCGGGTGGAACCAAGGGCATGGGCCGACGTGATGTAGAGGACGATACTCGCGCCGTACGCGCACAGGCCGACGACCAGCGCAGCAGCGACAACCGGCATAGCCGGGACGAGGGGATCAAGGGCGAGTCCGATGGCCAGATTCGTCCCACCAGCCACCAACCCTTTCCAGAAGGTGCTCTCGCTGGGGGTGATTCCGTCGATGAGGGCCGTCAGGTGATTATCCAGCCCCCAGAACAGGCACGCCAGGAGCACGAGGGCGCCAGCCGCGAGTCCCGCGGTTCCGTCGCGCAGAGATAGGAGAACCGCCCCGGCGAACGTGCAAGCCACGCCGGCCCAGCCCGGCAACCCCAGGTGCTCACGGAAGACAAGGACGCCCAGCAGGGCGGTTGCTGCGACCTCAAAGTTCAGCCAGAGGGAGACGGACGCCGCCTCTGCGAGGCGAAGGCCGAACAGCAGAAGCACGGGCCCGCAGATGCCCCCGGCGACGACCGCGCCGAGCAACCGGATCTGATTTCGTCTATCGGCTCTCGCCGGTAGACGGATACCCCCTCCTCGCCACGCCGCAGGGGCGACGCCCAGAGCCGCGCCCAGGTAGAGCAGCCCCGCGAGCTGGAACGACGTGAGACCCGATAGGAGGACCTTACACGCGGGTGTCGCCGCTCCGAACAGGGCCGCGGCCAGCAGAGCGTATGCCATGGCACGCCTGAGCCTGGTCACTGACCTGATAGGGACACCCCAGCATTCCGGAAAGCTCCTTCATGCCACTCGTTTCGCCGTATCGGCGTCACCGTCCTGCGAACCGCCGCTTCCTGCCGGCGGACCAGGACGTCGCCCCCCAGGAGGGCGTGGACACGAGCCGGTTCCGTCCGGGCATCGACCCCGCGAAACCGGGAGTAGTCCAAGTGGCGGTCCTACTCGAGACCGGGAAAGTCAATTGCCCGTCTTGCCACCAAAGCGCGATCCTAATAGGCTGCCTCAAAGCCGAACTCTTCTTCCCTGTGGCGCTCGACGAAGTAGCTAAGGTCTCACCTCACTAGCTACAGCGGAGGCCATTTCTGTCGCGCCGGGCCGATTGCCTCCAGACACTGGCGTCTGCTCCATTGACAGCCAGAACAAGGCCGTCGTACAGTCAAGCCAGAGTCCTTCATGTTGGCGGTGGATCGCCGGAGGAGGTGACAAACCGTGAAGAGCGTCAACGAGCTGTCGGCGTCAACCCAGCCCTTCCCCATCCTATGCCTGGTCTACTGCAGCGTCAGGTGCCTGGCCCTGTTCCCCCTTGTCGATCAAGCCGTGGAGTACGCGTCGTCCTACGGACCCGACCTGCAGACGTAAAGTGGAAAGCGGGCGCGGCGGGCGCGGCATCTGGCCTGCCGCGCCCGCCGGCCGAGACCAGGGGCCGTCGCCGGAAAAGGAGGATAGCTGGGGTTTCGCGGCACCGTGACAGAGGTATCCGGGGCGGGCGGGGCGTATTATGGCCGCGTGATAGCCATACCCCCGGTCGAGCCCGAAACGATCGACCCCACGCTTCGGCACAACGTCCGCCAGAGTCTCCTCGACGGCATGGCCTTCGCCGTGATGACGGGGTTCTTCAATCCGTTCATGAGCGTTTTCGCCATGGCTCTCGGGGCCACGAACTACATGGTGGGACTCCTGGTCTCGCTGCCGGCTCTGGTCGGGATGATCGGCCAGGCCATCGGGGCCCTCTTAGCCGGCGGGACCCGGCGGAAGCTCCCGGTCGTGGTCCTCTGGGCGGCCCTCAGCCGGTCCTTCTTCCTTCTCTTCGCCCTCCTGCCGTTTCTGCCGGTCCCCAGAGCCTGGGTCTTCGTCCTGGCCGTGGCGCTCATGAACCTGCCCGCCTCGGTCGCCGGCCTCACGTGGACGGCCCTCGTGCAGAGGCTCTTTCCACCCCAACACCGGGGCCAGATCTTCGGACAGCGGAATGCCTTCATCAGCGCGGCGACCCTGTTGGCCACGGCCCTCGGCGGCTGGCTTCTGACGGCCCTGCCTTTCCCCGCCAACTATACGATCCTCAACCTGACCTCGTTCGTCTTTCTCATGGTCTCGGTCTACTACCTGACGACCCTCCGGGAGCCCCCGTCGTCAGCGCGGGCGGAGGAGCGGCGCAAAGCCGGGACCGACATCCTCCGGTCTCTGGGCCGCCTGCGAAAAAACCGCCAGTTTACGTCATTCATGACGGCCATGGCCATCTTCTGGTTTAGCCTGTTTATGCCCCAGGCTCTCTACCCGATCCTCTTCGTCCGGGAAATGCACATGTCGACCTTCTGGATTGGACTGCTCTACACCGCCGGTGGTCTGGCCGCGGTTCTCACCTACCGTTTTTGGGGTCGCTTCTCCGATCGCTACGGTCACCGGCGGACCTTGGCCCTCTGCGCCACGGTCCGGCCCCTGCACGGCCTCCTCTACTGCTTCATCCAAACCGCCTGGGCACCGTCGGTCATCGAGTTCATCTTCTCCGCCTTCGTCTCCGGATTCGACCTCAGCGCTTTCAACAGTATCCTTGAGGTCGCCCCCCAGGAGGATAGCTCGACCTACATTGCCGTCTTCAACATCGTGAATGGTCTGGTCGTTCTCTCGGCGCCGCTTCTGGGCGTGTGGGTGGCCTCGATGACGGGCGTCAGGATGGGCATAGGCATCGGGGCGGTGACAAGGCTAATCGGCGTGATCCTGCTCTGGCGGGTGGCCCGGACAGCGGTGGCGGCCTACGGCGTCGGGTAGTCCGGCGGGAAGAGAACGTAGGTTGTGCCGCTGGAACTCCCGAGCCAGGCCCTCTCGAGTTGGCCCCGGTCGTAGACGATCCTGACCTTCTCCCCCTGATCGGCTCTTGCCGCCGGATCGTTGGCGATCGGATCGCCCGCGCGGCTGAAACCCCGGATGACGATCACGTGCCCGTCGCTGGAGGGCATGGGCGCGCCGTCGAGTTCCCCTTGCTCGAAGGCGATGTTGATGGCCACCGGCACGCCGGCTTCAATCCACCGCTCGACGTCGGCCAGCGACCCAAAGCGGGTCACGTAGGCGTCGAACCCCAGGCTGGCGGCGTAGGCCGTGTTGAAGGTCCAGTTTCCGGCGCCCCCGTAGGCGTAGTCCGTGACCCCGGCGGCCGTCTCGGGGACGGTCCGGTCCCAGGCGGCATTCCCGGTCTGGCGGGCCCAGAAGGCCATGAGCATCGATAGCGAGGTGGGGCTGCACCAGCCGGCCCCGTCCGGGAAGTCGTTCTGACGGCGCTCCGGCACGGCCAGGTTCGTGCCCCAGGCCCACCCCGAGGACCCGGCGGACGGGCCGGTAGACGGGCCGGCGGATGGGCCGGTGGCCACCACCGACAGCCGGCGCAACCTCGGCGTGACGTCAGGATCGGTCGTGAACAGCGTGGCCCGCAGTTGCAGGGCCGAGGCGACGGTCTTGAGCTTGAGGATGTCGGTGTCGACCAGACCGTCGGCGTCTTCCTGGGGGCCGGCGTTGTGGCGCCTCACCGTCGAGGTACCCGAGGCCCAGACGCCCATGGTGTAGTACTTGGTCCAGGCGCCGTCCTGGAGAGCCCGGGCGTCCACCTGGAGCCAGGTGCCCTCGGGAGTGTCGGCGCACCAGGAGGCCACGATCTGGTCCACCCCCGCTCCGGCGCTGCCCGCCCCCGCTCCGGCGCTGACTATTGGCGAAAGGTACGTGCCGTAGAGGAAGGTTCCTCCGTTGTAGGCGCCCGCGGCATCGGCGCCCGTGCGAAGACCGCCGGTCGTGTCGGCCTCGGGCTGGAGACCATCCGTCGGATCGAGGACCAGGGCGGCCGGCTCGTCGATCTTCACCCCGCTGCGCATCCCGGCGGCAAAATCGGCGGCGGTGCCCAGGGTCCGGAACAGGATGCCACTCGGAGCGGGTCTTGCGTAGGGACCACCAAGGGTCCGGCCGATCGACCACGACCCCGCGCCCAGGAGGGAAACGGCCAGGGCGGTGAGGAGTAGGGCGGCCAGGCCGCGCCGCTTGGACCGAAGCACTGGAGGTGGCTCCTTTGTGACGATACCACCCCCCGTGAAGGGGGGTGGCCCAGACTCATGACAAGCATACCCCGAGCCGGCTTCTCGCCGCGGAGGTGGCCCGCCCCTACTCCCCTACTCCGGGCGCGGGGTTTCCGTCGCCTTCTCCATTTCCCCGACCAGCTCCCCGAACACCCGGAGGGTCTCCTCCACCGGCTGGGAGGTGGTCATGTCCACGCCCGCTCTCCGGAGAAGATTAATCGGGTAATCGGAACCGCCGGAGCCGAGGAATTCCAGGTAGCGGCGAACGGCGGGCCGGCCTTCCCGCAGGATCTGCTGGGCCAGGGCCGCGGCGGCGGAGTAGCCCGTGGCGTACTTGTAGACGTAGAAGGGGGTGTAGAAGTGGGGCACCCGGGCCCACTCCAGGGCGATATCGTCGCCTACCTCTACCTGGGGTCCGTAGTACATCACGTTTAGGTCCCGGTAGATCTGGTTCAGCAACTCGGGGGTGAGGGCCTCGCCGGCTTCAACCTTCTCGTGGGTCAACATCTCGAACTCGGCGAACATGGTCTGGCGGTAGACGGTTGTGCGCACGGCCTCCAGGTGATGGTTGACCAGATAGAGGCGCTCCGTCTCGTCCGTGGTCCGGCCCAGGAGGTAGCTCAGGAGCAGGTTCTCGTTGAATGTCGAGGCCACCTCGGCCGCGAAAATGGCGTAATCCGCGTAGATGTAGGGCTGATTCGTTTCGGAGAAATGGGTGTGGAGGGCGTGCCCCATCTCATGAGCCAGGGTAAACATGTCGTGGGCGTTGTCCTGGTAGTTCAAGAGAACGTAGGGGTGCGTGCCGTAGGCGCCCCAGGAGTAGGCGCCGCTGGTCTTGCCCTCGTTCTCCAGAACGTCGATCCAGCGACTGGCAAAGCTCTCTCTCAGGCTCCCGAGATAGGTCTCCCCCAGTGGCTGGAGGGCGGCTTCAACGGTTTTCACGGCCTCCTGGTAGGGGATCTTGCGGTCGGCTTCACTGACCATGGGCGTGTAGAGGTCGTACATGGCCAGCCGGTCCAGTCCCAGGCGACGTTTCCGCACGTCCATGTAGCGGTGGAGAAGGGGTAGGTGCTGGTGGACGGCTTCGATCAGACCCTTGTAGACGGTGAGCGGGACATTGTCCGCGTGGAGGGAGGCCTCCAGGGCAGACGGGAACTTGTGGACCCGGGCGTAGAAGACATCCTTCTTGACGCTGGCGGAGTGGATGGCGGCCCAGGTGTTGGCGAACTTTCCGTAGGTGCGAAGGAGGCTTTCGAAGGCCTCGCGCCGGACTCGCCGGTCTCCCGACCGCAGGAGATGAAGGTAGCGACCTTCGGTGAGAGGGATCTCCTTTCCGTCCTCGTCCTGAAGGGTGGGGAACTTGAGGTCGGCGTTGGCCAGCATGTTGAAAATGGTCTTGGGTCCCTGAGCCATTTCCAGCGTCTGGGCCAGGAGCTGCTCCATCTCCGCCGTTAGGGTGTGGGGCCGATGCCGGAGGATGTTCTCCAGCTTGTGGCGGTAAAGGGCCAACCCGGGGTTTTCGCTCAACATCGCGGTGATCCGGGCCGGTTCGGCGGCCAGGATCTCCGGGAGCATGAAGGCGGCGGCGGCCGCGGTCTCGGTGAGGAGAGCCGTGGCTCTGTCAACCATGGCCTGGTGAGCGGCAACGGCGTTGTCTTCGTCGCAGCGCATCCGGGCGTAGACGAAAACGCGATCGATCAGCCGGCCGATCGTCTCCTCAAGGCCCAGAGCCTCAAGGAGATCCTGGCTGGAGGCGGTAAGCCGGCCCTGATAGGATTGGAGACTGGGCAGTAGCTCCCGCACTTGGGCGAAGTCTTCTTCCCACTTGGCATCGGAGGGGTACATATCCTCCAGCCGCCACTTGACCTCGTCTGGCAGTTCGTTGCGCTTGGGCACGGCGTTCTGGGTCGGGGTTGTCACTGATTGTCTCCTCCGTCACCGGGCGGCCATGCCGGCGGCCGCACCGAAATCGGAATGTCCACGGGATGGAGCATTCGACAAGACCCTCCCCCTAACCCTTTCCTGGTTAGATAAGACCGGCCGCGCCTGGCCATCTAGGGAACCCTCACCGGGGCTTAACGGATTCCTCACCCAACCCTTTCATAATGAGTACGAATTCACTTACCGCGCTCGAGACGGGCGCGCCCGAAAGGAGGGATACCCAATCAGAATCAGGATGCTCGCACTGGCGGCCATAGCCTTGATGCTCGTGGCCTTCCCGGCCCTAGCCATCGCCAATAATGGCGGTGCGGCGCTGACGGTCCCGGAGACGCAATCGAGTTCCGTCGCGCAGGCCGAAACGTCGACCGCCCCGGACACCGAGGTCGACGAGGACACCGATGTCCAGAACTCGGACGGCGCCACCTTCGTTGGCTCCATCAGAATAGTCGATCCAGAGCCGACCGACCTCACGACCCTGGCTAAGATCACGGCCGAGCAGGCCGGGACCGCGGCCGTGGCCACCGCTTTGGGGGCGACCGTCACGAAGGTCGACCTCGACGCGGAAGACGGCTACCTCGTTTACACCGTCGAACTCGACAATGGAACCGAAGTTACGGTTGACGCCGGCGACGGAACCGTGCTGTTGACGGAGAACCAGTCCGACACCGAGTCGGAGAACGAGACTGAATCGGGTGGCTAGGCGCCACCTCCCGGAGCGCTAGGGCCGGGGCCCCACGCCTCCCTGGAGATCGGGCGCGTCACCGCTCACGCGGCGACGCGCCCGATCCGCGCGGTAGAACCGATCGAAGATGTGGAGCAGGTCCTCGGGAGCGATGCCGCACCCGCTGTCAGTAACCCTAACGCGCACCGTCCGGCCATCGTCCGCCACCGATCCCTCGATTGCCACGAGCCCGCCGGGTTGGCTGAACTTGATGGCATTGTGAACAAGATTGTAAATGACACGACCGAGGGCGCTCGGATCACCGGCGGCCATCAGAGGTCCCGGCAAGGCGAGGTCGAGTGAGAGTGAGACTCCTTTGGCTTGCGCCAGCGGCCGCAGGCGATCGACGGCCGAGGCAGCCACGATGGCCATGTCGGCCGTCGGAGTGGCCGCGCTCATCACCCCGGCAAGACGCTCGGTTCGGGCCAGGAGCAGGAGATCCTCAGACAGGGATATGAGGCGATCCACCTCCGCCTCGGCCTCGGCCAGAACCTCCTCATAGTGCGCCTTGGTCCTGGAACGGCGCCGGGTCACGCCGATCGAGCCCTTGAGCACGGTGAGAGGGGTCCGGAGTTCGTGGGCCGCGTCAGCCGTGAACTGACGTTCGCGGCGGAAGGCTTCCCGCAACCGGTCGAGCATCTCGTCGAAAGTCCGGGCCAGCCGGCCCACTTCGTCGGCGGGAAGGGCAAGACCCAGTCTCCGATCGGGGTCCCGCGGTCTTCCGTCAAGAGTTTCGGCCCCGATGCGACTGGCCTGCCTGGTGATGGCGTCTATCGGTCTCAGGGCCCGGTCGGCCAGGAAGACGCCGCCGGCGCCGGCCAGAATCAACCCGAGAAGGACGCCGGCTAACAGGAGACCCCCTAGCCGATCCTGGGCCTCGTTCACCCCCGCCAGAGACTGGGCGACCTGCAAGAAGGCGCGTCCCGGGGTTACGCCGGCCTCCATGGGTCCCTCCGCTTCCTGGCCGGCCGCCCCGTCCGCGGTGGAAGCCACGATCAGCGTCGTGTAGATGCGCCACGAATCTTCGTCGACGAACACCGTGGCCAACCCTTCCGAGGGCGGTCCCGGCGGAAGACGACGGTAGTTCCCGGTTCCGCCGATAACCGTCCCTTTCTCGGTGATGAGGCGGAGGGCGAACCCTCTGGTTGCAAGAAGAGTCGAGCCAGGCTGGGCCGTGTCCGAGTTCTGGAATCCGGGCCAGCCATCCTCGTCCTGAATGGTGGTCATGATCTGACCGGCCACGAGCCGGAGTCCGGCGTCGACCTGGGCGTGAAGCGATCGAGTCATACTGAGGTAGACGAACACGCTGAACGAGGTCAGCAGCACGGCCAGCAGCAGGGTGTGCCAGAGCGTCAGCCGCAACCGGATGGGGAGCGATTTCATCTGCCTGAGGGAACCTCCATCTTGTACCCGACGCCCCGCACGGTGTGGACGAGCTTGGTCTGGAAACCCGCCTCTATCTTCCGACGCAGGTAGCTGACGTAGACATCAACCACATTGGATTGGCAACAGAAATCGAAATTCCAGATGTGCTCGGCAATTCGGGTCCTGGTCAGAACCTGTCCGGGGTGGCGCATGAACAGCTCCAGCAGGGAGAACTCGCGTGGTGTCAGATCGATGAGCGCTCCCGCCCGTTCCGCGCGACGGGCGCCCGGGTCGAGGCTGAGATCGCCCACCTTGAGGACAGCGGGAAGAGCGGAGGCCGGACGCCTGAGCAAAGCCCGCAAGCGAGCGAGAAGTTCCGGGAATGCGAAGGGCTTGACCAGATAGTCGTCGGCGCCGGCATAGAGGCCTTGAACCTTGTCGTCCACGGTTCCCCTGGCCGTGAGCATGAGAACTTCCTCGGAAGGATAAGGTCCAAGATGATCACGTCGTAGGGCGCCGAGAGGGCAAAGTCCACGGCCGCCTCACCATCGGTCGCCACGTCGACCGCGAAACCTTCTTCAGTGAGACCCTGCCTGAGAAAGGCCACGATACCCGGTTCGTCTTCGACTACGAGCAGCCTCACGTCGGTGGCCTCCCCGTCCGTTCCCTTCGAGGTGACGAGCCTGGAGTCGCGTTTAAGTCTAGCACCGTATCATTAGACCAGGATGAAGGACGTAGAGCAAAGCGGCCGCCTCGTGGCGGCCGCTTTGCATCAGAAACCTTACCAAACCTGGTGGGCAGACCGGGGATCGAACCCGGGACCTCTCGAATGTGAGTCGAGCGCTCTCCCGCTGAGCTATCCGCCCACCCAAACCTGGTGACCCCACCGGGAATTGAACCCGGATTACCACCTTGAAAGGGTGATGTCCTAACCTTTAGACCATGGGGCCGGTTACACTGATGGCATTGTCAAAGGCAACTCTTGACGGGCTTTTGAAGCTTTTTAATTATAGCTTACCGGCCCTAGCGCGGCAACCTGAACGCTTTGCCGCCAAGCCTATCGCGGCCACCCGACGCTTTGCCGCCAAGCCTATCGCGGCCACCCGACGCTTTGCCGCCAAGCCCATCGCGGCACCGGCCGCGCCGTCTTCTTCGCTGGTGCGCCCGGCAGGATTCGAACCTACGACCAACCGGTTATGAGCCGGTCGCTCCACCGCTGAGCTACGGGCGCACGCGATCATCATTATAGCAGAAAGCCCGAATCGCGAACCGACGGGTCAGCCCGCCCTCAAAGCGATACCTTCTTGCTTGACTCCGCCTTCTACTCCTGCCACTTGTCCTGCATCAGAAGCTCGCCAAGGCTCTTGCGCTGGCGGGGCCGGCCTTCTTCGGCCGGGACGCCAAGCACGAGGAGCATGGTCGCCCGGACGTTGTCGGGGATGCCCAGAATCGACTTGACCGCCTCTTCTTCAAACGCGCCGATCCAGCAGGTTCCGAGACCCTCGGTCACGGCGGCCAGGGTCATGTGGTCGATGGCGATGGCAACGTCGACGGCGTGCCACTTGCGCGATGGATCGGTGGCGCAGGCCACGATCACCACGCCGGCCTCGGCCAGAAAACCCTGATCCGCCGCGGCGCGGACCAAGCGTTCCCTTGTCTCCTGGTCCTTCACAACGATGAACTTGTACTCTTGCCTGTTGCTGGCCGACGGAGCGGCCTGAGCGGCCTGTAAGACCCGCTGGAGCTTGTCTTCGGGAATCGGAAGTGGGACGTACTTGCGAATGCTCCGTCTCTTGGCAATTGCCTCGAATACTTCCACCAGGAATCCTCCCTTGACTCTACAGGACGCCTCTTGGCTTCCTGCATGCGCCGGAGACCCCGGCGCGTCCGGTCACATTTCAAGTGTTGCCTTTCGGGTCGAGAGGCTTCTGTCCCTGCCGGCCACGGGCGGAACCTGCTCCGGGGGTCGCGTCGCTTTCGTCCGGCCACCACCGCGACATACGCTCACGCAAGGTTGCTTCGTAGCCCATCTCCGACGGCTTATAGTATCGCCCGCGCGGGTGGTCGTCGGGCAGGTACTGCTGCCGCACGTGGTGGCCCGGGAAATCGTGTGGGTAGACGTAGCCCGGACCTCCGACGGCGGAAGCCTTGGCGCCGGTGGAGGCCCCCCCGCTTGCCGGCCGCTTGTCGTCCTCGGGGTAGCTCGACGACCGGAGGTGCACCGGCACCAGACCGCCCGACTCGTTCATCACGTCGGCCAGGGCGGCGTCGATGCCCATGGCGGCGTTGCTCTTTGGCGCGGTGGCCACGTAGGCCGCGGCCATGGCCAGCGGGATGCGACCCTCCGGCCAGCCGACCAGAGCCACGGCCTCCGCCGCCGCCGTGGCCACGGTCAGGGCCCGGGGGTCGGCGTTGCCGACATCCTCGGCCGCGCAGATGACAATGCGACGGGCAATGAACCTTGGATCCTCCCCGGCGTAGACCATGCGGGCCAGCCAGTAGAGGGCGGCGTCGGGATCGCCGCCACGCATGCTCTTGATGAAGGCCGAGATGGTGTCGTAATGCTGATCGCCCCCGCGATCGTAGTTGAGGGCTCGGCGCTGGACGGCCTCGGCCACCGTGGACAGGTTCACCTGGCGCCGCCCATCCTCGTCGAGACCGGTGGCCCGGGCCGACATCTCCAGGGCCGAGAGAGCGGCCCGGGCGTCGCCGTCGGCCACCCGGACGAGATGCTGGAGAGCCTCCGGGGGCAAATCGACCTTGAGATGACCAAGCCCGCGCTCCTCGTCTTTGATGGCCCGTTCGACGATCAGGGCCAGGTCGCCCTCTGTCAGGGGCTCGAGCTTGTAGACCCGGCAGCGCGAGAGCAGGGCCGAATTGAGGGCGAAGTAGGGGTTCTCGGTCGTGGCCCCGACCAGGATGAGCGCGCCGTCCTCGACCGCGGGCAGGAGCACGTCTTGCTGGGCCTTGTTGAAGCGATGGATTTCGTCGAGGAAGACCACGGTCCGGCGGTTGAAGTGGGTAAGCTGGTGGCGAGCCTCGTCGATCAGCCTCCGGACTTCGGCCACATTGCTGGTCACGGCGCTGATCTGCACGTAGACCGAATCCGTGTGACTGGCGATCAGACGGGCCAGGGTGGTCTTACCCGTGCCGGCCGGACCGGCGAAGATGCAGGACGGCGGGGCGCCCCCCTCGATGGCCCGCCGGAGAATGGTCCCCGGCCCGACAATGTGGTCCTGACCGACAAACTCCGATAGGTCCTGAGGTCGCATCCTGACGGCCAGGGGAGCCTCGGCCCGCCGCGCCTCTCGGGTCTGTTGTTCGAAGAGGTTCTCGTCGTCACTCAAACTCGGTCCCTCCGGTCGTTGGGTTGTTGAAACGCTCTCTTAGTAAGCGGGAATGCTGGAAACCAAACAGACGTTCGGAGGGTTCCACGCCCTCAGGTAGTCTCCTTCCAGTGGCCCATACTGAGCTTGCCCGAGGAGGGTTTCATCGTGTCCAGAAAGTCGTCGCGTCTGCCCTCAAGAAACACCTGGCTCTTCGTTGTCGCCGTCCTTTTGTTCGCATCCGGCCTTCTCTCGGTGGCCACCGGAATTCTCATGGACATCGGCGATTTCGGTCCGGACGACCGCGGCGAGTGGGGCGCTGCCGGAAACGGGCTGGGCCTCGTCAACTTTCGGGACGACCTTGAGGAGGTCCACACCTGGAGCGGCTATGCTCTGGCCGGCCTCGTCCTCATTCACCTCGTCCTCAACTGGCGATGGACAATGGGCTACTTGCGCGGGCTGCGTCGGACCTGATGGCGGTCGCACCGGGGCCGGCGTCGCGGACCGCGCGAAGACCAAGATCGCCCATCCCCAAAGGCCCGGGACGGGCGATCTTCGCTTGCGATCCTTCGCTTCCACGCTCCCTAACCGGGCCGCGGCTAGGGTAGCTCTTCCGGCCCTACACCGCCTTCGGCGGCAGATCCGGCTCGGCCGGAGGGGCGTCGCTCACCGAGCCGGCCTTGCTGTCCACGATCTTCAGGATGAACTCGCCGACCAAGATGGCCTTGGTGGGCAGGAGAGCCTCGAGATCCGTGGCGTAGGCCGCGAGCGGGTGAGCTTCGCCCTCGATGGGGTAGAAGGCCACCAGCTTCAAGGTTGCCCCGGGGTTCACCGGTTGGCTGCCCTTCCAGTACGAGACGGTGATCGGCGCGCTGAACTTGGCCGGGACGTCGGAGAAGATGCCGTAGATCACGTTGGGTCCCGAGACGAGGGTCTTGTCCAGAACCAGGGGCGGGTTGGGCCCCTTCACGCCACAGGCGAACTGGACGGAGCAGCCGTCGAGGTCCGTGGCGGCGAGACCGATGTAGAGCTTCACCGCTTCATTGACCACGAGGTCGACCCTGAACTGCAGGCTCGGTGTGTCGTGCTCCACAAGGCGCACGTTCCGCCAGCCGACGGCCGGGTTACACATCACGTACTGGGCGAAGTCGGTAATGGAGCCGTCGGGGGGAATCGGGTTGGGATGCGTGTCTGTCTCCACTCGGGAAACGAGGCAGTAGTGGTCCTGCGGGTCTGGAAGCGGTGGCGGCTGCCAGAGGAAGGCCGATTCCGGCACGACGACCTCGCCCAAGCCCTGGGCGCTAACCGCGGCCGAGGCCCCGCCCTGTTCGGTCTGGATCGCGTTCGCCGACCAGAGAGACGGCCAGAGAAGGAGGGAGGCCCGGCTGAAATAGAGGTAGATTTTCCCGGCCTTCGGCCCGGGGGCCAGGTTCTTGGCCCGGGTGTAGATGTAGTTGTACTGGCCCTTGTAGATGTCCTTGCCCACATCCTGCCCGTAGTTGCTCTTGAAGAACGTAACGGGGTCGCCAACGGGCAAGTCGCCGTAGGGAATGATGTCGGGCGAGTAGTAGGCGGGAGGCGGCGAGGGAACCTGGCCGATGTCGGCAAGGTTGTCCCGCATGAAGATGTCGTCGTAGAGGGGGTAGATCCTGGCCAAGCCGTCTACGGCCCACATGTAGGCGTCGATCCCGCACTGCCCGTAGGCAATCCAGAAATAGCCGCCCTCTCCCCAACCGCTGCCCCAACTGTTCTTGCAGAGCCAGGCCTGTATTGAGTCGTTGTATCCGACGCAGGCGACGCAGTGGCCGCCAACGGCCTCGCCGCTCTGATGGGAGTAAACCCCGCCGGAGTAGCCGAAGAAGTCCCGGTAGACCGTGAAGGCGGTGATCAGCGGGCCGCGGCTGGATAGGTAGGCCTTCATGTCGGCCACCGAGGAGATGCCGTGCCAGGCCGAGATGCGGGTCAGGAGGTTCTGCCAGTTGGAGCAGAGATTGCAGGGCTGGTTACCGGCGCTGTAGGGGAAGCAGGAGTCCGGAACCACGCCGGTGTCCCTGGCGTAGTTGAGGGCGGCCGAAGGGTACCAACCTACCGAGCACTGGTTCGCTCCGGCCCCGCAGTAGAAGAGCTGGGCCTCCGAGAGGTCGGGCAGGGCCCCGCCGCCTGGATCGCTGAGGGCCACGTCGGTGGCGACGCGGACGTCGCCCTCCAGGGCCGCCGCTGTTCCAAAGGCCACGCACGAGCCGCAACTGCCCTGATCCTTGATCGAACTGATGAAGTTGCGACCGCCAACGTTGCGCCAGTCCCAGGCCGACGGGGTAGTCCCCGCTAGCGGACCCGTCGCCGGCACGCCTGGCGGTGGCGTCTCTTTCTTCCGGGAGGCCGAGGTAGCCTCGCGCTCAGCGAGCGTGGGTTCACCGGGACCGGGGACGTAGCCGAGGCGCCGCTTGAGTTCGGCCTCAGACATCTGAAACAGCGAGGTCTGTCCCGCGGTCCACTTCGCTCCCGCCGCCTTCAGTTCGGCCTCTAGGTTGGCAAGGAAAGCACTGTCAAGTGCCATGTTCATCCCTCCGAGGGGTGTCATCTCGTGCCGTTTCGCCGATCACCCGGTCAGCTCCCCGTGAATTTGGTGGAGAACTGCCCCAGAACAATGCCCTTGGTCGGGCCGACCGTCGCGCCCACGTCAAACCCCTGCGTGCCTCGGATACTTTCCAGAGGCAAAGCCGCCTCGTGTAGCGGATGTCCCGTGCTGGTGAGATAGACGGCCTTCAGACCGATACTGGCGTCGGCCGGAACGGGTAGGTTGTTGGACCAGAATGAGTAGGTGACATAGGACGTGAAGCCGGCGGGGACCGTTGACATAACGCCGGCAAAGAAGTTCGGGTAGGTCGTGATGTTGGTTTTCTGCAGGGTGAGGAGCGGCTCGGGACCAGGTGTGCCGCAGGTGAAAGCAATGGACGACCCGATCGGGAGCTTAGAGCACTCAAGAATCACATACATGTAGTGCGCCTCGGGGCCCTGCTCGTAGAGGACGGGAACGTTGAGCTCGGGCGGGGAACCCATCACCGTGGTCACGTTGCGCCAGGCGAAGCCCCGGTTGTTGCAGAGGAACGCGGCCAGATCGCTGATCTTGATGATGTCCGGAATCGGGTTGGGGTGGGCGGCTGTCTCGACCCGGGAGATGATGCAGAAGTGGTCGCTGGGCGCGGTCTCTGGGCGCCACCTGAAGGGCGTGTCGGCGATCCAGTTCTGACCCGTGGCTCCGGAACTGATGTCAATGTAGTCCTTCTTCTGGTCGGTCAGGATGGGGTGCTGGGCCCACATCTTGGGCCAGAGGATCATCGAGCCGTCGGCGTAGTAGAGGTAGGCCTTGCCCGAAGCCGCCCCGGGGGCGTTGTTCAAACCGCGCGCGTAGATGTAGTTGTCTTCCCTCAGGCGGATGTTGACCCCAAAGTCCTGCCCGAAGTTGGCGAAGGTGTCCTTGGGGTGCTGGACGGGCTGCGAACCGTAGGGGATGATGTCGGGCGAACAGAAGGGAGAGTTCGGATAGGGAACCACGCCGGTGTCGCTCAGGCCGGATCTGATGAACAGGTCATCGTAAGTAACCATCGGTGAATTCCTCCCTCAGTAGACTGCGGCGGACACACGACCCCGCCTAGCGGAGCCGCTCACGCGCCTAGCGAACTGCTTACGCGCCTAGCGCAGCCGCTCACGCGCAACTAGCGAAACAGAAGGGTGAAGCTGCCTATCACTAGCCCCCGCCCGGGCACCGGAGCATCCGCGGAAACCATGGCCAGGAGTTCGATCCGGGCATCCGGGGGGATGGTCTGGCCATTGGCGCGGAAGCCGAGGGTGATGGGGGCGCTGGACTCGGCCTTAAGGTTGGTCTCGGCCCCGACAACGAACTCCGGGTATCGCGTAACCGGGCCCCGGATGTCTACGGCCGGATGGAGGCCGGGGGAACGGGCCAACGCGGTCAGGCCGCAGCCGATCGGAATTTTCGAGCACCGGACCGCGATGTGGAGATGGGGAATAGCCTCTCCGCGGGTCTCAAGACCGACCGCGACCGAGAGGTCCTTGGCCTCGTCGGGGCTCACGGTGATCGCGGCCCGGGTGGCGGAAGCCGCCGCGCCGTTGGCCGAGGGGGCGAAGTAGCCGATGAGATCATGAAGGGTGCAGTCGTCCGGCGGAATGGGGTTTGGGTGGGTCTCGGTGACAACCCTGGCCACCAGGGAGTACGGAGCGCGGGGATTAACCACCGGCGGCGTCCAGGTAAAGGGGTCTCCGCCCACGGTTATGGCGTTTGCGCCGGCCTCGAAGTCGACGTGGTCGGCCTTCTCGGCGGTCCACAAGGCGTGCCCGGACCACAAGGAAGGCCACGGTATGAGAGTGGCGTCGCAGTAGTACAGGTAGCCCTCGCCCGCGGCCGGGTGGGTCCCGTAGTTCATGGCCCGCAAGTGGATGTTGTTCGGTTGCCCGGCGGCGATGTCGACGCCGACGTCGGAGTCCCAGTTCGAGGAGAAGAACCGCTGCGGGTCGGGCACGGTCGCCGGTCCGTAAGGGATGATGTCCGGCGAGACGCGCATGGAACCTGAAGCCCTTAAGACGGAGCGCAACCCAATGTCGTCGTATGGCTGGTTCATGATCTCCACCCCCAAGGCTGTCTGTCCGGGCACGCGGCGCGTCGAACGGTGTCACCTCCCTGTCCGCATCCAGTGCGCCCAAGACATCCTTATCATAGCGGAGGTGGAAAAAACATGCAACTAAGGGGCTTTGTAACAGCTAAATGAGCGAATTTTGGCGGGGGCAGAGATTCCTGTCGAGGTCAGCCCGTCAGGCTCCGACCCATTCCGCGGCGACCACCTCCGCCTGTTCGAGCACAGTCTCAGTAGCCTTCTTCTGCTTGTCCGGCGGATAGCCGTGCTGGCGCAAGACCCGCTTCACCAGCACGCGAAGTTGGGCCCGGACCGTCTCCCGCAGGGTCCAGTCAATGGTCACGTTTGCCCGCACCGTTTTCACAAGCTCCCGCGCGATAAGACGCAGGGTCTCGTCTCCCAGCACCTTGACGGCGCTGTCGTTTACCTCGAGCGCGTCGTAGAAGGCTAGTTCGTCCTCCGAGAGCCCGAGGGTCTCCCCGCGGGCGTCCGCCTGGCGCAGGTCCTTGGCCATCTGGATCATCTCTTCAATCACCTGTACCGCTTCGATGGCCCGGTTCTGGTAGCGGCGGATCGTGTCCTCCAGCATCTCGGCGAAGGATCGCGCCTGAACCACGTTCTTGCGCCGGCGGGCCCGCAGCTCTCCCTCCAGCAGCTTGCGCAGCATCTCCACGGCGAGGTTCTTATGCGGTAGCCCGCGCACCTCGGCCAGGAACTCGTCGGAAAGGATCGAGAGGTCGGGTTTCCGGAGTCCGGCCGCGGCGAAGATGTCGACCATGCCTTCCGCCGCCACCGCGCGGGAAATGATCTGCCGGATGGCGTAGTCGATTTCCTCCTCCGGATGGGGGTCCCCCGCCGCCCGCTTGGCCAGGGCCGCTTGAACGGTCTGAAAGAAGGCCACGTCGTCGCGAATGCGCAAGGCCTCAGGGTGGGGCGCCGCCAGCACGAAGGCCAGAGTCAACTCCCGGACGGCTCGCAGGCACCGGTCCTTCCCGTTCTCCTGCTTGAGAATGTGCTCCTGGGCGGGGGGCAAGAGGCCCAGCCGCTCCTGGGGCCTGCCGCCGGTCCACTTCGACCAGTCGAAGCCGTGGAAGAGCCCGCGGCAGACCTCGTACTTCCCCAGCATCAGGGCGACCGCCTCGTCCTGGTCGTGTAGCGCGTGTCCCGTGCCCCCGCTGTCCGTGTAGGCCGCCAGGACCTGCTTTAGCTCATGGGCCAGCCCCAGGTAATCCACCACCAACCCGCCGGGCTTGTCGCCGAAGACGCGATTAACTCGGGTGATGGCCTGCATCAGCCCGTGGCCGCGCATGGGCTTGTCCACGTACATGGTATGCAAACTTGGGCAATCGAAACCGGTGAGCCACATGTCGCGGACGAGCACGACCCGCATCGGATCGGCGTCGTCGCGGAAGCGGTTGGCCAGGGCCTCGCGCCGTAGCTTGGTGCGAATGTGGGGCTGCCAGTCCGGTGGATCGGAGGCCGAGCCGGTCATGACTACTTTGATCAGGCCCTTACCGTCATCGCGGTGGCGCCAGGTGGGCCGCAGCCGCACGAGCTGGCGATAGAGTTCCACGCAGATGCGCCGGCTCATGCACACTACCATGGCCTTTCCGTCCATGGCCTCGCATCGCTGCTCAAAGTGGTCGACTATGTCCCGGGCAATGACCTCCAGGCGCCTTTCCGCCCCGACGACGGCCTCGAGCTGGGCCCACTTGGTCTTGAGCTTCTCCTTGCGCTCGACCTCCTCGCCCTCGGTGGCTTCCTCGAAGTCCGGATCGATCTTGGGTCGCTCAGCCTCATCGAGGGCCAGCTTGGCGAGGCGGCTTTCGTAGTAGATGGGCACCGTGGCGCCGTCTTGCTCCGAGCGCTGGATGTCGTAGATGCTGATGTAGTCGCCGAAGACCTGGCGCGTGTTGGCGTCCTTAAGCTCGATGGGCGTGCCGGTGAAGCCGATGAACGAGGCGCGGGGCAGCGCGTCACGCAGGTGGGCGGCGAAACCGTCGATGAAGTCGTACTGGCTGCGATGAGCTTCATCGGCGATGACCACGATGTTGTGGCGATCAGAAAGCGCCGGCTGCCGGTCGCCCTTCTCTTCGGGCAGGAACTTGTGAACGGTAGAGAAGACCACGCCGCCCGCCGCGACCCGCAGAAGCTCTCGTAGATGCGCGCGATCCTCGGCCTGGACCGGCGGTTGCCGTAGGAGTTCCCTGCAGCGGGAGAAGGTGCCCAAGAGCTGGTCGTCAAGGTCGTTACGGTCGGTGAGCACGACAACGGTGGGGTTCTCCATGGCCGGCTCGCGGATGATCCGCCCGGCATAGAAGGCCATGGTCAGGCTCTTGCCCGAGCCCTGCGTATGCCAGACCACGCCGATGCGCCGGTCGCCAGGCTTGCCGCCGGGGACCCGGCCGGTCTCGTAGCCACCCCGGGCCTCGGCCCACCTGTCGGCTTCGCGCCGCAGTTTCGCGGCTCGGAGTGTCTCGCTCAGGGCCACCCGCACGGCGTGGAATTGGTGGTAGCCGGCCATCTTCTTGGACAGCCGGCCGCCGCCCGCTTCCTCAAAGACGATGAAGTCCCGCACGAGGTCGAGGAAGCGACGGGGCGCGAGGAGGCCCTCGATGACCACTCGCAGCTCCGGCAGGTGTGCATCGGCCAGGTCCTCGCCGGAGATAGTGCGCCAGGGTTTGAACCACTCGGGGCCGGCGGTGAGGGTTCCGACGCGCGCCGCCACCCCGTCGGAGATAACCAGAAGTTCGTTGGTCGTGAAGAGCGAGCCGACCTCGGTCTTGTAGGTCTGAAGCTGATGAAAGGCCGTCCAGATGGTGGCCCTTTCATCGGCCACGTTCTTAAGCTCCAGGACCGCCAGCGGGAGGCCGTTGACGAAGAGAACAATGTCCGGCCGGCGGCTGCGCTTGTTCTCAACCACCGTGAACTGATTGACAGCCAGCCAGTCGTTGGCCTCGGGGTTCTCGAAGTCTACCACCCGCGCCTGGGCGCCCCGGATCTCACCCTCGGGGGTGCGGTACTCGACCGTCACCCCGTCCACGAGCAGGCGGTGCACGGCCCGGTTGCGGGCGGGGAGGTCGGCCCCCTCGGGCCGGGTGAGCTTGCGGAAGGCGTCGTCCAGGGCCTCGGCGGGAAGATGCGGATTGAGCCGACCGAGCCCATCGCGCAGCCGCCGCTCCAAGACAACCTGCCCGTAGTCGCCGCGCTCCGCGCCGGGCTCGCCGGGGGCGATCTCCGGACCGTGCCGGACGCGCCAGCCGACGCTTTCGAGCCAGGCCAGGGCGGCTTGCTCGATGGTGGATTCGGTGAAGGTCGAGGCGCTCACGCCGCCAGTTCCTCTCGCACGCGCTCCCGCTCCGACCACAGGACCGGATGCACGTCATAACTGCGCATGGCATCCAAGACGCTTCCGGAGATCGGAAGCTCGGAGTCGTTCAAGATCGCATAGGCACGCGAGTCAGGAGCCCGTACCTCCCTTGTGTCGATCCACGAGAAAGCCATCGCCTGAGCCGTGTCGCGGCTGGGTCTGCTGATGGCTCTCACGATGCGCTCGGGCTGAACCCTGGACTTAGGGACCACGAAGTCAAAGAGATGGTCGTAGCCGCTTTTCCCCGTGAACTTCACCTTGGGCGTAAATCGGATCTCCGAAAGATCGAGCCAGGCAACGACATCCTCGTAGAACAGATTGGCGACAAAGGGCGAGGCCAAGTAGAACAAGTCGTTGACGGCAAGCATGGCCTGCACAAGATTGTGTTTCCGCAGTGCGAAGTTGTCCGGCGACGCATGCACTTCGAGGGCTTGAGCATTGAGCTGGACCCCAAAGCCGTTCAGCGTCATCTTGAGCAGACCCTGGCGTTTCGGACTGTCGATACTGCAGCCGGACTGCTCAAGGTCCTGCAGGATGTAGCCGTCGTCCGTGAGCACGAATCCCGTGTCGCGACGGCTGGCGTAGATTTGGATGTGGTCGTTGTGACGATCGAGGTACGGAGTCGTGATTTCGACCCAATTGTTAACCTGCCGCAGGGTCGTTCTGTCCCGCAGCCACACCCAGTACTGATCCAAGAGCGCCTGCACTTCGTTGATCATGTGAATAACCCCCGGCGGATGAGCGGTGGCTCGACGACACTACAATACCTCATGAAGTCCTCAACAGTACCCCACGGGTCGCTCAAGTTCGCGAATCGGTCTGGCGGTGCCGGAACGGCCCACTTGTCAGCAAACCCCTCCCGGTACAAGTGCAGATGGGGCGGGCCAATCTCCTCCCCGTCCGGATTGCGGTGTGGGGCGCCCCCCAGGTCGAGGCGCACCAAGACGACGACCTGGCGACCCCGATTCTGGAAGGTCTCCTTGCTGAGGTCGATCCGCCCTCTTCGTAAATCGAGAACGAATTGCTCCCGGCGGTCGGCCGAGACAAGAGGAATCGAGATGCCTCCCACGCCGGGATAGTCCCACTGCGTGTCGTCGACCCGGTGCTTCGGCAACGCGATTAGAGCGTCGGCTTCGATCTGCGTGAGATTGAGATCCGCCATTAGGCTAGCTCCTGAACGATCCCGTCGGCGGCCTTCACCCGAAGCTCACCGGAGATGAGCTTCGGCAGAAGCGCGTCGCGGAGGGCGGCGAGGGCGAGCGACTCGTCGTGTAGGGACCTCATCCTTTCTTTGAATGGGGCAGAAACCCGTAAGAAGCCGTCCTGGACCCTGCTATCGGGGATCAGCGTCAACTTACTCAGAAGGAACTCGCGGTCAATGGGCTGACCTTCCCGAGCCCCTGGCCGAAGGATGCTGAGATGTGACTGCATGTTGACCCGAAAGGACTGCTCCAACAACTCAGGGTCGCATCGGGTAGCGTCTACACTAAAGACCTCGTAGACCGGGCTGACAGCTCCTGCTGGAGCGCGCATTAGTCCAAAGTTGATGACTCGACGACTCAAGCCGAATACCAGATCTCCAGCCATAATCCTTTTGTTTTGAGAGTGAGACCTGCTTAGCTGCTTCTTGAAGCGACTGTCTCGCGGGAAAAGCCCATCCATGGTTGCTGAGTATTCCGGGAGATCTGCGTCTCCCGAGCGCTCCATTCTTGGTCTGAGCACCGCTCGAAACGGTGCAACTACCCACCCCTCCGGAATCTCACCGAGTTCGGTGTCCGCGAGCCGGGCGGGAAAGAGGTCGGCCAGCGGCCTCACGAGGCCGGGGTCGCGGCCTTCGGCCTTGGCCCGGACGGGATCGAAGTCCACGAACCAAGACTTGAACAGCGCCCGCACCATCGCCTCCAGCGTCTCATTCATCCGCCGGTTCAGCTCGACCTTATCGTCCAGAGTGCCGAGGATGTGGGCGATGGCGCGTTGTTCCTCGATGTCCGCCGGTACCTCGATCGGAAAGCCCGGCATGTCGATCAGAGGAATCCGATCAACAGTGCTTCCATGGACAGTGCGTGAGCGCAGGATCTCTTGGAACCGTGGGCCGAGGTACGCGTAGAGGAGAAAGCGGTCGTTTACCTCGCCCGGCCGCGCTCGGAGTAGTCCCATGCGGCGACCAAGGCAGCAGCGCAGGTCAGACGGGATGCGCGCGGCCTCCCCGAGGCGAGTCTCATAGGAGAAAACCACGTCTCCCGCTTTGGGCTCAACTCGCCGCGTCCAACGCCTGTGGTCGTCTTCCGAAAGGTGCTTAGCACTGGATAGGTCGAGGCGTCCCTGAGCGAGGTTGGATATTCCCAGGAAGACCGGACCGTCGTTGGTTTTCGGCGGAGTCGCGTGCGGGCCGTCGAAGATCTCGACGAGCTCACCAATTGTCACTTCCCGCCACTCACTCACCATACCCAAGCTCCCTCAAATTGGCCTCGATGGCCGCGTCCAGTTTCGCCGCCTCGGCCTGCCGTTCGCGCAGTGTCGCGGCCAGCCGCTTCATTTTCTCGCCAAACGGCTCGCCGTCGTCTTCCTGCGGCTCGGCTCCCACATAGCGGCCAGGCGTAAGCACGTGGCCGTGCCGGCGGATTTCCTCAAACGTCGCGCTCTTGCAGAAGCCAGCGATGTCTTCGTACTCGCCCGTGTCCTTCTCGCCGCGCCAGGCGTGGTAGGTGCGAGCGATGCGGGCGATGTCCTCGTCGGTAAGCTCACGGTGGGTGCGGTCGGTCATGCGGCCCATCTTGCGAGCGTCGATGAAGAGTACGTGGCCGCGGCGGTCGCGGAACTTGCCGTTCTTCCTATCGCGGGCGAGGAACCACAGGCACGCCGGGATCTGCGTGGAGTAGAAGAGCTGGCCCGGCAGCGCGACCATGCAGTCCACCAGGTCGGCTTCGACCATGCTCTTGCGGATCTCGCCCTCGCCGGACTGGCCCGACGACATGGAGCCGTTGGCCAGCACGAAACCGGCCACGCCGGCGGGCGCGAGGTGATGGATGATGTGCTGCACCCAGGCGAAGTTGGCGTTGCCGGTCGGCGGCACGCCGTAGGCCCAGCGCCTATCGCCACGCAGGAGGTCGCCCCGCCAGTCGCTCACGTTGAAAGGCGGGTTGGCGAGGATATAGTCGGCCCGGAGGTCGGGGTGGCGATCGTTGTGAAAGGTGTCGCCGTGGGCGATCTGGCCTTCGATGCCGCGAATGGCGAGGTTCATGCGGGCCAGCCGCCAGGTGGTGTAGTTGGACTCCTGGCCGTAGATCGAGATGTCGGCCTTGGCCTTGCCGCCGTTGCCGTTGCCCTTGGCATGGGCCTGGATGAACTCCACCGACTGCACGAACATGCCCGAGGAGCCGCAGCAGGGGTCGTAGACTCGGCCCCGGTAGGGTTCGAGCATCTCGACCAGGAGCTTCACCACGCAGCGCGGGGTGTAGAACTCGCCGCCCTTCTTGCCCTCGGCGCTCGCGAACTCGGAGAGGAAGTACTCGTAGACCCGACCGAGCGCGTCCTTGGCCCGGCTCGCCTCGCCGCCGACCCTGATGTTGCTGACGAGGTCGATGGTCTGGCCGAGCCGCACCTTGTCGAGCGCAGGGCGGGCGTAGTCCTTGCCCAGCACGCCCTTGAGGGCCGGGTTGTCGCGCTCGATCGCGGTCATCGCGTCGTCCACGGTTTTGCCGATGGTCGGCTGCTTGGCCTCGGCCTTCAGGAGCGCCCAGCGGGCCTCGGACGGCACCCAGAAGATGTTCTGGGCCCGGTACTCGTCGGGGTCCTCGGGGTCGGCCCCCTGCGCCCTCTCGGTTTCGAGCTTGGCGTGCTGCTCCTCGAAGGCGTCGGAGATGTACTTGAGGAAGATAAGGCCCAGCACCACATGCTTGTACTCGGCGGCGTCCATGCTGCCGCGCAGGGCGTCGGCCATCCGCCAGAGGTGGGCTTCGTAGCCGACGGTGGCGCCGTTGTTTCCGTTCTCCGCTGGCTTCGATCTCGGCTTGCGAGCCATGTCGGCCTCCCGTGCTCACGCTTAATCGCGTGCCAAGTCTTCTCTATTATGGTTTCGTCCACCTTTGTCTCTCCCAAGCCAACGCCCGTGCCGGGCTCACAAACAATGAAAGACCCGCCTTGGCGAGGCGGGTCATGAATTGGCTCCTGGCTCCGTGTCGCAAACATGTCGCAAACCTGTCGCAAAGATCAGTCCTGCTCCGACAGGCGGTAGAGCAGGTGGTGCGTTTCGCCTTCAACAAGGAGCAGTCCCATATCCACCATCGTCTTTAGGTCTCGCTGCAAAGACCGCCGGTTGACCTCCGGACACAATGTCCATGCCGCTCTCACGAACGCCCTGGATCGCCCGGTAGAAGGCGGTCCGATCCCGGTCGTAGTACTGGCTAATCGTGAACAGCCGCCTGAAGTCGTAGCCGGCCCGGTAGAGGCACAGGGTCGAGAGAAGCCGGGAGGTGCGGCCGTTTCCGTCCAAGAACGGGTGAATCCGCGCGAGCTGGAATTGAGCGATCCCGCTCACCAGCACGGGATGGACCTCTCGTTCATGGTTGAGCCAGTCCACCAGCTCCGCCATCATGATCGGCACATCGTAGGCCGGAGGTGGCGTGTAGATGGTCTCGCCGGTGGCGGAGTTGACCACGTAGTTCTGGACTCTCCGGTACTCGCCCGGCGCCGCGGCCCCGCCCCGGACACCTTGGACAAGTCGCTTGTGGATTTCCCGCACCAGTCCTTCAGCGATCGGTCCGCCAGTTTTCAGATACTCCGAGACGAAATCAAAGGCCCTCCGATAGTTCAGCAGTTCCCGCACATCGTCGGGGTCGGCGTCGGGAACCGGATCTCCGGCCAGCAAACGTTCGGCTTGGTCGAGGGTCAAGCGCGTTCCCTCGATATGGGTGGTGTGGTGGGCTTCCAAGATCAAGGCTCGACGGCCCATCTCTCGCACCCAGGCTTCGGATAGGGACGCACCCTCCAGAAAGCCTCGGGCGCGCTCGATGCGGGTCAGCCCGGCGGTGATGCCGTTCGTGATCATGAATAGGGGATGGAAGTGCTTCGTCATTTGATCTAGCCTCCATCTCCAGGATCAGCGCCGAGTCTAACCCAGAATACCTCACATCAAGCGGGAATTCCTGTCAAGAGCTTCTCCGGAGCAGCGGGAGTTCCGCTGGGAGTCGGCGCCGCCGGCACACCGTAGCACCCCGAAGAAACGACAAGACCCCGAAGACTCATCCCCGGGGTCTTGATCTAAGCCTGAACCGCCGAAGTCGGCGGATTGAGTTCTGGCTCCTGGCACAGGATTCGAACCTGTAACCCACCGGTTAACAGCCGGTAGCTCTACCGTTGAGCTAGCCAGGAACAAAACACAAAACGTAATTGGGGACTTTCGCGATCGGCTCCAGTAACCTTCACATTATACGATTTGCGTTCCAGCCCGGTCAACTTGCTCCGCGCTCCGCTCCGTCCGCTTTGGCAGCCCGCCACGCTGGCTCGGGCGGTCGCAACCGGCGTCCGGTCGCGGTTCACATAAGACACGTCCGCCGCTCCGGCAGCGTAGACTGTGTTGCTTGACCCAATTAATCGACCGGGGCGTGATGGCCGTGTGCGAGACAATGATGTCTCTCCTGGCGCGGAACCTGGGACGCAGGATCCTGGTTTTCACGGAGACGTATCCATTTTTCGTGATAGGGGTGATCGTCGTCGTCCGGCAGGGCGTCCTGGTGGTGAAGGTTGAGGAGGGCGTCCCGATTCAGTTGGTCGGACGGTCGTTCCGGATCACACTGACGAACCTGGCCGCATTCTGGATCGAGGACGACGAGCACCCCATTCCAAGCCTCGATTCCATCAAGCCGACCTTGAGCCTAGACGGCGGCGCCCTTGACGAAGATGACGCTGACGGCGGCCCCAGCATCAGGATGAGCCTCAAGGATCTTGAGTGTCGAACGATCCTCTTCGTCCTTCTCCCGGAGATGCTCTTCATCCTGGGGCAGAGCTTCCGGCCGATCATGGTTGCCCGGCTGGCAAGCGTCCAGCAAGACTTCTGTTTGCTCACCGGGGTCAACATCCGCTTCAGCAGCGCGCCGGAGTGGATCTTCCCCACTCCGCTCTATGTGCCCACTGATCAGATCGGTGTCTTCTTGCCCTTTAGGCGCGGCATCCTGTTCCCGCTTACTCTGTAGGGGGCCGCGGTCACGACCGCAATCTTGCCGCGAGGAGGGAAGAACCATGCTGAGGCGCTACAGGATAGTGGCCATCTCCATCCGGATTGTCTATAACATCTTCGGCGATCACGATCCAAACGGGCGAATGTACGTCCCGCGCGACCAGCGTTCTGAGGTGGAGGCCCTGGTCCACGACAATCCGCTCACACCCGTCGACCTTGTCCGGCCTCTCGTCTTGCGGGCCAACGTCGGTGACACCATCGAAATCGACCTCGAAAACGCTCTCGATTTTAATGTCTCTCTGAACGTGAAGGGTCTGGCCTACAAGGTTCGCCATTCCGACGGGGCCTACGCCGGCCGGAACCCAGACACGACCGTCCCTCCGGGCGGCCGGATCACCTACACTATTGAGGCTACGGAGAAGGGTGTTTTCCACTTCGCCGACCTCGGGAATCCGCTCCACAGCGAAGAAGGCAGCAACCCTCACGGGCTCTTCGGAGCCATTGTTGTCGAGGCGAGAGGTTCGACCTGGACCGACCCCCAGACGGGCCGGCGCCTGCGAGCCGGGACCGTGGCCGACATCCACAACCCGTTCTTGCCGGACTTCCGGGAGTTCGTGTCCATCTTTCACGATGAACCGGAGGTGAAGGACGCCCAGGGCCATGTCCCGACCAACCCTATGACCGGTTTCCCCGACATGACCCACGCCATCAACTACCGTTCAGAACCGATGCGCAATCGCCTGCGCCTGATCATGGAGGGAGTTGTCTGCCCAGGGTGCGTGGGCGAGGAAGTTCACCACGATTCGTGGCCCTTCGGCGATCCGGCCACCCCGGTTTTTCGGGCCTATAGGGGCGATCCCGTTCGCTTCCGGGTGGTCCACGGCGGGGTCAAGGAGACCCACATCTTCCACCTTCATGTCCACCAGTGGCTAAACAGCCCGGATGATCCGCTTTCGTCTCTCCGCGACTCTAAGGACCTCTCGCCTCAGTCGGCCTTTTCCTTCGATGTTCTCTACGGCGCCGGCAGCCTGCAGAGGTGCTACGGCGACTCAATTTTCCACTGCCATCTCTACCCACACTTTGACGAGGGCATGTGGGGCATCTTCCGAACTCACGACGTTTGCGAGGACGGAACCCGCGTCTACCCAAGCGGTCAACCGGTGACTCGTCTTGTGCCGCTCCCCGACCGTCCCCGGCCGCCCAAGCCGACCCGGTCCCATCCCGGGTTCCCTTTCTTCATTCCCGGAACCGACGGTTGCCGGGCGCCCCAACCCCCGCTCAACACTGATCGCGGCTTCCCGCCGACCCCGCTTGAGATGGCCGCTTTCGCCCCGGGGGCGGCTCCGGGGGCCGTGTTCACGAACCCATGCCCCCCGGGCACGCCGGTCCGGCGCTTTGACGTGGTCGCCATCCAGAAGGACTTGGTCTACAACGAGGCCGGCTGGCATGACCCCGAGGGACGCCTCTTCGTTCTGGCCAAGGATGAAGAAGACGTCCTGTCCGGACGCAAGCCGGCCGAGCCGCTGTTCATCCGGGCCCGAGCCGGCGAGTGCGTGGAGATCCACTTGACCAATAAGCTGCCCGAGACCCTCGGACCGAACGCCTTCCAGATGGAGACCGAAACCCCGCTCTGCGGCTGCCACGTTCACTTTGTCAAGTTCGACCCCATTTCCGCCGACGGGGCCAACGTGGGTTGGAACTACCTTTCCGGGGCCTTCCAGGACCAGACCTTCGTCTACCGCTGGTTTGCCGACGCTGAGCTTCGGACGGTCTTCTTTCACGACCATCTCTTCGCCGGCCAGCACCAGCAGCACGGCCTTTACGGGGCTCTCATCGTGGCCCCGGAGGGGTCGCGCTTTCTCAGCCCGCGGACCGGCCGGCCGAAGCCCGCCGGATCCCAGGCCATGGTCACCAATCCGTTTCTCCCCGCGCACCGCATGCTCTGCCTGGCCGTGCAAGACTGGACACCGCAGTTTACGGCCTCGGGTGACCCACTGAACCCGCCTCCCCACCCGAGCGTGATGGAAGACCAGGGCGTCATGGCCTTCAACTACAAGAACGCTCCGTTTCAAGTCCGAGGCGGTGATCCGGCCTACGTCTTCAGCTCGTTTGTTCACGGAGACCCGGAGACACCTACCTTCAAGGTCTACAACGGCGACCCGGTTCGCCTGCGCCTCATCGACGGAGCCTTCGAGGAGTCGCACGCGATCAACCTGCATCGCCAGACCTGGCCCTTCGAACGGAACGACCTTCTGACCGCCTTCATCCAGGCCCAGCACATCGGCATCTCGGAGGCCTTCACCCTGGAGTTCCGGGCGGAGTCGGGGGCCGGAAAGCACGACTTTGACGCCCTCTACTACTCCGGCGGCCTAGACGACCTCTGGCTCGGCTGTTGGGGCATCCTGCGCGTCTACGGTCGCCGGGCGCCCCATCTTCTGCCCCTCCCGGATCGGCGACGGCCACCCCGGCGAACCAAACCCCTGCCCTCGCCGACGGGCCTTCCCCCGGCCATGGCCGCTTCCCCCGGTCGGCCGTGTCCCCGCGGGGTCCCGACCCGGCACTACGATGTTGTGGCCCTGAGCCACTCCATCGCCTACAACGCCCACGGCGACCACGATCCCTTCGGCATGATCCTTGTCCGGGCCGAGGATGTCGAGGCCGTCCGGTCGGGGGCCAAGAACCCCGAGCCGCTCATCATCCGGGCCAACTCCGGTGACTGCGTCGAACTGAGACTGACCAACGAGCTCCCTCTCGATATCCCGGGTCTCGACGTTCCCGACCTGCCCGTTCCGGCGCCCTGGCCCTATTCAAACCGGGCCTCACTCCACGCCCAACTTGTGGCCTACGATGGCCGAGGCTCGGACGGAGCCACGGTAGGCTTCAACCCCGACCAGACCGTCGGGCCGGGAGAGAGGATCACCTACCGCTGGTACGCGGGACCCTCCGGGGTGAACTGCAACCTCTGGGACTTCGGCGACCTAGTGAACCACAGGCACCACGGGCTGTTCGGCGCCCTCATCGTGGAAGCCGGCGGGTCTTCCTACAGAAGTCCCCGGAGCGGAAAGCGGCGGTCACACGGCGCCCAGGTGGACGTCATCAACCCGTTCCTTCCGGACTTCCGGGAGATGGTCATGCTCATGCAGGACGGTGTCTACCTCCGCAACGCCGCCGGGGAGGAGATACCGGGTGCCTTCGTCCTGATCCCCATCCCCGAGGATGAGCTTGACCCCGAGGATCGGGGCATGCGGGCTTTCAACTACCGGAGCGAACCCTTCGAGAACCGGGCCGTCGCGCCCGTGCCCCAGAACATCTACAACGTTTTCAGCTCCACGGTCCACGGCGATCCGGCCACGCCGGTCTTCCTGGCCATCGTGGGGGACCCGGTCACGATGCAGGTCCTGATGCCGGCCGATCTCTCACGGGCGCACAGCTTCGTCCCGCACTCGTCGGCCTTCCGCGAGACGTCCACCGACCCGCTCTCCCACGTTCAAGGGGTCCAGAGCGGGACCACGATCGGCGAGGGACCACCCACGGTGATCCTGGGCGGCATCAGCCGGCTTCGCCGGCCGGGCGACTTCCTCTACCGGGGCGGCCTGATCCGGTGGGATGTGGAACTCGGAATGTGGGGCATCCTCCGCGTGCGCCCCAAGGGAAGCCCGCGGCCGCTGCCTTTACCGGATCGGTAGGTCAGCCCGGCGGGACGGAGACGCGCTGGCGCTGGCCTGGCCGGCTACTCCAGGTAGTCCTTCAGCTTCCTGCTCCGGCTGGGGTGCCGGAGCTTGCGGAGGGCCTTGGCTTCGATCTGCCGGATGCGCTCGCGAGTGACGTCGAAGACCTTGCCCACTTCTTCGAGAGTGCGGGCCCGCCCGTCGTCAAGGCCGAAACGGAGGCGAAGAACTTTCTCCTCGCGGGGCGTGAGCGTCTCCAGAACCTCCTCGAGCTGCTCCTTAAGAAGCAGGAAGGAGGCGGCGTCGGCCGGGGCCGGGGCGTCTTCGTCAGGGATAAAGTCACCGAGGTGGCTATCTTCCTCTTCACCGATAGGCGTCTCCAAGGAGACCGGCTCCTGGGCGATCTTCATGATCTCCCGGACGCGCTCCTCGGACATGTCCATCTCGTTGGCGATCTCTTCGGCGAGCGGCTCGCGCCCGAGCTCCTGGAGGAGCTGCCGCGAAACGCGGATGAGCTTGTTGATGGTTTCGACCATGTGGACCGGGATGCGGATGGTCCGGGCCTGATCGGCGATGGCCCGGGTGATGGCCTGCCGGATCCACCAGGTGGCGTAGGTCGAGAACTTGTAGCCCTTGCGGTAGTCGAACTTCTCGACGGCCTTGATCAGGCCGAGGTTGCCCTCCTGGATGAGATCAAGGAAGAGCATGCCCCGCCCCACATATCGCTTGGCGATGGAAACCACGAGACGAAGATTGGCCTCGGCCAGGCGCGCCTTGGCATCCGCTTCCCCGGCTTCGACCCGCTTGGCCAGGTCGACTTCCTGTTCGGGGGTGAGGAGTGGAACGCGGCCGATTTCCTTTAGGTACAGGCGAACGGGATCGTCCATTGAGACGCCTTCCGGGACGGACAGGTCTTCTTCGGCCACGGTGTCAGCCGCAACGACCGCCTTCACTGAGGCGGCCTTGGCCTGGCCGTCGTCGGCAACTTCGGAGACGTCGCTGACGACCTCGATGCCTTTCTCCGTGAGGGTCTCGTAGATGTCGTCGATTTGGTCGGGAGTGAGGTCCTCGGCTTCGAGGGTGTCCATGATCTCCTCGTAAGTCAGAACCCCTTGCTTCTTGCCGCGACGAATGAGCTCGTCCAGACCCTCGATCTTGAGTTCTTTCTCCTCGTGCGTTTCGGCCATTGGCCCCTTGCCTTTCATCTCGCTTATATAGGGTTACAAGAATCAATCCCCGGGCACTTTCCAGTGCCCGGTGCCACCATCGGTATGCCGTTCCAGGTCTATCAGTTCCCGTATTAGCCCAGCGTATTCTCGTTCGACCTGGGTGCCTCGACGTTCGAGGTCCTCAATTCGACGATGCAGTTGTTCAATCCTACTATTCAACCTGTGTTCTTTTAACACGCCAAGGCAGTCCGCGATGGCCTGCTCCGGCTGGTCCGAAAGGGTCTGGAGTTCGAAGAAAACTCGGGCGACAATCCTGGAGGCGTCACCCTCGGCTTCGTCCAGGTGGTCGACCAGGCGCGCCGCGTCGATAGCGCCATCCCGCGCCAACAGCAAGACGGCCCGGGCAATGCGCCCGTTGGTAGGGTCCCCGAACCAATCGAGGACCGCCGACTCGGAGTCGGTAAGAGGCTCGGGCAGGCTCGCTTCGGATTCGGCCAGGTCGCCAAGGTCCACGCCACCATCGTCCTCGGGGGCCCAGGTTTCCCGGTCGCCCGCCGCTCCATCCTCCGCCGAGGCCGGAGCGATGTCGACGGCTGCGGCGACCTCAGCCACCCAGGCCGCCGCCTCCCGACCCGCCGCGACGGGGTCGAGTCCAACCTTACGGCACCAATCGGTGGCGTCGAGGAGCGTGGTCAGGACGAGGTGGAGACCATCCTCCGGTCCGACCATGTGGCTGAGAAGCACCCGCTCGGCCTCGCGGACGTGCCGCGGGAGGCCTCCGGCTCCGTCCCCAAACCTGGACGGGCCGGTGAGCGCGGTCGAGTCACCCCCGGCGGAAGCGTCGGCGGCGGGGTCGGTTCGCGAGCGCCGGATACTGTCCCGGACGCCCCCCCTGGAGAGGCCACGCCTGGGGTCGACACTCGCCTTGAGGTGGCGGCCAAGTTCGAGACGCAAGGCCTCTTCGGGGACCGGCAAGCGGCGGGCGAAGTCGTGGATATACTGCTGCCGCTCCAGAGGCTGGTCGATGCCGGCCAGGACCGGCAGGATCTCGTTGACCGCGTCGACCCGGCCTTCGATGGTGGCCGTGTCGTGACGGCGCAGGGCCAGGCGAAAGTGGTACTCGGGAAGGGGCACGGCCTCATCGACGGCCTGGCCGAAAGCCTCGGGTCCGCCGTCGGATCGCAAGCACTCGTCGGGGTCCTTGCCCCCGGGCATCTCGGCCACCTTCACCTTGAAGCCGGCCGCCGTGAGGACTTCCAGGCCCCGCAAGGTGGCCTGCGTCCCGGCGGCGTCGGCGTCGAAGGCCGTGACGACCGTGTCCGTGAGGCGCCGCAGGAGGCGAGCCTGGTCGGACGTGAAGGCCGTGCCCATCGAGGCCACGGTGAAGTCGAAACCGTGCTCGTGGCAGGCGAGGGCGTCCATGTAACCCTCCACGACAATGGCCAGCCCGCGCCTACGAATGGCCTGGGCCGCCAGATGCAGGGCGTAGAGGCCACGGCCCTTGCTGAAGAGCGGTGTCTCCGGGGAGTTGAGATACTTCGGCTCGTCCCCGTCCTTCAGGGCCCGGGCGCCAAAGCCGATGGGCCGGCCGCGATGGTCGGAGATGGTGAACATCAGACGGCCGCGGAAGCGGTCGTAGTGGTCTTGGCCATCCCTGCCCCTGAGAGCCAGGCCGGCTTGCTCAAGAACGGTTTCGGCGACGCCCTTGGCGGTCAGGATCTTGACCAGGGCGGTCCAGGAGTCCAGGGAGTACCCGAGGCGGAAGGCGCCCACGCTCTCCGGCTTGATGCCGCGCCGGGAGAGGTAAGCCCGGGCCTTCTCTCCCGCTGGGCTTTTCAGGAGAACCTGGCCATAGTAGCGGGAGGCGAATTCGAGGACGCGGTAGAGGAGATCGGTCTCGCGCTTGCGTCGCTCGTCAGCCGCGCGGGTCGCCGGACTCTCCGATGTCGACGCTCTCTCCGGCAGGGTGACCCCCGCTCGGGCCGCGAGTTGTTCGACGGCCTCGGCGAAGGAGAGGCTCTCGCGCTTCATCAGGAAGGAAAAAATGTTACCGCCGGTCTGACAGCCGAAGCAGTAGAACATCTGTCTGTCCGGGCTCACGGTGAAGGACGGCGTCTTCTCCTGATGGAAGGGGCACAGACCGAGGAAGTTGGCCCCGCGCTTCTTGAGCTGGACGTACTCGCCGATGACCTGGGCGATGTCGGTCTTGGCCCGGATCTCGTCGAGCAACTCATCGCTCCAGCGGCCACCGCGGCCGGAACGTCCGGTGCGATACTCGGCCGACATGGCTCCTCCACCTCCTCGTCACCCAGGTTTCACGCCGTCCCCCAGTTGAGTCAGCCGCGCGGCGTCTCGCGCCGTCCCCGTATCTCATAGAGGATGATGCCCGCCGCCACGGCCAGGTTCAGCGAGTCGCAGCGCCCGGCCATGGGTATCTTCACGACCAGGTCGCAGGCTGACAGTTGCTCGGGCGAGAGACCCTGTCGCTCACTACCCAGGAGCAGGACGAGGGGGCCGCCGTAGACTCCGGCCAGGGCCGGGGCTGGCGAGTCGTAGGCCAGTTCGGCCGTCCCCGACGTGCCGACAAGGGCGTAGCCCTGCCGGCGTGACCAGACCAGTAGCTCCTCAAAGCCGGTCCGCGCCAGGCGCTGGGCGAAGAGCGAGCCCATGCTGGCCCGCACGCTCGTCGGGTCGTAGGGGTCGGTGCTGTCGCCGAGGAGGATGACCCCTGCTCCCCCGGCCGCATCGCTGGTGCGGATGATGGTTCCCAAGTTCCCGGGGTCCTGGACCGCGTCGAGGGCCACCCAGAGAGGCGGGGCGACCGGGCCGTCGTCAGGCGGGGCGACCGGGCCGGCGTCACCGACCGTCCGCCCCAGGTCGACCCATCGTTGGTGGACCACGGCGGCCAGTCCCTGGGGACCTTCCTTAGCGGATAGGCTGCCGAAAACCTCGGCCGAGACCTCCAGGCACGGGGTTCCCGCGGCTCGCCGGTCGGCGACGATAGCCAGGGCGAGGTCGGAGTGAAGGAGTTCCGGCGCGACGACGAGGGTCTTGATGCCCGCCCCCAGTTGAGCGGCCTCGACCACGATACGGATGCCTTCGGCCAGGAAGAGGCCTGTAGCCTCGCGCTCCCGGCGACCTCTGAGACGGCGGATGGCCGCCACTTTCTTGTTGACCGAACTCGTAATCAGAACCTCGCCCAAGTTCAACCTCCCGTTTACTCTTCCCACGTGTGGGGGATGAAGTGGCTCCCGTAGCGGTCGATGGCGTAGCTGTCGGTCATGCCGGCCACGTAGTCGGCGGCCGGACGATCCACGGGCTCGCCGGAGAGCGGCCCGCATGGGGACGCCCCGGCGGGGTCGGCCGCGTCCCCGACCAGGACCGTCGCCCGCTCGTACTCCGCGACCAGGATCTTCGGATGTTCGACATAGAAGCGATAGAGATCACCGATCATCCGCCTGACCCGCTCGTGTTCGGCGAGGGCCTCAGGACGCAGGTAGACTCTTTCGAACATGAAGTCGTGGAGGGCCTCCGCGACGGCGCCGACACGCCCGCCCAGGGAAACCCTGTCCCGTCCCTGACTTTCCTCGATGACGTTGGCCACCATGGCCCCGATGCGCTGGGAACCCCGCGACCCCAGGGTGGCGGAGACATCGGGGGGAAGATCATCGGAGGCCAAGACCCCGGCCCGGATGGCGTCGTCGATGTCGTGGTTAACGTAGGCAATGCGGTCGGCCAACTGGACGATCTGGCCCTCAAGGGTCGACGGCCGGCGCTCAGGCACGTGACAGACGATCCCGTCCCGGACCTCCCAGGTGAGGTTGAGGCCTGGCTCGGTCGGCTCGCCTTCAAGGACCGTCACTACCCGCAGGCTCTGCTCGTTGTGCCGGAAGCCACCCGGCACGGCCTGGTCAAGGGCCGTCTCGCCGGCGTGGCCGAAGGGGGTGTGCCCGAGATCGTGACCCAGGGCGATGGCTTCGGCCAGATCCTCGTTGAGCCGCAGGGCTCGGGCGATCGTCCGCGCGACCTGGCTGACCTCCAGGGAATGGGTCAGGCGCGTCCGGTAGTGGTCTCCGCGGGGCGAGAGGAAGACCTGGGTCTTGCCCTTGAGCCGGCGGAAGGCTTTGGAGTGGATGATGCGATCCCGGTCCCGTTGGAAACGGGTGCGGACCGGGCACTCCTCCTCGGGCCGCTCCCGCCCGCGACTGGAGCGAGACCGAATGGCCCGGGGCGACAGGAGCTGTTCCTCAAGGTCCTCGGCGGCTTCACGAATGGTGGTCATGGGCTTCCTGATTCCGCCCGGCGGCGGGGGTTCCCTTCCCGGGTGAGAGGTTCCTTGGCCCGGAGGGGCCAGCTTGGGGCACGACATGGCACAACGTGGCAGGAGAAAGAGCCTGAGCCTGAGAAAGGTGGCCTCATCAGTGTAGCGGCGCCGTAGTCCTGGCGCCGGGAGGGGGATGCGGTCAGTGATTAGGAGCAAGTGGCTGCGGATTCTGGTCTTGGCGATGATCGCCGCAATGGTCCTCACCCTACCCTTGGCCGGTTGCAAGAAGGCGCCGGCGAGCCAGACCGGTGGTGGGCAGGATACGGGTGGGCAGGGAACGGGTGGATCCTCCGGCGCCGCCCAGGGCGTGGCCTTCTTCAAGTTCGAGCCCGGCCAGCATCTGAAGTACCAAGTGAGCATGCCCGGAGGCCAGGGGGGCTGGTTCACCCTCGATATCTCCGATGGCGGGGGCGGCAAGCTGAAGATCGATTTTGCCGGCGCCTTCGCGGGTCAGGCCTTTTCAGGCACCGTCAACGCCGGGGCCGACACCGTAGCGGCGGATCTGGCCGCCGGCGCGGGGACCAACCCCTTCGCCGCCGTGTGCCTGGTTCCGGTTGTCGCCATCCCTTGGAACCAGTACTTCTCCGACGGCCAGTGGGGTCTGGGCAGCAAGTGGGCCTACGAGGCCGGAGGGGCGACGTGGAGCTTCGAGGTCACCGGGAACGAGACCTACGCCGGAATCACCGGCTCGGCCGGCACCTGGAAGGCGACGGCGGGCGGCCAGACGACGACCTGCACGTTCTGTGTCAATCCAGACTTCCCGATGGCTCTGCACACCAAGTTCTACACGGCGGCCGACGCCTGGCTGGAGTATACCTTGGAGGAAGCGACGGGGTTCTAGGCGGCTCCAGAGAACGACCTGCGGCTGAGCGGCGCCGGGGCTGGCTTCCGGATGATGGGCTACGCCTACTGCGTCCGCTCAAGCCGCTGGTTAGGCCGCACAGGACGCCAACGACGAGGTCTGTTGCCGGACCCGCAAAGCTGTAGAGGCGGAAGAGAGCCCGCCGGCGTCGGGGCAACTGCTGGGTAGCCTAGGAGGCACCGCTTTGCGGCCTTTTCTGCCACGCAGAGGCAAAGCCGGACTTACCAGGCACAGGTTCGATAAGGCCCTTGTTCGCAAGCCTGTAGAACACGTTTTTCATTGAGTTCTCAGACCGTATCCCGGTCAGTTCTCTGGCTCTTCGGTTGGTGACCTCGGGGTGGGTTTCTAGGTAGTCCATGACGGTCTCCTCCGGTGAGGCCAGGCTTTGGTGCCTGATGATGACCAAAACAGAGTTTTCTTCCTCAACAATCTCGGGGTCTCTAAGTCTCAGCTTTCGCATTGCTTCAAAGGCAGTGTTCAAACCTTCTCCAACGTCCTTGTTCGGAGGATTGGGGAACTTGTTGACGAGGCGGACGACCTTGGGGTTGCGGGCAAACTGCTCACTTAGAATATTGGCGGCTGTTATGTGACCAGGAAGTCTGCCAGGGCTCTCCACCTCTATCCGGTTATCGAATATCCGGATCTGGATGTCTGCGGGGATGCTATAGTCCCGATGGAGAACAGCATTGGTGACGATTTCATGTAGGGTCTCTTCAGGATAGACGATGTCCTCAAGCCCACTTGCGCCGAGCTTCCTTATGTCCTCGACTAGCTCCTTTGTCTTGTCGACGGCAGCGTAGACCAGATCGTAGACCGGTCCTTCAATCGTGAGTGGGTCGAAGGCGAGAGTGTCTCTTTCCCCCTCATCCTCCCTTGTCTTGTATCTATAGAGCTTTATGGCCGAGCGCTTTGGCAGCATCGCTTGGGGCTCGTCCGAAAACAGCAATACGCCAGCTACGGTGGGTTTCCCATCATCTACTAGCCCCTGCTTACGAAGCCAGGGCTCGGGTTCCGCAGTTGGTACGACATCGAGCAGGAAACGGATGATTACCTCGGAGTTGGTCATCTCCATCAGACCCGCGTCGACGGTTGCGTCCTCGAAGGAGCTAAGGCCCTTGTCCTGCCTGAGTCTCGCTAGGTTTTCTAAGCCCTCTACTCTCAGGTTCTGAGCTCCCTTGCGGATGTAGGGATGACCATCGGATGCCCGCACGATATCCCTGGTCTTGTGAACCTGGATGTGTAGAACGTATCCATGCTCGCCGGGACAAGTGAGGAATGTCCCAGAAAAGTGGCTCCCAAGGGGTGAAAGGCGTGTTGCCTCTTGGACGTGCGCGTTTGCTTCCTCCATGCTATCGAAACCCCGCCACCCGCGTATCTTCTTGGCCTTGTCAATCTCGTCAATGCCAAGGTATATCTCGCCCCCGCTTGTGTTTGCGAGCGCAGAGACGGTTTGAGTGAGCCTGGATGGTCTGATATCCTTGCCTTTCAGGTCGCCGAAGTGACCTTCTTCAAAGGCAAGGATCTTATCGCGCTCTCTAGCAGTCACCTCGACTATGTCCATCGGTTCTCCCCCTAAAGACCCTTCCTGCGTTCGGGATTGCCTACGTCGGCCGGGCGAGTGCAGAATGAAGTGGAGGGCCAAGCGTATCGCGATGAACTTCGACGTTTGACCGAGGGCGCCTCCTGCCGATAGGAAACCAGAACCAGCGGAAGGAGTACGTTGCAGGAGCTCGCATCTCGGACCGAGGGAGGCCTCGTTTGTAGACGGCGCTAGTCCTCTTGGTTGTGGCGCAACGGGTTAGTGCTTGGGCAATTGCGTCCGGCCCAAGCGAACAGGAGTCTACCCTTTGAGTCACGAGCAGCCTCGCGGAGGTGGCTTGGTCTGGGAGCTACGGTGAATTGACTGCCCGCAGCCCGGGCGTGGAGAGGGAGATCAGCTGCAATGGTTCCTGGAAGCATCAGATGCCGCGGTGCTCGCCGAGCGCCCGGACCCTGAGACAGGTACTCTCAACGCGAGGTCTGTAGCGCGGGTTCAGGACGGCTACCCTGGCATCTCATGTGACACCACAGTCGTGGCTGGCTCTACTCCGTGAGCGTAGGCGGAGGCGTAACTCGTGGATCGACGAAAAACACGCCCCAAGAGCGAGGGCCCTCGCTGGTCCCCTACCTCTCCCCGCGCTCGTCGGCCTTGTGGCCTGTCTTGGCCCAATCTTCCTTGATCTGGGCCTGGGCCGCGGCCAGGCGGGCGACAGGGACGCGGAAGGGCGAACAACTGACGTAGTCTAGTCCGGCGCCGTGGCAGAACTCGATGGAACTCGGGTCGCCACCGTGCTCGCCGCAGATGCCCACCTTGAGGTCCTCGCGGACGCTCCGCCCACGCAGAATGGCCATCTCCATCAGACGGCCGACGCCCTCACGGTCGAGAACGGCGAACGGGTTCTCCTTTAGAATCTTGCGCTCGACATAGTGGCCGAGGAACTTGCCCTCGGCGTCGTCGCGGCTGAAGCCAAAGGTCATCTGGGTCAGGTCGTTGGTCCCGAAGGAGAAGAACTCGGCGTGCTTGGCGATCTGGTCGGCGATCAGGGCCGCGCGCGGGACCTCGATCATGGTCCCGACGTGGTAGTCGAACTTCACCCCGAACTCCTTCATCGTCTCCTCGGCCACTCGGATGGCCATCTCCCGCATCATGGCCAGTTCGGCCTCAATCCCGACGAGCGGAACCATAACCTCCGGCTTGGCGTTCACGCCTTCCTTGACCAGGCGAGCCGCGGCCCGAAAAATGGCCCTCACCTGCATCTCGTAGATTTCGGGAAAGCTCACGCCGATCCGCACGCCGCGATGCCCCATCATCGGATTGAACTCCGAGAGTTCGCTCACCCGATCAAGGAGCTTTGCGGTTCTCTCCAACTTGCGGCGGACAAAGTCACTGGCCTCGCGCCTGCCGGCGCCGGCCGCCCTGAGCTTGGTCACTTCGACCAGAAGTTCGTCACGGTGGGGCAGAAACTCGTGGAGAGGCGGGTCCAGGAGGCGGATGGTCACCGGGTAGCCCCGCATGGTCTTGAGGATGCCGTAAAAGTCCTGCTCCTGCATGGGGAGAAGTTTGTCCAGGGCCTTGCGCCGCCTGGCCGCGGAGTCGGCCAGGATCATCCGCCGCACCACTGGAAGCCGTTCGGGAACGAGGAACATGTGCTCTGTCCGGCAGAGGCCGATACCCACGGCCCCGTACTCGCGGGCCCGGGCGGCCTCCCCCGGATTGTCGGCATTGGCCCAGACCCCGAGACGCCTGAAGCCGTCGGCCCAGCCGAGAAGGACGTCGAACTCCCCCGCCAGCTTGGGCTCGACCAAGGGCACCGATCCCGGTATGACGCTGCCGGTCGCGCCGTCGATGGTCAGGAAGTCGCCCTGGTCGATGACCTTCCCACCCGCGGTCATCCGCTTCTTCTCAAGGTCGATCTCCAGGGCCTGGCACCCGACCACGGTCGGCTTGCCCCACTGCCGGGCAACGATGGCCGCGTGGCAGGTCATGCCGCCCTGACTGGTCAGGACCCCCTGAGCGGCCAGAATACCGCGAATGTCGTCAGGGTTGGTCATCGGACGAACAAGGATAATCTTGGCCTTCTTGTCTTTCTCGAGCATGGCCGTGGCCTCACGCGAGGCGAAGACAACCCGGCCCGAGGCCGCGCCCGGCGAGGCTGGGAGACCCCTGGCGATGACCTCGTACTTCGCCTCGGGAGCGATGGCCGGGTGGAGAAGATGGGGGACCTGGTCGGTGGAGACCCGCATCACGGCCTCGGCCTTGTCAATGAGCTTCTCGCCGACCATGTCGACGGCGATGCGGACGGCCGCGGCGGCGGTGCGCTTGCCGTTTCTGGTCTGGAGAACGAAGAGCCGCCCGTTCTCAATCGTAAACTCGATGTCCTGCATGTCAAGGTAGTGCCGCTCAAGAGTGGCGCAAAGACCGGTGAGCTCGTCGAAGCTCTTGGGCATCTCGGTCTTCATGGCCGAGACCGGCTGCGGCGTACGGATGCCGGCCACCACGTCCTCGCCCTGGGCATTGACCAGATACTCGCCGTACATTCCGGGCTCGCCGGTGGCCGGATTTCGGGTGAAGAGAACCCCGGTAGCCGAAGAGAGTCCGAGGTTACCGAAGACCATGGTCTGGACGTTCACGGCCGTGCCCAGGTCGTGCGGGATCTTGTTTACGTCCCGGTAGACGATGGCCCGGTCGTTGTTCCAGGAAGAGAGAACCGCCCGGATGGCCATGCGGAGCTGCTCCCGCGGATCCTGCGGGAAGGCCGTAAACGTCTTTCTCTTGATGAGCTTGGCATAGGCGGCGATGACCGCCTTGAGGTCGTCCGCGGTAAGGTCGTAGTCGAACTGGGCCGGGCCCCTCCGGGCGGCGATAATGATCTTGTCGAAAGCGTGGTGGTCGATGCGCAGAACGACATTCCCGAACATCTGGATAAAGCGGCGGTAGCAGTCGTAGGCAAAGCGGGGATCACCGGTCAGGGCGGCCAGGCCCTGGGCCGTCTCATCACTGAACCCGAGGTTGAGAATGGTGTCCATCATCCCAGGCATGGAGACCATGGCCCCGGACCGGACGGAGACGAGCAGCGGATTGCCCGGATCCCCGAAGCGTTTGCCGGTCTTCTTCTCGATCACGGCCAGGCAGTCCCAGAGTTCGTCCTCCAGGCCGGGCGGAAAGTCCCCACCCGCGTTGTAGTAAGCGATGCAGGCCTCGGTTGAGATGGTGAAGCCGGGCGGAACGGGCAGACCGAGGTTGGTCATCTCGGCCAGGTTGGCGCCCTTGCCACCTAGCAGTTTGCGCTGGTCGGCCCGGCCCTCGTCGAAGAGGTAGACCCATTTCCTGTGACCCTGTGCCAAATCCCGTGCCCCCATTTCCACAGGCCGTGGTAGTCGCCCGCGCCAAGGCTCAAGTTCCCTCGATGACGAGTTTGGAGAGATCCCCCGCCGAACCCATCAACGCGGCCACGGCGGTAAGCAGGGCCAGGCGGTTCTCGCGGATGGTCTCGTCCTGGGTCATGACCAAAACCGCGTCGAAGAACCGATCCACCACCGGGCGTAGGTTGGACAACTCGCCCAGCACTTTCTGGTAAGCGTCGACAAGGACGCCCAGGGCGTCCGCTCCGTGACCGCCGACAGCCATCCGCCGCGCCCGCTCTTCGGCCGCGGCCAGGATGGTCTCGACGCGCTCCCGCGTCGCGAGGCAGGCTTGGTGAAGCTCGAACTCCGGATCCTCCGAGAACAGGTTGGGGCGCACGACGCCTCCCGCCGCGGCCTTGCCGGCCAGACCCGTGACCCGGACGTAGGAGGCGCTCAGATCCGCGAAGGCGCCCGAAGCCTTGAAAGCCTGCAGGGCCCGGGCTCTGGCCACCACGCGGCCGGCGTCGCCCAGAGAGCCCCACCCGGCCATGGAAGCGTCGATCACGTCGTAGGCCACGCCTTCCTCCTCGAGAAGGGCCCGCACGCGCGGCACGAAGAAGGTCAGGACAGCGGCAACGGCTGTCCCGGCCGCCCCGTCGGCGGCGCCCGCGCCTGATTCTATTCCGGCCGCGCGGACGAAGGGGAACGGCTCGGCCACCCGCGGGATAAGGCCGGCCAACGGCAGGAGGTACCCGGCGTTGACAGCGGTGGCCACCACACCGGCCGCCTGACGTCGCAGGCCATGCGGATCGATGGATCCGGTCGGTTCGATGCCGGCCAGAAAACAGCCCACGATGGTGTCCAGCTTGTCGGCCACGGAGACAACCCGTCCGAGGTGGGTCGAGGGCGGCTTGTCTCCGGAGCGCCTCGGAAAGTAGTGCTCGGCGATGGCCTCGGCCACGTCGGGATCTTCGCCGGAAGCCAGGGCGTACTCGCGCCCCATCACTCCTTGAAGGTCGGTGAGTTCCCTGACCATCATGGTCCCGAGGTCAGCCTTGGCCAGGCGGGCCGCCCGGGCGACCTTGGCCGCTCCCTCCGGGGGCAGGCCGAGATATTCCCAGATGGCGCCTGACAGGCGGACAAGTCGGTCGGTCTTGTCGCGGAGTGTGCCCAAGTTCTCAAGAAAGAGAATGCCGTTGAGATCCTCCACCCGATCGACCAGGGGCCGCTTGCGGTCTTCGGTCCAGAAGAACCGGGCGTCGGACAGGCGGGCTGTCAGGACGCGTTCGTTACCCTCGCGGACGAGGTCGAGCCCGTCCTCTCCGCCGTTGCGGATGACAACGAAGACCGGCAGGAGAGTCCCTTCTTGGGCCTCGGCCACCGGAATGTAGCGCTGATGGTGACGCATGGTCGTGGTCAGCACCGGAGCCGGAAGGTCGAGGAACTCGCGGGAGAACGACCCGGCCAGGGCGGTCGGCCACTCGACCAGGTAGGTTATCTCGTCGAGGAGGTCGTCGTCCAGGACCGGCCAGCCGCCGCGGCGGGCGGCTTCGCGCGAGGCCCCCTCGGCGATGACCCTCCTCCTCTCGGTCTGGTCGACCATAACGCCGACGCGCTCCAAGACCTCGCGGTAAGCGGCGGCCCTGAAGACCGTGGGCGTCTCGTCCGGGGCCAGGAAACGGTGGCCTCGGGTGCTGCGGCCGGCCTTGACCCCGGCGATCTCAACCGGCAAGGCTTCGTCACCGTAGATAGCGACCAGCCAGCGAATGGGCCGGACGAAACGGAAGTCGGAAGCGCCCCAGCGCATGGGCCGCTCGACCTCCAGACCGGTGACCAGGGCCACGACCATCTCGGCCAGAACCTCGATGGCCGGTCGGCCGACGTTCACCCGGCGAGCGAAAACGTAGGGCCCGCCCGGAGTGTCTTTGATGAGAAGGCGCCCGGGGTCGAGGCCCTGGCCGCGGGCGAAACCCTCGCCGGCCTTGGTCAACTGCCCACCGGCCTGCCCCGCTTCTCCGTAGGCCACGCGCTCCGACGGTCCTTTCAGCACGACCTCTTCGTCGCGCTGGCGCTCGGCGACGCCGTCGACAATCAGGGCCAGGCGCCGGGGCGTGCCCCAGACGCGGAGGTCGTCATAGGAGAGGCGGCTGGCCTCGAGGGCCTCACCCGCCCTCCGCTCAAGGTCGGCAATGAGGCCGGGCATGAGCTTGGCCGGGATTTCCTCGGTGCCGATCTCCAGGAGGAAGTCGTTCTTCACTTGGGGCCACCTCCACTGCCGGACTCCCCCCGCCGGGCTAAGCCCGGGCCGGTAGCCGGACCTCCGCCAAGGAGCGGGAAGCCCAGGCTCTCGCGGAAGGCAAGGTAGCCCTTGGCCGAGCGCCGGGCCAGGGTCCGGACCCGGCCGAGATACTTGGTCCGCTCGGCGATGCTGACGGCGCCTCTGGCCTCGAGCAGGTTAAAAGTGTGTGAGCACTTCAAGATGTAGTCGTAGGCCGGAAAGACCAGATCGGCCTCGAGCAGCCGACCGGCTTCTCTTTCATAGATGGCGAAGAGGTCGAAGAGAACGGAAACGTCGGCCAGATCGAAACCATAGCGGGAGTGTTCGACCTCGAAACGGCGGGCGATCTCCCCGTAGGTGATCGTGTCGTTCCAGCGGATGTCCCAGAAGTTGTCCACGCCCTGGATGTACATGGCCAGACGCTCAAGACCGTAGGTTATCTCGGCCGAGACGGGCCTGGCGTCCATCCCGCCCACCTGCTGGAAGTAGGTGAACTGAGTGATCTCCATGCCATCAAGCCAGATCTCCCAGCCCAGGCCCCAAGCCGAGAGGGTCGGCGCTTCCCAGTTGTCCTCGACCAAGCGGACGTCGTGGCGCTGGAGATTGAGGCCGAGGGCCTCCAGGCTGCGCAAGTAGGTGTCAACGATGTCGTCGGGTGATGGCTTCAGGACAACCTGGTACTGGTAGAAGTAGCCCACGCGGTTGGGATTCTCGCCGTAGCGAGCGTCGCCCGGCCGGCGTGAGGGCTCGACGTAGGCCACCCGCCACGGCTCCGGGCCGAGGGCCCGGAAAAAGGTCGCCGGGTTCATCGTCCCCGCGCCTTTCTCCATATCGTAGGGAAACATCAGGACACAGCCTTCGCTGTTCCAGAAGTGATCAAGGACCATTACGATTTCCTGAAGGGTGTGAGTCAAGACGGTAGCCCTCCGTCGGGGGTCCGGTCACGCCCTCCGTGCTCGAGACTGTCGAGGCGGTCTTCGACGGCCTTGACCCGGCGGCGCAGACGCTGCCCCTCGTCGATGATGACGAAAACGACCGCCAGAGCGATGAGCCAGATGATTGGACTCAAAACCGTCGCCCCCTCGCTAAGTATCCCCGGGCCGGGCCGTCTCGGCATGGCCGGACCAGCGCGGCGGGGCTGGACCATTGCGGCGGAGCCGGGCCACTGCGGCGGGGCCCGACAAAAAGAAAGCCCCGTCCTAGGCCACCCCACCCAGGGACGGGATGTCTCCCGCCACCGTGTCTACTAGCCGAAATCTAGCACACGGGCTTGGGGGTGTCAAACCAACGGGCGAAGCGGGTGGATGATCTGGGAGGGTTGACCTGGCCTCGCGTCAAAGCAGGCAGGCGAAGTAGCGATGTCGGACGGAGGTCGGTCCGTATGCAGCCGACGGCTTGGCAGGCGTTTGAACCGAGACCTCGGGACAGGCTCTGGATCGCCGACGAGCAAGCCTTGCGAGAGATATGGGAGCTCCTCCGGACAGGCGCCCGACCTCTGGCCGCCGTGCTGGAACGCGCCAGACGCTGGGGCGAGCTGACTGGCCGCTACGTGGCTTTCCCGTCGACCTGTCTTGACCGCGATCTGACCGAGCGATCGTGGTGGACGGACATCCTGCGTGGGCAAGGGTATCGCCTCTACCTGGCCAGGGGAACACGCGGCGGTTTCTTCCATTCCGAAAGAGAACTCACGACGGCTCTCGGATCCGTTATCCCCGTCCCGCGCCCGTGGGGGGGGTCCGGCCCCGGCCCGATCTCGAGCCCGCCCCGGACCGCCAAGAGAGGACACGATCTGGCCGTAAGCATCGGCCGGACGGCGGAACTCGAGCGGAGACGGGATCGCGTTCTCCTGCGGACCTGGGTCCAGGTGACCAACAAGGGCGAGACGGTCCAACCGGCCATCCTGACCTTCAGTCCGTCCTGGGATCCGGTGAGGGTCTTCCCGGTGGAGGCCGGCGAGGCGGCCTACCCCGATGCCGAGGGGGCCTCCTTCGTCTGGGCAGGCGGCCCCGGAGCGGAGTACGAGCTTCTGGCCATTGTCCGGCCGCTGCAAGGCGACGCCGTTCCGGGAGATAATGTGGCCCGGGTGGTCTACAGGGTTGATTCCGCGGCTCTACCTGAGCACCGAGTCCAGAAAAGCGAGTGATTTCAGCCGCCGGTCGAGGTGGTAGAGGATGTGAGCGCGCAGGGCCCGCTCCATCTCCTTGGCCGCCCGCGGCGTCAGGCGAAGGATGCGGGCCTGTTCCGGCGCGGACCGGGCCAGGTGCCTCATGGCGGCGAGCGTGCCGACGGCCAGGAGGATAACCGGGCACCCTTCCCCCTCACCGCCACCCTCACCATGGCCGCCGCCCTCACCATGGCCGCCACCCTCACCATGGCCGCCACCAAGGCCGTCACTATGGTCGCCTTCGGCCGAGGCCACCCGGCAGGACGGGCAGACGATGCCCCCCGCCGCCGCGCTGAAAGCCACACCCCCCGAACCGGCCCAGCCCTCGATGGGCGTGCCGCACGTGGCGCAGGCGTCAAGGACCGGGGCGAATCCGGCCAGCCCGAGGAGGCGGAGATCAAACGACCGCAAGACATGGGTCACACCGGCCGGGGTCGCGTCGGCCGTCTCCAACCAGCGGAAGCTCCCCAGGAGCAAGTCGAAGAGCTCCGGGCTGGGATCCCTCTCCCGGGCCACATCGTCGACCAGTTCGACCATGTAGCTGGCGGCCGCCAGCTTCAAGAGGTCGTCCCGTAGGCGGGCGAAGGACTCGATGACCTCGCACTGGCTAATCCCGTCGAGGGTTCGACCCTGCCAGAGGAAGAACAGGTTGTGGGAAAACGGCTGACAGGGACCGCGCAGGACACTCCGCGTCCGCCGGGCCCCTTTGGCCACTCCCTCAAGCTTGCCCAGGTCGTGGTCGAGGATTGTCAGTATCCGATCCGCCTCGCCGAAGTTGCGGGATCTCAGGACGATCCCCTCGACCTTGAAGTTAGGCACGGCGCGCCGCTTCGAGGACGGCGACCCCCGCGCTCATCCCGAGCCTGTCGGCGCCGGCGGCGATCATGGCCAGAGTCAGACCCAGATCGCGGATTCCGCCGGCCGCCTTCACGCCCAACCGTTCGCCGACCGCGTCTCGCATGAGGGCCACGTCCTCTACCGTGGCGCCCGAGGTCGCGAAACCCGTCGAGGTCTTCACGTAGTCGGCCCCGGCCGCCTCCGCGAGGCGGCAAGCCTGGACCTTCTCCTCGTTGGCCAGGTAGCAGGCTTCGATGATGACCTTCACCACCGTGGCGGGGACTTCGCCGTCGGCGGTCCTCACCGAGGCCGCCACGGCCCTGACTTCCTCCACGACGGCACGAATGTCGTTCTCCACGAAGCGATGGTCGCCGGCCTTGAGGTGGCCGACGGACATGACCATGTCCACTTCTGTCGCCCCGTTGCGCACCGCCCAGCCGGCCTCGAAAACCTTGGCCTCGGAGCACATGGCGCCAAGCGGGAAGCCGACGACGGCACAGACCGCGACCTTTGTCTCCCGCAACTTGCGAGCGGCCAGCGGGACATGAGCCGAGTTGAGGCACACGGCCCCGAAACCGAAGCGCACGGCTTCGTCGCAGAGCTTAACTACGTCGGCCTGGGTAGCCTGGGCTTTGAGGACGGTGTGATCAATGAGGTGGGCAAGGTCGGTCACTTCGAACCTCCCGCGGCTGGCGGTCTGCCTCCACTGCGGGGTCGGTCGCACTGCTCTTTGGGTCATGCTTGAGTCCCTCCCGGGTATCGCCGGCTGTCCGGCGCATTCTGTGTTCGCTGATGGCCTTGTGTAATTTGCTGGAGATGGTCCCATTCCTGCCCCCATTTGGAACCATAAACGCGACTATCCGTTTGGAGGCTCTAGGCAGACGTTTCCGTATCGGTGCCCAAAAACGTCCTCTATCCGCACCTTCTCGCCTCGGCCACCGGTATCCCGCTCCCGGAGGACTTCGGGCGCCACGGAATTCCCATGCGACGGGCCACCATGGCATTCAGGCGACCGTACAGGCGGAAGCGCTTCTTGAGACGAATCCCAAGGCCCAAGAGTTGCGGGAGGCTTTGTCGCTTTCGTACGAAGGTCCGCGCCTGCTCGCCGAGGGTTACGTCATCGAGGCCGCTACTCCGCTGACATGGTGTAGCCCAGAGCCCGCAAAGCCCCGGGCCGGTCGCGCCAACCCTTCTCCACCTTGACCCAGAGATCAAGGTAGACCTTGACGCCGAAGAGAGCCTCGATCTCGCGGCGGGCCCCTTGCCCGATGGCCCGGAGCATGGTCCCCTTGGCCCCGACGATGATGCCCTTCTGCGACTCGCGCTCGACGTAGACGACGGCCCGGGTGTAGAGAAGGCCCGGGGCCGCGACCGCGGGTAACGCTTCCTTCACCCGCTCCTCGCCCTCGCCGGCGCCCCGCGGCTGGACCGCGTGGTCTTCCCTGGCGGCGTCCCGCGCCCGGGCCTCGTCTTCTTCCCGCTCGGCCATGGTCCGCTCGGACCGCACGTCGGTGTCGCCCAGCCTGCCGCCGGCCCGCATCTCGTCGACGACCACGGCCACGGAGTGGGGCACCTCGTCACGCGTTAGCTCGAGGACCTTCTCCCGCACCAGTTCGGCGATGACGAAGGCCTCGGGCTGGTCGGTGACCATGCCCACCGGGTAGTAGCGTGGGCCCTCGGGCAGGATCGACTCTATGGTTCTCAGGAGCAGTTCGAAACCCTCATCGTGGACGGCCGAGACGGCCGTGAAAGCGGTGAACTTGCCAAGCTCACGGTAGAGCCCCAGGTTCCGCCGGGTGAATTCGCCGGAGCAGAGATCGGCCTTGTTGGCCACCAGGATAACCGGCGTCTTGGTCTTCCGCAGGCGCTCGGCCACATAGCGGTCACCCGGCCCCGGGGCCAGGGGGACCTCAACCATGAAGAGAACGGCCTCGACCTCCTCCAGGGCCGAGAGAGCCACCCCGACCATGTACTGGCCCAGGCGGTCGTGGGGGCGGTGGATGCCCGGGGTGTCGATAAAGACGATCTGGGACGCCTCGCGGTTGACCACTCCGCTGATGCGGTTCCGGGTGGTCTGGGGCTTCTCCGACGTGATGGCCACTTTGCGTCCGACCAGCCGGTTCAGGAGCGTAGATTTCCCAACGTTCGGGCGTCCGACGATGGTGACGAGTCCGGAAAGAATGGTCAACCCTCAAACCCCTCCAGCCGGAAGCCTCCCGGTAGCAGTTCGCGGGCCGAGGTAAGGCGCCATCCGCCGTCAAGATCGACCAAGAGAACGGGCGCCTCGGGCCCAAACTCGAAGATCACCTGCCGGCACGCGCCGCAAGGCGTGACAAAGCGGTCGAGCGGGCCCTCGTCGCCCCGCTCGGTCGCCCCAACCGACGCCTTCGTCCGCCGAAGGTAGGAGGCGTCGCCGGCCACGGCAACGGCCAGAATGCTCCTCTCGCCTTCGGACACGGCTTTCTGGATGGCCACTCTCTCGGCGCAGTTGGTCAGGGGGAGAGCGGCGCTCTCCACGTTGCAGCCGCGGAAGACCCGACTGCTCGGAGTCAGGACGGCCGCGCCGACCTTGAACCCCGAATGGGGAACGAAGGCGAATTCCCGCGCGGCCAGAGCCTCGCCGGCCAGGGCCCTCCAGGTGACTCCGGTTCCGCCGATGGGGTCGGCTAACGCCTTCTTGGCCACTTCACCTAGGCCTCCTCCCGCCTGACCGCCTCGTTCCCGCCCTACTGGGTGTCCAGGCGGCTTCCGGGTGGCGCGATCAGGACCCACACCGGACCGGGTGGCAAGGTCAAGGGATTGCCGGCCGAGTCGGTGTAGGTGATCCGCGAGCTTCGACCGGTCTTGTTCCAACCGGCCCCGAACGTTTTGCCCAGGCAGAAGACCTTGGCCGTCCCACTTCCGGTGAGGGCCAATTCCAGACGACCTTCCGAGTCGCCCGGGACGATCCAACTCGATACGTACTGGACGATGACCGTCGTGGCCCGGAGCTGTCTGCCTGTCGAGGCGTCGATCTGCGTCGACCCGGCCAGGTACCTCATCCACTGCCCGGAGGTCGCATCGTAGTCGAAGGTGACGGCGTAGTTGTCCGCCCCACCGGCGTAGGTCAGGGTGAAGCGCGCGGCCGACTGGCTCGACGACGGGAGAGCCACCTTGTCGGCCGCCGGGCCGAAGTTGAAGGCCGGCGGCGTGGCGGAGGAGAGGCTCTTGCCCTCGTAGCCCGCGGCGACGCTGGCCGCCCGCAGAGCGCTCAAGCTCGTGTAGCAGTTGTGCGGAGTTGTGCGGGTCGCGGACCGCCAGAAGGCTTGGCTCTGAACCATCTCGTCGATGGTCATGGCCGAGGGTTTGAGGGCGGCGGCGTCATCGAGAGCCCGCTGGCTACCACCCACGTGAGCGATAGGCGCGCCCAAAGGCATGGCCAGGTCGAGGAAGTAAGGGCGCAAGCTCCGCACGGGGCCGATGGCCGCCGTGTCGTTGTGGAGAAAAAGGGCCACGAAACGGGTGATCCCGCCTTCGGTCAGGAGTTCATAGACCAGGCAGGCATCCCCAAGCCCCGACTGGGGGCGAGCCAGATCGAGGTTATCAATGACCACGGACAAGGGGCGATGGAGAAGATCGGCTTGCTTGACCTCTGCTCCGCAAAGGGGGCAAGCCGCCGTCGTGGGAGACGGAGGTGGTGACGGAGGCGGGGTCCCCCCGGTCCCGGGGGTCGTGCCGCCCGTCCCGTTGGATCCGTTCTGACCTGGGTCGCCGCCGGCCAACTGGGGACGGCAGCCGGTCAAAGTGAAGGTCAGTCCGAAAACGAGGGCGAGGGCCAGGATCATCCGCGACATCCGTTCCATCTCCTCCGGCTCACAGCGGTAATGTTACTCCCCGTCCGGCCGTTCCCCTCCGTGTCCGGGGTTCTCCGCGCCCTCACCCGCAAGTTCCGGACGCCGCGCCCCGGGGGGCATGATCACGCCGCCGGAAATCACCAGCTTGAGCCCGTCCTCCACCGGAAGGTCGAGGTAGGTAACGTCCTCGGCGGGCACGTAGAGGAGGAAGCCCGAGGTCGGGTTGGGCGTGGTGGGGATGAAGACGCCGATGAGTCTGGTCTTGGTCTTATCCTCAAGTTCGGACATGGCCGGCGAGGTGACGAAGCCCAGCGAGAAAATCCCCTTCCGAGGATACTCCACCAGGCAAACCCGGCTGAAGGCCGCCTGTTCCTGCCGGACGAAGGCGTCGGTGATCTGCTTCATCGTCACGTAGACGCTGCGCACGATGGGCGTCCGCCGGATCAAGGACTCCCCGTAGTGGATCATCCGGCGCCCGAAAATGTTGGCGGCCAGAACGCCGACCAAAAGAACGAGGATAACCGTCGCGACCAGGCCCACTCCGGGGATAGCCCGGCCGAAGACGTGAGGCACGAACCCGCTGAGAATGCCGTCCACAATGCTAAACAGCCAGACAAGGAGTTTCCAGGTGATGATGATCGGCACAAGGACAATGAGGCCGGCGATGACGTAGGTTCGTATCCGTTTCAATGGGGTTCCGCGCCCTTCCGGGCGGCTCCGGGCCGCGGCCGAGAGCCGGCATGAGCGAGACCAGGGACCAGCCTAGCAGGTAGATTGTTCTCGAAGGTCTCCAGGAGCCCTGCCGGGTTGGCGACCAGGCTTCCGAGGTTCTCCCGGCTCAGTCACCATTGTGCCCGGCCACCGCTCGGGCCAGCCCTACGACCGCCCGGCCACCGCTCGGGCCAGCCCTACGACCGCCCGGCCACCGCTCGGGCTAGAAGTCCGGGCTAACGTGCCGCTGCGACCAGGACTCGTCGGCACCGGGATAGTCGTCACGGAAGTGGGCGCCTCGGCTTTCGGTCCGCGTCAGGGCGCTCCGGGCCACATAGGTAGCCGTGGCCACGGCCGAGTCAAGCTCCAGGGCCAAGAGCAGGTCGGAGCGTGACCGCACTCGCGCCGTCGCGGCGCGCCGCTCCAGGTCGGCTAATCCAGCCAGAGTCTCCTCAAGCTTCTTCGCGCTCCGGACCGGTCCCAAGCCCTCGTCGCACAAGGTGTGCAGCTCGCTTCTCAGCGAGGCGGGGCTCGGTCCCTCTGAACTAAATCTAAATGATAGGCGGGCCGAGGCGGAGGCCGCCTCTCCGGCCACGCGCCTTTCGCCGGCATGTTCAGCCGCCCGGCGTCCGGCCGCCAGTCCAAAGACAACGATGTTGGTGAGCGCGTTTCCACCGACCCTATTCGCGCCATCCACACCGGAGGTAACCTCACCGCAGGCAAAGAGACCGGGGATGGGCCGGCGATCTCGCCCCAGGACCTCGCCCGCCTTGGTGATGACCGCGCCACCGCAGAAATAGTGCTGGGTCGGCGCCACGCGCACCGGACGGGCGAACGGGTCGAAGCTCGGCGGAAGAGACCCCCGGACGACCTCCAGGTAAATCTCCCGGTGCTCCCGAGGGACATCCGCGGCGGGCATCTCCTCGGTGTGGAGGTAGAGGCGGTGCCCGGCGGCGATGTGCCGGGCGAGGGTCACGGCGATCAGGTCCCGGGCGTAGAGGTTAGCCTCCTCGCCCGAGTCTATTCCCCACTCTCTGAACTTGCCGGCTAGGGGATCCTGGCCCGCCTCGTCGGTCAGGGGCACGATCCCCAGGAGGCCGGCGTCGAGGAGACGGGAAGGAAGGCCCGGCTCGGCCACGCCCAGAGGGTAGAACTGGACGAACTCCATGTCCTCGAGGATCGCGCCGGCGCCGGCCAGAATGCGGTAGCCGTCACCGGTCATACGCGGTGGATTGTCCGTGCGTCCATAGATGGCCCCACCGCCGCCCGTCGCCACCACGACGGCCCCGGCGTCAACGGTCATGACCGCGGTCTGGCCCTCCTCGGCCGGCGTCCCGGTCCCAAAGAGGCTCTCGTCGACGGCTACGGCTGTGACCCCGCGAACCTCGCCCCGGGGGTCACGGATGATCTCCCGGGCCACCGCGCCCTCGATGATCTCGACCCCCACCCGCTCAAGATGAGCCAGGAGAGGGGCCGTAAGGCCGATCCCACCCAGGAGGGGCTCACGGCCGAAGCGGCGCACCGAACAGCCGCGCTCGCCCCAGTCAAGGCGGACACCGAAGTCCCGCTCCAGCTCCTGAAGGGACTGGGTTCCCCGATGGCATAGCTCGCCCAGGAGTTCGCGGTTATTGAGCCCCCGTCCGGTGTCTAGACTCAACCGGAAGTGCTCCTCGGGCGTGAGGAGCCCCGAAACGGCTTCCGCCGGGGGGGAAACCGTAAAGCCTCCCCCCGCCCAGGCCGTGCAGTTGGCCACCCCGGCCTTGCCCTTGGTCAGGAGGAGGACCTTCGCCCCGGCCCGCCGGGCGGCCGCCGCCGCGCAGAGGCCGGCCCCACCCGAACCAATGACCACAACATCGGCGCCAAGACTCTTCCTCACCTGGGTTACCTCGCTCATTTGGGCCACTTCCCGCGCCAGACGACCCCGCCAAGAAGGAAGGCCAGGGTCACGGCCAGATAGACGCTCACACCGGCGGGGGCGGCCGCCCAGGCCAGACCGAAGCCTGACCGGAGTTCCCCGAGCCGGGGACCAAAGATAAAACCGGCCACGATAACGGTGGCTATTGAGGCGATGAGCACGGCGCCGGCGGCGGCGTCCTTGGCCCGTCCGGCCACCTCGTGCCGGCCGGGCGCGGCGAGGTCGACGTAGACCTCAAGAGCCGTGTTCAGGGTCTCCAGGGCTAGGACCAGCCCGATGGTCAGAACGATGATCGCCCATTCCACGGTGGAGAGGCCGAGCAGGCGACCGGCTCCGATCACGGTGAGAGTCGCCGCCACGTGGATGCGGGCGTTGGGTTCGCGCAGGAGGAGTCCGATGCCGGTAAAGGCCTTGCTGAAACTCATCACCAGACGGCCAATGGAGAGGGGGCTCTGATCGCCCATCAGGGAAGCCGGGGCCTAAAGCCCAGGACGGTGAGGACGGCGTCTTCCTTGGTGTGCATCGCAGCCGCGGCCTCGCCGCTCTCATCGGTGTAGCCAAGCAGGTGCAGGACGCCGTGGGAGACAACCCTCGCCAGTTCCTCCTCGAAGGGACGTTCCCACTCGGTGGCCTGGGTCCGGATAGTCTCCACGGAGACCACGACATCACCCAGGAGAAAAGGCTCGGCCTCGCCCGGGTCTTCTCCGCCCATGGAGAAAGCGAGGACGTCTGTAGCCGAGTCACGTTCGAGATAGCGCCGGTTCAGTTCCCGGATGCCGGCGTTGTCCATCAAGGTCAAGCTGACTTCGATAGCCTCCGGCTCGCCGCCGCGCGCCGAAGCCGCCGGCAACTCGCCCAGTCTCCTCGCTTCCAGGAGGAGGGTCTCCCGAACGGCCGACTCGCACAGGCGCCGCGTCTCGGCCGGGAGGAGGTCGGCCGAGGCCGTCTCGCTCAAGATGACCTCGATCCTAGACAACTCTCCGCTCTCCGTTCTTCCCGCTCGCGGCCTTGCCCCCCGCGCCGTTTCTGCCGTTCTGAGCCTTTCCGTTTCTGGGCCGCGGCCCGCGCAGATCGCGGAGGGCCCATTCGGGGTATTCGATCCGGCGGTGGAACGTTCCCGACAGCACACGAGAGAACACTGTGGCAATCCGGTTCAAGTTTTGCAGGGTCAGAGGACTGTCCTCCAACTGGCCGTCGTCGAGACGATCTTTGATGAGCTTGCGCACAAGACCCTCGATGCGGCCGGGCGAGGCCTTGACCAGAGAGCGCACCGCCGCCTCGCAAGCGTCGGCGAGCATCAAAATGGCCGCCTCCCTGGTCTGGGGCCGCGGGCCGTCGTAGCGGAAGTCGTCTTCAGCCACGCTCTCGCCGTCGCCGGCTTCCGTGGCCCGGGAGTAGAAGTAGGAGACGAGGGTGTTCCCGTGGTGCTGGGTGATGAGGTCGACGACCTCCTGGGGCACGCCGGCTTCCTCGGCCATGGCCACCCCGTCGCGCACGTGGGAGGTGATGATCAGCGCGCTCAGGCTGGGGGCGATCTTGTCGTGCGGGTTGTCTCCGCCGAACTGGTTGTCGACGAAGAAATACGGCCGCCGGGCCTTGCCGATGTCGTGGTAGTAGGCGCCGACGCGAACGAGGGCGGTATTGCCGCCGACCTCGGCCGTCGCGGCCTCGGCCAGATTGCCGACGATGATCGAATGATGGTACGTTCCCGGCGCCTCCATGAGCAAGCGTCGAAGGAGAGGCTGATTGGGGTCGGCCAGCTCCAGGAGTTTCACGCTGGTTAAAACACCGAAAAGGTCCTCGAAGAAAGGCAACGAGCCGATGGTCAGGATCGCGCAAGCCAGACCGTTCCCACCGCCCCACAGGGCGTCCTTCATCCCCACCAAATCGAATAGCCCGCGTCCGCCGAGGCTGTTGACAGCGACGATGGTCACCGCGTTGACCAGGGCCACAATGAGCCCCGCCCGCATCAGATCCTTGCGCTGGCCAAGCCGGCTCACCGCGAAGACCCCGGCCAGCCCGCCGGCCATGGCCACCAGGGCAAACCGCAGATCGTTGCCGACCATCAACCCCACGAACGGCCCGATGATGAAGCACATGAAGGTGGCCAGGCGGACGTCGAGCAGGATGGCCATGAGCATGGTGCCGGCCGCCACCGGGATGAAGTACCCGGAGAAAGGCCGGCCGGCCGCGGCCAGGCCCAAGGTGAGGAGAACGAGCAAACACAGCAGGGACAGCCGCCGGCCGCTGCGCAGAACCGTCTGGTCAAAAAGGTAGAGGTAGAGACCCACGGCGGCTTCGAGCAGGATCATGATCAGGCAGAGGCCGAGGAGCGCGTCCCAGGCCGGACGGTTCCGGAGGAGGCCCAGGTCCTGGAGGATGGAGAGATGGTCGGCGGTGGCTACGTCGCCGGTTCTCAGGATGATTTGCCCCTTGAGGATCTCCACCGCCGGCACGACGGCCATGGCCGCTTCCCGCCTGGCCTGAGTCGCCGCGGCGTCGAACTCCATGTTCGGAACAATGACCACTTCGGCGATAGAGCGCAGGAGATGCGTCTCGGCGGCCGGCAGGTCAAAGTCGACGATCTTGGTGGCCGCCTGGGTTCTGGCGGCCGAGAGGTACTCGCTCTTCACGCCGCTCTGCATGACGATCTCCACGACCGTCCGCGCCTGGCTTTCCAGCGAGTCGATCGCCGCCGCCGATGACGAGAGGGCGGCCGAGATGGCCGCGTCGCTCAGAGTGAGGCCGTAGACCGAGCAGTACTCGGCCAGGCCGGAGGCCCGGACGTCGTAGGCGGTGGTCGCCGAGTTGGCCTCGCGGATCGCGGCGAATACGGCGGCCACGGTGGCCTCCGCGTCCGACGTAAGCCGGGGATCGATGCCGTACTGGTCGGGAACCTGGGCGGCCGCGACCTGACGGCCCCTCTCGGTCGCCACCCGGTCGACAATGGTCCGCGTGGCCAGGATTTCCTCGGGCGAAGGTTGGCCGGCCTTGAGTTCGTAACGGCCCGGGGTCAGAGAGGCCGTCAGTAAGACGATGCCAAAGATAAAGACGGCCAGTGCCCACAGGACTTTGGTCAAGCGAGGGTCCCTGGGGAAGTGGGTCCAGGTGAAATCGCGGACCGATTTGACCCAGCTACCGCCGATCCGCGGCGTTGTGGCCATTGTCTGGACGCCCGCCTTTCACCGGGGACCTACCCGTGCCGTGCCGGTCCTCGAAACGCTCGTAGGCCCTGATAATTCGCTGGACAAGCTCGTGGCGAACAACGTCGCGCTCGGTCAAGTAGACAAAGGAGAGGCCCCGCACACCCTTGAGGACGACCCGCACCTGCTCCAGGCCTGAGCACTTTTCGGGCGGGAGGTCAACCTGGGTGATGTCCCCGGTAATCACGGCCTTACTGCCCAGACCAAGCCTGGTCAGAAACATCTTCATCTGCTCCGGGGTGGTGTTCTGGGCCTCGTCCAGGATCACGAAAGAATCGTCGAGAGTCCGGCCGCGCATGTAGGCCAGCGGGGCAATCTCGATCACGCCGCGCTCGACGAGCTTCTGGTAGGCTTCCACGCCCAGGGTATCGAAGAGGGCGTCGTAGATGGGCCGGAGGTAGGGATGAACCTTCTGCTCGAGGTCACCCGGGAGAAAGCCGAGACGCTCCCCGGCCTCGACCGCGGGACGGGTGAGGATGATCCGGCTGAACTCGCGGTTCTTGTAGGCGGCCACAGCCAGGGCCACGGCCAGGTAGGTCTTGCCCGTGCCGGCGGGGCCGATGCCGAAAACGAGACTACCCTCGCGGATGGCCTTCACGTACTCCTGCTGCCCGTGGGTCTTGGGTCGGATTTGCTTACCCCGGTGGGTGATGAGAATGAGGTCGGTGAAGATCTCTTTCAGGTTGGGACGGGTGCCTTCACGGGCGAGCTTGATGGCGTATTTGAGGTCCTGGGCCGACAGGTAGTTGCCCGCTCGAAGGACATCAAGGATATTGATGAAGAGGGACTCGACCTTGGCCACCTCACCCGCCGGACCCTGGACAGCGATCTCCTCGCCTCGGCTGACGATGCGGACGTCGAAACTCTCTTCGATTAGCTTGAGGTTCTGGTCGTACTTTCCAAACAGGTTCATGGCCTCGGCATTATCCGCGATGCGGACTCTGGCCTCGGCCGTCTCACTTTGAGCCACGAGACGCTTCCCCCCGATGAGAGGCCCTCGCCTGTCTCCCTATCGACCCGGCTCTGCCACGCTCTGTCTGGTCCGGGCAATGTCTTCAATGGTTTCGGCTGTGGCGAGAACGCCTACAAATATATCATCTTTCCTCAGCACCTCATAATGGTAGAACCCGGCTGCGGCGTCTTGAGGCACCTGTCTTGCCAGAGAGGCGGCCGCCGCCTCGAAGGCCACCCGCTCGGCTTCGGCCGGCGAGAAATCCCGTCTCAGGTCGGAAACCTCGACGTAGGTGGTCGCGGTGATCTCGACAGACGCCCCGCTTAGGTCGAAGGGGAACGTGTAGCGCTTCTCGTGCCGCTCGTAAAGACCCTCGGGCGCATCCCACCAACCCAGGAGCGGGAATTCGCCCAGGCCACGAAGGTGAACCGATACTTGGCGCCAGACCCGTCCGGTCGGCTGGTGACTCAGCGAGTGCAGCCTGGCCTCGGCGTAGGCCTCGTACCAGACGCGGGCGCGGACAATCCCGCGAGCCACGACCTCGGTTTCGGGCGGTGGCGGTGGCGGCGGATCGCCCGGCTTGCGTGGCGGGGGTTCGTAACCCGAAAGCGGCTGGCGTCCGAGAATGAGCACGTCGCCCTGGCGAACCGTGTCTCCTTCCTTCACGACCGCCCGGCCGGCCAGGACAATGATGGCCGTGATCACGCCTCCCTTGCCGGCGACAACGTCGGCTGGAGGCGCCAGGACTTCGGGGCGTTCAAGGGGGGTCTTCTCAACAACCTTGACGACGGCCACAACGCCGCGCACCTCGACGGCCGCCCAGGAGACTCCGTTGACGGCCAGGAGAAGGTTCCGCTCCAGGGCGCGGCAGTCGAGGGTCCACTTGAGGGTTCCCGACGCCAGTCCGAGGTTGCCCAGCACTTCCCGGAGCAGATCCGCGTCAAGTTGCTCGGTTCCTTCTATCCGAACGAACCAGACCATTGAAGACAGCAAGTACATGGTCATGAGCGAGACGACCGCGCCCGCGACGAGAAGAGGGCGTTGCCTGAGGCGGCCCACGCGGAACGGAAGACCATGACGCTCCAGGAGCCTCACGCGTGAACGTGTCCGCCGGGCAATGGGCCGCAAGCGACGGAAGGAACCCACGGTAGTGTTGATCTCCAGACCACGGGAGGTGCGGCGAGCCCGCCAGATACGGTGGCCTCTGGCGGCGGCTAGGTTGACAAACCGCTCCTTGGCCGGTCCGGTGACTCGGACGCGGACATAACCGGCGGCCCAGGCCCAAAAATCGTCGAGTCTCACGAGCCGGGTCGTCTGCCGCCACCGTCGTCACCCTCGCCGTCGAGCCCTTCCTCCACCATCTCCTCAAAGGAAATGTGGGTGAAGCGACCCATGATCGAAAGATCCTCGGTTAGAACCGAACCCACGGCCAGTTCTTCGCCGGCGACGACGATCTGACCATTACCCGCGCCGACCCGGATAAGTTCGGGCGAATACTCGATGAGCCCCCGATGGTTTTCAATGATCATTTGGAGATTGCCGACGATGGTGAGGCGAGTAACGTTGAGGATGATGTCCTCGGGGATCTCAAATAGATTGGCGACGCCGCGTCCGAAGCGCTCACGTCGCCGTAGAAGGAACTGCCGCCGTTCGGCCCGCTCTCGCCGCCGTTCCTCCTTGGTCTTGATCCTACGCCAGCGACCGTGCCGTCCGCGCGTCACGAGCCCGCCCCCCGGGGAAGCCTCGCAGGATGTCCGATCCATCCATCCTATGAGCCCCTGGGGCTGGCAAAGACCCCGTCGCGGGTCGAACCCCGCCCCCGCCGAGCGGTGGCCGGCCTAGCCTTCGCCCAGCATGAAACCGGCTAACTCGCTCACTTTCTTACCATCGGCCCGGCCCCTCGTTCTGGGCATGACCAGACCCATGACCTTGCCCAGGTCGCGCTTTGACGCGGCCCCGGTGGCCGCGATGGCCTCGGCGACAATCGACCGGAGTTCCTCTTCGGACAACTGCCGCGGGAGGTAGCCCTCCAGGAAGGCGATCTCGGCCCGGAACTTCTCGACGACCTCGGGCCGGCCCAGCCGCCCGTACTCCTCAGCCGCCTCGCGCCTCTGCTTCACCTCGCGCGCGATGACCTCCAGGGCTTCCTCGTCGGAGAGGTCGTGACGCTTCTCAATGGCCGCATTCTGCAAGGACGCGCGGACGAGCCGGATTACGGACAGGGCCATCTTCCCTTGCTCCCCGGCCTTCATAGCCGACTTCATGTCTTCGATGAGTCTTTCGCCAAGACCGCCCGCCAGCCAGGCCACCCCCTTAAACGCGAAACCAGGACCGGCTTCGAAGCCGGTCCTGGACCAACGCGACTAATCTAAGTAAGCCGAAGACACGCGGCTCAGTGCTTGTGCAGCCGCTTCCGCGCCGCCTCCGACTTTTTCTTTCTCTTGATGCTGGGCTTGAGATAAGCCTCGCGCTTCCTCATCTCCTGCATCACGCCGGAGCGCTGGCACATTCTCTTAAAACGCCGGAGAGCGTTGTCGAGGCTTTCGTCTTTGCCGACCCTTACGTCAGCCATCGAAACTTCCCTCCCCTCGTACCCGCACAAGACCCGGTACCTCGGCAAGGACGCCTTCGCGGGTATCAGGGGTGTGTACCATCTGTTAGACTACCACATACCTAGCCCGGAGGCCAACCCATGAAACGGCCTCCGAGAACATGAAAGTGCAAATGCTTTACCGTTTGACCACCATTTGAGCCCGTGTTGCAGACGATCCGGAAACCTTCAGGCACGAGATCTATATCCGCCGCGAGTCGCACGATGACGGAAAACAGCCGGGAAATGAGGCCGGGCTCAACCTTGACGGCCTCGGTAACGTCGGCGTAGTGCGCTTTGGGTATGACGAGCAGGTGAACCGGGGCCTGGGGGTTGATGTCGCTAAAGGCCACGAACTCATCGTCCTGATAAACAATCTTGGTTGGCAGGGCCCCTTGGGCGATCTTGCAGAAGATGCAGTCCTCCACTACCTGGTTCACCTCCGCTTCAGCCGATTTTCAATCGCTCGATCTTTTGGTTCGCTTTGATCGCTTACATTCTGCATCAAAGGACCAAGCTCCTGTTAGCCGCGAGAGTAGACGAACCTTCCACCCACGATTGTCGCCCGGACCCTGGTCTTCGCGACGACGACCCCGAACCGGTCGGCGACCTCCGCCGAAACGGCGTCCGGCGGGGAACCCGGGGGTTCGGCAATGGCCAGGATGTCCTCGGACAGGACGACAAAATCGGCCAGCTTCCCTGGTTCGATGGTTCCCCGCTCGTTTTCCTCACCCACGGACCAGGCGGCCCCCACGGTGTAGGCTCGCACGGCCTGGAGCGGGGTGACAGCCTGCTCAAAATGCCACGGTTCGCGATCCGGATTCGCCGGGTGGCGGCGGGTGACGGCGGCGTAGAGGCCCCGCAGGGGGTCGCAGGTTTCCACGGGGACGTCCGAGCCAAAGGCCAGGACGGCCCCGGCGCCGGCCACCGCTCGCCAGGCGTAGCCGAGAGCGGAGCGGGCCGGTCCCCAGTACCGCTCGGCGATGTCGCGATCGGAGGGAGCGTGGATCGGCTGCATCGAGGCCACCAGGCCGAGTTGTCCGGCGCGATGAAGGTCGGCCGGGTCGAGTAGCTGCAGGTGTTCTAGGCGATGTCGCAGGCCGGCGGCCCGCCAAACCTCTCGATGAACCTCGAAGGCGTCTAGGGCCTTACGGCAGGCCCGGTCGCCGATGGCGTGGACGGCCACGGCCAGTCCCTCAGCTGATGCCCGCCCGACCAGATCGGCGAAAGCCCCGGCCGTCATGGTCTCGATACCCCGGCTCCCGCTGCCCTCGAAGGGGGCCAGCATGTCCGCGGTCTGGCTGCCGAGGGCGCCGTCGAGAAAGGCTTTGACCCCGGCGATCTTGAGGAGAGAGCTCCCGAAACCGCTCTCCACACCGGTGGCCGAGAGACTGCCCACCTGCTCTTCAGGGAGGTAGGTCCAGACCCTAAGGGTGAGGTTTCCGGAACGCTCAAGGCTCTGGAGAGCCTTGAGGGTGTCCCGCCCCTCCATGTTGCAGATACCGACCAAGCCCAGTTCGTTGACCCTGGCGACAGCCCTGGCCACGCCGGCCGCGTATTGGCTCAAATCGGGTTGATCGATCGCCGCCCACATGGACAGGCCCGCGTTCTCTTTGAGGATGCCGGTCGGCCGGCCATCTGGGCCGCGTTCTATCTCTCCTCCCGGAGGATCCGGGGTCTCGGCGGTCAGGCCGGCCCGGCGCAAGGCCTCGCTGTTACACCACCAGCAGTGACCGTCCTTGGAGTAGAGGGCCACCGGACGGTCGGGGACGACCCGATCGAGATCCTCTCGGCTGGGAAAGCGCTCACCCCAGAGGTTCTTGTTCCAGCGGCCGCCCAGGACCCACTTCCCCGGCGGCACGGATCCGGCGAAAAGGGCCACCCGGCGCAGGGCCTCTTCGAGAGGGGTCACGCCGTCAAGGTCGACCACACCCAGGAGAGCGCCAAAGCCTCCGAGGTGGGTGTGGGAGTCGACGAACCCGGGCAGCAGCAGCGACCCCTCAAGGTCGACCGGGCGCGGTCGATGGCCGTTCCCGTCGGTCAGAACCCGCTCCACCTCGACGCGGGAACCCACGGCGACGATACGATGGCCACGGACGCCGACGGCCTCCACGGTCGGCCGGCCACGGGTCATGGTGCGGATCGGACCCCCGTAGATGATCAGGCCGTCTGGATTCGAATGGGCAACGCCGGAGGCGTGGCCCGCGGAGACGGGGCCCTGGGCTTCCCTAGTCATGGAGCAGTGCCTCCTTGCCGGCCTTGCTACTCGCGAGGCAGGTACGTCGTCTGGTTCTGGGCCAGATCCTCGCGCCGCTCGAAGGCCAGTTCAATCAGGCGGTCGAGAAGACGGGGATAGGGCAGCCCGGAAAACTCCCAGAGCTTCGGGTACATGCTGATCTTCGTGAAGCCTGGAATGGTGTTTAGCTCGCTCAAGTAGATCTCGGCCGCGTCGCGGCTGACCAGGAAATCGGCGCGGGCCATGCCGCAGGCGTCGATGGCCCTGAAAGCCCTCACGGCGATGGCGCGGATCCGGTCGCTGACCCCGGCGGGCAGGTTGGCCGGGATAATCAGACCCGACGTGCCGTCGATGTACTTGGCGTTGTAGTCGTAGAAATCGCGCGACGGGACGATCTCGCCGCAAACCGAGACCTCCGGGTCGTCATTGCCGAGAACGCTGCACTCGATCTCCCGCGCCGGGTCGAGGCCGTTCTCGACGATGATCTTGCGATCGTAGGTGGCGGCATCGTCCACGGCCGAAGCGAGGTCACTCGGAAGGTGAACCTTGGTGATGCCCAGGCTCGACCCGAGGTTGCAGGGCTTGACGAAGACCGGAAAACGGAGGTCGGCCATGATCCGGTCGACACAGGCTTGGGGCCGGTCGCGCCAGTCCTTGCGCTTGATGACAACGTAGTCGAGGACCGGCAAACCATGGCCGACGAAGAGGTCCTTCATCACAGCCTTGTCCATGCCGGCGGCGGAGGCGAGGACCCCCGCTCCAACGTAGGGCAGACCGGCCAACTCAAGAAGGCCCTGGATCGTGCCGTCCTCGCCGTAGGGTCCGTGCAGAACGGGGAAGACCACGTCCAGAGGAGGCAACGGCGTGGCGGGAGGGAGCGTGGATCGAGTCACGGCCACCGGCTCGGGGAAATCGACCAGCTTGCGGTCGACGACCGGGTCGCCGAGAAGGGCCACCCGGCGAAACGGCCCGCCCGCGGACAGACCCTCCGTAAGGGCCCGCATGGGGTCGCCGGCGACCACCCACCGCCCCTCCTTGGTGATGCCGATGGGTACTACCTCGTAGCGCTCTGGATCGAGGTTCGACAGCACCGACGCGGCGGACATGAGGGAGACTTCGTGCTCGCCCGACCGTCCGCCGAAGATCACGCCCACGCGGATCTTGCGCCCGCCGATGGGCCGAGGTAAGCCTGACGCCACTTCCTGACCCGGCATTCCCCGCCCCCCGCTCCACCCGGTCGGCTACCCCACCGGGGTCATTCAAGGGAAAGCCCTGCTTGAACCGGATTGGGTGAAGCGTATTCCACGGCCCGGGAGACTATCCCTCCGCCTACCGGGTCAGACGCCTGTCTTGGAGATGGCCGGCCTCACTGTTCTCCGCTGTCCTCCAGGAACTTGCGCAGGAGAACCTGGTCCTCCCGCGCCAGGTCGCGAAGCCCCGCGCGTTCCTCGACGTGATGCCGGATCTCGTGGCGAAGGGTCTTCCGCATCTCGCGAAGCCACCGGTTCCGGTCGATCCCGTAGAGATAGGCAAAGGAGCCATAGTAGAGAACGATGAACCGTCCGAGGTAATGGTCCTGGTGGTACTGCCCGAGGATGAGGAGTCCCGGGCTTTCCTCCGACTGCTTGGCCGACGGTTCGGCGATGATGCCCCCGTTAAGGTCCTCAAGAAGCGGAGTCGGAAGTTCGTCGAGCATCTCCCCGAGCGCGTCCTGAAACTCCTCGACGGTCATGGCCGCCCGCATCCGAAACCGCAAGAGAAGACCCCCTCCGGATTTCCGCCTGACCTCAGGGGGTTAGCTTTCACCGGGCTTGGCGGCGAGACCTGCCCGGCGGCGGTCGTGCCGACCGCCGCCGGGCGTTCGAGCCGCCGGTCTTGGGCGGCGCCGGGGGGCGGCCACGCCCCCCGGACCGGGCGGGGGCGCGCAGAGCGCGCCCCCGCCGCCGCCGGCGGCGGCTACCGCTCTTGCCGGGCCAGGCGCCAGGTCACCCGGCCGACTTCCTGGTCCCTGTAGATCTGGCGGGCGAAGATCTCGTAGGCACTCTTGCGCGCCGCCTCGGGAATCTGGACCAGCAACCGGCAGGGGGCCCGAAGTTTCGCTTTGAGGGGCAAGGGGCCGATGGAGGTCCGCCCCTGCGGGTTCAGGGGCAGCCGGATCAGGTTTCGCTTGGACACAACCTCCGGGCGGTACTGTCGCGAGATGAGCCCGCGCAGGTGAAGGGGAGTCTCCAGGAAGAGACGCGATCCCTTGGGCAGGCGGGCCGTAACTTCGAACCGCATTTCCCGGACCCGGTCGAAGGCGCCGACGAGCAGGAACGGCAGAGCGACAAAGTCCTTCGGGTCGGCCGAAGCATCCGGGTCCGGTCCGGTGATGTTGAAGTTCCGCCAGGTCACGTTGTTGTTATTGCGGATGTAGTCGTAGAAGTGATCCCAGTCGGGAAAGTCGGCCGGGAGAGGGGCCGGGTCTTGCGGGTTTCCGCACAGACCGACAAAACAGTAGTGCCCGGCCCCCGGCAGGGTCGGCCAGGGGAGGGCATCCGAGACAGTGAGAACGTTGGCGACCGGCACGGTCGGAAAGGACGCCTCCCCGATGAGATTCCAGAGGTCCGGCGTTACCAGCGTGGCCACGGGCGCCCAGTAAATGGTAGCTTTCACCTCGTCCGCCGCCGTGCCACCCCGGTTGCGGATGCGGGCATAGATGTAGGCCGGCCCGGTAGCGGGCGCCGACGAACCAAGGGTGTCGCTGTTTTCCGTTCCGCTTCCTTCCCCGAAAGCCGCCTGCGGGTCCGGGACGGTAGCGGAGAGGAGGATGATGTCCGGGCTGGAGGAGATCGACCCGCTGTGGAGATCCCCCGTGTCGCCAACGTGGTCGCGGATGTAGAGGTCGGGGGCCAGGCCGATGGCGTCGGACTGGATGATCTTGAGGAGGTCGGGCATGACCCCGATGCGGTCAACGGCCGGATTGGCCGAGGCCGTCCCGTTGGCTGGGTCGGAGAGGAGGGCCCGGAGCTGCCAGGGACCGAAACGGTGAAGCAGGTTGATCTCGGCGATGCCCTGCACGGCCAGAGCGGCCCCAGTGACGATCGGAGAGGCCCCGGACGTGCCGCCGAAACTCGTCGTGTAAAGGGTAGTCGAACCGGCGGCGTTCGAGGACGTCGTGTCGATCTGCTCACCCCAGGCGTAGCAGTCGATGCGGCTGCCGTAGTTGGAACTCACCCAGCGGGCGTGCGGCACGGCCGCCGTGCACGAGCCGACCATGAGGGCCCCCGAATCGCGAAAGTGCGGATCGCCCCGCTGGAGGCTGTGGAAGCCCGAGGCGTCGGTCCAGGCGTCGAGATCAACCGAGCCGTTGCCGGCGGCTTCGATGACCACGAGGCCTAGGGCGGTGGCCAGGCGAATGGCCTCGAAGGTCGCGTCGACGGTCTCGATGGGCAGGGGGCCCGGCGCGGCGGGCAATTGGACCTCCAGGAGCACCGTGTCCCCGTAGGACAGGTGGATCATGGCCGCCAGGATGGCGTTGGGGACGTTGTTGGTGTCGCCGGAATGGGAGACAACGTTGACCGAGGCCAGGTTCGGCACGATACCCACGCAACCGACCGTGTTGTCGCCGGCGCAGATCTCGCCGAGGACAGCCGTCCCGTGGTAACGAGAGCCGTCCATCAGAGTCCCGAAGAGTAGGGTCGCCCCGTGGGCGGTCAGGTCCTCGTGGTCAAGGGTCCAGCCCTGCTCCAGATCGATGAAGTGCTGACCCTGGCCGTCTCCGCCCGCGAAGCCCCAAGCGTAGTGGGCGTCGATCCCGTCCGGCGCCGGGTCGAGGTAGAGTTGAGAGGGGCAGAGCGGGTCATCGGCGTCGTTGACCGGAAGCGGATCCTGTCCGGGGGGGTCGAAGTAGGCCTTCTCGACGTTTGGCCACTCGCGGAAGGCCTTGGCCAGAGTCTCCGGTTCGACGTTGGGAGGGCAGTCGACGACAAAGTAGGTCAGAAGGTTCGGCGGGCGGTAGGTTTGGTCGACCTCCCTGGCTTTGGCGACAAGTTCCTCGATCTTCTCCGGGGGCACGGCACTCCAGAGACGGCGAACGGTGAGCCCCGGGAACTGCTTGGACAGGTTCTCCCAGGGTCCGACCTTCAGCTTCTCAAACATGGTCTCGACGCCATCCCGGTAGGGAAGCTCGACATAGTCCTTAAACTTGATCACGATCCTGGGACGATAGCCGGTTACGCTGCCCTGTTTGCCGGCCACCATGGGTTTCTCGCTTGGCCTCTTCTCCACTGGCTTTACCCTCCTCTTTCCTCCTCCTTCGGTCTGCCTGAGAGGCGCGGGTGGCGCCGCAGCCCGGCGGAATGGCTGGGAGGTTCTGGGGGAACATACCGGTCCCTGCCGGTCCAACACACTTCTTGACTCCGACTTCGAGAGCGGCTATGATGACTGTGGACTGCTAACAGTAGGCTGGCACATAGGGAGGAATGGATTATGGTCTCCTACACGGCCGAGGAACTGGCCGAGAAGGCCCGGCTTGAACTGGGCGCCGACCTCAGTCCGAGGACGATCTACTTCTACCGCCAGATCGGCGTCCTGTCGCCGCTCGCGGCCGCCGGAAGCCAGCCGCGCTTCAGTGAACGTCACTTCCTGGAACTCGCGGCCGTTCTGGCCCTGCAGCGGGCGCCGGACCGCCCGACCCTGGCCGAGATAGCCCTGATGTTGGGCGGCCTGTCCGAGGAGGATCTGGCCGGGCTGGCTCGATCCGTCGGACCCACGGCCCGGGAACTCATGTCGGTCCGCCCGGTGATCAGGCTTCCGTCCCGCGGCGGTCACTACTACGTGGCCGAGAACATGCTCTACGACCCGCCGTCGCCGAGCCGATCGCCCGCCCCGGACGCGTCGGCGGCAGACACGTCCCCCGCCGGCTCACTCACCGCTCAGGCTTCGCGGGCCGTGACCATCAACCTCGCGCCCGGCGTCACCCTGCACCTGGGTCCGAATGCGCCGAAGGAGCTTGTGTCCAAGCTTCTCGCTCTAGCTCTCGACCACGCCGAGGGCGCCAAGCCCTCGGGCGACACGCCCCCGACGGGTGCCAAGCCCTCGGGCGACACGCCCCCGACGGGTGCCAAGCCCTCGGGCCAAACGCCCCCGGAGGGTAAATCCGGGGGGACCGGAGCATGAGACCGGAACTGAGGAGCACTCGCCAAGGTATCGCCCGCGAGGGTGGTTCGGTCTACGTTCAGGTGATCGTCGATCCGCGGGCCGCGGCCACTCGCGGCGGCGGACGCGATCTCCCCCGCCGTCCGGTGGCTCTGGCTCTGGTCTTCGACCGTAGCGGCAGCATGGGCGGCCCCGCCGGCGGGCACGACCGCATCTGGAGCCCGGAGCGCGGCTACCGCCCTGTCGCCTCCCGGACCGACTACCTCCCCGTCTACGGACGGACCAAGATGGACTACGTCAAGGCCGCGGCCCACGGCCTGATCGACGCCGCAAAGACCGGAGACTCCATGGCCCTGGTCAGCTTCAGCAACAGCGGCCGGCTGGAGGCCCCCCTGACCCTCATCGACACCTGGAACCGGAGCCTCCTTCACGAGGCCGTCGCCTGCTTCCAGCCCGAGGACTCGACAAACCTTCACGAGGGCCTGGTCGTGGCGGAGAAGCAATTCCCGCCCTCGCTGCCCGGAACCCACTACTGCAAGATCATTCTCCTTAGCGATGGGCTGGCCAATGTCGGCGTGACCTCCCCCGGCGGAATGGCCGACTTCGCCCTCTCCGCGCACCGTCGCGGGGTCACCGTCTCGGCCCTGGGCGTGGGTCTCGACTACAGCGCCGAACTCATGGCAACCTTGGCCCAGTGCGGCGGAGGTCACTTTCATCACATCGCCGACGCCTACTACCTACCCGAGGTCATTCTCGGCGAACTGCGAGGCGCCGGCGCTATTCTAGCTCGCCGCGTCAGGCTGGAGATTTCCTGTGCGCCTATGGTGGCCGTCAGCGAGAACCTCAACCTCTATCACCAGGAACCACGGCCGGGCGGAGTCGCGGTCGACATAGGCGATCTCAACGGGACCAGGGACCTCGTCCTGGAAGTGGCCACCCCGGCCGGCTTTCGGGGGGATCTGGTTCCGGTGAGAGCCACCCTCCGCTGGGACGACCTCTCCGGCGCGAGCCGCGAGAGCACGGCCGAACTCGTCCTGGCGGCGGTCGATGCCTCCCGCTTCGAGACCCTGCCCGTCGACGTGGCCCTCGTGGCCGAGGTGGTCCGCCTCATCGAAGCGAGAGCTCTTCGCCTGGCCAGCGGGGCCTACGACGCCGGCGACGCCGGCCGCTCCCAAGCCTCCGTGGGCACCGGGTTGGCCGACCTGGCCCGGATGATCGGCGGGGCCCCTGAACTCGACGGCCCCCTCCACGAGGCCGAGGCCCGTCTTCAAGACGCCGGGGCTAGGTTCGCCCGGCGCGAGATGACGGCCTCGGAGACCAAGGAGCTTTTCAGCCAGGCCTACGAGTCGACCGTGGGCCAGGGGAAGGCCGAGCGCGGTCGGAGGAGAGCGGGAAAGTAGAGCGGGAAAGCAGAGCGGGGGAAGCCGGGCGCCGGGCGTATCGGGGGAGATCGCCTGGAGGGGCCAGATCGAATAGGGTGGGGGGGCGAAACGCCCCCCCTCTCCCATTCAGTCGCGGGCGAGGCTCACCCTTCAGTTGCAGGCGAGGCTCACCCTTCAGTTGCAGGCGAGGCTCACTTTCCCTTGAACTGGGGCGGCCGCTTCTGCATGAAGGCCATGGCCCCTTCGATGGCGTCCTCGGTCTTGGTGACGGCGTCCATCTTGTCGAGCTCCACCTTAAGACCTTTCTCCGTGCAGCCTCGACCGATACCCTCATGGACGGCCTCAAGGATGAGCCGCTGGGCCACCGGCGGGCCCTGGGCCAGACGCTTGGCGATCTCCATCGCTTTGGGCACAACCTCGGCCAGCGGAACGGCGAAGTTCACGAGCCCGTGCCGCACAGCCTCCTGGGCCGGGATCGGGTCGCCCGTGAGCATGTAGTAGAGGGCCGGGGTCTCGCCCATGAACCGAGGCAGCCGCTGCGTCCCCCCGTAGCCCGGGATGATGGCCAGCTTGATCTCCGGCTGTCCGAGTTCGGCGTCCTCGGCCATGACCCGGAGGTGAAAGCACATCGTGAGTTCGCAGCCCCCGCCGTAGGCCGAACCGTTGAGGGCGATGACGGCCACCTTGGGAAAGTTCTCGATCCGGGTCAGGAGCGCCTGACCCCGGCCGATGAACTCGCGGGTCTGGCCGGAACTGAAGGCCGATCCAAACTCGGTGATGTCGGCCCCGCCGCAGAACATCTTACGGGTCTTGGTTCTGATCTCCTCGCCCGCGGTCAGGACCATGACCCGGGTCTCGGACGAGGTCTCGACCTCGCCCAGGATGGCCTCGAGTTCGTCGAGGAGCCCCTGGCTCAAAGCGTTTACCGGGGGCCGGCTCATGGTAACCAGGGCCACGCCGTCCTCGTTCCTAACGCTAAAAAACTGGTAGTTGCCCATCCTCACGCCTCCTTGAGAGAGCTCTAGAAGGTGAAGAGCGTGAGCCCCGCCGACAGGTCGAGGGCCACGCCCGTGATGTAGCGGGCCTTCTCCGAACACAGGAAGACCACCGGCCAGGCGACGTCCTCCGGCTGGCCCTCCCGCTTGAAAACGATACGCTTCCGGATGCGGTCCTTCATGTCGTCTCGCATGAACTGGAACATCTCGGTGGCGATGATGCCGGGGTAGACTACGTTGGCCGTGATGTTGTACCGCCCCTGCTCGAGAGCCACCGTTTTCATCAGACCGAGGAGAGCCGACTTCGTCGCCGAGTAGCCCGCCTGGCCGAAGCCACCCAGTACGCCGGCCACCGACGAGATGCTGACGATGCGCCCCCAACCGAGTTGCTGCATGGTGGGAAGAGCCGCGCGAACACAGTTGAAAACGCCGGTGAGATTAACCCGAAGATCCCGTTCCCACCGGCTCTGGGCCATGATCTCGATCTTGGAGACATTGTCGAGAACGGCCGCGCCATTGACAAGGATCGCCACCGGGCCAAGTTCGGCGCTGAACTTGTCGAAGGTCGCCTTCACCGCCTCGGAGTCGCCCACATCGCAGTGGAGGCCTAGAACCGTGCCGCCCATAGTTTCGATCTCTTTCGCCGTCTCGGCCAGGCCCTCGTCAAAGATGTCGAGAAGCCCCACCTTGGCGCCTTCCCGCGCGAACTCGAGAGCGATGGCCTTACCGATCCCGCGGGCGCCGCCAGTCACAACGGCCACCCGATCCTTGATGCCAAGGTCCATCTTGTCGCACCTCCTCTCCGTAAAAGGCCGTTCGAGTGCTTCTTCGATCTAGACCAGCGAGTAGAGGTCCACCTCCCGGGTCTCGGTTCGGCGGACACGCCCATCCGCCTCCAGGAGGTCGAGGTGGCCCAGGGCCTCCGACAGGGCCAGGAACTGCCCGGTCGGTTCCCCCTGGTCCGGGAAGAGGGCCCGGGCCACGCCGAAGGCCGGCGATGGGCCGAGCCGGCCCAGAATAGCGGTGATGGCCGACTTCCTTCTTTCGTAGTGCCGCATCCGGCGGGCAATGAGGGCCCGGTGGCCGGTGAAGGGCGCCCCGTGCCCGGGCAATATCTCGCCCACGTCGAGGGCCTCAACGCGCCGCAAAGACTCGATATAGATTTCCAGGCTTCGCTCGCGAATCAGAACGGGAGCGCGGGCGGGCTCGGCCACGTCCACGGGGGCGGGCTCGGCCACGTCCACGGGGCCGACCTCGGCCGCGTCCACGGACGCCGGGCCCGGCGAGACCTCCCGGAACTCCATGATGGCGTTGGAAGTAATGTGGGGAAGCAGGTGGTCGCCGGCGATGAGGCGCTGCCCGACCTCGTCGTGGAAGCAGACCGAGCCGGGAGAGTGGCCCGGGGTGTGAATGATCTTCCAGGTCACCCCTCCCCCCTCAACCGTGTCCCCGTCGGCCGGAAGGACATCAACCTTGACCGCGGCCCCCAGCCTATCGCTGGCCGCCCACTGCCGCAGAAGAGAGGCCAGAAACTCGTCCGGCAGTCCGGCCCGGGCCAGGATCTTTCCAAAGACCAGAAGCTGCCCGGGACTGCTCTCCGAAATCCGGCCCGTCAAACGGGGTACGGCATCGGCGTGGGCCACAACGCGGGCCCCTGAGCGAGAGGCAATCTCCCCGGCCAGGCCGTAGTGGTCCACGTGGGGGTGGGTCAGAAAGAGAGTCTCGAACCGGTCCAGGCCGAGCCCAAGTTTCTCGAGGCCCGCAATCAGGGCCTCCTTGGCCGGAGGGTAGTTCGGACCCGGATCCACCAGGGTGAGGGAACCGAGACCGGGGCCATCGGGTCTCAGAACGTAGCTATTGACTTGACCAACGGGAAAGGGTGTGGGTAGGGTCAAACGGTGGATCTCCGGCAAGGCGGCCCTCCAGGCGTTGGCCGGGGCTCGCGAACCGCGCCGAACTCGTTCCGAAGCCCGACGCGAACCCTGGGCCAGAGTCGGACCGGGCCAAGCGGGACCCCTATCTCGGCCCCGCCCGGCCCGGTTTCAGCGATCATCTTCACGCGCGCCGGCGGACCTAGAAGCTCTTCCCGCCGAGCTTTCTGGCAATGACCAGGCGTTGGATCTCGGCCGTGCCTTCCCAAATCTGATAAATCTTCGAGTCGCGCAGCCACTTCTCGACGGGGTACTCCTTCATGTACCCGTAGCCGCCGAGAACCTGGATGGCCTCGATGCAGACGGAGACGGCCGTGTCACCGGCGAAGAGCTTGGCCATGCTGCCCTCACCCCGGGTGAAGGGGACCTTGGCGTTGCACATCCAGCCCGCCCGCCAGATAAGCAGGCGGGCCGCGTCGACCGCGACGGCCATGTCGGCCAGCTTAAAGCCGATGCCCTCGTGAGCTATGATGGGCTTTCTGAACTGGACGCGGGTTTTGGCGTACTCGATGGCGTACTCCAGGGCCGCCCGGGCGATACCGAGAGCGGCGGCCCCAACTCCGGGACGGGTGTACTCGAGCATCTGCAGGGCCCCCAGAGCGGCGATGGCCCCTTCGCCCCCGAGCCGGTTCTCCGCCGGCACCCAGCAGTCCTGGAAGACAACCTCCGCCGTGTGCGAGGCGCGGACGCCCAGCTTGTGCTCCTTCTTACCCATGGACATGCCCGCCGTCCCCTTCGGGACAATGAAGGCCGCCAGGCCGCCCCAGCCCAGGCTCGGATCCGTGGTGGCGAAGACCACGTGCACGTCGGCGATGCCGCCGTTGGTGATAAAGCACTTCACGCCGTTGATAACGTAGCCGTCGTCCTTCTTGACGGCCGTTGTGGTCAGCGACTGGACGTCTGAGCCGGCGTTGGGCTCCGTTAGGCACATGGCCCCGAGCCGGGCGTTGTTCTCGTCGCAGAACATCGGGATCCACTTGTCTTTCTGCTCTTCGGTCCCGATGGCCAGGATGCCGGCCGCCGCCAGGCCCGTTCCCAGAATGCAGGTCTGGATCCCGGCGCAGCCCCAGGCCAGTTCCTCGGAAACAATGAACTCGGTGACGCGATCCTCGACGCCGCCCCCACCGTACTTCTCAGGAAAGTAGAAGGAGGTGAGCCCCATCTTGGCCGCTTTCTTCACGACATCCCACGGAAACTCTCCGCTCTCGTCGTACTGGGCGGCTACCGGACGGATTTCCTTCTCGGCGAAGTCGTGCGAAAGGCGTTGGAAGGTTACTTGCTCATCGGTCAACGCAAAATCCACCACGCTAAGGCACCCCCTGTGCGGCGCGACGGTTGGAAGTGGCGGGGGCCTGCGCGGGCCCGGCTAGGGCGATCCTGGGGGGCCGGAAAGCGATCCCGCCACCAAACCGTCCGCTAGAATGTGGTAGGAATATTGGCTCAACTCTCAGCAATACCTCCCACTACCGTCACCCGGGAGAAGATATTCTAACGACCGTTAGGTAAGAACCGAAGCCATGTTGAACAACGACCGGCTCGGATCTCGGAACCATGTGGAACTCCCACGTCTGTCGTAGGCGCAGAGAAACTTTGGATGTTTCAAACAACTTATCCCAAACTGCCCTGATCTTAGGAGGATAACTAAACCCCGCCAAGAACCGCCCCGGTGGCAGCCTCGCGCTGTCACCTGGGGCAATCGGTCCGCATGTCCTTGTCGAAGGGAGGTGATATCAGTGAAGAAAGCCTACGAAGAGCCCGTCGTTGTCACGATCGTCGAGCCGACCGAGAAGGCGGCTTATATCACTTGCATCTGCTTCTGCGGCTCCGCGGACTAAGCTCAGCTAGGTTCACCGGCTAGGTATCGCCTCACTCCAGATGCGGACCGATTGCCCCTAATTGGAGGGTATTCCGTGGCCCCGGAAGTGTCAACCCGCTCGACCGCCGCCCGGCCTCAAGACGGCCTCCGTCCGGACCTGCCCTCCGTCTCCTACCGGCAATTGGGGGAGCACGGAGTCGTCCTCCACGTTCCCTCGGGGGCGGTGACCGTCCTCAGCCCGGTGGCCGCCTTCCTCTGGGAAGGCCTCGGCAACACAGAGACCACCGTAGTGGATCTCGTGGCCCGGCTGACCCGCGAGTACGACGTGTCCATCGAGCAAGCCGCCCGCGACGTTGACGCCCTCATCCGGGAGTGGCGGGCCCGGGGCTTGATCCGGGACAGCGAGGCCACCAGTGGGCCCGAAAGCTCGGAAGGCGGAAGGCCACCGGACCCGAGAGACAAGGAGCTCCTGACCCGCCTCGCGGCCGGTCTGGCCGTGCCGATCACCTGTGACTGGGAGGTCACCCTGCGCTGCAACCAGCGCTGCCTTCACTGCTACGTGGCCGCCGGGACACCCCTTGACGGCGAGCTTGATGCCGACCAAGCCCTCTCCGTTGTGGCCGACCTGCGCGAGATGGGTTGCCTTTTCCTGTCTCTGACCGGCGGCGAACCCCTGGCCCGGCGGGATCTTCCAGCCCTGGTCCGGGAGGCCAACCAGGCCGGCATGCGCGTCACTCTTCTGACCAACGCCAGTCTGGCCGGCCGGGCCAAAGCCGGCGAACTGGCCGAAGCCGGGCTCAGGGCCTGTGAGGTCAGCCTCTATGGCGGCGAACCGGCAACCCACGACGCCATCACCAGGGTCGCGGGCTCGTTTCGGGCCACCTTGAATGGCCTTCGCGCCTTCCGCGCGGCCGGGACCAAAGTGACCGTGAAGTTCCTGGCCACGCGGATGGCTTTCGACGAGCGCCTCAGGGTCCAGGAGCTGGCTCTGGAATTGGGGGCCGGTTTCAGGCTCGGACCTCTGATCACGCCGACCCTGCGGGGCAGCTTGGATCCTTGCGGGCTTCGGCTGACCGACGACCAGTTGACGAAGATTCTTGCCGAAGGATCCTATCGGCCCCAAGAGGTTCGTTGCGAGCCGGCGACCCACAAGTTGCGCCTGGGCAGCGATGGGTCCGTGTTCGCCTGCGACTTCCTGCCCTCTCCGGTGGGGCGCCTTCCGTCCGGGGGGTCGCCTCTCGCGGAGTGGCGCTCACCGGCGGCCCTAGCCCTCCGCGGAGCGGCCTGGACCCAAACCCCGCCACCAAAGTGCGCCGACTGCCCGCTCCGGACAACCTGCCCGCGTTGCCCGGGTCTGGCCTTTCTTGAGCACGGATCCTACGAGGCCATCCACATCGAGGCCTGTCGTATCGCCCGGCTTTACAACGCGGTCACATCCAGGGAGGCATGATCTCCATGAGCCCCGATCTGTTTCGATTGGCCTCCGGCCTTACCGTCCTTCATGACCGGCGGCCCCAGCATCTGACCTCAACCATTGGCCTGTTCATCTTGGCCGGACCGGTCGATGAGAAACCCGAGGCCGCCGGAGTGGCTCATCTGGTGGAACACATGCTCCTCAACGGCACCGAGACCAGGTCGGCCGAAGACGTGAGCCGGGCCTTCGACCTGGCCGGCGGGCATCTCCAGGCCTTTACGGCCAAGGAGCACACCTGCCTTTTCAGCCGCGTCCTAGCCACCGAGACGCGCCCGGCCATCGAGGTCATGCTCGATCTGGTCATGGACCCGGTCTTCGACCCCGTTCTCTTCGAACGGGAGAAGAGAATCGTAGCCGAGGAGAGCGGCCTTGGCGCAGACTCGCCCCAAAGGCACGTGATCGACCTCGGTCTTCTGTCGCTCTGGCCCGAGAGCGCCTTCGGCCGGTCCATTCTCGGCCTGCCCGAATGTGTCGCCGACCTCACTCCGGCCGACGCCCGGGCGTTCCACGCCACTCACTACCGGCCGGCACGGATCGTGGCCGTGGTCGACTCGCCTCTGCCCGCCGAGGAGATCAGGTCCTACTTCGAGACGGCGGCCGGGCATCCCGGAAACTGGCGGGCCGGGGGCGACGGGGCCCCGGTCCCGAGGATCGCCCCGCGAACCACTCCGGGCATCGTCGTCTCCCGGGCGGCGACCCAGCAGGTCCACCTCTGCCTGAGTTTCCCGGCCCCGGCTCTGGGCGACTCCCAAGCCGAGCCGGTCACGATTCTGTCCACTCTCCTCGGCGGGAGCGTGGCCGGTCGACTCCTGCGCGTCCTTCGCCGGGAAGACGGCCTGGTCTACTTTGTTTCGACCAGCTTCATCCCCTACACCGCCGGAGGGGTCTTCCAGGTCTATGCCGGAGTTACTCCGTCCAGTGTCGAGCGGGTCCTCTGTCTTTGTCTGAGGGAACTGGGCCGCATCGCCCGGGAGGCGCCCTCCGCGGACGAGCTTCACCGGGCCCGGCAGAGAGTCAAGGGGGCTCTGGCCTCGGCTCAGGAACAGCCCGGAGACCGGACGACAATGACCGGCAAGGAGCAACTCCTTCTCGGCCGGATCCGTGACCCGGTCGAGGTTCTGCGAGCTTACGACGCTGTGACTTTGGACGACCTTCTGGGAGCGGCCCGGGCCATGTTCCGGCCGGAGCTGATGGCCTGCGCCGCCATTGGGCCGGTCGACTGGACCCTGGATGACCTCGCTCGCTTCCGGACCCGGCTGGCCGAGGCCCTGTCGGCCGCGACGGGAGTCGCCGGAATCGATGCACCGGGAGGCCAGCCATGATGGTCGGACCGGACACTGTCCCCAGCCGGCGGGAGGGCGTGGAGACCCAGCGCTGGGAGGAAGCCCTTGTCCTCGTCTGCCCGGCGACGGGGCGACGCCACCGTCTCAATCCGGTGGCCACCCGCGTCTGGGAGCTGGCCAACGGCGAGCTGGCGATCTCCGGCATAGCCGCCGTTCTCGAGCGCGAGTTCGACGCGCCGCCCGAGCGCCTCCTGGCCGACGTCGCCCGTCTGGTCGAGACCCTCATTGAAGCCAGCCTCTTGCAGGTCGCGGGACCGCCGGTCGCGGCGGTGGTCCCATCGCCGGCTCCATCGCCGGTCGCGGCGGTGGTCGCGGCCCCGGCGTCCCCGGAGTCTTCGGTGGCAATGGGGCCGCAGCCGCCCGTTGGCGGCCGGCCGCCGGATGCCTCCGCCCCCGAGACGCCCGCGCGGGAGGGCCTCGTCCGCCGGATGGAGTTTGAGCTTACCGGAAGGTGTAACCTCCGCTGCCGGCACTGTTTTCTCCAGGACGCGACACCCGGCGATGAGATGACCACGGTGGAGGTCGGCAGTATCCTGGGCCAACTCGGCGAGGCCGACTGCGATCTGGTCAACTTCACCGGAGGCGAGGCCACCCTGCGGCAAGACTTGCCCGACCTCATTGCCGCGGCCCGGGCCAGCGGCCTCCGGGCCACGCTCATTACCAACGGCACGACCATGACCCCCACCCTGGCCGGCCGTCTGGCCGGCGCCGGCCTCGGCGGGGTCGAGATCTCCCTTCACGGGGCCACCGCCGAAACCCACGACTCCTTCGCCGGTCTGGCGGGCGCTTTCGACCGGGCAAAGCGAGCCCTCGCCCTCCTGGCCGAGGCCGGCGTCCCTACCAGCGTCATGTACGTGGTCACCCGGCAGAACTACCACGAGTACCGCCGGGCCGTCTTCGAGATCGGCCAGCTCACGCCGAGCCTCGGCTTCTCGCCCCTCCTCTACCCCACGCTTCGCGGAGGCAAGGGACCCCTGGCCCTGCGCCTCGGCGACGACCAGCTCATCCAACTCATGCGGGACGGCCTCTTCCGGCCTGGCCGTCGCGTCTGCTCCCTGGCCCGCGGCGAGGGGCGCATTGGCGCCGACGGGACCCTTTTCCCCTGCGGCTTTGTGACCGTGGCCCTTGGTAACCTCCGAACGACAAGTTTCCGCGAGCTTTGGCAGTCGGCCACCTGTGAGGAACTGCGACGGGCGCCCTGGATCAATGAGACCCCTCCCGCCTGCGCCCGCTGTGAGCGTCGGGACATCTGCCCGCGCTGCCCGGGCCTGGCGTTCCTCGAAGATGGAGAGAAGATGATCCCGCACCAAGAGTCGTGCCGGATCACCCGCCTGTACCGGGAGGCGATGGCGTCATGAGTCTACCGAAAGGGGGTGGCTTCATAAAGGCCCAGGGCGACACCCTGGTTTCCCGCAACCCAAGAATCAGGTTCCGGATTGCCGGAGACGAAGGCTTCCTTTCTGATCCGTCCCTGCGGGCCAATCATCGTCTGAATCCCACCGCTGCCTTCGTCTGGCGCCTTCTGGAGGAAGAGCGACGGTTCGACGACGTCGTGGCCGAGGTGGCCCGCGAGTATGAGGCGAGCCCGGAAAGGGTTCGTTCGGGGGTTACGCGGGCGCTTGAAGACATGTGGCGTCTTGGGCTGCTTGTCTTCGACGGCGACCTGGCCCCCGACGAGGTCCGGCAAGTAGCCCTGGCCGCCAGTCGTTCGGTCACCCTGGCCGCCGGACGCCCGGTCACCGAGACCGGGTCCCGGGACGGGCAGGCCCCCGCCCACCGGGATAGCCCGGGCGGGGATGAGCCGCGGGCGGACCGCTCGCCCCGGCCGGAGAAGTGCTCCATCGAACTCACCTGGCGCTGCAACCTGGCCTGTCGACACTGTTACGCCGAGAGCCCGCTCCTGTGTCGCCCGTCCGCGGGCGGCGGGGCGGGGGACCCGGTCCGCCTGGCGGTAGCGGGCCGCCTGGCGGCGGCCTTTGACGGCGACGAGCTTGACGCCGCAGCCTGGGCCGGGGTCCTCCGCCAGCTAGCCGATCTCGGAACGATCTTCCTGACCATCACGGGAGGCGAGCCTCTTCTGAGCCCGGTTTTCGCCAGCGTGGTCCGGGCCGCCGAGGAACTCGGGTTTGTTATCCGGCTCCTGACCAACGCCACCCTGGCCACCGAGGATACCGTGGCCCTCCTGGCTTGGGCCGGCTGCAATGACGTGGAGGTCAGCATTCACGGCCCCGACGCGGAAGTTCACGACTCCTTCACCGGCGTGCCGGGTTCGTTCGCGGCCGCCCTGCGGGGCGTAGGCCTGTTTGTGGCCGGCGGGATCAAGACCCACCTGAAATTCCCCATCACTCGCCTCAACGAGCCCCACGCCTCGCGAATGGTCGACCTGGCCGGCAGCCTGGATCTGGACTATGTTCTCAATCCGATGGTCTACCCGACCACGGGAGGTAGCCGCGACCCCCTCAATCTCCGGGTCAGCGACGAGCAGTTGGGACGTCTCATGTCGGCCGGACACTACACCCCTCACCGCGCGCCGTGCAACACGGTCACCGGCAAGTGCCGCATCGGACCCGACGGCCGGGTCTACCCCTGCGAGTTCGTTCCCTGGGTTCTCGGCGACCTGCGGCGGCAGTCGCTGGAGGATATCTGGCTCGGCCCGCGGGCGAACGAGCTGCGGGCCTCCGGCGCCTTCCTGGACCACGGCCCCGCCTGCGAGACCTGCCCGGACGTCGAGCTCTGCCCGAGATGCCCGGCCATCGCCCTCATGGATGATGGCGACGTCTTCGGCCCGTCGCGGGAGGCCTGCCGGCACGTCCGGGTCTGGAAAGCGATCAAAGGAGGAGTTCCGGCGTGAACCAAGACGGCTCGGGCAAGACAGGGGCGCCCGCGGACAAGACTCAGGCGCCGGCGGGCAAGGTCCGGCTTCCGCTTCTGGGCGCCCTGCGCGCGCCGGCCTTCCGGCTGCTCTGGCTTGGCCAGACCCTCTCGGTCCTCGGCGACTTCGTCAGCCAGATCGGCGTTCTGGTCATCGTCTACCGGGTCACCGGGTCCGGGACGGCCGTTGGCGCCCTTTTCCTCGTCCAGGTTCTTCCCACCTTGATCCTGGCCCCCTTCGCCGGGGTGGTGGCCGACCGCTACGATCGGCGGCGGGTGATGATCGCGGCCGACCTGGTCAGGGGACTGGCCGTGGCCGTCTTGGTCCTGGCTCCGTCCCTGCCGGCGGTCTACGCGGTTTCGGCCCTCATCGCGGCCATCTCGACCTTCTTCAGCCCGGCCCGCGGCGCCCTCGTTCCGCAAACCGTTCCGCCCGAGAATCTCCTAGCGGCCAACTCGCTGTCGGCCATGTCGAACTCCGTCACCCGCATTCTAGGCGCGGCCGTGGGGGCGACTCTTGTCGCGGCGTTTGGCGCGGCCGCGGCCTTTTCGGTCAATGCCCTTAGCTACTTCGCCTCGGCCCTCTGTCTCACCATGTTGCGGCTTCCTCGAACCGAAGTGGGAACCGCCGGAGTGGCGGGCGCCCCGGGCGGGATTCAGGCCGCCGCAAAGGCCGCGGTCGCCACGGCTGCCGAAGCAGCGGCCGCTCCGGCCGGCGTCTCCGCCCGGCCCGGGCGGGGGACCGGCGGCGCAGTCCGGGAAGGTCTCGTTCTTCTTTGGAGAAACCCCCGACTCGCGGGCATCACCCTTCTCGTCTTCTTCAATACTCTCGGCCTGGGCGCGGCCAACGTTTTGACCGCTCCGCTGGTTCAGACAACCCTGGGGGCCAACACGTCTTCCCTCGGGTGGCTCATGAGCGCCGAAGGTGTGGGCGCGGCCGTTGGAGTGGTCCTTCTGGGCGGCGCGGTCCGGGCCGCGGCCGCGGGCTGGGCCGTTCTCATCTCCTCGGCGGTCCTGGCGGCGACCATGCTTGGCCTGGCCGTCTGCGGAGCGCTCTGGCAGGCAGTTGGCCTGTTTCTGCTGGGTGGCGTCGGCCTGGTGGCCTTTAACGTCAGCGCGGAGACAGAGACGCAGCGGGCGACCACCGACGCCATCCGCGGCCGCATCCTGAGCCTGATCATGGCTGTCCTGTCGGCGGGAAGTCTTCTGTCACTCATCGTGGGCGGCATCCTGGCCGACCTGGTCGGGGTGAGAATCTCGTTCGCGATCATGGGCCTGCTCATCGCGACCGGGTGCGTGGTCTACGCCGGACCTCTGGCGAGGGCGGGGCGGGAGAAAAGGCGGATCGCCGCGTCTCAGGCCACCCCTCTGTAGGCGTTGGCCCGGCGTATGAAGCTGAGGTCCGGGCGCTGCCTCGGATCGGGCGGGAGGTGGACCTTGCCGAGGCTACTCCGAAAGGTCTCGAGTCCGCCGTTCGCGCAACTTCTCGGACTACCCGCTTCCTCTCCTGGGGCAGCCGAGCGATGTGGCGTCGCCAAGGTAGATGCGACCCAGCGTGGTGGAATGGTACAATCGAGCCTCCGCGTGAACTTCTGGATCCCGCACCGCCTGCCCCCTGTCCCTCTACCTGATCTCTGACCCCACCCCGGATTCGTTGACCGGACATTGACAGAAGCCAAGGCCCCGCGCCGTCTCCGGAGAATCCTGCCAACTGGAGGGAGGTGATCCCATGGTTGTCTTCGGCGATGAGCCCGTGGAGGATGCGCCCGTGCGCTGCCCGCAGTGCGCGCTGGCGTGCGGGAGTGGCTGCTCGGATCTAGTTCTCTCCGTGACCGTCAGTACGGGAGCTTGGGCGGCGGCGTTCTTCGGCATCGGGGAGTAGACCGGCTGGTCCCAGACGCGGGGAGTGCCCTCCCTGCTAGACCAGGCGCGGGAAAAACCGGCAGGAGACGTCGCCAGCGGTTAGAACTCTAGGTAGAGGTTTGTTGCCCGCTCCCGCGCCTTGAGCCGGGGCAACAGGATAAGTCCATCCAAATGTGGCCCAGAACATGGCCGGAAGGGGGGATACATCATGGCAACGACAGCTGAGATCTTCGCAGGGATCGGCGCGAAGGCGGCGGCCAATCCGGCCGGACTGGCCGGTCTCAACGCCAACTTCCAGTTCGAACTGTCCGGGGACGACGGCGGCACGTGGCACGCCAATGTGGCCGGAGGCAAGATTGAGGTTGCGGAAGGTCCAACGACAGCCAACGTCACGATCCTGATGAGCGCGGACCATTTCAAGGCCATGGTCGCCGGCACGCTCAACGCGACCCAGGCCTTCATGACCGGCAAGCTCAAGATCAAGGGCGATATGAGCCTGGCAATGCGGCTCCAGAGCATTCTGGGCTAGGTCCGCGCCGGGAAGGATGAGCGGCGTGCTTACCGGGCTGCGGGTACTGGATCTCACCTTCTACCTTCCCGGGCCGTACGCCACTTGGCTCCTGGCCGATCTGGGCCTAGAGATAATAAAGATCGAGCATCCGGCCGGGGGTGACCCCCTCCGCGGGATTGGTCCCGGTGGGGCCTCCCCGGCCGGATCGGTTTTCTTCCAGGCTTTGAGCCGCGGCAAGAAGAGCCTGACCCTTGATCTTAAGTCCTCCGAGGGCCGCGAGGCATTCCTCCGGCTCGCCGCCACAGCCGACGCCGTCATAGAGCAGTTCCGTCCGGGAGTGACCCGGCGCCTCGGCATCGACTACGAGGCCGTGCGGGCGGTAAACCCGAGAGTCACCTACGTTTCGCTCACGGGCTACGGTCAGACCGGCCCGCTGGCCGGCGAAGCCGGCCACGACCTCAACTACATGGCCCGAAGTGGTCTTCTCAGCCTGTTCGCCACCGCCGGCGTGGGCGCGTACGGCGACGTGCCCGGCGACCCTGAGCCGGGCAGCGCCGCGGCCGGCCGCTTCCCCCTTCCTCCCATCCAGTTCGCCGACCTCAACGGCGGCAGCCTGGCGGCCGTCAGTCTCCTGGCCGGCATGCTTGCGGCCCGGCTCTCCGGAGAGGGCCGCTACTTCGACCTCTCCATGACCGACGGTCTCCTCGGGCTCATGACCCTGACGGCGGCCAACTTCCTGGCCTCCGGTGGGCGGGCCCCCGAGCGGTCGAACCTCTTTCTGGCCGGGCAGGAACCCTTCTACAACGTCTACCGCACCGCCGACGGGCGCCTCCTGGCCGTGGGGGCCTTGGAGCCGAAGTTCTGGATGAACCTGTGCGCCGCCCTGGCGGAGAGCGACCCGGAGAAGAAGAGGCCCGAGGTCATCGGGGCCAGCGCCGCCGAAACGGACCGCGTCTTCGCCACCAAGACAGCCGAAGAGTGGCTGGCGCGCCTGGCGGGCCTCGACGTCTGCGTAACCCCCGTTCTGAGCGTGGCCGAGGCTCTGCGGGGTGAGGGGCCGCTGGGCGGGGCGGCCAACGTGCGCGAGCGCGGGATGATTGTCGAAGAGGCCGCCCAGATCGGCTCGCCACTCAGGGCCGGGCTTTCCTCCGGCGGGCCGACGGTGGCGCGGGATCAGCCTTCGCCGACCGCGAGCGCGGTGGCGCCGGATCGCCCCGCCCCCACCCTGGGGGAGCACAACCGCGACATCCTTTTGTCCCTCGGCTACGGTGAGAGCGAGATAGCCGATCTCGCCCGCCGGGGAGTGATTTCGGAACAAAAGAGTGAACCGCGGCCGGGAGGCCTGATACCGACGACATCCCGACAGAGAACCTGATAGCGGTAGCTAGAAATAGGAGGACCAGCCATGCCTTCAGCCGTAATCGTCGGCGCCGTTCGTTCGCCGGTCGGACGCCGGAACGGCACCCTGAGCCACATCCGGCCGGACGATCTGGCCGCCCTCGTCCTTCAGGCCCTGGTCGAACGGGCGAGCCTCGACCCCGCCGTGGTCGAGGACATCATCATGGGTTGCGTCACGCCCATCGGGGAACAGGGCCTCAACATCGCCCGCGTGGCCGGCCTGATCGCCGGGTTTCCGGTCGAGGTCTGCGGCGTCCAGATCAACCGCATGTGCGGTTCCAGCCAGCAGGCCATCCACTTCGCCGCCCAGGCCGTCGAGGCCGGGGACATGGACGTGGTCATCGGGGCCGGGGTGGAGGCCATGAGCCGGGTGGCCATGGGCTCGGACGCCGGGACGTTCAGCGACAGACTCATGGCCCGCTTCGGCCTGGTGCCGCAGGGTATCTCGGCCGAGATGATCGCCGACAAGTGGGATATCAGCCGGCGCGAGCTGGAGGAGTTCGCCCTGGAGAGTCACAGGCGGGCCATCCGGGCCATCGACGCCGGCTACTTCCGTTCGCAGATCGTCCCGGTCAAAGTGAAACTTCCGGATGGAAGCGAGACGGTTCTGGAGAACGACGAGGGCCCGCGCCGCGACACATCCCTGGAGAAGATGGCCGGTCTCCAGCCCCCCTTCAAGACCGACGGCAAGATCACCGCCGCCGTGTCCAGCCAGATCAGCGACGGCGCCGGGGCGGTCCTGGTCATGAGCCGGGAGGCGGCCGAGAAGTACGGGCTCCGGCCCAGGGCCCGTTTTCTGGCCCGGTGCGTGGCCGGGGTTGACCCGGTAATGATGCTCCACGGAGTGATCCCGGCGACGAAGAAGGCTCTGGCCAAGGCGGGCCTCGGCATCGGGGACATGGACGTGGTCGAGATCAACGAGGCCTTCGCCTCCGTGGTCCTGGCCTGGCGGAAGGAGATCAAGCCCCCGGACATGGTCAAGGTCAACCCCAACGGCGGGGCCTGCGCTCTCGGCCACCCCCTCGGGGGCACCGGGGCCATCCTGATGACCAAACTCCTTCACGAGCTTGAGAGAACCGGCGGCCGCTACGGCCTGCAGACCATGTGCATCGGCCACGGCATGGCCACGGCGACGATCGTCGAGAGGCTTAACTAGCGTGCGCGACGGGGTGAGCGGGGGAGACGGCGGACGGGTGAGCGACGGCAAGGTCGTCTCCCTCGCCGACGCAATCGGGCGCTTCGTGCGTCCCGGGCAGGTGATCCACGCCGGTAGCGGCTGGGGCTTCCCCACCGCCCTGCTCTACGAGATTGTCCGGCGGTTCTGGGGTCAGGACCCGGGCTTCACCCTGGTGGTGGGCGGCGCCGGCTCGACCAACGCCGTCCCCTTCCTGCGAGGTGGGTTGGTGCGTCGGGTGGTTTCCTCCTTCGCCGGCGACGGCTACCCCCATCCGGGGCCAAACCCGGTTGTCCAGGAAGCCCGGCGAGCCGGGGCGGCGGGACGAACGGGAGGGATCGCCCGGACGGGCGGGGCGGCCGGGGATGCGGCGGCGACGTCCGCGGGCCCGGCTGGAGTAGTCGCATGGGAGGATTGGAGCCTGCTCACCTTCACCCTTCGCCTCATGGCCGGGGCCATGGGGCTCCCCTTCCTGCCAACACGCTCCCTGATCGGCAGCGATCTCGGGCGCGACGCGGAGGCTGCCGGGCTGTTCAAGGTGGTCTCAGACCCGTTCGGGGAGGGCGAGGTCATCGGCCTGGTCCGGGCCCTTCGCCCCGACATCAGCCTGGCCCACGCCTGGGCGGCCGACCCCGACGGCAACGCCCTCTTCACCCTGCCCCTGGCCGGCAACGTCTACGGCGCCCTGGCGGCCCGCGATGGAGTGATCCTGTCGGCCGAACGGATTGTCGACCGGGCCTACGTGACCGCCCACTCCGACCTGGTCCGGATTCCCGCCCACCGGGTGCTGGCCGTGATCGAGGCCCCTTTCGGGGCCCACCCGGCGGGGTTGCACGACCACGGGGTGAGGGATGCCGCGCCCGGCGGCTACGCCGAGGACCGGGAGTTCATTCTGGAGGCGCGGGAGGCTTGCCGTGAGAATGAGGCCATCGACCGGTGGATCCAGCGCTGGATCCTGGACCTTCCCGACCACGAGGCCTATCTTGAGCAGTTGGGGTCCGGCCGACTGGAGATCCTTCGCACACGCTTGGCCGAGGACTCCTGGCCGGCCGACCTGCCTTCCGAGTGGACCGGCGGCGAGCCGCCCGACGCCCCGCTCACGGCCGGTGAGCGGCTCATTGGCCTGGCGGCCGGGATCGTGGCCGAGGAGGCTCGCGACGGGGGCTACGCCACCATTCTGGCCGGGGTGGGGGCGGCCCACCTGGCCTCCTGGCTGGCCCGCGAGGACCTGGCCGCCGAGGGCCGGGCCGTGGAACTGATGGCCGAGATCGGTCTCCTGGGGCACCGCCCCTACCCGGGCGACCCGTTTGTCTTTAGTCTCCGCAACGTCCCCACGGCCCTGATGACGACCGACATTTTCGCCGTTCTGGGGATGCTCGTGCCCGAGCCCGCCGGCCGTTGTCTCGGGGTCATCGGGGCGGCCCAGGTTGACCGCTACGGAAACGTCAACTCCTCCGGGATGCCGGCGGCCGGGATGTGGCTGGTGGGTTCAGGCGGGGCCAATGATGTGGCCTCCGCGGCCGCCGCCGTCGTGGTCGTCGCCACCCAGAGCCAGGCTCGCTTCGTTTCTGAGGTCCCCTACGTTACCTCGCCGGGAGACCGGGTCGTGGCCATCGTCTCCCAGTGGGGGGTGTTCAGGCGATTGGGGACGGCAGCCGGAACCCAGGGTGGCGGGGGACGGGCGCGGGGCGCGGACGAACACGGCGCGGGCGAGTTCGCTCTGGCCGCCTACTTCGACGACCCGTCCGACCCGGGTCCCGAGGTCGCCATCCGCCGGATCAAGGAGAAGTGCGGCTGGGACCTAAAGGTCTTCCCCGACCTCCAACCCCTCCCCCCTCCCGGACCGGAACTCACGCGTCGCCTCCGCCGGTTTGACCCCCACGGCTACCTGCGGTTCTGACTTCCGGCGGAGAGGGACGGCAGGACTACCCTCGCCCCCGGGTGAATAGGCCCGACGTTCGCCGTTCACCTCGGCAGGGTCTTGGTGGGAGGGCCCGGCAGGAGTCCCGGGAGGTTCGCCGCATGAGGATCGCTCTGGTCAACCTCGGCAACGCCGCCATCCGCCCCGCGGACGAGGAGGAACACCTCGGCCTGGGGCACCTCGCCGCCGTGGCCCGCCGCGACGGGCACGAGGTCCGGATCGTGGACGCCACGGCCGAGCGGCTGCCGGCGGCCAGGGTGGCCGGGGCCGTCCTGGGGGCCGGCTCCCGGATTGCCTCGGCCGTCCTGGGGGTGGGCGGACCCACCGGCGAGACGGGTGCCACCTTTCGCCCCGACCTTGTCGGCGTGTCAGTTATCTTTCAGGAGACCATTCCCGCGGCCATGGGCCTAATCGCCTCCCTGCGGCAGGCCGGTTTCGACGGGCATGTCGTTATCGGCGGTCACCCTCCGACCTTTCTCTACAAGGAACTGGCCCGCGACTACGGCGGTGGCGCGTTGGGCGATGGCGCGGCGCGCGATGGCATGGCGGGCGATGGCGCGGCGGCAGGTGGCGCCGCGCGCACTTTCGATTCCATTGCCCTCGGTGAAGCCGAGGAGACCTTGGCCGAGCTTCTCCGAGCCCTCGACACCGGCCGCGATTGGCGTGGCCTGCCCGGCCTCGTCGCCGCCGAGGACGCCCGGCGGCTGGGAGAGACCGCGGGTAGTGGCGAGGCTGGCGCCGGGGTGGGGAACCCCGGAGCGGAAGGGGCCCACGCCCCCCGCCCCCGTCCCCTCGTCGCCGATCTCGACACCCTCCCCTTTCCGGCCCGCGACACCCTTCCCGCCTTTCTCGCCCGCTCCCCCGGCCCCCGCGTGGCCTCTGTCCTGCGGAGCCGCGGCTGTTACGGGAACTGCTCCTTTTGCGACACCCGGGCCTTCTACGCCGCCTCACCCGGGGCCGCCTGGCGCGTCCGTAGCGCGGGTATCGTGGCCGACGAGGTCGAGATGCTGGTCCGGGACCACGGAGTCGAGGCCATCCGTTTCTGGGACGACAACTTTATGGGTCCGGGGAAGCGCGGGCGCGAGGCGGCCGAGGATCTGGCTCACGAACTCGTCCGGCGCCGCCGGTGCGGGCTACCCGAGGTTCGCTTCTCCTTCGAGTGCCGGGTCACCGATGTGGACCCCGACCTCTTCCGCCTCCTCAAGGAGGCCGGTCTCCATCGCCTCTTCCTGGGCGTGGAAGCCATGAACCAGCGGCAACTCGACTTCTTCAACAAGAAGGTTTCGGTGGAGGACAACCGTCGAGCCCTGGCCGTCCTCGACGATCTCGGCCTGGACGTGGTCATCGGGATGATCATGTTCGACCCCGACACGACGATGACCGAGTTGGAGGCCAACCTCGGCTTTCTTAAAGGGTCTTTCGGCGGCTGGGGCCAGGTGCGGAGCAAGGTTGCCCGGCCCTGGAACCGGCTCGAGGTCTACGCCGGGACACCGATCGAGGCCACCCTACGCGAGCAAGGCCGCCTCAAGGGCAGCTACGTGCGCTACGACTACGACTTCGCCGATCCCACCGTGGGCCGCCTCTACTCCTCGGGCAGCGCCCTGCGGCGGCTCGGCCTCCCCATCCGGGATGCCCTGAGCCGGCTGCGACGGCGGAAGTAGCCCGCGCGGACCCCTCCGCCCCCGCCCCTCCCCGCGCTCCGCCCCCGCCCCTCCCCGCGCCTCGCCCGGCGCTCGATCTAACCTGCGTCTCCGTTTCGACAGGCGGAGGAGTTCCCTGGGCGAAACACGAAGAATTACGGGTTCAGCACGCGGAAGGAGCGATCCTCCATTGGCAAGCCTCGACAGAAAGCCCTTCATCCCATCCGACTTCCTGAAGTTCGAGTTCGTGAGCGACCCCCAGATTTCGCCTGACGCGAGCCGGGTAGCCTTTGTCCGCACGGTCGTCGACGCCAAGACCAACAAGTACCGGTCGGCTATCATGGTCGCCCCGACAGTCTCGGCGGCTGCCGGCGCCCCGGCGTCTGCCGGGTCGGCCCTGCCCTTCACCAGTGGCCTCACGACCGACTCCTCGCCTCGGTGGTCACCGGACGGCTGCTACCTCGCCTTCCTTTCCGGCCGCGACCCAGGGGTCGGAGACGAGGAGGCCAGGAAGAAGCCGGCGCCCCAGATCTGGGTCGCCCCGACTGGAGGCGGTGAGGCCCGGCCCATCACGGCCCTCAAGAGCGGCGCGCTCGACTTCATCTGGGCCTCTGACAGCCGGACCATAGCCTTCACGTCTCTGTGTAAGGCCGAGGGACCGGAGTACCTGGACGACCCACCCAAGAAGGACGCCCCGAAAGAGACCGCCACGGCGGCCCCCAAGGAAGCGCCCAGGGAAGCTCCCAAGGAAGCGCCAAAGGAAGCCGCGAAGGACGCCAGGTTTTCGGCCGGCCCCGAGGCCGAGAGCCTGGGCGAGGCCGGCTTCTCCGACAAGGCCGGCGCCGAGACCGTGGTCAAGGATAGTGGAAGCGGCCAGGCCGCGGGCCCGACCTCAGACCAAGAAGCCGAAGAGCTTGAAGCCCTCTTCAGAAAGCACAACGAAGACGTGAAGCACATCACCCGGATTTTCTACCGCCTCGACGGCGTCGGCTACCTCGATAACCGCCGGTGCCAGGTTTTCGTCATCGATGTGGAGGCCGCCCTCCTTGGCCTGCCCGAGAAGGGTCCGGCCGTGCGGCCGGTTCAGGTCACCACGGGCGATTTCGACCACGATTCGCCGGCCTTCTCGCCCGACGCTAGGTTCATCGCCGTCGGCGCCTGCCGGGACAAGGACTCCGACCTGCAGCGCTATCGGGACATCTACGTTTTCGAGGTTCCCCCGATGGGTGGCGCGGTGGCCCGCGGCCCGGAACCCCGGCGCCTGACGGCCAAGACCGGCCCCTTCCACTCCCCGTCCTGGTCGCCGGATGGCAAGCAGATCGCCTTCCTCGGCAATGAGCGGGAATACTCCTGGTACTCGGACGACAAGGTCTGGGTCGTGGATGCCGAAACCGGCGGTTCGGGCAAGGTCAAGCCCCGCTGCCTAACCAAGAGCTTCGGGCGCTCCTTCGGCGATCAGTCCATCGCGGACATGCGCGTCGAGGCGCCGTCGCGCCGCCCGGTCTGGACCCCCGACGGGAAGCACGTCTTCCTCCTGGCCTCCGACCAGGGCACAACCCACCTCCACGCCGTGGAAGTGGCCACGGGCAAGGTTAGCCAGTTGACTACCGGCGACTGGGTCATTTTCGGTTGGTCGGCCGACGTCGAGTGCAGGAGTTTCGCCTTCTCCCTGGCTCGCCCGGACAGCCCCAACGACATCTACGTCGGGCGCCTGCCCGAGAGTGTGGGCCCGGCCAAGTGGCCGTCGGCCCCGGCCGGTCTGGCCGACCTCGACGCCATCGCCAGGCAGCCGATCACCAAGACCAACACTCAACTCCTTAAGAGCCACACCGTGAGCCGCCCGGAGAGGTTCTCCTTCTCCACCCCAGGTGGCCCGTCCGTAGACGGCTGGGCCATCCGCCCCGCCGGCTGCCAGGAAGGAAAGAAGTATCCGGCGGTCCTGGAGATCCATGGCGGCCCGATGGTCATGTACACCGGAACCTTCTTCTTCGAGTTCCAGCTCCTCGCGTCGGCGGGCATCGGGGTGATCTTCTGTAACCCGCGCGGCAGCCAGGGCTATGGCGAAGAGTTCTGCGCCGGAATCAAGGAAGAGTGGGGCAAGAACGACTACGCCGACATCATGGCCTGCGTCGACGAGGCTTGCAAGACCCTCCCCTGGGTCGACCAGAATCGCCTGGGCGTGGCCGGCGGCAGCTACGGCGGCTACATGACCTCCTGGATCATCGGCCACACCGACCGCTTCAAGGCCGCCTGCTCCATGCGGGCGGTGAACAACTGCCACAGCTTCTTCGGGACCAGCGACACAGGCTTCACCTGGGACGATATCTGGCACGGTACGCCCTGGAAGAACCCGGAGGCTCTGATCAAGGGGTCGCCCATCACCTACGCGGGTAACGTCAAGACCCCGACCCTGATCACCCATAGCGAGGACGACCACCGCTGTCTCATCGAACAGGGCGAGCAGTTTTTCATGGCCCTCAAGACCCTGGGCGTGGAGACGGAGTTCATCCGCTATCCCGGCGAGAGCCACGGGCTGTCGCGCGGCGGTCAGCCCTGGCATCGGGTCCACCGCCTGAAGAGCATCGTGGATTGGTTTGAGAAGAAGCTGAAGGGGTAGGGTCCGCGAACTGCGACGGATAATGGGGGATTTCAGATTTCGAGGGCGCCGTCCCGGTGGGGCGGCGCCCTTTCGCTTGGGCGAAGGGGGCGGGCCCCGTCACTCCGGAGGCTCCAACTCGTAGCGCTCGTGGAGCGGGCCGGCGAGGGAAGTGGAGAAGCTTCCCGGCACCCAGTAGTGGAGCCGACCATCCACGCGAACGACAAGGAGCGGAGTGATCACGTAGCAGCGGGGGTCCCGTCCGGGGTTGGAACCAGGGCCCTCGCTCGCGGCGGCAAAGATCTGGGCGGACTCGCCCGGGGCCAGGGTGAGCGGAAGAGCAAGGGGTATGCTTCTCGTGGCATCGTTCAGAGTGACCTGAACGGAGCCGGTGGGTGGAAGGACCACCTCCACGAGCTCGACCGCCGTTTCGGCAGAGATGTTCCGGAGAACGAAGAACGGGCCGGAAAGACCGGCGCCCATGCCACAGGAAAGGTATCTCGTCCCCTCGCTCCACAGCGGCTCGTTGACCTGGACCACGTAGAGGTTGCGGCCCGAGCCGCCAGCCAAGATCCATCCGCCGGGACTAGTCAGGGTGATGGATGCGGCCTCCCGCTGGACGTAGGGAGAACCCCCGTCGGGCCATATGGGTGGGGCGGGCGGCTGGCCCTCGACGCCTAGGGCGTCACCTACCCGCGACCAGAGCGGGGGCGCGGAGCCGCGGGCAAGGCCCAGATTTCCCTCGCGGTAGCGTGGAAATCCGGCGAAGCCTCCCTCGAGGTGGGCGTCGAAGGCGTACCACTGCCCCACCGAGCCGTCGTCGAACCGGACCAATAGGCGCCCCGGTTCGGGCGGAGCTTGCCCGGGGTAAGAGGGAACCCAGAGGAACGGGAGCCAACTCCCTGGCTCGCTCGACTCGGGCGTGACCACCAGTTGGGCCAGGCCAATCCGCGGCAAGTAAAGCCCCGAACCGGCGGGCGTGATGAAGTACCAGCCCAACCCGGTCAAGAGGGAGACGCCGAGCGCGGCCAGAGCCAGACGCCGCCAGACGCTGGCCAGCAGGCGCCGGCGGGCGCGTCGGATGAGCGCCTGGTCGGGGGAGGGGGCGGTGGGCGAAGCGCCAGGCGAAGCGCCGACCAGCGAGGCGCCGGCTGGCGAAGCGCCGGCTGGCGAAGCGCCGGTGGGCGTGGCCGCTCCAAGTTGGCGCAGTTCGCCCAGCAGACTCAGCCTGGTGGCGACCGCCTCCTGGCAGGCCGGACAGGAAGCGACATGCTCCCTGAGAACGGACCGCGTCTCCTCGCTCGTCTCTCCGTCGAGATAGGCATCTAGCAGGTCCCTAACCACAGCGCAGGTGATCTCGGGCATGACTCACTCTCCCCTTTCGAGTTCGAGGTAGATCTCCACGAAACGACGGCGTGCGCGATGAAGGCAGCTCTTGACGGCGCCGGCGGTCATGTCCATGGCCAGGGCGATCTCCTCATAGGAGAGACCGTCCACATCGCGCAGGAGGAGGATCGTCCGCTGGTTCTCCGGCAGGCGGCCAACGGCGGCGAGAACACCATCCCGGCGCTCCCGGCGAAGAAGCTCGTCCTCCGGCCGGCCCAGGGTTGACCGGAGCACTTCCGGGGTGACCGGCGGGGCGGCCCCGGCAGGGCCTCCGGCCCCGGAGGGAGCGGGCAGGTAATCCAGGGACGTGGTCGGCGCCCGGCCTCTCCGAGAATGGTCCAGGTAGAGATTGCGGGCGATGCGGTAGAGCCAGGACGAAACGTAGCGGACCTCCACCCCCGACCAGAGCTGCCGCATGGCCCGGTAGAAGACTTCCTGGGTCAGGTCGCTGGCCAGGTCGGCATCGCCGCTCAACCGTCGGAGGTAGCCGCGGATAGGCCCGACGTGCTTGAGGTAGATCGCGTCGAGATCCCCGTCCAGTCCCCGCATCGGCGCGATCCCCCCTTGGGTAGAGACGACAGACGGCCCTGGTGGTTACGCCTACCGGGGGGCGGGCGGTCTACAGATTCTCAGGTATGTCGATCAGGAAGGACTTGTCCGTCTCCACGGCGTCGACCCGCTCGTTGTACCTCCTGAGGAGTTGGCCGAGGGCCTGTCGTCGGGCGCGATGAGGCAGGCGCGAAGACCACGATCCAGATTGACCTTGCACTTCTCGCAGACGGCCGGCATGGGGGCCACGGTGACGTGGAAGACCGTGCCCCCGACCTGGTAGTCACCGGCCCGGCCGAGCTGGTCATCGGCCGTGCTGTGGGAGTCGTTCCGGACATCGTCGTCCGGGAAGCGCAGGCTCAGCTTGGCCCCAACGAGGTGCTGGGCCAGCGGGCCGTTCTTGCCGGTTGGCTTAGTCTCGCGAAGGAGGTCGTAAATGGCCTGCCAGGTGGTCCGGGAGGGGTCGTAGGTGAACTTGATGCGCCGGCGGTTGTGGAACTCAACGATCCGGTCGACGAGGAACCGCTGCAGTTCGTGGAGCACGACACTGCGCTCGGAAGGGGGCAGCGTGCCCAGTTCAGAACCGGCCAGGACTCGGAGCATGCTTTCGATAGCCCCGGGTCCGCCTCTGTTCGTTCGCCCTCCTTCCTTGAGAAAGGGCCGCGTCTCTCCGTGAGCGGCCAGAATACGAGTGAGGCGGGCCACTCCCACCCCCTTCATTTGGGCCCTCCCGGCCGTACGATGCGAGTCGAGGCTGAGATCAAAATCGTCCTTCAGGTCTTCCAGAACCACCAGGGCCACGGCCACTGTGCCTCGCGCGGGCCAGTTGCTTGGTTTGTGGACGGGCAGCGAGTTGTACCAGCCCTCAAAGTCGCTGCACACTCTGTCGGCAATCGTCACGTGAGCCATCTCTCCCGCGGGTGGACATGGGGTGACCGTGCATCAACTCAATGACCAAGGGGTTCAGGTAGTGCTCGGCTATCCACTCAATGACGGGCACGCAGACAGCGTCGCCGAAACCGAAGAGGGCTTGGTTAAGCGGGACAGAGACGGTGAAATCGTCGGCTCCCATCAACCGGGCGCACTCGCGTGGCGTGAGCAGGCGGGCGGAGTAGGCGCCCTTACCGGCCCGGAAGAGTATCTGCCGGCCGCTCCCTCCGCGAGGAGTGCGCAGGCAACCGGCCACGCCGTCAACCCGAAGCTCAGCCATGGACCGGCCGTGGCGCACTCGGCGAAAGACCGTGCCGTAAGAGTAGCGGTCCTGGACGATCATCGTGTCGGCGATCTCCCGGTGCTTCGGACTCATCTGGTCGAGAAGGTAGAGGGCCCGCGCGGGCGACCACCAATACGGGGAATCGTCGGGTAGGTCTTCGAGGATGTCTTCAAGGGTCGTCGTCCTGGCCGGCAAGGGCGGAAGGCGCCGGATGAGCCAGGCGATCTCGCCCCAGGTCGTCCAGATGAACTCCGCTAGAGCCTTGGGCCTGACGCCGTCGGCGTAGAAACCCAGATCCTCCTTGGCCATGCCACCGAAAGAAGGGGCATCCAAGAAGGCGATGACGAAAAGGCGCTGGCGACTCTGAGGGACGAAGTGAGAGGCGTCAATGATGAAGGCGTCGACCTTGTAGCCGAGGTCGTTCAGGGCCTTCAGGGCGTCACGGAAGTCGGCCCCCTTGTGGCAGGTGAGGAAACCCGGAACGTTCTCCAGGAGCACGAGGGGAGGCCGCCTGTCTCCTAGACCCTTGAGGACTCCGACGAAGCCCCAGAAAGCCGACGAGTGCTTTCCGGAGAGGCCGCTCCTCGAACCGGCCAGAGAAAGGTCGTTGCACGGGAACGAGGCCGTGGCCAGGGCCACGGTGGGAACCTCGTCAGCCGGCAGGTCGTGCACGTCGCCCAAGCGGAGGCGACCATCGTCGGCGCCGAAATGACCCTGGTACAGTTCCTGCTTCTGAGGGTCGATGTCGTTGGCGAAGCTGACGGCCCAGCCCTGTCTCTCCAGCCCCTTGCGCATGAGCCCGATGCCGGCGAAGAACTCGGCCACAGTCTTGGCGGGGAGCACCGCCCGGAAGTCGGATGTGAGAGAACCTCGAACGGCTTCGATGGTGGTACTGACGCAAGTGTCCAAGGACCGGCGCACCTCACTCTCCCAGAACCGGATCACGGTCCACCCTTCTGATAGTAAGGCAAAAGTGTTGGAGCAGTCACGAAGCATGTTCCGACGGATCTTCCCAAGCCAATAGCTCCTCGAGGAAGTCGCGCGGAACTGGTCATCGAGATCCGCCAATCCTCGCCGCATCCATTGTCCACCGTGCCAGAAGTCGCCGTCAATGAAGACCGCCGTGCGCGAGGCGGGCAGAACCACATCGGGTTTTCCGGGGAGCGTGGGCACGCAGACGCGGAAGCGAAGGCCGCGCCGCCACAGGGCTTTACGGAAGACAAGCTCGGGCCCGGTGTTGGAACCGCGGACGCGCCGCATCGTCGCGGAGGTGTCTCTGGCCATGCCGCCACGCCCCCGGTGCGCCTAGTCTGAATGGATTGCTTCCTTCCATGCGAGGCCGGGGATGGCCTGCAAGCGGGGGGCTGGGCTTGAGGCGCGAGTCGTGTAGGGGCGGCTTTGACATCATGTCCTTGAGGTTCGACCAGACATCCTACGCGAGCATGACGGTCCGACTCTGGTCCACGCGATCCAGGCCCTTCACGGACAGCAGATTCTGCTGCCCAGAGCCGAAGCGCTTCGCCCGGACCGGAGACTCCTAGCGATGCGCTACAAGAGTTTTCGGGAGGCGTCGTAACGAGGTACGCTCCACGTGGCCCGCAGTTCGATGAACACACCGGCCTCCTTCTCGGTTGACACAGGCACATGAGGCCGCCTAGCGCGGGGCCTCGCCCACAACGGCCCTCAACTCCCGGCCGTTCCGATCGGGGATAAGGTGCACGTGGGCATGAGGGACGGACCTGCCCCCGAGCCCCTCCGCCGCACCGCCCGCCAAAACCGTGAACCCCCTGATGCCTTCGTCGGTGCTCCGCGACTCGTCGCCGAGGACACGGAGGAGGTCCTCACAGTCGCGCCGTTCGGCGGCGGTGAGAGCCAGGAAGTCGGGCGCGTGCCGGAAGGGGACAACCAGTAGGTGACCGGCCACGGGAGAGTGAGGATGCGGGATAGCGAAGGACAACTCCCCGCGCGCGATCGCCTTCGAACGGAGGTCTGGGCCGCAGAAGGGGCAGCCCGGGTCGGTCGCTGTTTCGGCCACCAGGAGTCCGGCCCGGAGGTCCGTGGTGTCCCGGTTGCTCTTGGCCTCGTTGCAGTTGGCGCAGAGGATCTGCAGGTTGGCGATGGTGTTCTTGCCACCCCTGGACCGCGGGAGGATGTGGTCGACGTGGAGGGTGGTCTCCTCCTTGGTGGCGCCGCAGAGGACGCACCGGCCCGCGGACCTCATGAGGGCCTGGTAGCGCAGGGCGGGCGGGACAGGGTCGGTCTCGATCATCCGTGAGGCCCAGGCGTCGAGCCCTCGCTGCTGGAGGAAGGCCTGGAGCTTCCGCTCGCAGAGTTCCCGGATCTTCGAGCGCTGGCCGTAGTCGAGGGGGCCCACCGTGAGGGAGATGAGGTCGCCGTGCTCCTTGATGATCCCGTGCTTCTTGAGGATCCTGGCCGGCATCTTCCTGATGCGGTCCTCGTAGAAGAGGATCTGGCTTTCGTCCTCCACCAGGAACGACAGAGCCAACTGCCGGAACGTGGCCGTCCCGCCGGCCGCTACTAGGCTCCGGATGAGTAGCGGCTGGTAGACGTGACTCATGTGCATCCGGTTCTCGATGAAGTCCACTAGCTGACCAAACCAGCGTGGAAGTCAGGAAATCCTCCACGTCTCGCCGGGTGCGGGCTTGGCTGGTCCGCCTGACGCTCGGCCCAGGCGCGGACCGTTGATTGTCCTTTCCTCGCCCGGCCCGGCACACGATGTAGCGCGTGGGCCGTGCGAAGCTCTAGCCCAGCATCGGCACCGCCAACGAGATCATGACCGAAGCCAGGATGGCGAAGAAGAGCCACGCTCCGCGGGCGCGCAGCCGAAGCACACCGAAGGCAACCAGTGCCGACCATCCGGCCCCGATCACCACGCTGACGGCGTCAGCCAGAAACCACGAGGGCAGACCAAGGATGTCTGGGCCCCCCAGGAAACGACTCGTCCAGGTTCTGAAGACGGCAAGTTCCAGGGCGAAGCCCAGCGCTGCGATCAACCACCCTCTGACAAGCCGGCCCGAAGAAACCCTGAGTCCCGGCCAGAGGCGGGTAACGGCCACCGCAAGCAAGATGGCCATTCCCGTGATAAGCAGCCCCATGACGTAGAAGAAAAGGAACAGGGGGACGCTCACGTCATTTCCTCCCTACGAGGTCCCGGTTGGAGTTCTACAGCCCTTGTTCAGCGATGAAACAGGCATCCCGGATGAGGACCTCCGCTGCACGCGTGTCGATCTGCTTTCCGGAAAGGGCATCGACCTCCTGAACAAAGGCACGGATCAAGTTCCGGAACGCCTTCATCTGACCCTTCTCGACTGCCCGTTGTGCCGCTTCCAGTTTGGCATCCAAGCTCCTCTCGATGCCCATCGATTCGCCAAACCAACCGAGATCGGCAAATACGTGCTTGATCGTAATCAGCGAACCCAAGGTCGCCTCGGTTCTGAAGAGAATGCTCCGAGTTGCCTCGTTCCCAGCCTTGTCTGCTGCCACTACACTGAGGGTGTGTTCGCCCAGCGGCAACGGCCAGAGATCAACCGGTCTGGAGGCAATGCCCTGCCCGTCGACTCTGATCTCGACATAGTGAACGCCTGACAACACGTCACTCACGTCAAGCTCGAAGCATAGCCTGTCCGCGTCCGTGAGTAACGTGGGAACGGTCAATGCGATGTCTATCACCGGGGGCGCGAAGTCCAGGTTCAGTTCGGTGCAGACCTCGGCCCTGTTGCCGGCCACATCCCGACTGCAACCGCTAACCCGAAGACCCAATCCTTCCTCCTGGAGGGTGATTGGCGGCGAAGTCCAGTCAACTCCCGAGCCAGTACTCCCGTCAGGTCCGGGGGAAAGCGCCGGTAAGGCCCCGGGTTAGCATCGACCGCCGGGCGAAAGCCCCAAGGGCCCCCGGGCCCACCCCTAACCCCTCTTCGGTCGCCCCGTCGAGGAGCCTGCTCGCCCCTATGGCCTCGTTAGCATAAGACCGCATTCCGGAGTCTGGGGCAGACGCAGAAGGCCCGGGTGAGTAGCAGGGTGGCGTCAGGAGATTATGACCGGGGGTCCGGGGTAGAGTTCCAGTCTTGGCATCAGCAGGAAAGACGCTCTCGTGTGGCCAAGACTACCACTGACTCTAGAGGCTGAGGAGACTTGGCGTTGATCGAGCACTTGGACGCCCTACCGGTCATTCCGGGCGACCTGGCGAGCCTAGTCTTTCCTTCCGGGGAGGGGCCAATGGCAAGGCTTGCCCACGAGTATGATGTGAGCAGGTTTTCCGAGATAACCCCGGCCCTGCTTCAGCGGGTGTACGCCGACACATCGGGTTCCGACCCGCATCACGTGTTCTTTTGGCAGCTTTGGCGGCAGCTCACTTTCTTCGGCTTTCGCTCGCGTGGCCGTCAGTGTGTTTCCGAAGGCCCAGAGAGTCTCCTCGCGTGGGTTGCCGCTGAAAGAGGAAATGAACCCATCGCCTGGCCGGACCCTTTTTCGAAGCGGGCGGGCCGAAGCCTGGGTCTGAAAACCAAGGGCGATGCGATTGGAGCTCCCACGTCCTCGTTTGGCATGCTGTCCAGCGAGACGGGGAGGCTCGAAGACGCGCTTTCGGCCCAGGGCTTTGCCTTTCTTAGCGTCGAGGAGTTTCGCCTCCGCTGCTCCGGCGGCGAGGTTGCCCGGGGCGAGGGAGGTCTGTTCCACCTCTGCGGCAGGGTTCTCCACCTCTCTGAGGCGATCAGGACGCGCCCAATATCGGCTGTTGATCTGCCTTCATGCCCTTCAGTAGCTGAGAAGCTCATTCGCAAGGGCTACACGCACTGGGGCGACCTGCCTCAGAACATGGACGCGCTACTGTTTCAACTGCCCAGTGTCGGTGGCCGGACGCTTGAAAAGGTGCGCGGTCACCTCGAGGCCCTTGAGGAACTACCTGGCGATGGTGAAGCGAGTCAGTTGCCCAGCTCTATTACGGCGGAGGAGCTTGACGGCCCCGTCAGTGCATCCTACCACTCAGCCGAGCTGCTTGACCCTGTGGTGGACCTTGCGAACATCCTAGCGGATTCGGATGGATGCGGTGTGGTCAAGCCGGTCAACTGGGCCATTTTCGCCGACTGGGCCGCACCATCGGACCGTCGCCACACGCTGCGGGCAACTGGCGCGAGGTTCGGCATCAGTGGAGAGAGAGTCCGTCAGGTCGTGAAGAAGGTGGCCTGGCAGGCAATCGGGACCCTTCGACCACGAGTTGAACTGGCTAAGGCTTATGTGAGGGAGTCTGGGGAGTTTGCTCTGCTTGCCGGGCTATCGTCGAAGCTTCCGAAGAGCTCTCTTGTCGAAGAAGTGCTGGCCGAGTTACTCAGGGTGCACGGGTTGAACTATGAGCCCAAGGTGGGTTATGTTACTACGCTATCACGAGAGGATAGAGACACGGCGATAGCTCGCCTCAGGGAGTTCCTCAGCGAGCGTGTTCCAGAGGACGAGATGGGTCTCAAGGAGCTCACAGAGCACATAGGCCAATACGCTGAAGAACGGCACTTGCCCGGCTCAGCGGTGGGATGCTTGACAGCGATTGCGCAGACGTTCCTCACCGACCTCGGAGCCGGGCGCTGGCGCATGCCCATGAGAAAGGTGACCAGGGCCGGTGCGGCAGCGGAGGTTTTTCGAGACTACGCCCGTGAACATCCTGCAGGCGTCCATGTGTACCAGGACTCCGCCAACCTCACCCACCTCGCAGAGGTTAGTTTCCCCGGGTATTTCGAGAGCGAAAGGAACTTCCTCAGTTCGCTCATGCGGTCCGATGAGGCGGTTCTCTGGGATTGGGGAGTCTACATTGGCCGGGAACAGGTGAGGGTAAGCGCACAGGACCTGGCGCCCGTGGTGGCCTGGATTGACCATCAGTTCAGTCAGGGACTCGCCCAGATGTCGTCTCGGAGACCCTTCATAAGGTTCCGCGATGCTTTATCCGCCGTTGGTATCAGCAGTGAGCACGCGCTATACTCGTGCTTGCGGCTCTTCTACCCTGACGCGTTCCGATACCCCAAATGCCCCAGGGTTTTCCCTGTCGACGGCAAGTCGTGCCTAACCAATGGCGAAATGGTTGACGAGTGGCTCGAGTCCCGTGGGGTTCAGTCTTCCAGTGAACTGAAGGGGGAGTTCGTCAGAAGGCGTGGGTGGCAGGAGTTTCAGCTCAGTCAGGCTATCGCTAACTCACCTAATGCCTTGCGCGTTGGCCCCGGACAATATGACTCGTTCAAGAGCTACCCAGTCATACATTCCGACCTGGAGCCTTTGGCGGACTATCTAGACAGGATACTGGCCCAGCATGACCCACGGGTGGTCTCGATACGGCTTCTGTTCGACCACCGGCGAGCAACCTGCGCTGAGCTAGGAATCCCTAACGAGTATGTTCTCTTTGCCCTGCTTGCGAGGAGTTTCCCTGACCGCTTCGACCTTAGGCGCTTCCCACATGCCTCCCCAGTGTGGGGAGAGCAGGAAGCCAGCAACCGAGACCTAGTAGCCGATTTCGCCCTACGCGCAGGCCGAAGTTTACTGAAGGAGGAGTTCCGTAGGGAGTTTGTTGTTCGTCGGGGGTGGACGGACAGAGCCTTGGACAATGCCTTGAGATCCGGCGCGCTGATGCCCCTCGGAGCCGGGGCGGCTTCTGAGTCTGTCCACCCCATCGTTCTGGGGTGGGACGAGGACAAGACGACAGAGTTGGAGGTCATGGTGCAGGCAAGGCTCAGGAGAATCGACGCGCGGACCGTTCCATTCGGGCACCTCAAGTGGGATGTCCTGCAGGGATTGCCGCTTCCAGGGCTGCGAAATGGGGCCTGTTGGACCCCTGAACTGGCTAGGTACCTTCTCGGTCAGATGGACTTTGCTCTCATAATCGGTTCGTTTGTCGTAGCTCACTTTCCCAACTCAGCCGATGTGACTGACGAGGACGAGTTGATCGCTTGGTTCCTTAAGAGTCAATTTGGCGGAGCGGCGAAGACCCAGGAGCTGGAAGCGCGCCTCATTCAAGTCGGGCTGAGGTCGACTCCTGGGTTCCTAGCGGCCCAGGGTAGATCATCGGGAGCACCGTGGCGTGTGCTCGGGGACGAGGTGCTACTAGAAGCGGAGCATGTCTCATGCTAAGGGACCTGCCTCTGCAGGTGGTCTATGACTCGTCTGAGGAGTCTCTCGCGGACGGCCTATTCGTGCCACTATTGCGGGAAGCATCAGAGTACCGGCGTGGAGTGGGCTTCTTCACGTCGGGGTGGCTCAATGGGGCTCTGAAGGGTTTAGAGGGCTTTGCCGAACGAGGTGGTAAGGCCTTCCTCATTACCTCTCCGAGACTGCAGGAGCGTGATTGGGTAGCTCTTAGCGGAGCTCGCCAGAGCGAACGAGAGACCGCCATTCTTCGAGTGGTTCGCGAGGATCTGCGGGAACTCGGAGGGATCGCGAGCCCTCTATCCTGTCTCGCCTGGTTAGTGTCCGACGGTGTCCTCAGCTTCAGGTTTGCGGTGCCCAAGAACAGGATTGGCATGTTCCACGACAAGTTCGGCATTGTCAAGGACGAAGCCGGGGATCTGGTTGCATTTCATGGCTCCGCCAATGACTCAGCCATTGCTGGCTACAACGGTGAGAGCTTCTCCGTGTTCCGGTCATGGGTTCCGGGGCAAAGCGAATACGTCAAACGGCATGCTGACCGGTTCGACAGGCTATGGCACTGCGAGAACGAGTTCTACGACATCTACGACCTCGACGAGGCCCTTAGATACGAAGTCGTCGAATTGTGCTCCTCCAACCGACCCTATGCCGTCCCGAGGAAGAAGGTGGCAAAAGTCGGTCCCGAGCTGCCGGCCAACCTTAGGCTCCGTGACTTTCAGCAGACAGCCATAGAGCGTTGGCGAGCGGCATCCGGTCGCGGGCTGTTTGAGATGGCCACTGGGACGGGGAAGACCATTACTGCCCTAGCCGGGGCTGTTGCGCTTCAGCGCGATGTGGGGCAGCTCGTGGTGTTTGTTTCTGTCCCCTTCTCGCATCTCGTGGATCAGTGGTCCTTGGAGGCGACCAAGTTCGGTTTCACTCCAATGCCTTGGCAGGGCGAGGCCGCTAAGTCGCAGGTAAGGTTGCGCGTCCTGGACTTCAACAGCGGCGGGCGCCGGAGCTTGTTCGTGGTGTCTACTCATAAGAGCTTCTCGGGCCCGAAATTCGCATCGCTGGTGGCCTCAGTTCGTGGGCCGGCTCTCCTCATAGCTGACGAGGTCCACTACCTGGGAGCCCCCGAATACCGAAAGGCGCTGCTTGATGCTATCCCGTACAGGCTGGGCCTCTCAGCCACGCCGGATAGATGGTTTGACCCCGTCGGCACAGACGTGGTCCGAGACTACTTTGGAGAGACTGTTGGCAGTCTTCCGCTTGAGGAGGCCATTGGTAGGTTCCTTACACCCTACTTGTACTACCCCCACCGCGTCGAGCTAACGGACGCCGAGATGGAGCAGTTTGCGGAGCTCTCCCGGACGATTAGGAAGCTCATTTCCGCCGCCGAAACGTCCCAGGTCATGGCTCGAGGATTGGACTCTCTGCTCCGCAAACGAGCCCGCATCGTATCGACGGCCTCCGGAAAGCTTCCGACGCTCCTTAGGCTGCTCCAGGAAAGGATAGGCAGGGAGGGCCCTGAGAAGATGGCCCACATGATCATCTACTGCGCCCCCGGGGAGACGGGAGGCGCTTTGGGGGTCCTGGCACAGCTGGGGTTGAGAGCCCATGAGTTTACCTACCAGGTTCCCGACTCCGACCGGGCCCGTCTGCTACGCCAATTTGGCGCGGGTGAGCTACAGGTGTTGGTCGCTATTAAGTGCCTGGACGAAGGAGTTGACATACCAGCTACCAAAGAAGTCTACTTCATGTCTTCGACGTCCAACCCACGGGAGTTCGTGCAGCGGAGAGGACGGGTGCTTCGGAAATATCCAGGCAAGAGCCATGCCGTGCTGCACGACATGGTGGCCGTGCCTCCCGCGGGATCCTGGAGCGACCAAACAGACACCGCCTTTGAGAGGCTGCTTCTTGCCAAGGAGATGCCCCGTGTCGCCGAGTTCTGTAGCGCAGCTGACAACGAGTTTGAGGCTAGGGACGATCTGTTTCGGCTGTTGCAGCGTTACGACCTAGTCAAGTTGCTAGAGCAGAGGCCTTGGGACGTATACCGACAGTACAGCGGTTGGGGTGACTACTCTGGGTCAAACAGCTAGCGAAAAGATCGAGGCTCTCATGGCTGGGGAAGATCCTCTGGTGAAAGCGCTGGTGTTAGAGGGGATCAGGCAGGCCCTGCTAGGCCTGAGCACGGAGGGCATCTCCGTAAGGCTGCGACAAGCCTTGGCCAAGATGGTGGAGGCTCAATTGGAGGCCCACGATGAGAGTCCAGAGGCTTGAGCTCACGAATTTCCGGCAGTTCGAGGGTACTCAGGCCATCGATTTCGCGGGTGCCGGTGAGAGCGACCCCAACACGGTAACGGTGGTCGCCGGGGAGAACGGCCTGGGCAAGACGGGCCTGTACCGGGCTCTCATGTACTGCCTCTTTGGGGCCAGAAGCCTTGATCAGGATCGAAACTACGAGAGTGACCCCGGTAGCTTTGATGAGACCAAGATCTACTTGGTCAATCTGGCGGCCCTCGATAGGTGTAAGCCGGCGGGCGTGGAGGCAAAGGTCAGGGTTCTCTTCACGCACGACGGCAAGGCGTACGACATGTCGAGGAAGCTGTACGGGGTGCTGGACGGCAATGCGGACGTTCTTGAGGAGAACCGGGGAACCACTCTCCACATTACCGATTCCCGGGGCAATACTGCGAGCCTTGGCCCGGTCGACTCTGAGCAGATCACGGAAACCATAGGGGCGATCCTTGACCCGAGGGTCAGAGACTACTTCCTTTTTGACGGAGAGCGCATAGAGCGGCTCACAAAGGCAACAACGAGGCAGAGGCGCGAGATTGCCCGGGGGATACGGAACCTTCTCAGAATAGATGAGGTGTTCGCCGCAGCGGAGGCACTCAAGCTTCTGGATAGGAAGCTTACTAGCGAAATGCAGGCTGTGTCCTCGGGCGAGTATCAGAAAAGGCTCATGGAGAAAGGGCGCCTCTCCGAAGAGTTGTCGAAGCTAACGGAAAGGGTCGGGCACCTGACCTCAGAGTTGGAGATAGCCGAGCGCCAGTTGGACGCTATTGACAAGGAGATCGAGACGTACGCGCATCTCAATGAGGCGATCGAGAAGAGGTCCCGAGCCGAGGCGGAAAGGAAGACCGTCCTTGACGAGAAGGCGAAGACTAGGCAGGATCTCCGTGCCCTATGCTCGCGTTCGGGAGTCCTTCTGGCAAAGGACCTCCTTGACCGGGTGTGGGTAGATCTTGACGTCCGTATCGAAAAGGGAGAGATTCCACCACCACTGCGGCAGGAGTTTATTGCTAAGCTTATCGAGAACGGCACGTGCATCTGCGGCCGGGCCATCGAACCGGACTCCCAGGAGTACTTCCAATTGAAGACATGGGAGAAGAGAGTCGTGGATGCATCCTCACAGCACGGCCTACTGTCCTTCTACAGCGACCTTAGCGGAGCTCGTCAAGAAGCGGATGGCCTGTTGGACGATCTGACGAAGACCCTCCACAGGAGCGCCGAAGTCCAGGAACGGATCGACAGTCTGGATACGCTCATTCGCCAGCTGACCGAGGACCTTGACCAGGCGGGGAACCCGGACCTGAAGGGCAAGAGTTCTTTCCGAACCGAAACCCTGAGGAAGATTGCCAAGCTGAATGTGGATAAGGATACCGTCACCCAGCAGCAAGAGGACAAGAAGACCGAGCTAGCCGAGCTCGAGCGGGAACTCGAACGTCTAGCGAAAGAGGCCAATGTTCACCAGTCTCTTGCCAGGCAAACGTTGATCCTGGCACGGGCTAAGGTGGCCATGGAGCATGTGGTCAGCGGCTTCGTGGCTGAAGTAAGGAAGGAACTACAGGACAAGGCTACTGCGAGTTTTCAGGCACTCATTGACCACGACGGCGCCCGTACGCTACGAGCCGTTCTGGTTTCGGAGGACTACAGTCTAGAGGTCACCGACTGGCGCGGAAAGCCGTTCCTAGCCAATGTATCGGCTGGACAGAGGCAAATCCTTTCCCTGGCGTTCATCACAGCTCTTGCTCAGATTGCCGGTGGCGCATCAGTTCTTGAAGTCCCTCTTTATATGGATACGCCATTCAGTCGGTTGTCCACTGAGCACCGGGTCAACTTGCTGAGACTGATGCCCCAGGTTGCGCCGCAGCTTATTCTGCTTGTGACCGGCAAGGAGTTCGGTGCAGAAGAGCAGGCTGAGCTCCGGGCAAGTGGCAGGTGGGGCAAGCGGTACCTACTGGAAGGCGAGAGCCAGGGTGTCACGCGCATACGGGAGCAGCCTTTAGTCGGGGGGACAAGAGCATGAACATAGACAACATCCGCGTACGGGTGAGCAAGCACTATCACAACGTCTACAGGGACCTTACTCAAGAGACTGCGACCCGCCCGAAGGTCTTCCAGCAACACGGAGATGTCTTTGCTCTCTGCGCGGTTTTGGGCTACCGGCTGGGCCGATGCAATGAGTGCAAGGGGGCCGACCTATTCTGGTCACACTCGCTTAACAAACACCAACAGGTTGTGCTGATGGCGCTGTCAGCAGTTGAGGCTGGCGAGTATGGAATCCTGTCAACCCCGGCGTCAGTCGTCGAGACATGTGAGGGCTATGCTGAAACAGGGATGGAGTACCTTCTCGGCGGTGTGCTCGCTCCATTGGCTCATTATGATGAGAAAGGCGGCTACTCGCTCCGCATGACTGATTCCGACGAGGTTGAGAAGCTCATGGCCAGTGCCATTGCCGACCTGGCGACTGCGGGCCCGGTTCTATGATCCGGGGATGAGATACTCCTGTTCAAACCACTCCTCACCAACGCCGAAATCCTCGGGGTAGTAGTGACTCAGTAGCGAACGGTGTTTCGCAGTCTGGCCGATACTCCTCTTGTTGGGCGTGTGCCGCAGGAGGGCTAGCAACTCAAGAAACTCCAGCTTCTCCTGGCTAGATAGCGCGTGGAACTCTCTAAGCCACTCCTTGGCTCCTCCATCCCTGTGGGTCTCGCGGTAGATGATGTACCTGTCAGGCATGGACAGGATCTCGAGAAACTCCTCCAGGCTTTCCCCAAACGCGGCCCGGAAGAATGTAGGGTTAGGACTGACAACCCCGTGTGTTGCGAGTAGCACACACTGGATGCCCCTAAGATACCGCCATGTCCAGCACGCCCCGATATTACCCCTAGTGATATCGTCGATCGGGACGAACTTCATCGGGAAGCTAGATATCCGGACCCCCAACTCCTCAGACAGGTCAGCGTTAAGTCTCAGTCGGTAATAGAACGAAGGGGGGTCGTCCTCGCAGTTGAACATCACGTAGTTGGTGAAATCCGAGAAACCCACCTCGGCTAGTCGCCGGATTGCCACGACATACGGCTTCTCGATCTCGAGCGAGTCAAAGGCCAATCTGACGGGGGACAACGCTAGCGTGCGCAGCAATTGGGCGGTGCGACGGGTCACCAGCCTTGCGTCTATTCCTTGGTTGAAATCGACCGTTCGACCTTTGCCGCCCTGCTCCGAACCCCTCCCGAAACCTGCCATGACAATGTCCTCGATGACACCCTCCAAACCCTTTGTTGCCAGAATGTTGTTGTCCATCAGCACAAGATTCCGCCTGGGGCCGTGCTTGGCGTCCACTTCCCTGAGCTGGTCAGAAACCGACATGCGGTACCCGAAGCTTGGCTCTAGAACAGGCACTGCACAGAAACTGCACTTTCTAATACAGCCCTTCGTAACTCTGCAGAAGTAGGAGTCAGCTGGACAGTAGTCATACTCAACCGCCTCGAGAAGTGTGTAGTCCGGTACCAGTGTGTCTATAGGCGGGGAGTCCGGCGCTAGAAGGCCTCGCTTGTCAATCAGGCCCTTCACAACTCTGCAGTCTACTCTAGCGAATACGTAATCGGGCAGTAGGGTTGCCGCTGTCCCCCCAACGACAAGGTCGTCGGGTCGGTCCACGCAGCTTCGGTAGTAGCTGGCTGTCTCAACCGTCCTCGGTAGTTCGTAGGTGAAGAGCGATGACACGTAGACGCGATCCCAGTTGACACGCTGCATCTCGGGGTTCTTCCCTCGGACAAATGACACGTGGTCGCCGAGTTTCTTGTGGTAGGTCGATAACCGCATCAGTCCCAGCGGTGGGAACTTTGATCGGTACTCCGGCTCCACGAGCAGTACGTTAGCCATGACGTCCCTCACTGCAGGCGAACTCGCGGACCACCGCGTCCACCAGCCTCAAATAGGTCTCCCGGCCGACTGCTTGCTCAACGAGCGCAAGGACCTTGATGACGGCGTTCGCCTCGCACTCACCAAGGGAGTGGCCGAGGGACGATGCCAGATGCTGTGCCTCTGAGCCCAAGGACTCCCTCAAAATCCCCAATTCCAGGCTGAGCTTCCCGAATAGTGCTTTCCTGTCCGGGTGCCGCTGCATCGCCGACGATACTCGGTCTCGCTCACGGTCAACGCATCTGAGAATGGCTCTCCGTTCTTTCGCGGTGAGGAACCCGCTCTCCAGGATCGAGCGTACTGAGGCTATCAGCTTGGTCGCCCTTCCGGTGACTTTCTCAATCGGTTGGTTGCAGACCCTTGAGGCCCGCTGGGCTTCGGCGCAAAGCGTAGCGGCAAAGCCGGCGATTTCCTCCCGCAACCCGGTCCAGGTTCCCACGTTCTCGAAACCGTCTCGCCGCGTGTTGGGCACAACGTCTCTTCCAGTTACATGGACCTCGCCAACGTAGTACGAGTTGAAGCGGCCCGCAGTCGGCCCGTTCTCTGCGAATATCTCCGCAACTACCTCAGGGCCGCCAACCCGTATGTTGCGGTGTCTAAGCCTCAGGCCGGCAGCTGTCCCCCGAAGCATCCCCGCAAGGCCAGACTCGCCGTACCAAGCCCAGACATCCGGCCGGTCGGGCGGATCGGCCGGCCAAAAGCGTACGCCCCGCAGTTCGACGGGGTAGGCGTTCCGGTGAGTCACATAGTGAGTCCCGTAGGGCTTAAAGACCTCTCGTGAGACTCCCATGCACTTCAACTCAAGCCTTGTCGTCGGGATGCCCACGCCATGGTGCTTCGCCCACGTCTTAATCGCAGCCCCAAAGGGGAAGCGGTTCGGGTCGAAGTCAACTGGGGCGGACTGCCCAAGGTAGCCTTCCAGCGAGACCCAATCCTGGAGATTCACCAGCGAACTGTTCACGCCCTCGAGAGCGACACGGAAGAAGTGCTCCTGGGGCTTCGACTTCCAGTGCGAAACCGTCGTGGCGTCCTCAAGCAGCTCGCCCAGCTCCAGTATCCTAGCACGCTCAGGTTGGCAGGCGCCTCTCACTTGCGAGCAGTCCACCTCGACGGTCGTGCCCGTCCCGTCGCCAGAGGCGGTTGTCTCAAAGCGCAGCGTCTCGCAGTGAGCCAACCCCGCAAGGCGACCTATGCCCCGGAAACCCGCGTCAGTCGCCCACTCTTTCTGAGACAGGCCAATGCTGAGTAGCTGGTCTTCAGCTTCGCGAGAGCCAATGCCAACGCCGCTGTCGGTGATCACGATTGACCGGTCCCGCGGGGAAAGCTCCACAGTTATGCACCCTTCACCGGTCCCCAGGAGCCCCTCAGTCTCTGCTCTCCGGATGGCGTCCGAGGAGTTCTGCACGTACTCCCTAATCGCGTCCCGGTGGTCAGCGTAGAGCCCGGCGCTCAGAGTCTCAAGCATAAACGCCCCCACTCGTCCGGCCGCCACCGAAATCACCTCCGCGACTAGTACCGCCGTCGCCCAGGTGCCAGCTTTCGAGCCTGGACCGCGTTTCCCCTGTCTCTTGGGCCAGCCGGTAGCAGGAGAGATTCGCGCTGGAGTAGGAGAAATCACGGTCCAGGCTTTGCCTGAGGCCGCTAGGGGTGTTCGCCCTGCTTTCCGCGCCACATACGGGCGAATGCTGTCTGGCTTAGAGGCCCGGCTACACCGAAGAAGATGGCCGTAGTGGCGGTCATCCGAAGCGACGCCGACCCGAGACTGTGCCTCCAAATGCCGAGTGTCATGGGAGTCGGGCCGCCTAGGTACGAGCTAGGTCCAGGACTATACGGCTTTGAGGAGCATCTCTGTCCCACGCCCAGGAGTACGAAACGAGCGGGAGCCCTCGGCCGCCTGATAGATGCAGGCGTGCTCCTGGTTAGTGGTTTGCTTATCGGAGTGTGCGGGCGGTGGGTCGGTCCGGGCGGCACTGTGAAGAAGGTCTTGGCGAAATCCCCAGGACGACCTCGGTGGGTGACGGGGAGCACCACCTAGAGGGCCTCGCTGGCGATCCCCTGCTCCCTGCGGTACTCAGCCCGATCGGCCTCGTAGCTCGTGACGAGTTCCCGGCCGAGGTCATAGAAGCTATAGGCTCTCACGCTCTTTGGCCGCGCTCTTCCCACATAGCCTGGCCGCCCGAAGGCGGTGAGGAGTGCCTGTGTCAACCGAAAAATAGGCCACCGTGTTCATGGGGCTGTTGCCAAACGCGATGGCCTAAGCGAAAGCAAGGCGAGGGAGACTTACCAGGGGGCCGAGGACCTGGCCCGGCATTGGCGTGACCGTCACCTTCGGAGAGCGGCCCTTCGCAAGCTGCTTGATGTTGTGGGCGGCTGCGGCTAGGAGTCCGTCGGGTTAACACCGTTTGATGGAGGGGTTGGGAATCCCAGGCGAGAATCTTCTGGTCATGAGTACATTCATGCCGTACGTGCCGGATCAACCCTTTCTGCTTCCTCCAGACATGCGCGATTGGCTGCCCGAGGGGCATTTGGCCCTGTGGGTCAGCGATCTTGTCGACACTCTTGACCTTTCGGACATCCGCCGGGTGTATGAGAACGACGGTCGGGGCCACCCGGCCTACGACCCGCGGATGATGGTCAAGCTACTTGTCTACGGGTACTGCGTGGGTATCTGGTCGTCACGCAGGATTGAGCAGGCCACCTGGACGGACGTCGCCTTCAGGGTGCTGGGGGCAAACCAGCATCCCGACCATGATACGATCGCGGCCTTCCGCCGGCGGCATCTGAAGGAGTTCCGTCGGCTCTTCGTGCGGGTCCTTGAGCTTTGCCAGGCCGCCGGGCTGGTCAAGCTGGGTCGGGTCGCTCTGGATGGGACAAAGATGAAGGCTAATGCTTCAAAGCACAAGGCCATGAGCTACGACCGGATGCTGAGGAAGGAAGAGCAACTCCAAGCCGAGATCGACAAGCTGCTCAGGCAGGCCGAGAACACGGACGCCGCCGAGGACGCCCAGTTGGGCAAGGGAAACCGTGAGGATAGCTTACCGGAGGAACTCAAGCGGCGGGAAAGTCACATGGGTCTTGCCCGTTCCGGGGTTGCCGACCAGGATGACGGACTCGTGAGCGGTCACGAAGCGGCAAGCGACCAGTTCATTCACCCGGGCTTTCGGCAGGCTGGGTATGGCCGAGAAGTCGAAGCCGCCGAGCGACCCATGTTCTAATCGGCCTCGGCCTGGAGGCCATCCGGAAGGGTTTCCGGGTGAGGTTCGTGACCGCCGGGGCCCTGGTCAACGAGTTGCTCCTGGCCAGGGCCGAACTCCGCGTCCCCAAGCTCCTGCGCTTCTACGGGATCTTCGACCTAGTCCTGGTCGACGAACTCGGCTACGTACCTTTCAGCCGGGAAGCCGCCCAGTTGCTCTTCGAGTTCTTCTCGGACCGCTACGAGACCAGGGCGACCGCCCTGACCACGAACCTACCTTTCGCCCAGTGGACCCGTGTCTTTGGGGATGAGACTATGACCGTGGGCCTCCTCGACCGCCTGACCCACCGCAGCCATGTCCTCCTGCTCAACGGGGAGAGCTACCGCTTGAAGGAGAGCCGACGGAGGACGACATCGCCTAAGCATACCGACCCGCAGGCGCCGGAAGGGGGCGACAAGACCCCATGACCTTCACCGCTCGCCCTGGGAGGGCGCCCCCGGGCTACCCCTATGCCACCAAGGTCAGGCGCTAGCTCCAAGCGTGCCCTGGCCTCCTTCTCGATGAACACGGTGGCCTACTTTTCGGTTGACACAGGCAACTCCACCATGGCCGACCCTACCGTGGCCGACGCCATCCTCGACCGGCTGGTCCATAACGCCTACAAACTCGCCCTCGCGGGGGAGTCAATGAGGAAGGTGATCCCAACCCCAGCGGCTAACGAAGAACAAGACCTGACATGAAGACCGGGTGGCGTTTCGCCAAGCGGCGGGCTCAGCGACTGGGAGACTGGACGGTTTGACCCGGAACGGCTGGACGATTTCGGCCGGAATGACTGGACGGCTTCAGCCGGAACGAGTGGACGGATTGGCCGGAATAGGCACTGTGGCGACCGGCGCACATGTTGCCAAGGCCTAGCGCCCGTCCATCGCTCCGTCGAAGCTGATGTCGTGGCGGCGAATCTCCAAGGCCACGGTAAGGGCTAGGAGTGGGGGTACTGAGTCAGCGACCTGTTGTTGCTGGAAGCCAATCGAGCCTGTGAAGACGTAGCTATCACTAAACGACTGCAGCCGCGCCGCCTCTCGGATCGAGAGCCCTCGGTCCTGTTCAGGGTGTATCAGCATGTTCTTGCGAAAGTTGCCAAGCACCTTCGCGGGTTCGTCCCACCGCAGACGGTAGTAGACGCCAGTGTGGCATCGAGACAAGTCGTGGTAGTTGTCCATTAGGTGCCGGGGAATCTGAGTCCAGTTCTGCCCCTGCCCAACATGCTTGTACCGTAGCACCACCTTCTCCGAGTTATGAGTCACCAGGTTACCTGATACCAGGTCGTCTTCCCCACGAAGATCCCTCACTCTGGCCAGATATTCGTTGGACGTATCAAGAGGCTTTCGGAACGGACGTCGGTCCGTTGAAGCTCCGTTCTCCAGAACCGGAAGGTCCCGGATGGCTTCGCCTACCGTCACAGCCCGGGCAGTGTCTGTTGTCCCGTGAGTAGGTTCGGGAAACGAGATGGGAGTTCCGGTGCGGTTTCCGACGAGAAACACACGGCGCCGGTTCTGTGGAACGCCATAGTTCAGCGCGTTCACCACCCGCCACTCGGACTCGTACCCGAGTTCCTTGGCTGCGCACTGGATGGCTTTCAGCACGGACCCTTCGGATAGGGTTAGAAGACCGGGAACGTTCTCGAACAGGAACCAGGAAGGGTTGAGCACCCCCAGGAACCTAAGGAACTCCTGGTAGAGCCCATTGGCTGGGTTTAGCAGGGTGCGCGTGCGCTTATTGGACTCGGAGAACCCCTGACAGGGAGGCCCCGCCAGGAGAATGTCAAGTTCATGTCTGTCGAGACCGACACGCGCGGCAGTCAGTGCGGCATCCATCTTGCGGATGTCTCCGAGAACTACATCCACGTCGGGGTGGTTCTGGGCATAGGTGGCTGCAGCGTGAGGGCAACTCTCGATGGCCTGAACGACCCGGTAACCAGCCGCTTCGAACCCGCTGGTCAAGCCGCCAGCTCCGCTAAACAGATCTACGGCAAGTGGTCCACTGCATTGCGTGTCTGTCGGCCGTCGGCCGACCTCGCGGACACAACTGGACTCCAAGGCAGCCTCCGTGCTCCTGCTGGTGTTAACGCCTCGAGGGCAGACGCTCCTCAAACAAGTCGCCAACGCCCTCGGAGTAACCAGCAGTGTTGTACTCAGCGGGGATGCAGTAGGAGACCTGCACCTCCGGGTGCTGCTCTGCAAACAGGTAGGATCCTAGGGTTGAAAGCTTGGTACTTTGTGGTACAAGCACTACGTTGTGGGTAGACATGAACCTGTCGGTCAGAGCCTGCAGCTGGTCTCTGGTTCCAGCGGCGCTATCCGCCGGGAAAGTGAACACCTCTAGGTTCTGCTTGTCAAAGGTAAACCGGCACTGCTCCTGCACGTTCCGGTCAAGAAACGCGGATGAGGTCGGGGGATCGCCTATGCCAAGGAGTACCAATTCGGGCTCGTACTCCTCAATGGCCCTTTGAGTTCTTTCCGGTTCGAACCCGGAAAGCACGACGAGTAGAGTTGGCCAACTCGCATGCTGGACGCATCCCAGGCCCATGATGTTTCGTATCCCAATGAACCCTCGGCTGAGCCAGTCGCCATATTTGGCCGGAGAAGCATATATCACCCGGAGCTGGCATGCCGGGAAACGCATCCGAAGCATCCCGACAGCGTGAAGCAAAGACTCTCGGTTGAACGTCGTCACGTCGAGACTAACCGAATTGACCGGGCCAGTCGTGAACGCATCGGCTAGGGCACGTATCTGCTCCCTGGCATCCAGCCAGCTCCCCCTCGCCAAAGACACAGTGTCGCAACAAGCCCTGAGGCGTGCGTGCAGGGTCTGGATGCTTGCACGTGTCATGTTCCCACCTGGTCCATCCTCAAACTCACGGTTCACGTAGATTACCCCGGTCCTGGCGCGGTAGGTGGTGCCGAGTATGCCGGATACTACTACCGCACGGGGCTCGTAACTGGCGCAAACGACATATAGATCGTCCGCCACGCCGGGGCGGACGGTAGTCAATCCTGTCGTCTTGAGGATCTCTAAGTCCAGGCGGCTCACTGCTCGGCCTCACCTTCCCCAAGCGCGAACAGGTCTGGGACCTCCGGATCAGGAGTCCTCAATCTGAGGCGAGTGAAGCGTTCGGGGTCTGAGCAAGCTACTTGAAGGAGCCCTGGGGATATTGATATCCTGCCCTTGAACCCCGTCGGATCCAGCTTGAAGTCGGGGCACAGCCACCGGTTAAGAATGTACCAGGGTTCACGGCCACCGCCATCCTTTGTACTGTAGGTGGCCAAGTGGAGGTACCGAAGGGCAACCCCCAGTTCCAGGACGTCGCGTATGTCTGGCGGTATTGCGCCAGACACCGTGAAGGAGAAGAGCCTCGCATCCCTTGAGTTCGGATCGTGCAGCCGCCTGTAGAAGAGCCTGCCCAGGGACTCCAACAGGGTGCGGAGCTTTTCGACCAGTGGTCGTCGTGCCTCAGACAGCATCGGGCGGTAGTGCTCCAGCCGCAGTAAGAACGCCTCGGACTGCTTGCTGATGACTTCATCCTGAAGGGACGCTGGGATGCTTGTCAGCCTCTCGATCGGCGTCCCGCTTGACACACACTTGTTCACCATCTGGTAGCAGGGCTCCAGGAAGTCGCGGACGACTCCGGAGGAGAGGTGAGCGATGTTCGCAAACCCAGCATAACTCTTCTTTTGCTTTCTCGATTTGAGGTTCTGGAACAGGCGTGCAGTCGCGTATCGTTCTACGAAATCCTTCTCCCTTCCTGGTCTCCCCGCAGAGGCCCACTCGGCAGCAGTGTCTGCCTTCATACGTTCGAGCAATTCCTGCTCGGTCGGGTCAGGGGGCAGGAAGGCCGAAACATCCTTGCACGGCACACTGGACCTCTCCAGTCGGCGATTGGCAATACGGTAAACCTTCTTGACATAATCCGATTCCTCAGAAGTGTACAACTCGTCAACATCAATTTCTGAGAAGTCATGGGGTGCCTCAATTAACCCTCCATCGCGGGTCAGAAGGGCTAGATAGCCCTCGTGGCGGGCTGAGACTTTCACGCATAATGTCGCCTGGTCCCTATTCGCAATCCACGTGTTGACTACTGTCTGCAGGGCTTCCGACAACCGGTCCCCGTCGTCCAACAGAATGTAGATGGGTCCCCGGCCTAGTCCTGTGTAACGCTGAACACCTGAGAGGAAGGGTAGGAGGAAGTCGTGGTAGCCACTGGTGGCCCCACAGTAGCTGGTATCTCCGGTAAGGCTCGGCCTGTTCATCAAGTATGCGCCGACCTTGCGCAGTTCGATTGCGAAGAGGCTTTCCAGCCAGTCCAGCGGCTGCTTCTTTACGTCAAACCATTCATTTGCCTCGAGCACGGAGGGGGCGAGTGAGGCGGGGTCAAAGAGCCTTGCTGAATACTCCGCGAATGAAACCCGCCCAGCTTCGTTGAAAAGGGTAGCAGGCACCTGGTTCCTGAGACACGCGACAACGCGCTGGCCTATGGCCAGATTGAGCATGTGCTCGGTCAGAATCAGAGCCACCTGAGGGTTCAGCAGAGCAGCCTCGCTCCTGCGGAAATGGGCCACCTTCATAGGGCAGTACACGCCCAGAAATGGTTCGCTGGAGCTAAGAAACTTATCGAAACCCCCACTGATGAGACCTTGGCATTCGGGCTCCAACCATCGAAACATCATACTCTTTCCGGATCCCCGTGAACCCCATACAAACGTATGCTTTCGCTCCCTGACCGTCCTCACCTGAGTGAACTCCTCAACGAACAAATCCGCAATCGCCCGGGCAGTGAGTCTCTCAGGGCTGTCGACCGCAAACGGGTTGCTGTAGGAGGACGTCATGCCGGTGAGGTCAAGGCTGCTGCCCACGTAGAAATCACCTCCTGGAGTCGCTCCGGAGTCAGATGGGGATGCTTTTTGAAGAAGTCATCAAAGATAGGAATGGACGGGTAGCTGTTGTCGCCCAGTCCAGAGAACCCAATGAGGACCACGCCGTCGCATGAGGGGATGCGTTCCGCGTTACGAAGGACTGAGAGGCGGACCTCAAGTGATCGAACCGAAGCGTAACAAGTGAACTCCGGGGAGCAGTACGCCCGTTCAAGGTTCATCTTCTCAAGGCGACAGACAATGTACTCAATTAGGGAAATAGTGCCGTCGGCAGATGCCCTCTCATGCAGCTTGGGAGGGCATCTGTATCTGGCTACCGCCCTTTCTCCCGGTATGGCCAGCTGCACCACTATCCTCTCACGCAGTGGATCGGCCCTGCACGAGGAAATGCAGTTCGCGTACTCCCAGAAGATTCGGTTCTCGTCAGGAACATTCGGCAGCAAATCTGCGGATATGCGGAACCGGTTCTCGGATATCTCGTCCGCAAGCCGAACTAGCGCTGCGAGAGCTCGTGGACGCACCTGATACGTCACCCCAGAGCGAGATACACAGTCCTCCTCTAGGCGGGGGGTGGCGAGCCCATATGTCCGGCTATGGGCCTGCGATATCTCGACAACAAGACGTTGAACGTCAGGACCCGGGAAAGCGAGCTTCTTGACCTCCTCCGCAATGTGTCCAATGTGCTCGGAGTGTTGCGAGCGGGACACGGCATTACCCACGTCATGCCATACGATGCCGGACAGCAGCAGAAACAAGTCCAGCGGGGATAGGCTTCCGGGGTTGCCGCTAAGAAGTTGGCTCACCGATTGGACTACACTGTCGATGTGCTTTCGGCCGTGGTCGGTAAAGAAAGGACATGTCGCTTGTACCCAGTCATAGTACTCGCGCCTCAAGTAGTCGGATACGCTGAGGTAGCGTGCATGAAAATCCTGGGCGTCCTCGTCCTTCGCAGCCCTCTGCTCTAGCTCCGCCTGTATGCAAAACTGACCGGGCAACTCGCAATGACCTCCAACACAATGGGCGTTATCCCTCAGGCACTCTTCTTCACACGCGAGGCAAAATCCTGTGATTATGGCAGGTCGTGCCAGGGCAGGAGAATCAAGTCTGACGTTTGGCTTGACGGTCCTCGTTGTAGCGCTCGATCTGGCGGCGCTCGAGCTCGCTGAGCCGGACGCGGCGCCAGCGTTCACTCGCCCGCCAGAGCGTGCTGAAGACCAGCTTGAGGCACTCCTTCTCCCCCCGGAAACGAGGAATGACCTTGGCCCGCTGGCGTTCCTCCTCGAAGCCAAGAGAGTTTCTTCGCCATCTGGGAAAGCCGTTCGCTCGGTGGTATCCTTGCCATGAGTCTGAGCCTCCTGGTCACCTTCACAGGAGGTGGTCTTGGCCACCACTATGGGAACCCAGACTCCTCTCACTTTTCGGACATTCTAAGACGGCACTCCTTCACCGAAGGACCATGGCGGTCGCTCACCGCAAACCGGCACAGCGGACACGAGTGACGCCGCGCTTTCCCTACGGCGTCTTGGCTTTCCTGACCCTGCCCTTGTTTCCCGGAGGAATCCTTCCCGACCACTACGGGGGCAGGACCAGCGGGAACACTTCCATCCACTCAAGCACCAGGCCAAGAAGAAGATTGGAGTAGGACAGGGCGGGCTGGTCCATCCACTTGTCGATCTGTGCCTTGAGTCCCTCCTCCTTGAGCGGTTCGCTGTATCCCAGGACAACCTTGAGTTCACAGTCGAACTCCATGCCGAACTCCCTGTCCCCTGTCCGCGTCGCATGGAGTTGGAGGAGCTTAATTGACCTCACTCCGACCTCGCTCACTCCGGGTGCCTCCTTTCGCAGACACGATCACGAGTCTCTCGCGACTCCCGGCCCAGTACGGGATAGGTCGCGCCTGAGGTCCTGGGTGAACCCAGAGGCGCGAGCACCCCGGGGCGGCTACGATGTCGTCTACCTCTTCACCGACGCCATCTACGAGTCGCTACGGGAGCAAGCCGGGTTCAGGGAAGGCATCCTGGCCACCTGGGCCATCCTCGGAGACGGGGGCAAGGTCCTCTTCCGGTCAGCCTGGCTCACGTAGGTACGCCTGCGCCTGAAGGGTACGCACCGGAAAGCAGCTACTCGATCGTCAGGTTCGGGGAGAAGGACGCCGAGATTAGCGTTAAGGACCGCTTCACGATGTCCCTGGATCATGCGGTAGTGGTCGACGGGCTCCGCTCCTCCAGCCCCGATGCGGCCTGGGCCAAGCAGGTAAACGATGTACTGGTTGAGGCTCACGCCCTCGATCATGGCCACTTGGGTGAGTTGCCTGTGCAGGCTCCTGGGCATCCGCATGGTAAACTTCCCGCTGAACTCGTCGAGATCGCTTTCAGGCTCCGGTATCTCGTATCCAAGCTCCCTCGCTGTCGCAAGGACTCCCAAACCATGCGAGGCTATCTCGAGCAGAAGGGCGTACAGTTTCCGGCTCAAATATCATATGGGGGTTGACGAAGTCCGTGGGCCGCGAGTAGGCCTTGGGCGTGGAATCTGTAGCGGCCGACGACAGGAGAAGCGTCGGATGTGGTCCCACAGCGGAGGGTGGCCGCGATAGCTTCGCCACCGCAGGCGCCCATCCCGTGCCGGAGGCTCTTCTCCTGCCCAGACCCTGGCAGGGTCAACCCTCCGGCCCAGAGAAAGAGCAAACCATGCCCAATGAACTTAAGAGCGAAACCTGGACCGACCTTCTCGACGCGGACCCGCGCCCGTGGCTCTTGGAGTCGGACGAACCGGCGGCGCGATGGTTGACCCTGACCCACCTCCTCGACCTACCGGCGAGCGACCCCGAGGTTGTGGTGGCTCACGCCGCCGTGGTCTCCGACGCCGGGACGCGCGGCATTATCGCCCGCCTCCCCGCCTGGGGCGTGGATACCGGTGTATCCGGCCACAATAGCCCGGGTTACGCCCCTAACCTCCTTCACCTCTTGGCCGACATGGGGGTAGGCCCAGGCGACGAGCGCGTCGAGGCCCTGCTTGACGAGATGCTGAAGCACCAGGACGCCGAGGGCCGCTTCCTCTTCTATGCCCGGGGAGACCACGGCTCTCAAGGGCGCCCCCGCGAGCCCGCCTGGGGGTCTCTGACCTGCGATCGGCACGCCATCGTCGAGGCGCTCGCGCGCTTCGGCAGGGGGGACCACCCGCGGGTGGCCCTCGAGGCCCTGCGGACCTTCGCCCGCCTGCCGGCCTCCAGCCGGCCGCCGGGCCTGCTGGATACGGCACGGGCGCCGCTTCCTGACGGTCAAGTGGCCGGCCTTCTGGTACGGCGCCCACTGGTTTCTCGACACGCTGGGCCGGTACCCGGAGCTCTGGAAGGGGGAAGGCGCCCGGGGGGAGGGCGGGCGGACCCTGGAAGAGGACCGGCGGGCCCTGGCCGAGGTCGCGGCCGGCCTGGTCACTCACAACTTCGGCCCCGGCGGGCGGGTGACCCCCCGCTCATGCTACCAGGGCTTTGCGGGCTTCTCGTTCGGGCAGAAGAAGGTCCCGTCACCATTCGCCACCGCCCGGCTTGCGGTCGTGCTCCGCCGGTTCGACGACATGGCGGCGGAGATCGCGGGGATCAACGTCCCGTCGGCCTAGCCCCCCGTATCCGACGTCTCAAGGCGATCCGTAGTCCTTGCTCCAGGAAGTAGAAGCATTCGCCCCCGCTGTCCCACCGGCTCAAGCGATCGCCGTTGCAACTGACGACCTCCCCCCAGCGGCAGGGCCTCGGAAGGACTCACCTCGCCCACGGGCGAAAGTCTGGCCCAGGGCCGCTCGGAGGAAGAGGCCACCTCCTTAATGCGGGTCCGACCTGGCCGTGCGAGAGGCGTGATCGTAGGCGCGGCCAGCGAGAGGAAGGTCACATGAACTACGACTTCGACCGGATCATCGACCGCCGGAACACTAGCTGCGTGAAATGGGATGCCCGCCTCGATCTCTTCGGGACCGACGACGTCCTACCCATGTGGGTGGCGGACATGGATTTCCCCTGTCCCCGGCCGGTGCTGGAGGCCCTGCGGCACCGGCTCGACCATCCCATCCTGGGTTACGGTCTCCCGCCGGATGGTCTCTATCAGGCCATCATCGACCGCATGGCCCGGCGCTACGGCTGGGCCGTCGAGAAGGATTGGATTACCTTCACCCCCGGCGTGGTCACCGCGACCTACGCGGCCGTGCGGACCCTGGCCGTGCCCGGCGACGAGATCATCCTCCAGCCCCCGGTCTACTACCCCTTCTTCGGCGTGGTGACCAACAGCGGTTGCCAGGTGGTCCCAAACCAGCTCTGCCTGGTGGGCGACCGCTACGAAATGGATTTCGAAGATCTGGAACGGCGCTTGGGGGCCCCCGGCGGCCACGGGAGCAAGACTCATCGGATCAGAGGTCTCATTCTCTGTAGCCCCCACAACCCGGTCGGGCGGGTCTGGACTGCCGCCGAGCTTCGCCGGCTTGGGGACATTTGCCGCAGCCACGAGTGCGTGGTCGTGGCCGACGAGATCCACGGCGACCTCCTCATCGACGGGGCCGAGCACACGCCCCTGGCCGGCCTGTCCGAGGAGCTGGCCCAGAACACGATCACCCTCATGGCCCCAAGCAAGACCTTCAACCTGGCCGGGATGGCCGCCTCGTTCGCCATCATTCCCAGCCCCCGTCTCCGGCGAGACTTCGAGCGGGCCAGGCTGGGCCAGGGCGGAGTCAACGTCCTGGGCCTGGTGGCCATGGAGGCCGCCCTGCGCGACGGCGACAGCTACCTGGAAGAGCTCAACCGCTACCTCAGCGGGAACGTGCGCTACTTTAGCGAGGCCGTGGCCGCCATTCCCGGCCTTCGCCTCATCCGGCCGGAGGGAACCTACCTGGCCTGGGTAGATGCCAGGGGGCTCGGTCTTGACGACAAGGCCCTGAGGGATTTCATGCTCCGTAAGGCCCGCGTCGCCAGCGACTTCGGCCACGTCTTCGGTCCCGGCGGGAGCGGCTTCCTGCGCGTTAATCTGGGCTGCCCCCGCAGTCTGGTCGCGGAGGCCGTGGCCCGGCTCAAAGCGGCGGTGGCGGAGCTCGAGGCGGCCGGGGCGCTGCCGGAAGCGGCTGCGGGGCTCAAGGCGGCCGGGGCGCTGCCGGCGGACGCGACTAGAGAGAGTCGTGGAGAGTAAAGAGGAGGTTTTGACATTGCTGCATAGACCCGTAGCCGTTTTGGGTGGCGGCAACGGCGCCCAGACCATGGCCGCCGATCTCACCCTGGCCGGCCTGAAGGTTCACCTCTACGAGCATCCCAGCTTCGCCTCAGGCCCCAGGTTTGCCCCCGTACTGGAGAGCCAAACCATCGAGCTGGGCGGCGTCGGCCGGCGGGGGCCGGCCAGAGTGGCTCGCGTGACGACCAGAATGGAAGAAGCTCTGGACGGGGTTATCTGGATCAATCTGGCCATTCCGGCCACCGGGCACGAGGTCTTCTTCGAGGCCCTCATCCCCCACCTGCGGGACGGTCAGGTCGTGGTTGTCTGGGCCGGCGACTACGGCTCTCTCCGGCTGGCCCACCTCCTCAAGGAGCGGGGAATCAAGGCCAAGGTCCTGATCGCCGAGGCCAATACTCTCCCCTACGGCACCCGCCTGCGGGGACCAGGACAGGCCGACCTACTCCTCACCGCTCCCCGGGTTCTCCTGGCCACCCTACCGGGCGGAAAGAGTGCGGAACTTGTTGAGGCCCTACGGCCGGTCTATCCGTGCCTCGTACCCTGTCAGAACGTCATCGTCGCCGCCCTCTCCAACCCCAACCCTATCGTCCATCCACCGGGGTCTCTGCTCAATGTGGGCCGCATCCAGTACTCCGGCGGTGACTTCTGGATGTACCGGGAAGGCATCACCGAGGCCGTGGCCCGGGTCATCCGCCGCGTCTACGACGAGACAGCGGCCGTGGCCGCCAAGTGGGGCTTCGAGGTGGAGGGCTACGAGGACAGAGACTTCCGGACCACGGCCAGCATTATGGGCGTGGCCTTTCAGGCCCCCTTCGACACCATCGGGGTCATCGCCTCGATCGGCGGGCCGCACAGCATCGCCGACCGCTACATCACCGAAGACCTGCCCTTCGGGCTGGTTCCCGTGGTCCAGTTCGGCGAGAAACTCGGAGTGCCCACGCCTCTCACGCGGGCCATCATCGACATCGGCTCGGCGGTCTCGGACACGAACTTCTGGGAGACCGGTCGGACCCTGGCCCAACTGGGACTGGCCGACCTCTCAGCCCGCGAGATAGCCGCGCGGGTGGATGGGTAGCTGGGTAGATGGCTAGATCGCCGCTACCCCACCGCAGCCGGGCTCACAACCCAGCTAAGCACGGGGGCCGCGGCCCGGCGGAGCTTCTCATCGCAGGTGACAAGGGGCAACCCGCGTCGCTCCGCCGCGGCCAGGTAGGCGGCGTCGTAGAAGGACAGGCCGAGGCGCTGGCTGAAGGCTAGAGCCGAGTCCATCTCTCCAAGCGGGCTGATCGTCTCGAGGTGAAGCCTCTCCAACTCTTCGAGACTCTGGAGAGCCACTCTCTCCGGCAGCCATCCCCGACGGACGGCGACCGAGAGGAGGTTTCCGACCTCGTAGAAGAACAAGTCGGGGACAACGATGTTCAGCTTGCCCAGAACGTAGCCCTCCAGAAGAGCCCTGGCGGCGGGGCCGTCGCTCTCGTCCGGCAGGAACCACTTGGCCCCAACGCTGGCGTCGACACAGACCGCGGCCACCTTAGTCACCTGGCTCTCCGCCTTCCAGTTCCCGACGGGATTCGCGCCAGAGATCCTCGAAGCAAAGGCCGGCGAACTCCGCGCGCAGCCGCTCGATACCAGCCAGGGCCCTCACCCGATCGGCCCATACCTTGGACAGCCGACCATGACCGCCGGAGTCACCGGCCACCCCGTAGCCGGGTCGGGCCTCCCGGACTAGGCCATCGCTCTCCGGAGCGGGTAGGCCCGCCTGGTCACCATCCCGGCGGCAGGGACACAGAATCAGCCTCTGCCCGTCAAGGATTACCTCGACCTCATCGCCCGCCGCCATCCCCGCCGCCTCGCGCAGGACCTTGGGGATGACAATCTGACCCCGGCTGGACATCCTCGCTCGCCCACTCACGACGCCCATGTCTCTGTCTCCTGTCGCGTCTTACTCTGATCTTACTTCTGTCTTACTGGTGTGTCAACACCGGTCACCTCCTGAATCTGGTCCGGCTACTGGCTCAAGATGCCCGGCCTCTAGCCGTCGGAGGCCTCTCCGTCAGATCCGTTCGTCTTCCGGATTGTCCCTCGGAGCGGAGGCACGGGAGGTCCCAGAACCTTCCCCAGAACGAGCTTCTGCAGGTACTGGTTCTGGCGCACGATGCCAACAACCCCGAACCAGCCCGCCGCCGCCGCGCCTGCGGCCCACAGAAGGACTCCCCACCAGGGCAGAACACCCCAGGTCATAAGCACCAAGGGGACAGTCCCCACCGCCGAAGCTCCATCCCTCGGCATCGGGGACTTCCGGGACCGGGAGAGGCGCCTGCGAGGACGGTCGGCGCCAGCGGGAGCCACGGCTTGGGAAGCGGCCCAGGAGGTCACCGGGCGGAGCCCTCTTCAAGAAGGCCCCGCCCGACCGAAGGACATCGCCTATCCTTGACGCAACGTGCGAACGAGGTCAAGTAGCGACGCCGCGCCCAACACTACTCCCGCTACCCTCGCGAAGAACCGCGTGGCAGAGTCGCCCATGTACAGGCGGTCATACCTTCCCTTGGTAACTCTCTTGACATGGTTGGCGTAAGTGACGCCCCATTCAGGAGCCCAGACAAGGAAGTAGACAGCTCCAACGACGCCGCCCATATCGTAGAGCACATCGCCTGTTCGTTCCAGAAACGCGTCTGAGGCCGATAGAGCGATCAGCACCAAGGCAGAGGCCAGGAGCAGAACGCCTATTGCGAACCAACAACGTCTCAGAAGGTACCGCGTCATGGGAGCCGGGCGGCGATCCTCTCCGCAACGTAGTTGATGAGCATGGTCCAGGCCAGGAGACTGAGCGGAATGGCTGCGACCGCGTACAGAATGACGTCCAGTGTCATTCGGTTGTGATGCTTGCTCCACTCGACCGCGAACCAGCCCAAGAGCGTGGCCGCGGCGGGGTACAGAACCACGTCGACCCTGCGGCCAGGCAGATAGACATACCAACCGCTTAGACGCAACACCAGGACCAACAAAGCCAGCGCAAGGCCGGCCGCCGCGAGCCACAGCAGTTGCCGGAGCGGTGCGTCAGGCATGTTCGGTCACCTCGAATCTGGTCCGGCTACTGGCTCAAGATGCCCGACCTCTAGCCGTCGGAGGCCTCTCCGTCAGATCCGTTCGTCTTCCGGATTGTCCCTCGGAGCGGAGGCACGGGAGGTCCCAGAACCTTCCCCAGAACGAGCTTCTGCAGGTACTGGTTCTGGCGCACG
>Ga0315274_10000094_pt1 | contig 126527 bp, 165 predicted proteins | sample YL17G02_20_MG_FD_203700 | JGI IMG/M metagenome (GOLD analysis project Ga0315274, IMG submission 203700) | Sediment microbial communities from Yellowstone Lake, YNP, Wyoming, USA - YL17G02_20 | ecosystem: Environmental > Aquatic > Freshwater > Lake > Sediment | place: USA: Wyoming | collected...
CTTTGGCATAGGCTCGTGCTGGGTCGGTGCGTTTGCTGAAACGCCTCTGAGAAAAGAGTTCAAGATTCCAGATGACATAGAAATTCATGCAATCATACCTTTGGGCTATCCAGCTGAAAGGCCAGCTCAGCCATCAAAACCATATTTTGCTGATGTCTGCTGGTGGGGCGAGTGGTTCGGCCTTAAACGAGCTGCAGAGATTTTCCCACTCCAGACGGAAACAATTCCGAGGGTAAAGAAAGAGCTTCAGAAGCATTTGGCACAAGCCTCGAAGGAAGTCAGCAAAGCAATGAAGCACATTCAAAAACGCACTAAAAAGAAAAAATAATTACTTGATTATATGCGATGATGGGTTAGCGGTTAAGTTAAAGGTGCAAGCCCCGTTTATGCATACCTTTCCTGTTGGACAATCTTTTACAACTGACGTGCACGCATTTCCATTACAATAGTATTCTCTTACACTAGGTGCCGCGCTCGGATTCGGATTGCTAGGACTCGTAGGACTGCCGCCCGCGCAAGCATCAGTACCGCCACCACCAGTAATACCAAAACCATCAGTGCATGTCCCTTTTACTGTAAGATTTATGCCGTTGTCAGAATCTTTGCAGAAGCAGTCTTTGGCGCATTTTTCTGTAAATCCACATTCATCTCTTGTGCAAATTCCATCTCCGCATACAGCACAATCCTGAGAATTTTGTGCGTTTTCTCCCATATTTGCCATGCAAATCTTATCACCTATCAAACCTTTGCAGTCTGCGATACAAGCGTTCTTTGAGATTGCGCAACCTTCAGGATCGTCGCAAACTGCATCGCCGCAAACAAGGCAGTCCACAGGGCAATTTACCCAATCTTCAGAAGCGCGCTGGCAAACATGATCTCCGCAAATAGGTAGGGGATTTATTACCGCATTAATTTGTTTAGCAGCAAAGAACTTCGCAGTATTTCCTGATGTTCCAAAAGCTATAACGATAATTAAAACCACGACAGCAATTATCAAAGCTGTTGCAGTTGTCAATTTGAATTTTGTTTTCTTTTTTGCCATTTTTATGGCGGTATTTCCTGTGGTTGTATGGGTCCGCTCGGCTCATTAATGCACTTTGAGCTGCAACCATCGCCGCTTACTGTGTTGCCATCGTCGCACCCCTCAAAGCCAGATACGATACCATCACCACATACACTGCAATCATTTGGACAATTGGCCACTGGCCCCAGAGTTTCCGAAAGATCAGGGCAGTTATTTTGTACGTTATGTTTTTCGCATATTTTATTACCGCACTTGCCGTTGAATGGATAGAGGCTACAGCCCATTTTTATAGTTTTGGCATTATTATTTTCATTTGATTCCTTAATCGCGCCAATGTTTGGAACTAATGCGAACTTTACTGGCACGTCTGCGTAAGCAGTTATGCTAAATGGGTTTGTATCACCTACTGATGCAACGAACATACAAGCGGTTATTTGCCCAGCTTTTAGAGCCTTAATTTGACAAACTGGCTGTCCGCCCCCAAAAAATACGGCGGCCGGCGGTAATTGAACATTGTTAGTTGTATCTGTAAGTGTTACGCCAAACGCTTGATTAACATCAGCGCTTCCTTGATTCTTTATTGTGACACCAATGACATACAATGTCTGCACCCCACCCAAAGCTGCAGGCGCATAATGCCATGAAATATCCGTAACAACTAAATCAGGAATCTGCAGTTGTGCGTTTGGTATCACTGGCTGTATTGTGGACGGAGCAAAAAACTTCGCTGTCTGTCCAGACGCTCCAAATGCTATTATGATTATCAAAACTATTGCTGCTACGATTAAGGCTGTTCCCGTGGTTAGCTTGAGTTTTGTCTTTTTAGCCGTAGTCAGTAGCACCTTAACTATTAAAGCTGCGCTTGTTTAAATGTATTTTGATGGTTGTCGAGACTTTGATAAAGCCAGCATGGGTTGTTAAGAATCCTCTTTACGCGCTTTTCCTAGGAATTGTGCTAGCTTTTATTGGAACTTCAATTGGCTTGTTTATATTTCCAGACCAGGCAAGTTTTGCTGGCTTGCTTTTCATTACAATGGCGGCAGTGCCTTTCCTTGCAAAAGTTGTTGATTTCAAAACTGAAAAAGGCAAAATAAGCAAAAACTTCTGGCACCGCAACAAGGAAATCGCATTAATTTATGGTTTGTTTTTCTTTGGTGTTTCCATCGCTTATTTTATCTGGTACAAGGTGCTCCCGCTAAACACGGCGGAATTTTTCTTTAACAGGCAAATCATAGCATTGACGCAACCAACAACCCTCGGATTTTTTTCGCAGGCACAACTGGGACAATTTTCACCAATCGTGGTTAACAATTTGAAAGTTCTTTTCCTTGTTATGCTGCTATCTTTCATTTATGGTATGGGCTCTGTGCTCATAATAACTTGGAATGCCTCCGTGCTAGGAGTTTTTGTTGCCAGCTTTGGCAAGTTTGTTGATTTTGTAAAATTTATCCCGCACACAGGTCTGGAGTTTTTAGGATTCTTTTTTGGTGCCATGGCTGGCGGTTTGCTGTCGATGGCTTTTGATGAGAGCAAGACAAAACTCAAATCAGCGAAATTCTATAGAGCAATCAATGACGCTTCTATGCTGTTCATTCTGGCTGTTATCATAATAGTAGCAGCATTAGTCGAGATAAGACTATTTTAATAAAAAAAGGTGAGGTGCGCGGGTCTGCTCCTCACAGAACTCGTCAGCCCGCGCCAAAGACAACTTTGGAGGTGCTTGTGGGAGTATGATTAGGTATCTTTCAGGCCGTATAATATCCTACTCAGCCTGTAGTTGTTTATGAATCTCTGAACGTAGCTTCTGGTTCCGCCATTCAAGCCCTCTGGTCCGAGGACTTCTGTCAAGCGTAAACCAAAATCATACAGCGTATTTTCGTCTTTTGGTATCTCTTTGAGTTTCAATTCGTTTTTTGCCCAGTCAATCATGTTCTCAGCCAGAGTTTTATCTACCTTGAAGTAAGAGGCAACTACGCCGATCATTGCTTCCAAGTCTGCTGAATTAGGTTGCTGTTCGACCATAAAAAAAGTGATAGGGGAGCATGGCCCCCCTCTCCGGTTAATGGAGGTATTTACCTCCCTAAGCTCTGAGCATCTCAATGCCCAGCTCTTCGTTAAATCTCGTTGCCTTCTCGGACGACCTTGCGTAGTCGACCTTTCCAAGCACGTATGGTGACTTGACTCCAGTTATGATAGTCATAACACGGAGCTTACCTTGGAACTTCGGGTCGATTCTCGCACCCCAGATAACGTTCGAGTCATCATCTAGACCGCCCGTTACTAGAGCACCGACTTTTTCAGCTTCGTCGAGAGTCATGTCTGGGCCACCAGTAATGTGTATCAACGCACCGGTTGCACCATCGTATTTAACATCGAGCAATGGGTTTGCCAAGGCTCTGTTTACAGACTCCTCAACTTTGTTTTCAGTATCAGATTCACCAATTCCTATGACTGATACGCCGCCTTTTGACATTATGGCTTTAACATCAGCATAGTCTAGGTTAATCAGGCTCGGTACTGCAATTATTTCTACAATTCCCTTGATCATTGTTGCGATCAATTCGTTTGCAACCGCAAATGCCTGTTGTATTGGCAGATTGCCTGCAATGTCCGCTAACCTGTTGTTATCAATTACTATTACTGTGTCTGAGCAGTTTCTCAATTGCTTCAAACCGTATTCGGCTTTGTCGATTCTTGCTTTTTCAATGCCGAATGGCATGGTTACGACACCAATTACGATGCATCCCATGTCTTTTGCTAATTGTGCTACTACTGGTGCAGCACCTGTTCCGGTACCTCCACCAAGACCTGCGCATACAAAAACCATGTCTGCGCCTTTGATTGCTTCCTTAATTTCTGTGACGGACTCTTTAGCAGCTTCGTGGCCTTTTTCTGGGAAACCACCACAACCTAAACCGCGTGTCAAGTCCCTGCCGATTAGAATCTTTCTGTCAGCTTCTCTGTTGTCAAGGTGCAATTTATCAGTGTTTAAACCGATGATTTCTGCGCCCTTGATTCCCTTTTTGTATAGCCAATCAGTGGCATTAATTCCTGCACCACCGCAGCCTACAACTTTTATATTGGCATGCCCCACAATAAAATCGTCTTCTGGTTTGTTTGCCGCTGTTTTCAGCGCATCTTGTACAATAAATTCCATGGCCAAATTCCGGTTAAACCGGTACCTCCAAACTTATATGAACGCATTAGGTTATCTGAGATAAGCACCCCATTAGCGTTTCATTTTTAGTTTGTATGTTTCATATTATGAAACGCACTTCTATATAAAGAATAGTTTACTCAAGTATACAAAGTCAATTGCGTACGATTTTTCTACAGGAAACGCATTTGAAATCCAGATGAAATTCAAACGCAAACATGGTACGTGGTTTCAGCAAGCCGATTTTTTGACGTAATAAAATAGTAATAAATTTTCAAACTCAGCCAAGATTTCCTTTGGAAAAATTTGAAAATGAATATTGCAATGAACTGATTAGTTGTGAAAATGTGTAACTGAAAATCAAAGTGCAGTAAATATAGACAATTAGTAAATTTTCAACATATTTGCCTTATTGCAAATGTTTAAAAAACGCCACCAAACCGAACAGGAATGGACTACGCGGAAGCAGAGCTCAAAGTAATAAAAGTGTGTATCGACAGGAAAACCGACTGGTCGGACCCGACGGACCTGAAAGACCTAGGTGATAAAACACTTGAAGAAAAGTTGCAAGGAGATACAACATTCAAGGACCTGGGCCTGTTGAAATTTTTCCCAGCCGTTCTAGAGCTTAGCGACAATGTGAAAGTTCAAAACTTTGGCAGGAATAGAGATTACTGTTTAATTATTTCAAATCCCGATAAAAAAATCGTTGTTAAGAAAAGACAATGTTCTTTTGAACCGGAAATTGCGAGAAAAGTAGCAGAATTGGGAGTGGGCCCAAGATTGCTTGGCACGCTTAATGAAAATATCATTGTTGAAGAATTTGTTGAAGGCAAACCCTTCACTTATGAACACTTGAGGTCCGTTCCTAGACAACTGGGTGAAAGAGTTGGCGAAATCTATAAGCTAATGCACGAAGCAAAAATAATGTACTGCGATTATTTCAAAGCGGGAGATTTCAGAGAAAGCGCACACTTAATTGTCAATACACAAGACATTGCCAAGTCAAAATTTGTTGATTTCGGCGTTGCCACGCCAATAAAGACCCCAAAAGAAATGACGTCTGAAGAATTTGTTAATTGGTGCTTTACTATTCCTGGTTTTGGAGATATGTATGCCGTTGATCCTGAAAATGCAGCAAACTATTCGCTTGGACAGCGCGAATTTATGATAAAAAAAGGGCTGACAATCGATGAAATGGTTAAGATGGATATAAGCCTGGTACCAATGCAATTCCAGTGGTTCCCAGAGTCGAAAAAAGATACGTTTATACTAAAAGAATTCTTCGAAGCTTTCAATAAAGGCTACGGTAAAAAAGCAATCTGATTTTAAACTTTATATACCTCAGGCCGGAAATATAGATATGTTCAAAGTTGGAGACCGGGTTGAAGTCAAGACAAAGACAGAGACTTTTACTGGCGTTGTGATGCCGGCCCCCGAAGAGGAGAAAGACCTTCTGATTCTGAAATTAGCTTCGGGTTATAACTTGCCAATAAAGTTGACAAAAGACATAACAGCAAAGAAGATAGGCGAGGAAAAATTTGAAGGCCTCCCAACGTACAGGCCGCCCTTCAAGGAGTTGCCTTTCATTTCTATAATCACAACTGGAGGCACAATAACATCAAGAGTTGATTACAAAACAGGCGCAGTTGCTCCCCTGAAGTCTGCTGACGAGCTGTTGCTCACAATACCAGAGCTCAATGACATTGTTAACATAAAGCGAATTCACCAGCCATTTTCGGTGCTGTCTGAAGATATGTCCGCACAAGAATGGAAAAAGATTGCAGAATTGGTTGAGCAAGAATTGAAAGACGATGAGATATCGGGCGTTATTGTCACACACGGTACTGATATTTTACATTACACTGCTGCAGCTCTTTCATTTATGCTGAAAAATCTGTCAAAACCAGTTGCTTTAGTTGGCGGTCAACGTTCTTCAGATAGGGGCAGTTTTGACGGTGCCCAGAACTTGATTTGTGCAGCCCATTATTGCAAATCTGAAATTGCCGAAGTTGCAATTGTTATGCACGCGACAGAATCGGATGACTATTGCTTCGCAACAAGGGGCACAAAAGTCAGAAAAATGCATACCAGCAGAAGAGATGCATTCAGGCCAATTAATGAATTGCCCTTTGCAAAAATCTGGCCTTCTGGAAAAATTGAAATCGTAAATAAAAATTTCTGTCCAAGACGAGACCACCGCGCTGAAACGGTTTTGGATACAAGATTTGAAACAAAAATTGCGTTGCTAAAGTATTTCCCGGGCGCAGATCCTGAAATTTTTGAAAGCCTTGTGGAAAAGGGCTACAAAGGAATAGTAATTGAAGCAACAGGTCTTGGTCATGTTGCCGTAAATCCTTTGCAGAAAAAGAATTCATGGTTACCTGCCATTAAATCAGCAATTGAAAAAGGAGTTTTAGTTTGTTTTGCGCCACAGACAATTTATGGCCGACTTGATCCTTTTGTTTATGCAAACGCCAGACTATTGCACAATGCCGGCGTTATATTTTTGGAAGACATGCTTCCAGAAACAGCCTATGTGAAATTAGGAATTGTTTTGGGCAGAACAAAAGACCCTGCCCAGGCAAAGAAATTGATGCTCGAGAATATCTCTGGTGAGATAAATAAAAGAATAGAATCGGATTCGTTCCTTTATTAAAAATGGATTACGCAAAACTAGGATTGAAGTCAGGAATCGAAGTACATCAGCGGTTGGATACGCACAAACTTTACTGCGATTGCCCCGCTATTATCAGGACTGATACCCCGAGTTTTACAATTAAAAGGGAATTGAGGCCATTAGCAGGCGAAACAGGAAAAATCGACCCAGCAGCACTTTTTGAAAAAAAGAAAAGGAAATTTTACATTTACGAAGCTTACTCAGATACAAATTGCCTTGTTGAATTGGACGAGGAGCCGCCACACCCAATAAATCAGGAAGCATTGGGTATTGCTTTGCTGATTGCGAAAATGCTACATTGTGAAATTCTTGATGTTACGCAGGTAATGAGAAAAACAGTTGTGAATGGCTCAAACACTTCTGGCTTTCAAAGAACTGCCTTGATTGGCCATGACGGTTTTGTAGAAACAAGTTTTGGCAAGGTAGGAATACAAAATGTTTATCTCGAAGAAGATGCGGCTCGTCGCACTGAAGAAACACCTGAGTCTGTTACTTTCAGGCTTGACAGGTTAGGAATTTCAGAAGTTGAAATTGCAACAGCTCCGGACTGCAAAACTCCTGAACAAGTCAAGGCGCTTGCAGAGACGCTCGGGATGCTTTTGCGTTCTACGGGTAAAGTAATGCGCGGAATCGGATCAATAACGCAGGATGTCAACGTCTCGATAACGGGACACCCGCGAGTCGAATTAAAAGGCGTGCAGGAATTACCTCACATGCCTGAAATTGTCAAAAAGGAAATTGAAAGACAGCAGGAAGTGATCAAGAAAGGTGAGAAAATCGAACAGCATGTGCGAAATATTTTACCTGACTTAAGCAGCAAGTTCCTCAGACCCATAACTGGAGCGGCAAGAATGTATCCGGAGACAGATATTCCTCTAATAAAAATAGACAAAGAGAGAGTCGCGAGAATGAAAATACCAGAGTCTTTCGAAGACAAAGAAAAGAAATTCATAAAATTAGGTTTGTCAGAGGATTTAGCAAAACAAGTTGTTCATGATGTCAGATTTTCATTCATAGAATCACTATTTTCAAAATTCAAGAATGTAAAAACTTCAGTGATTGCTTCAGCAATCTTTTCAACCGAATCTGAAGTCAAAAGAAAGACTGGCAAGGAAGTCAAATTCACGGATGAGCAGTACGACGAAGTCCTGAACCTATTGGATAAAGGAAAAGTAGCAAAAGAAGCCGTACTTGATGTCTTTATTGACTTGTCAAAAGGTGAGAAACTTGATGACATTACGAATAAATTTGCAAAATTCTCGGACTCAGATTTGAAAAAAGAAATTGACAAATTGAAAGCACAGTTCGAAGACATACCAAGAGAAAAATTGCAAGGCGTGATAATGGGAAAGCTCAGAGGCAAAGCCGACCCTAAGAAGATAATTGAATTATTAAAATGAAAAAGATAGCAATAGTTTTTGGTGGAAGCTACAAAAGATTTGCAAAATTATTTCCAAATACAAGAAAAATCAAGGCGAAGAATGCAAAATTCAGGTTTTTCGTATGTTTTGGGCCGCGCAAAAGTAAGGTTTTAGCAGAACAGACTTTTTATCTGAAAAAGAGAGAGAAAAAAATACCTCAAACAGCGGACGAAGTTTCAAAGGAAATCAAGAAATACGATCCCGACGCCGTCTTGTTTTTGGGAACGTGCGGGAACCTTAATGGTAAAATCAACAAAGCGTTTTATCCAAATCAATTTTCCTTTGTTGAAATTAAAAAAATATTTCCGGCAGAGAAGTACAAACCTCAAAATAAAACCATGTTGGAAAACATCCTCGGTACAGATAAATCAAAAGTCCTTACTCTTTCCACCTTTGTTACGCATTGGCATTTCGGGCCAAAAGAAAAAGAAGGGTATATGAAAATATGGCCCGATGTACTTTCTTTTTTGAAAAAGAAAGGCATGGCCACAGCCAAAATGAAAGGCAGAGAGATTGCAGAGAGTTTTTGCGAATTCCATTATGCTGAATTTCTAGATCATTTGAAAAAATATGCGCAGCTTATTGAAATGGAATCCTGGAAAATCGTAAGTGAGCTCAGGAAATATCCTATCGGCGTGATGCTATTTTCTTCAGACAGCCCCAAAGATACTGAAGTTTATGAAAATATCAAGAAGCAAATCAACTGGAAGAAATTCAGAAAATATTGTCTGAGTGCGATAGCGAAAATAACGAATTAGAGTCCCAAAGCTTTTTCTAAAGCACTAAAATCCCTGTGCTTAAATCTCATATCAACTAAAGTAATGTGTCTGTTGTTTTCATTTAATATCTTTACGAGCTCTTCAACAAAAATGCCTTGGCCAGCTACAATTTCAGAATGCTCCATATCCGGACCTGCGGTAGTAATGGTGCATGCGCAGCTTGGTGATTTCTGGACGCCAACGTAAAATAATTGGCCTTTCAAAGGCAAAACTTCAGGCAAAATATCTTTTCTAACTACGTCCCCGCAGATTTTTCTAAATTTTTTATTATCATACATATTTTTTGTTGCTGGCAGTCTTTCAGCACCCAAACGCATATATTCCGATTCAGGGCAGTAGCGCACTTGCACCATTGGTATTTTGTGATCCCAAAAGAATTCCACGAACTCTAGATATTGGTACGCATCTGGCCATTTACTGTCGTAGCGGAAAGAAGGCGCGAGGTAGCACATAGCTACAAGCGCCACCTTTTTTGCATTAATCATGTCGCGAGCAAATCTTTGGCAGTAATTCATGTGTTTTGCGAATTGTAAGATTTCTTAAGTATTGCGGGATTATTTCTTGCCCCAGTCTGCTGTTATCACTGGTTTTATGCCTTTGAGCCAGTTGTAAGCAGATAGAGCTGCCTTTGCGCCCTCGCCTGCTGCAACAACAGCCTGTTTTATTGGCGTGTTTGTAATGTCACCTGCAGCAAAAATTCCTGGTTGAGAAGTTGCACATAGGTTATCGATGATTATCTGCTTGTAATTATCCAGTTTCACGAGATGAGAAACCATTTCTGTTTTTACTTCGTAGCCGATTTCAACAAAAACCCCATCGACAGGAATTTCTTTTGTTCCATGAGTATTTACATTTTCAACAACAATAGACTTGACAAATTTGTCTCCTTTGATTTCTTTAGGTATCGAACTCAAAACAAATTCAATATTCTTTGCTTTCTTTGCTGCTTTTGTTGCAATTTCAGCAGCCCTGAATTCATCTCTTCTGTGAATGATGTAAACATGCTTTGCGATATTTGCACCATAGAGTGCAGCGTCCAGTGCAGAATCTCCGCCGCCAACTATGGCAACGGTTTTGTTCTTGAAAATCGGCATGTCACAGGTGGCACAGTAACTGACTCCTTTGCCAGAATATTTTTCTTCGCCTGGGACGCCAATGTTCCTTGGCGTTTTTCCATAAGCCAAAATCAAAGCTTTGCCTTCATAGTTTTTTGTTGTTTTTACAGCAAAGTTTTTCCCTTTCTTGTCAACAGAAGTAACCTCTTCAAAGATGATTTCAGCACCAAGCTTTTCAGCCTGCGCAGCCATCTTTTGTGCTAATTCCGCGCCCATGATTTTTTCAAAACCAGGGAAATTCTCCATTGAATGCGCTTTTGTGATTTGCCCGCCAGTATCTTTGCTGATAACAAGAGTTTTCAGTTCGCGCCTGCAGGCGTAGATAGCAGCTGTCAAGCCAGCAGGACCAGCGCCCAAAATAATCACATCGTAAACTTTAGCCATAAAATCAATTCAAAGTAGTATCTTTTAAATTTTCTCAAAGCAGGCTATAAAGTCCCTGATAGAATTTGAACCCGTCTAAACCAGGGATTGGCAGCATATTAAAGATAAAGAGCCAGAGATTTATTTGCTTGCTCAAATACAGAATTCTTTCGTATTTTGGTGCCCAGTTCTGGTTTATCGCCAAAGTGCAGATTCCAAATATGAGCAAATTCACTAATGGGCCTATCAAAGAAACCAAACCAAAATCAAATGCAGAGCCCATGCCTGACACAGAGACATAACCAGGGATGAAAAATATCAATCCTGGTGAAAATAATCTGAGTACTATTCCAAGACCTAAGCCCCAGAAGCTGGCTTGGTAAACCGCACTAAAGCCAAAATATAATGCCAAGAATTTATGGCCTAACTCGTGAAAAATGACTGCTGGAGCCGCAATCAAGGCAGCGTATTTGATGTTGTCCAAGTCCAAGAGTTTCTTGGTCCAGCTTTCTTCTATCTCCAGATTAAACTCAGATTCTGTCTTTGGTTTACGGAAACTTCCCGAGAAGATAAATCCAACTGCTACTATCGTGATAACAATCTGAATCAATTCCCAGGCCGTGAATAGCATGCAAAAATCTCAAAACCCAGTTTTAAAAATCTAACCGCTCCACTCAATTTCCTTTGTGTGAGTTTTTGCGTTTGCGTATCTGGCAAGCACAAACAGCAGTGAGGACAGTCTGTTTAGGTAAGACAGAACGTTCCTGTTAATTTTTTCTTCCTTTTCTAAAATAGTAGCACGCCTTTCAGCTCTTCGGCAAACAGCCCTCGTTACTTGTAGATGGGCTGCAAGCAAGTTTCCGCCAGGCAAAATGAATTTTTCCAATGGCTTTATTTTCTTGGCGATGTTATCGATGTCCTTTTCCAATTCCTGAATGTGGTCAGGATTTATTCTTGAAATCTTGCTGTGAGTTTTTGATGGAGATGGCGTTGCCAAGTCAGCTCCAACAATGAATAATTCCTTCTGTATTTTTTCCAAAATAGAATCAACTTCTTTGTCTTCGCAGAAAGCTCTTGCAAGTCCAATAAACGAGTTTAATTCATCAACAGAGCCAAATGCCTCTACCTTTAGCTTATCCTTGCCAATTCGGCCAGCATCGAATAAGCCAGTCTCACCAGTGTCTCCGGTTCTTGTGTAATACAGTGGCATACATCTATCAGCAATTCGAGATATTAAAAACTAACCTTCAACTGCTTAGTTATAAGCGTATGACTTAAATACGAGTTTTGCTTCTAAATTATTGGCCATGAGATTGCAAGGTAAGGTTGCTTTAATCACAGGCGCTAGTTCTGGAATAGGCAGGGCGACAGCATTGCTTTTCGCAAAAGAGGGAGCAAAAGTTGCCGTTAATTATAGCCATTCCAAAGATGAGGCAGATTACGTTGTCACTTTAATTAAACAAGCCGGCGGAGAGGCTTTCGCAGTAAAAGCAGACGTCTCCAAAGAGAACGAAGTCAAAAAGATGATTGATGAAGTTGTAAAGAAATACAGAAAAATTGACATTCTCTATAATAACGCGGGCGTGGAATTGCAAAAACCGATTTCGATTACGACTGAAGATGACTGGAATCATGTTTTAGCCATAAATCTGAAAGGAATGTTTTTGTGCTCGAAATATGCGATCTCGCATATGCTTGAAGGCAGTGCAATAATAAATACGGCATCAGCTTTAGGGCTTGTTGGCTCTGCTAACTTGACTGCTTACAGCGCATCAAAAGGTGGAGTTGTCTTATTCACGAAATCACTTGCTCTGGAGTTAGCGCCAAAGATCAGGGTGAATTGCATATGCCCTGGTGCTATTAACACACCAATGATTCGCCGTTTTATTGATGCAGCACCTGACCCGAAAGCCGCTGAGAAGCAATTGGCAATGCAACACCCTATGGGACGGCTAGGCGAGCCAGAAGAAATCGCAAAAGCGGCTTTGTTTTTGGCATCAGGTGACTCAAGTTTTGTAACAGGTCATGCTCTATCAGTAGATGGAGGCTTTACAGCACAATGAAAGCTAAAAAAAAGAAAATAACAAAGAAACAATTCTGCAGCGTATGCGGCAGCAAGATACCTTGGGAAAAATGCTGCAAGAAATGTAATCTTCCTTGTTGAGATGGTAATCCGTAAGATAGGAAAGAATAAGTGGCGTCTTTACAGCCTTAAAATAAATCCAAAAACTGGCAAGCGCAGAAATCTTGGCACCTTTCCGAGCAGGGCCAAAGCTTTGAATCACGAAAGGCAAGTAGAATTCTTCAAAAGAAGTAAAAATTAAAAAAAGTCGTCGCTTAGTGTTGGCCTTTTTCTGTAAAGTGGTGTATTGCTGTTACTACGAAGGTCAGTGCTAGCAACAGTGTTGGGAATTCAGCTGGCAAGCCCATTGGGTAGTAGGCAAAAAGTATTGCTAGTAGTGCCAAAATCAACTGTATAGCACCTAGTGTTTTTGGTTTCATGGTTCGCCTCCTTTGGAAAGCAGACGCTGTTCTATTATTTAAAAATTGCGAAAATCAGCCCTCTGTCTCTTCTTGCTCGATGTCAGACTCAATGCCTTCCTCGTATTCCATTTCTTTCTCTTCCTCTTTTTCTTCGGTTTCAACGTCCTGCTCTTCGTGCTCGGCTTCAGTGCTCTCTTCTTTGGATTTTTTCGGTTTTTTCTTGGGTTTTGCCATGTTTAAATCTAGAAATATGGCAATATAAAGTTTTTAATATCCTTTAGCATAGGTCTTGAAATGGCAAAGTACTTGGTCGAATATCATCGAGATTTATGCATCGGATGTGGCGCTTGCGTAGCAGTAACCCCTGACATAAGAGAGCTCGATGATGAAGGCAAAGTCGAAATCAAAGGCGCAAAGAAGAAAGATGACTTGCAAACATTAGAAATCGATGAAAAGGACCTGAAGAAACACAAAGAAGCAGCGCAAGTATGTCCTGTTGGTGCCATTAAAATAAAAGATTTGAAAACAGGGAAATACTTTATTTAAATTAGTGTTGACGACTCAGTAAGTCTGTTAAGGTGTTTTTATCCAACTGAATTTCCATCGCATCTTCGGCCTTTAGTTCTTTTAAGACATCGAGTAACCATTTTGCATCATGTTCAAGTTTAGCAAGGTCTTTCATAATGGTTTCGTCTAGTTTTAGCTCAGCCGAGCCAGCTTTAATTTTAAAAAAGGGTGCCTTTTCAGTTTCTTCATATTTTATGTCAGACATTAAAGCTGGTACGATCCTCTTTTCCAAAGTGCTTGCTAGTTCGCCTATACCTCGTGCAAGATTTATTATAATCGTTATTTTCCCTTCCATCGCTAGAGCAATAGCCCACTCTTTTTGCATGAAATGAATATCTGGATTGTTAATTGGCATGTATTATCCCCAGTTCACTCAAGAATTGCGTGTATTTAAATATTTTGAAGTTACTGCGCAGATTGCAATGCCCACTTCTTCAGAACATCGTATTCAACTGCGCCGCAGAGCCATTTGCCGGTTTTTTCATTGTAAAAGAAAGGAACTCCGCCGCAGCAGCCTTTGTCGCATTTTTTCATCAATCTCATGTTCTTATTATCATACCAGACTTCAAATTTCTCTATTTTTACGCCGGTTTCCTGGTCTAATTTTGCTAGCAGTGCTTCCATCATAATGCAATGAGGGCAATCCCTGCCGTAGAATTCGATTAATCTGATTTTGGCAATAGGTTTCTTTCTGACAATTTTTTTCTTTTTCATTTTGGTTTCTTCACAAGGCGCATCATCTTTCCGTGGTGTATTATTTTTGTTGCAGACCTGTAGTCACATTTGCTGCATCCATATTCAATGCGCTCTTCCTCATAGGGCTGTTGAGCTTCCATAGGCATGTTATGATGCATATTGGGAAAATCTGATTTTGTGCCGCATTCCATGCAAACAAAAACCTGCTTAGGTTTCTTAGTGGCCATGATAATACTTCTCTTGAGCGCTATTTATGGTTTTTGCTGGATCTCAAAAATCCTGTAAAACGCTTCCATTACTTCCTGTGGTTTCTTTCCAATCTTTTTGGCGCTTTTTGTTTTCAGTTGTTTGTATCTTGTCAAAACATAATCTTTACCATCAATGACTGCATCGTATGGATGCATTTTTTTGTACATCAGGCAATACGTGAAGTCCCTGCAGAAACCCATTGGCCCGAGAGCTGACAAGCGGTCAGCATCGAAAACAACTTGCTCCTCTTTTGTTTTGGTTCTCTTATCTTTGAGGTATGAGCGTTGATTGTGATGTGCTATGGCTAGACAAATTTTATTTGCTAATTTTGGATCAACCTTTATTTTCTTAAGAAATTGCTTAACAGAGTCTGCTCCTAGCTTCGCGTGATGCTCTTTTGAAATTCTGTGTGAAACATCATGTAGCAGTCCTGCAATCTCGCAGGCTTCCTTGTCTGCGCCTTCAAGTTTTGCTAATAATAATGCATACTTCGCAGTTAGCTTCGCATGCCTGAAATCATGATTAAGGTCATTGTTTTTGCAATTTTCTTCTGCAAATCTGAGAATTTGTTTTCTCTGCACGTTTGTAATCTTAGTCATATAGAAATACTTAGATTTCGCTATTTATACTTTTTTCTTAGTGCTTAGTTTGTGTTTCCGCACATTGGGCAGAGCAGCGGAGATTTTGTTATAGTGTTCTTGGAAAATTGGTAGCTGCAATTGTTGCATTTGTATGTTACGACAGTGCCATTTGAGGTTACGAAAGTCAGTCCCTTCTTGGTTTGCTCTTCAAATAATTTTGGCATTTTTAGTCAGAAAAACAGGGGGATAATAAAGTTTGCTGTTATGAAGTAAATTATTATTCCTAGAATAATTCCCGCAATCACATCTCGAGGAAGATGTCTTTTCATCCAAACTCTGGCATAAGCAGTTGCTGCTATGCCAGCCGCAAATACAATCATGGCCAGCATGTTGTTGAAATAAAACATCACTACTAATGCCAATAGTGTGGCTCTCATTGCGTGCAGGCTTGGGAATCCACCGGAATCAAATTTCTCATAAAGAGTCTTGTATTTCTGGTGGTCTGGCCTTTCTTCCCACCATGCAAATCTGATTGCCATCGTCACAAGATATGCAATGACCAGCATTATTGCCAAAGTCCATAATTGGGCAAATTTTTGTGTAATCAGAAAGACGAAAGCGACAGCAAAGTAAATAGGATCTCCACCGAATGAGCTTATGTCTTGGATTTTTTCGCTTAACATTTCAATCTGTCAGAGTTGAGGGTTTTAATAGATTTCTAGCTCGAGTCGGGAAAGTCATATATATCATCTTTATTGTATGTTATTCATGGTGCGAAGAACGAAAGAGGCTTTCAAATGGATAGTGGGAATTTTAAGAAAGCATAAGATCGCTTTTCAGATTACGGGCGGTTTCGCAGCGAGGGTTTATGGTTCACACCGCAAGCTTGCGGATATAGACATAAGTGTTCCTGATAGTAAAATCAAGGAGATTCTTCAAGATGTTAAAAAATATGCAATTTATGGCCCGAAAAGATACGTAGACAAAAATTTTGATTTGCAACTTACGACATTAAAATACAAGGGACAAGAAATAGACCTATGCGGTACTGCAAGATTGTATGATTGCAAACTCAAAAAATGGGTTAAAGATAAAACCCATTTTAACAAAAGCATGACGAACCGCGTTTATGGTATAAATGTCCCAGTAATTTTGAAAAAAGAACTGATAGCTTATAAGAGACTTTTGGGGCGAAAGGTTGATTTGGCTGACATAAAATCGTTAACAAAATTCTAAATGCTTTTTGAAAGCAAAAGATTGCAATCCTTAAAGCCAAGTGCTTTGTAGAATTTGTGGGCATCTTTTCTGAAAAAAGCGGTGTCGAGCTCTATTCTCTTGCAGAGGCTTTTGTGCGCAATTTTTGTTATAGCCTCTAATAGCTTTTTTCCAACACCCTTTCTTCGGTATTTTTGGTCAACGACTATTACATCTATGTAACAGAGATTGCCCTCGTCCCATAAGCTGTTCTTAATTGTTAGAGCTGCGAAGCCAATAATTTTTTTGTCATATCTGGCGATAGCATATTCTTGGTGTTTGTTGTCCAATCCTTTAGCAAAAATCTTTCTCATTTTTGCTTTATTGAACAGTTTATAGTGCCACAATTGTTTTAGCAATACAAATATTTCGGAAAAATCCTTCAAATGTGGTTTCTCGACAACAATCGCGCTCATAATAAGCGTTTAGTGTTTGCTTGGCAACTTTTAAAAGTTCCTAAAAAGAGGAGAGCGCATGAAGAATGATGAATGCATAATCTACGTCTCAACTAAACACGGCTATACGCAGATTTACCGCAGAGAGAAGACTGGCTGGACGCAAACCAGCCCAAATGGTAAAGTCAGAAAGCTTAGCGCAGAGCAATTATTGTCACATATCTTGCCATCGCTGGCGGGGGTTGGACCCCTTAACGTCAGAGTCGAGAAAAAGAAATAGCCCCGACCGGATTCGAACCGGTGTCCCAAGCTCCAGAGGCTTGTATCCCAAGTCCAGAAGCTGATTTGCTCAGCTGCTGTTTGACCGCTGGACGACGGGGCTATAGCTAAGCCTTTAAAAATGTGGATTTAAAAGTTTGTATGTGGGCCCGTCGTCTAGCTTGGATTTAATTGCAGAGTAATTTGCAATTAACAAAGAGGACAGACGCTTGCGGAGCGTTAAACCAGGGTTCAAATCCCTTCGGGCCCGCTTTATTTGATCAGCGCGCTTTTCTCTTTAAGAACGATTTCTTCAAACTCCTTGCAAGTGTTGATTGTAAGCAGGAGTTTTTCAAGGTGTGAAAGACCGCTAATGGGTCTAGTGATTTGTAATTGTACGTCTTCGCCGTTGTATTTGGCAATTACGGGTTGTTTGAAATTAGTGATTCTAGCTTCTCGGTCGCAAAAGATATCTATGTCTGGTGTGGTGTTATAAGCAGTCAAAAAGTAAGTTGCGTTGCATATCGTTTCATGTTTAACTTGAATAACTAAGGCGCATGGTTCAGAATCCTTATTGTTTTTGGGCACTAATTTAGATGCAACTTCATACATTTCATCGCAAACATTAACTTCTGAGGATCTCGCTTTTCCCATGAAAAGCTTGCCCGCAAAAGGATTAAAAAGCTTGAGGTAGCGAAGATTTACAGGTGATATTAATGGTTGGAATGATTGTAGGCGAACAATTAAACAAAATATCAGGATCTAGGAAACAGCTAGAGCGCAAAATGGCTATCACGAATAACATTCAGCTCAAATCTGTTGAAAAAAGGGAATTCGGAGTTGGCGGCGAAAAAAAGCCGGGAATAGCTTTCGGATTCACATTCACTTCTAAATACGGTGAGAATGCAGGCGTAATTGACGTAGAAGGCGAAGTTTTCTACATCGATGACCAGAAGAAGTTAAATGAAATAGAAAAAACATGGGCAGACAAGAAGAAAATTGAGGACGATAAACTGCTTCTGCCTGTTATGAACAGAGCTCTGGAATTGGGATACCTGCAGGTAATTGCCATGGCAGACCAGCTAAGATTGCCTCCGCCATTGCAGATGCCAAGATTCGTAGGCAAGAAACCAGTAACACCTGTTGCTAAAGCCGCATAAAATCAGAGCTTTTCTTTAAGTTTTGTTTCTAATGTTTTACCGTCAGCAGTCCATTCCTCAAGCCATTTATCCTGCTCAGATGCTTTGAAGCCAAGCGAGCTCCAAAATGCCTCGACACCTGACCTAATTTCAGGTGTTGGAGAATAGCATCCTACGCCTTCAGCAACCACAGTCTCTATTTCTAGGTTCTTTTCTTTCAGGAGTTTTAGAACTTCGGAAATCCTTAACAGTCCAAGCCCTTTTCTCCAGAACTCAGGTCGCGTGTTCATATCTTCGATTGTCAGCGATTTATTTTTTTTGAAATAAATGCATTCAATGAAACCAACGTAATGCAGCGGATTATTTTTAAGCAAGACACTAATATAGATAGCAAGATAACTTTCGTGGTCGTCTACTCTGTTGTTTATGCCAAAATTGCTGTAATCTCTCATATTAGACCTGCCATAATCGAAGCGTATACATTTGCGAAAGACACTTTTGCAGCATCCGATTTCAGATGCATGTGAGCCATATCTGAGTCAAATGAAAAATTTTTGCCGAATTCTGACGAGCCATAATCTATGAGTACTGGCTTTCTTCTCGGGGGAAAGAAGAGGTGGTCAATAATTCTGTCCCCATACAAAATGCCTTCCTTGTGTAGCAGGCCATAAATTCTGCCAAGGCATTCACCAAGTTTTTCAGGCTTCATATCAAAGTCTCCAAAACAAGGCCCGGCAATGAATTCTTCAACCAAGGATTCTAAATTTATTTCGAAAATCTTTGGCCCGACGCCGATTTTCGCTGCCAGCGGCGCTATCTTAAATTCCTCTTTGCTTTGGAGCGGCTTTATTATGTATTCTTTTTTGCCTGCCTTGCACCACCATATGTAGCCGCGTTCAGCAGTTTCAATAAGCTGTACTTGTGCCTTTGTTTTCTTTGCTAGCTCGTAGAAATTTTTGAGCTCATTGACAAGCATACTGCCAAGTATTTCACTAGCTCTTCTAGGCATTAGAAGCGGCAGGTTTTTCTCAAGCTCAGGAGTGTAGAGCTTGAAGCCCATTTCTTGTAGGACTTGGTAAATAACCTCTTCACTAGGTCCGTTGATGCCTTTTTTAACCGCGAGTTCAAATTGAACGTCACAGAAATTATCGATTTCAGGCTTTTCTCGAAGCACTTTTTCTATGAGCTTCCTAACATCCATAAAGAATCAGATAAGGGAAAGTTTGTTAAAATAAACGAAAATTACTTTGCTACAATCATCGTAGCAGTCAAAGTGACTTCAGGGATTTTTCTTATCTTTTCAAGCATGAATTCATTTAATCCGGCAACTGAGTTAACTTCGACAGTCGCGATTATATCCCATGAACCGAATAAAAGATGAGTATCTCTCACTTCTTTCAAGATTTTAACTTTCTTGAAGACTTTGTCCTCTGTGTTTGGGCTTACTCCGAGTAAAACGTATGCTAGCATTTTTCCTCCAAAGCTCTTCTTTGGAATTGTATATTCTGGTATATAATCATTTCTATTCGCTCTCACTTTATTAAGTTTGCTATATTGCACACCATATAGCAAATAATCAGTCTTTTCAAGGTTTCTTTTTGCCCTCGGGATTTTTTTGGATCCTTTCCAGGAGTTTCTAAAATTTTGATTAAAATTTTTATTTCTCTCCTCCTCACTTTTTATTTTTATTTGCAATATTTACATAATTTTCTGAAATTTTTAAAAAATTTTCAAAATCCAGTTTAACTAAAAGTTAAACCAAAAATTATATATAGTTGTACGAATTATTTAACGGAATTAAATTAGAAATCAGAGGAGGTAGGCCAAAATGAGTGAGTTTTGTATTGACTGTGGAATCGAGATGAAAAAAAGTTTCGCAACTTTTAACGAAATGCGAGTTGAGGCGCTGAAGTGCGGAAAATGCGGAAAAAAGGTTTTTCCCGAGCATTTGGCAATGAAGGCCCTGGCGAAATTAGAGCAGAAAAAATTAGCACCATACTATTTCCGAAATGTTTTGAGAATCGGCTCGAGCTGGGCCATAACTTTGCCGAAAGAAGTTGCGGAAAGTATTGGAGTCACTAAAAAAACGAAATTTAAAATCCGTCCAAATCTGCAAAAAAATTTAATTGAGCTTCACAAGCACAAATAAAATAGGATTAAAATATTTGAACAGAAATCAAACATTTTAATTTGAAGCGTAAGTCTTAAAAACACAATATTGCAAATAAATGTATGGCAATAAAAACGATACAATCTACAGACATTAAACAGTATGAAGCAGCCATAAGTAGTGTGAAACCCGGTGATTTTATTTATGTAGACGCTAAATTGCTGTGTGGTCCAGTTTTGATAAAATACAATTCTCACGATGCGCCGAATGAGCTTAATGAATTGAAAATACGGGGTGAGTATATACAATTGGTGGGCGTAAGCGTTCACGTTCTTCCATTCGACTATTGCATAAAGCCTCAAAATAAGTTAGTTATCGGGCCAGTTGAAGAGCTTAAGCAATTATTTATTAAACGTCTTGGCTTGGAAGTGGACAGGGAAAAGAACTCTGTACATAATAGGCAAGTTGCCGCGCTCAAGAAACTGGAAGACGCTCTAATCAAAGATTAGAACTTTTGTCTTGCTCAGATTTTGGTCGTTTTGCTTCAGCAGTATCCAAAATTGTCTCGTATTCTTCCCCGAGCTTTCTGAAAAATATTGAGAACTGCTTTGAGGGTTCTATGATTTTTCGGTAGTATTTCTGCTTGTCTTTTGACTGATTGAACTCTTCTCTAAGCAGGCGGACCATTCCAACTTTTTTCAATCTCGGAAGAATAACATTATAAAAGGTGGCCTTGCTGTAGCTGTTTTTTGCTATAAAATCCCCCGTATCTGCCCCTTCAAGTCTTCCTTTTTCGAGCAAAGCGATCATAAACTTTAAGCTTACATCAAAATATTTAGGCTGATATTGTTTAGGGAAAACTATCTGCAATAAGTGATTTAATTCCAGACGAACTTTTTTGTGGTATTGCCATTCATCTCTTCTTTTGCGAACATCATCAAGCCATAAGCTTTCTTTGGCAGGCACACCACGGGAAATAATTTTTGGAGTCTGCTGTGCTGGTATGATAGCAGGCATAGAATTAGCTTGAACTTCGTCTTCGGCCATACTTATACGATATTGTGCGGATATAAAAATCCTTTTATGCCTATCGCCCCTTTGCTCTTTAATGGGCGAAGAAAGAGAAATTAGTGCCATTGCGTTGTTCTTAGCGCACGAAGCCAATTCTACGGTTATCGGGCTTGATGGTTGCAGAGCTAAAGCTGATGACGGAACTTACAAACAACTTGAAACTGGTATTACCCTTTGCAATGCCTGGCTATCAGCATATGCAGTTTATCAAAAAGACAAGATCGATCTGCAGGAACTTGAAATCCGCAGGGCAGTTATGCCTTTCGTAAATACATTTAATCAACATGTTAAACACGAATGCGATAGAACAAAAGCTTTGGAGAAAATAGCTCAAGAGTTTAAAGAAGCAAAAGGTGGACTGACCCAAATCATTGAGGGCCTCAAAGGCAATACTACACCTTCCGAAGATACAATAAAAAAATATGAAGAATTTTTTGAAAAAATCAGCACGGTTTACTTAAGCTACGCCCAGCAAAGATTACCGCACACAAAGTGAAATCAAAACCTTTAATCAATACTTAAACTTATAAATCGTGCTTCAAAGCGAGTTTTATGATAATACTGAGACATGGCCCTATCGTGCTTGACGGAGCGAGGGCTCAGCTAGAACAGCAATATGTTTTGCAGAACTACCTCATGCAAAGCGGAGCACACATGGTAGTCAGCAGACCCAGAGATCTTGAGCGCGTTCTTACAGTTCATACTTTGTTTGAGATTGACGGCTGTAAGGTTAACACCTTCGAGAAAGTTGACCAAGAGATAGAAGACTTTCCGAGCATGAGCCACGTAAATACCTACACCGGAAGAGTTGTTATCAAAGGCCCTAACGAGCAAAAAGTTGCAAAAAACATAATTGATCACTTCGGCAACAAAATAGTTGCCATAAGAAAATATACAATACCTGAACCTAAATCCAGCACAAATCAAAATCTTTAATCAAAGAGCAGACTTTTTGTCTTTGATTAGTTTAGCTATAAAATGACCTAGTTCTTGAAAGTCTTGGCCTTTGATTTGTATTGTTCCCATGGGGTTTTTGTTGTCATCGCGCCAGCTATCATGTGCCGTGTCTCTAAACTCTATCTGGTAATCTGAACCTTCGATATCGTATTCATGTCGAAGCTCAGATATTCTTATCTCGTATGGGCCTAATTTTGCGCGGTAACCCCGCCACACCCCGTATTCCCAATTTAGTTTTGGGGCAATTTCCTTTAGTGTCTTTACGAGTTTAGGTACGTCTTTGAATAAAGAATCAACTTGTTTGACGAGGTCATCTATGGTCATAAGTGCAAAAAGCCTGAAAGCCATAAAAACATTGCTATGCTGTACTGACAGGGTTTGCAAGATTTTCCAAAAATGCCAGCGGTTTAGCGTAGCAGTATTGAGCGAGGTCTTGGATGCCCGTAAGCTTGCTGAAACGCAAGCTTCTGGTTGAAAGAAGGGATTATGCCAAACGGGTTTACTGTGGCAATGTTTTTAAGACTGATGCGATTTTGGCAGGCATGGGTGATAAATACCAAGAGGCATGGCGTCAGGTCGTAGACAGCTATGAGCAGAGAACCGGCCAACCCTTTGAGCCTTCCAAATTTCTCGAATTGATATTGGGTGCACCTAAAAGAGTTAGTAAAGAAACTAAGCCAGAGCTCGTGCTCTCGAAAGACATATTGGCTATGCAAAGGGAATTGCGGATTTTTAGGGAAAAGATTAAAGAGAATCCACTAGGCAGTTTTCTGACAAATTACTTTGTCGCGGCATATGATGGTTTCTTTGATAAAGTATGGACAGAGCACAGTGACCAACCAGAAGAGGCCAATCGCCTTTTGTCAGGATATCTCGAAATAACATATGATTGGCTGACAGCACAAGGCGGAAGACCGGACGCTCCTACATTGGATGATACAATAAATCCCTATGATGAATCTATGAAGAAACGACTTCGCCAAATTAAGATACCTGATTGGACAGACGAATGTTCCGAACAAGTCAAAAAAACTATAGATATACCTATTGATAGATTTCTGCTAGAGAAGAACAATACGGTGAATTATGAAGAGATGCACGAATGGATGATGAAAGCCCCGCCATCAAAATGGTGCGATTGTCCCATCACAATGTGGTCGAATTTTAGGAATTATTTGCTTAGGCGCTTGGAGTCTGCAGCAGAGCGCAAGGACCCGCTCGCAGCCAAAACAGTGGAACTTATGAAAAACGTACTTGATAGTTTTGTTGAAGTAGATAAGTGCTACAATACTTTCAAAACGCGTTGAATCTTAGGATTTGGTATACTGCTGCCGTGTTATTTTTGTTTTGTCAATTCCTGCAAAACATTTAATTAGTTGAAACGTTTTAGCTATTACGATGGATTTAATCGCTAAAATAAAAAGCTTAACGAAAGAACAAAAGCTTGCGAGTGTTTTGTTAATAATAACTTTGATACCATTAATAATACCTTTTGGATTTACAATTTATGGTATTTTTCCCATGTATGTGCTTGGGGGTTTAGTTGGATTCATAAGCCATGACCTTGAGCCGATGGGATCGAATTTTATGCTGATAGCACTAATCACTCTGATAGCTTCTATCTTTGTAATCTATTATCTCTTAAAAAAGAATAATTTCAAATACATCTCGGGTTTTATGTTGTGGCTAATTTACCTCGAATTATTGTTAGTGGGCTTTTTTACTTTTGTATTCGTGTTGGGGGGTTAAGTTACAAGGCATCCACATAGTTTCTGCCAGAAAGAAAAGATTTGATTTAAGCAGTCTTTGCGCATTTTTCAGCTGTTTTTCTGTTCATGTAGTTGACAAGCCTTTCTGGAACCCAGAAATGATGTTTGCTAAATTCTGCTCGCTCTGAAGGCGGTGTGAAATAATAGCAGGCAAGTGACGGCAAAATACCCATCAACGTAGCGAGATACAGAATGACAAATGGAATTGCTGGAACGCATACAGGAACATTATGTGAATTTGTATAATCGCCGACCTTCATGAATAGATCTGCGCCTCCGACAGCTATTAGCGGCATAGATAAGTATACGGCAGTACCTTTAACGTGATCGCTGGTTTGGTTTTTATTGTCATCTATTAGTCCTTTCTTTACTAAGGTTTCCAGAGATTTTGCATTGCTCATAAGTTGCCCTATTTTCAAACTTATTTAAAATTTTGTGTTGGGTAGTACTATAGTGTTCTAGGGTCTTGTTCAACCAAAGATTAGAATTTTATTTTAATCTATTATTCCGTTTTACAAGATAATTTACTAGTTCTCTATTTGCGCGCTTCATGTCGCTCAGCACGAAGTCCATGCTAGGGCAGCTGTTGACCTCTATTAGGTACCATTTGCCATTCGCGTCTCTCATCAAGTCTATGCCGCACCACTCTAAACCAAAAACCTTTGCAGTTTTCCTGCACAGTATTGAAAGTTTTTTGTCGGGCTTGAATAATCTGTATTTTTCGTTCTTTGCATACAACTTGCCTTCTTTCCAGTTCTTGCCGTATTTGACAATTGCCTGGATTATTTTATCTCCCGCAAGCGTCACGCGGTAGCTAACTTTCCCGTGCGGAATATATCTTTGGGCAACAATTGGCATTAAACCGATTTTTTTGTGCAAGCTCCCGATAACCTTAAGCGCCTCTTCGTAGTTCATAGCCTTCTTTACGGCCTTGCCAGTGTCCGAAAATATCCCTTTGAAAACAACGGGCCCTTCTGCAAGAATTTGCCGGAGTTTGGCAGAATTGCCAATATCCCGCGGGATGTAATATGTAATAGGAGTCGGCAGATTGTGCTTGACACATATAAGATAAAATTGCCATTTATCCTCGTTGTAATAGAAAGACCTTGTGGAATCTATAACGTGCTTCCCCAGTTTTTCAAATGTTTTGGCGATCTCTAGCGAATCATATGTATTTGGCATGTCTCCAGCAGTATTCAATACGATTCCAACGCTTTTTGCCTGAGATCTCAAAGCTATGTAGTCAATGTCCTGTTGTAGTGGAAATAATACCACATCAAACTTTTCTTTTAGTATTGGCAGAAGATGCTTTTCAGTAGGCGTGCCTCTGAGTGTGCAGATAACTCCAATGCGAGGCTTGGCCATAACTCTAATTCGAGAACTTGGTATTAAAATGTTGCTAAGGCTAGGGCGCAGATAATGCTTTCTAGCCTAAGAAGATGAAATATAATAAAAAAATAAACTAAAACTAGCTCTTAGAGCTGTTTAGCTTTTAGTTTCCTTTCTTTTTTGCGTAACAGTCTCTACAGAATACTGGTCGGTCTGCAACTGGCTTGAATGGAACCTGACAAGGTTTATTACATTCAGAACAAGTAGCATCGAACATTTCTCTAGGTTCTCTATTAAATGCCATTATTTTCCTACTCCTTTCAATTTTGTTATGTTCGTTGAATTCAGAACTCAACAGCTCATAACTGATAGAAAAAGGCATATGCGCCTTTAAAAACCTTATTGATTAGTGCTGTGGTTAGAACACGATTGCGAGTTTGATAGCTATTTAAATACCATAAATGCCTGATGAGAATATGACAATCGGCAAAAAAGATGTTGCAAAGAGACTTAGGTCTGTTAAAGAAGAGGTTGTCGCCCTCGAGAATAAAATAAAGGCCGGCGGCGCTACAAAAGAAGATTACGAAGCGCTGACAAAGCTAAGGAAGAGACTTAAATAAACTAAGCTGGGCAAGGCGCGAATTCGCAATTAGGACCTGTTCTTCCAACAGCTGTGCCATCAGGGCAGATTTTTGCTTCTGCTGTGCAAGCTTTTTCACTCATGCATTGGATCGATGGCATTAGGCATTTCGGAGTACTATAGTAACATTTTGGATTACAAGCATCTCCATTCTGGACGTATCCTTCTGGACAACTACAAGATGATTCAGTGGTGCAGTTTTCTTCCCAGATTCTCAAGCATTTTTGCTTAGCCTCACACCAACTATATCCTGCAGAGCCTATGCAGCCATGTATGTCCTTGTCGCAGCCAACACATTGTGGCTTTGCAGTAAGATAGCTGGCTACAAAGAACAACAAGATAGCGATTACAACAATCGCAATAACCATGTTCCGTTGTTTTGGTTTAGCCATGCAAAATTATTGCCAGCAGTACTTAAAAAAATCTTCTGTTGCTTTGCAAGGTGGGAACAAAATGCAGTTATGTTTAAATCACTTCACTTTTCGCTTATTAGATGGAATTAAATCGCGTGACGCTTGAGGAATTTGTCCTTGACCCGAAGGAATCTGTCAGGATACCTGACCGGTGCCAGGATGAAGGCGGCAATATAGTTTATTTTGTAATCGACATAAAAGATGGCAAGCTTGACAATTATGAAGGGACCTATGTAGCTTATTGGCACGGCAACTTATACGGCCAGAGTTCAAACGGAAGATTGCTGCAAAGAGAAGCCTCAAAACTATATGACGGCATCACTGTTTTCAAAGTACCAGATGATCTTGATGAAATCAAAGCTTTGAAGAGCTTTCAAAACGAAGACATACTTGCAAAATGCAAATATAGCGGCTAACTTAGCGATTTTCCCCTTCAGTAAGTTTTCAGAATTTTGCCCCGCGTAACTTCGTCAGAGGATACATGTTGTTAGCAGGATTTCTTGAATCATTTTTGAGCAGGCCTTTCTTCTCCAAAGCTTTTCTTATGACATTCTTACGGTAATCATCTCCGAAATGGTACCATTTCTTTTCATAACCAACATTACCTTTGTAATCCATGACTATTGAACCAAAACTAAAAATAGGCATTGTGCTCCAGTTTAGCAATATCTTGATTTTTGGGTTCTGTTTACCTAGATAATGGTAGATGTTATGCTCCCATTCAAGCGTATAACCTTCGCATAGCTCATGTTCAGAGCCGTCTTTATGCACAATGTATTTTCCTTTTATTTTCAAGCAAAGACCCTCATCTTTAACTAAATCATCAAGAATATCCTCTAGCCCCTTAGCTTTTTCAGGGTCTATTCTTCCCCAGTACTCTGTTTTTGGCATAGAATTTATACCTGAAAGAAGTCTTAAAAGTGTACTTATTTGGTATTGTATTTTACAAGCCGGGCATTGGGCAGCATCAGGCCTTTTGTTTCCTTTACTCTAAAACATCGCGTCATAACATCAGGAGCTATTGCATACAGCTTTGAGATGAATTTGTCTGAGGGCGATGCCACCTTGAGCAAATCACTGGTGCCTTTCCCGCAATTATTAAAGCGTACGTTGTAAGACTGAGCCCCGTAGTGTTCGTGCACATTTATGGCTTTAAACTCAAGTGTTGGCGCCAGGTGAAATTCATAAGATTGTGAAAGCTTGTCCTCTTTGAATACGAGCACGTTGCCCAAGTAGCAATGAATAAGATAGTTAAAGGTGTGAGGGTAACCTATAACACCACCACGTCCATCCTCAATAATCATCAGTAAGTCATTTTCCTTAATGTCCGCTAAATTAAGCCAAGGAGATTCTTCTTTGATTTCTTCTTCTGAAAGCCCTTCATGCAATGCAAAACGTTCTGCTTCTGGAGCAAATTTTGTTGTAAACGGTTTGATTTCTCCAAGAACGCCTTTCATTCGCTTTTTTGGTTTTAAATTGTGCACGATTGCTCCCTTTACTTCTAATTCTTTCTTTGTAACCATTTCAGTCAAACCTTCATGGGCTCGTATTCGTGGCCGTGGTATTTGAGTAAAGGCTTGGAACCTAATTCGAGATCAAAATTCTTCTTCATGCCCTCAGGGTCTGACCGGCACAAGGATATTAGCAGTTCAAGGCTTGGCGCCCAGACATCCTCTGTCTTTAGCAGAACGTCTTTTTCAAAGCCCCAGTATATATTACGATAGGATCTTTCAATCTTTATAGCGGGGTTCAAAATAAGCTCATAAGGCCTCTTTTCTACTGGCACGGGCTTTTTCAAACCTCCTTCAGCAATTTTTCTTACCTCCTCTAATTTTTCTTTGATGGGCTTTTCTTCTCTGCTGCCGATTTGTAATTTTAACTCTGCAAATACGACTTTGCCCAAGTAATACTTGTTGTAATCTTTGTATTCGGTGTCACGCCATTCGCTCATATTCGGATGCGGGCCTTCCCGATATTCGTATGAGGTGCCGGCGAGAACAAGCTGTCCGACGCCCATATTCCCGACTGTTGGATTTACAACAACCAACTCTTTTCCAGCAATCCCGCCTTCAAGCTTGAATTCATTTGTAACCATGGTAATTCTAAAAATAAGAGAAGTGATAAAAAACTTGTTAAGCGGATTTTGGCAAGATTTAAAAGAGTTATTAAAAATGGAACTTGCATGACTGGAGATTGGAGCGCATCAGAAGAGTATTTTGAAATCTCCGATGAAGATTTAAGGAAATATTTTACTCATTCTGAAAAATATTCTGATAATTCCGATCATGTGTGGCCAAATAAACTTTCCCTGGGGTTGCAAAAGTACCTGGGACGAACTATGATTCTGAAAAATGCCTTTTATTCCGCAGCCAAAAATCTGGGCTTAAACGCAGATCATGTAAACGGTTGGAATTATAAGATAACATCAAATGGCAGTACAGTACTTGTTGACTTGCAGCAGTCAGGGAACGACTCTTGCCTGCGCTTCCCGCTTAATTCAGATGTAAAAGATAAGCAAAAGGAATTCTTGCTGGATTTTGTTAAAAACCTTGAAGAAATATTAAAAAAATAAAAACTTAGACTATGATATATAATCTAAGACTAAGTCTATTGACCTTTCTTTTTTGCGTAACAGTCTCTACAGAATACTGGTCGACCTTCGGCTGGCTTGAATGGAACTTGACATGGTTGTCCGCATTCAGAACAGACGGCATCGAACATTTCTCTAGGTCCTCTTTGGAATGCCATTTATCTTGTACTCCTTTCTAGTTTTGTTATTTTCCCCGAATCTTCTAAAACTCGTCTACTCATAACTAAAAATAACAGAAATTTCAGGCTTTATAAGCCTAACGGTTTGGTCAATTTATCAAGGCGCAGTATCGCGTATATCCCTCATTTGTTAGCGTAGTTTTAGAGCGGGACTGCTCGTACGATTCTATTTTCCTATAGGTTTCATCAATAAGTCTGTTTCTTTCATCGCCGGGCGGCAGTTCTTCGACTTTAGCTAGAATCTTTTCGAGATTTTGACGAAACTTTCTTGCGTTTTCCAATAGATCTAAGTTGTCTAGATCCATAAATTTCCGTTAAGCATAGCAATAAAAACCTCAGGGTATCGAGAAGGTTTTTATGTTTTAACTATTTAGTTAATTGCATGGATGAAGGCTTGGTAGCCCGTATTAAGGAATTCAAGAAAACAAAGGATGACTCCTTGTGGGCTAGACTAATGGCCTTCAGAGGAAAAGATATAATGGATTATGATCGTGAGGTAAAAGACGCAAAAGATTCCCGTTTCGCGATACTTTATTATTCTGCGGATAATTTAGTTTTGATTAAGGAAATACAAAGTTATCACACAATTCGCAATCTTTGTACCGCAATAGATCAATCAGGCATCTACGCACTTCACATACTGATTACCGGCACGGGGCACAAATATCCGTTCAACCCAAAAACAGAGAAAGAAAAGGCAGAACACGCACAGCCTTTTGTAATACAGAATGTAAGGCACCCGTTAATCGTTACACTAAATGAGCACCCGCCGCTCGTAGTAGGTGATCAAAAATTTTTAGAAGAGATTTACAGGGCTTTTGTCGGCTAATTATGGAAAAGTTCCGTTGTAAATATCTACAGAATGTATTGCCCAGGCGAGCATAACTATCAAAGCGATTATGAAGATTGCAGCAACAATCACCGTTTCCTTATCAAGTTTGAAATTCATGTTCTGATGAAAGCTGGAAACTTTTTAAGTTTGTCTATAAAAAATAAAGAGAAAACAGAGCTTATTTTAGCTCTGCATCTATTGCTGTCTCGAAATCAGCTGCTGGCAATGCGCCCACTAACATCGTGTATCCGTCTTTGTCGTTGCCGATAAAGAATGTCGGTGTTCCTGTTACGCCTGCTGCTGCGCCATCTGAAAAGTCTTTGCTTATCTTATCCGCGTATTGCTCTGAACTGTAGCAAGCTTCCCACTGCGTTGTGTTAACGCCAATAGCTTTCGCGTAACCTTTGAATACCGTTGTCGGGTCAGCAACTGAAGACCAATCTGCCTGTCCTGCAAAAAGCTTGTCGTGCATTTCGTAGAACTTGTCTCCAGCACATTCCGCAGCATTAGCTGCATTGTTAGAATTTGGGTGGAAACTTAATGGAAACTCTCTGAACACTAAGTTCACTTTTCCCGTGTCAATGTATTTCGACTTTATTTCTGGCAATGTGTTCAGAACGAATCTTGCACAGTAAGGACATTGAAAATCAGAGAATTCTATGATGGTCACTGGAGCATCAGCTTTTCCCAAAACTATACCGTCACCCATGCTGACGTCTACTTTAGTATTTTCAGTAGGATTGGTCTCATTTTGTTGTGTTGGTGCAGCTCCTGTTAGCCCGTTAAAACCGAATCCGCCAGTCCAGACTGATGCGACTAGCAAAATCAGTAAAATTCCTGTAACAGCAGGCCAAAGCAAGCCTTTTTTTACAACAACCTTCGTCTCTGGTTTGAGCTCTTCTGGTTTTATGTTTGGTGTGTGTATGTCTTCCATTCAGCACCGCTGATAACTAAGTTATTTAAAGTTTGCTTAGTAGAAGTGTTCTTCAGATACTTTGCCGTTGTTGAAAGCTACTTGCAGCACATCAGAATTCTCGGAATAGTACCAGTATACAAAAGAGTCGCGTACCATCTGTATTTCTCCGGGATCGCCTGCTAAGCTTTTGACCTCATCCTGAGTCATACCGACTTTTATCTGGTCTTGCAGAAGTTTAATTTTGCCTTCTTCGTTTCCTGTGACTTTGCCGGTTACCGATCCATTGCTTGCGCATCCACTAACCAGAACTATTGCTAATGCGATTAGCGGCAATATCAAAATCAGCTTTTTCATGCTTAATTATTGGTTTTAGGGGTTAAAATATTTTTTGATGGGCAAAATTGATGTGACAATAAATATTTAAACGAAAACTGTATGGACTCTCCTGATAAACGGAGGTGTATTATGGCTGCAAAAAAAAGATTACCATTCGGTGGAATGATGATAAAACCAGATGCAAAGCTTGGCGCAATAATTGGCTCAAAGCCTGTGCCACCATCAGGAATGACCAAGAAGATTTGGATATATATCAAATCACACAAATTACTGAAAAGATAAATAGCATTTAGAATTTTTTTTAGTTCTTTAATTTTTTTATTTTACGAGGGAAGAAGTAAACTACTCAATCAGTCTTTCATATATTTCTTTTGCCGTTTCTTTTTTTGTTATTTCAAAATTTTCAAAATCATCTATCACAATTTTTAATTTCTCAAATTTCGGGCTGTTCAGAAGAAGTTTTTTCAGCGCTATTGCAAGCTGCATGTCTATTTTTTCAACAGTAATTGTCGAAGTGTAAACGGTGTAGGGATCAAATTCCGCAGCCCGCTCCTGCCAGTTTGCTGGCTTGTCTTCTTTTTGTATGACGTTGAAAGAATAGATTTCCCGTAGATGTGGCAGGCTAAGGCCCATCCTCTCTTTTTTGTCAACAATGATTTTTAGCGTTGTTGTCATGCCTTTTTCTATGACATTAAATTATTTAAACTGTGCCTTCATATTTGCAATATGCCACTGATTAAACCTAGAGACCATGAACGAGCAGAAGCAGTTGGTGCAAGAGTTTTTGGCTCTATGGACGGAGTCATCAGCACTCTTGCAGTCATCTCAGGAGTTGCAGGCGCCACAACAAATCATCTCATAGTTCTTGTTGCCGGTGTCGCAGCAATGATGGCAGAAGCCATCTCAATGGGATTTTCATCATACAGCTCGGCAAGAGTCAGAGAAAGAATTTTAGGGCACAAAAAGTCTCTTGCTCAAAGAAGCGCAACAGAAGGCGCAATGTTTTGGCTCGTAACAATGGGTGGCGGAGTAGTGCCTCTAATTCCATTTTTGTTCAGATTCGGAGATACAATTACGAGTCTGAAATTTGCAGTAGTCATGAGCGCGGTATTTTTGTTTACGATAGGGTTCCTCGTAGGAAGACTTACAAAAAGAGATGCGCTTTACGAAGGGCTGTTCAACGCTTCTATGGGTATGATTGCGGCCGCAGCAACATACGCCGTAGGTTACGGGATTTCCTTACTGCAGATTTGATTTTTCCCCATAGAGAGAGAAAACTTTTCTCATTTTTTATTTTGTAATTAAAGTTTATACCTAATTTTCAATTCAGAATTCTGGGAGGTAACTTATAATGAACAAACAAGTATTATGGCTTTTAGCAATAGCTTTAGCAACGACTTTCGTATTCGGCTTTCAAGCAATACTGGCAGACACGGCTTCAGGAAACGTGACAATTACAAACGCAGCACCAACAATTGGAACAGTAACTTTATGGAACCAAGCAGGCGCAAATGCGGCAATTGATTTGTCAGCAGGAAGCACCGTAACTGTAACAGCAAATGTGACAGTAACAGACACAAATGGCGGTGGAAATGTCAACACGGCAACAGGTACAAACAGCACTACAGCAACAAACATGACCGTCAGAAGCAAGGGTAACATACAGATTGATGCAATATATTCTGGCACTAACTATACTTGCACTTCAGGGACAATACCTGCAACCAACACAAAATATGATGGCCTTACAAGTGCAAACTATGATGCGCTGACAACAGGATTGACAGAATCCGCAGTTACACAAACAGATTTTGATCTGGGCGTTAGAGGTGTAGCATCTAGCAACGGTGTAGATTCCGATAAGAGCGAGTATTGGGGAATACTAATCCCAACAAGCGGAGTAAGCGGAACTTGTACAAACACATTGACCGTAACTGCAGTAGCAGGCTAAAATTGTTAATTTAGGGGGCTTCGTGCCCCTCTTATTTCAAAAATGAAATCGGCGATTATAATAATCACAGGTATAATTTTTATATTGCTAAGTACATCGGCGCACGCAGTAGCTTTTGGAGCAAGCCCTGCTACGCTGACTTTTGATATAGGAAAAGGAGATTCTCTGGAAAAGATAGTAAGTGTTAGTACAAATTCACTAACCTATGTAGGAGTTTCGTATTCTATAAGCGATGAAATCAAGGATCTCATAACAGTAAGCCCAACTTCAGGTTTGAAAACTAAGATAGATGAACCGCTTGAAATAACAGTCACAGCAAAGTCTTCTTTGTTTGAGGAGCTTGGCAGTCATATGGGCACTATAACATTCACAACAACACCAACAGAAAATACTGCGGGTGGAACAGGAAGCGCAATTGCAACAGGTGTCGCAGTAAAAGTAACAGTGAATATAGGAACGGTGAAAGCAGTAAAAACTGCGGCGGCCAGCGGCACTAAAAGTATTAGCTCCGGTTTAATGTTAGCTATAGCAACAATTGTCTTGCTGATACTAGCAGCGGCAATGTTTTTGACAAGACCAAAGAAGAAAAGCAAAAAGAAATGAAATACTTTCTTTTAGTTCTATTTTTAATTTTAATTCCTGCAGCATTAGCGGCAGCGCCGACTGTCGGAACAGTTACAGTCACAGACCCAGTAAACCTTAATGCAGGCTCAACAAAAGCAGTTACTTGCGAAGCTACAGTATCAGATGGCGACGGCTGGGCAAATATAACAACGGTCAATGCAACGATTTGGCGTTCATCAAGTACGGAAGCGTCAGCAGATGATAATAATGACCATTACACAAATACATCTTGCAACTTAGGTGCCAATACATCTGCAACAGACATGCCAGCAACTTGTACCTTTAGCTTACAGTATTATGCAAAAGACGGCACCTGGATTTGCAAAATAAGGGCCTATGACGATTCTTCTTCAGGCTCAAATGAAACTACAACAACTGTAAACGAGCTTGTTGCTCTTAGTGTGCCGGCATCAATGAACTTCGGCACTCTTAATCTCGGTGACACAAGCACAAACGATTCTGAAGTTGAATTTTCAGTTGAAAACAAAGGAAATGTGCAGATAGATGCGCAGGTTTCTGGAAATAATATGGCTTGTGCGTCAGGAACAATACCTATTGGTAATATAAGATACGACTCTGCGGATAACACAAGTTATGATTTAATGACAACGCTTACAACGGGTGCGGTAACCGTTGATTTGAACATTACAAAAAGCACGGGCTCGCCTTCTTCTGTTTTGACTTACTGGAGAGTCCAAATCCCCTCTTCAGGAGTTGGCGGTTCTTGTAGCAATACAATAACTTTCACGGCGGTGTCTGGATGATTAAGAAAATCTTGCTTACATTGCTGATTCTTTTACTCATATTTGCACCAGTTTGCGCAGATACTGTTAATGGAAACGTAAGGATAAAAACGAGCGGTGGGGGCGGAGGTGGTGGCGGTGCTGGAGGAACAACTACGACGCAAAACCAAACGCAGAATCAAACAGTATTTATTTCGTATCCTCCGGTACCTTATGTTCCACTACCGCAACAACCTCAACAGGAAGTTCAAGAAACTCAACCAGAAACAGAAAGCCAAAGTCCTATCACAGGAGCTTTATTACGAATTCCCGCGGGCACAGATTCAAAATCGGCTCTGGTAATTTTGTTTGTATCCTTAATCGCTTTTTATATGATAACTAGTTACCTTAGGGAAAATATAAGCAGACAGTCAAGACGACAGGTTTCCCGCACAATCTTTAAAAGACTGAAACGCTAAAACACGTATGCTGAGAATCTATGGCCCTTCACACCTTTGATAAAAGACTTCTGGAATTCATGTATCAGTTGACTTTACATCAAAAACTGATGGCCCCTAAAGAAATGTCCCAAGTGATAACAATCCAGGGCAAGAAAGTTTCTGAAAGAACCATAAAGCGCTGGCTAAAATGGCTCAAGGCTCATCATTACTTCACTTATTACCCGCACATAATCACGGAGAGGATTGGTCTCGTAAAGACCGTAGTTTTTGTTTCCGATTTAAAGAATCCGAAAATATTAGATTTGATACCCTATAAGACGTATTTGATGTCTGGCGCAAGCCTGAGAGAGTTAAAAAATACGTTTGTAGTTCATTACGCAATTCCTGAAAAACACTTGGATGAATTTAAAAATTTCTGGCGCAAAGCTTTAGATGCAAAATTGATAGGAAATTATGAACTTCTGAAGTTGAGATGCTCTAATATACTTTATACGCCATTACATCTCGCAGTAGAGGAAGATGGCCGCGTAGATTTCTCAAAAAAGTCGCGTGATGCTTCCGAAATAAAAATACCAGACAGCAAAATCCTGAATGCCGAAATACACAGCAAAATAAAAGAAAATCCGTTTTTAGTACCGCTTTTGATAGAGCATTATAAAGCGCATGCTTCCTCAAAAAAAATCTGGTTTAGTATGAAACAAAAATTATCTGAAAGTATATGGGATTACATTAAAGATATAAAAATTAAAAACAAAAAAAACGATGGACAGGGCATTTGTCTCGTACGCGACACCCTTAACTACTTGCATAAAAATTTTGATATGTTTTTTCAGCAAATTAGAGTGTCGTATGGTCCGCTTTACGTGGATGATAACATTTCTTTCTGTGGGGTATTAGAGCTTAGAAATGAAAATGAAATAAAAGAGTTATTTAAAAAATTATTAAAGAATTCTTTGTTTATTGCCTATAACGAATCAGCCAGCGGTAAGAAAGAATTATTGTTTGAAATCACTACTAATATGTCCGGCATGACTGAAATTTTCAATATGCTTTCTGATTTGTGTAACGTAAAGAGGATCAGTAAGCTAGTATTGTTTAATTATACTAAGTCATCAGAATATTGGGAAAACAAAACCAAGGGCTGGCTGAAACAACACTACCACGAATTGTTTGACCCCAAAACCGTTTCCTGGAGATATGATTCAAAAAAATATCTACAAGAGCTAAAACCATTATCTGCAAGTGGAGAATGATTTTCTCTCTCTGTGCAGAGTAAACTAAGTTTATTTTGTTCTATAGATATGGTATTCTCACCATGGAAAAGAGAATTTTATTTGGAGTTTTAATAGCGGCTTTGTTGTCTTTTAGTGCAGTACCAGCACTTGCTTGTGACGGTGGCGGAGATGTAGTTTTCAACGGAAATATGATTGTTGGAACTTTTAGGCTGACAAATGGCACGAATACAGTGACTTATGGAAGCATAATTAACATAGACAACCCATATGTCTTCCCGTTCCAGATAAACCCTTACTTGACAGAAACAGTACAAATAACTACTCTGACTTTGAATGTGTCAACTACAACTTATTCAAGCAACAGATACATTGATTTGAGCAGCGCAAGAATAATTCCAACAAGCCCGGTAGTTTATGTGTGCGACATAAAGTTCGGCGATATTGCACGAATATCAACAGCTACAATAGAGGCTTGCAGTGCTTTCAACGTACCTGTTTGTGATATGTTTGCTGTTCCTGTCGTTGATGTAGCAGCTGATGTGGTTCCAACAGAGTAATTATTTCTTTTTTTCTTTTTTTACAATAAGACACTTTTCGCTATTATCTGTCCCTTGTGCTATAAATCTTGAATTCTCCCAATAAAGTAGATAATGGCGTCATCTTATCAGGAAACTGAAAAAAGACATAAATCAAATTTTGAGAATAGAATTATCCATAGACAAAACATGAATCTGACAAAACACTCGCCTAAAGAGATAGAAGGTGCACTATCTGAATTAGGCTTGAATAAATATGAAGCCCGTGCATATTTGGCGCTTGTTACTGAAGGCTCGTCAACAGCAAAAAATGTTTCTGATATCACAGGCATACCATACGGCAAAGTCTATGAAGTGATAGACAGTCTTGTTATGAAAGGCTTTGTAATGACGCTGCCTACAAAGCCCATGAAGTGCAAAGCGCTTTCTCCGGCAGATGCAATTAATTCAGCAAAGAAAAACCTGCATAAAAGACTAAAAACAGTTGAACATGTGATTTTGACAGAAATAGAGCCGCTCTTCGCCCAAAATAAGAATTTTACAGAGCCCAGAGGGATCTTTTGGATATTGACTGGACGGGCAGCCATAAACAAAAAAATGGAAGAGCTTGGAACTGCGGCTAAGCACCACATAAACATCTTCACATCAGGCAATGGAATAAAGAGAATGGAATCTCTTAAGCCAATTCTAAAAGCTGCCAGCAAGCGCGGCGTCAAAATATATCTTTCAGGCGCAATAAGCAAAGAATGCCTGGAAGACATAAAAAATTTTGATTTCTGCGAGCTGAAACACACAGATATGGCGCACAGCCAGCTGTTTTCAGTTGACGGAAAGGAAGCTATGCTGATAGAACCTATTCCTGATGACAGCAGTCCGTATTATGGCAGAGACTTAGGGGTTTGGATGCTTAACGAAAAATTTGTCAAATGTCTGGAACAGCTCTTCATATCACATTTCAACAATTCGAAAAATATCAATGAGCGCGTGGAGGAATTATCTAAGTAGCATCACCTTCTGTCAGAGAATAAAGAATTTCTATAAATACGTGAAAATTATACGGAAAGCTATGAGTACAAAATACAATAGTGCGATGACATTTTTTCAGTTTATTTGTCCTCATAATGTATTATAGTGGAGTGTAAGATATGCGCATGACTTTGGAGCACAAGCCAGCATATGTCGTAATGACAATAGCCATAGTAACGTTTATCGTGGGCTCAATCTTATACATGCATCCTTTGAAATGGAGTATGGACACATACTTGTTCTCACACGACCTGCTAATATTCATAATCTCTTTTACAGCAGTCTTGTTAAGCTTCTGCATATTCAAGCATAAATTTGACTCGCGTGGCGCCTGGAAATTTTTCCTGCTCGGCTTCGGCCTGTGGTCTGCCGCAGAGTTTATCTGGTTTGTTTATGAAGGACTTCTTGGAATCATAGATCCTTGGCCAAGCTTAGCGGATGTTTTCTGGGTGGCAGGCTATTTGCCGCTTGCCATCGGCCTATTTATGTATGCGAAGGATGCCAAGGCGGAAAACCTGTTCAAAAACTTCCTTGCGTCAGTTACGGGAGTTGCCGGCTCCAGCCTCGCACTTATTTTCATATTTGGCGTCAATGTCTTTCCTTCAGACGTGAGCTTTTTTGAGGGCATACTCTTGCTGGCATATCCCATTGGAGACATTTTCCTGCTTCTTCTGTCGTTGTTTTTGCTGGAAACAGTGTTCAAGCATAAACAGGGACCAGAGTTTGTTTCATGGCTTTGTTTGTCCGGCGGATTTTTGCTTTTCGCGATATATGATATAATGTTCAGCTATTTAATTACAAACGAACAGATGAGTCACCTGTTGTTTAATATAATATATCTTGGCGCTTACCTGCTTATCGCAACAGCCGCATTTTTGCAGATAGTATCCAAATCGAAGAAAGTAATTTACCCGTACCTGTTGGCAAAGCCCATCCATTTGCTTTTTCCACAGCATCTTAAGCAGCAACAATAATAATTTATATATAGCCATCATTTATGTTTTAATTATGAAGAGGCCACTGGTAGGACTGATATTTGCTATAGCAGTTTTGATATTCTTGGTGTATGTAATCAGCACAAACATTCCGAAATCAAATCCGATAACAATAGATAATATGACTTGTGCTGTAGATTCTGATTGCGCGCCAGCACAATGCTGTCATGCTACATCTGTTGTCAACAAGAATTTCGCGCCTGATTGTGCTAATATCTTTTGCACCATGGAATGCAGGTCAGGAACCATTGACTGCGACAATGGCGAGATAAAATGTGTTAACAGCGAGTGTACAGTAATATGGCCTAAAAAATGAAATTGAAATTTTTACTTCCAATATTCCTATTACTCTTCTTAGTTCCTATAACTGCAGATACATTAGAGACTACGCAAATTAACATACAATCAGAAGTTGTACAGATGCTTTCTCAAAATCAAGAAGTTTCGGTAATTGTCTTGCTGAAAGAGCCAAAGGAAGCCATGCATGCATTATCCTCGGAAGCAAAATTAAGTGCTTTTGCTGAAGCGCAAAATCAGGTTATAACTAATTTAGGTTCAAACTTAGAGTTAAGGCACCAGTATTCTATAATTAACGGCTTTTCAGGCAAAATAACAAAAGAGGGTCTTGAAGAACTGGAAAATAATACGGATGTGCTAAGCATAGAATTTGATAGAGAAGTGCACGCAACGTTGCAGGATTCTGTTCCACTGATAGACGCAGATGACGTCCACAACACGCAGTTATCTGGTGTGAATATAACGGGAATAGGGCAAACTATCTGCATAATAGATACTGGAATAGATTATGATCACACAGACCTGGGGGGTCCTGGTTTTCCAAATTCTAAAGTTCTTGATGGTTATGATTTTGTAAATACCGATTCAGACCCAATGGATGATAATGGCCACGGCACTCACGTAGCCGGGATCGTAGCCGCTAGTGGCGGAATAACCGGTGTTGCACCTGGCGCAGGCCTGATAGCAATTAAAGCTCTTGATGCTTCAGGTTCCGGTAGTTTTTCAGACGTGCTAGCAGGAATCAACTGGTGTATAAGCAATAGAACAGCATACAACATTTCCGTAATAAGTATGAGCGTGGGAACAACAACCTACCATAATGACACCTTTTGCGATGGAGACGTTTCTTCAATGGCTGCCGCAATCAATAATGCAGTCGCTAAAAACATAACCGTTGTCGTCGCGACGGGGAATGAGGCTAACTATACTGCAATAAGCGCTCCGGCTTGTATAAGAAATGCAACAAGAGTTACTGCGTCAGATAAATCTGACAATTACGCAGATTATGCAAATCGCGGCTCAGGATTTTCAGATATATTAGTCGCACCCGGAGGAACGGCTGCTAACGGAATAAATTCAACTAAACTTAACGGCGACTATGTCGAGATGTACGGAACATCGATGGCAACCCCGCATGTTGCTGGCCTTGTTGCTTTGGTACAGCAATACGAAAAACTAGTAAAAAATAAGAGCCTCACAGTGTCACAAGTTTATAGTATTATTAACAGCACAGGCATAGCTCTAAACGATTCGCAGACAGGTATGACTTGGCGCAGAATTGATGCTTTGGCAGCCATAGACTCTTTCGATGTAACTCCGCCAGCAATAATTCTCGAGTCTCCTGCAAACAACTCATCTATGAATAAAGGCGATATGATTAATCTGACTGTCACTGATGATGTCGAGCTCTCGCGCGTTTGGTATAATTTCAACGGCACAAACGTTACGCTACTAAATCCATACGACATAAACACTTCGAGCTGGACAAAAGGTGCGAAAACGCTTTATGTCTGGGCGAATGACACATCTAACAATTTGAATTCAACAGTTTACAGTTTCACAATCAATAATTCAGCGCCAGTTGCGAGCAACGTCACGCTCTCTCCAAGCAGTCTTGGCACCCTTAACGACCTGAATTGCACGTGGCATTATTCAGATCCTGATAACGACGCGCAAAATGGAACGGTAGTTAATTGGTTTAACGGTACCACATTATTCCTTAATGTGACTTCATCAAGCAACAAATCTATTTTAGGCAATGGTAACACAACCAGAGGCGAGCAATGGAAATGCCAGGTTATTCCATCTGATGGAATAGCATATGGAACTGCAGTTAATTCTTCAAATGTTACAATTCAAGACACACTACCATCAATCTCAGCGCTACATCCAAACGGTGGCGAGCGGGTTAGCGGCATAACATCAGTAAATGCAACAGTAACAGATGTTGACGGCCAGGCAGACATAGTAAACGTCTGGTTTTATTATTCGAGCAACGGCGGCTCAACTTTCACTTTGATAGGAAATGATTCCACTCCAAGCGGCAGCGTCTACAGCGTTAACTGGAACACGTCAGCTGTTTCTGAGGGCACTAATTACAAAGTCAAGGCAATAGCTTCCGACAACAGCGCATCAAATGTGTCAAGCACTTCCGCAAATAGTTTCATTGTCAATAACGTTAACGAAGCACCTTCCGTTACCGTAACAGCGCCAAATGGCGGAGAAGCCTGGTATGGTTCAAAAACAATCAGGTGGACTGCTACAGACCCCGATAACGATACTCTTACGATTGCGATTTATTACAGGCAAAATAGCAATGCCAGCTGGACAGCAATTACAACTTCAGCGTCTAATAGTGGAAGCTATAGCTGGAGCACTGCTTCAGTTTCAGATGGAAGTACTTACAGAATAAATGTGACTGCAACAGATCCTGGCAGCCTTTCTGCATCAGACATGTCAGATGGCAATTTCACCATTGATAACAGCGGCGGCGGGGGCGGAGGGGGAGGCGGAGGAGGCGGTGGTGGAGGAGGCGGCGGACAAAGTGAGTATGACATTTCGCAAGTATTCTATTCTCTAGTTATGAATGCCGAACAGACAATAGACGTCAACAGCGCAAATCTACCGCTAACAGAAATAATTTTCACACCAAACAAGAACATTAACGCAACCGTAAAAATTAAAGCCAAGGGTTTGAGTTTAGCACCTAACACCACAACAACTGTTTCTGGTGTCGTTTACAAATATTTCGAGATAGTTACTGAAAATATACGGGATATTGAGATGAAGAATGGCAAACTGGATTTCAAAGTTTCAAAATCCTGGGTAACGGGAAATTCGATTGACAAAAACACAATCTCGCTGCAGAGATTCAGCCTCGCCTGGACAAAGATGCCTACAACTTTGAAAAGCGAGGACAATAGTTATTACTATTTCGAATCTCTAGTTCCAGGGTTCTCCAATTTTGCAATAACTGGCACTGCGATTGTGACGCCAGTTGTTACTAATGAAACTCAGCAAATGATTCAGGCAGCGTCAACGCCAACTACTGCAAACACGTCAGGAGGCAGCCCTTCAGGCTTTGCATCAAATTTCGGTTTCATACAGTCAGATAATTTTGCATTTGCCGTGATCATAGTTTCGGTTTTAGCCATGATAATTATATTTGCCAGAGCAAAAACAAAATCTGAGCCCAGAAAACCTCAGAGTCCTCAACAATCATATTCCTATCAGGGCAGATATCTAAAAACTAAGCCGCAGCCGCAAACACAGCCACAGTCTAAAAAAATAAAGGTGCGGGCGACACCGCCCGACTTCGGGTTTTAGTCAAGCCAGCCTAATGCTATAACTAATAATCCTACCAGAATCAAAATAACTCCAATCAAACCTTTTAGCACAGCTAAAAATTCCGGAAGGAAGGTCCATATTAGGAACATGCCGCCCAGTATGATTAGGATTCCGAGTATTATTTTGCCAGCTTTTGCAACCTTTGCACCCCAGTCAACCTTTTCTTCTTCTACTTTTGGCTCTTCGATTTTTAGTTCTTCAACAGGTTCTGCTTTCTTTTTCGCTTTTCTTGGCATAGTAATCCTCCAAAGTAACAAAACATAATGTGAAAAAGATAAAAAGCTTTCTGCATGGCGTTTATTTCAGAATTTTTTGATAAATACGTGAATGTCCTTTAGCTGCATTGCATAAGGAATTAACCAATTTGTTCCCTCTAGAGATGCTTTTCTGGAGTAATCATCTCTTGCAAGTCTCTCTTCAATGTCTTTCAAAGGATTGGTTGCTGTAACGGTAATTATTGCTCCGTATCGTAACGGCTTTTTAGCGAAAAATCTTGATTTGACATATCCTAGAAAATCGTGTCCACCTTTAATTAGAAGAGTTGTGTTGGAATTATTAAATTGCTTACTGGCTCTGTCTGCCTCTGCATCTCCCACAACAAATTCTAGACTCGCGGATTTTGGTATGATTTTTTGTGCTTTTAGTGTTACAATAATCTCTTTTCTTCTCTCAAGCCCATATGTTTCAGGGTCCCACCACATATTAGGTAATTCTTTTTTGCCAAATGATATGTCTTCACAAACCACTTTATCGAAAATCCGCGCCCAGTAAAAATCAACGCCTGAAAAAGGATAGTAGCATATGTTTTTACCCGCCGGCAGATGTTTAGCTATTTTGTCGAGCACATTCGCACAAATATGCGTAGCGCGATATCCTTCTCTTTTCTCTAAGTCTTCTAGTGTCCGATAACATAATCTGTAAAATTGCCAAACGTCTTTTATGGCTGTTTGCATTTTTTTAACGAAAGACGCATCGCTGAGAGCTGCATTTAAGTTCCCATTAAACTCTTCATTAACCATATGCATGGCTATATTATGAGCCTCATCATGCTTTTCCTGAATCTTTAATTCAAGCTGAATTCGCTCTTTGGATTTTCGCATGCACAAAACAGTGATAAAAAGATTATAAAGTATCGTAGGAATCTTTAAAAACCGAAATTAGGAACTGCAAGTATCGTAATGTCTCTTAAATGAGGAAACGAAATGGGCAGCGCTTAAAAATCGCTGATTTTAGCTGGTCCATTTTACGGAGACGTTAACAAAGCAAAATGGGTTATCAAAAATATCTGAAACAAGCCTGGAAGCAACCTAAGCAAGGATTAGGCGCTGAAAATTGGCGAAAATGGTTAATTCAATTAAGAAAAGAACCTACTCTCGTCAGAGTTGAACATCCTACTAGATTAGATAGAGCTCACGCTCTTGGTTATAGAGCAAAAGAAGGAATCTTTGTTGTTAGATGTAGAGTCGTCAGAGGCGGAAGAAAGAGACCAAAGCCAAGACACGGACGAAAACCATCAGCATATGGCCGTTTTGTAACAGCAAGAAAGTCCCTGCAAGTAATGGCAGAGGAACATACGCAAAGAAGATATCCAAATTGTGAAGTTCTCAACTCATACTGGGTTGGCCAGGATGGCGCATACAAGTGGTTTGAAGTAATAATGGTTGACAAAAACCATCCAGCAATAAGAGCCGACCGCAAGTTAAGCTGGATTGCAAAGCCAGCGCACAGAGGCAGAGTCTTCAGAGGACTGACTGCAGCAGGCAGAGAGTCAAGAGGCTTGGCAACAAAAGGCAAAGGCTCGGTACAATTCAGACCATCAAAGAGAAGCCAGGGCGCGAAGTAATTATTTCTTCTTGTTTTATTTCTCTTCAATACTATAAGAATTTTTAAGCCTTAATAGCTATTATTCGGATTTGTCTTCGCTTTCTTTTATCTCTTCAGAACCTTCATCACTTTCTTCATCTTCATCCTCTTCGCCCTCATCTTCAAAATCAATACTCTCTAGGATGTTAAGAATCTTATTAAGTTTTGTATTAAGTTCATTAAATTGCTCTTTTGATATTCCCGCAGAACCTGAGTTAGTATTTCTCTCTCTTGAACCAGAATCTCTATCATTTCTAAAACAATTACTGCATAGAACAGGTCTGTCTCCTGTTGGTCTAAAAGGAACTTCGCATTGTTTTCCGCATTTGGCACAGGTAGCTTCATGCATTTCAACAGGTCTTCTATCTCCTCTATCAAAGTCACCAGAGCGTCTCCCGCCAAATCTGCTATTTCTAGACTGGCGTCCTCCGCCGGATCTTCCTCTACTTTCTGGTCTAAAATCTCCCATATTGTTATATATGTTCGTTCAAAAGTTGATTTATAAAGTTATGTTAAAAGATTTGCAATTCACCTATGGGCTTTGGCAACAAAGGGCAAGGGCTCCGTACAATTCCAGGGCGCTAAATAATCATTTATTTTGTAATGCTTTTTCTAAATCTTGTTTTGTTAGCGTCGAATATATTTTAACCTGCATATTACGGCGCGCGTCAGACCAGTTTTGCAGGTCTACAAAGTATAAACCATATCTGATATGAGTATTGCGATTTTGCATCAGCGTGTCAGCCACGCGCAAAATGCTACCGCCGGAAATACACCCGCTGACCATCGCATAATCGGAATCTCTGAAGAAGCCATTGATGCAGCCATACCTACTGTAAAATTTGGTGTATCTGCCAATATCAACTTCCTTCGCCAAAATAGCAATTAGGTTCTTGCACTCGGGCATGTTAAATATGACATCGAGTTTCCTGTCGTGTTGATTTTTTATGAGATATAGGGAATCTGCTAAATTAGATACAAATTCCTGATGGAGTTGCTCTCGTTGTGCTAGCCAGTAGAAATTTATATAGAAATTGCCGGCTCTTCCAATTTTCACAAGTCTTTCGTCAAACAGCTTTTTTGCTAAATCTTCTTTTCTCATTGTGGAAGCACCAGAAACTAGGTTTTTAAAGAAATCGAAGTTGCAAATGTTTTAAATATGCTCAAATATAAATTTGTTTGATGAAAAGCTACTGGCGGAAGCTTAACATATCTGTAATAATTGTTCTGAGTCTAGTAATAATTGCAGCTATAAGTTATCATTCGGGCCTGACTGGACTCGCAGGCGCTTCTGTCTGCGGTGATGGAATTTGTGCAGTTGATGAGAACTATCAAAGCTGCCCCGCTGACTGCGGGCAGGTCGTGAGCTTATTCGTAATTCCAGCTTACATCTGGGTTATTCTCGCAGGCCTCATCGTTGCGGTAATTATAGAAGCCGGCTTCATAGTTACAAGACTTCCGCATTCCGCTGAAGAAAGAATGGAAGAATATCTTACAAGCGAAGTCTCAGAGGGGCATCCGCACGCAGCAGTTCAGGAAAGATTAGTGCGCAAAGGCTGGCCGCACGAAGAAGTGCACAAGGAATTTGATGATTTCAGAATAAAGAAGCTTTCAGAATATGTACAAAGACAGATTGACCGGGGAGTTTCTGAAAAAGAAGTAAAGAAAGCCCTGCTTGACGTTGGCTGGAAAGCTAAAGACATAAAGACTGCTTTCAAGGCAGCTGGATTTAACTGGGAAAAACACATAGAGAAAGTCGGTAAAAAATAATTACTTCTTGCGCTTTTTCTTTTGGAAAAATAGCAGATAGATTGCAGGCAATATTCCTGCAGTATTGAGGATGAAAAGCGCTACAAACCAGCCAAGATCCTTTCTGTTGCCAGCTTTCCATAAGGCAATGCCTTTCAGGACAAAATCAATTGCAATAATTACTGCAATTACCATCCAAAATATCACACCGAACATATTAGCACCAGAGTTTGCCTGTTAAAATAGTTTATGCTAGATAAGCCTTAAAACCTAAAATCTGCTTCTAATGGCATGCAGATCGATATCTTAGTTCCGCAAAACAATGAAAAAGAATTGCTAGCTCGGGCTCGCGAGTTAGGTTATTCCGATGTTGTGTTCTTGTATCCGTTCAAATCCCGAGGAGAGATCTTAGAGAAGAAAAAGAAATTCCCGAACACAAAAATTGGCACTTTTATTCTAGCAAATAGGGCCTCAGATTTGAAAAAGCTTCCAAATCTGTATCTGGATTCTGATTTGATAGCAGTACAAACATTCGCGGAAGATATTGTCAGAAGTGCAGCAAATAATCCCCGAATTGACATAATTTGCGGAATTACAACCGCTCATGGCAGAGACCATTTGGAATACAGACGTTCTAACCTGAACGCCATAGTTGCAAATATAATGAAAGACAACAAAATGAGCTACGGTCTGAATTTTGCTCAGCTCTATGCGGGCAAAGGAACTGGCAGTTATCCTTTGGCTAAAATTCTGGGCAGGGAAATGCAAAACATCAGATTGACGAGAAGGAAAATCCCGATTGTTTTTGCCTCGTTTGCTTCAGATGTCTGGCAGATGAGACTTCCTGAAAATCTGTCAGCTTTCAGCAGAGTTCTGGGTTTAAATCACCCTCAATCCAAAGCAGCGGTTTCGACTGCAATAGAAGCTATTCTGAAGAGAAAAGAGCATCGCAGAAGCAAGGAATTCGTAAGGCCAGGCATCAGGTTAGTGGAGTAATATATAAGATTATCTTAAATTACTCACTAAACAGTAAGGAATTACCGAAAGATTTAATAATCTGTTTTCTCTACACTATACTACTGTCCTTACTCCGGTTTGGGCAGCTGTGGGTGGTGGTATTTACCTCCTTAAGTGGAACGCGATTTTCTAATCGTCAGTGGCCAACCGCCGCCCACCCTTTCAATCACTACGTCTATGAAAAAAGAATCCCTCGAAGACAAATTGCCAGAACACTCTGATTGGCTTCGAATGATTCCTTTTTACTCAACATTTAGCGCTATTAAATATGGCTGGAGAAATCCCCTTTTCAGCAGAAAAGAAGCCATAGGCTATTCTATTATGTGGGATGTAAGTGCCTTGCAGATGTACGGGCCTATGAGTGCTTTAGTTCTGAAAGGCCTAGGCGTTATTGGCAGCTAAAATATTTATATAAGCGTATTCTTCGATAGGACACTATGAACGACAGAAAAAGAAGTGTTGTAAGAGCTCAAAGCGCTGATTTCCTGCAATCAATTGTGAAGAAATCACAGCAGAAGGAAGACCCTGCAACTCCGCAAACACCAGTAGTTGACACCAAGAAGATTGAAGACATCACAAATATGCTCAAAGACAAGTACTCAGAAAAGCCCAAAAGCAAAAACTACTGGGAAAAGAAAAAATAATTAGACTTTGATTATATCGCCAACTTGCGGTGCATAAGTCTGTATGCCAAAACGGCCTTTCATTTCTGTAGCAAATTTCTCACAGTATTCGCCGTGAACAGCAATCAGTTTCTCTGGCCTGACTTTTTGTACGAATTTTATCAACTCTGAACGGCCTGCATGAGCAGAAAAATCAAATTGTTTCATCTGCATTTTAACTTTGAAATCAATTGCACCTACGATATAGCGGCCGGTGTCTGCAAGATACCTGCCAGCAGTTCTCGGTATCTGGAAGCCCGTCAGTAAAATGGAAGAATCTTCTCTCGCGTATAGGGTTTTCATATAATGCACTATTGGCCCTCCCTCCATAGCACCTCCAGTTGTGATAATGGCGCAGGGATCCTTCATTGCATTGTTTCTCTCGTCGTTTTCATACAGCTTAATTACCTTATCCGCGGCATCATGCAACGCTTTTGGGTTTTTCAAGAATTCAGGGTGATCTAACATAATTGTCAACGCATCTTTAGCCATTCCATCAAGATAGATAGGGAAATTAGCGCCAAAATGGTCCAGAATCATCAAAAGTTCAGGTGCCCTGACCGCAAATGTCGGCAAAAGAGCGACACCGCCTTTTTCAATTGTCTCTTTTATCGTTTTGAAAAGCTCTTTTTCCTGTTCGTCCCTTGGCGGGTGGTCTCTGGAAGAATAGGTATTTTCCATTATTACAGCATCAATGTTTTTTGTATCAAGACGCGCGCCATGAACTAATCTTGTTGGGTCTAGTTTAAAATCACCCGTGTAGAGAATTTTCTTTCCGTCAACTTTCGCAACAAAAATTGCGCTGCCTGGCACGTGGCCAGCATCCCATGTTTCAATTGTAATATCGCCAATTTTTATGTCATCCCCGTATCGAACTTTCGCGTAGTTTTTATTCATAGAAAGGATGTCTGCTGGAGAGAAGTAAGTTTTTCTTTGTTTGATTTTTGCGACTTTCAAAGAATCTCTCAAAAGCAGATTTGAAAAATCATAAGTAGGAGCGGTAGAGTAAACTTTACAATTAGTTATCTTGTGCAAGTACGGGGCCAGTCCAAGATGGTCAAGATGTCCGTGCGTTATGAAGAGGCCGTCAACCTTTGTTTTAGGCAGCATCGGCGTCTCGCCAGTCTCGACCTTTGCGCCGTAATCAAGCATTACCTTTGATTTTGCATCTATAAGAAATGCATTCCTGCCTACTTCAAGGCATCCGCCCAAACAGTGTATTTTTACCATTATTTCTTTTTCTTCTCTTCCGGAGCCTTTGTAACATCAATGCCCAGCTTCTTCAAAGCTTCTACGTGTGCTTTCAGCAACGCATCAACGATGCTGAGCATCTTAGCGACTTCCTGCCTTTCTTTTATAAGCGTTGAAATCGCGCCTTTATGAAATCCTATCTCTTCATCTTTTGCCATTTTGCCTCCCTACTTAAGCCTCTCCCAGTTAGATCCACCGCTCTTTGTTATATAAGAATGTACGCAGCTTCTGAAATATATGCCTAAAATAGCAATGCCAATTATTTGTCCGATTGTAGCAACCATTTTCAAAATGTTAAAGCTGTCGAACACGAAACTTAAAACCAGAATGAAGATTCCGAATGTGAGAATCGTGACGCCTGATGCCATCGCTTTTCCCAAGTCGGAAAATTTGCGATGCAAGACCAAAATATCAAACGCATAAATCAGCGTGATTATAGAAACGACAATCTTGATTATTGAAAGCCAGCCGTTCAAATCTGCCGGCGCAGGTATGGTAAATGCCATAAATATACTGCTTAAATAGCAATATTTAAATGCTCCGTTAAAGCAGAGGTAATATGGCCGATTTCAAGCTCAAGATGTTGGGGACAGAGCTAGTTATGTTCCTTTCCATAATGGCGATTGGTTTGTGGGTTAGCAGATTAATTATGATTTCGGCGGGCCCGCCAGTAACCCTACAAGTAACTGAGGCGCTTTCATCATTTTTGATAGCCTTTGTGATAGCTATTGCGATGATTTTGTTGGCGCTGAGATTTTTGAGAGGACCAGTTTCATTCGGGATATTTTTTTCAGTCTTGATTTTTATTGGCTCGCAAATAGTTTTTGGAGCATTCCTGCCTTTACTTTGGTCAATTGCTGCAGCAGCGGCAATTGCAGGTTTAAGATTAGCTTGGCCGAATGTTCTCACTCACAATTTAGCGATGTTCCTGACGATAGCAGGTGTATCAGCACAGCTCGGCCTGATTTTGCCAGTTGCAGCAGTCGTAATTATACTCATAGCACTTTCATTTTATGATTACTGGGCAGTCTTCAAGTCGAAATATATGATAACTTGGTTCAAAGGCATGCTGAAAGTTGGTGCGCCTTTTGCGATTGTCGTGCCTGAAAAACCACAGGCAATAATGATGGGAATACATCGTATCAGCAAACAAAAGCTGAAAGAAAAAGACAGGAAAGTAATAATGTTGGGCACAGGCGACATAGCATTCCCGACAGTTTTTGCGGTTTCAGCATTTGCAGCTTACCAGAGCGGGTTTGCAGTTTTTGCAATAGTTGCCGGCACGGTAGTCGGAATTTTTGTGAACCACTATCTTTTGACGCAGAAATTCAGGGCAATTCCTGCATTGCCAGCCATAGCGGCATTCTCGATAATCGGATTTGCAATTGCTTATTTGCTGGCGCTGGTTTGACGAACAGTTTAAATATTTCTTTTTTCTCGGATAGTAAATGCACAGAGAGAAACTTGAAGTTGCCGCCAAAGAGCTTCTAAAAAACGACCCAACAGGTCACGACATATACCATTCCATGAGGGTTTACAATCTTGCAAAAGAAATAGCAAAAAAAGAAGGCTGGCAGTTTGATGACGACATTCTATTCGCAATTGCGATGCTTCATGATGCAGGTCATGAGCGCTCAATTCGCACAGGAGATAAATACCGATACAAACACATGGAGTATAGTGCAGAGATCGCGAAGCGCGTTTTAGCAGAAGTCGGTTTCCCTGAACAAAAAATTCCAGTTGTCTTGCAGGGCATATTACAGCATGACCAGACAAAACCCTGGGGGCTTGCTAATAGGATACCAACAGATATCAAAGAGATTTTGCTCATACAAGATGCCGATAACCTTGAAGCAATTGGTATTTTGGGTATGGTGCGAGTGTTAGTATTTAATATTCAAGCAGGAACCCCGCTTTACAAACCAGAACTATCCCTTACTAAGGATTTAGAGAAAAGTCGTCTCGAAAGCGCAATTCACAATTTGATTTGGCATCTTAGCTTAGGTGATAATCTTAATACCAAGGCAGCAAAGAAAATGGTTCAGGAACGAAAGATACAAGCAAGGAATTTCTTAGACCAATTCTTGAAAGAGTGGAATGGGCGAACAGATTAAAAATCTTTATTTTTCTGCTACTTCATGGTGGAGCGTTATGTGCCCTCAGAGTTTAATGTTCAGGAACCTATTTCTAAAGATACTAACATTAGCCAACTCGTTGGTTTGGAAGAACTTGTTAATCATTTTTTAGCTGTACCACTTAGCGAATGCGAGTCATCACGCAGAGCTTTTGGTCTGATTATTAAGAAGCCAAATGAAATGAGAAAACTACCTGGCGGAGTGCTAAGCATTTCATTTGGCGTACAAACACAGAACATGGTTGAAGCGCTAAAGAAAGGCGAGACATACGTAATATCAGAACTTATTCTGGCGCTCAACCCTAATTCAGAGACTGTTATGATGAGCCACGAAGGCGAAGTTTATGAGTTAGTAAAAGTTCTTCACGGCGATTTAGATTTTGTACATCAGACAGAATCGCAGATGCATATATGGAACTATTCAGAAGGGAGTATGTTTCTTTCTGTTCGCCCAAGCAAGAACTTGCCATCGCCGATAGGCTTTTATCATCAGCTAAAAAATCCAAGTCAAAAATTGTCGTTGGCATATATAGCGACCATCGCCGAGAAGGAACTGGGATTTAAAGACGGCAAGCCCCTCAAGTATGGTTTGAACAGACCGCCGAATACCTATAAACAAGCCTAAATTACTCGCCAACAAAATCTGTTAATGGCATTTCTATTGTCTTGTCTTTTGGCAGCAAGCCGCGTTCCTGCAGGAATTTGTTTGCAAGAATGTAGAATATTAAGCCGAGTGATTTTGAACCTTTATTGTTGCATGGAATTATGTAATCGACATTTTCAGTTGTATTGTTAGTATCGCACAAAGCAACTATTGGAATGCCTGAAATAATACCATCATGGACGGCATTTTTGTCTGGCCAAGGGTCGACAACGATCATCAATTTAGGTTCAAAGAAAGTTTCGAGATTAGGATTTGTTATTATGCCTGCAGGGTATCTTCCTGCGAAGAATTTCACATTTGTGACCTTTGCAAAGGCTTTGACAGCTTTCCAGCCGTTTTCACGCCTGCATACAACAAGAATATCTTCAGGATTGTATTTTGCAATGATTTTGGCAGCAAGCCCAATCCTTCTGTCTATTTCCTGAACATTCAAAACACAGAGACCGTTTGGATTCACTTTGTAGATAAATGGTTCCATGTGTTTTGTTCTGAATTTTGTACCTATGTGGATACCAGAAGCGAGATATTGTTCTAATGGTGCAAGCAATGTTTCAGTTTCAGTTGTAGCTACCATAAAACACCCTTCTGAATTGTATTTTTAAGCATATCGCTAAATAGAATTACAGGTTTTTCTCAATTTCAATTAACTCATTCAGCTTTGCCATGCGCTCTTTCTGGGCTATGCCGAACTTGACAAAAGGAGCCTGCCAGGCAAAAGCTAAGTGTACTATCGTTGTGTCAAAAGTTTCGCCGGCCCTGTGTGAAACAATCGGTGTTATTCTATTCCTAATAGCATAATCAAAAACTTCCTTTGTTTTAATCAAAGAACCGCATTGATTCGGTTTTATTATTACTGCATTAATTGCTTTCATTTTCACAGCTTTCTTCAATCTGTTAATATTTGTGGCAATCAAATCATCACCGCAAATCATGACATCAGGCAATTTTTTCCTTAATTCAGCAAAACCCGCAAAGTCTTCCTGTTCAAGAGGGTCTTCGACGTAAAACAAGTTATACTCATCTGCCAAGGAAGCTATGATTTCAATTTGTTTTTTCCTGTCTGCAGTTTCTGGTTTTCCATTCCATAAATGCTTCCAATGGTATTTGCCATTCTTATACAATTGACTGGCAGCCACGTCAATTCCGCGTTCATAGCCCGTAACGCCGAGCAGGATTTCAAAGGTATCCTTTAGATTCAGATTTGATATCCAAGCACCCTCATCATCCTGTCTTTTTGCCCGCAGGAGATTTTTGAGCTCACCATAAAATTCCAAAGTAGCCCTAACATCATTTTCTATTTTACCTGTTTTTGGAGAAAGAAGAATTTCTTGAATATTTGACGTCTTGAATTTGTGCGCATGTGCGCCGCCGCCAACAACATTTGCCAAGATTCTTGGCATTTTCTTTGCTTTCGGGTTCAAAATTTTCCACAATGGCTTGTCTTTGTCAATAGCAAGGGCATTCAGAAATGCAAATTCCAAAGCAATTGTAGGATTTGCTCCAAAATCCTTTGGCAGTTTTGCCTCAATCTTCTTTAGGTCTTCGAATCCGTTAAATTTGAATTTCAACAGAGATTTTCGCAGTTTTGAATTTACAAATTTGATGGCGTAGGCAACGCCTTTCGGATAAGCTGGAGCTTCGTACTTACCTTTTGAGGCGCCTGAGGGCGCAGAACCAGAGCCCGTGTTGTTTACTGAGATTCGGATGGTTGATTCGCCACGAGAATTCTTAATCTTTGTAGCGCTAATGTCAGTGACTAGCATGATAATATATACTGTGGGCGGCTTTTAAATTTGTTGAGCTCATAGATCTACTTTAATTTTTTAGCTTCTTTTAGCAAGTCTTCAAATAGCTTTAATTTTTGTTTAACTAAATTACCATCAATATTTGCTAGGCCTAATGATTTCAAAAGATATTTGTGCAATTTTTTCCTTTCTTTCAGCTTAATTTTTTTATCAAACGCCCATTCTGTAAGACATTCGACAATAAATCTATAAGCATAAACAAAAGGATGGTCTTCAAAAGTTTTCTTTAAACTTTCAACGTTATATTTTATTTTGATTTTGTCAAAAAATCCGAGATTTTTAGCACTAGGATTCTCCTTGCATTTTATTTTGCTCATTAGTTCGTAGGCTTTTTTGAAATTTTGTAGTATTTCAGTTACATTCGTATTGTTGAATTTGTAAATTTGTTCAATTTTTTTATAAACTTGCGTTTTATTTTTTTCATCTATAATCTTTACACTACCTAATAATCTAAAGGTTGGAAATGGGAGGTTGTATCTTGGAGGCAATGCATGCATGATGATGCTTGCAGGCTCCCCAAGGCCATAAAGATAGTTAAACGACTTCTCATAAGCCCCTTTCTGAAAGCAATTTCTTGCTAATTTTAGGTATTTTTCTGCTTCTCTGAGTTTTTTGATAAATGCCTTTTTTTCTCTTCTTTCATCAAATTCGTGTTTGATTATTTTTCCGGTTTTATTGTATAAAATTTTTACTTCAGGCAAAATATTTTCACTTTTCAAGTCTTCTATTTTGGAATAATGTTCCTCGATGTAGGTCCCTTTGAATTTGTAAAATCTTCTAGTATCCTTTGGCAGGTCTTTTTTCTTTACGTAAAAAACTATGTCGATATCGCTATGTTCATGCTCATCCCCTCTTGCAACACTTCCCCAAAGGGTAACAGCCTGAATTGGTTCGGTTTTTATTTTTTTCTCGATAAGGGCATTAACAACTTGCATAAATTTTTGATGTAAGCTTATCATTTTCAAATCTTTTACTGCGTTTAGATACCTCTTATTCGCATGTAAAAATAAGAAAAACGGAATTTAAAACTTTAACTTATATTTTTACTGGCTTGGGGCGCTTGATTGATATTGGAAGAACGCCAGAATCAAGCTCTTTTTTCGCGATTTCTGTAGTATCATAGAGCTCTTCGGGCCTCTTAATCAGCAATGGTGCGCCCATTGACAATTGAAGTGCTCTAGCGCCTATAATGCGCGCGATTTCGAATTTTGTGTATCCGTCATCCATTTGTATCCTCAAGTCTACAAGTTTATTTTAAAAGCTTGCGTAGCTCCTTGCTTTTCTCAGCTGCTAACTCAAGCAGTTCCGATATCTCTTTTTGAGTAAATGTGCCTGAACCGCCTTTCTGCATGGCTGAAATCTGGCCATTTTCCAAGGTCGCTATTGACAATCTTGCATCGAGAGCTTTTTCTTCCCGTTTTGTTGGGTCCACGAAAAGCGAGCCACTTATCTTTCCGAAAGTTGTCAGTAGTGGTGCCGCTTTCATAGGCAATTTCTCTTTTGTCAGCTCTTTGTACAAGACTTTGTCTTCCTTTTCGTCGTATTTTGGAAGAACTGTGTGTTTAAGTGCAATCATTGCTGCCAATGAAGCAGCATCAAACAAGTTTCCATCATCATTCATCGGATAGATATCAATAAAGACTACCCAGACTTTTTCCTTTGGTATTATGCACAGCTTTTCGAAATCAATTGCATGACTTTCTCGGATACCGCGGTCTACAACTCTTGCCAGTTCAATTGCATCTGGTCCAGGAGGTCCAGACTCGAAGTCCGCGCTTGCAATTGGATTTAATTCGGCGTTTGCAATCAATATTCCTTCATCTGGCGTGTCCGGAAATGGCTTATCGACATTCATTTTTATTCCGACCAGAACTTCGCTAGCGCCTATTCTGACTCTAGCAGAGCCGTTTGCACGTGCAATCGGGTTTATTTCAATCTCAATTGGTCTGTAATCAAAAACTCCTCTGCCATCTTCACGTGTTTGTTTTGCAAGGAGCGCTGATAAGTATGGTTTAATGGTTCTCATTTTTCACCTCTCCTTCGGTCTCCTGTGAAAGCAGATCTTTCTCCGTCTCAAACTTTTCCTTAAGAGCTTTCTTTTGTGCTTCGTATATTTTTTCACAGGCTTTCATATTCATTTGAATTAGCGTCGCGATCTCTTCCTTCGTGAGTTCACCATCCATTTGCAGCAAAGTGATTTCCTTTGTTCTTGGCATCATTGCAAAAGGCATGTCTGCTTCTCCAAAGTTGTCTTCTGGCTCGAATAAATCCAGGAGTAATTCACCATCAGCTTTACCTGCAGCAATAGATGAAACTAAGTCGCGCATTTCAATTCCCGCATCAGCAAGAGCAACAGTAGCAGCGATTATTGCTGCGGTTCTCGTTCCTGCGTTTGCATTTATGATTTCAACATAAACGTCGATTGCCGTTTTTGGGTAACGTTCAAGGAAGATTGCAGGTGCTAAAGCGTCTTTTATGACTTTAGAGATTTCAACACTTCTTCTCGAAGGGCCAGGCCTTGCTCTGTCAGGTGTTGAGAAGCTCGCCATGCTGTATACCACACGTAAGTAGGCTTTATCAGGTTCTGCAAGGTGTCTAGGTAAAACTTCTCTTGGGCCATAAACAGCTGCAACAGCTCTTGTTCCGCCAAGGTCAACTTGCGCAGAGCCATCAGCGTTTGGTATGACGTCAGTCTTTATCGTGAGTTCACGCATTTCATCGAATTTTCTTCCATCTAATCTTTTTCCGTTGACAATTAATTTGTCAGGTGCACCAGCTTTACTCATTTTGCACCTCCTTCCAATATCTGTTTGATTCTGTCGGTCAGACCTTTCTTGTGACTTTCTTTTTCAATTATCTTTATTGCGTTTGCAACAAGTGCCTCTTTGTCGGCGGTACCTTTAATCCATACAAGTCCGTTTTGTCCAACTACTACGTCACAACCTGAAGTATCTTTTAGCAAATTTATCATGGAACCTTGTTTACCTATTATTCGCGGGATCTTCGTCGGGCTTACTTGTATTATATTTCCACCTTTCAAGCGTCTGTAGGGCTTGTGCTTCGCACTAATCTTGATGAATTTAGCCTCAGAAATTGCTATTACTTCTGCTAGAACATAATCGCCTATGTCAAAGTATCTCGACATTTCTGTTTTTGCCAAATCAATGTATTCGTGTGTGGCTTCGCCTATATTCATGTCCGCCACATATGGGCTGTTTACATCTAAAGTCCAGCCAGAGTGTCCGATGTTAGTAACTTTTCCAATTACGACATCGCCTCTTTTTGGCATGTATCTGCCCGCGAGCGGAATTACTTTTACGACTCTGCCTTTAACAGAGACAATTCCAATCGTACAGGCAAGAATTTTTTCTCCGTCTCGGAAAGCCTTGCCGGCCGGCAGATATTCAATGCCGTCTGCAAGCTGTTCCCCAGGGACTACAATGTCCCTGTCGTTTACATATAGTTTTTCCATTTTTTCTCCAAAATTATGATTTCACTTCGGTGATTGTTGCTTCGCCTGATGTGAGCTTATTGATTAGATTAAGTGCGTCCGGCTTTATCCCGGCAGGCCCTTCAATCGTGAATTCTACAGAACCGTCATTCTTCCAGTCTTCATTGTGCAATGCGAATTTGTTTTTCACTGCTGAATAAGCAGTTCCAGAATATGTTGCAGGAATCAATACTCTTATCTTAAATTTCTCCATGCTTATCGGCAGGATAAATCTTAGTTGTTTGATTATGGGCTCAATTTGCGCTTCTGCAGGCTGGTAGGGGTCTATCTGCACTTTAGCCTGCTCCATTGCTAGCTCTATTCGTTGTACTGGGTGTGGCAAGCCAGTCTTCGGGTCAGAAGCGTTCATATGTACATAATCAATGATCTTCTTTTTCTTCGCCTCAAACAGCTTCTTTCTATGTTCTTGCGTTAAAGCGAGTTCGCCCTTTGTGATAATGACTTTGGCTGCTTCGTAAGGGTCTGATGTGCCCAGCCACTGGATCATTTTTGACGGCGCGGCAATTTCGCCTTTCTGCACGTCAGAGAAAACTTTTGGTGCTTCCAAAATATCTCTTATGTCAACAGCTTTTCCCTGTCTTAGTTCAAGTGCCTTGTCAGGGTCTTTCAGGACAACTTCAAAATTCTCGCCACCCTTCTTCATTTTTGCAAGGTTAAAACTAATTCTTTCCTTGTTTGGCGCATAAGTTCCCATTGCCATTTTATTCTTTGAGTTCGATCTTTTCTACGCCGTTTGCTGTTACAATAGATGCTTCAAGTCTTTCGCTAGAGAATTCTTTCAGCAAGACCTCTTTGAAAACATCAACCGCCAGCTTTGTAGCTTCTTCGAGTTTCATGCCTTCTTTGAATCTTTTTTCCAATATTTTGTTCGCATCTGGCGAACCCATGCCCATTGCATGCGCGTGGTAGCAGGCATATATTCCGCTAGGGTCTGTCTCGAATAAATGTACGCCTTTTTTATCAACGCCTGCAAAAAGCAGTGAAACTCCGAAAGGTCGAATACCTCCGTATTGAGTATAAGCTTGTTCCGTGTCGGAAACAAATTTCACAACACCTTCAACATCAACTTTTTCTCCATAAGTTAGCTTGTGTTGCTGTGCAAAGACTCTGCACTTCTTTACTATGACTCTAGCATCCATAGTCATGCCCGAGAACGTTGACAAAATAGCCTCGTCAATTGGTGAAATTTTAGTTATAGATTCCGCTATTAGTAGCTTTTCACGTATTCTTCTGTCTGCTACAAGCAGGACGCCCTCCTTAAACATGATTCCGAGAGTCATAGCTCCCGCGCCGACAGCTTTCTTGGCGTATTCAACTTGCAGTAATCTGCCCTCTGGCGAAAACACGGTAATTGCACGGTCGTAACCCATTACTTGTTGTGGTAATACTTGCATTTTATCTCACTCCTTCAATTGTTCCTGATACTTTTGTTGCTGAGATTGTGATTTTCTTTCCTTCTGATTCTTTTATTAGCGCTAGCGCCGTTTTAGTTTCATCAACATATTTGTGTCCAACACGCAAAACAGCTGTGTTGTCCTTCCACGTTTCCGGGAGTAATTGTATTCCAGCGCGAGCCATATTCAACTCGCCGAGAAATTGCAGACCAGCCTGAATGACTAGCCTCGAAACATCCTCTTTCTCGACCTTCCAATCAGCGTCAACTTTTATCCTTATATAACGCTTTCGCTCTTTAGCGGAAGAAGGGATAGTTTTCATGAAAATAATTGAGAAATCCGATTTAAAAAGTTAATCAGTAGAAAACAAATCCAAGGAAGGGTTTTGCGCAGTAAATTTGGCTTTTTGGTTGGCCAATGCTGCAATTATCTCATCCAAATATACAACAGAACGTTCTTTGTCCTGCTTCGTGTTTTTGAAAGCACATTTGCGCTGCTTGTCTGCTTTTACCAGATATTTAAACGAAACACCCCCGCCGCATAATTCTGAATTCTCTATTTTACGATACCACTGGCATGAAGTGCAGTCTTTTGTGTAATAATTAAAGTGGCCATCCCATCTGTAGCAATCGCGCTTCGGGACTTCAAAGGAATTCCTCATGTTAAGCGGTTGATATTAAAGGAACAACTCGCGCGACTTCTTTCTTGCTTTTATCGTAAATGCTCATGTGCCCGCCAGATTCTTCCAATGCAAATAGGCCCTGTGCCTCTATTATGTCAGTTAGCTGTTGTCCGCTGACAAGTCCCTTTGGATTGAGGGCACGTAAAGTAGTTCTAAAATCTATGCTCTCCCTGACATCAAGCGGAAAAACTGCATATTGTTCTAATGGCTTTATTTTGTATTCTTCTTGCTCCATGCTATCACAACTCTTGTTACAAGGCAGATTTTAAAAATTAGTATGCGGGAAAGGTTTATAATTTTTGATAGCATATATCATAAAGTATGAAAGGTGCTGAAGTAATTGAAATTGTGGCGGGCTTAATGCTCAAAGATGAAAATAAGAAGCGCCAGCACGGCTATCAGCCCCTTGATAATATAATTGGCAGATTGCGCAACTATTATCTCGAAAACAATATTCCTCCTCCAGTTAACGTAGTTAGTATTGTTTACAAATGTTTAGAAGTGTTCAAAGGGCTTAACGTATTAGGCGAGACTCTTTCGAGCGGGTATGCGGGGCACGTACATTATAAATTGCAACAGGCGCCCAGTTTGAAAGCAATAGAAAAGTATTTGTTAAATAATCCAGACCTGTTAAAGAAATTAGAAGTAGTGCTTTCACCTATGCAGAAATCCAAAAAAGTGCAAAGCAAATTGGAAGAAGAATTAGCAGAAACTTAGAAAGCCGCACTTTTGCCTGTCACTTCTTTGCCGATAAGCTCTTCTAATTTACTGGCAGCAGAAGAAACTGTCATCCTGCAGATATCATAACCAATATTGTTGATGATAGCATCGTACAGCTGCGGCTTGATGTAGAATTCATCTTTAGCCGCGTAAGGAGCTGCGTACGGAGGCGCAGAAGGATCCTCTGGTTTAAAGCGTTTTTCAGTCCGTTTGACGTCTTTCTTATCAAATAGTTTGCAAGCTGTTAAGCGCCTATGGATTGCTGATGCATTCCTGCAGTCTATTTTGTATTTATCATACAATTCTCTATAGAGTTCTTTGGCGTCCATTGGTTTGTTTTTGTGTTCAACAAATATCTTTGTAAGTGCAACCAGTATTCTTGTTTTGTCATCTATGGTTGTATAGTTGAACATTGGGGTTGCAAAGCCGTTAGTTAAAGATTTAAAATCTGCGCTAAAGCACCTTAGGTGTAATTTTTTATAGTTTTCTTGCAGAAGCTGACAAAGTCCTTGTCTTTCATATAAGTTTTTGAAACCTTCAGGTAATCTTTCGAGGCAGAAATTTGTTCCTCGCTCCAGTGTTTTGAAAATTTGTTTATGCAGCTGTCAAGCTTGTCGCCGGAATATGTTATTGCTGCGGCAATAAGCAGATTTTCTTTGCCGAATCTGAGAAGCTCCAATGTGCCTTTATGGCTCTTTTCGTAATAACTAAGTTTTATTTCTTCTACGGCATTGCTGTAAGCCCAGGTCTCAACGTCCTTGTCCAAAAATCTGAATGTGAAATCCAGCGATCTTCCGTTTAGCTTGTCGCAGTTGCCTGCCCAGCTATTCAGAAGTTTTTCTTTCAACAGTTTATCCCTTATTTTTGTGCCTGGGAGTGGCGATAATATTCCATATCTTACGCCCTGCCAGCAATAATCACACATATCGTCCACAGTTCGCCTGACTTCTTCCATGGTGTAGTGCGGTGCCGGGATTATGTAGCTGATTGTAAGCGGGATTGTCCTCGCCGCCCTGTTCAGTATTTTCTTCTCGCCTTCAACATCCCTGATTTTTCCTGCCAGCCTTCTGCCGTAAATCCTTGCGAGCCTGTTTGTGACAAAATCGCGGCCGACAAACAGCGCATGATAATTCATCTTTTTTATGCTCTGCAGGTTTGGTTTTGTAAGCGTGTCAAGGTCTGCATAGCTTGTTTTTGTGGCTTCGATGCCCCGCTCTTTCAGTGCCTTGTCAAGAGCCACAGCGTGATTAAAATCCAGGAAATGGTTGTCATCAACAAAGATTATATTTTCCAGTTTCTTCCTGTCGTTGATTTCTGCAATTTCCTCAGCAACAATATTGGGGTCTCGGTTGAATGTCCCTCCCCTGACCCTGACACAGGAACAATAATCGCACTGGTTTGGGCAGCTGTACCTGCTGATGTCTGATAGTTCCTTTACGCGATTTTTGCGTCTGCTAAATGTCGGAGTCATGCAGAATTCCAGGAATTTTCTTTCGATTTTTTCATCGAAAGGTTCCATGAGCTTCCTTTTGCTCAGCTTTATTTTCCTGCCTTCCCTATAGGCTATGTTTGGGATATCCTCTAGAGGTGTTCCTTTTACAATCTCAGCAAGCTGCCTCTCGCCAGGTCCTATAACCACGATATCAACAAGGCCTTTGTTCTGTTCAAGAGTTATGACTGGCACTGCTGTTGCATGCGGCCCGCCCAAAACAACAGTCGGGAGTTTTCCATGAATCTTCTTCAGGCCCCGCAGCATATTTACAACAAGATAATAATTTGGGGTTATGGTGTGGACGCCGAGGACTTCGCAATTGTCAAGCCTTTTTTCAAGATTCCTGAGCGACTTTTTGTATGATTGGGTTTTAGCCATCTCCAGTGTCATGTCAAAAATCTCAGCATCAGCTTCGGTGTTGTGCTCAACATAGCTGGCCAGTATAGGCAGGCTAACTGGAGCACAGCTGTAGTCCCGCACCTTCATAATATTTGTCAATATTACGTTACTCATAGAAAATTCGATTCAAAGTACTTTTTTAAACGAAACTATTGAGAAAACCAAACTAAATAAGAAAAAATCTAGACCTTGTAAACAAGGTCTTTTGCTCTGACAGGTGAAGGAACTTTCATTCCGATATCGTCGCCCTTCTTCGCCGTCTTTATCTTGTCGTGTTCGACCTGCATCGATTCTACTTTCATTTTGATGTTTGTCTGCGGGCCTTCAATTGCAAGCTGGTCGCCTACTGCTATCGGTGAACTGACCTTAAGCACAGCAACTGAAATTTTGTCGAAGAAGTGAGTTATTGTACCAACCAGTTTCTTTCCGGCCATAGCGCCTTCTGGTTTAGCTTTCGCTACAATATCTTTTGGTTTTTCCTTTGTCTTTTTTGGAGCAGCTTTTTTTGTGACCATTTCAATAAGCACCTCTAAACGCCATTAAAATAACATGAATAAAAAGCTTGTTATCTATCACAGAGTTACGCTTTAGCAGGCTTTGCACTAGTGATGGTAATTATCAGAACGTTTGCTTTCAAAAGAATGAAAGTCTAAAGCAAACAAATCTTTATAATTAATTTGGGTTTTTACTCGCCATGACAGATTTAATTGATCATTTGGTTGTTACTCCAGAACAAGCGGCGCAGATAATCGATTTTACAAGAACGATTGAAGGGTTAAGCTGGGACTTTCATAAACGCATAGAGTATGGAACACAAGAATGCATTGAATTGAAGGACCACGTCAAAGCTTTTCTCGGGCAAAAACTAAATGTGCCCGCATCACAAATCACTTATTTTGGTTTGAATTTGAGCACCGATAAAAACGGAAAATTAGAAGTTCATGTTGATTATAAGGATAAAACTGGAGCAGAAATAGTTAAAGAGGGTTTCTTTTTCGCAAATGCGGATGGTCCTTCGCGTAGGCCATACGCTTTGGCAGCTGAACACGTGAAATTATCCGGTGAAAATTATTGGTCCGATGAACCTCAAGAAAGATACGAGCTCATAGTTCACGAGCAACCAAAATCGCTTGAAATCCAGAACAAATTAGTGGAATTATTGCGGAAAAACGGCTATATGAAGTAACTATGCCTTTGCCTTTTGCTTAAGTGGCTTTGTCCACTTTAATCTGACATTACTGCGCTTCAATTGAAGCATGTATTTTTCGCACTTGCCTGCGCAGAACCATAAGACCTTGCCAGTATTCTGGACAAACATCTTTCCAGTACCGCGTTCAAACTCTTTGTTACAATATGAGCACTTTGGCATTCTATCTCTTTCTCCCCTTTAATGGAGAAGCCTCGAATTCTGTTTCTCTGAGCATTAAGATGTCGCCGATTTTTACAGGTCCGATAACATTCCTTCTGATGATTTTGCCTGAATCGGGGCCCGCGAGAACTTTTACACGAGCTTGCCTTCCGCCCTCTCTTGTTCCCATAGAGCCGACAATTTCCATTACTTGGGCCGGGAAAGCCTGATCTGTTGTAACAATCATTCTAGTGGCTTTTTCTTTTACTCCGGCTGGCGCAGCTTCTTGAATTTGCTTTCCGCCTTTAGGTTTTGCCATGTTGAGAATTATGCTGTGACCGCAGGTGCGACTTCAGCAGGTTTCGCTTCTGCCGGTTGTGCCTCTTTTGGTTTTCTTGGTGCGCGAGGCTTCTTTGGTTCTTTCTTTTCTTCTGCTGGCTTAGCTTCTGCTTTCGGAGCAGCAGGTTTCGCTGCTGTTTCTGGTTTTATACCTCTAAGAATATTAATCTGCTCAACTATTTGTGCAAGTTTCTTGCCTGCTTCGCCCGCATTTGCAACAGCGATTGCAGATGTGCCTACTGGCAAGCCTGCAGCAGCGCCAAGATCCGCTTTTGTCGGTACCCACGCAAAGGGTATCTTTTTCTCATCGCAAAGCATTGGTATGTGCATTATGATTTCGACAGGATTAACATCAGCTGCTATGGCAACAAACTTTGCCTCGTTTCTTTCAACGGATTTCGTGGCTTCATTTGTGCCTTTTCTAATCTTTCCAGAACTTCGAATGTCTTGGATTACTTGAATAACCTTATCGGCTAACTCTTTTGGTAAATCAAATTTCGGATTCATATTCCATCATCACTATTCATCATCGGAATAATTCCTTGTTTGATAGTGGCTTTTTAAAGATTTTTATTTGTCAGCCGTGTGCAAAGTAGAAAGTAATCTTATCTTTATCTTTCTTATCCAGCCTTACGAAGCCAAATCTCTCGAATTGAATAATATCATCGACTTTCAATTTCTCGACATTCTTTTCAGCAAATCCCTTGACAACGGCGCCATCAGGCATTACAACTTCTGTTTTTACGGCAAAATCAACGGGAACCCAGTGTATTCTCGGGATATCTTTATTTTCCTTTGACGTAAATTCGGATTTTGAATCTAACTTAATATTATAGAGGTGCATTAATCTGACTTCCTTGCCTTTCAGATTAAAGTCCCTTTTCTGTATGTAGAATGATTTGCCAATTGGAACTTTTTTCTTCTCTTCTGCCCTTTCAGGGTGCAATTTAATCTCAACTTCTTTTATATCTGGAGCATTTTTCACATCTATTTTTACTGGCTCCATTACGAATGAATATCTATGGGCAACAGAGTCTAGCAGTTGCCTGTTGATAGCGTAGAGATTATCGACAGGGATTGTCACATCATTATCGTTCAGGCCTATGGATGCTATGAAATGCCTGATTGCATGGGGTAATATGCCCCGCCTTTTCAAAGACTGCAAGCTCCAGGTCCTCGGGTCGTCCCATCCGGCGTAAGCGCCAGAAAGAACTTCTTTCTGAGCCTTTGATTTGGATAATTTAATGCCTTCCATTCTTACAAGGCCTGTGTGAATTATGGTCGGATAGGGCCATTTCAGAATGTCCCATATGAATTTGCACATCTCTGTTTCCATCATAAGGTCTTTGCCTCTGATGACATGGGTGACACCAAGCAAATGGTCGTCAATTGCCCAACTGAATTCAAGCATAGGCCAAACCCTGTATTTCTTGCCTACGCGCGGATGTACTCTATCTGAAATTCTAAACAAAACTCTGTCCCTGAATGCGGGATTTGGATTGGTCATTGATGTTTTCAATCTCAAAGAAACCTGGCCCTCTTTGTATTTGCCCTTGTGCATGGCTTCCCATTTTTCCAGATTTTCTTTGATTGATTGCTTTCTGTGAACGCACTCTTTTCCTTCTGCCCTGTTTTTTCTCAAGGTTTCAGCAGAACATTCGCAAACATAAGCGTCACCTTTTTTGATTAGTTCTGTGGCGTATTTGTAATAGATCTCGAGTCTATCAGACTTGTATGTGATAGGCCCATCCCATTTTACGCCAAGCCACTTGAATCCTTCAGGAATCAAATCATAGGCATCTTTCAAAATTTGTTTTTCCTCAGAACCTATGGTATCATCAATAACCAGCAGAAGCTTGCCAGCATATTTCTCGGCGTAAAGAGCATTCAGCAAATATGTTTTTGCATTTCCGATGTGCAGCGGACCTGAGGGAAATGGTGCCAGGCGCAAAACAACTTTGCCTTGCTCTGCATTTGGCAGTTCCTTCAGAGTTTTCTCTTCGTGTTTGGATTCTTTCTTTTCAAAGAATTCAGGGAATACCTTCAGGAGCTTCTTTTCCTGCTCTTCGATCTTCATCTTATTGACTTCTGAAACGATTTTTGCTATCTTAGGAGCAAGATCTTTCATCTGCTCTCTGTACTTTGGGTCTTCGGCAATGAGTTTGCCGATTATTGAACCAGCTTGTGCCTTGCCGCTATGAGAAAATGCATTAGCAAGAGCATACCTTTCAATTAAAGCGTCTATACCAGTCATGGCTTAAGTTTAGGAGAAGGCTAATATAAGCCTTACTTTGCTGAAATCGTAACCTTACAGAAGGTAACAAAATTAGCCATAAGTTTTATATCACTTTCAACTCGAACAACTCTATGGAAGCCGAAAAACCTGAAGCAAAGAAAAAGTCTTCTAAGTGGACTGTCTTAATCATAGGCGTTCTCATTCTAATTGTTCTCATGGGTTCATATTTAGCATATACAAACTTCTTTGTTGGCAAGATCAGTCTGCCAGCAAAGCAAGAAGTAAAATCAAATATAACTGGCGAGCTCGCAGGTCTGAATCCATCAGATATCAAGGTACTTGCTGACTGGACTTTGGTAAAAGAACAAAGTCTTCAAGATATTTCATCAGTCGGCAAAAGCGCATTAAATAAAAGCGGCGTAACAGATTTAGCAATCTGGGAATTTACTTATGGTACTGAAAGCCTGAAGTTTCAGGTTCTGAAATATGCCTCAAAGGAGAATGTTTCGGCTGCAGAATCTGATGCTGTCAAACCTTTTGGCATGACGCCCTGGGTTTTAGACGTAGGCCCACAGAAAGGCATAGTTGGTGCGTACACTTCTTCTTCCGGAAACAATCCTCTGGCATTGTACTTCACACAAGACAATTATGTGTTCTTCATGTCATATTATAATCAAAATGGCGAGTATAACGCTACAAGTTTCAAGTCTGACGAGCAATTCTTAAGGTACATTGGAGAAAGAACGCTTACGAAATTAAGTTCTTAATTCGCCCAAAATACAATGCCTTTTCAGAGCCGGCAACAGCCCAAACTTCAAAGTTATTGATGTCTTTCTGTAAGAATGGTGATTGGACTTTTTCTGTAAGCACGTCGGTTCCTTCAGTAATCAGATTGAATGAAGGCAAAACAATCAGCGTTTTACCACTCCATTTACCCTTCAGGAAACATTTTACCTTTTCTGACGTGAAAGAATCCGTTAATTTAATTGCCGGGTGTACATGTCCTATGATGAATAGCTTCCTTTTCAGTACGCTAGGGTCTTGAGGCAACTCGTTGCCATGCAAAATCGCATAATCCCCGATACAAAACTCTTTTTCTACGAGAAGATTTTTATTTTTCAGCATGCTTTGCAAAACTGTGTCGTGGTTTCCCTTCAAAATTACAAGCTTTTCACAGTGTTTTTGCATTAATTCAACGATGCCAGAAACATCTTGCCATTCCTGTCTGCTTATTGTTCCAAATTCGTGCTTTAAATCGCCAGTTATGACTATTGTTCCTACTTGTTTGATTTTCTCGAAAAGGTTTTCCAGCCTTCTTTTAGTGTCAGCAAACTGATGTCTAGGGATGAGAATACCTTGTTTATTCAGGGCTTCTTCATAGCCGAGATGGAAATCACTAAAAACGAGAATATTTTCTTTTTCAAGGTAAACTCCCAAGTCCATTATCTTAATTCCGTTTTCAATTTCCATGCTTCATACCTATCTTTGCGAGTACCATCGTGTGCATTTTCCTGATAAACTCCATTCTATCTTCCATTCGTAATATGTCCGAATAACCTCTCGCAACTAAATTCAGGGCAAATGGAGATGGAATTTGTGTTTCAATCTCTTTTATTGTTATTTTTCCATCTTTTATTTCATCAATGATTTTTCTTGCATTCTTGACATCCATCAGGTCTTCAAGAACTTCCCTTCTGGCTTCCTTTAGGATTGGGAAATTTTGCGAAATTCGCTTGCAAGCGAGTATCAATATTTGTGATGACACCTGCTGCCGTCCAACAGCCTTTCTTTGCCCTTTGTAGTTCCTAATTATCAGCAATGCACGGCCAGCACAATGTCTGAACCTTCTTTTCAAAATATCAGTCTGGTCAATTGCTAATTTCAAAAGTTCGTAGAGATTTTCTTTCATTAATTGGTTAAGACCTTCTTTCGCGTCCAATCTCTGTTTTGACATCAGATAGAAATTTTGGTCAGTAATTGATATCATGACGCTCGTATGATATAATTTTGAATAGATATAAGCCAAAGCTCTAGATAGTGCATCATTCACGCGCCTGCCATAACAGGTGTGGAATATTAGGTAATGCTTTTTCTCAAAAACCAATTCTTCGATCAGAATTCTTTTGTCTGTGGGCAAAGCAGCATACTCCCATTGTTCTTTGAAATATTCATAGATAGAGTTTGCAGCTGGACCGTCGATATACAGATATTCTTTGATGAAATCGAGAATTTCTTCTTTTGGTTTGTATCTATTGAACTTTTCTTCCATCAACCGCCTGAATTTTTGTATGGACATTGCCAGCTCAAAATTCAAAGGTAACATATCTGAGAACCACGAAGGTATTGTAGGAACTTTTCCAGGAGCAGCTGTAACTTGCGCTACCATTCCTCTGCTAAATTCATATCTGTAAGTAGTTCCGCCCAATACGAAGATATCGCCTCTTTTCAAACGCATCAAGAATTCTTCATCGATTTTTCCAACAACTTGTTCGCCAAGTTTAACTAATACGTAAGATTCATCTGGAATTGTTCCGATGTTTGTCGAATACAAAACTCTGGCAAGTTTTGATCTCTTGCCTATAAAACCAGTTTTTTCATCGTACCAGATTTTGGCATAGACATGTCTATATTCTAACTCCGCATAGTCGCCAGTCAGGTATTTTATAACGTTAATGAAATCATCTCTTGACAGGTTTCTGTAACAGTAACTTCTTCTGACAGTAGCGAAGATGTTTTCTATGTGCTCCTTGCCCTCTATGGCAATTCCATAGATGTGCTGCGACAAAACATCAAGGCAATTTTCAGGAATCTCGATTTTGTCAATCTGTTTTTCAACAGCGTTTTTCAGAATGATTGCATCTTCAATCAAGTCATCTCTATCGGTTATTACAAATCTGCCTTTAATATCGTCGTGAAGCCTGTGTCCGCTTCTTCCTATTCTCTGCAAGGCTCGCGAAACAGATTTCGGGCTTCCTAGCAAGACAACAAGGTCAATATAACCAATATCTATTCCTAATTCTAGTGAAGTTGAACAAACCACGCACTTAAGTTTGCCGTCTTTCAGTCTCTGTTCTGTGGTGAGTCTCAATTCTTTTGCCAGAGATGAATGGTGCGCCTCAATATTTTCTGCGTAGTATTTCGGATATCTCGTTTTCAAATTGTGGACAACTCTTTCAGTTGCAGCGCGCGTATTTGTGAAAATAAGTGTTGTTTTGTGTTCTTGTATCAAATCATGCAGCATCTGGTATGTGGCCCTCTCAAGTTCCAACTGTGACACGTCCATCACGTTTTCAACAGGCGAAATCACCTTCAGGTCCATCTTTTTGAGGAATTGCGAGTTTACAATTGAACAGTCCCTGGGCTGGCCAGAATTGTCCATGCCTACGAGATACTCTGCAACCATCTCAAGTGGTGCCACCGTCGCAGACAAGCCAATCCTTGTGAAATAACCAGCTAAATTCTGCAATCTTTCCAATGATAACGACAGATGAACGCCTCTTTTTCCAGATGAGAGCGCGTGAATTTCATCAACAATTACCCACTTTACATCTTTCAAAAGCAGCCTAAACTTTGGAGCAACAAGTAAAATCGCCAAGCTTTCAGGAGTCGTAATCAAAATGTGCGGAGCCGCCTTCAGCATTTTTGACTTTTCGTATGCGGTTGTATCTTCTGTTCGCACAGAAACTTTTATTCCTAATTTGTGGCCGACAGAATCAGAAATTTCTCCCAAAGGCTCCAATAAGTTCCTTCTAATGTCGTTATTAAGTGCTTTTAGAGGGCTTATGTATATTGCATAGACCTTCTCTTCCAATTTCCCCTGTTCAGATAAAGAAACAAGCTCTGAAATTATAGTTGTGAATGCAGAAAGTGTTTTACCAGAACCTGTTGGTGCTGAAATAAGCGTGTTTTTCTTATTATGTATGTTCATCACCGCAAATTTCTGCGGCGGGCTGAAAGTTTTGAACTTTTTTTGAAACCATGAGCTAACCAGAGGATGCAAAGTAGCAAATATTTCTGCGTCGGTGGAAGCTTTTTCCTGTAGTTCTAACATTTGAGCTTTGGAGGCGGAAATAGAAGCATTAGTCCTTTTTAGGCTTTACTCTGGTAGCCAGCTTTATATAATATTAATAGTCATTTTTGGCATGCAAAGGATAGTTTTGCACATAGATTTGGATTATTTCTACGTTCAGGTAGAGGAAGTTCTGAAACCTGAGCTGAAGGGCAAGCCTGCGGTAGTCGGCGCTGACCCCCAAAAGGGACACGGAAGGGGCGTTGTGAGTGCCTGCAATTATGAAGCCAGAAAATACGGCATCCATTCAGGTATGCCTATATCAATCGCTTATAGAAAGTGCCCTGCTTGCGTATTTCTGCCGGTAAACATGGACCTGTATGTTGAGACATCTGTAAGAATAATGCAGATTTTCAGGAAGCATGCAGATAAATTCGAGCTTGGTGGAATTGATGAATGCTATCTTGATGTTTCGAAAAGATGCAAAAGCTACAAGCAAGCTGAAGAGCTTGCAGTAAAAATCAAATCTGAATTAAAAAATAAGGAAAAGCTGACTTGTTCTATTGGCATTGGTCCTAATAAACTAATAGCAAAAATAGCTGCAAACAAACAAAAGCCAAATGGTTTGACTGCGATCAAGCCGGAACAGGTAAAAGAATTCCTGCAAAAACTAAGTGTCCGCGACTTAATGGGTGTCGGACCGAAAACCGAGGCAGTTCTTAACAGCGTAAATATATTCACAATTGGCCAGCTCGCAAGAGTCTCTGAAGCAAGTCTGGCCGAGATGCTTGGCAAGTTTGGCCATACTTTGTATCAGGCTGCTAGAGGGGTTGACGAAAGCCCTGTTGAGGAATCTGAAGAAATAAAATCAATTGGCAGGCAAGTGACTTTTGAAAAAGATACGGGAGATAAGAAATTGGTTCTGGAGAAATTGCAGGAAATAATTTCTGATGTTTACAAAACCTTGAGAGAATACAAATTCGCTTACAAAACCGTTACGATAAAAGTTAGATATGAAGATTTTTATACAACTTCAAAAGCCGAGTCTTTGAAAACGCCGCACACCGACGAGGAAACGGCGCAGCAAAAAGCCCGTGATTTAATAGATATTTTCCTGCTTGATGAAAGAAAGATAAGATTAATAGGATTTACACTGTCAAAACTTAGTTAGTTTAAAACGTCTTCCAAGCCTTCTGTTTGCATTTCAGGCAAGTGATCTTTGGACTTCTCGGATAGCTCTTTCACACGCTTCAACCGGTTTTTAGAAAATCTAACGCCGTGCCTCAACGATTCTTTAACGGACTCTTTAATTAAATGCTCAACAATGTCATCAGGAACTAAAGACCCTTCCTTGTCAGCACCCCATGCGATGCTGGCGTGAACTTCAAACATTTGTGTTTGTCGCTGGAATTCATCTTCAAAGTCGCAAGCCATGCATTTTTCTATATCTGTATAGCCGTAATGCCTTAAATCTCGCTTCTCATAAGGGCGGTCTGCAGCACTTTTCTCCACTCTCCTCGCCGCTCTGATAAATAGTTCAGGCTGCACTGCGGTTCTGATGTCATCTCCTAAAAATTCGAAATAACCTGGGTCACCATCTTCTGCAAGAAATCGCAAGTCAGTATACGGCTGCAAAGTTAGAACAGTTTCTTTTCCTTCCTCCCACGTAGCTTTTTTTGCACCCGAAATCTTGTTTATGCCTCTAACTAGCGCTACTGGTATTTCGGCAGGCAATCGTATTTCATAGGGCTCACCCCATCTGCGCGTAAGCTTTCGGTTACCGTTCTTATAGCCTCGGAGACTTTGCATAGCCCAATCATAGCATTCTTCCGGATCCCATTGTTCTAAGACTCTTATCAAAAATCCCCGTCTATCCAGCCACTTTATTGAATCTCGTACTTCTTCCAAAGGTAGGCCTGTTTCACCTACGATTGCTTTGTCAGTAACAACTTTTACTTCGCAATGCACATCTGCTTTCTCATTGTGCCATCTTCCCGCATAGCTATCCCATTTTCGTTCGCCGGTTGGACGCCAATGCCATTTATCAAATATGTCTAATTTACCAGCGTCCCAAAGTCTTGCCGCGGTTTCGAGAACCGCGTACTGGCTTGTGTCTACGTCAATAGGTATTGTTGAGAGGTTAGAAGAATTCAGCTGCGTCCTTATATCGTCAGGCAGGAAGAATTTCCTGTAGGGATAGCCTCTGCGCGTGTAAGCCCAATAGGCACCCAGAACCCCTTCATGCCATAAGCCCATCGCAGTATGTCTGCTTGGTGCCTCTAATCCAAGTTTTGTGCGATCTTTCTTTTTCGCAGCAAACCACAACAACGCCTCCTGCTGGGCAGGAGTTAAATTATATTCAAGACGCATAACTTATCAGAAACCAGCAAAGATAAAAATTTACCGAACTACTAAAGGTCTATGGAGAGGATTTTCGAAATAGACTTTGCAAGAGGTTCTGCAATAGTTATGATGGTGGCCTCGAATCTCATCACAGACTTACAATACTTTTACAATTATGCGGCCTATCAGACTTTCTGGAGGGTTTTTGCTACAATTGGCGCATCAATATTTCTCTTGATAGTTGGAATTTCTATGAATTTGAGTTACGCAAAAGATGTCAAATTTTCAAAGTTCTTGAAAAGAGGCGCATTTATCTTCGCACTGGGTTTATTGATAACTTTCGTAACGTGGATTTTCGTTCCTCAGGATTACATAAGATTTGGAGTTCTTCATTTAATCGGGCTTTCAATAATAATGGGCTATCCATTTCTGAAATTAGACAAGAAATTCACACTCTTTGCTGGCTTGGGGTTTATTTTAGCAGGATTTGTGATTAGCACACTCGCTGCAGGTACGAATGCATTACTTTTCTTGGGATTGACTGCATCTAGTTTCTCTTCTTTGGACTACTTCCCGATTTTCCCATGGTTCGGCTTAGTGCTGATAGGATTATTCTTGGGGAAATGGCTTTACCCAGATGGCAAATCGAAATTCAAGTTGCCCGAAATTAAATTATCAAAACCAGTCTCATGGCTTGGCAGGCATTCACTCATAATTTACCTCATACATCAGCCAATTATTCTTGGCTTGCTGATTTTATTGGCTGGTTAGATATTTAAAACCGAAAACCTTGTTTTTAGCATGGTTCAAGGACCAGTTATAGAATTGAAAGATGTCTGGAAAATCTATAAGATGGATTCTGTTCAGGTTAATGCCTTGAGAGGTATAGACCTGAAAGTTGATAGAGGCGATTACATATCATTAATGGGGGCGTCCGGTTCTGGCAAGTCAACAGCAATGAATATGGTTGGCGCATTAGATATACCAACAAAAGGAAAGGTCACTGTTGATGGCAGGGACATAAGCAAATTAAGTGAATCAGACCTTGCAACATTGCGTGGCAAGAAAATAGGTTTCATATTCCAGACGTTTAATCTTTTCAGCGGCTTGAATGCAATAGAAAACGTGACGATTGCAATGATTTTTCAGAATGTTCCTGCTAGCAAAAGACTTGCGAGAGCAAAGGAGTTGTTAACCGCCGTTGGACTTGCAGATAGAATGTATCACAGACCAGGGCAAATGTCCGGCGGAGAACGTCAGAGAGTTGCAATTGCGAGAGCGCTTGCAAACGACCCCGAGATAATTCTTGCTGATGAGCCAACAGGTAACTTAGATTCAAAAAATGGTGAAATGGTAATGGATTTACTGGTAAGTCTTCACCAAAAATTTAAGAAGACCTTGGTGGTAATAACTCACGAGCTAGATATAGCAAAACGCGCTCATAAAATATATCAACTCAAGGATGGTGTGATTGTAAAATGTCTAAAGGGATGTTCCTGATAGTTTTGTTACTAGCCGTTTTAGTTTCACCAGTATTTGCGGCTGAGAGTTCTTCTGTCAGAATATTAACTGTTGGAAACATAAGTCTGGTGCCTATAAATTATGAGCCATATCCCGCACAACCAAATCAAGTTGAGCATCTGTGGATAAAAGTTCAAAACGTTGGCGGTGAGACCGTCGCGAACTCCGCTTTCAAGCTCATACCCGCGTATCCATTCTCACTGACAGCAGGCGATTCTGGGGTCTTATACGAAGGAACAATGAACAGTGGCGAAACAAGATTGCTAGAGTATGATATACGCGTAGACAAAGACGCCATACAAGGTTATTATGATTTAAGCGTCGGAGTGTGTGCGGATAGCGCATGTAATAATTATCAAAAGATGACATTCCAGTTATATGTTAATACGGGCGGAGTAGCCAAAATTGAAACGTTGGTGGATAATTTCGATAGCGTTACAGGCGGCTCACCTGGTTCTATTACGATTAGTATTGTCAATAGAGGGGACTTGAATATCAAATTCTTAGTTATAAGCATAGGAAAATCAGATGCTTATACGTTGTTGAATCCAGATAAAATATATGTGGGCGAACTAGCCTCGGATGATTTTGAAACCATTAACCTAAACCTTTACGCTAGTCCGAATATTACTAAGACAAAAGATGTTACAATGCCGGTAACGCTTGAATTTACTGATATAAATAACCAAGAGTACACCTTGAACCAAGATATAACCTTCCCAATATATTCTAAGGAAGACTTAGGCAAGTATAATCTAACACCGAGCAGTAACTCTGGAAGTACGTTGTTAGTTATAGCGTTCTTTGTTCTAATTATTGTTGCATACTTTATCTGGAAAAAGAAGAAAAATAAAACATGATTTCCGATTATTTTGCCTTTGTCATAAAATATATTTCACAAAGGCGACTAAGAAGCTGGCTTACCGTAATTGGAATTCTCATAGGCATCGCCGCAGTAGTTTCTCTGATTTCAATTTCCCAGGGAATGCAGGATGCCATACAAAGCCAATTCGAGCAATTAGGCACGGATAAAATCATAATAATGCCTGGCGGAGGCGGACTAGCTGGCGCTTTTAGCGGTGGACTTAGTGCTGGTGGACTGGCAGATCACGATATTGACGTAATTAAAAGAGTCAGAGGCGTTGATGCTGTAAGCGGCATGATTTACAAACAGGCAACAATCAAATTTGGGCGCGAAGTAAAGTATACTAGCGTAATAGGTGCAGATCCGGGTGCTGAGTGGGTTTTTTCAAGCTTTAATGTAGATGGGCAACGTCTGAAAACAGGCGACCGCTACAAAGCAGATATTGGTTATCGCTTTACCACCGCACAAGTTTTTACGAAGGAAGTAAAGATGGGAAGCCAGCTTGATATCAACGGCCAAGCTTTCAAAGTCATTGGTACCGTACAGGAAATAGGTAACAGGCAGGATGACAGTCAAATCTACATACCTATCGAAACCGCGCGGACTCTATTTAACGAATCAAACCAGGTTGACATGATTTACGCAAGAGTCAGGAAGGGCTACGACCCAGCTACTGTTGCCAAAGATATTGAAGCCGCCATGCGAAAGGATAGAAACCTGAAAAAAGGCGAGGAAGACTTCTCTGTACAGACGACAGAGCAAATTGCTGGTGCTGTGAAAAATATTCTCGGAATAATTCAGGCGATTTTAGTTGGTATCGCAGGAATATCTTTGCTTGTTGGTGGAGTGGGAATAATGAACACAATGTACACGTCCGTGCTCGAACGAACTAGGGATATAGGCATAATGAAAGCCATTGGCGCGAGAAATAGCAATATTCTGACAATCTTTTTGATAGAATCCGGTTTATTCGGCCTGATAGGCGGAACCGCCGGCTGTATTTTTGGCCTTTCCATAGCTAAAGGCGTTGAGATTTATGCACAATTCGCAGGATACCCAATACTGAAGGCATCTATTAGCCCTTGGCTGGTATTGCTGGGGCTTGGTTTAGCATTCGGCATAGGTTGCGCATCAGGAATATTGCCAGCAATGCAAGCTGCAAAACTAAAACCTGCTGATTCGCTGAGATATGAATAAAATGCCAACAGAAACAGTCGCACTGGTCTTAAAGTTTAAAAGACTTTATTACTTCTTTGTGGCATGTTCAGAAAACATCCGCAAAAATTGTATGCAGACTTGATTTTAGCAAATCTTGGCAAAGAGGAGAAGCGTGACAATGTTTCTGTTATCCAGCCTAAATTGCTAGTGGGCATAACACATCGTTTGGGTGGCGCCAAGAGTTGGGAAGGCTTGGAGGAAATAGCAACTTTTACTAGCAAAGAGAATCCCATACCCGAATTCAAAAGAATTTCAGAAAGCTACGCTTTGTCCTATAGGGCCATGGATAATTTGATTTTAAACTTATTTTTGAAAGCAGGTTGGCGGAATAGGAAAAAGTCAGGTCTAATTGTTGAGCAAACTCCAAGAAAAATTGATAGAGAAACAATTTTGGGCATACTTGATGCAAAAGGCATATACTTAGATACGATTTATGTTCATTTTGGAAAAGATTCTTACCAGGTTGTGAGCTATTGCTCTTTTTCTATAAACGATAAAGAAGCCGGCTTTAGTTCTGGTGCAGCGTATTCCGTTAAAGTTCTCAACTGGCAAAACACACAAAAAGCGTTGGATAATATAGTTAATATGCTTATAGAAGAGAATAATGCCTAATTATTCGCAGAAAACTGCTGCGGATATTACTGTTGTCCACAAGCCGTTCTTATCGCCTTCTGCTGACTGAGCGATGTTTCTTGTTTTGACTATCTTGCCAGATATTTTGAATTCCTGTTTTAATTCATCCCAGTCTTTGTTAGGGTCGAATTGTATGCCAAGAGTTGTTGCAAGCATTTCAGCTGCGATGTCTTCAGCATGCTCGCCAGCTTTCTCATCTGTTTCACCGAATTCATGGTGCTCAGAAAGATAACCGTACGTACTTGAGTCCGAAGGTATTGCGGCGCCAATTGCTGTTGCCATCAATCTGTTAGGCTCGTTTGTTGCTAATCGGGCCATGACAACAAAAACAATCTGACCTGGTTGCAGCAATTTTAAGCCCTCGTCTTTAGGTATTACTTTGCAATTCGGAGGTAAAATTGATGAAACTGAAACAAGATTGCATTTTTCAATTCCCGCGTCTCTTAGTGCAGCTTCAAAGCTTTGCAGGTAATCTTTATGTTTGCCTACTCCTTTCGTAAAGAAAACCTTTTTTGGCACAAATCCGTTAGTCATTTTTTCAGCGTAAGCATTTCAAGTTCATGTAACATCGCGTGGTGCTTTGGCGTTTCAAAGTACTCGCGTATCGGTTTTAAAATATCCGCGATTGACTGTGCGACAGCTGGCTTTAAGTCAGCTGGATGCAGATCTCCTTTTGCATATACTCCTTCCAAATCATCATAGCTGTTGAAATGTATGTTTCCCCCGTATTTTGTCGGCCTCTCGATTTTGAGCTCTTTATTTAGTTTGAAAACTATATATTTACACCAGTTTAGTACGGGATTGTAATCTATTTCTTTTTGCGGACAGAAAGCAGCCATTAATTTTGCTTTTATGCTATCTTCAGAGTCTGTCAAGAATACGCAGGTGTTTGGCTTTGATTTTGACATCTTCATTGATGTTATTACTTCTTTCAGTTTACCCTCGGGAATTGGCCAGACTGGCGGTTCCTGCAAGCCCAAGATCAGCGGGTGATGAATTGCTATTGGCTTGTATATTTCTTCGTGGTCGCCATGTTTTCTTTTTAGAGGCATGGAATATTTCAGATGTCCTGCGACGTCTCTTGCTATAACGTGCGCTTTTCTCTGGTCTGCACCCGCGTGTGCTAAATTAATGCCTTGGGCAAAAATATCTGCAACCTGCATTACGGGGTACATCAGCATTGCAAAATTGACGGTCTCGCCTTCAGCTCTGCCGGCAATAGTGATAGAGCGCTTAATTCTTGCCAAGTTTGTATTTTTTGCTACCTCTACTACTGTTGTCCAGTAATCGTTGCCCAATTTAGTATAGAGGTCTGAGCCTAAGACGAATTTTACCTTGTCAGAATCTCCGCCCGCAGCATCTATAGCTAATTTGAATGCGTCTTTGTAATAACCGACGGCGGTCTTTTTTATTACGTCTAAATCTCCGCCTAGTTTTTCATTTATCCACGCGTGATAGTCTGCTAAGAAGATTGAGCAATCAACGCCAGCTTTCTGGAAGTCAGCAATCTTTATTGCTGATAACATGCCCTGCCCTAAGTGGAGCAAACCGGAAATCTCAAAACCAATATAGTGCTTCAGAGGGATTCCTAACTCTATGGCTGCCTTCAAATCAGCTTCCGTCAGAATTTCCTCAATTGGAGGCGCTTTGATCAAGTCAAGCTTCGTCTTGGTATCCATTATCTTTTTTAACTAACTTCGATATTTAAGACTTATGAAATTGCGATTACAGATTTTCCTGGCAAGGGCGGGCCTTGCTTCAAGCAGGAGAAAGGCAGAAGAACTAATCAAAGAAGGACAAATCCTTGTCAACAAGAAAGTTGCTAAACTCGGCGATAAAATTGATTCAGATAGAGACAAAGTTGAAATTGCGGGCAGGAAAATTGAAGCTTCGAAGAAGAAAATTTATATCATGTTAAACAAGCCCGCCGACTACTTAGTTTCAAAATCTGACGCGCGCGGCAGGAAACTCGCTTGTGATTTGCTGAAAGAGCCTTCTGCAAGCAATGAGAAATTGTCTGAACTAGAACAACAAACTATCTTTAATGTTGGAAGACTTGATTTGAATACAGAAGGACTGCTTTTGTTCACAAATGACGGCGAATTCGCATTGAGATTGGCACATCCCCGTTATCATGTAAAAAAGACTTACATTGCAAAAGTCGAAGGCAGAATCTCAAACAGAGCCATTGACAAATTAGAACATGGAATTTATATCAAGATTAGGGATGGCCATAAGGTAATTGAATACAGAACTTTGCCTGCTGAAATCAGAGTTCTTGGCAAAGGAAAGGAAGATTTCTCCATAGTTGTAATAAGGATAAAAGAAGGCAGGAAAAGGCAGGTCAGGCGAATGTTAGATGTGGTTGGCTACCCAGTCCTGACGTTAAAGAGAGTCCAGGTCGGACCTCTGGAATTAGGAAATTTGCCTCTTGGCAAATGGCGATTCCTCACCGAAGAAGAGGTTGCGAGATTTCCCACCAAATCATTTATATAATTCGGAATGCTCGCTAAACCCATGGTCGATAGATTATTTCAATTAGACAAGGCAACAATACAAATTGCAAAAAAATCACAATCTGACATAATAAAGGCGTACGGTTTGGCTGCAGAAGCGGGCAAAGCTATTGTTAATTCTATTAAAGAAGAGGAAGTTCTAGCCAGAAATTTTGCAGCCGGTAAAGTGATATTCATCAAGCAGATAATGGACAAGCAAGTCGAACTAGCTAATTTAGTTGCACAGCAAGAGAGGGACATGTGGCGAGTAAACGAATACGATGTGAATATTGAGAATCTTGAAAGTGCAATAACCTCCAAGCCTAGCGTAGCGGTTAGAAGGGAGATAGAACACGAAGCAAGTGGCGAAGAAGACAATCTTAAGACTCTGAGAACCGGACTTTTGAGCAGAAGCAAAACGGTAAAGGCGCTTGCTGAACAAATCGTAAAAATGGAAGAACAGATTTTGGCGATTATTCCAAAGCAGATGTATAAAACCTTCAAAAAAATAATAGCTGAGGGAGAACTGACAGAAAAAGAAATACAAAAAATGTTTGATGAGATAAGAGTAGAATCTAGTGATATTCAGCAATTAGAAAAATTTATTGCTTCTGAGAGATCTGCGACTTAACTTTCTCATATATTTCTGCCGCTTTTTTATATGTTTCAGGAGGGATAGGCTGCCGAAGTTTTAACAATTCAGTTTCAACAAGAGCTACGCAATCAATTCCAAGCTCGTTACACAGGCCTTCTATCTGGCCATCATACCCGTTTAGTCTCACTAAAAGCGCATCATATTCTTCGAAAAGCGGATCTCTTCGCGCTCTTATAGAATCTAGAAGAGATGAATTTACGTCCTTTTTAATTAGGTCGCTTTCTTCTTCAAGAATCTTCATTCTCAGTGCATCTACTGCGTGAACTCTTACAGCCGTTTCAATTACGCGACCCTCAAGGCCATCAATATCCGCATCTGTTATTACGTCAGGATATTTAGAAGGCTTTGATTTTATATTTGAGATATAAGTTGACAAACGAGCCTCTTTTCTGCAAGCTTCTTCTATATTAGAACTTAGGCAACTCAGATAATAATTCATTCTGTTTGTCGGGTCTCGGCTGAGATTTGCCATATATATTTACAATATGGTAGTTTTATAAGGCTTTTTGCGATGCACCGACTTTGTGCGGTTTTAACAGTAATTAGGCTTTCTTTACTATGTCATTAAGAGACATTTCTTGGCTGTTAAAGAAAACTAGATTATTAGTAGCATCATATTTAAACAAGCTTTCTCGTAAATGCGGCATTATGTTTTTTTTGGCTTCCTGCATTCTGGCGTATATCGCACATATAGGTTCGTCTAATTTGCAACTTGCGTATGCTACATTTCCGCTGCTGCCTAATGAGAAAACACTTGTTTGGTTTCCCTGTTGAATTAAAATCGAATCGTAATCCTTGCCTTGTGCTTTGATAGCCATAGCTAAGCAAGAAAGGTTGCACACACCGCGATCTGCAAGATGTGGTTGAATATCGACTCCCATAGTCAAGCCGTTCAAACTTTGTTTAAAAGTGTTTGCTTCAGTGGAAAAAGTATTTATAGATGTAGAAAAAGTTTGTTTTGGCCATGGCGAGAAAATTGCTTCCACTTAAGATTTTACTAGTAATTTTAACCGTACTAATGTCATTTTCAATAGTTTCTGCAAAGATGGCAGCTTATGCGCCTCATTCGGGCACCTGCTCCGATGGATGCATCTGTGCATCTGCGTCAGAGTTCTATAAGTACTCACCAACAGGCAAAGCTGGAGCTACAGAACTCTGTGGCGGTGGACCACCATCTCAGGGCTGTGGCGAAGTTGATCCTTATGATAACGTGAGACTGTGCTGGATGCCAATACAATACTGCGGAGATGACAATTGCTTCGGAAACGAAACCGCAACAAGCTGCCCAGCAGATTGCAAATCAGCAGCTCCAACAACAAACGTCACAAATATTACAAAACCGACTAAGCCAACAGGGGCTATTGGAGCATCGCAATGTGGAGATTGCACTCCAACTGCCTGGGGAAACTGCACTACATCTTCTACTTTTGCACAATCTGGAACTCAAAGTGGAACTTGCAAGGACTTATGTGAAAATACAGTAACAAAAGCCAAGAGCTGTGCTATGCCAGCCACACTTCTTAACCAACAAATCGCAGGTGTTGACACGCCAGTCTTTATCGCTATTCTAATAGGAATTCTTGTTGTTGCAGGCGTAGTAGCTTCAATGCGAAAGAAACCCAAAAAGTCAAAAGAAGAGAGAGTTCCGCAATTCAAGAAGCTGAAAAAGAAATAAAAAGTCGTATTTTGAATCTTTTTTATGAAATTGATTATAGTTGCAAAAGCGAATACTGCTTCCGTTAATATTGGAAAGGTTCTGAAGAAGAAATACCCTGATGTTGATGCTGAGATTCTTGAAATCCAGGAAGATGTTCTCGACCTGGATAAATACGAGAAAGAATTCCAGAAATTAAAGCCCGAACTAATAATAGTTGCTTCCTCTCATAAATCTGAAGCTGGCGTTCCAATGCTTAACTGTCATACTACTGGCAACTGGTCCGCTGATAACAGCCGTGGCGGACTACCAAGAAAACTGTCAATCGCTCCTGCTTCGTACATGAGAGCCGGAGTTTTGGAATTCCAGAATCTGAAAGCTATGCGAAAAGAGCTTTCTGGCTATGAAGTTGGCCTCGAGGCGACTCATCACAGCCCAACAATTGATTTTCCAGTGGTGTTTGTTGAAGTAGGCAGTTCTGAAAAGCAATGGTCTGATTTGAAAGCGTGTGAAGCAGCTGCCGATGTAATAAACAATCTTTGTACTGGCATTGCTACAGAAGAACATGAATCTAAAATTCAGGTTGCAATAGGCTTTGGTGGAGGCCATTATTGCCCGCAATTCAACAAAAAGTTGGCAGAGGTTGCGTTTGGTCATATCTGCCCTAAACATCATGCTGACAAATTAGATGAAGAAATGATTCTGCAGGCATACAACAAAACAATTCCAACGCCAGACTTCGCAGCAATCGAATGGAAAGGCCTAACTGGCCCTCAAAAGAAGAAAATTATAGATATCTTAGATAAGAACAAAATCCTTTGGAAGAAAATTTGATTAATTAACTTTTGATACGAGATATGATATGTGTGCGCTTTGCAGGAAAGTGCCAGGAACTATGTAGTAAATCCTGTTTTCGTCTATACCCCATAAGAAAAAATCTTTATGAAAATGATATTTACCTTTGTTTTGGGCTGGATTGTCAAACCACCATTCTATCTCTGCCCAATTCAGGCCTTTCTTTAGTCCTAGAAGCGCCAGGAAATCCTTTGAACTTGCTTTTTTCGGATCGGTCGTCTTGGAATTCATAATTCTGACAAGTTCGCTATTTGGAGCCGGGGAAAATTTATTACATTCGCTGAAAGCCTCCTCCATTGTCTGTATTACATAATTAAGATCTCTTTTTGGCAAGGAAGCGATATCTATTCCCAGATTTTGAAATGGCATTTTTAGGTGGTGTTGGAAGAAGTTTTAAGACTTTCTTTTGGAGTAAGTAGCATGGATGCGCCTGAACACGTCAAATATTGGCGGGAAATTCTCTCTGCTGTAAATGATAAGAAAAAGTGTAAAGTTCGTAACGATTTTGATCTAGGATTTCTTGCACAACTTCTTGAACACTGTCTGAAGGAAGGAGAGAATCACGCTTTGGTTCTTAACAAGAAATGGGACGTAGCATATCATCTGCCTATGAGAATGGAGTTCATTCGAGCGAGAGGAGAAGGCGAAGGGCTCTTTCAAGGCAGTATCAGGATGTATTCTGTTGAACCAGGTATTCGTTTTAGAAGCGAAGGCAATAAAACAACCATTTATTTGTTGCCATACGATATTGATGTCAGCGACAAAGTAATCCAACATTTACATAACGCGCAAGTATATATGAAAGCATGGGATAAAGACAAGCGGACGAGAATGTTCTCAGTATTTTTAGAAGACATCAAATTGGTGGACATACTAGAAAAGGAATATGTTGGGTTCATAGTACCTGCAGAAACAATAACGAGGTAAAAGTCACTTAGTTTCTAAATATAATTCAACATACTTTCTTGCTAGTACATTGAAAATCTTGGTTAAAGACTCAAACTGCTGAGGCCAGAGGTTTGGCTGATCTCTGAATTTAGGCAATGTTTCGTGGTCTATATTCATGTAAGTGCTGAAACTATTTTTTTGAAGGTCATAGTCAAACTTCGCCCCTTGCACTCTTACTTCTTTATGGAAAAATTCATCCAATGCCTCAAGCTGACTTTCCAACATACTTTGACTGCTTTTCCATGAAATCTTGAAATCTACCGCAGAACCGCAACTAAACCTATTTGTCCAATAATTCAATTCCAGGATTATTTTGGTTGTTTTATCGTCGCCGTATTCTTTTACAAATTTGCTATCTTTATTTAAGTCATAGCAATCCATGCGGCCTACTATTGTCGTTAGGTCTGACACATATTCGCGCTGTACAGAAGCTATCCATTGCAGCAGACTTCCTTCAGCACTTGGAATTGGTGGCATTGTTAAATCGCAAAAATTAGTATTTTAAAGTTATGCTTCAAACAGCTTAGTGCTCTGTTGTAACGCATCATATAATTTTTTAAGTATTAGTATTTTGGTGCCTTCTGCTCCTTCAAGTTCTATCTTTGAGGAATAATCATATAACCCGTCCATGTACGTGGTTGCAATTTCCTTGTCGATTTGCATGAATTTTTTGAAGATTGCCTGTCCTTTTTCTATGGCCGGCTTGCAGTCAGGTTTGCATGGTATGAATCCCCAGACGAAATATGCTAAAGGATTTACATCTCGGTTTGATTGTCTGTACTCGATGATTTTTTCTTGTGCATAATCGTCAGGTATCTTGCCATTATTTGTACAATCTTGAAACGTTTCTATGCAGCACTGAGGATATTCAAGGATACGGCCTATATCCCCGACACAAAGTGACTGGTCTAACTGCAAGTATTTCACTTTGGTAATGACTTTTTTGTTTTCTTTTTTAACAAGGAAATATCTGAGATTATCGAGACCTAATTTTGATATCTGATTGTAGACTATCAGTTTAAGGCCAAGCTCTTTTGCGATATCCCGTTCTTCGTCAAGATTAGAATTCGGAAGTTCAGCAGTTAACCTCTTTTTGTAATTAAATTCGTGGCATAGTGGAAATGAAGCCGGCCTAAGGCCAAGGGCTACTGGAAAGAACTCATTAACGATAGTGCCAAGGTTATCTATCTGTCCCTGGTATTTCCTGAATATCTTTTTGACAGCATCTTCTATCATTCTCGGTTGTTTAAAAAAAGCATTTTAAGGCTATGCTATTTTAGATCAATCTTTGATGTTTTAGCACGAATTCCCTGAGGCCTTTTGCCATTACTGTTTTGCCGTCCTCAATAACGTACCTGAAAGGCAGGCCAACAAAGCAGCCATCTTTGTCTTCAAACTCGATTTCCTCGACAAATTTTAACTTTTCTAAAGGTGTGCCATCAATAATCTTCTTTGTGACATAGACTGCGGTGTCAGTTGACATCTGCTTTGGCCCTAAATTGAAGGCGGGTAGCTTCAATTTCGAGGTCAGGTCTCTTTTCGTCCTGAATCTCTGAGGGTTATCACCCAGAATACCGCCGAATATGAAGTAGTCAAACTTCTTTGCCTCTTTTGGCGTCAGAAGCTTCTTAGCTGATGGGTCGAGAATGCAAGCTTTCTGAAGTTTTAGATCCTTAACGGATTCTTTCTTAACTTCGCCAAGTTTCTTCAGCTTTTCAGCGCCCTTCTTCACATTAGTGAAAATCAAATTACCTTTGCCAACAATCTGAGAAATATGCTTGTACTCGAGCAAGCACCAAGGGTACATTCTGGGTTCTAGGTGCTCAATAACAAACGTTGTCATGCTACTTAGAGAAGATGGTTTGTTTTTAAATTTAGCTAGATTAAGTTCGACTGAGTAGAATATCATATACTTCTTTGAATTTGTCAAATTGCCCAGTTAGAATAGCAGAATACCCAAATTCTCTGAGTTCATCGTATTTAATGACATCCGGATTTTCTTTTGCTTGGGTATATATGCGATCAAAAATGCTCATATCTGGCTTATTGTCCAATGGAGCCGTTGTAGCAGCGCGCGTTAGAGCCAACTGTGATATCCAGTAATCTAAAGGTTCGCAGACAGGGTGGTCTCTGTCGAGAAATATGAAATGGTCCGGTGATCTCTGATATTTTTCACTCAATTCAGGATAAGAATCGATAACATGCTCAATGCTTTCTTCAAGTGAGTCAGCTAGTCCGCCGGCAACTACTCTATCAATTGGATGCCCGGTTTCGAACCAAATTCCCACTGTTGTGTGCAGTGCGTTTGCTACTCTATTAAGTGCGGCCACATCTGCATCAGACAGTTTAATTTCTTTCATAGCCGTAAGCTATCTCTATTCTTTAAAAGGATTCCGTATAAAATAGAATTTCTAAAGAAAACAAAAAATAAAAAACAGAATAAAGGCTTACTTGCCCTTCATACTAGCTTTGCTAGCGCCACCAACTATTGTCAAGGCAGCTAATATTGCTACTGCGCCAGTTAGGTTCATTCCTATTCCGGCTTGCCATGCCCAATAAAGTGCGACTAATCCGCCTACTACCTTTATCCATCCCCATGTTTTCATGTCCATCATTTTCATTACCTCCGTAATATTTGTTAATCTAATTTCTAAATATGTTATTATAAAACTGCGTCACTATCGGACAATACAAACCTAGTAATGCTTTTTAACACAGATTTGAACGTAGGGCTATGAAGACCATCCAAATCAAAGAAGGTGCCATCAAGCTGGTGATTCCTGACCCTAAGGAATATCCCTTGAATGCACAATCGCCTGCTTTCTATAATCCCGCAATGACTTTGAACAGAGACCTTTCTGTTTTAATCTGCAAAATCCTGAAACCTCAGTCAGCGGTTGACCTTTTGGCTGCAACTGGTGTTCGTGGCTTGCGATTAAAGAAAGAGTCAGTAGTAAAACGCGTTTACATCAATGACGCAAGCCCGACAGCAATCTCATTCGCGAAGAAAAATGCTAAACTAAATAAATTGAAAGTTGAAATTTCAAATTTGCGTGCCCACGAGTTCTTAGCAACAAGATACAAACGCGAAGACAAGAAATTTGGTTATGTTGATATAGACCCTTTTGGCACGCCAGTTCCTTTCCTTGACGCTGGCGTGAAAGCAATTGTCGAGAACAGAGCAGGCATAATTGCTGTCACAGCTACTGATACAAGTGCTCTCTGCGGAACCTATCCTGCTGCCTGTCTAAGAAAGTATGGTGCTAAACCTCTTTACAATTACTTGATGCACGAAATTGGCTTGAGAATTTTAATTAAGAAAGTTCAGGAAGTTGCAGCTCAGTATGACATTGCATTAACTCCAATATTTGCGCACACAACAAGACATTACATGCGCTGTTACCTGCAGGCAGAAAGAGGCGCTGACAAAGCCGATAAGATTCTGGAGCAGATTGGCTGCTTCCAGGGAGCAGGGCCAGTGTGGCTTGGAACTTTGTTTGATGAGAGCTTAGTTGAGAAAATGTATCAGCTTGCGGCCAAAGACAAATTAATATCACAAGAAACCAAAGATTTGCTATTTGCAATTAGAGAAGAGTCAAAGGTTCAGATGGTAGGCTTCTATGACTTATCTGAAATGAAACTGCATCAATTACCAAAAATCTTTGATGTCATAGCAAAGCTACAGAAAAAAGGTTTCAAGGCTGCAAGGACTCACTTTAGCCCAACAGGAATAAAGACGAATGCAAATGAAAAAGAATTTGAAAAAGTGGTAAAAAGCTTGTAATTACCTGCGCTTCTTTTCCTCGATTGTTACAGCAACATTTTCTAATTCAGCTTTTAGGCCGAGCTTGTCAATGATTTCTTTGTATCGATTTCTGATTGTTACTTCTGTAACACCGACAACATCTGCTATTTCGCGCTGTGTTCTCTTTTCGCCGGTCATCAAAGATGCAACATACAAAGAAGCTGCAGCCAGTCCTATTGGTCCGCGTCCTGAAGTTAGTTCCATATTCTGTGCTTTCTTCAGTATTTCAACGGCTTTTGTCTGAGTTGCCGAGTTGAAACTCAATTTGTTTGCAAACTTCGGTATATAGTCTGCAGGTCCTGATGGCAATAATTTGATTCCTAAACTGCGAGCAATAAATCTGTACGTCTTTCCAACTTCCCTTTTATTAGCGCCCGTCGTTTTACAGATTTCATTTAAACTGCGGGGCAAATTAAAGCGTCTCGAAGCAATGTAAATAGCACCAACTACTACGGATTCCATTGATCTTCCGCGTACAAGTGCTTTTCTTACAGCTAAATTATAGATTCTGGCTGCTTCCTCTTCAATTGATGGAGGTATGTTCAGCAAAGATGATACTCTCTTCAATTCAACTAAGGCATATTTTAGATTTCGTTCAAGTGATGTTGAAGAACGGTTGTGCCATTCTCTCAAACGCATGAACCTTCGTCTCTGAGCGCCTGGCAAGTTATACAACTCAGAAGCTGTTCCGATTTGCGTTCCAGTTCCCATATCTGCTTTTGTGAAAGTCGCAGGAGCGCCAGCACGTCTTCTGTCTTCGCCATCATCAGAGAATTCGCGCCATTCGGGGCTTGTATCAACCATGTTTTCATCAAGAACTAAACCGCAAGCCTTGCAAATTACTTCTCCGCGTTTTTCATCAACAGTCAGGTTTATAGAATTACATTCCGGGCATCTTTTTACAAATTCAGCCACATTCATCACCTTTGAGGTTATCGCTAACTTTAAATAAAAACTCACGCGCCGTTTTATAAGGATTTCGCAAGCTTATATAATTCTTTGCAATAGAGTTAAAAGCCTGCCTAAATTGGAAATTTGCATATTATCAATTCTATATTTTTATATAACTTCCGAAATAAACGCGAAATATGCCTATTTATTCGCCAGCTGGCTATGCGCGAAATGTCCAACCAAGGTCCTACATACCAGAGATAGAAGACGTTGGTGATAAAGGGCTTGAATTCCACATAGCAAATCGTAGCGATGATATCACGAAACTGTTGCGCAAGGTAGCATACTCCGAAAAGCCAAACTTCGCAATCACGGGCTCGCCAGGCATCGGCAAAACCTTGATTGTTAATTACATTGTTAATGTAATAACAGGAAAAATAAACCTGCCCAAAGATCACGAATGGCGTCCTTTGTTCGAAGAAATAAAATCAAAGGCGCGCGAGTTCCAAACAAGAGATTACCTGTTCCTTCCAAATCTGCAAGATCCTTACAGACCTGTGGTTCTTGATTTTGTTAACAGCGAGATTAAATCCGCATCTAATCAAGCAAATGCATTTTGCAATGATGTCATAAGATTGTTTGAGAATATTGGCTTAGAGGAGAAAATATTTCCGCATTTTGAAAAAAGTGAATTCAAGAATTATTTGACACTCGCTACAAAGCACATATATGAAGAGCTTTACCGCAAGATGAATGATGTCATTTCTGAAGAGCCCGCGGGCTTTAATTTTCGAATTATTAATAATTTTACGGGCTATGGCATTAACTATGATTTCTTCAGCAAGATTTCTTGGGGAGATATTAAACTCGGTTTGGAGATGCGTAACAGCGTATCAAGAAAATGCAGAGATGGCAAGAGAAGACTGTACCAAAGACGCATTACAGAGCAACAGATCCGCAAAAGACTCCATAACGACTTGCGGGAAAAAGTCAAAGGTAAAGTTACTCAAATGCTTTCAATAGTAAATGATGCCTACGTTCCCGGATTAGACTTAGAGCAAAAAAGACAGGTATTGTTAGACGTGCTCGAGGAAGTAAAACACGAATATGACTCTGCATCTAAACTCTATAAGAAAGATAAAGGACTTGTCCCATACTATCACGCGCTAGCAAAACTAAAAGCTAGTGCCTTGCCGGACTTGAAGCTATCGCAGGAAAGCTTAGATTGGTGCAATAAAAATCTGGAACAAATCCTGGATAAGTACAAAACCACAAAGCACTCTGCACTGCTCGGTTGGATGGAGTCCGTTGCCCGCTATTTCCGAGAAAATACCGAAACTGTTTCGAATGAAATTCTTGGCTGTTACTTGACAGCGCGTGGCGAGCGCGTAATAAAACACGACAAGAAATCCATAAATGTTACGCTTTCGCATCCTTTTGCGGACATTGAAAATGATGAGTTTGCATTACCGCACGGCGGCGCAGAGAGTACTTTTTTAAGGTATGTTCTTGCGCCGAAATCAATTCTGTCGTCCAAGTCCGGCGAAATCTGTGTTAAATTTCCGACAAGCTTCAACAAAGAGGATATGTGGGGCAAGATTGGCAAATCCGATAAAGATGATGATGACGATGATGACTCACCACCACATAGAAAATTCACACCCGGCTATCTGATGGAATCGAGCATGGTTGTTCTGGTGGATAACATGCAGGGTTTCTTTAAAGCCTTGCTTGGCAGTGAAGTGCAGGATGCTGCCGCCAGAAGGCAAGCTATTTTGACATTTGTTGAAGAAGGCAATCTCATGATAGAAGATAAAGGCGTCACTTTCATAGTTCATTCGCCAACAATGATTGTCGGCTGCGACAATGAAAATCCTTTTGTAAAATTCCATGGTAGATTCGCTGACGAATATGAATTTGACGAATCCATGCGTAGCAGATTCACCGTCTATGAGTTAGATGATCTCGCCCAAAACGTTCCTGAAGCAAGAAGAGAAACTATCAGCATGATTAATACTGCTGTGAGCGACTTTAACGAGAAACACAAACTAAATCTGCATTTGTCCCCTGAGGTCATAGACCAACTGCTTATTGAATGGTCATGGCCTGACTTGCTGAACCTCGATTACAGAAGCCTGCGCGCCAGAGTTGTAGAATTATTGGGATTTGCGCGTATGGAAGGTGATAATGTTTGTTCGCTGGAGCACTTAATTGAAAATGAAAAAGAAAACGAACCTAAATGGATACATCATTTCGTTGATAATAAAATATATGAAATGATCAAAAACCCTCCAGAAAAAGCGGTTGGTGAAGTTTGCGGCGTTCATTTATACGGTCTACTCGGTTATCATCCGCGCTACATGCCTGGCGAGGTATCAACAATTCGTTCCGCCGTGATAGTCGATACGCCATCTAATGCTGGAAAAAATTTTCAGCAGTATAACATAGACGCAAAATTGACTGATGAAACTGCAATCAAAGGATTCAACGAAGCTGTTGATTTCGTAAAAAGACAGATTGGCAGTCCTGTCAGATTCATATCAAAAACAACATTCCACAGAGATTTTGAAGTTGCTGGCGATTCTGCTTCCCTTGCGCACGCAGTAGCGATATGCTCTGCGCTCGGTGAGACGCCCATTTACAGCAGTACCGTGTACACTGGTAATCTGAGCTTCTTTGATGGAACTGTTGGTCCAATAGGCGGGGTTTACAACAAAGCAAGAACTGTTTGGAGAGCAAATCAAATGTTGAACAAAGACAAAAACAAGAGAATGAGATTTGTTTTCCCAGTTGAAAATTATAGAGAGCTAACTGAAATGCTAAAAACATCTTCTTATCCAATCGCAAATGATATTGACCTGATACCTGCTAACACATTTGCTGAAGCGTTCTATTTGGGCGCCACGAACACCAAAATAAACACGGAAACCTTGCCTCAAAAAGCAAATACCCTTTGGGGTAAAACCCTAGAGCGAATTAAAGCAAATGTCAAGCGCTGGAACAATGAAGTTTTGGCTGCTTACGGCAAGAAACTAATAAAATAGAATTATTTTGCTTTAACTAAAACTGCATTAACAATTCCATCTCTTGTTGGTCTTGATGTGACTTTTGCAAGGCCGTCTTCTGTTTCTATAATGGCACCGCGCGTGATAACGTTCATACGGACAAAGTGCCTGTTTGATGGATTCTCTTTGACTGTCTTTATTTTTGACTTCTTGAACTTGCCATTCTCCAACATTAAGTTAGCATGGCTAGCTGTGAGAACTTGAGTTATTTCAGAGCCGCCTCTCAATCTCTTTTTCCTTGTTACGGTTTTTTCAGCAATCTTAGGGTTAATAGGATCTTGCCCTATCTCGTATGCTCTCTTTTTTCTGTAAGGCCAGAATCTGCCTCCAGATGGTTTGCTTCCCTGTCTTGCTGCTTTCCAGATTGACATAGTATCACAGCTCAGAATTCCTGTTTTTAAAGCTTATTGCGAGCTTTGGCCCTTTCTAAATATAACTCATAGAGATTGTTTACAAACCGAAAATATTTGTTCCTTTGCTTCTGATAGAGTTTTGCGGCCCCTCTATTAGCAAGCGACAATGTTACCACAGGCACAACAAAAGGTTTGTGAACTTGTATGGAATGCCCGTCATAGTTCATTGAATAGTTGTCAGCGCCTCGCGGTTCAAAAATAATAACCGCACCGGTCAAAGTACCAGGATCCTCTTCAAATCTGATATTCACATCACCATCAAAAATTTTATTTGTGAGAGTCTTTATTTCACCCATAAAAACTAGAGGCTTTTCTATCCCAACAAAAACCTTGTCTAATAAATTCAGATATATGCGCTCGATACCATTGTACGTACTTACTCGTGAGGTTTTGTGAGGTCCTACGGGAGGATATTTTCCTTCGAACATCTTCACTAACTTATCTGTCATGCGCCAAAGCAATATACAAACTTTTTTAAATGGATACGAAGTGTTTTTCCCTATGGACGCAGAAAGACCATTAGACGCATTGAACGCTGCACGAAACAAAAGAGTCATCGTTGAATTGAAAAGCAAAAGACAACTAGTTGGTATTTTAAGAGCATTCGATATACACATCAACGTAGTTCTTGATGACGCTGAAGAACGCGATGAAAACGCCCAGATAGTCAGAAAGCTTGGGCAAGTATTTGTGCGCGGAGATATGATTGTTTTAGTCAGCCCAGCTGCATAATTCTTCATAGGTGAGTTATGACAAAAGGCACACCGTCAAAGGGAAAGAGAAGTGGTAAGAAAAGCCACATCAGATGTCGTAGATGTGGCCATAAAACATATCACGTTCAACACAAGAGATGTTCATATTGCGGATTCCCGCACCCAAAAATGAGAACTTACCGCTGGGCCAATAAAAAATACGGATTAAGAAGAGATTATAAGAAATAAAATTATTCTTCGCGGTCATCTGGGCAGCTATCTAAAGCTTCCCGCAAGTAACCATCGCGCACTTCTTTCTGGGTTACGTAAGTCCGATACTTGCCTGTTGGCTGTTTTGGTCCACTGCGATACATGTGCTCATATACATATGTAAGCGTAGGCGATAAAAGAACTTTGCCGGCAATCACATCAGAACGCAAGCTTGTCACTCTTTCTTCTAGACCCTCATTAGGAATTATTATGACTATGCCTAGTTCTCCGGACTCAAGAATTTCTCTGTCTTCAGAACTAAGCTTGAACTCTTCTTCTAGTGTTTGTAGCGTACCTATGTGCCGGTCATCCCAACCGCTTTTATTTTCTCTGCCTTCCCACATGGCATCTTTCTCAGACCGATCATCATCATCTCTTTTGCCCATTTCAGCTCCTACGGAGTATCGAACATTCTTGCTTCCAATCCAGTTGACTTATTTGCGCAGCCAGGCATTGGTTCATAGTCCTTATTAATGCCTGCTTTTGTACCGTAAACAGCCTCTGTTTTGATTGTCTTCATTGGTTTAACATAATTTGTCATTTTTGTCCTCCTAAGCGGCTATCGCCTTTTTGAGGCGAAGCTTGTCAGCAATTTCTTTATATCTATTTCGGATAGTCACTTCTGTGACTTCAGTTGCGTCTGCAACCATCTTCTGAGTAACATGAGCGCCAGTCAGCTGAGCAGCTATGTAGATTGCAGCAGCAGCAAGTCCGTGTGGACCTCTGCCGTTGTCAATTTCATATTTTTCAGCTTTTCTTAAAATCTCAACGGCTTTTGCCTGCGTCATTGGTTTCAAACCCATCTTTGAAGCGAATCTTGGGATGAAATCAACTGCAGTAGTTGGAGCCATTTTGAAGCCGAGCTTTCTTGAGACAAATCTGTAAGTCTTTCCAAAGTCTTTTGGATGAACTTTGGTTATTCCACAAACTTCGCGGAAACCCTTTGGAATTGCAAATGACTTGCAAGCCATGAAAATACATGCGGCAACAACAGATTCTACAGTTCTGCCCCTAATCAGATTTCTGTCTAGGGCTTTTCTGTATAATCTTGCTGCCTCTTCCTCAATAGATCTTGGCAGATTCATAACAGATGAGAATCTCCTCAAGTCATCGAAAGCATATTTCAGATTTCTTTCAGTTTTTGCGGCAGTTCTTATATCCTGTTGCTGCAGTTTCAGGTAGCGGCCTTTGACCTTTCCACCTAATTTTGCAATATCAGATTTTGAACCGATAAGGGTTCTTACACCCATATCTGCTCTTGAGAATGATATAGGAGCACCAGCTCTGGCCTGGTTTGCATCATCCTCTGAGAAAGACCATTCAGGACCAAAGTCCACTTTAGCTTCCTCTACTATAAAACCGCATTTTCTGCACACAGTTTCAGCTTTGTGTGCGTCGTTTATCATCAAATTTGATCCACAATTAGGACATGACATTTTTGTTCACCGTCTTTCTTTTTGACCTTATAGTGTGCTTTGCTGTTAACGTATGTTTTTTCAATAAAACCTGCGTCTACCAAGCGATTCAATAGGTTATCGTACTTGTAGTAACATCCGCCGCAGATTTTATCGCCACATTTGACATACATCTCCTGCAAAAAACCTACTATCGATCTGATATCAGCAGACTTTCCTGTTCCTATCTTCTCCAAGAGTTCTTTTGCATTAATGAGATTGCGCGCTGATATTTCGTGAGAATCGCTCATTGTATCCGCGAATTCGGGGCTTAATGGACAGGTTTCCCTAAATTTGAGTATTAACCCTAAAGCTGTTTCCAGGTCGCTTTGATTGGTATTATTATCCATGTTAACCTCCAAAGTTGCTATATGGCAATAGTAGCAGATGAGTATATAAAGCTTTCGGTATGCTTCTTAAAGCTTGTTATAAAGCTACAACGCTCAAAAAAAGAATCCAAAGCTTTATAAAATCACTGGTGTGCGGTAAGATACGATGAAAACTCCTACAGAAATTGCCGTATTCAAGGATCTTGTTAATCCAAAAACAGAGCAATATGACCCAAAAGTCGTGGCACACAGGCTAGAGGAAGAAAGAAAAGAAGGCTTCCCGGGAATGTCCTACGAAAGAATAGAGGATCAAGTTTTTGCAATCTTAACGGGCGATTCTGATTATGGAGCAAGAATGGGTGTTGTAAAGTCATTAATTGCCCAAGCAATGTACAGTCCAAACGAATTACAAGCATATTTTTCTAGTGTAGCAAATGACCTTGGTAACAAGGCTAAGACGGAAAAACAATTGCAGATTGCGGCCGACGCATGCCGATCTCTAGCAAATATAGTGGGTGAAATCGGCCAAGAGTATAAAGGTACAAGCGTAGAGGATATTATTAAATTAAGTGAAATAGAGCACATATTCTCTGGAAAATGGAATGGAACAGGTTTAAATCTCACATTTACAGACCCTAAAATAAGAGAATACGGTGCAAGAATGCAACAGGACATACATAGAATCTGGTTCGGAAAAAATCTTGACACAAAGGATAAAACACCTTTGAAAGAAAATGATTTATTCCCTGTGCTTTACGGAAATAATTAAATTTAGCCACTTATTAAATCCTAGCTGTAAATCCCTTTAACTTTACAGCTTACTTTATAGCTATACCAGAATATTCGGGCTGCTTGAGTGCGTTTTCCAGGCCATTTACTGGGCTTGGCGCCACTTTGCTATATTTGAGTGCGCATATAAGATACTCTGACAGTGCTGACTGATCTATGTTGCGGCCGTTATCGTACAGCACCTCAACTTCCTTGAAGCCAGGCCTTGTCTGCTCCGAACTCACAATATAAATGGCATTACCGCTTTCCCAGGTCATCCGCTCAAGCGCGAAATCCTTTCCTTGAGCTTCTGCTTCGGCCTTCAGAGCAATGAAAACGCCAGAATTGCAGATACCGCCATTCAAAGCGGCGCATTCGTCCACTATTTTGTCTATTTGTTCAAATGTCAAGAAACCAGCCATATCAAAAGAATATAAGAAAAATTAAGCAGAAAAAGCTTTTGCTCAGACTTTCTTCTGGCCGAGGTACTTTCTAGTCTGGTCGAGCAGGACTTGCTGGCTGTCTAGCTCTTTTTGCCTTGACGCAATGTCTGCTTCTAAGATCTTAGAATATTTCTCAATCACACCGTATACTATATTGTGCACACCATTGTATGCCGAAGCAAATTTGTTGTGAATGTCTATCCGCTCTTTTTCTGGCAGGGGTAATTGTTCAATCAACTCAATAGCATCAGTTAGATCATCAAATACGTTATCAATGGTCTTCTCGCCAACAATAGCATTTTTCACTACCTCTGTCCTAACTTCTTTGGCTGGCTTTGCCGCAATTTTATTGTCTTGCGATGAGTTGCATCCCTGCGAATGTTTTTTTGCCATATCAGATCGCATTTTGCGTTGGTACTAAACTTCTTAAGATTTCTGGAAAGCAAGTGTTTCAAATTTGATAATGGATGAGTTAATCTTATAAACCAAATTTATTTTATCACAATTAGCCCACTCACGCAACTTCGACGCGCAAGCGTTGAAGACAACTTGGAGGTGCGTGGGCAATTCTTTTCCAAATTTTTACAGAAACTATAACAACTTCCTGATTTTTTCAGCAGCTGCTTTCATTTCTTTATCAGAGAGTTTCTTCACATTACTCGTGTTTAAGGAACCGCCATGGCCATCATTTGGAAATCTAGGAACTAGCCAAACATGTGCGTGGGGAACTTGTTCTCCGAAAACTACAGAAACAACCCATTCTGTTTTGAATGCTTTTCTCAGTGCATTTGCAATTTTTCCAACAACTTCGTAGTACTCTCCAATATTTGGTATATCCCAGACCCATCTGTAGTGTTTCTTTGGGATAACTAAGGTATGGCCTGGATTGAGTGGTTTTATACTAAGAAAAGCCAAAAAGTCTTTATCTTCATAAACTATGATTGCAGGTACTTCTTTCTTAACTATCTTGCAGAATATACAATTTTCCATTTAAGCGTACCTTGATAGCTTATTTTCGGGCTTCTATCTTTAAGCTTTCAACAGGCAGTTTTTGATACTGCCTTTTGCTAATATTTTTATCTTCTGATAAAACTTTTACACTGAAACCTACATTCTTGACGATGTCCAAATAATCATTCTTTAATAAAGCGCCACCCACGCAGCCAGTAATCAGGTCTTCATCATTTTTTTGTGCTTCAGAAAGAGTTCGTAATAATACTATGTCTGAAATATACATTCTGCCGCCTTTCTTAAGCACCCTATAAGCCTCTTTAAACACCTTTAACTTATCTGGAGCGAGATTAATAACGCAATTACTTATAATCACATCAATGGAATTATTGTTGATAGGTAAATTTTCTATATCTCCTAGTTTAAATTCAACATTCTTATAGCCATACTTTTCAGCATTTTTTTTAGCCCTATCGATCATTTCCTGAGTCATATCTATGCCAATTACCTTACCGAAGCGACCCACTTTCTTAGAGGCGAGAAAACAGTCAAATCCTGCTCCCGAACCTAAATCTAATACAATTTCGCCTTCTTTGATCTCTCCAAGTCCTAAGGGATTACCACAACCTAATCCAAGGTTAGCTTCCGGAACAGATTCTATTTCTTTATCAGAATAACCAATGCTTTTTGCAATCTGCTCATTATCTGTTTCCGCACCACAACTGCAACTATGACAACAACTATTTTGGGCCGCAATTTCACTGTAATGCGTTTTAACGATTTTTTTGATGTTGTCTTTTTTCATATTCAAAATTCTAATCTGAATATCTAGCGGGCCCGGAGGGATTTGAACCCTCGACTTGCAGCTTAAAAGGCTGCCACTCTAACCAAGCTGAGTTACGAGCCCACAATAAAAAGGATGGAATTTTGTTTATAAAGATTGTCTGAACTAATTTATGTCAGGTAATTCTGATTAATACGAGAAAATTGGTTCTGATAGGTGATTTTGGGGTTATAGCTCAGATAATTCGGGATTTGTGGAAGTTTCCCGTTGTAGCCGCGCGGAACTGACGGGATATAGGTCACGCTAGCTGTCTTGAGTGGCTGCACATATTTTACGCCTGATTCCAATGACATGATTTTCTAGTTTATTGCAGAGTTTTAAACTTTATTAATGGAAAATATCATTTAGGCATATGAAACTAGGCGTAACTGCTGATTTGCACGGTAATCTGAGATTGGCAAAGAAATTTGCCTCATATTTCAAGAAATCCGACGTTGATGCCATTGTGATTGCAGGGGATTTGCCAGCTTATGAAAACCAGAAAACTAGTTTAACTAAAATCCTGCAAATATTTTCTAAATGCGGTAAAAGGGTCTTTGTAATGCCTGGCAGTCACGAAAGCGTGAAAATCTACGAAGTTGTTTTGAAGAAGTTTAAGAAAAAAATAGTTGACTGCACCAAAGAAAAGAACAGAAAAGTTCAGATTGGAGATTATGATATAGTTTTTCTGCCCGGTTCTGACTGGCTGGGTGCGGAGGATGCTGGCTTTATACTGAGAGACAGCAGAAAGATTTTCAGAGGTAAAACGCAGCGCCAGATTGCAAAATATTATAGTACTAGAAAAGTCAAACTATTTTACATACACGAACTGAAGAAACTAGTAAAAAATCCCGCGAAAACAGTTCTTATTTCACACATTCCGCCAAAATTCAATAAAAAATCAGCCATAGATGTTGCAAAGTTCGGCAAAGCTGTTGGCAAATTCAAAATTAAAGCTGCCGATAAAGAGGCCACGAAAGGTTTGATGAAATTCTGGCAGGGCTTTTACAAAGAACACGTATTTGCACTTTCTGAAGCACTAAAATTAAAGAAAAAGGGCTATCCCATGACAATTATACAAGAAAACAGAGGCAATAAAGTTCTGAAAATGATGATTAAGAAGTTAAAAATCAAGAAACTAGTTTGTGCACATATACACGAATCAGGTGGACATGCAAATGATTTGAAAGGCAAACCGGTAACGCCAGACAAATGGAGCAAAGAACTATTCTACAATTGCTCTGGCCGAGCAGGCATTGTTGAATTTGAAGGTAATTTGTCCAGATATCGAAATATCAAAGTATAGATTTTTAAATAAGGTATCCCTGATTTGATTAATGGTCGACGCTGATAGGTTGCAGAAGCTGAAAGAACTGCAAAAATTAGGTATTAATCCATATCCTTATTCATTTGATAGAAAGAATTACGCTAACGAGATAAAGGAGAATTTCTCTAAATTAGACGGCAAGAAAGTCTCTGTTGCCGGCAGAGTTATGTCAATAAGAGAGCATGGCAAGCTGGCATTTGCAGACCTTGCAGATAGCACTGGAAGAATCCAGCTCTGGCTTTCTGAAGACGCTTTGGGCAAGAAAAACTATGATTTGCTCAAACACGTTGAAACTGGCGATATAATTGGAGTGAAGGGAACTGCAACAAAAACAAAACGCGGTGAAGTTTCGGTCAAAGCAGATTCTTTAGAGATTCTGACAAAATCGCTGACAAACCTGCCGCCAAGCTGGTATGGCTTGAAAGATGTTGAATTAAGATACAGACAAAGATACCTGGATTTGATAATGAACCCAGATGTCAAAAAGAATTTCATTATAAGAACGAAAATTATGGATGCAATTCGCGAGTTTTTGAATTCTAAAGGATTCTTGGAAACTGACACTCCAGTCTTACAGCCAATTTATGGCGGAGCAGCAGCCCACCCCTTTGAAACATTTATGCGCGATTTAAAGATGAAAGTTTATCTTAGAACTTCAAATGAATTATACCTAAAAAGGTTGATTGTTGGTGGTTTAGAGAAAGTCTATGAATTTGCAAAGGATTTCAGAAACGAATCAATTAACACAACACACAATCCTGAATTCACGCAGGTAGAAATCTATGAAGCGTATGCTGACAGAGATAAAATAGCCGATTTATTTGAGGATCTGTATGCTTTTGTTGCCAAAAAAGTTCTTGGGACAACAAAAATCACGTATCAGGGCCAGAAAATCGATTTAGGCAAATGGAAACGCACCAGAATGACTGATGCAATCAAAGAAAAGTACAAAATTGATGTGATGAAAATGAACAAAAAAGAATTACTAAAAGTAGCCAAAGAAAAAGGTGTGAAATTAGCGGGCAATGAATCTGAAGGCGAATTAATTAATGCTATCTTTGAGACTTTCGATAAAGAAATAATTCAGCCAACGCTGATAATGGATCATCCAAAAGAAACCACTCCTTTATGCAAAGTAAGCAGGAAAGATGACCGGTTTGTGGAAAGATTTGAGCCGTTTGCCTGCGGAATGGAACTGGGAAATGCTTACTCTGAATTAAATGACCCTCTCTTGCAGAGAAAGTTGTTTGAGAACCAACTAAAGAGTAGGTGTGTTGAAAAAGAGCCTTGGTCGTGCGAAATTGACGAGGACTTCTTGAGAGCGATTGAATACGGCATGCCTCCTACGGGCGGAATAGGCATCGCCATAGACAGGCTAACAATGCTCCTAACGGATAGTGCATCAATCAGAGATGTTGTTTTCTTCCCGTTCATGAAGCCCGAATAGAAATAACTATTTGGAAGGCTTAAAGCATCCCATCTGTGATAGCGCTTCGTAGAATCTCTCTTTTATGCCCTTTACGTCATCAGATCTTAACTCTCTTTCAAATGATACTCCAGCATTACCAGCTATGCAGTACTTAAATTCGTTAGACGGCGTAACTCTAACAAAGCCTTCTGTTTTGCAAATGTGACACCCTAATGTGCAGTATTGCCAAACCACGTCTACGTCCATATTATTGATTTTATACCTGTGTCTACTCGCACTAACATATTCTGAAGACTCTGCCCGCAATTCTACGTATTTTTCAATTTCTTCTGGAGCAACTATATCTGCCTCGTTTACACGATCAATTTTTATAAAGTTCATCAGATTAACTTTTCCTAAACCGAGCTTGCTTGCTAGGTCTACTATATGCTCCAGATTTCGAAAATTTTGTTTTGAAACAACAGCGTTTATTTGTATAAGTTTGCTGTTATAGCCCGTCTCTATGAGTGCGCTAATGCCATCCAAGACTTTTTGATATAGAATTGGGTTGGTTTTTGTTAGTGTTCGGAAGCATTTGGGATTTACATCATCCAGAGAAACCGTTACCCCATCTATTCCTAATTCATTTATTGCTTTAGCGTATTTCTCAAGCAATATGCCATTCGTTGTTATGGTTGTTGGGGCATACCTTTTTGAAATCTTTAATAAATCCAAGATTTCTGGGTGCAACAATGGCTCACCACCCACAATTTTAATAGATTTAATTTCGGAACGGATAGCACTTAAAATTTTTTCAAGGTCTGACGGCGACATGCGCTTTTTCTCCACGTCAAAAATACCCTCGTTATAGCAGTAATCACAATCTAAATTACAAGTATCTAAAACTGAAACCCTTAATCTGCCAGTTGCAAATGGCTTCTTCTCACCTTCTTGCCATATTTTTGAAAATTCTAAAAAATAATCGCTGTTGCAAATCTCTGTACTAAACGGATTATCCGCTTTAAATTTTATTGGTGCGCTCATCACAATTTATCTTATTTATTTGTGATAAACTTTGAACCAAAATTCATGTCACATCGTCAATAAATGCGGTCTATTTGACGAGAATTTTTACCCCAGATATTTTTAGATTTAAAACCATTAAAACTCATGCTTGAAAAACCACACATAAATCTAGCAATAATAGGCCATGTCGATCATGGAAAATCAACATTAGTCGGAAGACTTCTTTATGAAACGGGTTTCGTAAGTAAAGCTCAAATTGATGCTTATCGCAATGAAGCTGCTGCTAAAGGCAAAAGCACCTTTGAATACGCTTGGGTCACAGATGACTTACCTGAAGAACGCGAAAGGGGCGTAACAATTCGTACGCAAATAAAAGACTTCGAAACCAAGAAATATAGTTTCGTAATTTGTGACGCACCAGGGCACCAAGATTATATTAAAAACATGATTAAGGGCACTCAACAAGCGGATGCTGCGATTTTACTTGTTGATGCGAGAGAAGGTGTTCAGCCACAGACAATCGAGCATCTGCGGTTGGCAAAAATATTCGATTTGAAGGAGCTTGTTGTTGCAGTAAACAAAATGGATGCGGCTAATCCGCCCTACTCTCCAGAAACTTATGAAAACATCAAGACAGAAACCACAAGCTTGCTTAAGCAGATTGGATTTAAAGACAATGAATATAGATTCGTTCCTGTTAGTGCTTACAACGGTGAAAACATAACCCATCGCACCAAAAATCTGGCATGGTATTCGGGAAAAACGTTGGCAGACGTGCTTGATGAACTAAATCCGCCAGCAAATCGCTCTAATTTGCCGCTAAGGTGGCCCATTCATGAAGTAAAAAGAGTCCCCGGAGTTGGTTTAATACCTGTAGGCTTTGTTGAAACCGGAACAATGAGTTTAGGTGATATCTTAGTATTTGAGCCAGGGAACTATCGGGCGAAAGTACGTAGAATGCAGGAAAAAGGAAAAGATATTTCTGTTGCGAAACCAGGGCAGCCTGTCGGTCTCGATATTGCTGCGATTGGCGGCTGGGATAAGAAAAAATTAGATGCGGGCTATGTCGCAGGTCATCTGAAAAATCCTCCAAAAGTTGCAAAAAGTTTTCTAGCAAGAATATACCTGTTTCCCGAGGCTCAGCCGTACATAAATGTTGGTTACACGCCGTACGTTCAATGTCATGAAGCTAGCGTTTCTTGCACAATTATCGAATTGATAAACAAAATCAATAAATACACTGGTGAAATCGAAGAAAAGCCTGCAAGTTTATCTGGGGACGATTTAGCAACGGTAAGATTTAAACCAAAATTTCCCTTTGTCATAGAAGAAGACAGCAAATTCCCTAAACTCGGAAGATTTGCTCTGCGAGAAAAGAAGACTATTGGCGCCGGAGTTGTTCTAAGCGTTGAGAACTAATTATTTCTAGTTCTATTTACGGCGTCCATGAACTCCTTGACTTTCTGAGCGGATATTCTTTCCGTATGTGGTTTAACGTTTCTCTCTCCAGCAACAGCATTGCCTGTTTTTAACGCGGTACTTACTATTGCACCATCCGCATACTTAAACAAGTCGAGTACGTTCTCATTGGTAGCGCCACTTCCCAGAATCACTGGAAAATTTCCAACTGCAGACCTTACGTCTGTTAGTCGTTTCAAATTGGGCGCATCACCCGTCCATCGGCCAGTTAATATCAGACAATCTGAACCCTCTCCAATTGCTTGCTTTGCCGATTCCGTAATTGGTTTGATATCAAGCATTTCTGAATGTTTTACTTGAATATCTGTAAACAATGCTATACCCTCCGCATTAATTCTTTTGCGATAGGCGATAACATCCTTGGCATCACCATAAATATCACCAAAAGACGTGCAGATATTATCTACAAATGCTGGTACTCTAATAAATTTAGCACCTATTACTTTGGCAATGGACAAAGCAGCTCTGTAGTCGTTCCATAGAACACTTACACCAACCGGTAGCTTTGTCGCTTTTTTCAATTCTTTTCCGAGATAAGTCATAAGTGCAACTGTCTCAGGTCCAACCTTGATCTTGTGCGGCAAGTCATAATTGTTTTCTATTATTATACCATCAACTCTACCATCCTCAAATGCCCTTAGATCCGCAAGAGCAATCTTAAGAATCTCTTCTTCATCTGTAAAACCTTCATACCCTATCATTGGTGAAAAATGTAGTGCGCCGATTATTGGTTTCTTCGTTCCGAATATTTTTTCTAGAATGTTAGGTCCCATATTTCAATCTCGAGAGATCCCCTGCTTGGTTTATGTGATATGCTCGCATACCTAATTTTCTTGCAGTTTTCAAATTGTTTGAAGAGTCTTCTATCATCATAATATTTCTAGGATCTGAATTACTCAGATATTTCAAGGCTAGTCTATACGGCATAATTTTAGGCTTCATCCTAAAATCAAAATGCTCTTCGCCAAATATTTTTTCAAAATAACGTGCCACACCTAATCTGTTAAGTATCTTTTTAGCAAATCTACTTGGATTGTTCGTTACTACAATCTTTTTTTGTGGCATTTTTTTCAGCATCTCAATGAGATGTTGATTTCTGCCGACATACTTTTCTATTGGCACGGCCAAGTATGTTTCTTTGACGAAGCTATTGTAGTCCCATCCAAATTCTTTAACAACGCCGGCTCCAGTACTACCATATTTATTGTGCAGATATGCCTGAATTCTGCCGGCTTCTGCAAGATTTACATTAAGTTTTTGGCTGATTACCTCGCAAAACTTAGTGTGCACAGCCTTTTGGAAGCTACTTTTAACTCTGTACAGAGTGCCATCATTGTCGAAGATTATCGCCTCTATCATATAATCTTACGCTAAACATCTTACGAAGTCTTTTGCAACCTCATAACCCCGCTTTTCTTTTAGTAATTGGTCTGCTGTTTCCGTGGCTTTTTCCAAACTACTAGCTACTCCGCACAAAACTAACATCGGCGCAATATTCATTAGTTGCAAATCTCGAGCAGGTCCGCTTAATTCATCTTTAAGCAATTGCGTACTCATCACTTTTTTGTAGTCTGAGAGTTTCTCTCCGGCAGGTAATTTGCCGCCATTTGCTGCAAGAACCTCATAACCAGGGGATATGCCCTCTACAACTAATCTGCCCTTGTAAGGAATAGCACCTTTTGGCGTGTAGGTTTTAAGCCCAAAATCTTCAGGTGTTACACTATACGTTTCCTTAACTACGCCGTTTTGTATTTCAGTTATTTCCGTAGGGCCCAGATTAGTAAACTCGTCCATTCCTAATCCTCTGCCCTGGAATTCGCCACCACCACGTATTATGTATGCACTTTGAACGTTGGTTACGCCCTTTTTGTTTAATATTTCGTAGGCTTCCGCAGCGGTTTTGGTATCGACTAAATGATTTACACCAACTATTCTTTTCGTCATCTTTTGTGGATTAACCGGCGCAGTAATAGGTCCGATTATGTCGTTGATATGTGCGATGTGTCCCAGAAACTGTGTTAGCACGTGTATTGTCTTGTAGTTAGTATCAACAGCCTCCGTATACCCAAAACCGGTTTTTTCAATTATACCTGACATCTTTTCAGGAGTTACTTTAGTCAGAAAACCAATTTCATCGAATACGCCATTTTTTTTGTCGAGAAGTTTTGATTCTAAACCTTCTTCTTTTGCAATTTCTTTTATCAAATGTACTGCAAAATCGCTACTTCCGGCAGAGTCTGTGTTCCCTGGCGAACCATGCTTGCACGTCTTTATACCTTTATAGCCGGACACAGCGAATAGTGCAACAGTGCTGAGATTAGACGTGAACAATCTGTCTCCACCCATGCCGCAGTTATCTATGACATATTCTACATTAGGATTAAGGTACTTTGGTATATCAAAATCGAATACTGCTGCGCAACTGCCAGCAATTTCTGTAGCAGTCATTCCTGCTGTTTGCAAAGCGACTGCGGGTGGCAGAACCCTTGCCATATATAAAATTTTTTTACCAGTTACATTTGCAGCACCGCCTATCTTAAGATGGCTGGTCAAATCTGCGCGATCTTTTACTTTGTAGCCTAATCTATCAAAAATCGTTGAATCAAAGACTGCATAATTTGATATAAACGCGCCAAGTGCATATGCCTCATCGAAAGTCAATGATGTTTTATCCGCACCTTTCAATCTTCTCTCATAGAGCTTATCTTTCAGAATTGTTGTATTAAGAGAATCTCCGCCAGTTCCGTCTTGCCATATACACTCTTCGATAAGCTGTCGCGTTTTTGCTTCGCTGTAGAGCGTGTTTGGTTTGCATGTGTTGTTTTCCATGTCAACAATCTGATAGGCCCGTTGGGAATAATATCCTTGACTAGAAAATCGTGTCACAGCGCCCCTAATTTAAGAAAAAATGACGAAAAATTCTATTTATTTTGTCACTTTGACAATGCTTTGATTTTTGCTATAATTTCTCGAATATTCTCTTCCGTGCTGCAATCCATTATCCAAAGTATCAATCTAGAGTATTTGTCCAGATTTCGACCTTTAAATTTGGCTGTGCTGTACTCTTGCATTTCGCTTAACGTTCTTATCGCGGCAGTTGAGGACTCGCCAATAAAGTAAAAGTCATCGGGCGAGCTGTTAATTTTGTCATAGATTATCTTGTTTAGCCCTGGGTTTTGGGCAGAAACGCTAAACGTTACAATATTAGTCTCTGGCTCGCACAAAAGCTCAAAACCTGCTTCCACAACTAAGTCTCGTGCTAACTTTACCAGTTTCCAAATCTTCTCCTTCTTTTCCCGCAGTCCTTTAAGACCATGTTTAAGGAGATAACCCCAAGTTGCAACTGCTGTAGACCCTGTTCTGCTAGTTGGGACCGTGTTATGCGACAAGTGGTCGCTCTGCACTAACTTAAACTGGGCATTATGTAGATATGGTGCATCTGTATCTGCAAATAATAGATCAGATTTTTCTCTGAACATGCAGAGCCCCGCAGGATAGGGTATCTGGTTTTTGTGTGGGTCTCCGACAATGGCCTTTACATTTTCTATTCTAAAATCCCAAACCGGCATTTTTTTCTCATATTTTGGAGAATTTGCCATAACTGATGCAAAAATGTATTGGCCAGCGGCATCAACAATTATGGGCGGTATCCAATCTTGTTTTCCATTGATAGCATCAAGCAGCGCAGCATTCACAGCAGCAATATCAGTTACTAAGCCCTTTTGAGAATCGCCAACAGTAAAGTAACACATCAATATCTCGTCCCCGTTATTAAGGACTCGTTGTACAACTTCTCGCAGAGAATCTAAATTAGGCTTGAAGTCTTTTCCTAATTCAATCAATTCTACATTGTGGCGTCCTATACCTAATATATCTGCGGCTTTTTCAACGGCCATGTGGGTATCTAAAGGTGTTAAGATTTTGACATTGCGTAGATGCGGTTCAAGTCTGTAGACGCGCCAACCTTGTTTTCTAAAATCAAGTCTGTTCTTGTTAGTTTTATCCATTAGTTTGTGGTAGAAATATTTATTTCTATAGACCCAGCCAGCTTGCAACAATGATTCGGTACCGCCGCAAAGAAAATAACCATGACAGTCCTCTGGGTTTGGGTGATTCAGTAGGCTTGTCGCAGTCATTCCAATGGCTTCTTTTTCTAACTGATAGGTTCCGTAAAACATTACTGGATCAACGTGGTTGATGTTTCCTTTTGAAAGCACGAGATTATTCCAGCGCAAAGCGTCGGGATCGGGCGTGGTGCCTGGCTTGGCGAGCTGTTGTCCGGTCTCGTACCTCGCAGGATTTTGTGCTAATGCAATATTTATCTCGTTGTCAAGCATTCCGATGTCTTGTGGTTCATCAGGTATTTTCCTGAATCTTACATTTCTTTTTGGCAAAATACTCATTCGGTTAATTTCCATGTTTCAAGTTTAAGTTGCACAGGTGATGTGCAATCCTCCAACATCTTCTCAATAGCGATACGCTTTAGTCTGCTAAGATCATCCTCGATGAGCAAGGCAGGCAAAGCACTTTCGTAACTTTTCAGCAAATTTTCCAAGAAGTATTTTCTATTTTGATAGTCTTCTTCGGATGATGTATTTTTTGATGCTTCTAGTTTTTTGAGATTCTCTTCGGTGAATCTGTAAACCGCTCTCTTTCCAAGGTCTGCAATCTCTGCGCGCGGAACAACTAGCCTGAAGAAAGGTGATTTTTCTATATCTGCGTTAGTCAAACGACAACTCGCAATGGCCGTCGGTATGGCATACTCTTGATTACTTATCTGGATTATTCCAACCAAATCCAAAACTGCGGTAGTTAAGCCAAGTTTCGGAAACAAATTAGGAATCATATCTTCTGTTAATTTGAACGGCTTGCAGTCTGCGCTCGCTGAAACCTCTCCGCTTTTTATTATTAGAGGGCCTTCGTGGTATTCTTTGCAGTTTGGGCAGCTAACAACATCGAAAGGAACTAAGGACCCCACCTTTAATTCGCCATGAAAACTTGTGAGTTCTGCATTTGAGCCGGGTTCGAGATAAGTATTGCACGTTTGCTCAGGAACCGATCTGAAAAGTTCTTGCCCTTCTTTGAAAAACGCCTTAAGAAAAGTTTCATTGGCCTTAGGATTTGCAATTATATCATATATTTTACTCTTTGCGGCCTCGGCAACGTTCGCATATGGAGTTAATATTAGATCATAAAATTGTAGAGAGTGAAGCGTTACCATTTCCAAAAACTCTCGGTAATTTGCTGATTTTGAAGCAAGGGTCTTGATAAAATCCAGGTAACTGCTGTAGCTCTTCCTTATCAGCATTGCTTTTTCGTCATCTTTTTTTGTCAAGCCAAATTCTATTAACAACCTGCCAGCTTCAGAATCCATATCTTTGAGTATCTTATCTAATTCCTTTGTGGGAGGCAAAAAGTTATTGAGAGATTTGCTTGTATCCGCCTCATTTACCGGAAAGGTGTAAATATTTCCAAAAAGTTTCAGTACCCTTTCAGCTGATTCGTCAGCTGACAATGGCGGAGCATATATCCACATACCAACTGCGGGTATGCCATATCTTTCATTCAACTCCTTTGTTAAGTATTCGATTGAAACTGCTCTGACAAACGTATTTGGATTTAGTACGTGAAGATACGTTCCACCGCAACCTATCAGAACGCTATTTTCTTTGGCAGCCTTTTCCAACAAGTTTTTTTGCTTTTGTATCAGATTTACCTCAGAACCGATGATTCTAGATATAACTGCCAATTCCTTTCTCTTCGCTTCTAGCAAATCTTCTTTTGTTTTTCCATAAGTTTCTAGGTATTTCAGATACTTTGAATCTCCTTTGGCTTCTTTTTCGTTCAGTATTTTAGAGTAATTGTAGTATTCCGCATTTAATTTGTTAAGATACTCCTTCTTTATAGAGTCAAATAGCGCAATGGTCCTGTAACCTTTGCTGAGATTGGCTATGAGATTTGCCTTGTACTGATTCTGTTTATTATGTTGTACGTAGATTGGGTATTTACCTGCGATACTCTCAGCTATCTCCATTAGCGAACCTTTCAACAGAATATTGTCTTGCGTTTTCATATTATGGGGTGACCCAGATTTGAACCGAGATCTGTCGGTCTGGAGCCGACTGTACTAACCAAGTTATACTATCACCCCGCAAGACAATAACGCATAAAGAAAATATTAATCTCGTCATTACAAACAAGTCACTTTGACAAGTTAGTCCGTCATCTATGTTAAACAAGGAATCCTTCTTTTTTCAATTCCTTGGATACATACATTATACTATAATTAGTATTACAACATTTTGATAGGCCATCTAGGAATTCATGTAACTCGTTCATGGAACTAAATGCAAATGATACTAGGTAATCAAAATCGTTGCCTAATTTCACAACATCATTAGAATTTGGACAATTTGTCAACATTTCACCGAATCTTGCGCGATCTTTACCATCTACTCTAAACAAAACTTTAACTGCTATGGGCAAACCAAGTTGTTCAAAGTTTACAAGGCATGAGTATTTCTTGATTACGCCTGATTCGCGAAGTTTCCTGATTTTGTCGTAAACCGTGCTTCGAGGCAGATTAATTTTTCTCCCAATTTCGGTTACTGTAGCACGCGAATTCTCGCGAAGATGTTTAAGTACGCCTAGTTCCTTATCCGTCAGCATAAATTGATTAGTTATCGTGAGAATATTAAAACAAACAAGAAAAATCCGCTAATTTGCTGGTTTAAACAAGCAAATTAACAAGAAGCACTATAATTCTTCATCGAGTTCATTCTTGAAACTATCATCTCTCTCTACTTGAACATTGTCTGTGCTTTTTGGCACATCTTCGTAGTTAGCTGACATAAATCCTTCTCTCTTCAGGTCTTTGGCTATGTAAAGCACTTTTGTCTCTCTGACATTATACTTGCTAGATATTATGTCTAGGAAGCTGTGCAAATCGTTCATATTTCCAAATACAAAAGAAGCCATGTAATCAAAATCATTTCCTAGCTTAACAACATTGTTTGTATTTGCATTTGTTCTCAATGCCTCGCCAAGCGCTTCCTTCTGCGACGGTTCTGATTTAAACAGAACATAAGCACAGATGCTCTGCCCCAGCTGATTGAAGTCTACTATGCACGTAAACCTGTCAATTAACCCTAATTTCTTGAACTTCTTTATCTTTTCAAACACCGTGGTTCTAGGAATACCTAATCTTTTTCCTATTGCCGTGACGGTATGACGAGCATTGCTTCGCAGATGTGAGAGAATTTCTAGCTCTTTCTTTCTTAATTTCACATTCTTGGGCACGTTTTCGACGGTTTGCATGATACTATATGTCATTTTGTATTCTTATCCCGTTTGCGGAATTTCCAGTTAATTCTGCAAACTTGCTTGTTAATCTGCCGACTATCTCACAGTCTAATCGTCTTACTGACGAGTTGCTTTGAACAAATTCGCACTTCATTTTCGTCCAGATTGCCGCAAACTCACGGCATTCTGTAATTCTATAGGAAGACCAGATATAATAATGAATACGAGCTCTGCTTTGATTAATAAAATTCTGAAATGCGAAAGAAGTTTTTAGCCTGTTTAGTAGTTTTGCTGATTGCTGAAATATATTTCAGTTCTTTATTGCCAAAACCAATCTCCAACCGTAAACTCTGCACGCTTTGTTGGTTTTAACGTAGGGCTTTCAAGTATTTCCTGCTGCGATTTAAACACATCGCTTGTCAAGGATGCGTCTAGCTCTATGACTTTGGTGAAACAATCTAATGCTTCTTCAAACCTATTTAGTTTTTTTAATATTATGCCCCTATTTAACCAAAATAAGGGATTCTTAGGTTCCAATTCTAATGCTACTTTGGACATTTTTTCTGCACGATCGTATCTGCCAAGGCCAGCCAATATTGTTGCTTTATTTCCCCAAGCATATCCGTAATAAGGATCTAAATGAATTGATTTGTTCACTGCGCGTAACGCTTTGTAATTTTTTCCAACACTCATCAAAAGTATGACATATTTATTCCAGTTTTGTGCATGTTTTGGGTCCAATTCGAGTGCTTTATCAAAAAGTTCCGCTGCTTCATCGGCCCTATTTAAGTTTGCTAAGCAGACCGCAGTATTGCCCATGATCTGGACAGCGTCAGGTACTATAGCCAATGCCTTTTGATAGTAAGGTAGTGCTTCTTCGTGCTTATTTAATTTAGTTAAGTTTATACCGATTTCATTCCATACCTCTGCTTCAATTGGATTCGAAATTGCCAGTTGCTCATACAATGCAATCGATTCCTGTATTTTACCTTGCGTACCTTTTGCTCTTGCATCTAGTAAGCGTGCTGGAAAATTATCTGGTTTGATTGACAATATCTCCGACGTTAGTGATTCAACGTTGTCAAACTCTCTTAATCTAGAATAGTATTCTGCAGCTTGTAACTTCAATTCTAAATTCGCTGGCTGTTCTTTTATTTTTTTACTCAATTCGCCTATCCAAATTTTAAGCAAATCATGTTCGGTTAACAGCACCTGGGTATATTGCACCGACTCATGGGCTACGTCTGAAGCTTCTTCCAATCTGCCCGACTTTATCAAGATTTGAATTTTATCGCGCCAAGGCATATTGTTTTTCGAGTCTAGCTCTATTGCGCAATCTAACATCTCTAATGCTAAGTCTGTCTGGCCGAGCTTTGATAACGCTAATCCTTTATTCAAGTAAATCAACGCTGCATGTTCTTTTTGCGAAGATTCAGAAAAATTAAGTGCTTCATCTGAAAATTTTACCACCTTATCGAAATCTCCCGATAACAACGCGTCGTGTGCTAGCGTTGCTAATATATACGATTTTGCTTGATTGCTAATATCTTCATTAAGGCGATCTAATAGTTTTGATTCTAAATCTGGACTTCTTTTCGACAGCATTGCCGCTGCAGTGTGTTTTGCCAGCAATGCACTTAGATTCTTCGGGTTTTTTTGTAAAATCTTTCCGAAAATCTCTGCAGCCTCTGAAAATTTTTCGACGTGCCAATAAGAAATGCCAAGCATTTCGAGCATGCTTTCATCTTTATCGAGCGTTTTTAACAAATCTATACACTTGCTGAAATTCTTCTGTTCAAAAAATATTTTTGCTTTATAATGCTGGAAAAGATCGCACGCCTTTTTTCCTAAATTAATTTTAGTATTTTTAAACAAATCATCAATGACCTCTAAACCTCGCACGTCGCCCAGACTTCCAAAAATATTTGCTAATTTCAAATGATATAAGAAACGTACATTGTCGTTCAAATTACCTTTTTCTTTCTCGGTTAATTCTCTGTTGAACTCTTTTGCTAATTTGTTTTCATAATTTTTGAACCAAGAAGAAATCTTTGGGTTACTTATACAGTTCTCGTAAAACGCAATTAATTTGTTTGCTAAGGTATCCAAAGCACTTGGTGCAACAGATCTTCCTAAGATATTAATTTCTTTTTGTATCGCTGAGCTAGCAAATTTTTTTGTTTGAAAGTCTATAACTTCGAAGCGCTTATTTCTGGCCAAAAGTAAAGTCGCAAGTATATCATCATAGAATATATCCAATAGCTCAGAATCTATGTTTGATTTTACTAGTCTATCCATCAACTTTGGCAGCGTCCGCACAAAATAGAACGAAGTATTTTTTGTTATATCTAAGAGGTCTTCTAGTTTGAATACGTCCATATAATAAAACGCGTTACGTATTTCAGTTGATGTGAGCTGCTCTGAAATTTTTCCAGTTTTTATTAGATATGCTTTTTCCAATAGCTTATATTGCCAAGTATCTGCGCCAATAGCCTGTTTTGTGTCTTCTACTAACTCTGAAAAATTCCTATATAGTGTCTTACCGTCACTCAACCAAATCGCTCGGGCATAGAAACCCTTCAAAACTGCTTTAGCAATCTTTGCCGGTTCATTTTCGGTCAAACCTAATGCCAAATCCCTTGTTGCGGTTAATCTTAACTCTAGGGCATTTGCTTTAGGAACGCTATTGCAACCAGGCATAGTTTCTAATACGGTCTCATCGCCATGCAATACTAATCCATAATTCTTAACATTGTACCAATAGATATATTTGCACATTCCAGAATACCCATCGAGCTCGAATTTATCGAATGGTGTTTGTGTTGTCAATAAATTTTCTGGGTCTTGGTATTCTTTCTCAGATTTTACCCATGGCACGATTTTATAGAATTTTTGCAGATGTGACTCTAGATCATTTAATTTTGTAGTATTTTTTTCTTCTCCATTTCTAACTAGGATATCTAAATCTAGGTCGGATGCTGACGTATATTCGCTTACTGTTCGTGAACCGGTTGCAACTACGGCCACTAAGTCCCCACCATATAGATTTCGAACGTATGAAATAAAGTCGCGAGTCTGCGGTAAATCTTTGAAAATTTGTTCTGATATTAGATTTCTGTTGCTAGCTTGCCCATTGTCCGCCATGTTCATTTTTGAGTAACACCGATTCTTAAACTTTAGCCTCAGATAGCTCTTTTTCGGTAAACTTCAGAAATCGTTCGGCTTCATTCTTATTCATCAGGGTATTATTTCGTTTGGCCTGCAATGCTTTGTAAACTACTACAAAATCTTGTTCGCGCAGATACCTTTGCGCGACTGCACAAATGCTGCTATAATAGAGATGATTTCTAATCTCAACAGGTTTGCCACCATTCGCGTTTAGAACAAGTGCGTATGCGGCCTTGATTACTGCTTTAGCAAAATTACCCTGCTTGAAATCTCTCCATGCGATAGTCAATAATTCTTTGGTTTCATTTTTTGGTATAGAACCAACTTTAAAGTATCTTAACAAGTTCTTGCCTTTCAAAATCACTCCGGTTCCATTTATGTGTTGACGAAGAATTTCTTTTGGGTAGCTAGCCACACTAAAACTATTTTCTTTTATTTCTTTCTCGCACATAGCCCAAACTTCTATTTTATCGCCTATACCCAAACTACAAAGTAAATCCCTCAATTCACTCGTGAGCTCGGATCCGAAAAAATCGTGCTTAAATACAACTTCTACGTCTACGTCACCTTCTTCGTTGGCCTCTTTAGTCCCCCGTGAACCCATCGCTATTACAGAAATTACCTTGTTTCCATAGCGTCTGTCCAGTTCGTCTATAAATTTCGCTATAATGTCATAATTTCCTATTCGTTTCTTGCGCATTGTTGTAGTTGGCATGATTTTCTGTTACTTAGGCGATTCTTTAATGAATATCTTATACAGATGCTGAAAAAAGTTTCAGAAAGGTTTAAGAAAACTGAATTTTTCTAAGTATCATGGACCCGAAAAATATTACCCTATGCCTAGAAAAGGCGAGGATGTTCTTAGAAGAGAACCAGCAATCAAACGGTTCATGGTCTACGGTAGGACCGCTCGGGCACAAGGAACCACCGCACTATCAAAAAGAAATCATTTTGACTCCTGAAGCAATCAGTACGCTAATTCTGGCGAACAATAAAGACTCGTTAGCGTCCATTAGCAAAGCTATGGCCTTCTGTATGCGACATGAGCTTTCAGAAAAAGACCATGTTGATCTTTGGGCTTGGAGAGCTATTGCATTATCGCATTCGAATACTGAATTTTGTCAAAAACTATTCAATCAAACCGTAAGATTTCTAGAGAAGCAACAAAACCCCACAGGATACTGGCCTTGTTTTCCATCAACTTTCAATCTAACAAATTACTCAGTGCTATATGCTATACGAAAGTGTGCTGAAGAAACAGTATTAAAAAAAGCAAGAGATTGGTTGTTTAAAAACAAAGCAAAGGACGGATTTGGTTGGGGTTTCAATCACGAATCTTCAGAATCTGCGGTGAGTTTTACTGGCAACATAATTTTCGCTTCCGTATTGGCTGGTGCAGATCCTCTAATTCCAGAATTACAGGAAGCTAGAAAATTCTTAGAAAAGAAGCAATTGCCCGATGGTGGTTGGCCATCATCTAAAACAACCGTTGCTGAAAAATCTACCACTTATGGTACATCATTCGCAACAATAAGTCTTATGCTACTTTCCGAAAATCCATTCAACAAACTTGTAGAAACAGGCGTAAAATATTTATTAGACGTTCAGAATAAAGATGGTGGCTGGTCTTTAATTAAGGGTGAGCGTAGCGAATTTTACACAACTTATTATGTAGTATACGCGCTAGCTTTTTACAAATACTTGCGTGAAAATCTAAAAAACCCAAAATTTGCATATCTAAAAGACAAGCTTAAACCTCAACAGTTAGTTCAGTTTTTGTTACAGAATTTCGAAGATGAAAAATTCAATTGGCTTAGCACTGCAACTGCGAAATCTGCTCTCACTGAGCGAATGCTTGGTTCAACTTTCGATTCAGTTTTGCGCAGAAAAGACATTCTACGGATACTTTCTGTCAAAGGAGAGCTGACCATAGCAGACATAATTGATGCTCTAAAGGAAGATAAGAAATACGAACACCTGAACAAGCGTTCTCACATCACCTTGATCAAAAACGATATAGATTACTTAAGATCGCTGAATTTAGTCTATGAGCAGGACAACAAATATTTTGTCGTGGTAGATTTGCTGTAATTATTTTCTATATTGATTAAGTTTAAGAAACTAATACTGACTAATAAGGCATGTCCGAACAGAACCAAAGCCAGCCAGAGGATTTGGAGACTCTGATGGTAGTTGCGCAGAGCAAAAAAAGTAAAGGTAAAATAAGCTTTCTGGATTCGGATGGTTTTATAGTTGATGAATTATATGGTTTACCGCCAATCAAATATATTAAATCTCTAAACAACAACGTTATTTTTGAAAAAGCGGCTAGAATTCTTATCATGAGCGAATATAAGCAGTTTGGCATTCCGCACCCTGGCTTCGATGCTCTAAATGTTTACGCATACGAAGATAAACCAAAAAGAATCCCGCCAAATTGGAGCCACGACTCAATAATTAGCAGTGATAAACAGTCAGGCACTTTACCAGTAGATGACAGCAACAAGTTCGATTTATACAAATCAAACAAAGGCTTCACAGTAATAGAAAGAAAAGAAATTAAGCTGAAACTCAATAAAAGTGCATTACGTGATTTAAGAAAATTAATCTCACCAGATAGATTCAGATATCCCGTAAAAAACGTAGATTTCTTGAAAAGACCTCGCCCAAATTTGTCTATAAAGGTTCTTGGAATTGGCGATAATAGCGCTGTAAGGTACAACAATTCTAGTTTCATAGTGGAAGCTGATAGAAAATATTTAGTGGACTGTCCTCCAAGAATCAACGCTATCTTAGGTAAAACTGGAGTAAAACCTATCGACTTGAGAGATATTATAGTAACGCACAACCACGACGACCATATTGGTGGGCTTGGTGCTTTCTTGTTAGAACACCTGAGGGCCAGTAGGACATTTGAAAATTATGGAAAAATTCGAATCTACACTACGTCTGATATCTACAAAGATCTTACGGGTCAATTTTACGGCGGAGGAATTTACAAAACTATCTTTAAGGATTTAGTCGAGTTCATAGAATTAAAAGATAGCGACCCATTTAAACGAAATGGTATTACAATCGATATCAGGCATAATCTGCATGCCATAGACACACCAACAATAGGTTTCAAGTTCTCTTACAAAGGCAAAACTTTAGGTTATAGTAGCGATTGTAAATATGCCGGAAAATACTGTTTAAATAGCCTAGAAAAAAACTTTGAAGAATCCGTCACTAAATTGAACTCTAAGCTAAATTTTATCATAGATGAAGCTGTAAGTGAAGATGGCTGGTTTGGTGATTATTCGGGAGGCGAAAATTATAATCCTGAAAATCGAATAAAATACCAACTTGTAAACGAACTAAAACCTGGAACTGGATATTTTGAGACCTGGTTCACTAAATTTTCTAATAAAATTATAAATAATTTCCCAGATTTTGATGAAATTGAAAAACGCCAAAAAGGTATTCGACTCGAAGATCACATTTCAAATTTTAAGAGCATTTTAGTTAATGGTTTTAAGAATTTTATTTGTACACAAAGTTTTGATTGGTTCTCTAACTGCGACACAATAATTCATGAAGCTACCGATAATCCAAATGACACCGTGCATACGGATGTTAGCGAATTGGAAAACCTGCCTCTCAGCATTAAGCAAAAAATGTACTTGACACACATTCCAAATTCTTTCCCGAAGAAAAAGTACTCAATTCCTATTTTGAAAGAGTTTGCGAGGTATGACCTATGACTAATGATCAAGATTTAGAGAATTTGATAATTGCTCATGTCCTGGGCGAGCAATCTAGGCTTGGACCGGAATTTCTCCCAGAAGAAATATTCGCATGGACTTTTAGAGGCGAGCGAGAGATTTTAAATTCCACTGAAATCGAGGCTGCAAAAATTATTTTAAAAAATGCTCATAGCAATTACGAATCTGAGATTAATGTAAATGGTAGGACGTTTAAAGAAGGTAGATATGGTATATTTGAAGTTAAAGCCGGCGCTTTAATTAATATTGCAAATTTAATTGAGCCGGGCCCATCGGATAATTGCGTGCGTCATATGAACGTATCGGGGGATCTCTTGCTCATTGGCGACCATGAAGGCAAGATTTTTGCTCTCGATACTAACGCCCAAAATGCTAAACCATATTTATTTCACTGTTATGGAAGTTTTAATCCAATACTACATCTTAATCTGTTAAGCGGCCAAAAATTGCTCGTGCAGTATGTGGGACGTGGAACGGTACTATTCGATAAAGTTAACGGCGAAGAGCATGATTTGAACAATACCTGCGAGATAACTCGTTCCGCAGAATTCAAAACATCAAAAACTCTGAAATGTCTGGTTCTCGGAACAGGTAATATAGCCTGTGAAAAAAATACTAGTTTTATCATAGAAGCTGACAAGAAATATCTGGTGGATGCGCCAACCTTTTTAGAGCAAATGCTCAAAGAAAACAATCAAGATATTTCCCAAATAAATGATGTCATATTAACTCACACTCATCCAGATCACTTTAATGGACTCGAACAGTTTTTACATAAAAAAATAAAAGCAAAAGAAAAATTAAATATCTATACGACCGGCGAAATCTACCGCCAGGCCTTAGATAAATTAAGTCCTTGGATTAAAACGCAGGTCAAAGACAATGTGGAGTTCAAGGAACTTAATACAAAACAAGTTTATAACAATGATTCTATTGAAATTGTTATAAGAAATAATTACCATGAAAAATTGGTTCCCACAATTGGTTTTAAGTTTACTTATAATAATAAAAAAATAGGATACAGCAGCGATTGCCACGCAGTATTTAGCAAATATGGTCACTGTAAGTCTTTTGAATTTGCAAATGGATTACAGACCATATATTTCGGCAAAAATATGCCTGGCGATTTTATTAAGATTGAATCTAAGAGTGATGAACGCAGGGCTCGCAGGCTTATACGAAAACTCGAAAAGAAATCAAAAACTTCAGAAAATAAACTCTATTTAAATGTCATCAATGAAAAAAATTTGAAAAATGACCCCCACTGGTTCTCAGATTGTAACTTGATAATTCATGAAGCAGACGACTCTGAAAACGAAGTTCATACAAATGTAAAAGAACTGGAGGCACTTCCTGAAAATATACGTTCAAAATTATACATAACGCATTTGCCGCCAGAATTCCAAGAGCGGTACAAGGGTACTCTGAGAATTTTGAAAGAGGGTGCGAGGTATAGACTATGAGTGATGAAAAAGATTTGGAAAATTTACTGTTTTGTGCCGTAGAAGACAACGGCGTACACTGGATATATATTCTCAATGACAAAAAGGAGTTAGAAGACCAGTACAATACTCTTGGAAAAATAAAAAATTTCAAAGTATCTAAAGACAGCGTAATTGCGACGGATAAATATGGCGCAAGTTACTGCTGGGAAATTAAAGACCTCAACCATTCACCAAAATGTCAGAATTTAAACAAAGGTTTGCTTGTGAAACGAAAGAAACCGCTGCATCCACGAATAAAATACTTGCGACTCCGAGACCCGAGGTGTACCGCAGAAGTATTTGTTCCGAATGTCGAAGAAGTGGGCAATCTAAAAGAGCTTTTAGTTGAACACACAGCATATGCTGTTTGCGAAATTCAAGTTCCTCGCTCAGCTATGAAGATACTGCCTTTGGGTACGGGAAATGCTAACCCAAAAAATAAATATGGCAATTCTTGTTTTCTATTAGAAGCGGATAAAAAATATTTGGTAGACTTTCCAAGAATAATAGCGCCAGATTTGGAAGGGCGTTTGAAAGACGTTAGGGATATTTTTATCACACACGTACATAACGACCATCTAGGAAGCCTTGTTGATTTTCTCTTAATGCGGGGGCCTAAAGAAAATGGAGAAGAACGAATAAATATTTATTCTATAAAAGAGGTTAGTACTAACCTTATTAAAATTTTAGACCTTTTGGGCCTTAAAACGCGTTGGAATTGGTCACCAAAAAAATATCAAAGCGTATCAGCAAAAGATTTTGCAAATTTTATAATTTTAGACGATACGCTCGATGCTACTCATCACATCGGTAGCTCAAAAGATGCCTATGTTAACGAAAACGGTTTAAGAGTGGTAACTAGATATAACATGCATGGCGACACGCCCTGCGCCGCTTTAAAATTTATTTACAAAGATAAAAAGATAGGCATTAGCGGAGATTGTAACATAAATGAATGGTATTTATATCATAAGCATGAAGAATTCAATGCAGCATCTGAAAGCACTTTCTTTTGCAAAGATGTGATTTTTGAAACTGGTCCTAACGCTAAAAAGGGATGGTCCGAATACTTAGACAAAAGCAGGAAAGAATACATAAATGCCTGTATCGGATGGTTTGACGATTGCGATTTGATTTTCCACGAAGTAACAAATGTAAAATTGGCGGGCGGAGTGCACACACACATCAGTGATTTAGAAAAAGACCTCTCGCATCTAAAAGATAAACTGTTTTTATATCATGTAGACGATAATAATTTGCCTAAATCTGACATTTTCCAAGTGGCCAGAAGAGGAATGGTATATCGAGTATGACAAGCGAACAAGATTTGGAAACACTAACTTTTCATGTTATACAAGAAAATGGTGAGAATAAGATTCTCATACTAGACTCCAAGCAAAGGGTAGAAGATGAATTTAGCATCGGCGCATTAGAGGTTTCGCTGTTAGAAAAAAAGGACAAATTTGTTATAGCGCAATGCCCGAACGATATAGAATACGTTTGGAATTTAGACGATCTTAATCATCCGCCAAAAATCCATGGACTTAATCCAGCCATACTATGCGCTTCTAAAGAATTTTTAGAAGCACTTTATCCCAAATCCCATAAGCCTGATAGAAAGAAAATACTCTATGCGGCGAGGGATTTTATGGCAGAGGTAACTGGCGATAGGCTTGAACGCAGTTATGCCTCATTAGAAGTACAAGTACCAACGGCAGCGATGAGAATAATTCCGCTAGGCATTGGAAATGCTAACCCACAAAATTCGCTCGGAAATTCCTGCTTTCTATTAGAAGCAGACAAAAAATATTTGATAGATTTTCCAAAAGGTGCGCCGCCAGAAAACATCAAAGATATCTTTATTACTCACGTACATAACGATCATTTAGGAAGTTTGGTTGATTTTTTGTTAGTTAATGGCCCTAAAGAGGACCCCAAAGAGAGAGTTAATATCTACACTATTAGCAAAATACGGGAACAGTTGATCTCCATTTTAAATTTATTAGGTCTTAAGACGCGTTGGGGATGGGAGCCTGGAGAACTGTGGAAAAATGTTGACGTAACCAATTTTGCGAATCTCATAACTTTAGAAGAGGCTTTATCTGAATCGGGAGCTGATAAAGATATAAGTTATACAACAAAGAGTGGATTAAAAATAGAAACGAGATGGAACATGCATGGTGATACTCCGAGTATTGGTTTAAAATTCAATTATAAAAATAGGAAATTGGGAATTAGTGGGGATTGTAATATTAATAGAAATTATATATGTCATAAATATGCTGAACTGCTATACCTTATTGTTGGGTACAATGTCGCGCCCAATGTTAAATTAGAAAATTTAATTGAAAAAACAAGAGAACAATATGCTAAAAAATGTATAAACTGGTTCAACGATTGTAATTTAATTTTTCATGAGGCCACTAGTAAAAATGTTGCGGGCAATGTGCACACATTCATCGGCGATTTAGAAAAAGAACTCGCACACCAAAAAGATAAACTGTTTGTTTACCATATCGAAGATTCCGGTTTTAAATCAGATATATTTCCACTTGCACAGCGAGGACGGACGTATAGAGTCTGACTTAGATTCTAATTTCAAACGCAACAACTGGCTGTTCAATGCCCCAGTTCTGAAGGACTTTCGGATGGATTTCTCCAACAATGCCTAGTTTCTCCTTGCCAGAGAGTATGGCTGCTGACCTGCCGACAATAAACGAGTCGTGGTCCGCTTCTTTTATTGCAATCTTCTTTCCTAAGTTTGCAAAAATAGCTTCTACTGCTTGTTTTGCTTCCGTAAAAGTCACTTCAGCATGCGAGATTGCAAACGCAAGTCTTCTTTCAGTTGCAGACATTTCTTCCTTTTCAGAATCAGGATAGACCACATCTCCGACTTCGAAGACTTTCTGCGGATATTCCTTTGTTGTGTTTTTAGACAAAAATTCCAGAACAGATGGCAATAATTTGTTCCTTAAGCTACCATAAGTCAAAGAAACAGGATTTTCTATTTCAATTATCTTTTCTTCTTTTGTTCCCATTAATCTGAATAAATTATCTTTATTTGTCAGATTGAAGGATAATATTTCCTGAGCACCCAAGCCAATGCAAAATTCCCTGATTTTGTTTGAGATTTTTTCTATATCTGCTAGCTTACCTGCAGTTGGCACAGCAAGAGCTTCAGGTTCAAAATTGCTGAAGCCATTAGCTATTGCTATATCCTCGCAAATATCAACTGGGTGCATTACATCAAATCTGTAACAAGGCACTTCAACTTCCACATGATCTGAACTTTCCGATTCTGGACTATGTAATTTTACACCATACCTTGCTTTCTGAAGTAATTTTATGATGTCTTGAGCATCAAATTTTGTTCCGAGAAGCTCATTTACTTCTTTCACGCCTAAACGCATTGTTGATGTTTCCAGATGTGGCGTAACATCAGTTTTTCTGTAAGGATAATCTATTCTGACTTCGTATATTTCCCCGCCCCTGTCAGCCAGAGTCAGCGTAATAATCTTCAAAACATTGTTTACGGCCGCGTAATCTGTGCCTGTAACTTCAATCAGAACATTTTCTGTGTTTACATTAACCTGTCCGAGGTCATTTGAATTAATAATTGGGGGCATCGACAGTACTTTATTGTCATTGTCAATAAATATTGGATATTCTGACAGGCCTTTTACAAGGTGCCCATATTCCTTTCCTCTCGGATGGTTCTCTACTATCTCGTGAGGCATCATCTTCTCTTCAAATCCTAGAGGGACAAAAGCATTTTCGTGATGTTTTGTTGTGATATATTTTAATGGGAATTTGAGTAAATCAAAATTATACATGCCAATTGATGTGCGCCTTCTGTTTCTGCCATATGTTGCATCAATTTTTTCCTGCTGCTGCATTATCTGCTTTATTACTACGTCATTTAGATTTGGTTTCTTTACAACAGCACACGCAATAAAACCACGAATTTTCTCTAATTTGCCGTGAACAAAAACTCTGTAATCAGATGGGTGAATTACATATTTCTTCAGACCTGATTCAACACCAAGAGCTGGCTTGATTTGCCTTGCAACGCCTTCGGCGCACCACAAATCAGCCCTGTTTGAATCTTCGATGTTAATTTTGAGAGTATCGCCATCAATGCCTTCAACTTCAGCTTTCGCGTATTCGAGAATTTCAGCTAGCCTGTGGTCAGTTGGCAACTTCTTTCCAACAAGTTTCTCCAAATCCCGCAAACTAATTTCAATTGTTGGCATCTTATTTATGCTCCAAAAAGAGTCTTACTTTTATTTTATATTTCTTTCCGAGTTCTAAAAGCTCTTTTTCTAAATTTTTTAGATATTCTTTATGATTTTCTTTGTCAAAGAAAATTTTTTTGTATTTCGGCAGTAACTTAGGCCACTTTGCCTTCAAAACTTGTTCAACTCCAAACCAATTTGCACCTTTTGTATTTAGACTTTCACACCATATTTCATTTGCATGTTTAGATGCAAAAGAGAATATATTCTCTAAATCTGTAAGTTCTGGTAAAATTGGACCCATAAAGCAATACGTGCTTATGCCTTCTTCATGGAGTTCTTTCAATGTGGCAAGTCTGGCGCTTGCTGGCGCCGCCAATGGCTCGAAGGCCTTCGTAACTTCATCAGATGTTGAAGTTATCGTTAACCCAACATCAATATTTTTAAATTGTTTCAGTAAATCTAAATCTCTAAGAACTAAAGCAGATTTTGTTAGAATGGCTATTGGCCATTGATATTTTAACAACTCTTCTAGAATTCTTCTAGTCAGCTTATATTTTGATTCTGCAGGAACATACGGATCTGTAACACTCGATAGCAATGCAAGCTCGCGCTTTGCCTTTGGTAACTCTTTCTTTAACACATCAACTATATTCATTTTAGCATCAAGAAAATGTCCCCAGTCTTCTTTGTGACCTGTGAACCGCTTCATAAACCTGGAGTAGCAATAAACGCAGGCATGTTGACAACCAACATAAGGATTAATTACATAATCACATCCAGGCAATTTTGACTTTACGAGAGCAGACTTACACTCAATTTCACGAATTTTCATTCAACTAATCTCCACCTATTGCCGTCTAAATCCTTAAAGTCCGCTATGATTTCGCCCCAGGGTGCTTTTTCTGGTTTGACTATGAATTTAATGCCTTTTTTTCGTAATCTCTCGTATTCGGCTTTGACGTTTTTAACTTCAAGCAAAACCTCGATTTGCTTGCCAATCATTTTCTTGGCTTTACGCCAGTTGAGCCCCCAATTTGCTATTGGCTGACCCATATCGATTTGAGTTCCGCCTATGGAAATTAACGCGCATTTGTATTTTGGATAGTTTTCGAGGACTTTGGCACCAAGCATTTTGGCATACCATTTCTTTGCCTTGTTTATGTCCGAAACAAAGAGTTGGAAAATTGCTTTCATCCTTTCCACTCCTTTTTCAGTAACGAGTAAAAACAATCGTTTAGAACTTTACCTTTGAAAATAGTGTGCTCTCTTAGAACCCCTTCAAGTTTAAATCCTAAACTTTCCTGCAAATTTCTTGAACGTTTATTGGATTCGTAACAAACTCCTTCTAATCTATTCAATTTTAATTTTTTAAAACCATAATTTATGAGCAGTGTTAATGCTTCTTTGGCATAGCCTTTGCCCCAGTATTCTTTAGCAATCCACGCACCAAGCTCCGCACGTTTTTGTTCAAAATTTGGATCTTTTATGCCCACACCACCCATGAGTTTTCCACTTTTCTTTTCAACAACTACAAAGTTAACATGTCCACTCTTTCTTTTTATTGGTAGTTTACGTATCCAGTTTATTTCGTCCTTGAGTTGCTTAGGTTTGATGCCGGGTTCTAACATTAAGTATATTTCTGGCTTAGTTATGTTCTCAAAAAGCCATTTAGCATCGCTGAGCTTTGGATACCTGAGAATAACTTTTTTGCCTTTGAGTATCATATCTTCGCCTCTCTGAGATATTCAATATCCTGGCTGAACAGCTGTCTGATATCTGTTATGCCTTCTCTAATCATGAATAATCTATCAATACCGATGCCCCAAGCCAGCACCGGTACTTTTATTCCAAAAGGCGCTGTAACTTCAGGCCTGAAAATGCCTCCAGGCATTGCTTCAATCCATTTATTGAGTTTAGGATGGAAAATCATTGCCTGCACGCTAGGCTCTGTGAACGGGAAGTATGCTGGCACGAATTTTATTTTGTTAGTGCCTGCTATTTTCTTTGCAAACTCTTTAAGCAAACCCAGAAGGTGTCTGAGATTCAATTTGTCTCCAAGAACTATGCCTTCTAGCTGATTGAATTCCGTAAGATGTGTCGCATCTAATTTGTCTGGTCTGAAAACTCTTGCGACTGCGAAGTATGCGCCCGGGATTTTTATGTCTGGATTCGCAAGCATCCTTGCTGAAAGCGCGGTGCCTTGAGACCTCAAAAGTAAGCGCGCAGATTCTTTAGCGTCAAATGGTGTTTGCCAACCAAGGCTCCCAGTTTTGCCACCATTTTCATGCACTTGCTTTATTTCCTTCAATATTTTTTTGTAAGATTCTATGTTTCCGTATTTTGGTTCTTTTACGAAATAAATATCGTGAATTCCTCTGGCTGGATGATCCTGAGGCATATACAATGCGTCGGTGTCGAACAAAGCTGTTTCGACAAGCGGACCAGTCATTTCTTCAAAACCAAGACTGACAAGTTCTTCTTTGACCTCATCCAAAAATGCTTTGTATGCCTGCTTTTTACCAGGATAAATTTTCGGAACTGCTGTCTCAACATCATATCTTCTGAAAGAAGCGTTTTTCCATGCGCCTGTTTTAATCAAATCTGGCGTCAATAAGCCAATTCTTTTTTCGTCAGTTGTTGCGCTTATTACCTTCTTTCCTAAATCTGTAATTGCAAACTCTCTTATCGTTCGGTCAATTTTCCTTACGATGCCTCTTGGCCTCAATTCATCAAAGGCAAACTTTTCCTCTTTTGGCAGCAGATTTAGTTCAACTTCCTTTTCTTTTGCCAATCTTTCAAGCAAAAGCTCATCGTGTCTTTTCTGCTCTAATGATCTTTTATCTAAAAGCCTGATTTTGCCTCCTTCAAAGGCAACAATGTTGTGCTTCTTCAGATGACCTAAAGAAAACGTAATTTCCTGCTTGTCTAAATTTGCTTTTGTTGCAATCTCATCTGTGTAAAGCGGTTTGTCTTTGATTGCCGCCAGAAATTTCTTCTCTGGCAGGCCTTCTGCAACATATTTCTCTCCAAGTTTGTCCAAAGCCGCAAAGCTCTGTGACGTTTCTTTAACTGTAACCAAGGCTTTGTTTTGCAACCACAGACACGCCCTTGAAATTATATCTCTGCTAAGCATGCTTGTTTTTGCCAGCTCATCTGATTCCAACGGTTTTTTTGCAAGTGCCTTTAGAACTGAGACTTCCGCGTCCTGTAATGCTTCAGAGATCTTTTTTGCTTCCATGTTATCTTTTTTTCAAAGCTCTAGCAACTTCAGCTATGTCGTTAGGCATTAGAGCTTCCTTCTTTAATGCATTATCGATTGAAGTTAACAACCGAGCACCTCCAAAATCTACAATCTCTTTATCCAATTCCAGTAGTCTTTGGGCGAGTTCTCCTGGCTCCAACTCCTTTGCGAACACTTGTTTTATGTAGCCGAGCAGGAATTCGATGTATTTGTCCTTTTCCTTCAATTTCGCAATCCCGTCTTTCACGTACTCTGAGCCTGGCCAGTTCATTCTAGCCCTATCCAAGAGTATTCTTAATTCCTGCACTGTTCTGTCGTGCTCCTGCAACAAATCCGAGCGCATGGTCAATAACATAAGATACATTGTTCTTTTGTGCTCAAAATGTTCTTTTTTCTGTATAAATTCTGCAATCTTGCTCAAACCAGGTTCTAGGCTGCCAATCTTAACTGTTAATCGAGAATCAAGCTTTGCTATGCTGTCTATTTCTTCCTTTGCTTTCTTTACGCCTTCTTCGGTAAGCATTCGCTTTACCCAACCGACAGCGACCATAATTGAAGGTCAAAAATCTTGTATTTAAAACTTTAGAAGCGCTTTCGAATGATTTTTATTGCTTTGCGTTTGTTGGTTTTGCATGTTAGAAGAAGAATTTGCCAGATACCTCATAAACAATGGTGCTGGAATTAATATTGGTAGTTTGATTTTTAGTAAGAATTTTAGTTTTAAAGGATCACTCGGACCGTTTAAGGCTGATTTCGCAGACATAGTCTCGCTGGAAACACTTGAAGAGGCCGTACGTGAAGGAGAAGGCTATAACCAGCAGGGCAAAGACGCTCTAAAATTGTTGAAGAAAATCGCTCAAGCAAGAGCAGACGGCTTACTAGAAAGTTACACGTTAGTTTTTACGGGCGAAACACCGAACTGCGATATGTCTGTATTATTATTTAGCAACAAAGGTCTCGCTGTTAGTCATGAAGCATCTTACTGGCAAAATACGCTCCAACCGCTTTGCGAAAAGCCCTGCCCGTATCAAAATGTGTGCCCTTCTTACCAAGCCCACAAAACAGGAAAAGACTTGATTTTTAAAGAGGAATAACGAGTGGGCCCGGGCGGATTTGAACCGCCGGCCTCTGCCTTATCAGAGCAGCGCTCCACCGGACTAAGCTACGGGCCCGTTATTAGAAACTTAATAATGGTTTTTAAAAGTCTTTTTGGTGCAGTTGTCAC